>Ga0160468_100006_pt1 | contig 516366 bp, 488 predicted proteins | sample HID1972K_E11MG_FD_108234 | JGI IMG/M metagenome (GOLD analysis project Ga0160468, IMG submission 108234) | Enriched pill bug-associated microbial communities from UW Madison campus, WI, USA - HID1972K_E11 MG | ecosystem: Host-associated > Arthropoda: Insects > Digestive system > Unclassified ... | reverse complement strand
CGGCCTGCCGTTCTCTCCGGCGATCAGGCTGATGATCGAGGTGATGGGCGAGGACCGGGTGATGTATGCGATGGACTATCCCTATCAGTACCTCCCGGAAGAGGTGGCCATGATGGACAATCTCGAAATCACCGACGCGCAGAAGAAGAAGTTCTTCCAGACCAACGCCGAACAATGGTTCAAGCTGTAGTTACTGTAATTTTTACGGCGCCAATGTCATAAATTCACCTACAAGGCGGCTGAAGCGGGACCTTCGATTGGTGATAAGTGATGATATTAAGTGTTTGAAAATTAAGCGGAATATGGTGGTGCCGGCTACAGGATTCGAACCCGTGGCCCCCTGATTACAAATCAGGTGCTCTACCAACTGAGCTAAGCCGGCAATGGCGCGCCAAATGGAAGGGGAATCCCTTGAGGTCAAGCGTTCGCGGGGTTCTGCAGGGCGTTTGACACGCTTTCCTCGATATGCGTTCTTTCCTCCAAACAGATATATGGAGAGGAGTTTGCAGGATGGGCGACGTGTTTCCCAAGGTTAAAGTGGCCGCGGTGCATGCGGCATCGCCGTTTCTCGATCGGGATGCGGGGGTCGACAAGACCTGCAAGCTTATCGGGGAGGCTGCGAAGGAAGGGGCGCAACTGATCGTCTTTCCCGAGACGTTCATTCCCGGCTATCCCTTCTGGATCTGGACCCACACCCCAGCCACGGGCGGGCCATTCTATTTCCGCCTGTTCGCCAACAGCATCACCGTGCCGAGCGAGGCGACCGACCGGATCGGCGCGGCTGCGCGCAAGGCCGGGGCCTTCGTGGTGGTCGGCATATCGGAAAAGGATGGCGGCACGCTGTACAATACGCTGCTCTATTTCGACGATTCCGGGCAGATCGTGGGCCGCCACCGCAAACTGGTGCCGACCTGTGTCGAGCGGACCGTGTGGGGCCGGGGCGACGGATCCGGCCTGCGGCTGATCGATACACCCTTCGGCAAGATCGGCGGGCTGATCTGCTGGGAACATTCGATGGACCTCGCCCGCTATGCACTGGCCAGCCAGGGCGAGCAGATCCACATTGCCGCGTGGCCTGCGGGATCGGCGCTGAGCCATGATCCCAGCTCAGGCGTGTTTGACGATCTCAGCGAGGCTGCGGCGCGCCACCATGCGGCGGCGAACCAGTGCTTCGTGATCAACGTCCAGTCGCGGATCGATGCGGAAACGGTGAAGGATCTCGGATTTGAAGGGAAGCCCGAGATGATCCGTGAAGGAGGCGGGTGGACTGCGATCATCGCGCCGACCGGGCAGATCCTTGCCGGGCCGAACCGCGATGACGAGGCGATCCTCTATGCCGAACTCGATCTCGCGATGATCGCGCAGTTCAAATATGTGTCCGACAGTTCAGGGCATTACGCCCGGCCGGACGTGTTGCAACTTCTGGTAAATTTCGAACCGCAGACCAACATGGTCCCGCGTGGGGCACTGCCCCCGGAGAGCTTCGTGGTGCCCGGCCAGCAGGAGGCCGATCCCAAGGGCAAGGGGCCTGCGGAGTGGTCACGCAATGGGGGTAGCGCTGCCTACGATGCCTAGGGCGCGCCGAAGGTCCAGCCTTCCGTGGCGGCGATATGCGGGGTCAGGCCGGCGGGGTTCCAGTACTCCGCCCGGCCTGCCGCCCGGCGCAGCCATGCGGCGGTAAGCAGCGCGTCGCTGCGGTGATCGTCGATCGGGCCGCGCCCTTTCACCGGGGCGCTGCCGAATGCGGCGAGGGCCAAGTTCAGTTCTTCGACGCTGCGCAGCTTCGTCTGGCCCTTGCGCCGGCCAGCGTTGATCGCCGCGAGGGAGGTATAGATTTCGATCAGGACTGAGCCGGCGGCGGGCAATGGATCGACGGGCCAGACCGGCAGCCGCCCGCCGAGCCGGTTAAGCACGCGCATGCCGGTGAGGCTGGACTTGCCGACCTGCGCTGCGCCCACCAGGTTGAAATTGCTGTAGGGGTTGCAGCCCGCCAGCATCTGCGCATGTTCGGTAACGCGAAAGCGCCCGCGTCCCCCCAAGGCTCCATCGCGTCCAAACAGATCGCCCTCCCGCCCGCCATGACGGCGGAAATGGCGGCAGGCCTCTGGGTGATCGATGAATGCGGAGGCGGCAAGATGCGGGTCGGCGGTGCAGAGATCGTCGACCAGCGCCCATAATGCCCGCGCATCGGCAGGGCTGTCGCTCCAGCCGGGAAAGAATGCGCCGCAATCGGCAAAGGGTAGCGAAATGCCCAGGTCGAGCCCGACCAGCGTGTTTTGCGGCAAGGCGTCGGCCAGCCACTCCAGCACTTCGGCGCGAGACCATCGGCGTTTCGCGTGGACCAGGCGAGGCGCGGCTCCGCCTTCGTCGCAGATGGCCACCGCGATCCCGCGATGGCGTTCGCCCGTAGCGCCTGACCAGTCGATCGCGGCGAAATGCGCAAAGCGGTTCACGTTCCGGGGCAGCTTCCCGGCGCGGGTTTCCAGCGGCGCGCTTCGGCGGCGTGCCACGGATCGCGGGGGTGGGTCTCAAACTCCTCCGGGCTGTCGATCTGGGTTTCGATCGGCAGGAAGCCGAGGTTGACGCAGGTGTTGCCGCTCCAGCCCCTCAGCGTCCAGTCGCCTGCTGGGATGCCTTCCTCCACCTTGGCGAGCGGGCGCAGGCCGGTGGGAGCGACCTGCCACACAGCCAGCGCATTCAGGCCGCCGAAGCCCGATACGCTGAGGTCGACCGAAGCAAGCCGATTGCCATCGGGCGAGGTGAGCGGCGCGTTACCCGTTTCGATCACGGTGCCCTTGCCGTTGCGGTCCACCACCACATAGCCGAACGCCTCATATCCAACCCATTCGAAGGACAGGAAACGGCTATCACGCATCACCCGCGCGCTGGAAACCTGTTCGAACCAGCTGGTATCGACACACACGGTCCCACCATCGAGCGTCAGCACCGCGAAGTGATCCATGCCGGTCTTCGCCAACCCGTCGAACACCGGCGGCAGGGGTATGGGCTTCTTCCGTTCGCGCAATTCAAGATCGATCGACTGCGCCCGTGGGCAGGCTGCAAGGTCGGCTTCCGGTGCAGCAGTGGCGGTGGGGGCAGGAACCGGCGCGGCGACGGTGGCTTCGGCGGATGGCTCGGCAGGCGGGGCGTCATCGGAACTCCCGCATCCGCCAAGCAGGGCGACGATGGCGATCACGCCGGCACGACTACGCATGGCCTTGCATCCTTATTTCTTGCGCGGGGGGCGCTTCTTCCGGGCCGTCGCGAGCGCGCTGGCATGCCGGATCACTTCGCGCACCCGCACGGGGTCGGCGCCGGCATAGCGTATCAGTACGGTGCCGCTGCCGGCATAATGCGGCGATTGCCAGAAGCTGTCCGGATCGGTTTCCAGCAGCATCTCGACATAGCCTTCGTCGATCGGCACGGCGAAAGAAGTCCTTCGTTCATGCCCCGTGACCAGAAATGGCCGCCGATTTGCGGCGATCGCCACCGCAGGCATGTCATAGGACGTGCCACGGGCAGTGCCGGGCAGGGTGAGGGCAAAGGCTTCGACCTTCTCCCAGCTGTCGAGCGGTGTCGCGTCAGTCATCGCCCTGTTCCTGCCGCCTGCGGTTCCACCAGTCCATCCGCTTCAGCACTTCGCGTTCGAAACCGCGCTCGACCGGCTGGTAATAGGTTTGCGGCGCCATCTCTTCCGGCCAGTAATTGTCACCGGAGAAGCCGCCTTCGGCATCGTGATCATAGGTGTACCCCTTGCCATAGCCGATCTCCTTCATCAGTTTGGTGGGGGCGTTGAGGATGTTCTGCGGAGGCATCAGGCTGCCGGTTTCACGCGCGCTGGCAAAGGCGGCTTTCTGTGCCTTGTACGCCGCATTCGATTTAGGCGCCGTGGCGCAATAGAGGCAGGCCTGGACGACGGCCAGTTCGCCCTCCGGACTGCCCAGGAATTCATAGGCGTCCTTCGCGGCGAGGCACTGGATCAGGGCCTGCGGATCAGCCAGCCCGATATCCTCGCTGGCGAAGCGGACCAGCCGGCGCAGCACATAGAGCGGCTCTTCCCCGGCGGTGAGCATCCGCGCGAGGTAATAAAGCGATGCCTGCGGGTCCGACCCGCGCAGGGCCTTGTGAAGGGCGGAAATCAGATTGTAGTGCCCGTCGCGATCCTTGTCGTACACGGCCACGCGGCGTTGCAGGAACTTGCCGAGCGCTGCGGGATCGAGCGGCTCGGGTATCTTTGCGGCGTAGAGCGTCTCCGCCTGGTTCAGCAGGAAGCGCCCGTCGCCATCCGCGCTGGCCACCAGCGCCTCGCGCGCTTCGGACGTGAGGGGCAGGGGGAGGCCCTGCAAGGCTTCCGCGCGGTTGAGCAGCACGGTGAGCGCGCCCGCATCCAATCGGTGGAGGATCAGCACCTGCGCGCGGCTGAGCAGTGCAGCGTTCAGCGCGAAGCTGGGGTTTTCGGTGGTGGCGCCCACCAGCGTCACCGTGCCGCGCTCCACGAACGGCAGGAAGCCATCCTGCTGCGCACGGTTGAAGCGATGGATCTCGTCCACGAACAGCAATGTGCGCTGCCCGGCCCTGGCGGCGAGATCGGCTTCGGCAAAGGCTTTCTTCAGGTCCGCCACGCCTGAGAAAACGGCGCTGACGGAGATAAAGCGCATCCCCACCGCATCGGCCAGCAGACGCGCGATGCTGGTCTTGCCGGTGCCGGGCGGGCCCCACAGGATCATGCTGGAGAGGCGGCCGGCGGCGACCATCCGCCCGATTGCCCCTTCCGGCCCGGTCAGGTGTTCCTGCCCGATGACTTCTGCCAGTGATTGCGGACGCAGCCTGTCAGCCAGGGGCGCGTCTTCACGCGGCACGTCCGGCGTGGATGCGGGTGGGGCTGTATCTCCGAACAGGTCTGCCATAGAATCCCAGAGATATGCAGCGCCGGCCTCCGACGCCAGCCCCAAGCGCCGTTTCGCGTCAGGCATTCTCATGATATCTCTCCAATCAGCCAAAAGGCCGGATCGGGGAGACGCAGGATGGCCGATGCAACCGGGGGGAAAGCGCCTGCCCATTTGTGGATCGTGGGCGCCGTGTCTTTGCTGTGGAATGGTTATGGCGCCTTCGATCATGTGATGTCGGTGACGCGCAACGAGGCCTATCTGGCGCATTTCCCGCCGGAGATCGTCGAACTGCTTGATGCCTTTCCACCATGGGCCAACGCAGCCTGGGCTGTCGGCGTGTGGGCATCGCTGGCAGGTGCGATGCTGTTGTTGCGTCGGTCGCGTTACGCGGTGATCGCATTCGCCCTGTCATTGACGGGCGCGGCGATCAGCTTCGTATTCCAGTTCTCGGTTGAGATGCCTGCTGCCCTGTCCGGCCCTTCCTTCAAGGTCATGCCTGCGGTCATTCTGGCCCTCATCGCATTTCAACTGGGGTATTCGCGAGCGATGGCGAGGCGTGGGATATTGCGCTAGGCGGTATCTGTCGGCTGGCGCTGCTGGATCAGCCGCAGATAGGTTTCGGCCATCGCACGATTGATACGGTCCCAGTCGAACAGCAGGCTGCGCGCCGCGCCCGCGGCACCATGCGCCTCGCGCAGGGCGGGTTGCCGGGCATAGGTTTCCAGAGCGGCGGCAAAGGCGCTGGTGTCGCCGGGTTCGATCAGGCGACCGGAAACGCCATCTTCCACCAGCATGTCGCTGCCGGTCGCCCTTGCGGCCAATACAGGGACACCGCTGGCCATGGCTTCCAGCGTCACATTGCCGAAGGTTTCGGTGATGGACGGGTTGAACAGGACGTCCATGCTTGCAACCGCGCGGCCAAGATCTGCCCCCACCTGCAGCCCCACGAAGATGGCATCGGGCAGGCGCGCGGCGAACCAGTCGCGCGCGGGACCGTCACCGATCACCAGAACCCTGTGCTTCACGCGGCGGCGGGCCAGTTCGTCGATCGTGTCGCCGAACACGTCCAATCCCTTTTCCATCACCACACGGCCGAGGAAGCCGACCACGACCTCGTCATTGGCGATGCCGTGCAAGCGGCGCCATTCCAGGCTGCGGCGGCCCGGATTGAAGATCGATCGATCCACTCCGCGCGACCAGATACCGATATCCTGGTGCATGCCCTGTTCCAGCAGCACGTCACGCATGGAATCCGCAGGAGCCATCAGTGCGTCGCAGCGGCGATAGAAGGTGCGTAGCCACCCCTCGATCGTCGATTCCAGGAATTTCAGCCCGTAATACTGGGGGTAGGTTTCGAACCGCGTGTGCACCGATGCCAGCACCGGCACGCCATGGTCGCGGCCCCACTTCGCGGCCTGTCGGGCAGCAAAGTCGGGGCTGGCGACCTGGATCACGTTCGGGCGGAACTCGCGAAACTTTCGGCCCGCCTCGCCATAAAGGCCCAGCGGAAAACGATATTCATCGCGCCCGGGGATCGCAAAGGAAGGAACGGAGATCAGTTCGCCCGTCGCTTCGACCTGCGGCTTGGCCACCGTAGGCGCGAATACCCGAACCGCGGCGCCATGACGCAGCAGATATCCAACCAGGCGATTGAGCGCCTGTGTGGGCCCATCGCGCACCATGTTGTAGTTGCCGGTGACGAGGGCGATGCGAAGGTCGGCGATATCCATTGCGTCCGCGCGATTTAGGTACGCAACCTCGTTTCCGCAATGCAGCATTTCATTCCTTGCACGCGTGGACGCATGTTCGAACAGGAGCCCTTGTGGGCTGGGCGTCAGTCTTCCGGGACGTACCATTGTACGATCAGAACATTCAGATCGCCGGTTGGTTCAAAATTTGTTTTGCGCACTTCGAATTGCGTGGGCGAAATCTTCTTCACCCCGGTCATGCAGAAGCTGACCAGATTGTCGGCCCGGCCCTTGTCCACCACCAGGCGGAAGTCCTTGATCGGACCGCGCCAATTGGCGCCGCTGGACAGGATATAGCCGATCCAGGTTTCCCCGTGGCCATAGAACCCGTCGGGGCCGGCCTTCTTCTCTTCCGCCGCCTGCCGCTTCTTCACGCCGTTGATGAAGCTCTGGTCGATGCAGTGGCGCTCTTCGTAGTACTCCTTGGCTTCGGGGTATTCGCCGCTGTCGATCACATTGAGCATCCCGCCCACGGATCCGCCCACGATCGGCGTATAGCGATGGGCAACCTTTACGCTGGCCCTGGCCGGGAAGGTCTGTTCGCGGGTGACGTGATATTGCACCTGCCACGCGGGCATGTGGGGCGATCCCCAATCCTGGGTCGCGGGGATGAACAGGCCGGTTGAAATCAGTCTGGCCGATTCCTCGGCGGAAACGCGCGAGATCGCGTCGATCCATTCATAGTCCTGATACCAACGGAGCGGAAACCCTCCGGCGGCGACGGCGTCGGTCACGTCTTTCCCGGCGATCACCGCGCGTTCCGCCACCTGCCATTCGACCGGCTTGCCATCGACGGTCGTGGTGAAGCCCAGATCGTTCCAGTCGGGATAGGCGCCATATTCGATCCAGCCCGGCTCCGTTCCCGGCAGTGGCGGCAGGGGGAAGCTGACCAGCACCGTCTGCGGGGCATTGGCATGATTGGTGTAGGTATAGTCCACCCGCACTTCGCTGGCCGAGATGTACAGGTCTTCCTTGTCCATGCTGATCGCGTCGTTCTGCTTCAGCGCCAGCCCGCCCACTGCCCATTCGGCCTCGCTGTCATTGGCGAGGGCAGGGGTGGCGAATGCGGCGACGAGGATGACGAGGAGGGAAGGGAGGGAAGAGAGCCGCTTCATGGTCGGGCGATACCTCCGTTGGCTGGTGTCGGGCGGGGGGTGCTTACAGGGGGTGACACAGTTCAGGGCGAAAAAGATTCCCCCCGGATTTCCGGCATTTTCCTCCCGGCGGCAATGCGCCGGGGCGGGATGGCCGAACCGGAAAGGGGCGCGTGTTCATCCGTGCTTCCTTGCACAGTTCGGCACAGTAGGAAATCGGTGTCTCATACCTCAAGCGCATGGGCAGCGAACCGCTCGTTGGGTTTGCAGGACTTCCAACCTCAGCCTGTCCTGAGCCTGCCCTGAGCCTGTCGAAGGACGCGCGTTGCCGGTGCCTTTGTAGAATCTCCCAGTTCTTCCTTTTCCACGCGTCCTTCGACAGGCTCAGGACGAACGGGAGGGGGAAAAGTCCGGCGGGCCGAAGGCCGCAATTAGCGGGCTGGGTCTGTAAAATACACAACCGCCAAAGAAAAGGGCGGCATCGCAAATGCGAGCCGCCCCTTGTTCTTTAAAGCGCGTTACCGGCTCAGTTGCCGCTGCTGCGCTTCGCCTTCTTGCGCTCATGCGGGTCGAGCAGGGTCTTGCGCAGGCGAATGGACTTGGGGGTCACTTCGACCATCTCGTCCTCGTCGATATAGGCGATCGCCTGTTCCAGCGTCATCTGGCGCGGCGGGGTGAGGCGGATCGCGTCGTCCTTGCCGGTCGAGCGGAAGTTGGTCAGCTGCTTGGACTTCAACGGGTTCACTTCCAGATCGTCGGGCTTGGCGTTTTCGCCGATGATCATGCCTTCGTAGAGCTTTTCCTGCGGCTTCACGAACAGCACGCCGCGGTCTTCCAGCGAGTTGAGCGCATAGCCGACCGCTTCGCCCGTTGCGTTGGAGATCAGCACGCCGTTCTGGCGGCCTTCGATCGCGCCCTTGTGGGGGCCGTACTTCTCGAACAGGCGGTTCATGATCCCGGTGCCGCGCGTGTCGGACAGGAATTCGCCGTGATAGCCGATCAGGCCGCGCGACGGCGCGGAGAAGGTGATGCGGGTCTTGCCGCCGCCGGACTGGCGCATGTCGGTCATTTCCGCCTTGCGCAGGGCCATCTTGTCGATGACCGTGCCGGCATGTTCCTCGTCCACGTCGATCACGACGGTTTCGTAGGGTTCGGTGCGCTGGCCGTCTTCTTCACGGAACAGCACGCGCGGGCGGCTGATGCCCAGTTCGAAGCCTTCGCGGCGCATCGTTTCGATCAGAACGCCAAGCTGGAGTTCACCGCGGCCGGCAACTTCGAAGCTGTCCTTGTCGGCGCTTTCGGTGATCTTGATCGCCACGTTCGATTCCGCTTCGCGCGACAGGCGGTCGCGGATCATGCGGCTGGTCACCTTGTCGCCTTCGCGGCCGGCCATCGGGCTGTCGTTCACGGAAAAGCGCATCGACAGGGTCGGCGGATCGATCGGCTGCGCCTGGATCGGCGTGCTGACCGAAGTATCGGCGATGGTGTTGGACACCGTGGCAACCGTCAGGCCCGCAAGGCTGATGATGTCGCCTGCGCGGGCTTCGTCCACCGGAACGCGTTCCAGGCCACGGAAGGACATGATCTTGGTCGCACGGCCGGTTTCGATAACCTTGCCGTCGCTGTCCAGCGCGTGGATCGGCTGATTCAGCTTCAGGACGCCGGTCTGCACGCGGCCGGTCAGGATACGGCCGAGGAAGTTGTCGCGATCCAGCAGCGTGGCCAGGAAGGTGAAGGGGGCGTCCGCTTCCACTGCGTGCGGCGGCGGCACGTGGTCGACTATGGTCTGGAACAGGATCGAGAGATCGCCTTCGCGCACGTTCTCGTTATCGCCGGCATAGCCTGCGCGGCCCGAGGCATAGAGCGTGGGGAAGTCCAGCTGTTCGTCATTTGCGTCGAGGCTGACGAACAGGTCGAAAACTTCGTCCAGAACTTCGGACGGGCGGCCGTCGGGGCGGTCGATCTTGTTGACGACCACGATCGGGCGCAGGCCCAGCGCCAGCGCCTTGCCGGTCACGAACTTGGTCTGCGGCATCGCGCCTTCGGAACTGTCGACCAGCAGGATGACGCCGTCGACCATGCTGAGGATACGTTCAACCTCGCCGCCGAAGTCGGCGTGGCCGGGCGTGTCGACGATGTTGATGCGGGTGCCGTTCCAGTCGACGGAAGTGCACTTCGCCAGAATCGTGATCCCGCGTTCCTTTTCCAGGTCGCCGGAATCCATCGAGCGCTCTTCAACGCGCTGGTTGTCGCGGAAGGTGCCGGACTGGCGGAAAAGCTGGTCGACAAGCGTTGTCTTGCCATGGTCGACGTGGGCGATGATCGCCACGTTACGTAGGTTCATATGATTTCCTGGATGCCGCGGGCATGCGGTACGCGGGCGCGCCCATAGCGGAGATTGTGCGGATGCGAAAGTGCGTTAGATAGAGAGTATGCCCCAAGCGCTCAAAATCCTCGTCATCCTGGGTTCCGTCCGTGAAGGCCGCATGGCCGAACCGGTGGGGCGATGGGTGGCGGAGTCGGCGGAAGGCCGGGCGGACATTACCTGCGAACTGGTGGATCTGAAAGACTGGAATCTGCCTTATTTCCCCTTCGCACAGGCACCGGCGGCCGGGAACTATTCCGATCCGCTGCAGATAAGCTGGGCGGAAAAGATCGCCTCGGCCGACGGCTATATCCTCATCGCGCCCGAATATAATCGGAGCATTCCCGCGGTCCTGAAGAACGCGCTCGATTTCGTTTTCGCGGAATGGGCGCGGAAACCGGTTGCTTTCGTCGGGTATGGCGGGGCGGGCGGCGCGCGTTCTATCGAAGACCTGACCTGCGTGGCGCGCGCGCTGTCGCTCGCTCCGCTGGAAGCCAGCGTGCATATCATGAGCGTGTGGAGCAAGGTTAAGGACGGCCGTTTCGAAGGTGAGGAGCGCGATCTTCGCGCTCTCGGCAAGCTGCTGGACGAACTGGTGTGGTGGGGCGGCGCGCTCAAGGCGGCGCGCTGACTTTTTATCTGCCCGCCAAGGGCATCGCCTTCCCTTACGGCTTTCTGGACTTCCCGTCTTTCAGGGCTCGCACTGTGCCCCAGGTGCAACATGCCCGGTTTCGGCTTTAACCGTGCGATTGATTGTCGATTGTGTGAAACCAGCTGTAAACGTATTTAAGTCAAAGGAGTCCGGGCTTTGCAGGCGATCCCACAAGAAGGACGCCACGTTGAATCCCGGGGGATGGAGATGGAGCCCTACATGAAAAAAACTGCTTCTGCTCGTTCGGGCGCCACGCTTCTGCTTGGTGTCACTGGTTTGACCCTCGGCCTGCCTTCCGTGGCTTTTGCCCAGGATGGCGACTCAAGTTCCGGCACAACGCTGACCGGCAATGAAATCGTGGTTACCGCTACCAAGCGCGAACAGACGTTGCAGGACGTCCCCGTCGCTGTCTCCGTTACTTCAGGTGAAGCGATCGAACGGGCGCAGATTCGCGACCTCCAGGATCTGCAGACCATCGTGCCCTCGCTGCGGGTCACGCAGTTGCAAAGCTCGGCCAACACCAACTTCATCATTCGCGGCTTCGGCAACGGCGCGAACAATGCCGGCATCGAACCATCGGTGGGCGTGTTCGTCGACGGCGTATATCGCAGCCGCACGGCATCGCAGATCAACGATCTTCCCAATGTCTCGCGCATCGAAGTGCTGCGCGGCCCGCAATCCACGCTGTTCGGCAAGAACGCATCGGCGGGCGTGATCTCGATCATTACGGAAGAGCCGCAGTTCGATTTCGGCGGTTCCGCCGAACTGGGCTATGGCAACTACAACGCCGTCGTGGCGCGGGGTTACGTGACCGGGCCGGTAGCCGATACCGTGGCTGTCAGCCTGGCCGGTGGCTACAATGCGCGTGACGGGTACATCCGCGATCTGGGCACCGGCAACCGCACCAATGAACGCAATCGCTATTTCGTGCGCGGCCAATTGCTGATCGAGCCGAGCAGTGATTTCAAGGCACGCTTCATCGCCGACTACGACAGCATCGATGAAATCTGCTGCGGCGTGGTCAATTTGGCCCGCTCACCTTCGCCCGGTGCGACGGATGTGATCGAACTGCTGGGGGGAAGGGTATCCGACTACCGCGATCCCTATGCGGGCGTGGTTTACAGCAATGTCGATTCGACCAACGATATCCAGAATTGGGGCGTATCGGCCCAGTTCGACTACAATATCGGCAATGTCACGCTGACCTCGATCACGGCGTTCCGCAACAACAGCGCGATCACGTCACAGGATCCGGACTTTTCCAGCGCCGACCTGATCAATCCGATCGCGGCAGATATCAATCTCGACACCTTCACGCAGGAGCTGCGCCTTACCGCTGAACTGGGTGACAGGGTCAACCTGCTGCTGGGCGGCTTCTATATCAGCGAGAAGGTGAAGCAGACCGGCGCCCTGCGCTGGGGCACGCAGGCGCGGCCTTATGCCAGTGCATTGATCAACTCGCTTTCGGCCGAGCCGCAGACGATCGGTTCGCTCGAACAGACCATCGGTTTTCTGGAAAGCGGCGACCCTGGCAAATACGCGACCGATCCGTTCTTCGCGCCCGGCACCGGTTTCTCTGAATACTTCGGTCTCGACAGCGAGGCGTTCTCGATCTTCGGCCAGCTCGATTTCGAGGTGACCGATCGTCTTACGCTGACCCTTGGCGGCAACTACACCAAGGATATAAAGGACTATTCGGCCAGGATCGATTCGACCGATTCATTCTCAAGGGTCGATCTCATCGCAGTGGGCAATACGGCGATCTACCAGCAGGGCGTGGCCCAGCAGGTCGGGCAAATCCTCGGCTACGCGCCGACCCCGCAACAGATCATGGCATTCGCCAGCGATCCGGCGACGGCGGCGACCTTCGCGGCGATCAGCACCGGGGTCCAGGCCTTTGCCGATGCGAACGACACCAACCCGGCGGTCAATCCGCTTCTGGCGCTGCGCCAGTTGCAGTATCTGCCGCCGTTCCTGGAAGTGCCAAACGCGGTTGAGGACGGGCATATCTCGGATGACGATTTCGCCTACACCATTCGCCTGGCCTATGACCTGACCGACAACGTCAATGTCTACGCAAGCTATGCGACCGGCTTCAAGGCGGCGTCCGTCAACCTGTCCCGCGATAGCCGGCCGCTGCTGGCTGACAGGAGCGCCCTGATCGCCGGTGGGCTGGCCCAGGTGAACCAGACTTACGGGACGCGTTTCGCCGCCCCGGAAGAATCGACGGTCTACGAATTCGGCGTCAAGGGCAACTTCGGTCGCGCATCCGCCAATCTTGCGGTGTTCCAGCAGGAAATCGAAGGCTTCCAGTCGAACGTCTTCACCGGCAGCGGCTTCGCCCTGGCCAATGCGGGCAAGCAGTCCACCTTCGGGGTCGAATTCGAAGGCATGGCCGAAGTGGCGCGCGGGCTGACCTTCAACCTGGGCGTGACCTATCTCGACCCGATCTATGACGAGTTCCTGCTTTCCGCCGTGGGCGACCTGTCGGGCACCCGCCCCGGAGGCATCCCGGAATGGACCATCGTTGTGGGCGGCCAGTACGAGCATGAACTGGGCAACGGCGACCGTATCTTCCTGAACGCCTCCTATCACCACGAATCCGAAGTGCAGATCAACGAAGGCCTCCCGGCATTCCTCGTGCGCAATCCGGATGGCACCATCGATGCCGGCCCGGCGCTGGCGGCCGCCGCGCCCTTCACGCGCGAAGTGAACGATGTATCGGCCTCGATCACCTATGCGATGGAGAACGGGCTCGAATTCTCGGTGTGGGGACGTAACCTGCTCAACGACCGATACCTGCTGCAGGTGTTCGATTCCGTGGCGCAGCCCCTGTCGATCTCGGGCTATCCCAACCAGCCGCGGACCTGGGGTGGTGCCGTCCGCTTCAAGTGGTAGGTGCGCCCTGGACTGTCTGACAAAGGGAAGGGGCCTTCGGGCCCCTTTTCTCATGGCGATCATGCCATTTGCCGGCACGACGCCTGAAAAGACGCGTTCCTTTCTGCCTTCCTTCTTCGCGGGGATGACGAAACCAATGTGTTTCCATGGCTCGGCGGTTTCCCCAATCGTTTCCCTTGCCGACACGGGAGAAGTGTGATGGCTTCCCGCTTCCACGACTCAAAAGTCGTCAGGAGGGAGAAAATCATGGAATGGATGTTGCTTCCGCTGAAGCGGTATGCCGACTTTTCGGGCCGGTCGCGCCGGCTCGAATTCTGGATGTTCGGCTTGCTGAACCTGATCGTCTACGCGATCATCCTGGGCATTGTGTTCGCCACCTCTCCGGCATTGTCGGAACTGTCGAACGTGGACCCCACCGATCCCTTCGCGATCTATGGCCCGCTGCTGGGCGGTGTTGGCCTTCTGCTGGTGGTCTGGTGGCTGGCCGTCCTGATCCCCGGTATCGCCGTCACCGTCAGGCGGCTGCATGACCGCAACCTGTCGGGCTGGTGGTATCTGGGCTTTATCGTCCTGTCTTTCATCCCCATCGTCGGGATCATTGCTTCACTGGCGTTCCTCGTATTCATGCTGCTCGATGGCACGCCGGGGCCCAACCGCTTCGGACCGGACCCCAAGGGGCGCGGCGAAACCGAGGTATTCGCCTGACAGGCTAGAGTTCTCTCAGCGCCTGGGCGGGCCGTGCCCGCAACAGTGGGAGCGATCCGCCCAGCGCAAAGCCAAGCACCATGGTAAGGCCGCCGGCCAGCACCGTCAGGATGCGCGGCCAGTCGGGCAGCCAGTCGAATTCGAACAGATACACCACCACGCCCCAGGCCATCGCGCTGCCCAGCACCAGCGCCACGCCGGCGAGCAGGGTCGAAAGCAATCCGTATTCGGCCAGTTGCAGCATCAACAATTGCCGGCGGCTTGCGCCAAGCACCCGCAGGATGACATTGTCATAAAGCCGGCTGGCCCGGGCCGCCGCGATTGCCCCCAGCAGAACCGCCAGTCCTGCCAGTACCGCGACCGATGCGGCGGCAAGGATCGCCGCGCCGACCTGGCCCAGTATCGCGCGCGCTTCGGTGAGCACCTGGCCGACCTCGATCACCGAACTGGAAGGAAATGCGTTGACCAGCTTGCGCAGCAATGGGCCGGTGGGGGCGTCTTCCGGCAGGTCCACCATCGCCGCCAGATTGTGCGGGGCATCGGCAATCGCGTTGGGCGAGAAGACCAGCACATAGTTGAAGCCCATCGAATCCCAGTCGATCCGCCGGAAGCTGGCGATGCGCGCGCTGCGCTCCACCCCCAGCAGGCCGATTGTCAGCATGTCGCCGATCTTGAGGTCCAGCGCCTGAGCCAGTTCGTCGTCGACCGAGACGAGCGGCTCGCCGGCATAATCCGCGCCCCACCACTTTCCGCCGGTCAGGACGTTGCCATCGGGGATTTCCGCCGAGTAGGTGAGGCCGCGTTCCCCGCGCAGGGGCCATGCATTGTCGGGAAGTTCCTCCAGATCGGCCACGCGGATCATCGCATCCTGCGGGCCGTAAGCCAGGATCTTGCCGCGCAAGGTGGGCACGCTGCGCACCTGTGCCTCGCGGTTTTCCGCCTGGACCAGCGCGGTGAACTCGCCCAGCCGATCGCGCGGGATGTCCAGCACGAAATAATCCGGCGCCTCGCGCGGAACGCTGCGCTCGATATTGCCTTCCAGGCTGGTCTGCACCCCGGCGAGCAGCACGAAGGCCGCCAGGCCGAAGCCCAGCGCCGTAACCAGCGCACCGGTCTGCGCACCCGGACGGTGGAGGTTGGCCAGCGCATTGCGCAGCAGCGGGTCACGCGGGCGTGGCATGCGCGCGGCCATGCGCCGGATTGCCAGGCCGAGCAGCGAGAGCAGGCCCAGCATCGCCGCGGCGCCACCCAGGAACAGCGCGCTCAGCCATGGCTGTGGCGTTCCGACCAGCGCGAGCGCCGCGATGGCGAGCAGGCCGCCGCCCACCGGTATCACCAGTGAGCGCCATTCGCGCGCCAGCGGCGCGATCCGTTCGCGCATCAATGCCATGGCCGGGAAGCTGCGGGCTTTCGCCAATGGAGGTGCGGCGAACACGAGCGCGACCAGAAGCCCGAAGCCGGCGGCCCGCGCCAGCGCGGCGAGGTCGATCACGAGCCCGGTCTTGACCGGCAGCAGCGATCCGAGCGCCCAGGCGAGCAACGGTGTGACGAGTACGCCCGCGATCAGGCCTGCAATGGCCCCGGCAAGGGCCGCAGCGCCGATCTGGATACCGTATATGCGCGTGATGTCGCGGCTGGTGGCGCCAAGGATCTTCATCGTGGCGATGCTGTTGCGGCGGGCCTGGAGATAGGACGAGACGCCGCCACCTATCCCGATCCCCGCGATCACCAGCGCGGCAAGGCCCACCAGCACCAGGAATTCGCCCATGCGGGAAACAAACCGGTCTGCGCCGGGGGAAGCACGCTCGGCCGTGCGGAACTCGAACCCGGCCGAGGGGAAGCGCTGTTCGATCTCGGCGATGACCTGTTCCGCATCGCGCGGCTGGTTGAAGGCGATGCGATACTTGCCTTCATACATCGCGCCGGGTGCGACGAGGCCTGCGCTAGCCGGCGTTTGAGCATCGACGATGATGGTCGGGCCCAGCGCGAAACCTTCGCCCAGCCGGTCGGGCTCATCGCGAATGATGCCGCCAACCTTCAGGTCCAGCGTGCCGAGGCGGAACGTATCGCCCGGACGGACGCCGAGCCTGTCCGCCGCGCCTTCGGCCAGCCACGCCTCGCCAGGGGGCGGAGCGCCCGTTTGCCGCCCATCCTCCAGCGTGAATGTGCCGTAAAGCGGCCATGCCTCGTCCACCGCCTTCAGTTCGATCGGTGCGGTCGAGAGGTCCGTGCTGGCAGTGGCCTGCATTCTGAGGCCGCCGGATACTTCACCGTAATGGGTGAGGGTGAGCATCTCCTCCATGGACGGCGCGCGTTGCCACACCGTAACCTGCATGTCCCCGCCCAGGATTTCGCGGCCGCGCGTCTCGATCTCGCCGCGGATGGCGCTCGTCAGCGTGCCGATGGTAGCCAGTGCGCTGACGCCGAGAAACAGGCAGATGAGCAACAGCCGCAGTCCGCGAAAGCGGCTGTGAAGGTCGCGGCGGGCAATAGCCCAGGCGGTTTTCCAGGGGAGAGAGGTGCTCATGCAGTGGTATGGTTTGCGGTGGTACGGTCGCTGGCGATCCGTCCGTCGCCCAGTGTCACGATCCGTCCGCAGCGTTCGGCCAGGGCGGGATCGTGCGTGATGATCACCAGCGTGGCGCCGGTTTCCGCCCGGCGGGCAAAGAGCATTTCAACGACCTCCTTGCCCGTGCCACCGTCAAGATTGCCGGTCGGCTCGTCGGCAAAGATCAGTTTCGGGCGTGGCGCGATTGCGCGGGCGATGGCCACGCGCTGCTGTTCGCCGCCTGAAAGCTGCGCAGGGTAGTGGCTCAGCCGATGCCCAAGCCCGACCGCTTCCAGTTCGGAAGCAGCGCGGGGCCAGGCGTCGGCCTCGCCCGACAGTTCCATCGGCGTGGCGACGTTTTCCTGCGCGGTCATGGTGGGCAGCAGGTGGAAGGCCTGCAGCACGATGCCGATCCGCCCGCGCCGCGCCGTCGCCAGTTCATCCTCGCTCAGCGTCGCGAAATTCTGGCCCGCGACTTCCAGCGAGCCGCCGCTCGCCCGTTCGAGGCCGGAAAGGACCGCCATCAGCGAGCTCTTGCCCGAGCCGGACGGCCCGAGAAGGGCGATGGTCTCGCCCGTTTCGATGGTGAGATCTATTCCACGTAATATCTCCACGGCGGCTTCGCCGTTGCCGAGAGTGAGCGTGAGGTTGCGGGCTGCGATAGCGGGGGTACTTGTCACCGTCCCCGGATGGCATAGGGAGGGCGCCGGGGGCAAGGAGCATTGGCAGATGAGAAAATGTAGTTCGTCGATTGCGCTGGCTTTGCTGCTGGGCGCCTGCGGCAGCGGCACCCCCGCACCGGCCCCTACGGAAGCGCGCGAACGGCCGGACGATCCGCTCCCGGTGATGGGGCCCGAGCGGCATGTCGTGGCATTCGGGGACAGCCTGTTCGCGGGCTACAATGTGGGCGAAGGCGAAAGCTATCCCGCGCGGCTGGAAGTGGCGCTGCGGGCAAGGGGCATCAACGCTCGCGTAGTGAATGCGGGGGTTTCCGGCGATACCAGCGCGGCTGGCCTCCAGCGGCTGGCCTTCACGCTCGACAATCAGCCCGGGGTGCCTGACCTCGTGATCCTGGAATTGGGCGGCAACGACCTGCTGCGCGGGCTCTCCCCCTCGGAAACGCGCGCAAATCTGGGTGCCGCGCTGGCGGAACTGAAGAAGCGGAACATCCAGGTGCTGCTGATGGGCATGCGTGCGCCGCCCAATATGGGTGCGGCGTTTCAGAAGGAATTCGACGCGATCTATCCCGCGCTGGCCAAGCAGCATGGCGTTGCGCTGGTCCCCTTCCTGCTGGAAGCGGTCTACGACAAGCCTGATCTCATTCAGGATGACAGGGTCCACCCCACGGCAGGCGGGATCGAGGAGATGGTGGCATCCACGGCCGATGATGTGGTGAAGGCGTTGCCTGAAAAGAGCTAGGCCCGGTAAAGAGCTATAAGCGCGTCGCCTGGCCGGCGGCGACTTCCCAGGTCGAGGCTTCGCCTTCGATTTCCGCGAATGGTGCGCGTTCGGTGCCGGTCAGCCATATTTGCGCGGCGCCGTCTCGCAGTCTTTCGAACAGGGCGCCGCGACGCAGGGGGTCGAGATGCGCGGCCACTTCGTCCAGCAGGAGCACGCCGGGTCGCTCGCCCGCGGCAAGCGCCGCATGGGCCAGCGTGATGGCGATCAACATCGCTTTCTGCTCGCCGGTGGAGCAAAGGGCCGCCGGTTGGCCCTTTCCCGCCATCACCACTTCCAGCTCGTCGCGATGGGGGCCGGTCAGCGTGCGCTGTGCCGCCCGGTCACGCCGACGGCCGGCTGAAAGCGCATCTGCCAGCGCGGCAGGCTCCAGCGGGCCGCCCGGCACGTATCTCAGGGCGGGGCGAGCGAAGGGTTCCGCCGGCAATGCGGCCAGTTCACTGCCCAGCCGCTCCACCAGGCCAGCCCGCCCCATGGCCAGGGCCGCCCCGGCTTCGGCGAGTTGGGCTTCTATCGCATCCAGCCAGCGCGGATCGGGATCTTGCTGGGCGGAGAGCAGGCGGTTCCGCTCGCCAAGAGCATTCTCATAGCGGGTCGCGCGCCGCGCATGAACTGGATCGAGCGCCAGGGCGAGGCGATCCATGTAACGCCTGCGCGCACCGGCACTGTCCGCGAACAAACGGTCCATCGCGGGGGTGAGCCAGGCAATCGCCAGCCACTCGCCCAGATGAATTGCGCTGGTATCGGCGCCGTTCACCTGCACGATGCGGCGCAGGGAGCGGGATGTGTCGGCGCCGGTTGTGCCCGTTCCCAGCCTCACCGGCTCCAGTCCTTCGCCAGTCAGCAGTTCCGCGCTGATGGCGAAGCCGTTGGTGCCGCTATGCGCCATGTCGACCAGGGTCGCGCGCCGCAGTCCACGGCCCGGAGCGAACAGGGACAGCGCCTCGAGCACGTTGGTCTTGCCCGCGCCATTCTCGCCGACCAGCAGGTTGAATTGCGCAGTGCCGTCAATCCGGCTGGCCCGGTGATTGCGGAATGAGGAGAGGGTGATCCGGTCGAGGGCCATCGGATGTCAGGCGATAGCGGCGGCAGCGCAGGCAGGCCATGCCTAAATGACGCTGCCGGCCGCTAGAACCCGTTCAGGTCGTTTTCGCAAAGGGAGAGAAGTTCGTATCGCTGTCGAACACTTCCGCGCCCTCGCGCCGCTTGAGGAAGCCCACGACGGCATAGGTCACCGGCGTCAGCGCCGCTTCCCACAAGGTCTTGATCAACCATTGCGAGAGAACCACCTGCCACAGCATCTCGGGCGGCCAGCCGGCCAGGCCATAGAAGGCGAGCGGGTAGAAGATCATGCTGTCGATGCCTTGGCCCACCACGGTGGAACCGATGGTTCGCGCCCACAGGAAGCGGCCGGCGGTCCACAGCTTCATCTTCGCCAGCACGAAACTGTTGGTGAACTCCCCGGCCCAGAAGGCCAGCATCGATGCTCCCACGATGCGCCAGCTGTTGCCGAAGACGAATTCATAGGATTCCTGGCCTGGCCAGCCATCCGCGGGTGGCAGGGCAACCACGACCCAGGCCATGAAGGCCATGAAGATCAGCGCGGCAAAGCCGGTCCAGATCACGCGGCGGGCATTGGCATAGCCATAGACCTCGGTCAGCACGTCCCCGATGATGTAGCTGACCGGAAAGAACAGCACGCCCGCACCGAATGACCATTCTATGCCGTTGGGCAGGGTGATGTAGGAAGGCTTCGAGGCGCCGATCAGGTTCGACAGCAGCAAGATGGCGACGAAGGCCGCCATGATATACTGGAAATAGCGGAATTGCGTACGCCCGCCCGCATTTCCCTCAATGCGCTTCGTCTGATTGCCCATCCGCCCTGACTAACCCGAATTGGCGTTGGTGCAAGGCATGTCTGCCGGCGGGCGGGCAAGATGCGAAAAACCGGTTCCATCTTCTCCACCCGATGTTCTATGGCACCGCCGCGCGCGCCCGTAGTTCAACTGGATAGAGCACGAGCCTTCTAAGCTTGGAGTTGCAGGTTCGAGTCCTGCCGGGCGCGCCAAATTTCAATAGGTTATATGTTACCAGAAATCGCTGTAGGTAACGTATAGGTAACTTTCGGTGCTCGGCTCACCGGATCAGTTCACGTCCTTCCGCGAAACTGTGGCGCGTTGATGGCCTTTTCCCCTACGGACATGTTTTCGAGGTCGGCCTCCGAGAAGCCGGAGAAAATCCTGAATAGTGGCTGGTCGATGCTTCGACTTTCCAACTCGCTACGGTCGAGTTCTCGCCGCTCAAGATCAAAGGTCATCTCATTGGCGAAAACATCATAGAGCGTCACCTGGGGGTCTTGGTTTAGCGCCTTCACGAACAGCCATTGCCAGACAAATTCGACCCGCATTCCAAAGTGAACGGCTGTCACGTCAAAGCCGCAGGGATTGGAACCTGACTTGTCGGCAATGTCCCGCCATTCCGCCTCATAGGACCACTGAGGGGCCTTCGCGAGAAAGTAGGTGTCGAACACCCTCTGTTCGGCTTCCACGTCGCCGTCGCACTTCCACGCGCACAGGTCCTGCGCAAGGATCGCGCGCGGAGCGGTGTAGTCCACTCGGTTGAGAATAGTAGTGTTGCAATCTGTCGTATCGTATTCGATGCAAATTCCTTGGTGCTGTGCGGCGTAATGACTCCACAGCAGCGGCTCATCCCATTTTTCTGAGAGCGAAAACACCCCTCTGGAACCATATTCCAGGCGCAGGAGTCGCATGATTTCTTGGCCAAGTTGATAGGAGAATTGCGCGTCGTAGGCGTCTCCGTGCTCCCAGTCCTCCAAGTCAGTCGCGAAATAGGCGATACGATCAATCTCCCTCTGGATGTCGGTTTCGGAGCTTCCCCGTCCTCTCATCATAGCGCGCAGGAGGACCATCAGCTGGCTGGCTGGCACATCCAATTGAAGTGAGGGACTGCAATCCAAAGGGTCATTGAATAGTGTTGGGGGTGAGTGGAATGCGCTTGCGCGTAAGATAGCGCGCAACGAATTCGCGCTGATCGGGCAATACTTGTAGAGTTTCGTCGGCGGCCGCATGATACCCACCCTATATTGTTTTGGAAATCCTGTGGCGAGGGCCTATTGCCAACAGCAGCGACAGGATTGCCGCTCAGCGCGTTGCAGAGCCGCCCAGCTAACTGAGCACCTTGGCGGCTGTGGCGCTTTTCCGTCCTAGATGCTATTCGACATGGGGGCTTAGTAAGTCCAACCACCACAAGCTCCGCACAACTACGCAGAAGGGCCGAATTGGGAATTTGGTGACCCGGTGACGCTGATCCTATCTCTGGCCACCCCAATGGGCATCTGCCATGCAAGCGACCGCAGGGTTACCAACGTCATCGGAGGGATACCGCGCTCCATTCACAGCGGAGTGGAGAACAAGAGCCTAATCGTATGTTGTCGAGATGCCGTTTGCGTGCTCGGCTACACTGGGGCGGCTTACATAGGCGGTCAGCCGACCGACCAGTGGATTGCCTCTCAGTTCATCCGCGATGGCAAGAATGGCCCTCCGCTGGGAGACTACACCTTCAGTAGCGCCGGTATTGGCGCGCTTTCGCTCAACTCATTTTTCTGGCGTCTTTCGGAGGCACTCAAGAGCGTCCCAAAGCGCAGCGGCTACCTCGCAATCATGGGGACAGGATACCGGCTCAGACGGCGGCGCGCCGTGCCGTTTGCAATCGAGGTGGCGATCATGGCCGGGAGTGTGAGGACCACATCCTCCATGAGACCGCCCACCCATCGTTTGAAGCAAACACTCATCGCCCAAATCGGAGACGAATTTCCGGGCCGCGAAGCATTGGACCATGTAGCAGAGGGTCTCAAAAAAGCGGAGGGATCACCACCGAAAAACTATCCTTCCGCGCTCGTCCACGCAATTCGAGCGCGTGCAGATCAATCGCGGACCGTGGGTAAAGACGTTATGACGGTGTTGATCCCGCATCCCTTTCGAGGGCGGAAGATCACTTGGGAATTTCATCCAGCTACACCCCATAGAACCGAATTGGTGAGCGCGGACGGCAAAAGAACGCTGCCGTTTGATGCGGTTTATTCGCCATGGATATTGGCCCCCTCCCTTGTTGTTGTTCCTACGATTGCGACCATGGGTTTTAGCGTGAAGGTGGGTGCGTGGACGATTGGGAGCGAAAACCCAGCCAAGGCGCACGAGGGGCCATTGCACTTTGTCGGCACTCAGCCGCGGAAGGGCTAGCGTGCCTGGTCTCCCATGCGGTGCCGCAGCGCCAACATGACGGCAACGGATCGTACCAGCCCGATACCGAGCCGCCATTCGAAATACGAAATACAACTTAGTCGAAAAACGGATCGTTCGTTACCCTACGGCCGGTGCCGAAACGGTTCCGTTCGTCTGTGAGGCCTAGCTCCGCAAGGTATGCGCGAAGTTGGGAATGCTTGGCGGCCGGGAAACCCGCAGGGTTGTTTCGTAGCTCCTGCCAAAGCTCGCACATGACGATGGCAGCCGGTTCGCGGGAAGCGTCCAGCCACCAGGCAGGAGCGATGTAGCGACTCCAGGCCGCCAAGGCCTCGCCTTCGAAATGGTCTGGCATGATTGGCGCACCAAAGACCCCGCGACCTTGCTTCACTGCCTCGTATGCGGCCTCTCGCGAACCATGCCTGTCGTCACGGTGCGTTCCTTCGATCAATCGAAGGTTGGCCGGGCTGGGCTTCCGGCCAGATCGCTTCACCATCTGAAACCTCATTTTGACATTGTGAAAAAGTGTCCCCGAGCGCCGGTGTCCTATTGATCCCAGCCGAGGCTGACATACCCCCGGTGAGGTGGGGCCGGACCTGTTAAAGCCTGGCCCAATAGGCCACTCAGCCGCGTCCTGCTGAGTGGAGGGTTCAGTTGATGTGATCACGAAGCTGGGGGATCAGCGTTTGATTGCAGAAGCGCGTGACCGCACTGCGCAGCAGGTCAATTTCTTTATCGGTTGGAGAGCGGCCCAGGCTTTCGATCGTGAGCCGAACGCTTCTCGCAGCGATCGCAACGAACTGAGTGCGAACATGATCTCGGAGGGCAATCGGAAGGCCATCTACGTGCAGCGTGAAAGCGCGGCAGGCAGCCGCCTCCGCTTGAACAATGTCGGTATGATTCATGATCGAAAGCCTTTCAGCCGTTTGAGTTCGGATTCGAGCGAACCGATGCGTTTGCGCAGCGGGGCCAGCTCACGCCGGACGTGGGATTTCACGATCGCGGTCAGGTCCTCAGCAACCCGTTTGGGATCGAAGTCAGCCATTGCGCTCGCCTCCGTAAGCCGCGCCGTCGATGACAGCGACCGCGCCAGCTCGGGCAACCGAGGCTCCGACCCAACGTTCCGCACGCAGCCCCAGCAGGTTATTTTGCCACAGTGAAACAGGTCCCGTGCCTAGGTCGAAGGTTGCATCTGATGCAGGTGAGAGGTGGATTTCGCCCGTATCGATAGCCAGCGCCTGAGCGTCCAGAACCACGATCTGGCTTGTCATTGGCGACACGGCATCAGCGGATGCAATGCCGTCGCTCACGAAAACCGGAACACCCGAAATCACGCCGCCGGAGAAACTCATATCAGGGAACGCCGTGCAGCCATCAGCACCCACCATAAAGGACAGGTTGAGCGCATTGACCGGATCGACCACGATCACCGGCCGAGAGGTTGCACTCAAGCCCAGGCTAAGCAGGGCTGCCGCAACGTCGAACCGGAACGCTTCCGCATCAGCGCCGGTGACCAGTGTAGGGACAACCCCCGCCAGAATAGAGCGGAAGAATTGGGCGTCCGTTGCTGGCCCTAACGCGACGCGGAGCTGATTGAGGAGGAAATCAATGCCAGTGTCTGTGAGCGCTCCGGCCAATTCCGCACTTTGCACCACCAGCGCCGTGGCTTTGAGCAATGCGAGTTGCCCATCCTCTATGCCGAATGGCGAAACGGCCTTGGCCTCACCTTCATTTGGCCCGTCGCCTACAATCACGGCCGACATAGCAGAGATGCGGCGTTTCATAGGTACGCGCTGGGCGAGCGCAGCAATCTGATCGAAAGCCGAGAAGCCGCGCATTGTGTCGAGGAAGACGCGAGCCTCATCGCGATAGAACGGCAACGCACTGATCTCGGAAAGCAGGCCGATCGATTTGAACGCCCGCCGCACCTCGATACTCGCGCCTGCGATTTCTGCGTAATCAGCGGCTCCTGACAGTCGGCCCTTTGATGCAAGGAGGCACGCAGCGGTTTCCCCAAATGGGCGGACTTGCGCTGTGTTGAAGAAGTTCATGTGTGATCCTTTCCTCCTCGCTTGTCGTCGGCTTTGCGGACATGGGGAATGTCCGATTGCGGACATGCTCCGCCGTTCAGCATCGCGCGAAGCCGGGCGGGATCGACAATCCAGTTTGCGCCAATGAGTGTGCCCGCTCCCTGTTTACAGAGACGGCGGATTTGCCGCTCGCTTCGCTCGAACCGCCTGGCAGCTTCGGCCGTGGAGAGGCCTTGCGTTGCAGGTTCCGAGCGTGATGCGGGGGGCGGCGTATCGGTACCCGCCAACAACTCGCGCAGTTCGCTCAGGTCCGCCTCGATCCGATCGAACAGCATCATGGCGCGAGCGGGATCGGTTGCCGTCATCTCCCGCACTCCGAAGCTGCGCGGCGGCTCCACCCGCACCGCACCCCGCACCCCTTATAGAGGTGCGGGTGCGGGTGAGGATTGCCCGCACCTCCGCACCTGTCCGCACCATGGGTGTTCAAGGTGCGGGTGGCTGTCATGCGGGCGCACCCACGATGACGAATTTGCGCTTGTCGCCGTTGCGGTCCGGCCGCTCCTCCACCCGGAGCGCCCCATTGTCGATCCATATTCGCAGGATAGCAGCCAGGCGCTTCCTGTCCGGTTTCTCCTCTGTGTCGAGGTCAAGCACCTGTGCGACAGCCTTTCCTGCCCAATCGCCAGCCTGGACGTTTTCCCGCCATTCGCCGTCTGCGATTTTCGCTTGCACGGCGCGCAGGTGTGCGATGGAAACATCCGCGAATGGATCGGGCGGAGACCATGGAGTGGCAACACCCACAACGTCGCCACCATCGGCACCATTGCCGAGCTGGACTGAGACGATTTCAAACCACTGGCCAGTACCAGCTGGCGCCCGATTGGGTTTCGCATCGTCGGCGCGGAAAAAGCGGCGGCGTTGATCGGCAGGGATGCCAAATTTTTCCGCCTCGACTTTAGCCATCGTATTGAGGGCTAGACCGCCACGGGCGGCATCCACCAAGGCGGACGCGCCTCGTGCACTCTCCGCCGTGACCTCTGCTCCATTGAGCTTTCTGGCGTGGTGAACCAATACGATCGCGCACTGTGCCACGGCGGCGATACGCGACCATTCCTTCGCGACTAAGTCGACTGCAGCGTTGTCGTTTTCGTCAGCCAGGCCGTGCGAGCTAACAAACGGATCGATGACGAGTACGTCTATTTGCCGCCGCTTCAGTTCAGCAATGATTTGCGCCGCAACGTGAGTGTCGATCGTAGGCCCATTGCGCCCGGCCCGCGTGAGTTTGAGCGCAGCGCCGCTTAGAGCGCTATCCACGAATAGTCGCCCGCCAATATCGCCCGCGCCAATCCCCCAGTGTAGCGAAGCCGCTTGAATGGAAAATTGCAACTCTGTGAGGCTGTCCTCGCAGTTCCACAGCCATACCCGCTGTGGACCGTCCCACACCTGTTGTCCCAGCAGCGGGCGTCCGGTGCAGATTGCCAGTGCGCTGCCGGCCATGAGTACGGATTTGCCGGTCGCGCCGGGTGCGATCACGACGAACACGCTGCCCCTGAGGAATTGGCGGCCATAGAGCCACGGCCGACGCGGGAGTGTTTCGGCGGCCTGCCACGCATATGGCGATGCGCGCACGCCGGATGCGTCCCCTTCGCGGTTTGTCAACAGCTCGGCTGCGATGGCCCGAACTTCCGCAAGTGATTTGCTCACATCGCGCGCGGCGCTCGCCAAACCGGCGCTGGCCGCGATCAACTCCCGGCGGCGGGCAAGGTCAATGACTTGTTCCGCCAGTTCGCGCGCGGCCAAGACCCCTTGCCCGTCCGCCGTCAGCCGCGCGAGATAGCCGATCCCACCCAGTTCCTGCAGCGCCTCGTCCGCTTCGAAATAGGGCTTGAGCGTTACCGGCGTGACCACGGCGTTGCGATCCAGCAGCGCAAGGATGCGCTCGAAGATGCGCTGATGCACCGGCTCGAAGAAATGCGCCGGCAGTAAGGAGACGGTCAGCTCCTCGATCAACCGATTCTCGATCAGCACGGCGCCGATGAAGGCGGCCTCCGCCTCGACATTGGCAAGGATCGGCGAGTTATCGGCCATGAGCCCACCCTCCCGCTGGCAGGTGAGCTAGATTGTCGGTAAGATCGTCTCCGTGGCCGCCGAGCTCACACGAGACGCCTGCGCCCTTTCGGGCGTGGGCGTTTTCCATGGGCAGGCCTCAGGCTGCTCGGGAGGTATCGTGGGCGGCAATGCGCTCGGCCATCCACCGCTCCACGGCGTCGGCATTGAAGGCCAGCCGCCGTTCGGTGAGTCGGATCGGAGCTGGGAACTTGCCAGCATCGACCAGCCTATCGAGGGTGGCGCGGCTAAACGCGACCTTTTCGCAGACGGCGCGCGGGGTAAGGAATTGCATAATGTCGCTCCAAGGTTCCAATGGGCGACATGGAAAATACACACGGGCGGGGCTGTGTCATCAAGTCGAGGTTTCACAAAGTCGGAGACTTTACTTCGAAGCAACAGCCTCACCTGGGAACACCGCCTCGCCAGGAAAGAGGCTATCGTAGAGCTTGAAGGCTCGGCTTGTGGTGGAGGTGGAAACGCCATGTTGTAGCGCTACGGCCTCCACTGCATGAGTTTCCTTGTCACTTCTGCCTTCCCCGTCAGGGCGATGCATTCGGTCTCTCACGCTCACGCCGAGTACCATCCAATTATTGTGGTAGTTCGCCAGCGGCGAGCCGGCCCGGGGCTTACCATCCAACCTGAGCGCTTTTGCGATCTTCGGCCCCAGGTCCTTGCCGCCCTCGGCATTTGCTTGCAGCGCCACCTTGAAAAGGTCTCGAGCGGCCAGGTCAAGATACCGCAGAACCCAATCGGGAACTGGCTCGCCCGCTGCCCTAGCGAGAGAATAGGCCGCCCAAGCGTGCATCGGATTGTCCGTCGCGGCAAGGCAACGGCGTTCGACATCGATCAGATCGTGTGGATGCGTCATTGCGTAGACTCCCGGAACGAAACTACGTTCCCCGCCTCTCGCCCTTCATTGGCCCGCAGCACCTCGGCTCCCCAGCGGTCGAGTGCACTCCGCTTCTCCGGCGCGAAATCATGCAGAGCATAGACCTTGCGGGTGACGCCGGTCGGGGCGTGATTGAGCAGGCGTCCGACCGTTTCCATATGAACGCCCAGCCTGACCATGTGTGTTGCTGCTGAGCGCCTCAAATCGTGGAGGGTCCACGGCGCTAGCGGCTTGCCTGCCGCTGCGATAAACTGGTCAAGCCGGGCTTTGCCCTTGGCGAAGCCATGCACATGGGTTTCGCCATCGCTTGTGAACACAAATGCCCCCAGTTCTGGCACGGCTTTCAGGATCGCCAATGCAGGGGTCGAAAGTGGTATTACGTGGGCGCGGTTGCTTTTCGTGTCACCACTGCGAAGCGTCCAGGTTCCCGCCTCCAGGTCGAGGTCAGACCAGCGCATCCCTGCAACCTCGTTGCGGCGCTGGGCGGTGAGGGTCAGCATTCGCAAATAGTGGCCGAACGGATAGCCCATGAGCGCCGCCGCATCCCAAATATGCTTCACCTCGCTCATGTCGAGCACGCGGTCTCGCTCGGTTTCGACCTTCGGTTTAGCAATCCCCTCCACCGGCGAGGCCTCAATCCAGTCCCTCGACAGTGCGTAGCGGAAGATCGTCTTAACCAACGTTAGCACGCGGTTGGGCAGCACATCGCCCTCGATCCCGTCAAGCAGTTCGCGCACATCGGCCCGCTTGATCGAGGCAATCTTACGGTCGCGCCAAGCGGGTAGGATGTGCATTTCCAGCCGTCGCTCCTGGAGCTGCCAACTGGAATTTTTCGGCTTGGCGACCTTGTCGATCCAAGTTTCCGCCGCCGCGCCAAAGGTCCGGTCGATGGCTTCCGTGCTGCCATCGCGCTCAAGGGCGGCGAGCAGCCTCTCGGCCTCAACACGCGCCTTGGCGAGTCCCATGGCCGGATAGGTGCCAAGCTTCCTATTGAGCACTTTCGCACCCACGCGGCGGCGAAGCGTCCAAGTCTTTTTGCCACTAGCGCCGACACGCAGCCGCAAGCCGGTAACTTTGTGGTCGGGGTGCTCCTCCTGGCCGGAGGCGGGTGGTTTGATGGACTGGACCTTCGGATCGGTCAGTGGGCCGGATTTGGAATTAGCGGCTGTGGTGGTATCGACTGCCATACTCGTGCCCCCTCATACAGGGTTGCGATCAGAGCCGGGGCGGCGGTGCAAACGCCTCCCTGGCTCGCCTGTTACCTAGGCGGCAATAGGTAACGAAGTAGGTAACAATCGCTGAGGTTCGATGCAACGTATGGTTTGTATGAGGCAAGGATTTCCGGCATTTATTGCCTCTTGACGCCTTATGGGAAAGCCCGGACCAGCCTTCTAAGCTTGGAGTTGCAGGTTCGAGTCCTGCCGGGCGCGCCATTCTCGAACAAAAGAGAGTGCCGGGCGCGGGGTTTTGGCCACACCCCCGGCAACACTCTGGACCGGTACGGTTTTGGAGCCGCCGATGTGGATTTCCCGCCGTTCATGCGGAGCTTGCTGAGCAAGCAAGGGCAGCGGATCAGGCGATCAGGCCGGTTCAGGCTCCCGCACCGAAGCCTGTGCCGTTACGCCCAGCCTTGAGCCGGGCACGATCTGGTTCTCTGCGGCAAAGATCGAAGCGGCGACCTTGTCCGCGCCTTCCAGGCGGACCTTGAGCAATTCGATTGAACCGCCCTGCGCGGCGATGATCACGCTCTTTTCGCCGACGGCCACGACTTCGCCGGGCTTGCCCGCGACATCGCTCAGCTTGCGCGCCGGAAGCTTGCGGGCATCGAATATACGCAGCTTGGTGCCGTTCCAGGTCGTCCATGCGCCCGGAGCTGGATTGCATCCCCGGATCAGATTGTAGATCGCATCGACATGCTGGTACCAGTTGATCCGCGCCTCGGCATCCTTGCACCAGCCTTCATAGCTCGCCCGGCTTTCATCCTGCACGATCTCCTGATGCTTTCCGGCCACCACGAGATCGGCCGCTTCGAGCATCGCGGCCACGCCGAGCGGGAACAGATGCTCGAAATAGACCGTCCCAAGCGTATCGTCCGGCCCGATCTCGACTGTTTTCTGCAAGACAACGGGGCCTTCATCGAGGCCATCGGTCGGCCGGAAGATGGTGAGACCCGTCTGCGTGTCGCCACGAATGATCGGCCAGTTGATCGAACTGGGACCGCGGTAAAGCGGGAGCAGCGACGGATGATAGCAGATCGTCCCATGCGGCGGGATGTTCGCCAGCGATTGCGGCGCGAATTGCAGCACATAGGCCATGATGGCGATATCGACATTGGCTGCCCGCAAGGCATCCGCCGCGTCCGAACCGCGCAGCGAAGGAAGCTGATGCAGCGGCACCCCTCGTTCCTCGGCAGCCGCCGCGAGCGGATCGGGCCGCGCACCGGGCTTGGTCGGCGCGCAGAACACCGCGGCGACTTCATCGCCCCTATCGAGAAAGGCTTCGAGCACGCTCTTGCCGAATGCCTGCTGGCCGAAGATAGCAATCCGCACAATCTGTCTCCTTCATTGGGCAAAGGGGAGGCGTTCCGGCGGAGAGGCCGGTTGATCCCGTCTGCGTTTTCTTCGTGTTCCCTCGGCTCAGCGGCCGGTATTGATCCACACGACCTTGGGTTCGGTGAAATTGTCGATCGCCATGTCGCCGTGCTCGCGGCCGTAACCGGAATCCCGCGCGCCGCCCCAGGGCAGGCGCACATCGGTGGGGCCGTAGGTGTTGACCCAGACGGTCCCCGCTTTCAGCCGGCGGGTCATGCGGTGGCCGAGCGTGATATCCCCCGTCCAGACGCCCGCCGCCAAGCTGTAGCTCGTGCCGTTTGCCAGCCGAACCGCGTCGTCTTCGTCATCGAAGGGGATCACAGTGGCCACGGGGCCGAAAATCTCTTCCTGGGAGATGCGCATTTCGTGCTCGACCCCGGAGAACACGGTCGGGCTGACGAAGTAGCCCCGCTCGCCATGCCGCACGCCGCCGGTGGCGATCTGTGCGCCTTCCTGCTTGCCGATCTCGATGTAATTCAGCACGCGTTCCATCTGCGTGCCGGAGATCAGTGGCCCCATCGAGGTTCCCGTATCGCGCGGATCGCCGAGGCGCACGCCCTGTGCCCTTGCAACGAGGCGTTCGACCACCTCATCATACACGGACCTGTGGGCGAGGATGCGCGATCCGGCCGAGCAGACCTGGCCGGTGTTGAAGAAGATACCGGACCCGGCGGCCTTGACCGCGCTGTCGAGGTTGGCATCCGGGAAGATGACGTTGGCCGACTTGCCGCCCAGTTCGAGCGTCACCCGCTTGAGATTGCCGGCGGCTCCGCGAAGGATCTGGCGGCCGACGCCCGGCGAGCCGGTGAAGGACACCTTGTCGATATCCGGATGGTCGACGATGGCCTGCCCGGCTGTCGCGCCGAAGCCCGGAACGACGTTCAGCGTGCCGGCGGGAAGGCCTGCTTCCAGTGCGAGTTCACCGATCTTCAGCGCCGTCAGCGGCGTCAGTTCGGCCGGCTTGAGCACTACGGTGCAGCCGCAGGCGAGAGCAGGCGCGATCTTCCACATCCCGATCATCAGGGGGAAGTTCCACGGGATGATGGCGCCCACCACGCCCAGCGGCTCGCGGACCGTGTAGGTCAGGGCATCGTTGCGGGCCGGGACGACCTGACCCGTGATCTTGTCTGCCCAGCCGGCATAGTAGACCAGCGTGTCGATCACGGAGGGCAGGTCCTGGCGACGCACTGCGGAAACGGGCTTGCCGGAATCGAGACTTTCGAGTTCGATCAGCTCTTCCTGATCGCGCCGGATAAGATCGGCGAGACGAAGCAGGGCAAGGCCGCGATCGGCGGCGCGCATCCGGCCCCATTCACCTTCGAACGCCGCGCGGGCGGACCGGACCGCGGCATCCACATCGGCGGCATCGGCTTCCGCTACCAGGGCGATCACCTCTTCGGTGGAGGGATCGCGAGTCTCGAAATAGCGCCCCGAGGCAGCGGGAACCCTCTTGCCGTCGATCAGCAGATCGTGCCGCGCACCGGTTATGAATTTGGTCATGACTTCCTCAATATATGAAATATTGTGCATATATGTGCCCGCTGCCGAAAGCATCGGGCTCCCGGATCAGAGGTTAGTCAGGATTGCACATGCGTAGGAATATGATATTTTCCGCCAGTATCGAGGCGTGTATTATGCATATGAAAACATATCTTCACTCACAATATATGCAGTATTATGCATATATTGGCACTTGCGAGAAGTTTGCGTGAGGGCTGGGCATGATCAGGATTGAGATCGCACCCCAGTGGCGCTTTCGCCGTGATGGCGATCCGTCCACCATGCTGGTCCTGCTGGATTTCCTGAACGAAATCCGATCCTCGGGAAAGATTACCTCGGCCGCCAATCAGACGCGGCTGTCCTACCGTCACGCCTGGAACCTTATCGAAAGCTGGGGCGCCTTTTTCCAGGCGCCACTGGTCGTACGCAGCCGGGGCAAGGGCACCCGCCTGACGCCGCTCGGCGAGAAGCTGGTCTGGGCTGGCCAAAGATTGCAGGCCCGGCTGGGGCCGCAATTGCAGAACCTTGCCCAGGAACTCGAAACCGAGATCAACGAGTTGCTGCCGCAGAGCGCGGCGACATTGCGCATCCATGCAAGCCATGGTTTCGCGGTTTCGAAGTTGCGCGAAATGCTCGATCGCGAAGGCGGCATTCCGTTCGACCTGCGCTATGTCAGCAACCCGGCCTCGCTGAACTCGCTCGCGCATGACGGCTGCGACCTTGCGGGCATGCACCTGCCGCAAGGCGCCTTGCGCAAACGCAGTATCGCCGCGGTGAAGGGGCTCGTAATTCCCTCCGACCATCGCGTGATCGGCTTCGTCACTCGCGAAATGGGCCTGATCGTGAAACGCGGTAATCCTTTGAGGATCTACAATCTCGAACAGTTGCTCGATCCGGCGATCCGCTTCGTGAATCGCGACTCGAATTCCGGCTCGAGGCTGCTGTTCGACCAGCTTCTTGCGCAGCACGGGCACGATCCCCGCCAGATCAACGGCTACGAGCAATCGGAGTTCACCCATGCGGCTGTGGCGGCCTATGTAGCGAGCGGCATGGCGGATGTGGCCTTTGGCGTCGAAGCGGCCGCCCGGCAGTTCGATCTCGATTTCGTACGGCTGGTCACGGAAGACTATTTCTTCGTGTGTCGTGCCGAGGTGTTGGAACTGGCCACGGTCAAACGTGTGCTCGAGGTCATGCGCAGCGCGGAATTCCGTGAGGCGATCATGCAGTTGCCCGGCTATATCGCGAAGGACATGGGCGTTGTCCGGACCATCCAGGAAATGTTCCAGAGCGCCGATTGAACCGCCATACGGACCGCCCGAACCGCGATCCGTTTTCTTCGAGGAGCTTCATGTCCAAGACAGTTACAGCGATCCGGCATCTGGCTTTCGAGGATCTGGGCGCTTTCGAGACCGTCCTGTCCGAGGCAGGCTATCGGACAGGTTACATCGATATCGGGCTTGACGATCCGGACGAACTCGATCCGATCCAGCCGGACCTGCTCATCGTACTGGGCGGCCCGATCGGAGCCTATGAGGAAGATCGTTACCCGTTCCTCACGCGGGAAATCAGGTTGATCGAGGAACGGCTCAAGGCCGATCGGCCTGTCCTGGGCATCTGCCTGGGGGCGCAGCTGATGGCGCGCGCTCTCGGCGCAAGCGTCTATCCCGGCCCTGCCAGCGAGATCGGCTTCAAGCCCCTGACCTTGATTGCGGAGGGACAAGGCGGTGCGCTGTCCGCGTTCGCCGGCAATCCCGTATTGCATTGGCATGGCGACACATTCGACCTGCCGCCCGGTGCGATCAGGCTGGCCAGCACGGATATCTGCGCGAACCAGGCATTCTCGTTCGGCCGCAACGCCCTGGCCACGCAGTTTCACCCGGAAGCGGGCGGTCCGGCCTTCGAACGATGGTTGATCGGCCATGCTGTCGAGCTGGCCGGGGCAGGCGTCGATGTCCCGGCGCTCCGCATGGAGAATGAGCGGTTGTCCGCAGGGCTCTGCGCAGGCGCACGGCAGTTTCTGGAAGGCTGGCTGGCTGGACTGGAACGGGCGTAGCCGGAAATGAAACGGGCATCGGCCCACAGGGAAGGCGCCCGGATCAGGAGAGGAAATGCAGTGACGCTCTACATCCTTGCCTATCTGGGCGGCGCGATCACGATCGTGAGCCCTTGCATCCTGCCGGTCTTGCCCTTCGTCTTCGCCCGGGCGGACCGGCCTTTCCTCACCAACGGCCTCCCCATGCTGATCGGCATGGCGTTGATGTTCATGGCGGTCGTATCCCTGGCGGCAGTGGGCGGGAGTTGGGCTGTATCGGCCAATCAGTACGGCCGTATCGCCGCGCTTGCGCTGCTCGCGCTGTTCGGCCTGGCCTTGCTACTTCCGGGCCTTTCCGACCGCCTCATGCGCCCGCTGGTCGCCCTGGGAGCACGGCTGTCGGAACAGGCCGGGGCGCAAGGTTCGGGGATTGGCGCTTCCCTTCTGCTCGGCGTGGCCACGGGACTGCTGTGGGCCCCTTGCGCAGGTCCGATCCTCGGCCTCGTCCTGACCGGAGCCGCGCTTCAGGGCGCGAATGTCGGCACCAGCCTGCTCCTGCTCGCCTATGCGCTGGGCGCGGCGACCTCGCTCGCGCTGGCGTTGCTCGTCGGCGGGCGCCTGTTCAAGGCGATGAAGAAATCGCTCGGCGTGGGCCAATGGGTGCGGCGCGGGATCGGCGCGGCGGTGCTGGTAGCCGTGGCCGTGATCGCGCTGGGTCTGGATACCGGCTTCCTCTCGCGCGTTTCGCTGGCGGGCACCAACCGGATCGAGCAGGTGTTGCTCGACCGTCTCGGCATGTCCGGCCTCGCCACGACCGGCGATGAGGCGCTGACCGACGAAGGACCCATGTCCCCGCTCGATGGAGCGGTTGCCTGGCTGAACTCGCCCCCGCTCAGCCGCGAACAGCTCATGGGCAAGGTGGTGCTGATCGATTTCTGGACCTATAGCTGCATCAACTGCCTGCGGACGCTGCCCTATGTGCGGGCATGGGCGGACAAGTACCGGGACGATGGCCTGGTCGTGATCGGGGTCCACACGCCCGAATTCGCTTTCGAAAAGGATATGGCCAATGTCCGCAAGGCGGTGAAGGATCTCGGGATCACTTACCCGGTCGCGGTCGATAACGATTACCAGATCTGGCGGAGTTTCCAGAACCGCTATTGGCCGGCCCACTACTTTGTCGATGCGGCGGGCCGCATCCGCTATCATCATTTCGGTGAAGGCAATTATGCCGCATCCGAACGGGTGATCCAGCGGCTGCTCGCCGAAGCGTCTCCAGATCGGCAGTTCGATGGCACTGTGGAGGTAAGCGGCCAGGGAGTGGAAGCACCCTATGCCACGCGCGAGCGTTCGCCCGAAACCTATATCGGCTATTTGCGATCCGAACGCTCAGTCAGCCTGCCTGCGCATGCACGCGACCGAGCGATCATGTATGAGGCCGTCCCTGCCGCACTCGACCAATGGGGCCTTTCGGGCAAGTGGACCGTAAGACGCGAGCAGGCCACGCTTGAGGAACCTGGCGGGCGCATCCTCTATCGCTTCCGTGGGCGCGACCTGCATCTGGTGCTTGGCCCGTCGCCGGATGGCCGCCCGATCCGTTTCCGCGTTTTGATCGACGGCAAGCCGCCCGGTGACAATCACGGTGTCGATACCGATGCCGAAGGCAACGGCATGGTCGACAGCCAGCGTCTTTATCAGCTCGTGCGTTTCAAGGGGCCATTTAAGGAACACGATTTCACGATCGAGTTCCTCGATGCGGGCGTGGAAGCGTTCAGCTTCACCTTCGGCTGATCGCGCCGGCGGCTATGCGTATGGTGACCTGGGTAGGCCAAGGCTCTGGCCACGCGCCCGTCGCCTGCCGGTCATGGAGGAAACCGCGGAAAGGAGCGATGCCCGTGCCGGGCCCCACCATGATCATCGCGCGCGATGGATCGGCGGGAGGGTGGAAAGACGCCGATGCCTGAAGGAAGAGACCGACCTCCTCCCCGGCCCGATCGGCAAGGAAGGCCGAGCACACGCCCTTGCGCGGCTGGCCCTGACAATCGTAACGCACCACCGATACGGTAAGCTGCACTTCGCCAGCCTGTGCCTGGGGGCTCGATGCGATCGAATAGAGGCGGGGTTGGAGCGGGCGCATGATTTGCATCAGGTCCTCCGGGCTCAGGCGGACACCCGTTTCGCGCAGTACATCTGCGATCTGCCGCCCCCATAGCCACCGATCGAGTTCCGGCTTGCGCCCGGGATCGAGCAGTGGCGCAAACGAGGCGTCGGGCAAGCGGTCGGCAATCAGTTCCAGGACATTGCGCGTTACCTTGGTAATGTCCCGGTGGCGGAGGAGCGCTTCGAACAGCCGCACATCGCCGACATCTTTCAAGGTGACGGGCGCATCGGGCGAAAGATCGAGCAGTTCGATAATTTCGGTAGAGAGCGAAGGGCAATTGACCGGCCATACGCCGAGCGAGTCGCCGGCCTGATACGCAAAATCCCGCTCCTTTATGTCGAAGCCGAACTGCCGGACTTCCTTCTGCGCGCCCGCCCCGCTCAACAATGTGTTGCGCACCAGGTGGGACTTGAGCGGCGATTTGCGGCTGTGGCGGGTTATGACGGATATATCGGCGCAGGGGGTCGCGGTGGCCGGTGCTTTGGCGGAAAGGACCATCGTGCCGTCGCCACCCGGCAGATCATCCGGCACGGGATGCTCGTCGGGGGTAAGCGCTGCGACGACATTGCCCAGCCACTCTGCGGCAGCATCCTCATACTCGGGTTCGCAGTCGATGCGTGGCGCGAACCGGATGCCGCCCAGTTCCTCCAGCCGCGCATCGAGCCTGCGCCCGAAACCGCAGAATTGACTATAGCTGGAATCGCCCAGGGCGAGCACCGAATAGCGCAGCGTCTCCAGGCGGAGCGAAGCGTCGGTGGACAGCATCGACCAGAAATCACCGCCATTGTCCGGCGGGTCTCCATCTCCGAACGTGCTTGTTATGAATAGCGCGTGGGCCGTCGCGACAAGATCCGCGGGTTTGATCGCATCCATCGCCATCAACCGGACGCTGTGCGATTGCCCTTCAAGCCGTTTGGCGCAATGTTTGGCAAAATCTTCCGCGTTGCCCGTCTGCGATGCCCAGAGCACAAGAACTTCCCTGGTGGGAAACGGTTCTGCCTTGGATAGCGCGGAAGGTGAAACGCCGGCCCGGTATTCGATATCGGGGAGAGGAACCCGCGCGAAGAGCCCCGCCAGCAAACCGTTTACATAATGGTGCTTGGCCGGATCGAGAGGCGCGCCGCCCGGAATTACGGGCACGGCGCCTGCCTGCCGCGCTTCGGGCGAGCGCAAGGCGCTCGTGAAGCCATCGAGATAGGCCCGTTCCTCGCCCGAGAGTGTGGGAGGCTGTCCGGGCTTCAGCCCCATCACGCGCGCGAAAGCCTCGATCGCGGCCGACTGGAAGGGATCGCCGTCTGCCGGCACCGGATTGTGGGAAGGAGACAGGGTCATGGCCTCTTCTGGGACTGGCTGGGAAATCATCTCGACGGCCGGGCCGGATACGCGGCTCAGCACGACCGCCGAGAATTTGAATTCGGGCTGCATGGAGATCGGATCGACGGCGTCACTGGTGACGGCGTTGATGGAGAGATCGTCGCCGAACACGTCGTTCCAGTGGAAGGGCGCGAAGCAGTTGCCCGGTCGGACACGATCCGTGACGATCGCGGGGAGAACGGCACGCCCCCTGCGCGATCTCACTTCAACCCGGTCCCTGTCGCCAATGCCCAGCGCTTTCGCATCCTCGGGATGGATTTCGACGAAAGGGCCGGGATTGAGCTTGTTGAGCTTCTCCACCTTTCCGGTCTTCGTCAGCGTGTGCCACTGGTGTTGGAGGCGCCCGGTGTTGAGGACCAGCGGGAAATCCGTGTCCGGCATCTCCGCAGGGTCCATATGCGGCCGGGCGAGGAAGAAGGCCCTGCCGCGTTCGGTCGGGAAGGCGATGGCGGGCATGGAACCATCATCCTCGACGCGCAGTGCCTGGCTCACCCCATCGTTCAGATAGCGGATCGGGTTACGATCATCGGCGCTCTCGGGTGGGCAGGGCCATTGCAGTGAGGTCTGGCGCAGGCGCTCATAGCTCGCGCCGCGGATGTCATAGCCGGTCTTCGGGTTCCAGAACCGCCGGATTTCTTCGAAGACATCGGCGGCGGAAGCATAGGTGAAGGCCTCGGCATAGCCCATCTCGCAGGCGACGCGGGCGATGATCTCCCAGTCCGCCATCGCTTCCCCCGGCGGATCGACCGCTTTCTGCATCAGCGTGAGGTTGCGTTCGGAGTTGATCATCACCCCTTCGGCTTCCGCCCACAGCGCACCGGGCAGGACGATGTCGGCGTAACGGTTCGTCTCCGTGTCGAGATAGACATCCTGGGTGACCACCAGTTCCGCCGCCTCGAGTGCGGCGATCACCGTCTTGCGGTTGGAAACGCTGGCGACGGGATTGGTGCAGATGATCCAGCAGGCCTTGATCCTTCCCGCCGCCATTTCCTCGAACATCGAAACGGTGCCAGCACCCGCCTCGACCCGCAGCGTACCGCGCGGCACGCTCCACATATCCTCGACCAGATGGCGATCCGCTTCGCTGGGTGTTGCACGCTGACCGGGGAGACCCGGTCCCATATAGCCCATCTCGCGTCCCCCCATGGCGTTGGGCTGGCCGGTCAGTGAGAAAGGGCCGCTACCGGGGCGGCAGATTGCGCCGGTGGCGAGATGAAGGTTGCAGATGGCATTGGTATTCCATGTGCCGTGGGTGCTCTGGTTGAGGCCCATGGTCCAGCAGGTCATCCACTCCGGCGCTTCGCCGATCCACTCGGCCGCCTTGCGCAGGTCCGCTTCGGGAATGCCTGTAATTTCGGCCACTTTCGCTGGGGGATAGTCGGCCAGAAAGCCCGGCATCGCTTCCCAGCCTTCGGTGTAGGTGCCGATGAAGGCTTCGTCGATCTTGCCCGTTTCCGCCAGTAAATGGAGAAGGCCGTTCATCAGCGCGAGATCGGTGCCCGGGCGAACCTGCAGGAAGAGGTCGGCCTTGTCGGCGGTGGCACTGCGGCGAGGATCGACGACGATCAGCTTCGCGCCCGCCTTGACCCGGTCCATCATGCGCAGGAACAGGATCGGATGGCAGTCTGCCATATTGGCGCCGATGACGAAGAACAGGTCGGCCTTGTCGAAATCCTGATAAGAGCCAGGCGGTCCATCCGCGCCGATCGACAGCTTGTAGCCGCTCGCCGCGCTCGCCATGCACAGGCGGGAGTTGCTTTCGATATTGTTGGTGCCGATGAAGCCCTTGCACAGCTTGTTGGCGAGATACTGGGCTTCCAGCGACATCTGCCCGGAGACATACAGGGAGACCGCGTCTGGCCCGTCCCGGTCGATGATGGCGCGCAGGCCGGCGGCGGTCCGGCCGATCGCTTCGACCATCGGGATGGCGCCCTGATCCTTGCTGCCGGCGATACGGGCATAGGCCTTGTCGGCGCGGCCAGTGGCGACGACGGGTTCGTGGCAGGTGCTGCCCTTGGTGCACAGGCGCCCGAAATTGGTGGGATGGTTCTTGTCGCCCGTCACCTTGACGATCCTGTTGTCCGCGACTTCCATCACGATGCCGCATCCGACACCGCAATAGGGGCAAACACTTTTGACGGTCCTCCTGGTCACGCCGAATTCCCCAAAACAAAAAAGCGCCACCGACACTGAACCCACGGGGTTCGGTCGATGGCGCCGTTGCCTGATGCTTAAAAGCCCGTGCGGGCGACTTTCCCTCAAGCGCGCCGTTGCGCAAGTGGGCTGAATTTCACGCTATATTCTGTTGTATATGATTATGGAGTGCAAGCATTTTGTGCGTTGCAGCGTAACGAAGCGCCGCACTGTCCGTTTCTGGCCGTTCAAACCCTAATCTCTGGCTTGCCCGCCAGTATCCGGTTCGGGGATCTCACCTGGCGCGACAGTCATCACGTCCTGCCAGTCTGGATTTTTGACATAGCGTGCGCGGACATAGGGGCAGAACGGGATAATCCTGAAGCTTCGTTCCCGCGCATCCGCGATCAGGCGATCGACGAGCGCCGCGGCGGCACCCGTACCCTTCAAGCTTTCCGGTGCGCCGGTGTGATCCGCGCTGACAAGGTTCGCTCCGCGATGGGTGAAGGTGAGTTCGGCCTCGGCATCGATGCCGGCCACGGTTGCGACATAGCGACCGTGCCGGCCAGCTTCATCCCTGATGATTGTAATGTCGGCCATGCCTGATCTTCCTTAGCCTGCTCTTGTGCCGATCGTCTCTCGCGCCGCCTTATCGCCCGCCTGAATATCGGATTCGGCAAAAATCCGTATAGGCGGGTGCTCCGCCCAAGGCTTCCAGGAGGGCTGCCTTCACAAAGCACGATCCGGCATGGGGATGAATTCCCGGTCGTCGCCCGCCGGCAGTTTCATGCGCTGCTGGCGCCAGTCTTCGGCCGCCTGTTCAAGCCGCTCATTCGATGACGAGACGAAATTCCAGAGCAGGTAACGCTTGCCCAGCGGCTCGCCGCCAAGCGCCATCACCTGGCTTGGCCGGCGAGCGAAAACAGTTCCCCCGGACCTGCCATCGAGCACCGCCATCTGACCGGCTGCGAGGAGTTTTCCGTCCACCTCGATTTCCCCTGCGGCACAATAGACCGCACGCTCGGAATAGGACCGGGTGATATCACGGCGTGCGCGGGCGGTCATCTGCCAGTGCTCATAGAACATCGGCGAATGGGTCTGCGTGGCGGCCTTGAGACCTTCGACCTCGCCCGCGATCAATCGCCCCGTGACACCGTCTTCGCTCCATTCAGGCAGATCCGTCCCCTCATGATGATGGAAAGAGGGATCGGCCTCCTCATACTCCGTGGGAAGCGCGACCCACGCCTGAATACCGTGCATGCTGGCGCCGCTGGCGCGCGCATATTCCAGCCGCTCGCTGTGGGTGATCCCGCTCCCCGCCACCATCCAGTTGACTTCACCGGGGCGGATTTCCTGATGGAAACCCAGACTGTCCCGATGGGTGATCTGGCCCGAATAGAGATATGTGACCGTCGAGAGGCCGATATGCGGATGAGGTCGCACGTCCAGCTCGCGCGAGATGCCGGGCGCCAGTTCGAGCGGACCGAGATGATCAAAGAAGATGAACGGGCCGACCATCCGGCGGGCATGGAAGGGCAAGACTCTGCCAACCACGAATCCGCCGCCCAGATCGCGGCTGCGCTTGTCGATTATACGCTCAATGCTCATGGCTTGTTTCCTGTGTGCACTGCTGCATTGGTGATCACCGGCGTGGACATGGGTATTCTCCCTGGTTTCAGGCATCCGACATTGTTTCGCGAAATCTGTTGCGCGGCAGGCGGGGCATGTCTTCCTGGAAATTCGGCCCCGGCTCCCCAAGGGAATGGGAGCCGGGGCCGGGTCAGGCTGCGGCAGCCGCGAACCTGCCGCTGTTGAAGTCGTCGATGGCCTCGCGGATCTCCGTCTCGCTGTTCATCACGAACGGACCATAGCCGACGATCGGTTCGTCGATCGGTTCGCCGGTCAGCACGAGGATCATCGCATCGCCATCGGCGTGGAGCTGGACAGCGCTGCCCGCGCGGCCAAGCAGCAGCATTTCCGCTTCGCCCAGGCCCTCGCTGCCGTTTACGGTAACATGGCCGCCGAGCACCACCAGCATGGCGGTATGACCTTCGGGCAGATCGAACGTCAGTTCGGCATCACGGTTCAGCCGCACGTCCCAGACATTGATCGGGGTGAAGGTTCGCGCCGGCCCCTTTGCGCCGAGCAGCTCGCCAGCGATCACTCGGGCACGGCCCGCCTCGCCGGGCAGTTCGACGGTCGGAATATCCGCCGTGGTGATACCCTGGTAGCTGGCGGGCGCCATCTTGTCCTTTGCAGGCAAATTGACCCAAAGCTGCACCATGCGGAATGGACCACCCGTCTTGCTGAAGGCAGGGGAATGATATTCCTCGTGCAGGATTCCACCGGCGGCCGTCATCCACTGGACGTCGCCGGGGCCGATAATGCCGCCGTTGCCTGCCGAATCCTTGTGCTCGACCTCGCCGTCATAAACGATCGTGACGGTTTCGAACCCGCGATGCGGGTGCTGGCCGACACCGCGACGCGCGGATGTCGGTGTGAAATTATGAGGCCCCGCATAATCGAGCAGCAGGAACGGGCTCACCTGGCCGCCCAGGCTGTTATAGGAAAAGAGCGAACGGACCGGAAAGCCGTCGCCGACCCAATGCTGGTTGGGATTGCTGTAGGTTCCGAGGATTTCCTTCATCATGCATCTCCTGTGCTTCCCCGAGGAAGCCTTTGTTGCATGCAAGATAGGTCTGCGCCAATCGGGCCGGTAGATTGCGAAATTGGACACAGTGTCCTATCAATCGGACAATGAAGGACCTCAACGACCTCTATCTGTTCGTGCAAGCCGTCAATCATGGCGGCTTCGCGGCGGCGGCGCGGGCGCTCGGTTTGCAAAGGTCGAAGATAAGCCGCCGTATCGGCCTGCTCGAGGACGGGTTGGGGGTGCGGCTGATCCACCGTTCCACGCGGCGCTTTTCGGTCACCGAGATCGGCCAGGAATATTACCGCCGCTGTGTTGCCATGCTGGTCGAGGCCGAAGCCGCGCAGGCGGTCATCGACCAGTCGCGCGCCGCACCGCGCGGTATCGTCCGATTGAGCTGCCCCGTCGGCCTCATCGCCTTCCAGTTCGGCGAGCTGTTCGGGCGCTTCATGGCGCGCTATCCCGATGTCGAGCTTCATATCGAGAGCACCAATCGCCGCGTCGACGTGATCGGCGAAGGCTTTGACCTGGCGATCCGCGTTCGCCCCCCGCCGCTGACGGAAAGCGACCTGGTCATGCGGCGTTTCGATGAGCGCACGATACGCATTGTTGCCAGCCCCGAGTTGCTGAGGACGCACGCCGTCACGCTTCCCGCGGACCTGGCCCGATTGCCGAGTCTCGATTTCGGACCTTCCCTGGGCGAGCATCGCTGGCTCCTGACCCACGGCGATGGCAGCGTGGCCGACGTTCGCCACACGCCGCGCCTGCTCACCGACGACATGGCGGTACTGCGGCAAGCCGCGCTGGCGGGTGTCGGGGCCGTCCGCTTGCCAACGCTTGTCGTCTGGAACGACCTTCAGAGCGGAACGCTCGTGACGGTCCTGCCCGAATGGCGGCCAGCCAGCGAGATCGTCCACGCCGTCTTTCCGTCGCGCCGGGGCCTGCTGCCCTCGGTCCGCGCGTTGCTGGACTTTCTTGCCGCGGAATGCGCCGTACAGCGAAAGCGCGTGCCGGAATCGGGCTGCGAATGAGCCGGCTTCGCCGGATTTCATGTTGTCGCCCGCACTGTTTGAAATTGAACACCCACCATGGACGGGCTGTTGCAATTTCCACGCATGAGCTGTGCGCTTTGCAGCGGCGATGTGCGGCATCGCCGGAGTTCCGCGATTGGCACAACTCTTGATTGGCACCACCCGATAAAGCGTGAGCTGAAAGGGATTGCCATGCCAGTAGAATTCGTCGGTGCGCTGGTCGGGCGCAACCAACTGAGCCCCGGTCCGCGGGGGCCGGGCGTTCCCCAGAATCTCGAACTCGATTTCCTGCGCGATCTCGCGGTTGCCCACGAACATGCGGATTTCGACCGCGTGCTGATGCTGGGCGGCGGTGAGTCTGTCGTCGCCACGCAGTTCGCGGCACAGCATACCGAAAAGCTGGGCTTCATGATCCCTTATCGGCCGGGCCTCAGCACCCCGCAACAGGGGGCAAAGCAGCTGGCGGCGCTGGATCATGTGACCAACGGCCGCATTCGCGTCCACGCGATCACAGGCATCACGGCAGAGCCGGGCAATGGCGATACGCTGACCGACAAGGATGAGCGTTATGCCCGCACCAGCGAGTATCTGGACGTTCTGCGCCGCGCCTGGACCTCCAGCGAGCCGTTCGATTACGATGGCAAATATTATCAGCTCAAGAACGTCTACACGCCGGTCAAACCGGTGCAGCAACCGCATATCCCGGTTTCCTTCGGGGGGTCGTCGGACGCTGCCTATCACGTCGCGGCCAGGCATTGCGATCTCTACGCCCTGTGGGCCGAACCGCTGTCGGACGTGGCCGAGCAGATCGACAAGCTGAAGGCGGCTGCCGCTGCGATCGACGTGCCCACACCGCGCGTCAGCCTGTCGGCGCGCCTTATCATAGGTCCGACCAAGGAAGTCGCATGGGAACGTGCGCATGCGATTGCCGAGAAGCTGGCGGGCAGCCGCAAGAATGCTCCAGCAAATCCGCTGTTCCATGGCGTTCAGGGCACGGGCACCAAGCGCCTGCTGGCTGCGGCCGATCGGGGCCTGTTGCATGACCGCTGCCTGTGGATGGGCACTGCGGTCGCCGTGGGGGCGACGCATGATTCCACGGCGCTGGTCGGCACGCCGGATACCGTAATCCAGGCCTTGCTCGACTATTACGATATCGGGGTCACCACCTTCCTGAACCGTGGGTATGAGCCGCTTTACGATGCGGTCGATTATGGCCGGTACATCATCCCGATCGTCCGCGAAGAAGTGCGCAAGCGGGAAGAAGCCGCGGCAGCTCGCGCGGCAAAGCTGGCCAAGCCCAGCCAGGCAGCCTGAACGGGAAGGCGCAGAGATGACGACACAAGCCACTCCCCGCCGTCTGGCGAGCGAAGCGGAAGCTATCGCCGCTGCCTATGATGCCGCGCGCGAGATCGCCGTTCTGGCGCGCGATGCTTCGCTCAACGACAGGGTTCCGCATCGCGCAGCGGAAATCCTTTCGGAATCCGGGATCACCAGCATCTATGTTCCGCGCGAGCTGGGCGGGCTGGGCGCCTCGATCGAAACGGTGGTGGATGTGGTGCGCATCATCTCCACTGCCGATGGCGGGGTGGGGCAGATCCTGCAAATCCACAATGTGATGATCCGTGGTGTGTTTACCCGGCCGGATGATGAATTCCGCGCGCGGCTGATCGCGGACATCCTGGCCGGCAAGCGCTTCGGCAATGCACTGGCGGAAGGGCGCGGCAAGCTGAAAGGCGGCCTGACCAGACTGACCCAGGATGAGGACGGAACTTGGCGGCTCAACGGCCTCAAGACCTTTGCTACCGGCTGCTATCTGGCGGAATGGATTTCCGTTTCGGCGACCAGCGATCATGGTCCGGCCGGTGTGCTTGTCCATCGCGACGCGCCGGGCCTCACCCTGAATGACGATTGGGAAGCGTTCGGCCAGCAGCATTCGATCAGCGGCAGCATCACTTTCGAGAATATCGAGATCGATCCGCGCTTTGCGCCGAACGCGCCGAAGAAGGGTGGGGGCGATTTCATGCCTCGCACCGGCCTGACCTGGCCGCAGATACTGCATGCCGCGATCGACACGGGCATCGCGCGCGGTGCGCTGGAGGCCGCGAGCGAATATATCCGCGAAAACCTGCGCCCCTGGGTGGAAGCCGGCGTGGATCGCGCGGCGGATGAGCATCACGTCATCAAGCGCATCGGTGAATACGCCGTGGCGGTACGCTCTGCCGAGGCGGCGCTGCGCCACGCTTCGCGCACTTTCGACCGTTTCAAGGCCAATCCCGATGACAAGGAACTGGAAGACGAGTTGATCCTCGCCACGGCGACGGCCCGTGCGGCATCGGATGAAGCATCGCTATTCATCGGCAGCGACCTCTTCTCTCTCACCGGGGCGAACTCCACGCTCGATCGCTGGAACCTGCACCGTTACTGGGCTGACGCCCGCGTACACACCACGCATGATCCGATCCGCTGGCGGCTCTACCACATCGGCAATTACTACCTGAACGGCGTCCCGCCGGACGAGTATGGGCGCGCCGCCAGGCTGCGCCAGCAGGAGATTGCCGTGGCGACCAACAGCGCCGGCAATCTTGCACCCGCTTCCAAGGAGAATTCCAGCTCATGAGCGTGCAGCACGCCACCCGCACCGCCACCCCGCCTGAGGGCACGACCCGGCTGATCACTGACGAGGCGAATGCCATTGCCGCTGCGCACGATGCCGCGGCCGAGATCGCGCTGCTGGCCGCGGACCCGGCCGGCCGCAAGCGCATTCCCCATTTGCAGAGCGCCATCCTTGCCGCTTCGGGCATCACCGCAGCCGGCTTGCCGCGTGAACTGGGCGGCATTGGCGCCTCGATTTCCACGATCGTGGAAATCGTGCGGATCATCTCCGCCGCTGATGGCGGGGTGGGGCAGCTGGTCCAGATTCACAACGTCATGCTGCGCGGGATTGGGCGCCGCCCCGCAGGCCCGCTGCGCGACCGTCTCGTGAAGGATGTCCTGGCCGGCAAGCGGTTCGGTCATGCCGCGGCCGAAGTGGGTGGTAAACACAAGTTCGATACGAAGACCCGGGCGGAGCGCGATGCCTCTGGCCGCTGGGTGGTGAATGGCGCGAAGTTCTACGCCACCGGATCCTATCTGGCCGAATGGATATCCTCCAGCGCCACGACGGAGGAGGGATCGATCAGTTTCATCGTCCACCGCGACACTCCCGGCCTCGTTCTGGAGGATAACTGGAATTCGTTTGGCCAGCTTCATTCGGTGAGTGGCGGGGTGCGGTTCGAGAACCTCGTGCTCGATCCTGAATATGTCACCGAACCCGGCAGCAATCCCGCACCGGCCCGCCCGGAGCGGACCGGCCTGACCTTCCCGCAAGTCCTGCATGCGGCGATCGATGCAGGCATTGCGCGTGGCGCGCTGGACGCGGTGGTGCATTATCTGCGCAACCATTCGAACGTCTGGATCGACGCAGAGGTCGAGAAGGCGGCGCAGGAGCCGATGATCATTCGCCGGATCGGCGATTATGCCGTGGCGCTGCGCGTGGCGGAAACCTTGCTGCGGGATGCGGCTGCCCTGTTCGACGAATATCGCGCGCAGGGACAACCGGCTGAGCTGGAAGACGAACTGATCCTTTCCGTCGCTACAGCCCGCGCGAAAACCGACCATGCAGCGCTTTTCATAGGCAGCGACATGTTCTCGCTGCTGGGGGCCAGTTCGAGCTACAGCAAGTTCAACCTCGATCGCTTCTGGGCGGACGCGCGGGTGCACACCACGCATGATCCGATCCGCTGGCGCCTGCACCATATCGGCAACTACTATCTCAACGGAGTTCAACCGGGCGAATATTCGGCGGCATTCAACCGTGCGCCGGTGAAGGCCGGCTGAGAACCGGCCAATGCTGCAAGTACCCGTTCTTCCCGCGACAGCGGCCGCGCCGGATGACGTGCGGCCTGTGCGGCGATCCCCGCTGGCGCCCTATCCGTTGCTTCGCAGCCTGGCGCTGTATCGCGCGCTTCCGTGGCTGTTCTCGATCACCTTCGGCCTGTTCGTGATCGTCCACCTGAGCCTGGCCTATCAACAATGGTTGATCGGCCGGGCGCTGGACATGGTCGGTTCGGGTACGGGGGCGCAACTTCGCGCGGATGGCAGCGTGGATCTTGGCGTCGCCCTGCATTGGGCAGGACTGCTGGTTGCCATCGCCGCAGGGCGGGGCGTGTTGCAATATATCTCGGGGATGTGCAGCATTCGTGCCAGCCAGGCCCTGCTTTCCAACCTTCGCGAACGCATCCTGGTGCAGGTCCAGTCGCTGCATCTGGGGTATCACTGGGCGCATGGAATGGGGGAACTGGTCACGCGCACCACGCGCGATGCGGACAAGCTGCGCGATGCGCTGGTGGCCTTCTGGCGGCAGACGGTGGAGACGGCGCTGGTCGTGATTGCGGCCATGGGGCTGCTGTTCTGGTATGATTTCAGGCTGGGGCTGGTGCCGCTGTTGCTGACCCTGCTGGGATGCTACATTTTCGTGCGACAGACCGACCAGCTGGTGGTCCTCGACCGGAATGTGGGTGATGCCTACGACAAGGTGAACCAGGATCTTTCCGAAGGGATCGGCGGCGTTCGCGTGATCAAGTCGTTCCGGCTGGAACAGGCGCGCATCCGCAAGTTCAGGCTCCACGTTACCTTCTTCCTCGATCAGTCGCGCCACGCGCTGGCGTGGTGCAGCTCGCGCATTCCGATCCCGCAGGCGGTCGTGGCGCTCGGCCATGTCTGGATATTGGCTTACGGCGCCCATCTGGTCGCGGCGGGTGAGTTGGGCATTGGCGAACTGGTGTCGGCGCTGCTGATCGCGACCACGCTGGTCTTCCGGATCGAAACGGTAGGGCGGGTGATGCGTATCTTCGCCGACGCGCGCGCATCGGCGGCGCGGATATGGGATCTGCTGGATGCTTCCCCTGCGATAGCGGATGGTGGACTGCCGCTTCCGGAAGGCGCGCTCGGCTTCCGGCTCGACAATGTGCGCATGCGCGCGCCGGGTGGCGACAGGATCACCCTCGATCGATGCGATCTGCGGGTCGAGCCGGGCCAGATCGTGGCGCTTATCGGCGCGACCGGCTCGGGCAAGAGCACGCTGGCATCCTTGTTGCCGCGTCTGGCCGATGTGGATGGCGGTTCCGTTTCCATCGGTTCGGACGGGGTGGGCTGGCATGACGTGCGTGACCTGGACCTGCCTGCGCTTCGCCAGCGTGTTCATGTCGTCCAGCAGGATATTTTCCTCTTTTCCGATACGCTCGCGGAAAATCTGCGCGCTGCGGCGCCCGAAGCCGACGACGAAGCCCTGGAAGAGGCGCTTCGCCTCGCCGGGGCGGAAGAATTGCTGCATAAATTGCCGGAGGGCCTCGAGACCCGGATTGGCGACAGGGGAGTGACCTTGTCGGGGGGGCAGCGCCAGCGCCTCTGCCTCGCCCGGGCTCTGCTGGCCGAACCCGATATCCTCGTGCTGGATGATGCGACCAGTGCGCTCGACGCGGTGACCGAACGCGGCGTGCTGCGCAACATACGTGGCCTGCGCAAACGCCATGGGGAACCCATCACCGTCCTGCTGGTGACGAGCAAGCTGTCGTCCGTCCTGCTGGCGGATCGCGTGGTGATCCTGGCGGACAGGCACATCGTCGCGGATGGATCGCACGCTTCCCTGCTGACTGAACCGCTCTATTGCGACCTTCTGGGGATCGACCATGGCGAGGGCTGATTCCAAGCGCGTGATGAGCGATATCGAGATCGAGGAACTGCTGGCCCAGCATGCGCTGGACCGCAGCATGTTCCGCCGGCTCGTCCCCTTGCTCGGCCCGGTGAAGCGGCAAGTCGTTGCGGTGTTCGCGCTTGAACTGCTGCTGGTGTGCATCGTGTTCGTGCGGCCATGGTTCGTGGGGCAACTGATCGACCATGGCCTGCTGAAATCGGGCGATGGCTGGATCCTGGATGAACACTTGCTGTTCTGGCTCAGCCTTGGCCTTGCCGTCACCTGGTTTGCCCGCTTCGCCTTTGCCGGGTTGTCGACTTATCTGGCCGGCTCCGCGGCATTGCGCGTGTTGAACGACCTGCGGGTACGGATATTCGAGCATATTCAGGCCCTCAGTGTCGGCTATTTCGATCGGACGAAGGCGGGGCGCATCCTTTCCCGGGCCGACCGCGATGTGGACAGCCTGGAAGCTCTGCTGGTGCAGGGACCACCGGAAATGCTCTCGGCCATCCTGCGGTTTTGCGGGGCCAGCGTGATGTTGTGGTTCATCTCGCCCCTGCTGCTGATGGCCTTGGCGGCGATCGTGCCGCTCCTCGTGCTGGGCACGTGGTTGTTCAAGCGCGTGTCCCAGCGCAACTGGGCCATCGTCGCGGAAAACCGCAGCCGTTTCACCGCGCATCTGGTCGAAACGGTCTCCGGCGTGCGCATCATCCAGCAACTGGTGCGCGAAGAGCCGAACCGGGCCCGCTATCGCGATCTGCTCACGGCCTTCGACAGTTCGCTGGTACAGGGGAACATGCGGTCCGGCTGGTTCGCCCCCTTCAGCGGACTGCTGAACTCGGTCGGCATGGCGTTGATCCTGCTCGTCGGCAGCTATGGGCTGCTGAAAGAACAGATCACGATGGGCGAACTGGCGCAGTGCCTGTTCTATGTGATGCTGTTCCTGGGGCCGTTGCAGGAGCTGAACGATCTGTTCGAACGCTATGCCGCAGGCTCGGCCTCGGCCCAGCGCATCTTCCTGCTGCTCGATACAAGTCCCGACATCCTCGATCCCGAAGTGCCCGTCGCGGTCGATGGGCTGCGCGGTGAAGTCGAATTCCGCAACATCGACTTCGCCTATGGTCCGCAACTGCCGCAGGTGTTGCACAACCTTTCCCTGCATATACGCAGCGGCGAGACTGTCGCGGTCGTGGGCGCGACGGGGCATGGCAAAAGCACGCTCGTCCAGCTCCTCACGCGCTTCTATGAAGCAGACAAGGGATCGGTCCTGATCGACGGGATCGATGTGAAGGACATGCTGCAGGCCGATTTGCGCCGCCAGGTGGGCGTGGTCCTGCAGGACAACGTGCTGTTCAGCGGAACCGTGCTGGAAAATCTGCGCCAGGCCCGCCCTGATGCGGATGACGAGGAACTGATCGCGGCCGCTCGCGCATTGGGCGTGGACGGTGTGCTTGGGGGGCTGTCGTCCGGCTATCACACGCAGGTGGGGCCGCTTGGTGCAAATCTCAGCCATGGGCAGCGGCAGCTCGTCTGCCTGGTGCGCGCCTATCTCACCGATCCCGTCGTCCTGGTGCTGGACGAGGCGACTTCCGCGGTGGATGTGCATACCGAACGCACGATTCAGCACGCCTTGCGCGAACTTTATCGCGGCCGAACCGCAATCGTCATCGCCCATCGCCTTGCCACCATCCGCGATGCGGACCGGATCGCCGTAGTCAACAACGGGCAAGTCGTGGAACTGGGCCGGCACGCCGAACTGCTCGCTGCATCGGGTTCCTATGCGCGGCTGTACGAAGCTTACGAACAGCAGAGCGGCGCAGTAGCCGCGGCATAGCTGTTGATATTGGCGCAACGCGCCGGCGGCACTGTTCCCTTGTCCACAGGTTGTGCGAACGCCCTCAGCGTCGTCCATATTAAACCGTTGAAAATAAGCAATAATTCAAATTGGCCTGCTTCTTGCGAGTGTCCGGTTCCGAAGGGCTGAACATGTTGCGAAGCAGACCGGCCATCCGCCGGCTTCGCACTGTCACCCGCCTGTTGGGGGCAAGGAATTGAAGTCGGAGGAAACTTGATGTTGCTGAAGAAAAGTAATCTTGCATGGGGTGCGGCAACGATCGCCATTCTCTCGGCGCCGGGCGCGGCCTGGGCGGAGACCACGCCTGCTCCGGTCGCGGTGCAGGTCGCCATCAGCCCGCCGGGCGAAACGGGAGCGGCCGAGACGGGCAGCAACCTGATCATCGTGACGGGGGCCCGTATCGCCGGGCGTACGGTCGAGAACAGCCCCACGCCGATCGATGTGCTACCGCTGGAGGCTCTGCGCGATGCTAACCAGACAAGCCTTTTGCAGACGCTGAACGACACTCTACCATCCTTCAACGTCCCGAACATGCCCGGTTACGGTATCAATACCTTCATCCGCGCGGGTCAGCTTCGTGGCCTCAGCAGCGGGCACGTTCTTGTGCTGGTGAACGGCAAGCGCCGCCACACCACCGCCCGCCTGGGCGTAAACGATGCGGGCGCCGCTTCGGTCGACCTGGGGCTGATCCCGGTCAGCACGATCGAGCGGGTGGAAGTCCTGCGCGATGGCGCTGCGGCGATCTATGGGTCGGATGCGATCGCGGGCGTCATCAACGTCATCACCCGCAAGACGCCCGGCACCGGCGAGTTGCGCGCCCGCGTCGGCGAATATTTCCAGGGCGGAGGCCTCGCCCAGCAATACAATGCCGGTGTGGGTATCGGCCTGGGTGAAGGGCACCTCTATCTCTCGGGTGAATATTCGAAGCAGAAGCAGCTGTTCGGCGAGGACGAGGTTCCTTCGAATATCCTGTTCTACTTCCCGCTCGATTCCAACGGCAACCCGGTCGTGCCCGGTGGCAGTACCAGCACCGGCCCGACCTTGCCTGCCGGAGCCACGCCTGATCCGCGCGAGGCGACTGTGGATCGCAAGCAGATTTTCGGTGCGTCAGGGGGCGTGCCCGAGGCCGAAGTGGTGTCCTTCACCGCCGATCTCGGCATTCCGGTGGGCGATGCGGTCGAGCTGTATGGCTTCGCGGACTATTCCTATCGCGAGGGCACGTCGCCCCAGCATTTCCGTTTCCCCTCGCGCGATCAGGTGGTGCGGGCGCTCTGGCCGGACGGTTTCACTCCCTATAGCGGCGTAAAGCAAACGAACTTCTCCGCGCTGCTGGGCTTGCGCGGTGATTTCGGCGACGGCTGGAGCTGGGACCTGAGCAGCGGTTACGGCGAGGATGAGCTGGACGCGTATAACTACGATACGAACAGTCCCAGTTATGGCCTTGCCAGCAAGACGGACTTCTATCTCGGCACTTATCGTTACAGCGCGTGGACCAGCAATCTGGACATCCGCAAGAGTTCCGAGAACGGGTTGTTCGGCATCCCGACCGATATCTCGTTCGGTGGCGAATTCCGGCGCGAGACCTATCAGCGGACACCGGGCGAGGAACAGTCGTGGAGCCACGGCGGCGCATTGATCCTGGATGGCCCGAATGCCGGGAAACCGGTTTCGATCTCGGATAGCGGCACTCAGGCGGATACCGGTACGAAACCGATCGACGCGCAAGACGATGCCCGTAACGCCTATGCCCTGTATGCGGGCCTGACACTGACCCCCAGCGATGCGTTTACGCTCGACCTTGCCGGCCGTTACGAGAATATCGACAATGCCGGTGATATTGTAACGGGACGCGTTTCCGCGCGCTATGCGTTCTCCCCCGCCATCGCGATCCGCGGCACCGTCAGCACCGGCTTCCAGGCGCCGGCCCTGGCTGCCCAGACCTATCGCCAGACCGAAGTGACGGTGAGCAACACCATCCACACCCTGTCGGTCAGTTCACCCGAGGCGCAGGCGCTGGGGGCAACCCTGCTGCGTCCCGAACGCTCGCTGAACTTCAGCGCAGGCCTGGTGATCAAGCCCACCCGCAACACGAACCTGACCGTCGATGTCTATCAGGTGCGGGTGAAGGACCGGATTTCCTCGATCGAGCAGTTCGGTGAGGAAACCCATCCCGGCAGCGGCGTGCTGGTGGAGGCGGCATCGCCGACCTTCGGCCCGCTCGACCGCATCACATACCTGATCAATGCGGGCACCACCCGTACGCGCGGTGTGGACGTGGTGCTGGACGGACAGCATGAAACCGGCGTGGGCGACATTCGCTGGAGCCTGGCCGGGAACTACAACGACACGGTGTTCCTCGACGTGGCGGACACGCCGGATGTGCTGTCGGCCTTCAACATCAGTCTGGTATCGGCCGCTGCACAGGCGACCACGCGTTATCGTTCGCCCGTGTTCAAGGGCATCGGTTCGCTCCACTGGAGTTCCGGTCCCTTCTCGGCCGGCGTTCGCGGCACGTATTACGGCACGATCAAGCGCCGTTATACGCTGCGCCAGCCCAGCGGGCCGAATACGACCGAACTCGTGGATGTCGGCAATGTGTTCGTGGCCGATCTCGAGGTGGGTTACGATTTCACGGAGAAGCTGGGCATCAGCTTCAACGCGAACAACGTGCTCAGCACCAAGCCCAAGCAGGTACCGGACAATGCGACGTCGCGCTGGCCGTTCCTGACCACGGCTTACGTCCAGGACAGCCCGGTCAATCCGCTCGGCGGCTTCTACTCGGCGACGCTCACCTATCGTTGGTGAGCGCCGACAGCTTCACACAAGAAACGAGGACACATCATGGCCAATCAACCGCTCGATACGATCTGGTTCACCCGCTGCCCCGTCCCCACGGCCACCGGCCTTGCCTACAAGCTGGGCTGGTTGACCGAGGAATTCGCGCCTGAAGGGATCGCCGTGTCGACCCTTCAGGAAAGCGGGCGTTCCGATCTTTCCCGCCACCACTACGATCACCAGCTCTCCAGCCTCATTCGCGAAGGGGGCAACTTGCTGGCCATCGCGGCCCGTGCACAAGGCGCGCCATCGCGCCTCGTGGGCCTCACCTGGATAGATGAATGGCAGGCGATCCTGGTCCGCCCGAACTCCGGCATCAGTTCGCCGGCGGACCTCAAGGGCAAGCGCCTCGCCCTGCCAGGCTGGACGGATCGGCCCGATGCATCGCATGTGCGCGGGTCCAGTATTGCCCGGGGCATGAGCCTGCACGGCTTCAAGGGCGCGCTGGCCTATGCCGGGCTGACCTATGACGATGTGACCTTTGTGGAGGTCGATGCGCGCAGCACTGCCGAAGGGCTTCAGTCCCTATGGGCGGGGCTGGGCGATCTCGTCGATGGGCGGGTGGATGCCGTCTATGTGAAGGGCGCGTCGGCCGTGGATGCCGCGCAGCGCCTGGGGCTGGAAGTCGGGATCGACCTCGACGCCCTGCCTGATCGCCGCTGGCGCGTGAACAACGGCACGCCGCGCCCGATCACGGTGCATGAAGACCTGATCGAAAACCACTTCGATCTGGTCGTGCGCTTCCTTGAACGGACGCTTGCTGCGGCCGACTGGGCCGCCCGCAACCGCCAGAAGGTGCGCGAAATCCTGCAGGCCGAAACCCGCGCGGGATCGGCCGGGGTGGATGCCGCCTATAGCGACGAAGCACTGGGATCGCTCCACCCGAGCCTGTCGGATAACAGGCTGAAACTGTTCGAACAGCAGAAGACGTTCATGTTCACCCACAACCTGCTGGATCGCGATTTCGATCTGAATGGCTGGGTCGATAGCCGCCCGCTCGATGCGGCGCTGGAATTGCGCAGGGAACGCGATCGGCTGGAAGCCGACGCGGCCTGAGCTGCGCGTGTAGGATGGACCGCGTGCTCCTGGTCCATCCGGGGGGCAGTCCGGCCCGCACCTGGTCCGCCAATCTACCGCCAAGACCTGGCGGAGATGGACCACGGTGGGGGCCGGATGATGCCTCAGGGTTTCAGGCGGCGGCCTGCGCCTTTTTCTGCTGCCGGCGGGCGGCTTCCTCACGGACCGCCGAGATCACCCAGCGACCGTAATCCACGGTATCGTAATAGGGATCGTATCCCCGGTTGAGGAAAGTCGTCACGCCCAGGTCGACATAATCGAGCAGCGCTTCCACCACCGTTTCCGGCGTCCCCACCAGCGCGGTCGTGTCGCCATAGGCGCCCACGGCGGTTGCGGTGGGCATCCACAGGGCGCGGTCGTGCCTGTCCCCACGGGCTGCCGCAGCCAGCAGGCGTTCCGACCCGACCGACTTGGGACGGCCCGGATTGAGGCCGCCATTCTGGAACAGCGGGTTGTTCTGGATTTGCGCCAGGATGCGATGCGCGCGGCGCCACGCGACATCTTCGGTTTCGCCGATGATCAGGCGGACGGAGAGGCTGACGCGGGGCGAGGGTACGCCTTCCTGGCGAGCTGCCTCGTGAATCTCCTCGATATGCGCCTTCGCGTCTTCCAGCGGCTCGCCCCAAATGCCGTAGAGATCGGCATGGCGCACGCCCACGCGGTAGGCGGCGGGAGAGGCCCCGCCGAACGAGATCGGGATATGCGGTTTCTGCACCGGCTTGAAGGGCGAGAACGCATCCTTGATCGTGTAATAGCGGCCTTCGAAGCTGAACGGTTCCTGCGATGTCCAGGTCTGCTTCACGATCTGGAGATACTCATCGGTGCGGGCATAGCGTTCCGCTTTCTCAAGCAACGGATCGCCTTCCTGCGGTTCGGCCGTGATGCCGGTGATGGCGTGCAGCCGGACGCGCCCGCCGCTGATCTGGTCCAGCGTGGCAAAGGCGCGCGCCGCCGCGGTCGGGGACCAGATGCCCGGTCGGTGCGCAATCATGAAGCCCAGTCTCTCGGTCTGCGATGCGGCATAGGCGGCCACCTGCAGGCTGTCGGCGCTGCCGGGGCTGCTGGCGATCAGCACGCGGTCGAACCCGGCATGCTCATGCGCGCGTAAATGGTCGCGCAGGAATTTGAGGTCGAATTCCCCGCTGCGGGCGCCACGGGTTTCGGACCACTCGCCGGGCCAGATCATGCCCACGAATTCAATGCTCACGGTAAGCCTCCGTCATTTGTCTGTTGGTAGGGGATCACTCGCTGGCGATCAGGCCGGCGTTCTTGAGATAGGTGCGGATCACGTTGCGGGTTACGCCCAGCGATTGCGCGGTGCGGACCTGGTTTTCGCTCGAAAGTGCGTAGGCTTCGCGCACGGTGATATCGATCAGGCGGTCGAGCAGGTGGGGTTCGCCGCTGGCGATCAGGGTGCCCAGTATTGCGCGGATTTCGTCCAGCGTGTGGCGGCCGGTGAACGGCGTGTCGCTCGGGCGGGAGGCTTCGGCGGGAAGGCCGAGATGCTCGACCTCAACCGTCTGCCCGGGGCAAACCAGCGTGGCGCGCTGGATCACGTTTTCCAGTTCGCGGATGTTGCCGGGCCAGGAATGGTTGAACACGGCTTCTTCGGCATCGGGGCTGAGAGAGACAATCGGTGCGTCGAGTTTGGCGGAATAGCTCGCCAGAAAGTGCCGAGCCAGCGGCAGGATATCTGCCCGGCGCTCCCTGAGCGGTAGCAGGGGGAGGCTGACGACGCTCAGACGGTAGTAGAGATCTTCCCGGAACTTGCCTGCTTCGACCGCGGCGAGAAGATCGACATTGGTGGCTGCGATCAAGCGGACGTCGAGGCTGACCGGCTGGCGCGCACCGATGCGGACGACCTCGCGCTCCTGCAGGACGCGGAGCAGCTTGACCTGGAGAGAGTGGGAAAGGTCGCCTACTTCATCCAGGAACAGCGTGCCGCCATTGGCCGCCTCGAACCAGCCTTCGCGGGCGTTGAGAGCGCCGGTAAAGGCGCCGCGTTCATGGCCGAACAGCTCGCTTTCGATCAGCGTCTCGGAAAAGGCCCCGCAATTGACGGCCACGAAGGGCTGATGCGCCCGGTCGCTCATCTGATGGACATAGCGGGCGACCAGTTCCTTGCCGGTGCCTGTTTCCCCCGTAATCATGATCGTGGCTTCGCTCGATGCCGTCCGCTCGATCAGCGGCAGCAGCGCCTTGGAACGCGGATCGGAGAAGATGAACGTGCGCGCACGCGCGGCCAGCTTCGATGTGATCTCGAATTTCAGGATCTTGTTGCGCATGGTCGGACCCAATCTCGTGAGAGTGCTCTCAAGTGCTCCGAGTGGTCCGGTGGCAATTGTCTACGATAAGCTGACTTCAGATGTAGCGCCTTAGTTCTACCAATACAGTAGAGAAAAGATTTGGCCAGTTCAAACCATGCTTCGCCCGCCTGTCCCTGCTCAGGCTGCGGATCGGTGGAGTCGTGGCGAATCCGAGACGAGCGCCTGTGTGTAGCTGTGCGCCGGCCTCTCCAGAACCACATCCACCGTGCCGTGCTCCACGATCTCGCCATGCTGCAGAACCGCCACGTAATCGGCCATCGCCCGGACCACGCCAAGGTCATGCGTGACGAACAGCACGGTCAACGCTTCTTCCTGCTGAAGCTGCTTCAGAAGATCGAGGATCGCGGCCTGCACGGAGACGTCCAGCGCGGAAGTGATCTCGTCGCAGATCAGCAATTCGGGGCGGCAGATCAGCGCGCGGGCAATGGCGACGCGCTGACGCTCCCCCCCGGAAAGGTCGCGTGGGCGGCGCTTGGCGATTTCGGGGGGCAGCGCCACGCGCTCCAGCACGGCCGTCACTTCCGCATCGGCTTCCGCCCTGGAAAGCGGGAAGAAATGCCGTGCGGCCGTGCTCAGGATCTCGTTCACGCTCTGTCGCGGATTGAGCGCGCGATAGGGGTTCTGGAAGATATACTGGATGCGCCGCCGCTGATCATGCGTGCGCCCGCCTGAAAGCCTGATGGCCGTCCCGTCATAATCGAATGATCCGGCCACGCCTTCGACCAGCCCGACCAGCGAGCGGGCGAAGGTCGTCTTGCCCGATCCGCTTTCGCCCACCAGCGCGGTGCACTGGCCACGCGGCAGGTCCAGCGCGACATCGAACAACACCTGGTTCGCGCCATAGCTGGCCGAGACGTGCGAAAGCGATGCCAGCACCGCATGATCGTTCTGGCGATAGAGGCGCGGGGGCGGCGGCTGCACATCGCGCACGCCCTGCAACGGATGATGACAGGCCACCAGCCGGCGATCGCCGGGATCGTGCAGCGGTGGTTGTTCGGCGCATTCCCAGCGGCTGAATTCGCAGCGCGGCGCAAATCCGCAGCCCTTTGGGCGTTCGTTCAAGGCCGGGGCGTGGCCGGGGATCGACCGGATCGCCTGCTGCGCGGCAATGTCCGGCACGGCATCCAGCAGCGCCCGCGTATAGGGGTGGGCGGGACTCTCGAAAATCTGGTCCCGCGTGCCGTTCTCGGCAATGCGCCCGGCATAGAGCACGATCACCCGGTCGACGAGCTGACGCACCACGGCAAGATCGTGGGAGACGTAGACCGCGCCGATCCCGCGATTGCGGCACAGGTCGCGCAAGGTGGCCAGCACGCGCGCCTGGGTCGAAACGTCCAGCGCCGTCGTCGGCTCGTCCAGCACGATCAGCTTGGGCTTCAGCAGTACCGCCAGCGCAAGCAACACGCGCTGTTGCTGCCCGCCGGAAAGCTGGTGGGGATAGCGGCGGAGGAATTCCGATGTAGAAGGCAGGCCCACATCGGCGGCCGCTTCGGCAATGCGCGCGCGGCGTTCCGCCTTGTTGAGCCGGGGCAGGTGGACTTCTATCAGTTCTTCAAGCTGGCCGCCGATCCGCAGCATGGGGTTCAGCGCCAGCGCCGGGTCCTGCGCGACATGGGCGATCACCGCGCCGCGTATCGCCTGCCGTTCGTCTTCCTCGATGGCGAGGATATCCTGCCCGTCCACGAAAACGGAGCCACCGGAGATAACGGCGCCCGAACGGGCATCGCCCAGCAGGGCATTGGCGATGCTGGTCTTGCCCGATCCGCTTTCGCCCACCACGCCCACGATCTCGCCCGCATGGACGGAAAAGTTCACCTCGCTGACGATGGGTGTGTCTTCGTCCAGCGAGACCTCAAGATCGCGGACATGCAGCAAGGCGCCGGAAAAGGGGACTACGGTCACTGGGAGGTTTCCCTTTGCTGGCGCTTGATCGTGCGCATCTGCGTGCGGGCGCGGGACTTTATCTTGCGCTTCGCGGAGATGCGTGCGCCGCTGCGGGACACGCCTTCCGCGATCAGGTTGGTTCCCAGCGCGAACAGGCCGATGGCGGCGACCGGGGCGAGCACTGCCCAGGGCTGGATCATCAGCCCGGCGCGGTTCTCGTTGATCATCAGGCCCCAGTCGGCCGCGGGCGGCGCCACCCCGTAACCCAGGAAGCTGAGGCCGGACAGGACCCCGATCGCCCATGTCAGCATCACGCCCAGATGCACCAGCAGCGGGGTCATGATGTTGGGCAGGATTTCGCGCAGCACGATCCGGCGCGCAGGATAGCCCATCAGCCGTGCCGCCTCGACATACTCCTGCGAAACCACGCCCAGGGTCACGCCGCGAGCGAGCCGGATCACGCCGGGGACGAAGGAGATCGATACGGTCAGCACGATCAGCCACGGCTCGCGCCCCAGCATGGACACCACCAGCAGGATCAGGATCAGGTCCGGGAAGGCCAGCAATACGTCGGTTGCCCAGACCACGGCATGGTCGAACCACCGGCGCAGCAGGCCTGCCGCGATGCCCACGATCGTTCCCACCGCCAGCGCGATGGCGGATGCCGTGAAGCTCATCCACAGGACCGATTGCCCGCCTTCCAGCAGGCGCGACCAGACATCCCGGCCCAGATAGTCATAACCCAGCAGAGCTTCCTGGCCCGGCAGGCCATAGGTCGGCCCGACCAGCGCCTGCGGGCCATGCGGGGCGATCAGCGGGCCGAACAGCGCCAGAAGCACCACCAGCCCGGCCATGACGATGCCGAAGCGTGCCTGCGGGTCCCGCAGCAGTTTTCCGATCGCGCCGGTCATACGCCACCTGCCTTCAGGCGCAGATTGGCGCGCGTGCCGGGGCGAAGCCTGGGCTGGGCGGAAGTGCGCAGCTTGGGAGTGGCGAAGACGGTGGCGACATCGGCGATCAGATTGATCAGCACCACGCCCACCGCCATGGTCAGCGTGATGGCCTGGATCACCGGCACGTCACGCAGTTCGATCGCGGCGTTCAGCGCGTTGCCGATGCCGGGATAGCTGAACACCACCTCCACGATTATCGCGCCGCCCAGCAGCATCCGGCTGGTGAGGGCAATGCCCTGGATTGCGGGGACCAGCGCATTGGGCACCGCATGGCGCCAGATGATCCGCCGTTCCGGTATGCCGCGCAGCCTTGCCGCGACGACGTAATCCGCCTCCAGCGTCTCGATCATGGCCGACCGCACCAGGCGCAGCAGCAGCGGGATCACCGTCAGGACCAAGGTCAGCGTGGGCAGGGCCAGATAGAGCGGCTGCAGGAACGGCGAGCGGGATGGATCGAGCAGCGAAACCGCCGGCAATATCTGGAATACCGAGGTCGAGAGAAGCAGGATCAGCCCGATGCCCAGCACGAAGCCGGGCAGGGCCTTGAACAGGATGACGCCGTTCATCGTCCACCGGTCCAGCCGGCTGTCGCGGTTCACGGCCAGCAGCACGCCCCCAAGGATGGCGAAAGGCACGGCCAGCACCAGCACGACCAGCATCAGCGCGGCGGAATTGCCGAAGCGGTCGCCCACGATCTGCCCGGCCGGCAGGTTGGAATCGAGCGAAGTGCCGAATTCCCCGGTCACCACCCGGCCGGCCCAGTTCACATATTGCTCCAGGATCGGGCGGTCGAGCCCGAGCTGTATCTGCAGGGTGCGGATGCTTTCCTCGGTTGCATCGGGGCCGAGGATGACGCGGGCGGGATCGGAAGGCAGGGCCTGCGTCGCCGCGAACACCAGCACGCTGATGACGAAGGTGGTCGCCAGCCCCGAAAGCAGGCGCCCGCCCAGCCAGGGCAGCCATCCGGGGATGGCGAAGCCCGGTTTCTCGTCGCCCGGCTTCTCCTCGGTGGCGGCGATCGTTTCCGGCGAGGCGGGATCGAGGCCGGCCTGCGGATCGGGTGCAGGTGGGCGAACGGCCTTGTCGGAATAGATCGTGGCCATCGTCAATCCTGCCGCCAGAACTCGTCGAAGCGCCAGCCGGCGAACTGGGTCTTTTCCGCACCCACGCCGCCGACCTTGTTGCTGGCCGCCGCGCGGACGTGGTTGAAGCCCCAGATCAGCAGCCCGCCGCTCTGGTTCTGGATTTCCTGCGCCTTGTGGACCAGCGGCGTGCGCTTGGTGATATCGGGTTGGCGCAGCGCTTCGTTGATCAGCGCTCCGAAACGCGGGTCCTTGAAATTGGTCCGGTTCGATGTGGCCGTCGGCGCATCGTAATGCAGCGCGCTGGGCAGGAATCCGCGGGACGGGATGCCGCCGGTGCTGATCGAACGCTTGTTCTTCAACGGGCCGTTGAAGTTGGCATTGTCCACTTGCCGGACCTTCAGGTCGACGCCGATCTTCTTGAGCTGCTCGGCGAAGATGATCGCCGGCCCGGCACCTGCGGCGGAGGTGGTGATCTCTGCCTTCAGCTTCTCCTGCCCGGCGGCGCGCAGCAGGGCGCGGGCCTGGTCGGGATCGTGCGGGCGCTGCGGAATGCTCTTGTCGTAGGTGGGATCGTCAGGCCCGTAGAGGTCGTTGCCGATCGCGCCTTCGCCATGCAGGGCGCGCTTTACCAGATCTTCCCGGTCGGCCGCGAAGCGGAAGGCCTGCCGCACCCGCACGTCCTTGAAGATCGGGTCCTCCACATTCATGTCGAAGGACTGGACGTTGTTGGTGGGTGAAAGGATCACGCTGACACTGCTGCTTTCGCGCAGCAGGCGGGATTGTTCGGGCGGCACGAGGTCGGCCACGTCAATCTGGCCGGATTGCAGCGCATAGGCGCGCGCGGTCTGGTCGTTGAATTCGATGATTTCCAGCTCGTCCAGATAAGGCTGGCCGGGCTTGAAGTAGTTTTCGAAGCGCGTGTAGCTTGAACGCTGGCCCGGGACGAAGCTCTTGAGGCGGAAGGGGCCGGCACCGACGGGATTGGTCACGGGATGATAGTCGGTGGGCACGATCCCGCCGAAGCTGATCCAGGTTTCGGGCAGAGCGACCAGGCCCTGGCCGTCCTTGGCGTTGATCCGCACCGTCAGTTCGTCCAGCTTTTCCAGACGGTTGCGGTCCACCGGCCCGACCAGCGCGGCGTAAGGGGACGCAAGCGCGGGGTCGCTGAGGCGACGGATCGAATGGATCACGTCATCGGCGGTGATGGTCTTGCCGTGGTGGAATTCCAGCCCCTTCTTCAGTCGCACGACCAAGCTCAGCCCGTCGGCCGCGACTTCGGAGAATTCGGCCAGCGCAAGCTGCACCGTGCATTCGGTCGTCCATTCCCACAGCTTGGAATAGAGCGCCCAGCCGCGGATCGTGCCGCTGCCGACCGGCTTGTGCGCATCCAGATTGCCCGATTGCGTGGCCTCGATCGTGCCGACGCGGACCAGTCCGCCGCGCTTGGGCCTGCTGCCGCCCGCGCCAGCGGACGAGTCCTGCCCGCAGCCGGTCATCGCGGCCAGCATTGTCCCGCTGCCCCCGATCAGTAGGTTGCGCCGGTTCAGGATCATGCAGCGGCCCTTTCAGCGACAGGTTTGGGCTTGCGGGCCTTGAGCGAGGGGATTTCGAAACCGTGGTCGAGATCGAGCAGCGGGAACAGCAAGTCCGCCACGCGATGTGCCTCCGCGATCAGGGGGAAGCCCGAAAGGATGAACGCGCTGGTGCCCTGGTCCGCATATTCGCGGATACGGGCAGCGACGTTCTCGGCCGATCCGACCAGCGTGGTGCCCGATGCCGGGCCCATGATGTCGAAGCCGAACCAAGCCGGGCCGACCCATACGTTGGGGTAGATTTCCAGCTCGCGAGCAGTGGGCAACCTGCCGGAACGGACCGTGTCGATATTGCGCTGGACCTTCGGATCGGGATGCTTGAACGTGTCGATCGTCTCACCCGGCGGCAGGCGCATGCTGATCGAACGCAGCGCATGTTCGACCGAGGATTTGCCGAGCAGCCATTCGGCATATTCCCAGGCTTCCTCTTCCGTTTCGCGGACGATTACCTGCAGGCGGGTGCCGTATTCCAGCGTCCGCCCGATCCTGGCCGCTTCCGCGCCCACCCGGCGGAACTTGTCGCCCAGCAGCGGGGGGGTGTTGGCGAAGCTGAGATAGACGTCCAGCAGCTTGACCGAATGGGCGACGCCCGGATCAGACGTGCCTGCGCCCCACAGCGGAACACCCTGCGGCTGATGCGGGCCGGCCCAGACGGACATCGGAACGCCGCCTTCGCCGCGGGGGGCGAGCTTCACGAAATTGCCGTCATAGCCGCCGCGGTCGCCCTGATAGACCTTGCGGAACGAATCCCAGTATTCCCAGCTGAAATCATAGCGTTCGTCATGCGGGTAGTGGACCCCCAGCGCCGCGAGGCCCGCATCGTTGCCGTTGACCACGTTGAACAGCAGCCGTCCGTTCGAGAAATGGTCGAAAGTCTGGGCGTATTTGGCCAGAACCGCAGGTGAAAGCTCGCCCGGATGCTGCGCCACCAGGAAGCGCATCCGCTCCGTCGAGGGGATCATCGCGGCGGCGACGGCAAGGCTCTCAAAAGCGCTTGAGCCGAGCAGGGCGCCGTAGAAACCCAGCCTGTCGATAGTGACGGCCAGCTGTTCCAGATGATCGAACCCGGTTTCCCACCGCCCATCCTCCGACCAGGGATAAGGGCCATCGGGGGCGGTGAGATACCAAAGCAGTTTGACGGGACGCGACATGCAGTTGTGCTCCGTGAATCAGTCGAGGTCGGTGGCTGGGAGGAGGTTGAGGCCCAGCGCCTCTTCGTAGCGCTTGCTCATCTTCCATTGCTGGCGCAGCACGCCGGGGCCGTAGGTGCGCGATCCGCCCAGCGCCTGGGCGCGGATCTGGATGTCGGCGCCTTCTTCCAGCAGCAGGATGAATTCGGCGAGGTCGCGCAGGCCCTTCCAGCCCCACACGGTGGCGCCGCCATTGGCTTCGATGATCGCGGGAGTGAACGGATTCTCCGCCAGCTTCTCCAGGATGAAGTCCTGTTCTTCCTGCCGGCGATCAATGTAGACCGGCAGTTCGCGGGCGAGGTGGAAGCGCTGCACGGGGACGTAGCTGATCGGGAAGGTGCGGTGCGTCTGCGCCCAGGCCGCCAGATTGGGGCTGTGGACGTGGCTGAGCGATGTGATGTCGGGGTGCGCGTTGAACACCTTGAGATAGCGCCCGGCGCCCCGGCCGCGATAGACGGTGCCATCCAGCCCCGCGATCGAGACGCTGACCGGCTTGTCACCGTCGAACGGGTGCGGCAGGCCGAGCGAGACCACCTTGTCTTCGCCCGGGATGCGTTCGATGAAGCCGACGGTGCCGTTGGCGGTGATGGTGCCCGTTTCGCGATAGGCGCGGAAGATGTTCGCGGCTTGCGCCTGCGCATCGGCCACGAAATCCAGGACGGCGGAATTCAGGTTGTCATTGGTCTCGGCAGCGGTAGCCATGGGACTTCTCCTTCGTCTTTGGCGGACTTTTATGCGGCTTCGCGTTCCGCACGGCGGGCATAGGCGGCCTCCAGCGGACGCCGGTCGATCCAGCTTTCGAAATCCACGGCGTGATCGATGAAGCCGTGGAGCCAGAGGAAATTCGCCTGCCGCTTGAGCAGGTCGATCCGCTCGTCCGAGAGATCGGGGTGGAGCGAGCGGTGGAAATTGTTGCGATAAGCGGTCTCGACCGCGATCAAGCCGGAATAGGTTTCCTGCTGCAGGATCGTGCGCAGCGCGGGCAGGTTGTTCGCAGCCCAGTCCGCCGCGCGCAGCGTCTGTTCCAGGAAGCGCACCACTATGTCGAAATGCTTGTCGATCATGTCCTGGTGGACGGTGATCGGGCGCGGCGTGCCGTTGTTCACGCGCGTAAGGCGGCTGGGATAGGCATCGAGGTCCAGCCCCACGATCACCCCCGCTCGCTTGGCGGCTTCCACTGCCGATGCGCCCTTCACATAGACTGCATCGACCCGGCCTTCGACCAGCGCATCGATCCCGCTCCACAAATGAGCGAGATTGTCGGCGGTCGCATCGGTGGTGGGGGAGAGCGAGACATCCACGAACTTTGCATCGTCCAGCGTCAGCCCGGCGATGCCGAGCGCGCCCTTGATGCCGGCCAGCGACATTCCCCGGACGATGCTGCCGCCGCGCGTATCGGCATAGGCGGGCAGGGCAATGCGCAAGTTCCTGAGTTGCACCGGGTCGATCGGCCCGGTTTCCCGGCGGACCAGGACGGCTTGCCATTCGTCGATCCAGGTCAGGCCGATCAGCCGGGTCGGGGCGCCTTCGCCGCGCGCCGCCAGGGCGGGGATGTTGCCGCCTTCGCGGAATAGCCCGGGCAGGTGGTGGCGGTCGAACTGGTTGCGCTGGGCGCGCGTCAGGTCTTCCAGGGCATCGACGCGCAGGCCGTCGGCTTCGAATTCGTCGTTCAGCCAGCCAAGGGCATGGGCCACGCCCGATGCGGTCGGCACCGGTTCGCGGGTGAACCAGATACGGTCGAGCTTGTCGGAAAAGTTGCCGGTGATCGGGATAATCTCGTCGCTCATCTGAATTTCCGCTTCAATCTGGTCTGGAAAGAGCAAGTGGCGTGCCAAAGGCGCTTTCCTGCGGGTTTGGTGTGAATGGGTGGTTCGCCCTGCTGATAATTCACCAGCGATCAGCAGGGCGGTGTTTGCTTCTGATCACACCCACATCTTGTCGAAGCGCCAGGTCGGGAAGTGCGAGCGCTCCGCCTCGATCCCGCCCACGCGGGGGCTCACGGCGTCCAGCGTATTGGCAAAGCCCCAGATCAGCAGCCCGCCACTATCGTGCTGGATTGCCTGCATGCGGTGCACCAGCTCCGCCCGCTTCCCGATATCGGGCTGCGAAAGTGCCGCGGTGAACAGGCGGGAGAACTCCGGGTCTTTGAAATTCGTCTTGTTGGCCACGGAGCCCGGCGCATCGACATGCAGCGCGGTCGAAAGCCACGGTACGCCCAAGGTGCCGCCGGTGCTGATTGCCCAATCGAACCGGGCAGGGCCGTTGAAGGTCGCCGCATCGACTTGCCGTACCTTCAGTTCCACGCCGATCTTCCGGGCCTGTTCCGAAAACACGATGGCAGAGGCCGCCTGCGCCGGGTTCGTGACCAGTTCCAGCGAAAGCTTTTCATGGCCCGCCTCGCGCAGCAAAGCGCGTGCCCGTGCCAGATCCTGCCCCCGCTGGGGGATCGATTTGTCGAAAGTCGGATCCTGCGGCGCATAGAGATCGTTGGCCACGCGGCCTTCACCTTGCAGCGCACGCCTCACCAGTTCCTCGCGATCGGCCAGCAGGCGGAAGGCCTGCCTCACTCGCGGATCGGAGAAGGGCGCCTTGGCCGTGTTCAGATCGAAGGACTGCCAGCCATTGGCGGGCGAAACCAGAATGCGGGCGCGCGCATCGCCGTCGATCAGTGATCGGTGTTCCGGCTGGATCGCATTGGCCAGATCGATCTGCCCGGCCAGCAGCGCGGCAAGGCGCGCGGTCTGGTCCTTGAACTCGATGATTTCCAGTTCTTCGGGATAGGGCCGGCCGGTCTTGTAGTAATTCTCGAACCGCGTCAGCAGCGCACGTTGGCCGGGTTGGAAATCCTTGATCCGGTATGGCCCGGCACCGACCGGGTTGGTGACAGGATGATAATCGGCGGGCACGATCCCGCCGAAATTCGTCCATGTCTCGGGCAGGGCGACAAAGCCCGCGCCTTCGCGGATCGGGATGCGAACTGTCCGTTCGTCCAGCTTGCGCACATTGTCGCGGTCGATCGGCTGCACCAGCGCGCCATAGGGCGATGCCAGCTCGGGATCGGTGATCCGGCGGATGGAGAAAATCACATCATCGGCGGTGATGGTCTTGCCGTTGTGGAATTCCAGCCCGCTGCGCAGGCGGATGTCCCATGCGCTGGCATCGGCATTGGCTTCCGCGAATTCGGCCAGCGCCAGCCGGGGCAGCATGTCTGCATCCCATTCCCACAGCTTGGCATACATGGCGAAACCGCGAATGGTGCTGCCGCCGCCCAGCGGCTTGTGCGCGTCCAGATTGCCGGAGCGGTCGCCATCCAGGATGCCCAGCCGCAGGCGGCCGCCGCGCCGGGCGATGGTGGGCGCCTGATCGCCTTGCGTGCCGCAGCCGGCCAGAAGCAGCGATGCCCCTGTCGCTCCGAGCATGCCCCTGCGGGTCATCGCGGCGAATCCGTCTGCGCTCATGGCGCGGCTTCCATGGGCACAGGGTGGGCGGCGAATTGGATCGTCATGCTGGACCTCCGGCTATAGCAGGTCCAAAGCATGAGCCGTGCCACCCGTGGGTCTGCAGGCGTTTCGCCGCGGTGGGGCGGCCTTTAAAGCGCAGAATTGCGCAGCCGGTTGCCCGGAAGTGTTGATCCCTCCACACCGGGCAGGCCAGTGCGGGGTGCCTCTGCCCGGTCTTCGTTGGCTGGCATAACTCGTGCTTTCAAACCGGATGCGTTCCGATCACGCCACAAAAGGATGAAAGCGACTGCATGAGCGAAGAGGTGACCAGGTTCGGTGTCGATGCATGGCCCGGCAGCCGGGGCGATGAAGTGTCACCGCCCCCCGCGCCGGGTTCCACGCATCCCTTTGCAAGGCATGTCGCGATTATCGGTGCCGGTTTTTCCGGGGCCTTGCTGGCCATCAACCTGCTTCGCCATGATGGGCCGAAGGTCACGCTGATCGAACGTCGTGAAGTTTTCGGCAAAGGCGTCGCCTATTCCACGGCCGAAGATCATCACCTGCTGAACGTGCGCGCCGGGAATATGAGCGCCTTGCCGGATGAGCCGGATCATTTCGTGGAATGGCTGGAGCGGCAGGGCGGGGCACCGCGACAGGGCTTTGCCTCGCGGAACGAATATGGCCGCTATCTCAATGAATTGCTTGAAGAGACGGTCGCTGCCTCCGCAGGCCAGTTGCTGCTGAAGCGGGCGAGCGCCGCTTCGATCGAATGGCGCGACAGTGGCGGCGACGTGGTGCTGGACGATGGGGAACGGATTTCGGCCGACACGGTGGTTCTGGCGCTGGGCAACCTGCCGCCGCACGACCCGGCCGGGCTGGCGGACGGGCATATCCCGGCCGACATCTATACCACCGATCCCTGGGCGGCGGACTTCACCCGCGATCTGGCTAGTGACGATACGGTGCTGATCCTGGGCACCGGACTGACCATGGTGGATGCGGTGCTCACGCTCGAAGGCGCGGGTTACGGTGGCAAGATCGTTGCCATGTCACGGCGTGGCCTGTTGCCGCGCGCGCATGCTTCGGTCCCGGCGACATATCATCCGCTGGTTGAAAAGCCGGCGGAACGGGGCTCCGCGCTGGTCCGCCGCGTTCGCCAGGATGCGAACCAGATCGGCTGGCGCGGTGCGATCGATGCGCTGAGGCCATTTTCCCAGGCGCTTTGGCTGGGCGCCACGGAAGTGGAGCGCAAGCGCTTCCTGCGCCATCTGCGCGCGTGGTGGGATGTCCATCGCCACCGGCTCGCGCCGCAGGTCGCCGCGCAGGTAGAGGGGCTGCGGGCCAATGGCCGGTTGCGCATCGTCGGCGGGAAGCTGGCCGATGTGCGGGTGGAAGAAGGCGGGCAGGCGCTTGCCCGCTACCGCCCGCGCCATGCGGACGGGCTGGAGCGGTTGAAGGTGCGGCGGATCATCAATTGCACGGGGCCGCAGGGCAATCTCCTGCGCTCTGCCGAACCCTTGTTGCAGAACCTGCTGCAGACGGGAGACATTTGTGCGGACCGCAATTCGCTGGGCGTGGATGTCAACGCGCGCAGCGAGGTGCTGGATCGCGATGGAACCGCCAATCCGCGCCTTCTGGCGGTGGGGCCGCTGACGCGCGGGGCGTTCTGGGAAATCGCCGCAGTACCGGATATCCGGGTGCAGGTCTGGTCGCTGGCGCGGCGCCTGACCGCATCCCATTGGGTGGAGGGCGAAGGGCTGTAGGGAAGCCTGAGGCCGCCTTGTCCCGCGCACCAGATCGCCGAGCGATCATCCAGCGGGCGCTTCGAGCGATACGCGGCCTGTTCGGACCGGTCCGCCGACGTCGAGCATTTTCCGGATTGAGCGGGCTGTGCCGTAGTCGAAAAAGAGGCGGGGCCGGTTGACCAGGTTTGGGGGGACAGGGGAACGGTCCCGCCTCTGTTCGAAGACTACTGTACCAGGAGTAGGTACGTTTCCATCATTGCAACGGGCGTGCCAGTTTTGACCTGCCAGCCTGTTCGGCGCGATGTGATGGTTTGCAGAAGATTAACGCGTTCTGCTTTGTAAAGCGTGCCGACGTTTCCGCCCGGTACCGGCCCGGGCAGCCGATATCAGGAGGCCTTGGCCACCTTCGCGTCGTCCATCAGTTCCTGCAATTCGCCGGCTTCGTACATCTCCATCATGATGTCGCTGCCGCCCACGAACTCGCCCTTTACGTAGAGCTGCGGGATGGTGGGCCAGTCCGAGAAGGACTTGATGCCCTGGCGCACTTCCATGTCCTGCAGCACGTCCACACTGTCGTAAGCAACGCCGAGATGGTCCAGAATCGCCACCGCGCGGCTGGAGAACCCGCATTGGGGGAAGAGCGGCGTGCCCTTCATGAACAGGACGACGTCGTTGGACTGAACGATTTCGGCAATGCGGCTGTTGGCGTCGGACATGGGAATTGGCCCTGAAATGTGAATTGCGTTTGTCTGCGGCTCAATTGGGAACGGCAGTGGTCAGTTGCAAGGCATGGAGCACGCCGCCCATGCGGCCGCCCAGTGCTTCATACACCATCTTGTGCTGCGCCACGCGGGTCTTGCCCTTGAAGGCGGCCGACGTGACGCGGGCGGAATAGTGATCGCCATCGCCTGCAAGGTCGGTGATCTCGATCTCCGCATCGGGCAAGGCAACCTTGATCATTGCCTCGATATCTTCGGCCACCATTGCCATGATCGAACGCTCAGACCTCGCCCATCAACTGGCGGCGGGCTTCGACGGTCTTCTCGTCAAGCGCGGCGCGCACGGTGGCTTCGTCGATGTCGACGCCGGCCTGCACCAGATCGCCCAGGACCTTGCGGATCACGTCTTCATGGCCGGCTTCCTCGAAATCGGCCTGCACGACCGACTTGGCATAGGCATCGGTTTCTTCCGGGGTCAGGCTCATCTTGGCGGCCGCCCACTGGCCCAGCAGCCGGTTGCAACGCGCGGCAATGCGGAAAGTGGTTTCCTCGTCGAGCGCGAATTTCTTTTCTTCGGCGCGTTCCCGGTCGTTGAAATCCGTCATGTGATAATCCTCAGAAAAATGTGTTTCGAACTGTTGGGGCCGGGCCGCTCAGGCGGCCAGGTCCGCGTCGGGCTTCGTGCCCTTGGCGAACCAGGGCAATTCGCCCCGCTGGCGGGCCTCATAGGCGGAAATGGCGGTATCGCGGGCCAGGGTCAGGCCCACTTCGTCCAGCCCGTTGATCAGGCAGTGCTTGCGGAACGGGTCGATTTCGAACGTGAAACGATCCTGGAAAGGCGTCGTCACGCTCTGATGTTCGAGATCAATCGTGATCGGGTCGGTCTCGGCCACTTCCATCAGCCGGTCGATCGCTTCCTGCGGAAGCACCACGGTGAGGATGCCGTTCTTGAAAGCATTGCCCGAGAAGATGTCGGAAAAGCTTGGCGCGATCACGGCCTTTACGCCCATGTCGAGCAGCGCCCAGGCGGCATGTTCGCGGCTGGAGCCGCAGCCGAAATTGTCGCCCGCCACGATGATCGGCGATCCGGCCACGTCCGGACGGTCGAAGATGTTCGCCGGATCCTTGCGCAGCGCTTCGAACGCGCCCTTGCCCAGCCCGTCGCGGCTGATGGTCTTCAGCCAATGGGCCGGGATGATGATGTCGGTATCGACATTCTTCATCCCGAAGGGATAGGCGCGCCCTTCAACCTGGCGGACGGCGTCCATCAATCGGTCTCCGGCGCTTTTTCAGGATGCTTGGGCGCGTGCTTGTCGGCAGCGGCCTTGTCCTTGCGGCGGTTGGCGAACAGCAGGGCAGCGGCAATTGCAGCCGAACCAATGGCGGCGGCGCCTGCAATCGCGGCCTTCTTCGCGTTTGCGTTGGATTTCTTTTCGGTCATACATTTTTCAATGGGGCTCGTTCGCGCCAGAGGCAAGTGGTCACGCAAGGAATTTGCGTAGTTGGAGCCAAAGCCGTCCTTTTTCAGCGGCCGGCATGGCCGCGTGGGCAGGGCTTGAGGATGGCAGGGCAACCAGTTCCACGCCGCATCCCGCCAGCAGCTTGCGCCCGATGTTCGCGGACCTGGCCCCGTTGAAGGCAATGGCCCGCAGATCAGGCAGCGAGGCGGCGAGATCGGCCAGCGGATTGTGTTGCACATCGCGGATCGCCGTATCGAGGCTGCCCCGCCGCGTGGCCGATGCGATCGTGTCCCACAGCCCGATCCGGGCATCCGTCAGCGCATCCAGCCGCCGGTCGTAGTCCAGCGCCACCAGGTCGGCCCCGATCACCGGGCCGATCAGGTGCCAGAACAGGTTGCGCGGATGGGCATAATAACGCGCGGCAGCGAGCGATGCCTCGCCCGGCAGGCTGCCGAGGATCAGCAGGCGGCAATCGGTCCGGACGACGGGCGGGAATGAAGATTTGCGATCGGGCATTTCATTTCCGGCAATCACGACCGGCGATCCCGGCCGCAACCGCTGTCAGTAGGGAGGTAGCTGGATGCCGGAGCCGGGGAACGGGTCATAGTCCGGGGCCAGCGCATCCTGCGGTTCGGCGTAGTACTCGTTCGTCAGGATCGTGGTTGGCCCGGTCCCCACGATTTCGTCGATATGTTGCGACCACTTGGCGTCATAGGCGGCGCTGGGAGAATAGAGTTCCCCGTCGACCACGATGAAATTGCAGTAGAAGCTGTCGCGGATCGCCGCGCCGTAGCTGTTGTCCGCATCATACTCGATGGATGTGCGCCTGACCTTGATCGCGCGGCCCTTCACCTCGTCGAGCAGTTGCTTTTCGTAAGGGAGCAGGTTGAGCCCGAAATACCGCCCGGCAAGGTTCTCGAACGAGATATCCTCGTCCCAGACGTTGGTTTTGACACGCTCATAGCTGGACGGCGATTTCAGCCCGCCGACCAGTTTCTGTTCGCACGACCGGATTTCGGCACGGTCCAGGGCCGAGCACGATGACAACAAGGCAACGGATAGCGCGGCAAGGATCGCGCGCTTCATCGCCTCAGAGTTCCCGCACGTCCGTGAGCTTGCCGGTCACCGCCGCGGCGGCCGCCATCGCCGGACTGACGAGATGCGTACGCGCGCCCGGGCCCTGACGGCCCACGAAGTTGCGGTTGCTGGTGGATGCGCAACGCTCGCCTGCGGGCACCTTGTCCGGGTTCATGCCGAGGCAGGCCGAGCAGCCCGGCTCGCGCCATTCAAGCCCTGCATCGATGAAGATCTTGTCCAGGCCTTCTTCCTCGGCCTGCTTCTTCACCAGCCCCGATCCGGGGACGACTATGGCCCACTTCACGTTGCCCGCCTTCTTGCGGCCGCGCAGCACGTCGGCGGCGGCGCGCAGATCTTCGATGCGGCTGTTGGTGCAACTGCCGATGAAGATGTTCTGAACCTCTATGTCGGACATCCGCTGCCCGGGCTGGAGGCCCATATAGTCGAGGCTGGCCTGCGCCGCCTTCTGCTTGGAAGGATCGGCAAAGCTTTCCGGTGCGGGAACCACGCCGCCGATGGCCACCGTATCTTCCGGGCTGGTGCCCCAGGTCACGGTCGGCTCGACATCGGCGGCATCGATCACCACGCTCTTGTCGAACGTGGCGCCCGGATCGGTCTTCAGCGTTTCCCACCAGGCGACCGCGCGATCCCAATCCTCTCCCCTGGGCGCGTATTCGCGACCCTTGAGATAGCGATAGGTCGTCTCGTCCGGAGCGATCAGGCCGGCGCGCGCGCCACCCTCGATCGACATGTTGCAGACGGTCAGCCGGCTTTCGATGCTCATGCCTTCGAACACGTTGCCGCGGAACTCGATCACATGGCCGGTGCCGCCGGCGGTGCCGATCACGCCGATGATGTGCAGGACCAGGTCCTTGGCGGTGACGCCGGGCGACAATTCGCCGTCGACGCGCACTTCCATCGTTTTGGACCGCTTGAGCAGCAGGGTCTGCGTGGCCAGCACATGCTCCACCTCGGACGTGCCGATGCCGAAGGCCAGCGCGCCCAGCCCGCCATGGCAGGAGGTGTGGCTGTCACCGCAGACGATCGTTGCGCCCGGCAGCGAGAAACCCGTTTCCGGACCCACGACATGCACGATGCCCTGGTTGATGTCGGTGGGGCCGATATAGCGCACGCCGAATTCGGGCGCGTTCTGCTCCAGCGCGGCAAGCTGCTGCGCGCTTTCGACGTCCGCGATCGGAATGCGATTGCCGACCGCGTCCACCCGCGCCGTGGTGGGCAGGTTGTGATCGGGCACGGCGAGCGTGAGATCGGGGCGGCGGACCTTGCGTCCATTCAGCCGCAGGGCTTCGAAAGCCTGCGGGCTCGTCACCTCGTGAACGAGGTGACGGTCGATATAGAGGATGCTGGTGCCGTCTTCACGGCGCTCCACCTCGTGGGCGTCCCAGATCTTTTCGTAAAGGGTGCGGGGTCGGCTAGCCATAGCGCAGCAGCTAGGCTCGCCGACCCCGCAAGACAAGGTAGGAAAATTTGGGGGAGGAAAATTGGCCCGGTTCAGGACCAGCCTGAACCGTCACCTCCGGGATCACCGGCGGCGGCCGTCACGATCCCGGATTTCACGCGTGATCTGGCGTTCCACGCTGTCGATCCGGCGTTCGAGTGCCTGACGCTCGCCCTTGGTGAAGCCGCCACGCGAGTAGGTCCGGTGGAGGCGATCGAGCTGCTCGACCTGCCGTTCCAGCCGCTGGGCTTCGCGCTGCGAGATCAGGCGGCGCTGCTCGGCCCGTTGGACCTGGCGTTCGAGCTGGTTGATCTGCTGGCGATAGTCATTCCGGCCATCCCACTTGGCGGCGGTGGCGGGAACCGCGGCACCCAGCGCCAGCGAGGCAACGAGGGCCGGGGCGATCAATCTGGTGAACTTCTTCATCTGAAACATCCTTGCAAATGGCGGGTCGGTTCCGCGCATTCATAAATACGGCTTGTTTTATGAACGTCAGCTAGACCGCCTGTCGTGCCACTGCACTGGAATGTAACGAAATGTCTCTCGCGGGCCTGCGCGGCCACCGTCATTGAATAGTCGCGAAAACAGTGTAACTTACATTTATGTCAGCAAAACCCTACAGATTCCCGATCACGATCCTGCCCACGGACATCGATTTCATGGGGCATGTGAACAATGCCCGCTATCTGAGCTGGGTGCAGGATGCGGTGCTGTCCCACTGGCGCAAGCTTGCGCCGGCGGAGACTGCCGCTTCGCGCCTGTGGGTCGCGCTCAAGCACGAGATAACCTATCGCAAGCCCGCTTTCCTCGAAGACGAGGTGATCGCCCGCACGGTGCTGGAACAGGTGCAGGGCGCGCGCGCGTTCTATCACACTGCGATCGAGCGTGGCGGGGATGTGCTGGCCGAAGTGAAATCGTGCTGGTGCTGCATCGATGCGGAGACGCTGCGCCCCGCGCGCATCGGCGAGGAAGTGCGCCGCTTCTTTTTCCCGCCGCAGGATTGACGTATAGGCACGCGATGAGCGTGCTTCTTCCCATCCTGATCGTCCTGGCCGCCGCCGCGGCGATGGAGGGGGTCGCCTGGGCGAGCCATAAATACATCATGCATGGCTTCGGGTGGGCGTGGCATCGCGACCATCACGAACCGCACGCCAACCTGCTGGAGAAGAACGACCTGTTCGCCATCGTCGGCGCGGTGATGAGCATCTCCATGTTCGCCGTGGGCAGCGAATGGGTGATGGGCCCGATAATCAAGGGGTTTTCGGCCTGGTGGCCGGGGACCTGGATCGGCCTGGGCATCCTGGTCTACGGCATCGTCTATACGCTGGTGCATGATGGACTGGTCCATCAGCGCTATTTCCGCTTCGTGCCCAAGCGCGGCTACCTCAAGCGGCTGGTGCAGGCGCACAACCTCCACCACGCGACCATCGGCAAGGAAGGCGGCGTCAGCTTCGGTTTCGTGGTTGCGCGCGATCCGGCGGCGCTGAAGGCCGAACTGAAGGCCCAGCGCGAAGCGGGCATTGCGAAGCTGCGCGAGGCCGAACCGCTCTGACCGGGCGCCTCAGTGCCCCAGCAAGCGGCGCTTGAGCATACGGATGGTCAGCCACACCGCCAGCCCGACGGGCAGCACCAGTGCGGCGAGCACCATGGGGGCATCCAGCCCCGGCCAGCGATGCTCCGCACCTTTCAACACGTATCCGGCCAGCCCGATCAGGTAATAGGTCAGGGCGACGACCGAAAGCCCTTCGACCAGTTGCTGGAGGCGCAACTGCATCGAGGTGCTGTGTTCCATCGACCGGAGCAGCTTGGCGTTCTGGTTCTCGATCCGCGTTTCGATCCGCGCGCGCAGCAGGGATGAAAGCTGGGAGGCGCGGAGCGACAATTGCCGCTCGCGCTCGCTCAGCGCGGCGCAGGTGCGCACGGCGGGGAGGAACCGGCGCTGGGTGAAATCCGCCAGCGAGGCGAAGCTCTCGATCGGCTGGCTGTCCAACTGCTCCAGCCGTTCCTCCACCAGCCGCGCATAGGCGGCGGTCGCGCTCATGCGGAAGCCGATCGAGGTGGAGATCGCCATCAGTTCCAGCGACAGGTCGGACAGTTCAGCCATCAGTGCATCGTCGGTCTCGTCAGCACTTGCCACGCGCCTTGCGAGCGCCGTCAGCCCCTCTTCCGCGCTGTTCAGTCGGGGCCAGTATTCGTGGACCACAGGCAGGCCCAGAAGCGCCTTGTTCCGGTAGTTTCCAAGCTCCTGCAGCCGTTGGAGCAGGCGCGTGCAATCACGCGGGTCGACACCATTGGCGGCGAAGATCGTCCGGCCGAAACCGTCCAGATTCAGGCGGAAATCCGCCCAGATCCGCGCCCCGCGCCCGATATGGCAGGAAATCAGTTCGGACCGCAGGAAGCCGATATCGGGCAACAACCCGTCCGCTTCCGCGTCAGTCGGAACGGCCAGGATCACCGTGGCGCGCACGATCCGGCCCGGCAGCGATTCCGCCCACTCCATGGCCAGCGCGAACTCCGGGTCCGAGCGGGGATCGAGGAACTCCTGCTTTCCGGCCCCTTCGAGGAACAGCGTCATGCTGCTGCCTTCGCTGTGCCGCTCCCAAGTGAAAGCGATCCGTTCGCTCAGCCGGCCAATGCGATGCGGGGGATTGCCGGGTCCTTCCGCCGCGCTCGCCTTCAGGTCCAATGCGGCCGTTTCCGCGGCTCGCTCCCCCGCGTCAACGACGAGCACCCATTGGACCACCACGCATGGCACGCTGAGCGTGGCCCAGCGGCGCAGATGCATTTCGGTGACAACCTGCTGGCGAAGCTCGTGATTCTGCATGGTGGTGGGACTATCAACCTCGCCATTTGCGCGAAAGCGGAGAAATGGAGATGTGCCCGCATGTTTCGCGGCGCCGCTGACCTTCGTGGCAGACACCAGAGCGCGGGATGCGATTAATCTCCAGAACGGACCCAACGATCCGGGCTGTCTGCCGCATCTGCTCCATAGCTCCCGAAGGGGGCGAATCGGGGAAGGGGACGGGTCCCTTGCTTCGCTCCCGGGCCCGTCTGGGGGGAGGTCGAATTGGGTACTGATCGCGCGCTTGGCTTCATGAACGAGATGCTGTGGAACGCGCTGGTCATCGCGGGGCCGGTGCTGTTGGCCACGCTGGCGGTTGGGCTGCTGATCTCCGTGGTGCAGGTGGCCACGCAGATCCAGGAAATCACACTGTCCTACGTGCCCAAGATGCTGGTGGCGGCCATCGTGCTGATCGCGCTGGGGCCGTGGATGGTCGCACGGCTCACGGATTTCTCGCGCTCGCTCTACCTGCTTATTCCCTCGCTCGCGCAATAGGCTGGCGATGGAGGATTTCGCGTTCCGGCTCACGGCGATCCTGCTGGTCAGCTTGCGCATCGCGCCGGCGCTGGCCTTTGCCCCGCCGTTCACCCTGCTGAGGATACCCGTGCCGGTGCGGGTGCTGCTTTCGTTGACGCTGGCCATGGCGCTGGTCGAAGGTCAGCCCGCCGGGGCAATGGCCGCGCTGGAGCAGGGGCAATCGCTGCTTGCGCTGGCTGTGGGGGAATTGGTGGCAGGCGTGGCCATTGCATTGTCGTTGCAGATCGCTTTCGCGGCGGTTGCGTGGGCCGGTGGAGTGGTGGATGCGCAGGCCGGATTCGGCTTCGCTCTCCTGGCCGATCCCGCGAACCAGACGGAAATGCCGCTGGCGGGCACGATCTTCTCCTATGCCACCGCGCTCGTCTTTTTCGCCATGGGCGGCCCGTACGATCTGCTGGCGCTGTGGCACGGATCGCTGGCCGCGCTGCCGGTGGGGCATGGGCTGGCCGGCGCCGATATGGGCGGGCTTTCGGCGTTGCTGGGCGGCGCCGTCATGCTCGCTCTTGGCCTGTTCGGGCTGCTGATGCTGGTCATGTTCCTGCTCGATCTGGTGATCGGCTTCATGTCGCGGACCCTGCCGCAGATGAACATGCTGCTGCTGGGTTTCCAGGTAAAATCCCTGGCGATGTTGCTGGTGCTGCCCATCGCGCTGGCGCTGTCCACCGGCCTGGCGCTGCGCCTGCTTCGGCTGGCGCTGGACAATGCGCCGCGCCTTGTCGGCATGGGGGGCTGACGGTGGAGGAACAGGAACAGAACCGCAGCGAGGAAGCGACCCCGTTCAAGCTGCGCCGCGCGAGGGAAAAGGGGCAGGTCGCGCGCGGGATGGATCTGGGTTTCGTGGGCAGCCTGCTGGCGTTGGCACTGGCGGCATTGTTCGCCGGGCCAGGCTTTGTCGCCCGGCTGATGGAACTGATGCGGCTGTCGCTGACTTCCGGCATCGATATTGCGGGCACGGGTTCAAGGGGCGAGCCCGCTGGCGTGCTGGCCGTCGTGGGTGGTGTTTACTGGCTGGCGTTCGAGCCGCTCCTGCTGCTGGGGCTGATGCTGATGGTGCTGCTCATTCTGCTCGAACTGCTGCAATTGCGCGGCTTCATCTTCACCACCGAGCCGTTGAAGCCTGATTTCAGCCGGTTGAATCCGGCCAAGGGGCTGAAGCGGATCTTCACCATGCGGATGCTGAAGGAACTGGTGAAGAACATTATCAAGCTCGTCGTCTATTCCGGGCTGGCCTGGGTGATGATCGCGGGCGCGGTGGAGACCTATGGCGACGCGCTGCCCAATGCCGGCGCCCTGGGGCAGGCGATGGCGGGCGGAGCGCAGCGGCTGTTGCTGGCCTTCATCGCCGCGGCCTTTGCCTTCATGGTGCTGGACCAGCTGATAACGCGTGGTGAGTTCCGCAAGCAGATGCGGATGAGCCGGCGTGAAGTGACGCGCGAGGCAAAGGAGCGGGAAGGGGAGCCACGCCTCAAACAGAAGCGCAAGCAGCTCCATCAGGAAATGCGCAAGCAGGCCGAAGGGCTGGGCAGGCTGGACGGTTCGGACTTCCTCGTTACCAATCCGGAGCATTTCGCGGTGGCGCTTTCCTATGATCCAGCGCGGATGGAAGCGCCGGTCGTGCGCGCAAGAGGGCGCAACCATTTCGCCCAATTGCTCAAGCGCAAGGCGCGGTTGCTGGGCTTGCCCGTGATCGCCGACCCCGCATTGGCCCGCGCGCTCTATCGCGAATGCCTGGCTGACCAGGCTATCGCCCCCCAGCATTTCCACGCCGTCGCCCGCCATTACGCCAGATTGCGGCGCGATGCGGTCCCATCCGAAGGGGCGAGCATGGATATCGGGGGTGAACCGGCATGAGCAAACTGTTCGGGAGGAACAAGGATCTGGTGCTGGTGCTGGGCACCGTGCTGATCCTTCTGATCCTGTTCTCGCCAATCCCCCCGGCGATGCTGGACCTCGCCATCATCATCAATTTCGGCTTTGGCCTCACCATCATGCTGCTGACATTCTATGTCAGAAAGCCGGTCGACTTCTCGACATTCCCTTCATTGCTGCTGGTCGCCACCCTCTTTCGCCTGTCGCTGAACGTGGCGGCCACCCGCCTTATCCTGACCGACGCCCATGCGGGCGAAGTAATCGATGCCATCGGCAGCTATGCCGTGCAGGGCAACTTCGTGATCGGGCTGGTGGTGTTCCTGATCCTGGTGGTCGTCCAGTATGTCGTCGTCACCTCAGGCGCGCAGCGCGTTTCCGAAGTGGCGGCGCGCTTCATGCTGGATTCGATGCCGGGTCAGCAGATGAGCATCGATGCCGATCTCAATCTCGGCCTGATCGACCAGAAACAGGCCATCCAGCGGCGCGAAGAACTGGAGAAGGAAGCCAGCTTCTATGGCGCGATGGATGGCGCCAGCAAATTCGTGAAGGGCGATGCGATCGCGGGGATCATCATTCTGCTGATCAACATCGTGGCTGGCCTGCTGGTGGGCGTGTTCGAGCGGGGCATGAGTTGGGGCGATGCCTTGCACCGCTACACCCTGCTTACCATCGGTGATGGTATCGCCACGCAATTGCCCGCCCTGATCATTTCCATTGCCACCGGCATCATCGTCACCCGTTCCTCCGCGGACCGGGAACTCAGCACCGAGATTTTCCGCCAGCTCGCCTCGGAACCGCGCATTCCGGTGATCGTGATGTGTGTGATGGCGGCGCTGATGCTGCTGCCCGGCATGCCCAAATGGCCGATTGTCATATTGCTGGTGATCGCGCTGTTCGCCTGGTTCCGTATTCGCCGCATGCGGCGGGAAGATGCCGCGCGACTGGATGACGGGGGCGAGGAGGAAGCTGGCGCGGGTGCAGGGGCACAGGCATTGCCGGCCGCGCTGGAAATCGCCTTCGGCAATCAGCTTGCTCTGGAATGGAGCAATCGCAAGGCGCTGTTGCTGGAAAGGATCGCCACCAGCCGCACGTCGCATGAGCGGACTTTCGGCATAGGCTTTCCGCCGGTGCGCTTCATCGAATCCCCTGATCTTGGCGCGCTGGATTATCGCGTGAACATCCATGGCACGACCTATGGCAGCGGGCAGGTCTATCCTGACAGGCTGCTCGCCATCGCCCAGCGGGATGATGTTGCGCGCATCGCCGGGCTGGCTGGCCGCGATCCCGCCTATGGCATTCCGGCGACATGGATCGAACCGGCGCAGGCCAGGGAAGCCGCCGACGCGGGATACAGCGTGATCGACCCGGAAACCGTGATGATCACCCATTTCGTGGAAATCGTGCGGATGGAGGTGGCGACGCTCCTGACCCGCGCGGTCGCTGCCGATCTGCTCGACCAGTTGCGAACGCGCCAGCCCGGCCTTGTCGAGGAACTGGTGCCCAACATCATGGCCGTTTCCGACGTGCAGCGCATCCTGCAGAACCTGTTGCGTGAACGGGTTTCCATTGCCAATCTCGATCTGGTGGTGGAAACGCTGGTCGATGTGGGCCGCAGCGAGCGCGATCCGGTGGAACTGACGGAGAAGGTGCGCCAGGCGCTCAGCACCGCAATCTGCAACGGCTTGCGGGGGCAGAACCAGCAATTGTCTGTCCTCAGTCTCGATCCCCGGTTGGAAAATCGCATCATCTCGGGTGCGGGCCATTCGGAGGCTGCCGCGTTGGGAATGGAGCCGCGCCTTGCAGAGCAATTGCTGCGGGGCCTTGCACCGCTGGCGGAGGCGATGCTGCGGCAGGGCAGGGCGCCGGTCTTGTTGTGTGCCGGGCCGATCCGGCGCATCCTGCTGCGGCTGACGCAGCGTTCGATCCCGCAGCTCTCGATCCTTTCGGTGGACGAAGTGCCGCCGCGGGTTTCGTTGCATTCCTTCGATGTGGTGAAGGTGGATGGCTGACGGGAAGCGGTATGGTGCGGCATTGGCCGGCTTGCGGGCGAGAATTTCGGGAGACGGGCGAAGATGACGGACGCTGGCGGACAGGGAGGACGGGGCGAACAGGAACGGCTCGATCGGCTGCTGTCCTATCTGGAGCACGACCCGGCCAATCCCGCGTTGCTGCGCGATGTGGCGGCGGCCGCATTGGATGCCGGCAGGCCAGGGCAGGCGGCGGATGCCTTTGCGCGCCTCAAGGCACAGGGCGACCTGACCGATGCCGACAGCAATATGTGGGCCATCGCGGCAATGCGCGCAGGCGAACCCCGCAAGGCGGCGGAGACCTTCGCGGGCCTGCTGGCCGCGCAGCCGGGCGATCTCTCGCTGCGTTTCAACCTGGCCTGGGCGCGCGCAATGGCAGGGGACAGCGCCGGTGCCAGTGGCCTGATCGACGATGCGCTGGTGGAAGCTCTGCCGCAGGCTGCGTTGCTGGATATCCAGCTAATGCATGGTGCGGGCGAGTTCGAGCAGGCGGCGGATCGGGCGCGGGGCCATCTCTCCCGTCATGGCGATTATCCGCCATTGCTGGCGGCGGTGTCGGTGCTGGCTCTGGATATCGAGGATGAGGAACTGGCCCGCAAATGCGCCACAGCGGCGGGTGGTCATCCGGATGCACTGGCGACGTTGGGCACGCTGACGCTGGGGGATCGGGAACCGGAACAGGCGAGGGCGCTGTTTGAACAGGCGCTGGCGCTGGACGCCCATTCTCCGCGCGCATGGATTGGTCTTGGCCTGGCGGATCTGCTTCAGGGCGATGGGGCATCTGCCGGCCAGAACATCGATCGCGGAGCCGAGATTTTCGGCGATCATCTGGGCAGCTGGATCGCGGCTGGCTGGGCACACTTGATCGGGGGTGATCTGGAACTGGCCCACGCGCGGTTCGAACATGCGGTGGAACTGGATGGCAATTTCGCGGAAGCGCAAGGTTCGCTGGCGGTCACCGAACTGATGCGGGGCAACAGGGATGCGGCGGAGCGCCGGGTCGAGATCGCATTCCGGCTCGATCGGTCGAGCTTCTCCGCCGCCTTCGCCAAGGCCTTGCTCAGCGCCGGTGAGGGTGACGAGGCGGCGGCCCGCCGCATTCTCGAACTGGCGATGAAGCAATCCGTGGGCGTGGATGGCGCGACCTTGGGCGAGATGATCGCGCGAATGGCGCGATAGATGCGCGGAGCATTCCTCCATACCCCTGACCACCCGTTTGCAATGACGGCTTGGCTGGCTTGCGCGGCGTTGCTTGCCGGTTGCGAGGGTGCGTGAGCAGCCGGATGCCCGGCTTCAATCCCGCGTCAGCCTCGACCCCGGGCCATATGCTTCAACAACCGGAAATCGTGGCGGATTCCCGCTTTTCCCCGAGAGCCGCACGCGGCCTCGCGCATGCTTCTGCCCGGCGGACGGGATCGAGGCAGCGGTCAGCGATGGTGGAGCGATGCGGACAGCAAACATCCCGCTCCCCCGATCCGCCGACCCCGCCATGATCTCCCATTTGCGCGAATGCGCTGAGGTGGCGAAAAACGCCTAGGCGCGCCCGGCCATGCGCCGAAGGGTACCGTCCTTCCACGCGAAGTGATGGACCAGCGCCATCGCAACGTGGCCGACGATCAGCGCCAGCAACAGCCAGGCAAGCGTGCTGTGCACCAGATTTGCAGGTTCGGTCATCCACAGCACTTCCTCGCCCGGGCCACGCAGGGATACGCCGAACAGCGATATCGGCTTGTCGCTGCCGAACATCCGCAGGATGCCGAGGCTGGGCACCACGATCATCAGCACATAGAGCGCAATGTGGCCTGCCGCGGCCAGCCGGCCGACCAGATCGCGGCCATGGGCGGGGCGCTTCGCTTTTTGACCCAGAGCCCAGACTAAACGGATCAGCACCAGCAGGAACAGCAGCGTTCCGACCGAGGCATGGCTGCCGACCCAGAAACCGGTCAACGGAGTGCGCCCCAGCATATTCTTGAGGACCATCCCGAGGAACTGCCAGGTGAACAAGGCGGCCATGGCCCAGTGCAGCAGGCGGCTGACCGACCCGTAGCGTTGCGAACTGTCTTGGAGCATTGCGGATATTCTCCTTTATCCGGGGAGGTGAGGGAGAGGCTGCGGTGGGAAAGCGCCCGAACGATAAAGCCGGAATGGCCGATGCGCAGGCCCTGCTGAAGGCGATATTCCGGAATATCGGTTATTCACGCGAACCAGCCCGCAGTTTGGGCCAGCAGCCACAGGCCGATGGCCAGGAACAGCAGAGCGGCCGCCATGCGCACGATGTGCAGCGGCACTCGTTTGGTCAGTTCATTACCCAGGAACACGGCTGGGACATTGGCCAGCATCATGCCCAGCGTGGTGCCCAGCGTGACCAGCCACACTTCGGCAAAGCGCGCACCGAGCGCGATCGTGGCGATCTGCGTCTTGTCGCCCATCTCCACCAGGAAGAAAGCGATCAGCGTAGTGCCGAAGGCGCCGAAACGGCTGGGCTTCGCGTCCACATCGTCGAACTTGTCGGGAATCAGGGTCCAGCCTGCCATCAGGATGAACGATATCGCGATTACATAGCGGAACCAGTCGCCCTGCAGGATCTGCGCGGCCTGATGGCCAACCAGCGCGGCGAGGAAATGGTTGGCGAGCGTCGCCACCAGGATACCCATGATGATGGGCATCGGCCGCTTGAACCGTGTTGCCAGCACGATGGCCAATAATTGCGTCTTGTCGCCAATCTCTGCGAGAGTGACGACCGCAACCGAGGTAAACAGGGCTTCCAAAAAACGTCTCCGGGCCGGGTAGCGAAAAATCCAACGACATCGCAGCTCACCACCCGGCAGAGTGGAGATGCGACGTCATTGGTCTCGCCCGAGCGATAATCGCTCCCACCGCACCACGGCCTCTCGACCGAGTATGTTGACACGGTGGCCCGTCCTCGCGGACGGCTGGCTACTCCCCAGATGACAACTGGCCCCTAAACGGGGTCGGTGATTCTTGCAATAGGTCGCATGCGCCACAGAGGCGCATGGCGCGGAAACGGGTGGTTCTTATCGCTTCCAGGGCGCGCGATAATGGACCTGCACGGCCACTTGCGAGGTTTCCACCACCAACTGCCAGAGACGGCCGAACAGGCTGGTCTTTCTGGGCTGGGTCATTTTCCTGTTCCTCCTTGTTGCGTGTCGCGGTTGCAAGGGAGCAGACCGCCTCGAGGAGGCTTCTAGGAGAGAGCCGGAAACGATTGGGGCCGATTTTGGTAATGAAAGCGGCGAAAATTAGCGTATGTAGACAAAATATGCGAAAAAAGATCGAACTGGATGCTCTGGACCGCAAGCTGATCGCGCTTGTCCGCCGCAACAACCTGGAGCCTGCACGGGTGCTGGCGGACAAGGTCGGGCTCTCGCTCTCGGCCATATTGCGGCGGTTGCGGCGCCTGCGCGAAGAGGGGGCGATCGTGGCGGACATCGCGGTGATCAACCCGGCGCTGACCGGTTCGGCGCTCAGCATGCATGTGCTGGTACGCATGATCGAGGCGGGGCGCCGCCCGATGGACGCCTTCGCGCGTGAGATCGTAATGCACCGGGAAGTGACCGGCGCCTGGGAAGTCACCGGCGACGATGATTTCGTCCTCAAGGTCCACGTTGCCACGATGGAGGAATATGACGGCTTCACTCGCCGCGCCTTGGGCGAAGATAACGGCGTTCAGGCCTTCAAGACCTTCATAACCATCCGCACCCTGGTGGAAGACGACCTTTCGACCCGCCCGCTGCTGGAGGGGTAGAGCGGAGAGAGGAGTGAGAGCCAGTTTGCCATGGCTCCCGAACCCAACATGTTTTCTGGAGAATGTTTGACCGGAATTGGGCGGGGCTACGCGCCCGGGCCCCAAACCCGCTAACCCGCCTTCTTCGCCCGGTGCTTCGCCAGCAGTTCATCGAGTTCCGCGATCCGAAGCCGCTCCGGCGTGCCCTTGGCGAGGCCTTTCAGGCGACATGCGGCCCACAGGCTCTTGCGCTCGGATTCGAGTGCCTTGAGGTAAAGATCAGCCATAGGTCAATTTCTCCTGCCGGACTTGCCGGAATATGTACGCCGCGCCGCCATCTTGCCCGTGTTGACGACTTCCTCGGCGGATAGTCTGCGCCAACGATGCAGGCGCGCGGCTTCGAGCGACCCATCCGTGATCGCAGCCTGGATGGCGCATTTGGGCTCTGTAACATGGGTGCAGTTGGTAAATCGGCATTCGAGCGTGAGAGCGATTATATCGTCAAACACCTCGGCCAGCCCGGAGGTCGCATCGGACAATTGCAGTTCGCGCATACCCGGCGTGTCTACCAGCCATCCGCCGCCCTCGGCGCCGCTGCCGAGGCGGTGCATCTCGCGGACCGTCGTAGTATGGCGGCCTTTGCCGTCGGCTTCCCGGACAGCCTGGGTGGTGATGCTGTGCGACCCGCGCAGCGTGTTGATCAGGGTGGACTTGCCGACGCCGGATGATCCCACCAGTGCAACGGTGGTTCCCATGCCGCAGCGATCTGCCAGCCGGGCCACGCTTTCGGGATGGCGTCCATTTATCATCTCGACCTCGATCCCGGGCTGCAGATCGCGAGCCGCTTCGAGAAAGGGTTCCGGCGAGTCGATGAGATCGATTTTCGTGAGCACGACAACCGGGGTTACGCCCACCTCACGCGCAAGGATCAGATAGCGTTCAAGGCGCGCAATGCTGAAATCCTGGTTGCAGGATGTCACGATGAAGAGCGTATCGACATTCGCAGCTATCAGCTGAACCCGGCGGTCGTCCCCAGGCGCGGGCCGCTTGAACAGGTTCATCCGGTCAAGGATGCGCACGGGTTCCTGGCTGTCACGGTCGATCAGCAGCCAGTCGCCCACGGTGGGGCGGTCTTCCGGCCCACGCGACTGAGGGAGCGTGGAAGAGATCAAGCCATCGAATGCTTCGCCCGAGACCGCAACCATCCCGCGATGGACCGCCATCACGCGAACGGGCCAGCGCATCCGGTCTTCTTCGGCAGACACCTGCGCGCTGAAAAACGGGCTCCAGCCGAGTTCGGCGAGCGTGAGGTTCAAGGCTTCCATGGGTTTGGGCAGTGGCTTTCGTTCCTGCTTCTATCGTAAATAGTGGAGGCCGCACAGTGCCGTGCGAACGTCGGGAATGCGATCCGCGCCCAGACGGAAGGCGGCTTCCGAAGGGGAGTATCGGGCGGAAACGTCCGGTTCTGGATGCGTAGCCGCCGCTAGCGACTCGTTTCTACGTTGCGATGATAGCTTCGGGCCGCTTCCGGGTCTTGAATATCGTACGCAAACCACGTGCCCAGACTGTGATCGTATACCTGCACGAGATCGTCGGTCACCTGAGCCGTATAGAAGCTGGATGAAGCCCGGTCGTAGCCTTTCACCCTCGTGCCATCGATCTCGAACGACACGAAAGTCTTTTCGCCGGCATCGTAGAGTTCAGGCAGGGTGCCGCCAAACTGCACCGCACGATCGCCGTCGAAGCCTTGCAATTGATGGCCCCGACTTTCGGCAGCGATCTGCAAATCCCTTCCGGCCGAGTGATCATGGATGCCTGCAACCTTCTTGCCGGTGACAAAGGCAAAGGCAGCTGCGGCAATCATCGCGCGAGTGTGTGAATACATGGCGCTGATCTGGCACCCGTATGAGCCGGAGATCAAGCAGTCTTTACGGCAGACCTGCCTGAAATGTGCAAGCGTCCCTTTTCGTGCCGCATGCCCAATGCCCGGAGGCGCCGGTTGATCGACCGGTTTCAGGCGTTATCCGGGCCTCCAGAATATCCGAAACTCATCCTCGCGCTCCCGCCTGTACCTGTTCAAGCGCCTCTCCCAGCAGTTTGCGTGCTTGTGGGTCGGAGGTGATGATGCGGTGGACTTCGCTGACCATGCGCTGGAACTTGTGGTCGTTGGCGGGGGCTTCTCCGAATTCGTCCACCAGCAGCGCGCCCAGCAGGGTGCGGGCCAACTCGTCTTCACTCAGGCCGTCGGTCCGGGCGATGGCTTCCAGGCGGCTGGCGGCGGTTTCGCGCCTGTTGGCCGATTGCGGCGCGGCGGGGCTGCTTTTCCGGGATTTGCCGGATTGGGACATGCGCTGCAGCTGCGCCCGCAGCAGCATCAGCACCTGGTCGACATTGGAGATGCGCGTCATTGCAGGGCCGCTCAATCGTTGGACGGGGCGTGAGAGAACTGGCCCAGGATGACCGAGGTGGCCGAGCGATCGCTGCCCTCTGCCGAGGCGCCGCCGGTTCGGGCTTTCTCGCATTCCGTGATGAGCAGGCGGATATCGCCGTTGAGTGGCTCGTTCTCGACGTTCAACCCGATGCCTTCGCGCAATTTGGCCAGCGCTGGCTCGAACTCGTCGCGGACCAGATGGGTCATTCCCTCCACGAAGCGGCGCAGATAGGCATTTTCGGGCAGCCGCAGCAGCGGGCCCCAGGTGGAAAGCGCCTTGTCCACCTCGCCCGAGGTCAGCTCGAAGAAGCCTAACTGATAGCGGGCGATTGCGAAATCCGGGGCCAGGTCAACGGCACGGGCCAGCGATGCATGGGCCGCATCCGGCTTCTGCAGCCCCGCCAGCATCGACCCCAGCATGAAATGCAGGCGCGGGTCGCCCGGATAGAGCGCCAGTGTCCGCTCGATGGCGGCAATGCCGCCGTCGCCTTCTTCCTGCATCGTCTGGACCAGGCTGGCCAGCTCGTCCTCGGGGCATAGTTCCATGGGTCTTTCTCCTAGCGAAGTCTGGCAAGCTGGCCGCGCAACCGCTGTAGCGCCGCCTTGTGGATTTGCGATACGCGCCCTTTGCTTACGCCCAGCAAGGCGGCGATCTGCTGGAAGCTGACGCCGTTGCGATAATGCTGGCGGATGACATAGGCCTCCCGCTCGCCCAGCCGGTCGATCAGTTCGTGCACCTTGCCGTGCAATTCGTTCCAGGCGAGGCTTTCATAAGCGGAAGGCGCGGGATCGGGGATGGCTTCGATCCCGGCGGGAAGTTCGCTTTCCAGTATCAGGCCCAGCGCGATGGAGGCCGAGAGGTTGGAGAGGGCTGAGATCGGGTCCAGAGCGACATCGGCATCGCCCGGCCGCAGGGATTTCAGCCGATCCATTTCCGCCCGGCGGCGATAGGTATATTCGGCCGCGGCCTCACTCGTGCGCGTGAGCCCGTTGCTGATATGGCCGTTGATGCGGATGCGGGCATAAGCCTCGAACGGGGCGCCGCGCCGGGGATCGAAGCGGTCGATCGCATGGATCAGCGCCTCGTAAGCCAATTGCTCCACGTCCGCCCGCTCAAAGTTAAGCGCCCGCCGGCGCGAGAATTGCACGCCCGATAGCCGCCGGGCGAAAGGCCGGTAATGTTCGAACAGGCGCTGCCGGCTTTCCTGCGTGGATTGGCCGGCATGGTTGCGCCAGAGCGCCGCCTCGACCCGGTCGGGCCGCAGCAGCAGGTCCAGCCCCCGCCGCAGCCAGCGCTGACGCGGCGCCCTCATCCGAAACTGCCGAGCAATCCCTCCAGCACCAGGCTCCACCCGTCGATCAGCACGAACATCAGCACCTTGATCGGCAGCGATATGGTGGTGGGCGGGACCATCATCATCCCCAGCGACAGGAGAATGCTGGCCACAACGAGGTCGATCAGCAGGAAGGGCAGGAGGACAACGAAACCGATCGTGAAGGCGACGCGCAATTCGTTGAGCATGAAGGCGGGGATCAGCTTCATCATCTCGACATCGGCCGGCGTGTCGGGCAGCGGAGAGCGGGACATGCGATAGATCATTTCAAGGTCGCTTTCCCGCGTTTGCGCCAGCATGAAATCGCGCAGCGGCTTGCCCCCTTCCTCCAGCGTCGTCTCCAGCTCCTGCGATCCGTTCAGCAGCGGTTGAAGCGCTTTCTGGTTCAGTTCGGTGAGGGTTGGATTCATGATGAATGCAGTCATGAACAGGGCCAGGCTGGTCAGCACCGCGTTGGGAGGAGTCTGCGGCATTCCGAATGCGTGGCGCACCATCGCCAGCACCACCACGATGCGGATGAAGCTGGTCGTGCTGATCAGAAGCGCCGGAATGATGGCCAGAAGCGTTAGGATCACGGCGATCCGGACCGCTTCGCTGGTGCCGGTCACCGGCGTGGCGGCGAGGGCGGGAGAGGCCTGGACCATCATGGCGGCCACCGCCGCGAGCACGCTGGAACGCAACAGCCATTTCATGGCGCAACCTCTCGTGACGCATTGCTGTTACCCGCCGCCCTTCGGGCAATCACCGTGGTCCCCGCGGGCGTGAGCGCCAGAAAGAAAAGCTCACCATCCAGTTCGGCCAGGCACAGATCGCCATGCTGGCTCGCCCGCCGCGTTTCGAGAATGCTGAGCCGCGGAGGTGCATGCCGGGTGGGGGAGGTGAAAAACATGCCCAAATTCAATTGAATAGAGCGGATCGCGCGAAGCTCTCCCCTTTGATGGCGCCGCAACAGCAGGATCGCACCCCATGCAACCGCCAGGCACGCCACCAGTGCAAGGATGATACGGAACCACGGCACGGACGGCCCCGATCCGGTCGCCAACACGGCGGCCGCAGCCGGTGATGCCAGGCAGGTCAGGAGGAGCGGCGCGGCCTTGCGCATTGATTATCCGCCTACCTCGGTCACGCGGATGGCAAACCTGTCATCCACGCTGACGACTTCGCCCCGCGCGATGACGCGGCCATTGACGCGGATCTCCGCGGCCTCGCTGAGCTTGCGGTCAACCGGCACCACGTCGCCGCGTTCGAGCCTGGAAAGCTGCGCCACCGACAGGCGCGCATCACCCAGGATCACCTCGATCTCCACCTCGACGTGGTCGATCAACCGCGGGGGAAGCTCCTCCGCCAGCAGCACTTCCGAATTTTCGTCTACCATTGGCTTGCGGGCCTTTCGATCTGGAGCATCAGGCGCCCATCCTCGGCATGGACCGAGAGGGCGGCCGCCCCTGCGGTTGCATCGTCGATGCAGGCAGCGAGCGGAGCGGAAAGCGGGGTATCGAGCGGCAGGACATCGCCCGCTTCAAGGGCGTCGATCTCCGCGAGGGTGAGCCTGCTTCGGCCGATCCTGGCCGATAGCTGGATGGGTTGCTCGGCAAGCGCGAAATGGAACGGCGTCGGGGCGGATCGGTGGCGTGCGGCCCCCACCCAGGCGAGGGCGGCCCTCACGATCACGCGCCGGTCTGCCTCGATCCACAGCAGCGGATGTGCGCCATCGACCAATGCGGCCAGAACGTGGAGATGTGTTGCCGGATCGGGTGTGAAAGCTGTCTCGCCCTCAGGGGTGAGCAGCCGGCCCAGCATCGCACCCAGATCGGCAAGCGCCCTGGCGGCAAGATGCTCGATCACGGCGTGGTCCGCCGGTGTCCTCAAGCTGCGGTCGCCGAGTTCCTGCCCCAGTATCAGGCCGGCAAGATCGCGCCTGCCGTCCTCGCGCATCAGCAGACGGAAGCCGGCGCCCTGGTGGAGTGAGGACAGGGTGCCCGCATCCGTATCCTCCCACCGTTCCCACCGGGGGGCTGCGACGAGACCGGCGTGGGCAAACCAGGCGACGGACCAGTCCCGCAGGCAACGCGCCGCAGGTTCGGCCGAGCGCACATCCGCCAGCGCGCTGTCGGGCAGCCAGGTTTCGGCGGTTGCCGTCATCCCTGGCCCCGCATGCCGAACAGCTGCTGGATCATGTCGTTCGAGACGCTGATGATCTGGGATGAGGCCTGGAAACCGCGCTGGATCAGGATCAGATCGCCAAATTGCGATCCAAGATCGACATTGGACGCTTCAAGCCGCCGGCTCAGGATGGTGCCGACCCGCGCATCCTCTGCCGAGAGATACTGAACCTGCCCGAAGCCACTATGCGCGAACAATCCGCCGCTGCGCCGTTCCAGCTTCTGCGGATCACGGAAATCGGCGAGCGCGATGGCGCCGAGTTGGTGTTTCTCCTCATTGGAATAGGTGATTTCGAGTTCGCCCCGGGCATTGACCGCCAGTTGGACGATCGATCCGGTCGCCTGCCCGTCGATATCCGCCGCGCGCATCGAGGAGACGGACCCGCTGGAGAAGGATGACACCGCGGTGAAATCGAACTCAACCGAGAGACCGGCCGCGCTGTTTTCGAAGGTGAAACTGGCAGTGGCAGGGTCTACCGCGCCGCCGATGAACTTGAGCGTTTCCGTGCCGATCACGGTGCCCGCCTCGTCGGTGACTGTCAGCGTCCATTCGTCAAAGATGGTTTCGTCGCGCGTGAACTCCGCCGTCCACACATGCGCTGTTCCGCGTGCATCATAGATGCGCAGGTCCGGCAGCGTGTATTGGGTGGCGGTGGAGGAAAGGTTGTCCGCGAACTCAACCCGGGTGGTGATTTCCGGCGCGGTTATCCGATGCTCGTCGATATTGACGCTCACCGGCCGGCCGGCACTGTCCAGAACCGCCAGCCGGTAATCCGTGCCCGCCAGGACGACGAAGCCGTCTTCATCCACCACGAAGCTGCCGGTACGCGTGTAGAAGGTCTGGTTGCCGTCCAGCAGCACCAGGAAGCCGTTGCCATCGACGGCCAGATCGAGATCGCGATCCGTCTGGCGCAATTCGCCCTGCCCGAAGTTGACCGAAATGTCGCTGACCTGGACACCGTGCCCGTTTCGTGAGCCGGCCGAGGCATATTGCAGGCCTCCCGCGCTCCGCCCGCCATAGACGTCGGAAAAGGTGACATCGGACGCCTTGAACCCGACCGTGTTGAGGTTGCTGACGTTATTGCTGACCGTCTTGAGCCCGTCCGAATAGGCGGAGAGGCCGCTCAGGCCGATATAGATTGATCCAAACATCTCAGTTCGCTTCCTTGATCTGCGCCACGGAACCCAGGCTGATATTGTTGATGGTGAGGTTGTTGGCCGTCCGGATGGAGATGGTTGGCCCTTCGGTGCCGAAGGCCACGGCAACGACCCGCCCGGTCAGGGTCGAGGTGCCGCCGGGTATCTCCACCGTCTTGCCCAGCAGGCTGGCCGCCTGCGTGGTCGATTGTGCCGAAACCAGCGTCTGCAGCGCATCGGACATGGCCTGCGTCTGCTGGATCTGCGAAAACTGCGCGAGCTGCGAGACGAACTGGAAGTTGTCCATCGGCTCCAGCGGGTCCTGATAGGTCAGCTGGGTCAGCACGATCTTCAGCAGGTCTTCAAATCCCAAGCCGAAGGCGCTCGTCGCATTTCCGCTGCCCTGGCCCGTGCTGGTGGGCAGTCCGCCATTCACATTGTCGATCGGTGCGCTCGCCATAAACCTATCCTCCCTCGATTTGCCGGATGACGAGTTCGTGCTGGCGGTGGCCGAAGCCTTCCATCAGGCGGGCCACGCGCGCCTCCAGCTCCTTACGCTCACCATCATCCAGCCTGGGCAGCTTCAACAGCAGGCGCAGCCCGTTCTCGGCCGCCATCAACTGCGCGGCAAAACGGTTGGCCCGTCCGTCGCCGGAAGTCGGCCGGCCGGCATGGCCGGTTCGTTCCGGGAAGGGCGATACTTCCACGGGATCGCTCGCCGGCTCTCTCTCCAGGGCGGCCGAGGGCGACCCGGCGGCGGGTTGATGCTGGATCGGAATACTGCCTGCACCTTGCCCGGCGCCTGCCGGCGCGCGATGGATAGCTGCTGCCTGCCACAAGCTTCGCAGGCTTGCAGTCCAGGCATCTGCGCCGTGCGGCGCTGGCCCTTCAACGGCTGCCTTGTCAGCCTGCAGGGGCCAGCAGGCGGAGTGTTGTGGGGGCAGTGCTGCGCTCAGCCCCTCGGCAATTGAACCACGGAGTTGCACTTGCAGGAAATCCACGGCGGTTTGCACCAGCAGCGACGCCTCACCGAAGGCCTTTGCGGAAGCGCCGATCCGTGGAGTGATCGCGGCGGCAACCTTGTCCCGCGTCTTTGAAGGAAGCCCTTCCAGCATGCGGGAGAGCAGTTCGTCGAAACCGTCACTGCCTGCATTTTCCGGACCTTTGCGGGAAACAGGTTGCGCAGGCTCGACCGGTGGCGGCGAAGGCTGGGGCAGTTGAACGATCATCGGGCTGTCCTCCGGCGGGGATGCGCAAGCCGCAGTTCGGCCGCCTCCAGCGCGGCTGCATTCTCCAGCTTTGCTGCGTGATGGCGGCTGGCTTGGCGGGACAGTGCAAGGGTGCGATCTTCCAGATGCAGTTCGCGGTTCCAGTCGCTTCGTCGCTGCTCTTCCTCGGCCGCTCGCCCGGCGAGTCCGGTTGAGGCCATGTCCTGTTCGCTGGCCACTTCGTTCAGGACATTGCGGCTGATCTGAAGCGCGAACAGGTCCAGTGTGTCCGCAGAGAAGAGCGCATCGATTCGCATGGTGGCGAGTGCCAGCGCATCATCGCAATTCGCGAGCTTGCTCCGTGCCGCCTCGCTTTCTTTCCGGGCATCGGCGGCCCTGGACTGGCTTGCCATCGCACGCAGGGATTGCAGCGCGGCAAGGCGGCCGCTGCGCAGGCAGGCATCGCGGTGGCTAGGCATTGCTTTCTCCCGTCAGAATGCTTGCCAGCAGGTCATCGGTCGCGGCTCGTTCGCTGTGCTGATCGGAAGGCTGGGTGAGAAAACGGGCGAGGGCGGGCTGCAGATCGATTGCCCGGTCGATCGCCGCGCTGGCTCCCCCGCGATAGAGCCCGCTCTCGATCATCGGACGTGCCTCTTCGAAGGTGGCGATATGGGCATGTGCGGCCCGCATCAGTCGCAACTCGCCTGCGTCCAGCAGGTCGGCGGCCAGCCTGCTTACACTGCGGGAGATATCAATGGCCGGGAAGTGCCGCTTTTCCGCGAGCGAACGGGACAGGACGATATGGCCGTCAAGAACCGATTTCATCAGTTCCACCACCGGATCGTCCACGTCGTCGGTTTCGCTCAGAACCGAGAATATGGCCGTGATCGCGCCGCCTGCCCTCGCTGCTCCGCACCGTTCCACCAGCCTTGGCAGTGCGGAAAATACGTTGGGCGTGAAGCCGCGGATCGTGGGCGGCAGGCCGGCCGCCAGGCCCAGTTCGCGCAGGGCGTGGGCGACGCGGGTGATCGAATCCACCACCAGCAGGACATGCTCGCCTTCGTCGCGCCAGTGTTCGGCCAGGCCCACCGCCTGTTCGATCGCGCGGAGGCGCAGGCTGGGGCTTTCATCTGCCGTGGCGGCGACGAGGGTCGCCCGGCCACCATTGTTGCCGCCGCCGAGCATGCACCACAACTTTTCCACTTCCCGCCCCCGCTCTCCCACGAGGCACATGACGATCCGGCCGCATTCAGTCTGCCGCGCGATCTGTTCGAGCAAGGTGGTCTTGCCCACGCCACTTGCCGCGAAGATGCCGGTGCGCTGCCCCTTGCCCAGCGGCAGCAAGCCATCGATCGCGCGGATTCCGGTGAGCACCCGTTCCGCCGGTGTCACCCGATCAAGCGTCCGCAGCATCCGGCCGGTGCGCGGCTGCCGGCCTGAAGGCCAGATCGCCCCGCCTCCATCGATCGGATTTGCGAGGGCATCGATGGCCCGCCCGCCAAACTCGCGCCCCACCGGCATGTCTTCGGCCTGCCGGGCCTTGCTGACAGTCGCGCCGAGCGTGAGGCGGGGGGAGGGGGTGATCGGGACAAGGCGGATTGCGGCAGGTTCGATCGCAACGACCTCCGCGATTATCGGGCGACCCGCACCCTGGGTCTCGACCGTGCAATAGTCGCCCACGCTGGCGGCAGGGCCGTTGGCCTCCAGAAATTCGCCATTGATCCGCGTCAGGAACCCGGTGGCGCGGGCGAAGTCGGCCTGGGCAAGCCGGGTTGCGAAGCGGTGGGCCTTCATGGAGCAGCCTCCTCGCCGGCCAGCGTGTCGAAGAAGGCGCTCAGCCGTCCCCACTGGCCTTCAAGGCCGAGGTCGATCTGGCCAAGCCGGAGGTCGACCGCGCAATCGCCGCTGCGAAGCCCGTCATCGCCGGTGATTTCGATGCCGGGAAACCGCCTCGAAAGCTCTGCCAGGGCGGCGGCGTCCTGGAAATCGAGCGGCGAAACACGGGCCTTCACCACCATTTCGCGCCTGATGGCAGCAAGGGAATTACCCAGTGTCGCGGCGACGAGATCGGCCTGCAACCGCTCGTCTCCGAACACCCGGCCAAGGGCGGTGCGAGCCAGTTGGAGCGCCAGCAATTCATATTCGGCAAGCCAGCCGTCATGCGCTTGCCGCAGTCTGTCCAACGCCTTGGCGGCAAGGGCGGTCCTCTCGTCTTCCGTCCTGTGGGCGCGGCGGGCACCTTCCTCCAGCCCCCGTTCGTAAGCCGCGTCTTCCTTCTGTTGCGCGGCCGGATCAGCCTGTGTGAGCCGATGGCGAAGCTCGGCAATCTCGGCTTCCAGTTCGATGCATTGCCGATCCAGCTCTTCGGCGCGATCGAGGAACGGCACGGGCGCTTCATGGGATGGAAGCCTTTCGGCGGCCTGCCCCTGCCCCTGCCCCTGCATGGCGTGGCCTGGCGCGGCTTGCGGCTGCACCGGCAGGCTGCGCACAGCGGTCAACGCCGCGCCGTCACCTGCCTTAAGGACGCCGCTCACAGGAAGGCCCTCACGCTCTGGACCAGCGAGCGGGCGAGATCGGGCAGGCTTGCCTTGCCATCACCGCCCTTCGCCTGCGCTGCCGCAAGCTGGTGTGCCGCCAGCAGTTCCGCGCGGGCAGCCGGCTTGAGAGGCGTGGCGGACGGCGCATCGCTTTCGCAGCTCTCGATCAGCGCTGCCAACCACCCCGAATAAGCCCGAAAGCGGTGGTTGGGTGGTGGTTCGGCAGCCCCCGGTGCGCCGCCCTCAAAGGTGAGGCGCTGCAGTTCGTGGCGTTGTTCGGGCGAAAGGCGCGCGATGATCGCCTTGCGGTCGCCCACCGTAAATTGGCGCCACTGCGCAAGCAGCAGGTCCAGCCCGGATGCATCAGCGGCCATTGGATAGCCTTTCGCCATCGTCCAGCTGCTCGCCAAGCAGGTCGGCGAAGGACTGCTGTTCTTCGGTGCTCATCCGGCTGCGGCGGCGCAGCAGGATCAGGATGAAGACTGCCGACACGGCGAGAACCGGCCACAGCAGCGCGCTGGAAAGGATGGTGTCCACCAAGCTCCGTTCTGTGAAAGACCCGCCTGCTCCAGCAGGCATGTTCTGCGGAACGGGGGCATAAAGCGGTGGCCCGCTGGCGGGGATCGTATTTGTCTCGACCGGCTCCAACTGGCCTGTTTCGAAGCGCAGGCTGTCCCCCCGCCGTTCGTCGATGGCGGTGGCCTGGGAGATACCGTTCGCCAGAAGCTGCCGGTCTTCGGAATTGAGTTCGCTTTCGGTTCTAAAAGCTATCCGCAGGCGGAAATTGCGTTCTCCCGTGGCACGCGTTGCGCCGTCGGCGTTTTCGGTTGCCGATGGCGCTGCCGGGGGCGTGTCGCCCAGTCCGATGGCCAGCACGCGAAGCTGGAACGGCACGCCGGGTATCAGCCTTTCGGCAACACCCTGGGCCCGGGCGCGATAATATTCCTCCAGCGCGGATTGCTCGTCCCGCGCGGGAGTGGTTCCAGCTTCATCAGGCTGGGCCGTGCTCAACAAGCGGCCGCGATGGTCCAGAACAGCCACCGCGCCGGCGGGAAGATCGGTCACGGTGGCGGAGACAAGCCGCTGGATGCCGCTCACCCGATCGGTGTCCAGCGCCCGTTCGCTTTCGGTCTGCACCGTGACGGCCGCCTTGGGAGCGGCCTGGCTCGCCCGGAACAGCGTGCGCTCGGGAAGGGAAAGATGCACGCGAGCGAACCTTACCCCCTCCATCGTCATGATCGTGCGCGCCAGCTCGCCCTGCAATGCGCGCTGATAGTTCACCTTCTGCGCAAACTCGGTGAGGCCCATGTCGGCTTCGTTGAACAGTTCGAAGCCGACCACGCCGCCCATCGCCGCGCCCGATCCGGCGACCAGGACGCGCGCGCGGCCGATTTCGTCCTCCGGAACCAGGATACGGTGCCCGCCATCCTCCAGCCGGTATTCGAGGCCCTGCCCGTCCAGCACGGAGACGATCTCGGCCGTGTCGGCCTCGCGGATATCCTCGTAAAGCACGGCGTAACCCGGCTTCACCAGCGTGAAATAGCCAATCGCAAGCACGGCCAGCACGACGGCGAAAACGATGCCGAAAAGGATCAACTGCCTGCGTTCCATGGATTTCACGATGCCCTCGCCATCACGGTCACAGCTGCATGTTCATGAGTTCGCGATAGGTCTCCACCAGCCGGGTGCGGACCTGCATCGCCAGCTCCACCGAAAGCCGCGCTTCTTCGAGAGCGATCGTGACCTGATGCACCGGAATGGAATCATCGACGGCGAATTGCCGGACCAGGCCATCCGCCGTGGCGACCTTGTGATCCACCGCATCGATGCCTGCCGACAGGATCGACTGGAAACTGCCGACCCCGCTCGATCGACCAATGGCGTGGTCCAGCCCAAGCTGCGTGAGCTGCGGAGCACCAGTGGATGAGCCGATGGCGGTTATGGAAGCGATCCCTTCCATCACTGGCGCCCGATCTGCAGGGCGCTGGAATAGATCTGCTGGGCCGTCGCCAGCGCGATCAGGTTCGCCTCGTAAGCCCGGGCCGTCTTGACCATCAGGCTCATCTCTTCGGCATGGCTGACATTGGGGTAGGAAACGAAGCCATCGGCATCGGCATGCGGATGGCCGGGTTCGTAAGCGCGCCTTACGCCATGATCGGTTTCCTCGATCCCGTAGACGCGCACTCCGCCCGGTTGCACGGGGGCGCCCCCTTCACGCGACAGCACGGTGCCGAAGCTCTCGACCGGGCCGGATACGAGGCGGAGCGGGAGGTAGTTGCCGCCGGCGGCCGTGCGGCTGGTGTTCACATTCGCGAGGTTGAGCGCGATGACTTCCATCCGCCGCCATTCGACGTCGAGCCCGCTGCGGCTGATCTGTATCGCATCCATCACTGGCCTCCCGTCACGGCAAGGCGGGAAATCTGCATCTGGCGGCTCAGCACATCGACCAGCGCGGAATAGCGCAGAGCGGTTTCCGACGCGCTCGCCAGTTCAAGGTCGAGGCGCAATTCGCCGTCGGGACCGCCGGGCAATGCGCGCAGATATTCCGGTTGCATGTTGCGCACCGCATCCAGCCCGGTTGCCGCGGCATCGCGCAGCCGATCCTCGAAACTGACCCGGATGGGCGTGTAGGAAGGAGAACCGGCATTCGCCACGTTCTGCGATATCGCGGATGCGCGCATGGCCAACCCATCGAGGGCCTTGGTGACGAGTAGCGCGGAAAGGGGATCCATCGGCGTGCCTCCTATTGAACCAGAATGTCTGCATGGAGCGCGCCGGCGGCCTTGATCGCCTGGAGAATGCTGATCATTCGCCTGGTATCGACCTTCGCCCGGGCCAGCCCTTCGACCAGTGCGCCCACGGTGGTGTTGGGAAAGCTCATCACGGCGTCATTCGCGCCCTGTTCCACTTCCAGCCTGGTGTTGGTCACGATCAGGCTGGAAACGTCGCTCGCAAAGCCGCCGATGAAGCTGGGCTGGGATGCGTAGTTCTCGCTGGTGATGGTGACCTTGATGTCGCCTTGTGAAATCACCACGCCGGATATGCGCACCTCGGCCCCCGCGACCACCGTTCCCGTCCGTTCGTTGATCACGATGCGCGGATCGATATCGGGCTGGACCGCGATGTTCTCGATCCGGGAGAGGAAGGCGGCCAGCGCGCCCGATGCGGGATCATACCGGATCACGATCTCATCGGCATTGCCGACCGAGGCGATGCCGCCACCGAACGAACCGTTTATCGCGTCGCTGATCCGCTGCGCGGTGGTAAAGCTGGGCTCGGCCAGGACGAAGGAAACCATGCCGTTTGCCTTCAGGATCGTGGCGTCGACGGCCGTTTCCACGGTGGCCCCGCCGGGCAGGACGGCGCTGGTGGGATAATTGCGCTGCTGGCGGTTCAGGTTGGCCTCGAAATCGTGGCCTCCCGCGGTCAGCGAGCCCTGCGCCAAGGCGTAAGGGCGCTGGTCCGGGCCAAGCAGCGGCGTCATCAGCAGGGTTCCCCCCGCCAGCGAACGGGCATCGCCGATGGAGGAGACGACGGCATCGATCCGGTCGCCCGGATTGGCGGAGGCGGGCAGGGTGGCCGTCACGATCACGACCGCCACATTCCGGCTGTTGATCTGGTCCTCGCTGATTGCCGTGCCGAGGCGGGAGAGTACGTTGCGCAGGGCAAGGCGCGTCACCTCGTTGCGCCGCGTATCGCCCGATCCGGCGAGCCCGGTGACGATGCCGTATCCGATCAGGGCGTTGTCCCGCCATCCGTCGAACCGGCCCAGACCCTTCAGGGGCACCTGTTGTGCGGCCACGGGCGAGACGGGCAGCGAAACCGCCAGAAAGGCGCAAAGGCACAGTGCCGTCAGAAGCCGCCGTCCCATCATCCGATCCCCAGGAAACTGAAGAGGCGGCTCAGGAGGCCCGGCTTGGCACTGCGGCTGACGAAGCCCTTGCCGTCATAGTCGATCTGCGCGTCCGCTATGCGCGAGGATGGAACCAGATTGTCCGCGTCTATATCCTGCGGGCGAATCCGGCCGCGCACGCCGATGGTTGTCTTCTCTCCATTGATCAGCAGGTGCTGCCGCCCTTCGATCAGCAAGTCGCCGTTGGCCGTGCGGTCGACGACCATCGCGGTCATCTGCGCGACGAATTGCTCGGCGCGGACGACTTCCCCGCGCCCATTGTAAGAACCGCCGAAGCTGAGCGAGACGCTTTCGTCGATCCCGCCGGCCTGCAGCCCGCCGCCGGTCTGGGACTTGCGCGAGGAATTGTTTTCCAGCCGGCTGCTGGCGCGCGTGGCCTCCAGTATGACGACGGTGACGGCATCGCCGACCGAGGTCGCCTTCCGGTCGCTAGCAACGGCGGGCCAGCCATCGCCGCGATAGAGCTGTTCGGCCGCCAGCGGTGTCGCGCCCAAGACGGCCAGGGCCAGGCCTGCCGTGGCTGCGGCAAGCGGCTTTGCGATCATGGGCATCATTGCGTTCCTTCCCGCGCGGCTGCGAAGGGAGCAGCGAAGACAGTCCCATCATCGCCGCGCACGAAGATGCGGCCGCCGGCGCGTGAGGGCGCCAGTGGGCGGACAACGCGCTCGACAGTTACGGGGCCGGTCCGCACCAGCAGCGTCAGCGGCGTCCCTGCCGCGAGGATTTCGCCGGGGTGGAGCGCGATCCGCCCCAGATAAGTCCCGCCAGGCAGCGGTTCGGTGGCCATCGGTGCGCGCGCCACACGGTCGAAGCGCAGCGGAAGCGTCGGCTCGTCAGCCCTGCACGGCACCTCCGAAGCAAGGTCGCGATGAATGAAATCGCCTGCCGCAACCCCCTGCTTCAGGGCGAGGCAGGGGGCTGGAGCGGCCTTTCCGGCTCCCCGGAACACGACACGCAGCGGCTCGGGCGAGATAGCGGCGATTTCGTGGCCGGGAACACGCCGCCGAATGAGCGTTGCCTGCCTTTCCGGCGACAGTTCGAGCCGTGGCGTCCCTTCGGCAACGCGCAGGACAACCAGCGGGCCGAGAGCAGCCGTGTGGTGATCAAGCCGGGCGATGTCCGACAGCACGATCTCGCGACGATCGAGTTCGATCTCGCGCGCCGAAGCGGGCTGCGCTGCGATTGTGCAAGCAGCGACGGCTGCCAGGGCAAGGCGGGGCGGCACGCCTTAGCCCTTCAGATTGTTCGTGATCGCGGCGAGCTGGTCTGCCGCCTGCACGATCTGCGCATTGGCGGCAAAGGCCCGCTGCACCATCATCATGCGGACCATTTCTTCGGTCAGTTCGACATTCGATTCCTCGATGCTTCCCTGGGCAAGCAAGCCGGCGCCTTCTTCTCCGGGACGGGCATCCGTCAGCCGGCTTCCCTCGACCGCGCGGTACAGGCCGTTGTCCAGCCGTTCGAACGCGTCGTCATTATCGGCCCTGACGAGATCGATCTGGCCGACCTCGAAAGCCTCCTGCGTGGCCGTGCGAACAGACACCACGCCGTCAGCCGCGATTGTCAGCGCTTCCGCATCGCCGGGCACGATGATCCCGGCCCGCAGCGGGAGGCCGCCCGCGCTCGCTAACAGTCCATCATCGTTCACCCGCAGGGTGCCGCCGCGCCAGAAGATCGTCTCGCCGCCCGCGCCCAGAAGTTCGATGAAGCCCGGCCCTTCGATTGCAAGGTCGAAGGGATTTCCGGTCGCCCTGATCTGCCCCTGCAACGTCAGCGTGGTCTGCGGGAGCACCCGCACACCGCCGGCGGTGGAAGGCGGCCCTGCACCTGCAGGACCTGATTGAGACAGCGCCTGCCGCCCGAGAACTTCGGAGAAGCGGGCTTCGGTTCGCTTGAAGGCTGGGGTGTGGATGTTGGCCACGTTGTTTGCGTGAATTTCCAGGGCGCGCTGTTCCGCCTTCAGGGCGACGGCGCCGATCTCGAACGCGCCGTTCATCGCCCGCTCCTGCTGAAGGTGGAAATCGCCTGACCGATCATCTGATCATAGGTCCGCACCAGCCGGGCGCCGCTTTCGGCCTGGCGGACAGTGGCCATCATGCCCACCATCTCGTCGCTCATCACGACATTGGAATTCTCGACAAACCCCGGGCGCAGCTGGGAATTTGCGGCGGTGTCCATTCCCGACGGATCAGCGGAGAAGGTGGACCCGCCGAGCGGATCAAGTGCCGCGGGATCACGGTGTTCGCGCATGGCAATCCGGGCGGTGGGCAGGCCGTCTTCCAGCACGGTGCCATCGTCGAGAAATTCGATCCGTTCGCCCCTGACCGCCAGATCGCCCCCGCCATCATGTTGCAGGACGCGCCCGGCCGCATCGGCGAGGATACCATCGGGACCGCGCGAGAAATGGCCGCCGCGCGAATAGACGTGGCTTTCACCGTCCCGCAGCATCAACAGGCCCGGTCCGAACACCGCCAGGTCGAGCGGTCTGCCCGTTTCGGTCAGTCTGCCTTGCGAGAAATCGAAATAATGCCGCATCTCGGCCCGGCCGGACGAATTGGCCTGCATGAGCGCGTCGGCAAAGGAAATCTGGCGCTTGAAACCCGCAGTAGCCGCATTCGCGACGTTCTGCGCAGACACTTCCAGCCTGCGTTCCGCAGTCGTGAGAACCGCGGTCGCAGAGTCGATAAGACCCGGCATTGTAAACCATCCCCTGTGCCGGCCGCTGCTTCCCCCCACAGGTGCATGGCGTGCCGAACGATCCGATGGATGCAGTATGGGAAGTGGCTGGATTCGCGGCCGCCAGATGATTCCATTTCGGATGAGACACCCATGACCGAGGGGCCTCGCTGCGGCAAAATGCCTGCATGAACCGATGCAGTCGCGCGCCTGGCGCCTGCATAAAGTTTCGTCCCACATGCTCCGCTTCGGATCGATCAGGCTCGGCAAACGCAGGAAACGCACGGCGTTGACCGTGGCGGGAGGAAGGGCGGCGACCCAGCAGTCGCCCCCGCATGTCGCTGATACAAAAATTTAGTTTTGCGACTCGTCGAATGAAGTTATAAACTTAATTCACTAAACATTACCGGTCCGGTCATGCGAAGGTTCCCTCGCCCAGCATGAAGGGCTGGCGCAGAGGTTGGTGCGAACCGGCTTCCGGTGATGGGAAATGAAAGTGGATGCCGCATTGAACGGCACCACGGGGATGGAGGAAGACACATGATTGTACCGAATTTGCGTCGCTGTCTGAGCGGCAGTGTTGCGCTGATGGCGTTGGCATCCGGTGGGGCTGCCCTGGCGCAGGACGGATCCGGCGATGCTCTGGGTGTGATCGTCGTCACCGCGCAGAAAATGGAGCAGAATCTTCAGGATATTCCGATTTCGGTGACCGCGCTTTCCGGCGCCGATCTCAATTCCCGAGGCATCGTGAACCCGATGGACCTGCAAGGCCTGCTGCCAGGCGTGACGTTCCAGCCGAACAACGAATTGTTCGTGAATGTCCGCGGCATCGGCACTTTCAACCTGCAGCCAGGCGTGGACTCCGCGGTGGCCTATACGGTGGATGGTAACTTCGTTGCCCACCCCGGCCAGCTACCTTCGATCCTGTTCGACCTCGAGCGGGTGGAAGCGCTGCGTGGTCCGCAAGGCACGATCTACGGGCGTAATGCCAATGCCGGTGCGATCAACTTCGTGACCAATCGCCCGACTTACGATTTCGGCGTCGCGGGTTCCGTGGGCGTGGGCAATTACGGACTGTTCCAGTCGGAAGTGACCGTGAACGCGCCAGTGACCGATGGCTTTGCTCTGCGCGGCTCCTTCGCCAGCCGCAGCCATGATCCCTATCTGGATGACGGGCACAACGATGAAGACCAGATCGCGGCCCGCCTGCGCGCGCTGATCGAGCCGAGCGAGAACTTCAGCATTCTGGCCACGGTCGATTACGTCCGCCGCGACGATGCCAATATCGGCGTGGCGGAATGCCCGCCCAATGCCCTTGAGGCCGCCTGCGCCAATGTCGAATGGGATCCGTGGGACGGCAACGACGAGACCAACCCCGATGACTACGCCTTCGTGGAAAGCTGGGGCGCCTATGCGCAGATGGACCTCGATCTCGGCTTCGGAACGCTCACCTACATCCCGACCTATCGTGAGAGCGACAGCGCCTATGTGACGACGCCGACCCGTCCGTTCTCGGAAACTTTCGACAAGAACTGGATGCAGACGCACGAACTGCGCCTCACCTCCGCGCCGCAATCCGCGATCCAGTGGGTGGCGGGCCTCTATTACTCGAACGAGCGGATGGAGCGGGTCATCAATTATTACTGGGACACCAATCCCGGCATTCCGAGAGGTCCGAACAACCTCATCAACTTTTTCAACGTCGACTACTACAAGGCTGAATCCAAGGCAGCCTTTGCCCAGGTGACGGTGCCGCTGACCGATGCGCTCCGCGTGACTGGCGGCATCCGCTACACGGATGAGACCAAAATCTCCGACGGCACCGCCAACGCCTATACCGGCGCGATCGATGCCCCGGTACTGGTCTCGATCCCCACCGGCACGACGCTGAAGGACGACCGGATCACCTGGAAGGTGGGTGTCGAAGCGGATATCGGGCCGGAAAACCTGCTCTACGCGAATGTCAGCACGGGCTTCAAATCCGGCGGCGTGAGCCAGGCGGATCCGAACATCGCCCTGCCGACCACCTATGAGCCGGAAACGATCACAGCCTATCAGATCGGTTCCAAGAACCGGTTCCTCGATGGACGCCTGCAGATCAATGCCGAGGCGTTCTATTATGACTATCGCGGCTATCAGACGCTGCTTCCGTCGTTCCAGCCGTCGGGCCTGCTCTACTTCCTGACGGTGAACTCGCAGAAGGCGCGGTTCTATGGCGGTGAAATCGAGAGCAGCTTCCTGATCACGCCGAATGACCGGTTCGACATGTCGGTGGCGCTGCTCGATGCGCGGCTGACGGAGTTCGTGGTGGGCGCCACCGACAACAGCGGCAACCGCCCGGGCAACGCGCCCAGCTACACGATCAATCTGGGTTATCAGCGGACCTTCGATCTCGGCAATGGCGGCGACATCACCGCTCGGGTCGAGACGCGCTTCGTGGACGATTACTATGTCAGTTCCGCCCAGGATGCCGGCGGCCTGCAGGATGCGTTCATGGAGAGCAACGCGAACATCTCCTACAACGCGCCGAACGGCACCTGGAGCGTGACCGCCTGGATCCGCAACATCGAGAACAATGCGGTCATCTACAACGCCAACCCGCCGGGTACGCGGCCTGTCACCATCGGTTACCTGATGCCGCCGCGCACCTTCGGCCTGACCCTGCGGGGCAAGATGTAAGAGTTGGGGGGGACGCCGGGGCGGAGAAGGCAATCGCCTGCTCTGCCCCGGCCATGATCTGGAAAATCGGGAAAGGAATGCCAATGGCCGCGCAAATGGGCCGTGAAGAAATGGAGCGGATGATCGACCGCTATATGGAGGCTGTGGTTGCGGACGATCCGTCGCGGCTGCCCTGGGCCGAGAAGGTCCAGTATATCGAGAACAACCAGCCGATCGCGATTGGCGAGGGCGTGTGGGCCACGATCGACGGGATCGGCACCTACAAGCATTATTACTTCGATCCCGAGCGCGGCCGGGTAGGTTTCATCGGCACCGCGCGCGAGAATGGCGTGCCCTGCCTGTTCAACTTCTTCCTGGAGATCGTGGACGGCAAGATCGCCACGGTCGAAACGCTGGTCATCCGCGAACCGGTGGGCGCCCGCAACCTCGACCTGCAGGGCGAGCCGCACGATGTGTGGCTGGAAACCGTGCCGGAGGATGAAAGGTTCTCTCGCGAAGAGCTGATCGGCTTCGCGAACAAGTATTTTTCCAGCCTCGAATTCAACGACGGGCTGGGGGACTATTCCTTCTTCCACCGCGATTGCGACCGCTACGAGCATGGCAAGCGCACCACCAACGTCAAGGAAGAGCAGAGCTACGGCCATTCGGGCGACACCAGCTTCACACGCATGACGTGCGAGGAGCAGTGGAAGACGGGCTTCATGGGCTTCGTGACCGGAATCCGCGAACGCAACTTCGTGGTCGTGGATGTGGAGCGGCAGGCGGTGCTGGCCATCGCGATGTTCGACCATGATGGAACGGTTCGCTCGATCCAGCTCACCAACGGGAAGACATCCTACCCATCGCCGTATTTCGACGTGGGTCGCACCATGCACATCATGGAAGGCTTCAAGGTCAAATACGGCAAGCTCTATCGCATCGAAGCGACGATGTACGAAACGCCCTACGGCGCGACGTCGCCGCTCCTCGCCGCCGAGCGGCAGGCCTGACAGGCCGAGGCCATTGGCCAAAATCACTGGAGACGGACAAGCATGACTATTCAGCTGCGCGACGGCCTGGAAGCGGTTCTGCGCGCCATGGCGAGCGACGACCGGAGTGGGCTCCCACTGGCCGCCAATGCGCGCTTCACGGAGAACGGGCAGGTACTCGAGATCGGAGACGGCCTGTGGGGCACGCTCACCCGCTTCGCCGGCGATGGCGGCACGGGCGAGCACGAGCCAAACGCCTATCGCATCGACTTCATCGATGACGCTGCCGGGCAGGCGACCTTTTTCGGCGCGACCATCGAGAACAAGACGCCGGGCATGATGCTGCTGCGCGTGAAGTTCTCGGCGGGGGAAATCTTGGAAGTCGAGGCGGTCGCCGTGCGCGAGGAGATCGTGGGCGACCATGGCGGCACGGTCACGATGTTCCAGCCGCGCCTGCTGCTCCCCTTCGAGCCGCGGGGCTTTGCCTCGCCCGATCCCGCGCTCGTCGCGCCGGCGGACGGTAGTGGTGCGGCCGCGCTGACGGCGGTGGCGGACGCCTTGTTCGATGCGATCGAGCAGGACGACCCTTCGCTGGTCGAATTCACCGAAGGCTGCATCGTCCGCAACAACGGCCTGCTGGCGGCGAACGATCCCGATGCCGCGCCGCTCAACGCCGAGGTTCCGGAATACCGGCCTTTCGCGCTGAGCGTGAAGGACCAGATCGCCACCGGCTTCAGCCGATACACCTCGCGCGTCAGCCATCGCCGCCATGTGGCGGTGGATGCGAAGCGGGGACTGGTGCTGAGCGTGGTGGTGTTCGATCACAATGCGCGCGTGCACGAGATCGAGGTGCCCGGCATCGGGACGGTGCCGTTTCCGGGCTATATCGCCGGCAAGGAGGAGGAGAGCATCGCAGCCCTGCCGGGCAGCAAGATCTATCCCAACCTGCAAGTGCCGACATCCGACCTCTACGCCCATCTGATCCGCGTGGAGAATGGCCGCATCGCCTATGTCGAAGCGATCAGCCGGGGCACGCCCTACGGCCTTTCGCCCAACTGGTGATGTGAGGACAGGAGAGGAGGAAACGGCATGAGCGAACAAGTCAGCCGCGAGGAATTCGACGAACTGCGCCGCGATGTGCAGGAACTGCAGGATCGCGCGGATATCCGCGATTGCCTGGTCCGTTATTGCCGGGGGATCGACCGGCTGGACTGGGATCTGGCCGAAACCGCCTATCACCCCGATGCGATCGACAATCGCGGGGCGATCACCGCGAACCCGAAGGAATATCTCGCCTGGTCGCGCCTCAATATCGAACCGGCATCGTGGACGTCCCACAATCTCAGCAACATCACCTACGATATCGCCGGCGATACGGCGCATACCGAAACCTATGTGATGACCTTCGTGGGATCGCCGGATGAGCGCGAAGTCACCATCGGGGGCGCGCGCTATATCAGCCGGTTCGAGCGGCGGGATGGCGAATGGCGGCTGATCCGGCAGGAAACCGCCATGGATTACCGCTTCACGGCCAATGCCGAGCAACTGCCCGATGCGGCGTTGCGGGGGCGACGCAACCGGACCGACCGCTCTTATGACCGGCCGCTGGATCTGACCGACGAAGCAAGGGCGCGCTACGAAGCGATGCCGGGACGCGGCTGAGCGGAAACCGCAAGCGGACAGGGGAGGCAGGGAAATGGACCGGCAGGAATTCGATACGCTTCGCGGCAAAGTCCGCGGCCTCAAGGATCGCGCTGAAATCCGCGACTGCCTGTTGCGTTACGTCAGGGGCGTCGACCGGTTCGATTGGGAGCAGGCGGCCAGCGCCTATCACGCCGATGCGATTGACGATCGCGGGGCGCATACCGGCACGCGCGATGAATATCTCGCATGGCTGCGCCCGATCCTGGCGGGGGCCAGCGGAACCTCGCACAGCCTCAGCAACATGACCTGCGAGATCGACGGGGACACGGCGCATACCGAGTTCTACGTGATCACCGCCGTCTGGTCGGACGAGCGGAAGACGGTGCTGATGGGCGGCGCGCGCTATATCAGCCGCTTCGAACGGCGTGATGGCGAATGGAAGATGAGCCGGCAGGAAGGCCCGATGGACTTCACGCTGCTGGCCCCGGCCGACGCCATGCCCGCGGCGGCCAATCGCGGCAAGCGCAGCCGGGAAGACCGGTCCTATGCGCGCCCGCTCGATCTGACGGACGAGGCGTGGGCGCGCTACGAGGCGAAGACCTCGACCCGGTGAGCATCGGCGCCGCCGCAACGGCGCAGGCCACACCGCCCAAGCCGGGCAGGCTGAAGCGTGGCTGGTTCCTGGCGTTGCTGGTGGCGGTGGGCACATGTTCGGCTGTGGACCGGCTGGCGGTCGCCATCATGGGGCCGGCGATCGCGAAGGATCTGGCGCTCTCCGATTTTCAGCTCGGGCTCACCAGCGGCTTCGGTTTCGCATTCGTCTATCTGTTCCTCGGCCTGCCCCTCGCCCGGATGGCGGACCGGGGCAACCGGGTGCGGCTGATAGCCGTCTGTGTCGCCGTCTGGTCCGCTTGCGTGCTTCTCTCCTCCGTCGTGCGCAGCTTCGCGCAACTGATGATCTGCCGGGCGATCATCGGGGTGGGGGAGGCCGGCGTGCAGCCCGCTTCAGTCTCGCTCGTCAGCGATCTCTACCCCCGGGAACGGCGGGGAACCGCGCTTGGGGTCATGGCGCTGGGGGTGCCGATCGGCACTGTAATCGGCTCCACGGCGGGCGGTTATCTGGCCGAAATATACGGTTGGCGCCTCGCGCTGGCGATCATCGGCGCACCGGGCCTGCTGTTGGCGCTGCTGTTCGTCCTCACCTTGCGCGAACCGCCGCGCGGGGGGAATGACAAGGTCGCCATCGGCGCCGATACACCGCCGCTTTCCGCCGTTTTCAAGCTGCTCGCCTCGAAGCGGTCATTCTGGCACATCATCATCGCCGTGGGGGTAATCAACATCGCGATCTTCGGGATCGGAACGTTCCTGCCGGTCTATTTCACGCGTGTGATGGGATTGGGGCTGGGGCAGACCGGTGCGCTCAACGGTGTCATCGGCGCGATCTCGACCGGGGGTTTCTTCCTTGGGGGAGTGATCACCGACAGGCTGGGCCGCCGCGACGAGCGCTGGCATTCCTGGTTCGCGGCGCTGGGTGTGCTGATCGGCGCCCCATTCTATATCGCGGCTTTCCAGGTGCTGGACCCGATCCTGGCGACTGGCCTGCTGACGGCCGGCGGCATGGCGATGTTCGTCTACTACACGCCGGTCCAGTTGATCCTGCAGAACATGGTCGCACCCCGGATGCGCGCGACGACAGCCTTCATTTTCTTCTTCGCCAGCGGGCTGGTTGGCGCCGGTCTGGGGCCGGCGCTGGTCGGTTTCGTCAGCGACATGACGGCAGCGCAGGCTTTCGCGCCGGGCAGTTTCCGGGCCGCTTGCGGCGATGGCATGGGCACAGCGGCCTGCGACGCGGCGGCGAGGCACGGTATCCGTACGGCACTTACCGTGGCGAGCCTGTTCTTCCTGTGGGCGGCTTTGCATCTGCTGCTTGCTTCCCGCACATTGCGGCAGGATATTCTGCCGGCGGAGGATGCAGCCGGGGACCGCCCCGGCCATGGCCGTTTTGATGAGGGAGCATCCGCACCATGAGCGCAGGGTCCGCTACACAGCACGATATCGAGATCGCGATCGACGATGCCCCGATCAGCATCGCGCAATGGAAGATATTCCTCCTCTGCGCCCTGATGATGTTCGTCGACGGGTTCGACCTGCAGGCCCTCTCGCTTACCGTGCCCTATATGGCGCGCGAATGGGGGATCGAACCGACTGCCTTCAGCATGGCCCTGTCGGCAAGCCCGCTGGCCATGGGCGTGGGCGGCGGGCTTCTGGCGCCGCTGGGCGACAAGATCGGCCGCAAGCCCCTGCTGGTCGTCGCGCTGGTGATGGTTGGACTGAGCACGTTGGCCATCGCCTATGCCACCTCACCCGGCCAGGTCGCGGTGCTTCGCTTCATCACCGGGGCGGGGATGGGCATGGCTTCCGTGAACGCGCTGGCGATGACGGGAGAATATGCGCCCGCACGTCGCCGTTTCCAGATAATGGCGCTGATGACGAGCACGCTGGCGCTGGGGGCCTTCGTGGCTGCGCTGATCGCTCCCGCGATTATCCTCGGCAGCGATTGGCATGCATTGTATCTGATGGGCGGGATTGCCCCGGTCGTCCTGGCGGGTTTCTTTGTCCTGTTCTGCCCGGAATCGATCAAGTGGCTGTTGGCTCGCCGGCCCGGCGATCGACGCATCGCCACGGTTTCCCGGCGCATATTGCCTGCGATCGACCCTGCCAGCCTGTTCGTGCGGCTGGGCCGCGCGGATGATCGCAAATCCATCTTCGCGCTGCTGGCGCCGCGTTACCGGGTGCGTACGCTGGTGATCTGGCTGGCCTGTGCGAGTGGAGGTTTCGCGCTCTATTTGCTGATGAGTTGGCTTCCCACGCTGCTGATAGGGGCGGGCTGGAGCGATACTTCGGCCCTCCATGGCGCCGCCGCAATCCAGCTGGGGGGCATCGTCGGCAGCCTTGGCATGGCCTTCATGGTGGATCGCGGACGGCTGCTGACGGGCCTGCTGCTTGGTTATGCCGGCGCGCTTCTGGGGCTGCTGGCGATTGGGCTGCTGCCGGGTAGCGTGGTGTTGTGGATGATCCTGTTCCTGCTGATCGGCGGCGGCACGGCGGGAATGCAGGTGGTCTGGATGTCCATCGCCACGGTGCACTTCCCGCTCGACCTGCGCTCCACCAGCGCCGGCTGGACCAGCGCGGTCAGCCGCATCGGCGCAATCGCTTCGCCCTTCGCGGGGGGCGCGGCCATGGCGGCAGGGGTGGGGGCTTCATCCGTCATGCTGATGCTGGTGGTTCCGCTGGGCATCTCGGCGGCGGCACTGTTGCTGGCCCGGCGGCATTTCGCTTCCATGCCGGGCTGAACGACCGTACGCTGCCGCCCAGCGGTCCGATCAGGTGTTGCGGGCGTCCAGCAGCTTGCGCAGCAACATGCGCAACTGGCGCGTCTCGTCATCGTCCAGCGCAGTGCCGATAAAGCTCTTTTCCGCCTCGACCTGGATCGCCATCACCCGCTGGAAATGCCGTTCTCCCAGCGCGGTCAAACGCACCGGACGCGAGCGGCCATCGCTGCTCGACGACGGGCGGCGGACCAGTTTTGCCAGTTCCAGCTTGCCCAGCATCAGGGCCACCTGCGTCGCTTCCACACCCAATTGTGCACTGATCTGAGAAGGCTTTATGCCGGGATTGCGCCCGATCAGCAGCAGCGTGCCGACCTGGCCGTTCTGGATGTTGTCGTTCGCCAGACGCAGGAAGTTCTTCTTGTAGGACAATTGCAGGCGACGCAGAAGGTAGCCGAAAGCGTTGGTCAGTTCTTCCGTTTCCAGCGCATCCTGTTCGTTGGCTGTGCTGCGCCCGGAAGGAGATTTGCCCCCGGATTGTCCTGTTCTGGTGACCAAAAACTACTTCCCCATGATGATCGCATTCATGCCCCCGATGAACACTTAGGTTGCATCAAACTGTGCTGTCAAAGCAAACCGGATAAACGCAACAGCGGGTAATTCCACACATTACAGCTGGCTGTTCGTGAGACTCATGCGCCCGCTTGAACGGTGCTTCGGGCGGGTAATCCGGTAGTGTGACTCATTGGCGCCCTGGAATGCGGAAACCAAACTGCCTTCAAACGTTCTTCGACAATCGGCTTGGGGCGTTTTAGGGCTGTGTTCCGGCCGGTCTGCAATTGGGGCGAGGTGCCGCTTTGGGGAGACATGAGTGCGTATTCGCCTGTGGCCAATCTTCGGTCTTTCCTTCGGCGACCCTGTCATCCCGATGTTGAGGACGGCCTGTTCGAGCCCGGCGATCGCGCTGTGCCTGGCCGCCTCGGCCACGTTGTGCATCCCGGCATCCGCGCGCGCGCAGGAGGGTGGGGCGACACAGGCACTGCCTGCCGATGCTTCCCTGGAACCCATCATTTCCGATGAGGAGTTCGACCAAGCCATTCCCGATCTGGACGGCGATCTGGAGACCATCGAGGAATGGGAAGCCGAGCAGGAACGCGCCGAGGAAAGGGCCGTGATCGGCGCCGGCGGCGTTCCGGTGCGTGTTCGTGAAAGGGGTGATGGGTCCACCTTGGGTGGCAAGGAGCCGGAAGATCCGGCGCTTCCGGCATTCATGGACGGCGATACGACAGAGGAACTGGCCGATCCCGCCCCGCTGGCGGATGATCTGGAACAGCCGCTTGAGCCGCTTGCCGAATTCGACCTCGAGCCGGTGGATGAAAGTATTCTGGGCGAAGACCCCGAGGCGCGAGAACTGCGGTATCGCTGGCGGGTAGACGGGCTTGAAGCATTGGACGGCACCGTGTCGGCCGAGGAAATTCTTTCCCGCTTCAAGGAACATTCGGCGCTGGACGATGACGATGGCAAAGCGGTGAGTGGCGCACAGCTCAGCGCGGCCCTTACGGCAGATCGCCAGATGCTGACCGATGTCCTCTCCGCCGCTGCCTATTTCGACGCAGTGGTGGAACCCGCGATCGAATTGCCCCCCGTGGACAGTGAAGAGCCTGCAATGGCGGTGCTCGAAGTCCGTCCCGGGCCGCAATACAATTTCGGCTCGATTACCTTCCAGGCGCCGCCGGTAGTGCCGGAGAACCTCATTACCCGCAATTTTCTGCTGGAGATCGGCGATCCTATCCTGGCGGAAGATGTGCTGGCGGCGGAGGCCGGCATATCCGTGGCCTTGCCGCGGAGAGGTTATCCGTTCGGCACGGTGGGCCAGCGCGACATCCTGCTCGATGAGGAGGCGCGGACCGGCGACTACACCCTTCCCGTTACTCCCGGACCGCGCTCCAGTTTTGGCGATACCATTCCCGAAGGCGATCCGGTGTTCGATGCCCGGCATATCTATCAACTTGCCCGGTTCGAGCGGGGCGATCTGTATGACAGCCGCCTGACGGACGATCTGCGCGAAGCACTGGTCGCGACGGGCCTTTTTGCCACCGTTTCGGTCGAGCCGCGCAACAGCGGTGAGCCCGCTGGAGACGGCACGACCTATGCCGATCTCGTGGTGCGGCAGCAGGCGGGCCCGATGCGTTCGATCTCGGCCAGCGCGGGCTACGGCACCGGCCAGGGTTTCCGTGCGGAAGCCAACTGGACCCATCGGAACATGTTCCCGCCTGAGGGCGCGTTGATCGTAAGCGGGGTCCTGGGCACCCAGGAACAGGGCGCGGGCGTTACTTTCCGCCGTTCCAACGCGGGTAAACGCGATCGTACCGTGGAACTGGGCCTGTCGGCGCTGCACAGCGATTATGATGCCTACAACGCCTATACCGGGCGCCTTGCGGGCCGGATCAGTTACGACAGCACGCCGATCTGGCAGAAGCGGCTTACCTACAGCTATGGCTTCGAATTGCTGGCGAGCGCCGAAAAGAGCTACGATTTCACCCTCGGCGTGCCGGACCGCAAGACCTACTATATCGCGGCGCTGCCGGCACAGGTAGGCTTTGACACCAGCAACGACCTGCTCGATCCCGTCCGTGGTTTCCGCATCAACCTGAAGCTTTCGCCCGAAGCCTCGCTTGGCGAGGAGACGCTGTTCTACGGGCGTGGGATGATCGAGGGCACCGCTTATCACCCCTTCGGCAATTTCGTGCTGGCAGGTCGGGTCAGGGTGGGCTCCATCGTGGGTGCCGCGCGTGAAGATATCGCCCCCTCCCGGCGCTTCTATGGCGGTGGAGGCGGCTCCGTGCGAGGTTTCGGCTATCAGGAACTCGGCCCCAAGGACCCCGAGGGCGATCCGATCGGCGGGCGGAGCATCGTGGAAGGCGCGGTCGAGGCGCGGTATCGCTTCGGCAATTACGGCGTGGTGGCCTTCGTCGATGCGGGGCAGGTCTATGAAAGTTCGACCCCGGGGTTTGAAGATATCCGCTTCGGCGTGGGCATAGGTGGCCGTTTCTACACCAATTTCGGGCCAATCAGGCTGGATGTCGCCACGCCGATCAACCGGCGTGAGGGCGAATCCCGCGTTTCCGTCTATGTCTCTATCGGGCAGGCTTTCTGATGGTTGACGAGCTACAGAACGGCACACAAGAAGTGCAGAACGGCTCGCCGGACGAGGGTGGCGAGGTTGAGGCAACCTCCACCCGCGGCAAGTGGGGCGCACGCCGTATATTGCTGGTTCTGGGCGGCCTTCTGGCTGCATTCGTGCTGATGGTCGGTGGGGGCCTGATATGGCTCGACAGCGATGGCGGGCATCGCTTCATCGTGCGCCAGATCGCGGCGCTGGAATTCCAGAACGGCATGACCATCAAGGTCGGCCGGATCGATGGTTCGATTTACGGCAAGCTCAAGGTTTCCGATCTCGAGATCGGCGATCCGCAGGGCGTGTTCGCCGGCGCGCCCGAGGCGCATATGGATTGGCGGCCATTTGCCTACCTTTCCAACCATGTGGACATTCGCTCGCTTACAGCACCGGTACTGCAATTGAAGCGCCTGCCGCAATTGAAGGAAGTGCCCACCGAAGGGCCGCTGCTGCCGGATATCGATATCGATGTGGAGCGGCTCGAATTCACCCGGATCGAAATCGATCCCGTCGTAACCGGTCAGCGCCACCTCCTGACCCTCAGCGGGAAGGCCAGCATCGCGGACCGTCGCGCTGTGGTGAACGCGCAGGCGCAAGCGATTGCCGAGGGCGATCTGGCGGGGGGCGATCGGCTCAGGCTGACGCTGGACGCCGTACCCGATGCCAACCGCCTGGATGCTATGCTGGACCTCACCGCCCCGGCTGACGGTTTGATCGCCAGCATCACGGGCAAGGCGGCGCCGATCACCCTGTCGATCGGCGGAAAGGGCGACTGGAAGCGCTGGGACGGTCAGCTTGACGGCACCTATGGTAGCGAAGAACTGGTGAATATCGCCATCGCCGCGCGCGACGGCACCGTGAACATGCGCGGCCATGTGCGGCCTGCGCCCTTCCTCCCGGCCAATAGCGGCAACATGTTCGCCCCGGCCACCCGCATCGATCTGGCCGTTGCGCTGGACGACCGCCGTGCCGACATCGACGGCACGCTGGCGAACGACAATTTCCGCCTCGCCGCGGATGGCCTGGTCGATCTGGGCGAAAGCCGGTTCGAGGATCTGGCGCTCGATTTCCGCCTGCTGCGGGCATCGGCCATCGCTCCCGAATTCACCGGGCAGGGTGTTGCCGCCACGCTTGCGCTCGACGGGGCATTCGCCACGCCCCGCATCGCCTACAATATCACCGCCGCCCGGCTGGGCTTCGGTGACACGGCAATCGTGGGCCTGACTGCCCACGGCGAAGGTCGCGTCGATGCCGATCAGGCGCTTGTGCCGGTCCATGCACGGGCGCGCCGGATCGACGGGCTGGATGCCGCGGCGGGCGAATTGCTCACCAATGTCCGCATCGATGGCGATCTCGCCGTCAAATGGCCGCGCATCCTGTCCGACAATCTGAAGATACGGTCGGACCGGATCGATGCCACGGCGGTTCTGGTCGCGGACGTTTCGACCGGTCTTTACACCGGCGGGCTCAATGGGCGGATCGGCAACTACATGGTCGCCGGCGTCGGTCGTTTCGATGTGACCAGCAGGCTCGATCTCGAAACGCAGGGCGACGGATTCCGCATCGCGGGCACCGTGCAGGCGCGTAGCCGCGAGATATTCAACGACACGGCACGCGATTTCCTGGGCGGAAACGGCGTGATTTCCGCCAATATCTCCTATGGCACTGACGGGATCGCGCGGGTCTCGCGCCTTCGCGTCGCCGCACCGGAGTTCCGCATGACGGACGGCAGCGGCAGCTATCGCCCCGATGGCCGGATCACCTTCACCGGCAGGGGCATATCGGACAGCTATGGCCCGCTTGCGCTGGACGTCAGCGGAACGACCACCCGCCCTGTCGCCGTCGTCCGGGCAGAGCGCCCCGGTTTCGGTGTAGGGCTGGCGAATCTGCGTGCGGAATTGCGCGGCACGGCCAGCGGCTACGCCATTCTCGCCACGGGCGAGAGCGACTACGGTCCGCTGGACGCCGACCTCACCATACTGGCTGGATCGGGACCGCTGACCATCGACGTCAACCGGGCAAGCTTCGCCGGCGTCGGGTTGGCGGGGCGCATCGCGCAGAGCCCGCAAGGACCGTTTACCGGGACGCTTACCGCCAATGGTTCGGGCATTGACGGGCGGGTTGAACTGATGGCGGCCGGCGCGTTCCAGCGCGCGGTTGTTGCCGCGACAGCCAATGACGCCGCGCTGCCCGGGCCGGCGAACCTGTCCATTGGCCGTGCCATCGCCAATGCCGACATCACCTTGTACGAGCAGCCGCAGATCACTGCCGACGTCCAGATCGCCGGACTGCGCATGTCCGAATTCGCCATTGAGCGCGCGCGCGCTCAGATTGACTATCGCGGCGGCGCGGGCACGGCGAAGCTGGTGGCCAGGGGGCAGCGCGGGACCGGCTTCGATATCGCGGCCAATGCCCAGATGACGCCGGAACAATGGCGCGTGGCGTTGACCGGCAATGCCGGGGGCATCGCCTTCCGTACCGTCGAACCCGCGCGGATCATGCCCCGTGGCGGGAATTACGAACTGCTGCCCACCCGCATCGCCCTGCGTGAAGGCAGCATCCAGATCGCCGGGCGTTATGGCGACGAGACGAAGATCCAGACCCGCCTGTCCGACGTGAACCTGGCAATCCTGCGGCCGGTCATGCCTGATCTCGGGCTGGGCGGCGTGGCATCGGGCAGTCTCGATTTCTCGCAGGCGGGCAATGCTTTCCCCAATGCCGATGCGCGGCTGACGATCAGGAATTTCACCCGCACCAGCCTGGCTGCGGTGAGCCAGCCGGTAGACCTCCGTCTGGTTGGCCGCCTGCTGCCTGACGGCGGAAACATGCGCGCCATCGTGGAACGCAGAGGGGCCACTGTCGGCCGCCTGCAGGTCGACCTTACCCCGCTCGGCCCCGAAAGCGGGAGCTGGACGACGCGGCTGATGGCCGCCCCGCTGAGCGGCGGCATCCGCTATAACGGGCCTTCCAGCGTGCTCTTCTCGCTCGCAGCGCTGCCAGACCAACATCTGACAGGGGCGATCGGGGTGGCTGCGGATTTCTCGGGCAGGGTGCAGTCGCCCAGCCTCTCGGGCGTCGTGCGGGCGGATAACCTGACTTACGTGAACGACAGCTACGGAACCCGCCTCACCAATATGCGTGTGCGCGGGGCCTTCACCAACGATCGGCTGGAGGTTACCGAACTGACCGCGACAGCGGGCACCGGCACGGTTTCCGGCAGTGGCTTTGTCAGCCTGTCGAGCGAGCAAGGCTATCCGCTGCAGCTCGATCTTCAACTCGACAACGCGCAATTGGCGGACAAGCCGGGCATGGAGGCGCGGGCATCGGGTACGCTGGCGATCATCAACAATCCCAACCAGCCCGCCACGATCCGCGGCCGGATCAGCCTGCCTGAAACGCGCTATCAGATCGTGCGGCAGGGTTCGGCGGAGGTCCGCACGCTGACCGGCGTCCGCCGCAAGTCCAGCGGGGCACAGACCACGGTGGCGCAGGTGGCGGCCGCCAATGCGCGCCCCGATGCGGTGTCGGGCGTTCCGTCCGACTGGCGGCTGGATGTCGATATCGTGGCGGAAGACCAGGTCTATGTCTCGGGCATGGGGCTGGAATCCGAATGGTCGGCCAATATCCAGATCAGGGGCACCACCGGCAACCCGCGCATAACTGGCGGGATCGATCTGGTGCGGGGTACGCTGGGCTTCGCCGGGCGCAGCTTCGAACTGCAATCGGGCCGCATTCGCTTTGCCGATGGCGATGCGTTCAATCCCACCCTGGCGATCACGGCCGAGGGCGAGGCGGACGACGTGACCGTTGCGATCAACCTTGCCGGGTCGGCGGGCAATCCACGGGTGACGTTCAGTTCGACGCCCAGCCTGCCGCAGGACGAAATCCTGGCGCGCATCCTGTTCGGCAATTCGATCGGCGAATTGTCGACCATCCAGGCGGTGCAGCTCGCATCCTCGCTCAATGCGCTGCGCGGCAGTGGCGGGATGAATCCGCTGGGCGTGCTGCAATCGGGCGCCGGGATCGACCGGCTTCGGATCCTGGGTGAGGACGAGGCGACAGGTCGCGGCACCGCTGTGGCGGTGGGGCAGTACATCACCAACGACATCTACGTTGAGATCGTGACCGATGCGCGCGGCTATACCGCCACGCAGATCGAGATCAGCCTGACGCCGGCCCTGTCCGTGCTGAGCCAGATGGGCAGCTTCGGCGGATCGAACGTCAATGTGCGTTACCGCAAGGATTACTGACATGCGCTGCCGTGCCGCTGCTGTTGCGATGCTTTGCCTTGTGCTGGGCGCATGCGGAAAGCCCGATTTCGACGAGCGCTATGCCGACAGGGAGAAGGAACTGGCCGATGAAGCCAGCACCCTGGAAGCCGAGCTGGAACAGCGGATGACCGAGAAACCGGGTCTCGAAGCGGCGCCGGTTGCGGGTGGGACGGACGGGACGAAATCCGCGACGGAATGAACCTGCCACGGCGATGGCGGGGAAACGGCCGCTATTCGGAGCGTTGATGAAACGGCGGGAGGTGCGTCAGCAAACGAAAGGATGCTTGAATGTCCCGCTCAACCCTTATTGCAGCAGCTGCGCTTGCCGCCATTCCCCTCACTCCCGTACTGGCTGAAGTGCAGGCCAGCCAGGCCGACCCGAACTCCATCACCGTTCTTGCTCCCTACGTGGAGTCCAAGAAGCGCGATGGGACCAGCACGGAACGGCGCCTGACTGCTTCTTCGATCGTCTATATCGAGGATTTGAACCTGCGGACCGCCGAAGGCCGCGAGGAGTTGCAGGAACGAGTCCAGCTTGCGGCGGAGGAAACCTGCGCATGGCTGGACGACCTTTATCCGCTGGACAGCACCAGCAATGGCCGGGCGGATTGCGTCCGCAGCGCAGTGCGCAGCGCCGAGAACCAGATGCAGGCGGCTTTCGAGCTGGCTTCCCTCGACTACTGATCCCTCAGAGTTTCGCCGTGAGCGCGCAGGGTCGGCCACACGACACGCCCTGCAGCGTTTGCGGCGGAACCACCGGCGCGGGTTCCTGGACTGCAGGGGAAGGGGCAGGAGCAGGGGTGGAGGTTGCGCCCGCGTCGGCCTCGGGATCGCGATCCTTCCCTTCGGTGGCGTAATATAATTCGCGCAGATCGGGCATGGGGTCGGTCTTGCGATTGGGTGGAATGCCTACGGTGTTGGTTTCATGCGCAAGGACCAGCCAGCGGCCATCGTCCTGCCGTTCCACCACAAAGGTCGCATCGCCCGCACGCTCATAGGTTGTCTGCGCGGCCCATGCGTAGAAATAGCCTCGTTCCCACACATCGACGCGCGCAAGCGATCCGTTGAGCCGGAGCCTGATAATCTCGTGGTCGAACTTGAGCGCGGTGGCGGCAAGCGAGTGATAATGCCGCGGCGCAAATGCGGCTGAGCCAGTGTCGATATAGCGATAACCAGGACTGGCATCGATCGCGCCGGGGGCCAGCAACAAATAAGGCCTGCCATCGGCGGCCGCGCGGTGCTGATCATACCACCGGGCGATCAAGTCGCGGATCGCGGCCTCGTCATCCGGGGGCGTTTCGCTGGACGTTGCAGGCACAAAAGACGCCCATGCGAGCAGGAACAGAAGCAGGAGAGACAGCAATCGGTGGTTCTTCATCCGCATCACCCCTTGCGAAGGCATGCATAATAGGCGTGTGCCGGATGAACGGATAATGAGTTTTCCCATGTTTCCAGGCCCGCGTGCTGTAACTCGATAGGCACAGATCAGCGATGCGAGGCCGGAAACGGAGCGCGCCGCGCACAGCAGGCTTGCCTCTCCAACAGCATATTTTTAACGACGCTAATACGAATTGATATCAATAGTAATTCTTCATTTCCCGACGGGCCCCGTGTGAGCAGCAAATCGATCCGTACCTGGTTTCTGGTCCACAAATGGACCAGTCTCATATGCACCGTCTTCCTGCTGATGCTGTGCATCACCGGTCTGCCGCTGATCTTCCATCACGAAATAGATGAGCTGAGCGAGGAAGCGCCGGTGTTCGGCATGCCTGGCGTCGCCTCCTCGGGCGAGGCGCCGGGGCTGCTGCCGCTGGACGATATTCTGGCAAAGGCGCTGACTGCCCGGCCGGGCGAAGTGCCGGTGTTCATGGCGTTCGACAACGATCAGCCGTCCATGACGGTCACCACCGCCCCGGCACCGGATTCCCCGCCTGAGGCGATGACCGTTCAACTGTTCGACCGCTCGACGGGCGAGGCTATCGGCGCGCTGGATGAAAGCGGGGTGATGCATTTCCTGCTGCAGCTCCACACCGACATGTTCCTTGGCCTGCCGGGCATGCTGTTCCTGGGCTTCATGGGCCTGCTTTTCGCCATCGCGACCGTTTCGGGCGTGGTCCTCTACGCGCCCTTCATGCGCAAGCTTGAGTTCGGCACGCTTCGTGTAACCCGCAGCACGCGCCTGAAATGGCTGGATTACCACAACCTGCTGGGCATCGTGGCCTTTGCCTGGGTGATGGTGGTGGGACTGACCGGCGTGATCAACGCGCTCGCCACTCCGATCGTGCAGTTCTGGCAGATGAGCGAACTGGCCCAGATGACCCGCGAATATGCGGGCAAGGAGGCGCTCCCTCCCGCACGCTATGGCTCGATCGACAAGGCGATGGCCGAAGCGCGCAAGGTGCTGCCGGGCAACAACCCGCAATTCATCGCCTTTCCCTCCGGCGCGTTCAGTAGCCGGCATCACTATGCGGTGTTCTTCCAGGGCGGCACGCCGATTACCGAACGCCTGCTGACCCCCGCGCTGATCGATGCGGAGAGCGGGGCCTTCACCGACGCCAGGCCGATGCCCTTCTATGTGCAGGCGTTGCTGCTGTCGCAGCCGCTGCATTTCGGTGACTATGGCGCGCTGCCGCTCAAGATCCTGTGGGCGGTGCTGGATATCTTCACGATCGTCATCCTGATGACGGGGATCTATCTGTGGCTCGGCAAGCGCCGCATCTCTGTCGATGCGCATGTCCGCGAAGTCGAGACCGGCGGGCGGATTGACGGTGCCCGTTGAATGAAACGCAGGGTTCCATCCCGCAGGCCGCAGGGCCTCCGCGCGATCTTCGCGCTGCCGCTCGCAATCGGATTGCTCAGCCTTGTGGGGCTGGTGAGCGCGTTGACTGGGGATGGCTGGCGCGATGTCCTGTCCTGGGCCGCGCTGGCCGTGCCCGTGATCGCCACTGCCTGGGCCATGAAATTTCGCAGATATTGAAGACGTTGCCTGGTTCTCTGGATGCTGCGTTTCAACGTCGATAACCTCGCCGATGCCCATTATTGGGCCTCGGCATTCGATGCATTCCAACCGCGGCTGCTGACGAGCGAGCCGCGTACCTTCAAGCATCGGCCTCCCGGCAAGCCCCGCAACCTTCGCCCTCTGCGATTATCGGGCAAGGCTCAGTGCCTCCCGGTGCAAGTCCGCTCCAGCCCCGCCCGATAGGGTTCCGGGGACGGAGGATATGGCGATGGCGGATTTCATGGACAGGTTGCGGGGCCGGGACCGGGGAATGCTCGGCACCTGGGCCAAGATACCCACCCTGGAAACGGTCGAACTGCTTGGCCATGCCGGTTTCGACTTCGTCGTGGTCGACCTCGAACATGCGCCGCTGACGGTGCAATCCGCATACCCCCTTATCTTTGCCGCGCAGGCCATGGGCATGGGGGTGCTGGTGCGCCTGTCGGACCGGCAGGGATCGCAGATACAGCGCCTGCTGGATTCAGGAGCGGACGGCCTGCTGGTGCCCCATGCCGCCGATCTCGAAACGGCGGACCGCATCACCCGCAGCATGGTCTTCGCGCCCAATGGTACGCGCGGACTTGGCGCTACCTCGCGTGCCGGCCGCTGGGGCACGTTGCCGATCGGCGAATATCTGCGCCAGGGCGACCGGCAATGCCTGCGCATGCTCCAGCTGGAAGATTGGGATGTGATGGGGCGTGCGGCCGATTACCTGGCCCTGCCGCATGTGGGCGGCGTGTTCGTGGGGCTGGGCGACCTGTTCCTTTCGACCGGGCGCAAACCTGACGAGCCGGAGACCATCGCGATGGTGGAGCGCGTGCTGGATGCGGCACGCAAGGCAGGCAAGGCGTCCGGGATTGCCGCAAGCTCGCCAGAGGAAGCGCGGGCGTATCTCGACATGGGCTATTCGCTGGTGATGGTCAGCAACGATGCCAGTATCTTCGCTCGTGCTGCGCGGGATGCCGTTAGCCGCACCATATCGGAGTCGAACTGAACCGCGCTGACGATGTCCGCTTTGCGGCCATATTTGCCTTTCGCGGAAGCTACTCTTTCCCGTCGCGGCATTTGGGCAGCAATTGGTTTGCGGCCGGGGTCGGAAGGTGAATAGCTGAAAATTGACGGGCGCGATCGGATTGATCGCAATCGATGGAGAGGACAATCGTGCGAAACATCCTGAAGAGATTGGCGGGGGTGACCTTGATCGTGGCCGGCGCCGCACTGGCTGCATGCACCGCCGATGCAGATACCGGCCGGCCGCAATCGACCGGTCCGGCCTTGGGGCCGATCGCCATCCACGGTAACATCACCACCTTCGAGATCGCGCCTGTGCTGCTGGCGGCCGAGGAATATTATCCTGGCGAAGCGACCGTGAAGATGGGCGGCATCCCCAACCTCGTTGGGGAAGAGCAGATCGCCGGCTTCGGTTCGGATGGCGTGGCCGATGCCGCGACCCATGCTGAAACCCAGGCGCTGCGCTATTCCATGCGCAATCCCAACCTGCGGATCATCATGAACGTGACGCAGGGGCTTTACCGGATCGTTGCGCGCAAATCGGCCGGAATCAACAGCGTGGCGGACCTGAAGGGCAAGAAGATCGCCACTATCCCCACCACCTCGTCGGGTTACTTCCTCAGCGTAATGCTCGCCCGCGAAGGGCTGAGCTATGCCGATATCGAAGCAGTGGGGGTTACTCCGCTCAGCGATATGACCACGGCGCTGGTCGATCGCCGGGTCGACGCCGTGGTGATCTGGGAGCCGTATAGCGAGAATTCGGTTCGCGCGATGAAGGGCGATGTGATCGAATTCAGCGGCGAAGGGATCTATTCCGAACGTTTCAACCTCAATTCGACCGCGGAGAACCTGGCCGATCCGGTGAAGCGCGCCAAGATCGTGGCCTTCGTTCGCGCCGTGATCGATGCTGCGGAAGCGACCCGGGCCAACCCTGCGAAGGCGCAGGCCCTGGTCTCGCAGATCGGCGGCCATCCGATCGACGAGGTCCGCAATGGCTGGAAGCACCACGCCTTCAATGCCGACTATCCCGAAGACATGCTGGATGTGCTGGTGGAAGAGGAAAAGTGGCTCGCCAATCAGGAAAACCGTTCGCCTCGGGGGCGTGCGGAGCTTTCCCGCCTGATCGACCGCAGCGTCTATGAAGAGGCGCTGGCGCTCAAGGCTGCGAAATGATCAACGCCCGCGCTTTGCAGGCAACGCGCCGCTCCGTGTTGCTGGGAGGCACCGGGCTGGTGCTGGCCGGCTGCGCGGGGCAGGTTGCGGCCCGCTCCGCGGCGGGAGGTACGGATGCCACGCTGACCGCGCGTCTCGCCGATGTCCGCGCGGTGCGTGAGATCAAGCGGTTGCAGCACAGCTGGTGCCACTATGCGGATGCGGGCCAGTTCGCGGATATGGCGGCCCTGTTCGCCTCGGACGGGGTGTGGACCGACGGCAGCAAGACCTATGCCGGACGCACGGAGATCGAGGCATATGTCCGCTCCAAATCAGGTGGCGATGCCGGCGGGCTTCCGGCCGACCGGCTGAACCTGCATCTCTTCCTCAGCCCCGTCATCACGCTTTCGCCCGACGGGAATACCGCTCGCGGGCGCTGGCACGAAGTGATCATGGCTGGCCGAGCAGGCAGCTCGGCGGGCTGGGCCGGCGGTATCAACGTGATCGACTATGTCCGCGATGGCGGCCGCTGGGCGATTGCGCGCGTGCATTACCACCCGCAATTCGCCGGCCCCTATGACAAGGGCTGGAACCATGTCGCCCCTTCGGTGCCGATGGTCCCGTTCCACTATACTCCCGATCAGGCCGGCACGCCCTGGGGTATGGACCGGAGCGCCGAAACTCCGCTGGCGCCGGGCAGGATTGCAGCGGAGGCCGATCTGCTGCTGGCTGAGAGCCTCGTGCAGAACCTGCAGGCGGCTTACGGCTATTACCTCGATCGGAAGATGTATGACGACATTGTCGACCTCTTCACCGATGATGCGGTGGTCGACGTGGCCGGTACGGGGGCCGGCACGGGGCGGTTTGCGGGCAAGAGCGGCGTACGGCGGTTCCTTGCCCTGTTCGGCGAGGCCGGGCTCCGGAATGGAGAGTTGAACGATCGGCCTCAACTGGTGCCCGTCGTCACGGTCGCGGCGGATGGGCGGAGTGCCGAACTGCGCAACTTCGAGATCGGCATGACCGGGCAGCATGCCGGGGAAACCTGGTGGTCGGCGGCGGTCCAGCATTTCGATTTCGCGCAGGGCAATGACGGTATCTGGCGGATCAAGGGGCTCAGGCGCTATCCGCGCATGCGCGCCACCTATGCCGATGGCTGGCAGAAGCCCCTGGACGCTGCGCTGCCGGTGGGCGCGGGCGGCCAGCCCGATAGTGCTTCCGCGCTGACGGACGCCGCCTTTCCCCACCACAAGGCCCCGCCTGCGCGCTTTGCGCCGACCTTGGCGGCGGATGCCACGTTCGAGGGTGCGGGGCAGGGCGGCGCCGTGCTTGCGCGTGCGGCGGCGTTCGACGGGGCGGAAAACATTTCCAACGCCTATGGCTACTTCATCGACGAGTTCCGTTGGGACGATACGGCGGATCTCTTCTCCACCGACGGGTGGAAGGAGCTTTCGTATATCGGCACTTATGTCGGGCGCGAGCGGGTGCGTGGCTCGCTGTTCGGGCGCTATGGCAATGCGGGGCGCGGGGCGGCCTTCATGGCCATCCACCAGAAGACCCAACCCTACATTACCGTGTCGGAAGACGGAAAACGCGCGAATATTCGCCTGCGCCTGTTCCAGTTCAACAGCACGGCTGAAGGGCCGGGATCCTGGATTTCCGGCATTTACGAGAACCAGGCGGTGCTGGAAGACGGGATATGGCGGATCCACGGGATGGATCTCGATTACGTCTGGCTGGCCGATTACACCGGAGGCTGGGCTGCCATCGTTCCCGGATCGAGTGAGCGCTACCGCCCAAAACCCGAGGATGTCGCGAAGAATCCCCCGGACGCGCCGCTGCGCGGGGTGATCTATGCACCTTATCCCACGATCGCCCCGATGGGTTTCCACTTTGCCAATCCGGTGAGCGGGCGTGTTCCCGCCACCTACCTGCACTGGTCCGACGGCCACAGGGCCACGGCTACGGAGTAAATGATGTACGAGACTGACGACCCCCGATCCCGCCTGTCGACAGCGACGGGCGCGGGCACGCCTGCCGCGACCGCTTTCGGGGCTTCGACCTATGCGCGCTTCTATGCTTCAGACCCGCAGGAGACCGGGGAAGGTTTCAAGACCTGGTTGACGCGCGGGCAGAATTTCATCGTCGCCTATTCGGAAACCGAAGCCGGCGCCGTGCTCGAACGCATCGGTCAGGAAGACGAATCTGTGCTTCTTCTGCCGGACCCTGACAGCTCGGTAACGCTGCTGAGCGGGGGCGAGAGCCACCAGATCGCAGGCAACACGATCACATTCGTGCCTCCGGGCGACAGCACCGTCACGATCGCTTCCGGTGGGACCGTGGTCCGGCTGTTCACGGCGAAGGCAGCCGATCTGCTGGCGAAGGTTTCCAATCCCGAAGCCTATGTCGGGCCGCATCCGCAGATCCCGGAATTCGAGCCCTGGCCCGATCCGGTGGGCGGCTTCAAGGTCCGTACCTACAGCCTGGACGTGCCGGAGGAGGCGGGCCGCTTCGGCAAGATCTGGCGTTGCACCACCTTCATGGTGAACGTGTTCGACCCGCAGGGGCCGCGCGACGTGACCAAGCTGTCGCCGCATCACCACGACGATTTCGAACAATGCTCGCTCGCGCTGGAGGGGGATTACATGCACCACCTGCGCTGGCCGTGGACCGCGAACCAGCACGACTGGCGCGATGACGAGCATGAGCGCTGCGGCGCGCCTTCGGTCTGCGTCATCCCTCCGCGGGTGATCCACACTTCCGCGCCATCGGCCCCGGGATCGAACGTGCTGGTCGATATCTTCTCGCCGCCTCGCAAGGACTTTTCGGACATGCCGGGCTGGGTCCTCAACGCCGACGAATATCCACGCACGGCATGACAGGGGGTCAAGGGGTGGGCCAGGTGACCGAAGCAGGCGAAAACATGCGCAATCCGGTGGTGGATTGCCATGCCCATATCTTCGACAGCGATATGCCGCTGGCGAGCGGCGCGTGGATCAAGCCGGAATATTCCTTCACCGCGGATGACCTGCTGGCCGAGATGGACCGGCGGGGAATTCATTTCGGGGTGATTTCCGCGCTGAGCATTTCCGGCAGCTATAACGATTACCTGATTTCCCAATTGCGCCGGCACAAGCGATTGCGCGGAACCGCGATCGTCGATCCGCTGACGGACCGCTACATCCTGAACCGCATGCGCGATGACGGGATCGTGGGCATCAGGCTGCAGCTTGCCCGCAGCGAGCAGCTCGCCGATTTCCGCAGCGACGAATATCGCCTGCTGTTCCACCGCGTCCGCGATCTGGGCTGGCATGTCCATGTCGCCATCGAAGGGCAGAACCTGCCGCCGGTGCTGGATGCGCTGATCGAGAGCGGCGTGGATATCGTGATCGACCATTTCGGCCATCCCGATCCCGAGAACCCGCTGGAATGCGGGGGTTTCCGGGCGATGGTCGATGCGGTCGACAAGGGGCACACCTGGATCAAGCTGTCGGGCGGCTTCCGCCTGCCGGGCACCGCCGCCTGGCGCGAAGACCCCGATGGCGATCTGGAAAGCCTGGCCCAGCAAGTGGCCGAGGAACTGCTGCGCCGCGTCGGGACCGACCGGCTGTTGTGGGGCAGCGATGCGCCCTTCGTGGGGTACGAGAAACGGACCGGCTATGACGATGTGCTGGCCAGCTATCGCCGCTGGGTGCCGGATATACAGAAGCGCTGGGAAATCGACCGCACCGCGCTCGGTTTCTATTTCAGCTGAGGGAGGGACGGATGATCAAGAACAACATTTCGCGTCGTGGCTTCATGGGCGTTACCGGTGCTGCCATCGGGGCGATGGCTGTGCCCGTATCGCTGGCGGCCATGGAGCCTGTCACCCTGCATGGGGATGGCGTGCATGACGATACCGAAGCGCTTGAAGCGCTGTTCGCGGGACGTCCGGTCCGCGTGGTGAAGGAAGGCGTGGTTGCACGCAACGAGAACGGAACGGTGCGCCTGATAAACGGCAATTTCCGCACCCGTTCGCCCATCAGGGCCTATTCCGACACCAATCTCTATTGCGGGCACTGCACGTTTCGCGTCGGCGAAACCACGGCATCCCCCTATCCCATGCTGGTGAATATCGACTGAAACCGCTTCGGGCCGGTCGGCGGGGCAGGGCGCCATCCGGCGCGGCCTCTTGCCGACCGCGCCCTACCCTTTGCCTGATCGACCAACAGAACCTGTCAGTGCCGAGCGGAGTGGCGTTCAGTGCCGCCTTCGACAAGATTCCCCCGGCAAGCATCGCTTAGGTGTCCTCAGCCTGACGGCCCCAAGGCCGGAATCTGAAGGAGGGGATTCATGAGAAGATCATTCGCGACGTTGAGCGCTTCGTTGCTTGCCATAGGCGCCGCCCAGGCGGCGCATGCCCAATCGGGCAATGAGGGCCAGACAGCGCAAGCGTCCAGCGGCGGCCTGGCCGACATCGTGGTTACCGCCACGCGGCAGGCCACCAATCTGCAGGAAACGCCGCTGGCCATCACGGCGGTTGCATCCGAAGAACTCGAAGCGCGCGGCCTGACCAACGTGGCCGAAGTGTCGCGCATGGTCCCGAACGTCACCTTCGAGCGTGCGCAGGCCGCTTATGGCCCCGGCATGACCGCCTTCATCCGTGGCCTTGGCAGCGGTGAAACCGGCCTGGCCGGCGAACCGGGCGTCGCCTTCTATATCGACGATGTCTATTATCCGCTGGTCTTCGGCTCGATGTTCGACCTGATCGACTTGGATCGCGTCGAAATCCTGCGCGGTCCGCAGGGCACGCTGTTCGGCCGCAACTCGCTGGCCGGTGCGGTCAACCTCGTTACCAAGAAGCCCAGCCTCGATGAAGCGTCGGGCTATGGCGAAGTGACGGTCGGCAGCTATGACCGCCGCGAATTCCGCCTTGGCCTCAACCTGCCGGTCACCGAAACGATGGCCTTCTCGCTCTCGGCCGTTTCGAAGCAGATGCGGGGCTATCAGAAGCGGCTGGACTTCCGCTGCGACATGATCGCCCGCGGGACGCCGGAGCTGGCGGGCCTCTTTCCGACTTCCGACCCCAGCCTGCTGAACTCGTCCGACGTTCGCCCGCCCGAAGATTGCGTTATCGGGCACCTTGGCGGCGAAGACGTGCAGGCGCTGCGCGGCCAGATCTACTGGGAGCCTACCCCCGCACTGCAGATCACCGTTTCGGCCGACTATCTGGCGGACGATTCCGACAGTGCGATGGACTCGCTGGTTTCGGTCAATTCCGCCACAGCCGCATCGCGTGCCAACATCGTCTCGCTGTTCGACAGGTGGACGGCGCCGGGCGGGCCGACCTTCGCCTATGACAACCGCTTCGTCACCGGCGATCCCTACACCACCTATGCCACCTTCGCCGATCCGGTCGCCGCGGGCACGAACATTCCGGGCAACACGTTCTACAACGGGTCGGCGTTCCGTGGCGGCACCGTCAACCCCGCCCACGCGCCGCAGCGCAGCTGGGGCGTGTCGGGCAAGATCATCTATGAACTGGCCGATCGAATGGCCCTGACCGCAGTGGTCGGCTATCGCGATTACGAAGCGGCGTTCGGCTTCGATGTGGACGGCAGCCCGATCGTGATCGAGAACAACCGCAACGACGTGGACCAGACCGACTGGTCCGCGGAACTGCGCTTCTCCGGCCAGCGCGACTTTATCGACTGGGTCGCCGGCGTGTTCTACTACAAGGCCGATGGCGTGCAGTATTTCACCGGCTCATCGCCCTACAACGGCACGCTGCGCTATCTCTACAGCCGCTACACGCCTGAAAGCAAAGCAGCCTTCGCCAACGTCACCCTGCGGCCCTTCGGCGACAGGCTGAACTTCACCTTCGGTGGCCGCTATTCCGACGACAAGAAGCCGGTCGAGTATCGCAGCGTGCTGGACGGCACCGATGCCAGCTCCACCGAATTCACGATCTCGCCCACCGGCCAGACCCTGTTCGCCTTCGACATCAAGGCCGATCGCTTCGACTGGAAGGCCGGCATCGACTACGAACTCGCGGACCGGACCATGATCTATGCATCGGTCGCCACCGGGGCGAAGCTGCCGGGCTTCAACGCCCGTCCGCTGCAGCCCAGCCAGGTCGCGCAGTATGACGGCGATGAAACGCAGTCCTACGAACTGGGCCTGAAGACCGATCTGTTCGATCGCACCCTGCGCATCAATGCGGCGGCGTTCTACACCGACTACAAGACCCGTCCTTCGGGCGTGTCGGGCCAGGAATACCAGCTGGGCGGAAACGGCCAGCCCAATCCCGGCAACCAGATCGAAATCCCGCACCCGGTCAATCCGGACTTCACGACCTGCCGCAACCGGACGGACCAGGAAGTGGCCAACAACGTGCCGGGCTACACCTGCATCGGACGGACGTTCTACGAGAACACACCCGGCAAGGTTAAGGGCTTCGAGCTGGAATTCGACTTCCGCCCGGTCGATGCGCTGTCGATCAATGGTTCGCTGGGCTACCACAAGTTCACGGCCCCCGACCTTGAAGCGCGTCCGGAAGGCGCGAACCGTCGCCTTGCGGCGATCCCCGAATGGTCCGCCAATGCCGGCATCCAGTACGTGATCGAGGCACCCGGCATCGGCGGTTCGATCACTCCACGGATGGACTGGTTCTACACCGGCAGCCAAGTCTACGATCCGACCCGGACCGAGTTCAACCAGCCCGGTTATTCGCTGGTCAATGCGCGCCTCACCTATCAGAACGAGGACCGCGACCTGAGCGTGGCACTGGGCGTCACCAACCTGTTCAACCAGTTCTACTGGCGCAACTACTTCGTCTACCAGTCGATCGGCTACCCGCAGATCAATGGCCAGCCGGGCACGCCGCAAGAATGGTATCTGACGCTGAACAAGAAGTTCTGATGCACTCGTCGCTCCGGTCCCCAGCCTCCCATGCGGGGCCGGAGCGAATGTGAGCGGCGGGACCATGGGATGTCTTCACCCATGGTCCCGTACGCGTTTCGAAGTTTGTAGAGAGAGGAAACCGGCCGATGGAAATTGTCGACGCTCAGATACACGAACCTCACATTGGTGGCGGAATGGCGGCCAGGAAGCCTGAAGGCACCACCATCACGCCCGAGATGGAACTGTTCATCAACACCGAACTGGCACGCGAGGCGATCGATTGCGTCGGCGTGGACCGGGCGATCGTCTATGCCCGCCGCGAATTCAACGAAGCGGCGGTGCATTACTATCCCGACCGTTTCGGCGCGGTCGAGGTGTTCGACCATGCCGCAGCCGATCTGGAACAGCAGATGGCGGCCTTCGCGGCCAAGCCCGGAATGCTGGGTTGCCGGGTATTGCTGACCAATTATGGACAGGTATGGCGCGATCCCAAGGCGGAACTGAAGGCCACTCCGCTGATCGAACAAGGCGCTTTCGACAATTACTGGCGTTTTGCCGCCAAGTACAAGATTCCGATGTTCTTCGGCGCGCATGGCTTTGCCGCGAAGGCCGCCATCGCCGCCGAACGCCATCCCGACATGACGATCATCATCGACCACTTCGGGGTCACGCAATCGATGGCCTATCCGGTGGAGAACCGCTGGGATGCGTTGCCGGGCCTGCTTTCGCTGGCGAAATATCCGAATGTCTACGTGAAGCTGTGCGGCACTCCGATCATCTCGAAGGAGGCCTATCCCTATCACGATATCTGGAACTACATTCACAAGATCCTGCACGCTTTCGGAGCGGAACGGTGCATGTGGGCCAGCGACATGACGCGCCAGCGCTGGGGCACCGAAACCCCGGCCGGGCCGGGCGGTTTCCCGCCGCGCAGCGACTGGAAACCCTATGCGGATGCGCTGTATTACCTGCAATACACGAACGAGATTTCGCAGGCCGAGAAGGAATGGATTCTGGGCGGCACCGTCCGCAAGGCCCTGAACTGGCCCACGCCTGCTGCGTGACGATTTGGGGAGGGGGTTTGGCTCGGCTCCCTCCCTCCCTTCGGTCTCTCCACACCCGTCCGTCCTGAGCCTGTCGAAGGACGCGCGCTATATTTGCCTGGATTGCCTCAGGCGTTCCACGCGTCCTTCGACAGGCTCAGGACGGACGGGTCTTGGGGGTAAGGGAAGGTGGAGCGCCTCCTAGAACCCCACTGCGTCCCCGCCCTTGAGGCCCAGCATTTCGCGCGCTTCGGCCGGGCTGGCGACTTCGCGGCCCAATGCCTCGATCACCAGGCGGATCTTTGCCACCTGTGCGGCATTGGATGTCGCCAGTTCGCCCTTGCCGATGAACAGGCTGTCTTCCAGCCCGACGCGGACATTTCCGCCCAGCAATGCGCTCTGTGTGCAGAATTGCAGCTGGTGGCGGCCGGCGGCGAATGCGGAGAAGATGTAGTCTTCGCCGAACAGGCTGTCGGCAATGGTCACCATATGGGCCAGGTTGCGCGGATCGGCGCCGATTCCGCCAAGAATGCCGAACACGCCCTGGATCAGGAAGGGCGGGTCGATCAGCTTGAGATCGGCGAAATGCGCCAGCGTGTAGAGGTGCCCGATATCGTAGCATTCGAATTCGAACTTCGTGCCGAACTCCCGCCCGACTTCCAGCATGATCCGCTCGATATAGGCGTTGTCATTATACATGATCCGCCCGCGCGAGCCTTCGACATAGTCCTGTTCCCAGGCGTGCTGCCACTGCTCCACGCGCTTTCCCGCGGCGGAGAAGTCGAAGATCAGCGGGCCCATGTTGAGCGAACAGACCTCGGGCCGGGCGGCCTTGGCCCCTTCAAGCCGCGCATCGAGCGACATGGTCGCGCTGCCGCCGGTGGAGATGTTGATCACCGCGTCGGTCGACTGCTTGATCCGGGGCAGGAAGGCCATGAAATCGTCGGCCTTGGGGCTGGGGCTGCCATCCACCGGATTGCGGGCGTGAAGGTGCAGGATCGCCGCCCCGGCCTCAGCGGCGCCGATGGCCGCATCGGCGATCTGGTCGGCCGTGACCGGCAGGTGAGGGGACATCGAAGGCGTATGGATAGAACCCGTGGGGGCACAGGTGATGATGACCTTGGAGTGTTTGCGCATGATCAGAGCCCCGCGTGACAGAGATATTTGAGATTCTGGTATTCGGAGAGCCCGTGGCTCGACCCTTCGCGGCCGAGGCCCGACATCTTCACGCCGCCGAACGGAGCGAGGGGGGTGGAAACCAGGCCGGTATTGATGCCCACGATCCCGCTCTCGAGGTCGCGCCCCACCCGGGCGATGGTCGCCGGATCCTGCGAGCAGAGGTAGGCGGCAAGGCCGAAGGGCGTGTCGTTGGCCAACTTCACCCCCTCTTCGACACTGGCGAAGGTGACTACGCCGGCCAGCGGGCCGAAGGTCTCTTCCCGCGTCAGCAGCGCGTCGGGCGCGACATTGCCCAGCAGCGTGGGCTGCGCCAGCCGCCCGCCCGGCGATACGCCACCGGCCAGCAGATCCGCCCCATGTTCCAGCGCATCCTGGCGGTGGGCATCCACCTTGGCGACGGCGCGATCGTCGATCAGCGGGCCGATATCGATATTCTCGTCGAACCCGTCGCCCGCCTTCATCGCGGCGATCCTGATGGCGAAGGCCTTCAGGAAACGGTCGCTGATCCCGGCTTGCGCATAGATGCGGTTGGCCGCGATGCAGCTTTGCCCGCCATTGCGGAACTTGGCGACCATCGCCGTTTCCACCGCCGTGTCGAGATCGGCATCGTCGAAGATCAGCAGCGGCGCGTTTCCGCCCAGTTCCAGGCTCAGGCGCTTGATCGTGGGCGCGCAGGCTTCGGCCAGGAAGGCGCCGACGCCGGTCGATCCGGTGAAGGACAGCTTCCGCACGATGGCGGAGGACGTCATCACTTCCCCGATCGGCTTCGCACGGCCGGTCACCACGCTGAACACGCCCTTGGGCACGCCCGCTTCCTCGCCCAGCCGGGCGAAGGCGAGGGCGGTCAGCGGGGTCAGTTCGGCGGGTTTCGCCACCATTGTGCAGCCGGCGGCCAGGGCCGGACCGACCTTGCGGGTGAGCATGGCCAGCGGGAAGTTCCACGGCGTGATCGCCACGCACACGCCGATCGGCTCCTTCTCCACCAGCAGGCGTCGGCCGCCGACCGGCGAGGGAATGATCTCGCCCAGCGATCGCGCGGCTTCATCGGCGTAGAATTCGAGGAAGCCGGCGCCATAATCGACCTCGGCCCGCGCTTCCTTCAGCGCCTTGCCGTTCTCGCGCGTGATCAGCCGGGCGAGGTCTTCCTTGTGGCGCACGACCAGTTCGTACCAGCGCCGCAAGACCGCACCGCGTTCCTTGGCGGGGGTCCGCGCCCAGCCGGGGAAGGCGCGTTCCGCCGCATCGATCGCCTGCGCGACCTGCGCTTGCGAGAGATTCGGGATTTCCCCGAACTGCTCCAGCGTGAAGGGATCATCCACCGGGATCGGCGCCACGGCCGACCCGGCCCATTCACCGCCCACGAAGGCCTTGTTCAGGAGAAGATCGGGTTCGTCGAGCGCACCGCGTTGCTGGGTCATGAGGGCCTTACTTGTCGTCGAGCGAAGGGTTGGTGATCGGGGTGTCCCCTTCGAACAAATGCTCGAAGCGGCGATAGGTGCACAGCCAGCGCCCATCGACGCGGACAAATCTGTCGGTCGCCAGCGAAATGGTGATCGGTGCGTGGGTGGGCAGCACCTTCACGCCGTTGGCAGCATAGAGGAACAGGAAGTTGGTTGCCTCCGCACTGTCGGGCCCGGTGAACCTTGCGCGGAAATTGGTGAAGCTGTGGACCGACAGGCGCGGCCCCTGCTGCACGCGCCAGTCGTAGAATTGCTGGATCTTCTCGACCCCGTGATAGGAGGCGAACTGGCCGTGAAATTCGGCGTCCGGCGTATAGTAGGCAGAGGCGTTGCGGCCGCCGTTGAAATCGATTTCGTGCCAGTATTCCGCCAGTTGCAGCGAAAGGGTGGCGTTCAGTTCCAGCAGGTCTTTATCGGCCATGGTGCTTCCCGTTAGTGTGATGCGCCCCGCAATGGGGCATGCACGTCCAGGTTCCGCGCTCGCACAGGCGCGGCCGGGCGGCTTGCCCTTTCGGGCAGCAACACTTGAGACAAACGGCGGTGCCAAGTGGGGCCGCCTGGGGGTGTGCACGCAACACCCCGATATTAAGCCGTCCCGACCATCCTGAGCTTGTCGAAGGACGCGTGAAACGGTCCGGCTGGGGTATCCTTGGCGCGCATCCTTCGACAAGCTCAGGATGAACGGATGTTTAGAGCATATCCCGAACCCACCCAATCAATTCGATGCGGTGCGCCGGTAGTCGCGCGGGGCCATGCCGAAATGTTCGTGGAACGTCCGGGTGAAATGGGCCGCGCTGTTGAAGCCCCAGGCAAAGGCGATCTCGGTCAGCGTATGGCCGGACCAGCTTGGATTGCGGAGCTGCTTGGCGCATTCTTCCAGCCGGCGGCGCACGATGTAGTTCGACGCCTTTTCGCCCCGTCCGGCAAACAGCGTGCGAAGATAGCGGGGAGAGATGCGCAGGCCGGCGGCCACGCTGGCGGGGCTCAGTTCCGGATCGCGCAGATTATCCTCGATATAGCGGATCACTTCGGACTGGCGGCTGCGCATCACCGCAGAGCCTTCGGGCTGTTCCTCGAAGCCGATCGCATAGGCCATCGACAGCATTTCCAGCACATGGCGGGCGAAACGGCCGTCATATGTGGAATGGAAGCCGTTCTGGATCTGCGTGTTCAGCTTTTCGACCATGGCGGACATGGTGCCGGTCAGGCCGACGTCATTGTCCAGCCTGAGCCCGCAGAACCGCTCCGGCGTGGGGAGGTGCTTCTTGATCAGCGCGGCATCGACCCGCAGCATGATCACCATGGAATCGTCGCCCAGGGTGAAGGAGTGGGGGGCCGCACTGTCGCACAGCACGAAATCGCCCTGGTTCAGCCGCGCCTCATTCCCGCAATGGTCCAGAACGCTGGTTCCCCGTGCCTGCAGCAGGAAGGAATAGAGCCGCCGCGCACTGGGCGAAATGTGGCTGCGGGTCCGTTCGATATTGCTGCGATTGGCGAACATGCTGGCCAGCTGGATCGGCCCGAGTTGCCCCAGGCTGAGCCGCGCGGCGAAATCATGCCGATCCGCGGGGGTGAAGTTCACCCGGTTGAGCTGCTGTGAATACAGTTTCGACCATGCCGAGGCGCGATTTGCGACCGGAAAGGCTTCAGTGCTGTAGGATTCCATTCAATCCTCCCCGTGTGCGCGATCTCGTCTGGCGGAACGCTGTCACATTAAAAACAAAATATCCCCGGAGATACCCCCGAGGGGAATTTCTTTCGAGCCTATGCACCGCCCGACACCGACAGATTTGCGCCGGTGACATAGGATGCGCTGTCTGAAAGCAGGTAGAGCACGGATTCGGCGATCTCGGCGGGCTGGCCGGCGCGCTGCATGGGAACGCGCGATGCGCCCAGCGCCAGCCGCTCCGGGCTGAGCATCTCCGTGGCGACCGGGCCGGGCGATACGCAATTCACGCGGATGCCTTGCCCGCCGACCTCCTTGGACAGGCCGATGGCAAGGCTGTCGATCCCGCCCTTGGAGGCCGCGTACCACACATATTCGTTGGCTGAGCCGAGCGCGGCCGCGCGGGAGGAGATCAGCACGATCGCGCCGCCTTGCCCTCCCCGAGCGGTCGACATGCGGCGCACCCCTTCGCGCGCGGCCAGCATCGCCCCGACGAGGTTGACCTCGATCACGTCCCGCAGCGTTTCGGCCGAGGCATCGGCAAGCGGGGAGGCGGCTCCGGTGATGCCGGTGGAATAGACGAGGGCGGAGATGGTGCCGAGCGTGGCGGCCTTGTCGAACACGGCGGCGAGATCGGCTTCGCTGGAGGCATCGGCGCGGATGGCATGCGCTTCGCCCCCGGAGGCCGCCACATGCTCTTGTAGTCGCTTCGCGTCGTCGATGCGGGAGGCATAGGTGAAGACGACAAGATAGCCACGGCTCGCGGCGAGCCGGGCCACGGCGGCGCCGATGCCCCTGCTTCCCCCGATGATGATGGCGACTTTCCTGTCCATCACGCTTCCAGCCTTTTTTCGCGGGCTTCCGCCCCGTCATCCAGGTCATCCAGCGATTGCAACGCCCGGCCGGCCGTTTCCGGCAGGAGCAGCGTGGCAATCAGCGCAAACCCGATGGCGCATCCGCCAACGATAGCCATGGAGGCGCCCAGCGGGAAGGTAAGTGCGACGATCGGAACGGTCATGATGAACAGCGCGCTGCCGGCTCGCCCGAAATTATAGGCGAAGGCCTGGCCCGTACCACGCATTTCGGTGGGGAACAGTTCCGTGAAATAGGGGCCGAAGCTGGCATAGATGCCGAACTGGAAGAAGCCGTAGATCACGCCCAATGGCAGCAGGAAGTAGAGGTTTCCTCCCCAGGGGCCGAACAGATAGACCGCCGATGTGATCACGAAGCCCAGCCCGAACACGCGGAAGGCATTGCGGCGGCCGATATGATCGCTGACTGCGGCGTTGGTCAGGAAACCGAAGAAGCCACCCAGGCTGTTGAACATCACCAGCACGCCCGCGGTGGATGTGCCCAGGCCGCGTTCATTGGCGAGGAACACGGTGAGATAGCTGCTTACCGCGAAACCGGCGCCCTGTGCACCCAACGCCAGCAGCGAGGCGAGGGCGGTGATCTTCAGAACCCTGGGCTGGAAGATGCTGGCCAGATTGGTCCGCTGGCCCGTTTCCTTCTGGCGCTTCTGCGCCTGCTTGAAGATTTCGGAATCGTCCGATCCACGGCGGATGAAGAAGATCAGGCCTGCCGGAATGATGCCAACGAAGAAAGCTACGCGCCAGCCGATCTCGGGATCGAGCGCCGATGCCAGCGGGCCGGCGATCAGCGCCGCGATGCCCGAACCGATGGCAGCGCCGCTGTGCAGCGTGCCCAGAGCCTTGCCGCGATGCTTGGGCGCGATGATCTCGCCCAGCAGCACGGCGCCCACGGCCCATTCGGCACCGAAGCCGATGCCCTGCAATATGCGCAGGACCAGCAATTGTTCGTAGTTCTGCGCAAAGCCGGAAGCGAAGGAGAAGAACGAGAACCACAGGATGGTAAGCTGCAGGATGCGGGCACGGCCGAACCGGTCGCACAGCCATCCCCCCACCCAGCCGCCGATGGCCGCGGCGAAGTAGTTGGCGCTGGCGATGGTGCCCGCTTCCGCCAGCGTGATGCCGAGGCCCACGATCAGCAGCGGGATCAGATACTGGTAGACCAGCCCGTCCGCACTATCCATCGCCCAGCCCGCGCTGCAGGTCCAGAAGACGCGGCGGGTCTTGCGATCGGATTCACGGTACCAGGAAAAGAACTCGGATTTCATTGGATAATTGGCCTTACAACGCAGCTTCATAGATGCGTCGCGCATCTGCTTCGGTAACTTCTCGCGGATTGCGCTGGAGCAGCCGCTGAACGGTGATCGCAGCGGCTGCCATCTTGGGTACGGCGTTCGCGCCGATGCCGAAGGCTGACAGGTTGCGTTCTATCCCCACGGCTGCGGAAAGCTGTTCTATCCTCTCGATACCGGCCAGGGCGTCTGCCATGTCGTCACCCGTGCGGGCAATGCCCATCGCACATGCGACGTCGGCATAGCGGGCTGGGGCGGCTTGCAGGTTGAAGCGCAGCACGTGCGGCAGGAGCAGGGAATTGGCGACGCCGTGGGGGATGTGGAACTCGCCCCCCAGCGGATAGGCGAGCGCGTGGACGGCGGCCGTGTTCACGGGGCCCAGGCACATGCCGCCCAGATGGCTGGCGCGCAGCATTGCCCCGCGTGCTTCCAGATCGGTGCCATCGTCACAGGCGCGCTGCAGGTTGGCGGCGATCAGGCGGATGCCTTCCAGCGCCCAGGGATCGACAACGGGATGGGCGAAGCGATTGGCGTAGGCCTCGATGCAATGGGTCAGCGCATCCAGCCCGGTGGAGGCGGTGACCGAACGCGGCATGGTGACGGTGAGCGTGGGATCGAGATAGGCGAAATCGGGAACCAGATGATCGCTCACCACGCCCTTCTTGATCTGCTCCTCGGGGGCTTCCAGGATGGCGATCGGCGTTACTTCGCTGCCGGTGCCGGCCGTTGTCGGGATGCAGGCCAGGGGCAGGGCGCGATGCTTCAGCAGGCCGATGCCGACCACTTCGGCGATGCCCTGTCCATTATCGGCCCCAATATCAGCTAACGCTGCGACCAGCTTGGCCACGTCCATCGCGCTGCCGCCGCCGAGGCCGATCACGAAGCCGGCACCGCAGGCGCGCGCGGCGGCCTGGGCTGCGGCGAAGTCGGCCAGCGTCGGTTCGCCGGCAATGGCATCGAAAATGGCGGACCGGACTCCCGCGGCGGCGAGTTCACCGGACAGTGCATCGCTCAGTTTGCGCAAGGGTTCGGAGGATACGACAAGGGCCGCGCCGGCGCCGCTGGCGGCGGCATCCTGCGCGCACAGGCGCAGCAGGCCGGTGCCGAAGCGAACCGTCCCGACATTGCGCAGGCTCAAGACCTGTTCGGAATTCAACCCTGATCCTTTCTCTCCCTGGGACATCCCTCTTCGATTTCCCGCCTTCGCCTGTCTTGATCCATTCGGCAGAACACCTTGTGCAAGGCGACCGTGGTGGTTGGCGCGCGTGGAAATCGCGCGGAATTCCTGAGGCTTTGTGGTGAGGGGCGGCCAAAGCCGCGATGGAGGGATCAGGGTGCGTTCAATGTTTTTCGGCGCTTGGCCGCCGACCAGTCATCCGCAGGTGAAACCGCGAGAAATAGGACGGGTCTTCGAAACCCAGTTCGGCGGCGACGGTTGTGCAATTGGCGTTCGTAAAGCGCAGCAATCGGCGCGCTTCCATCGCTATCCGGCGGTGAATGAACTGTGTGGGCGTCATGTCCCACGCCGATTGCGTCAGTCGCGCCAGGGTCCGCTCGGTGCAGCCCAGTTCGCCGGCATAGAATGACAGCGCCCGATGCTCCCGGAAATGGCGCTCCACCAAGGCTTGGAAGCTCCGCAGCCGGGCACCGCCGCTCCCTTCATCGGGCCGCGCCAGTGGGGCGGTTGCGATCCTGAGCCAGGCTTCGGCCAAAGCGCGCTGGAGCAGCAGGCGGTCCGGCCCGACCGTATCGGGCCCCATATCAGGCAGGGTCTCCACCAACTGTCTGCCCAGCACCAGCAGGCGCCGCCTGGTTGCGGTATCCAGTGGCGCAATGCGGGCGCTGCCAAGCTGGCCTGCGAGCGGATCGCCGGGCGCGAGCAGCATCAGGAATTCGCGCGAAAGGGTCAGTACGAAACCCATTGCCCCTTCGCTGAAGCGGAAACCGTGCACGATACCGGAGGGCGCGATTACCAGTAGCGGGCCTTCCCTGCTGGACCATTCCCCGTCCAGCATGGCGTCCACCTGGCCTGATGCTAGGAAAAGCACCTGCGAGAGGGCGGGATGGCGATGCGCGGAAATCTCCCAGCGATACAGGCTGCTGCGCGACGCGATCGTCTCGCAATGTACGATTTCGGCTACCTCCGCAGACAGGGCTTCGCCGTAGAGGGAATAGCGGGGGACGGATTCGATTGGGTCATTCATGTCCGGATAATACCTGAACCAGTCTGTCCGGTCCCTTCCAATCTTTCCGCTCCATTGCAAAATCACGCCAAGAACATAGCTGGAGAGAGGCCGTGAAGACTCAGGTCTGTATTGTCGGGGGTGGACCCGCCGGGCTGCTGCTGGGGCATCTGCTGCGCGCGGAAGGCGTGGAATGCGTCGTACTGGAACGCCAGTCGCCCGATTACGTGCTGGACCGCATTCGTGCCGGTGTGCTGGAGACGGTGACCGTCGGGCTGATGGAACGGCTTGGTCTGGACGCACGCCTCAAGGCCGAGGGCCTGCCGCATGACGGGTTCAATCTCGCGGATGGCCAGCGGCTGATCCGTATCGACATGGCTGAACTGACCGGCAGCCATGTCGTGGTCTACGGCCAGACCGAACTGACCCGCGACCTGATGGAAGCGCGGGAAGAACGCGGACTTGAAGTGATCTACGAAGCGGCCGACGTGGCGCTGCATGAGGTCGAGGGCGATGCACCTTACGTGACCTTCACCCGCGGCGGGCGCGAACAGCGTATCGATTGCCGCTTCATCGTGGGCTGCGACGGATTCCATGGTCCCAGCCGCCGGGTGATCCCCGCTGGCGCCTTCACGGAGTATGAGCGGGAGTACCCGTTCGGCTGGCTGGGCATTCTGGCCGATGTGCCGCCCTGCAACCACGAACTGATCTATGCGAACCACGAACGCGGCTTTGCGCTCGCATCCATGCGCAGCGAAACCCGCAGCCGCTACTACGTGGACGTTCCGCTGACCGACAAGGTCGAGGAATGGCCGGACGACCGCCTGTGGGACGAATTGTCCATCCGCCTCGGGCCGGAAGCCGCCGCCAACATCACGCGCGGGCCTGCATTGGAAAAGAGCATCGCTCCGCTGCGCTCCTATGTCTTCGCGCCCATGCGGCACGGGTCATTGCTGTTGTGCGGCGATGCGGCCCACATCGTCCCCCCGACGGGCGCAAAGGGGCTGAACCTTGCGGCAAGCGACGTGCATTATGCAGCCGCCGCCCTGGCCGGGTTCTTCCGCCGCAACGATGCGGATGCGGTCGCTGCCTATTCCGATACCGCCCTGGCACGGGTGTGGAAGGCTGAGCGTTTCAGTTGGTCGCTGACCCGCCTGATGCACCGTTTTCCGGAGGACGGGCCGTTCGAACGGGCCATGCAGGTGGCCGAACTGGACTACATCGCCGGCAGTCGCGCCGCACAGACCAGCATCGCCGAGAACTATATCGGCCTTCCGGTTTAAGGTGGCGGTTTGAGGTCTGGCGGGCTTAGGTCTGGGGGTCTGAGGGGTGACATGGCGGAGCCCCGGGGCTAAGGGGCGCGGCGATGCGACTCTTGCGTGCCCTTCTGCTTGATCATCCCAGGCTCGCCATTCTGGCGCTGCTGCTGGCGTTGAGCATGAAGGCGCTGATCCCCGCCGGATACATGATCGTGGGTGGGGACAAGACGTTGACCGTGACCTTGTGCAGCGACGGCACGGGCGGCAGCAAGACTGTCGAGATCAAGATTCCCGGCAAGGGCGGCCACGATATCGCCAAGGACGACAAGGCGAAGGGCAACGGCGTTTGCGCGTTCTCCTCGCTCTCGCATATGGCGGTGGGCGGTGTGGATGCGCCACTACTGGCGCTGGCCTTTGCCTTCATCCTCATGCTGGGCCTCGCGCCTACCAGGAACCTGCCTTTCCGGCAGGTCCAGCACCTTCGCCCGCCCCTGCGCGGTCCACCGGCCACGGCCTGACAATCCTGACCGATTTGTCGCCGTAGCGGCCGTGCGCACCTGCGCCGCCGCAATGCCGGAGTACCAAGAATGTCTGAATATCTGCGCCGCCCGCTGGGGTGGCTCAAAGGCGGTCAACGCCGATTGGGAGCGGGTGGAATCGCCGCCGCGCTGCTGCTGGGTGGGCCCCTGCTGGCGCATGACTATGCGCTGGGATCGCTGACCATCGCCCATCCCTGGGCCCGTGAAACCGCAGCCGGGCAGGATGCCGGCGGTGCGTTCCTGACCATCGTCAACAAGGGGAAGCAGGCCGATCGCCTGGTTTCCGGCTCAACCACCGTGGCGCGCGAAGTGCAGATCCACACCATGACCGTGCAGGACGGCGTGATGCGCATGCGGCAGTTGAAGAACGGTCTGGACATACCCGCCGGGAAGTCCGTGGGGCTCAAGCCCGGCGGCTATCACATCATGCTGATGGGCCTGAAACAGCCGCTCAAGCGTGGCACGCGGGTGCCGGTCACGCTCGATTTCCAGAAGGCGGGCAAACTGCGCGTCGAACTGGTGGTGGAGCCGATCACGTCCACCGGACCGGCGGGAGGGCACGATCATGGATAGCACTTCCCCGGCAAGGCGCGGCATGCGCGGGCTGCGCATCTTCCTGTGGCTGTTGGTGGCCCTTGCGGCGATAGCGGCCGTGACGCTGCTGTTCGCGCGCGGCGGGCAGCAAAACGATGGCGACACGGCCAACTATGCCGACAGCGTGGGCGGCCCGTTCGAACTGGTTACACCGGATGGCAGGCGATTCACCGACGCCGATCTGAAGGGCAAGCCGTTTGCCATCTTCTTCGGCTTCACGCGTTGCCCCGATGTCTGCCCCACCACACTGACCCGCCTCGCAAACCTGCGCGAGCAGTTGGGCGAGGATGGCGGCAAGTTCGAGATCGTGTTCGTATCGGTCGATCAGGATCAGGACAGCCCGGCCGATATCGGCAGTTATGTGGCGCTGTTCGACACGCCGATCCTGGGGCTGACCGGCAGCCAGGAGCAGATCGATGCGATCGTGAAGGCCTATCACGTCTTCTATCGCAGGATCCCGCTCGAAGGCGGCGACTACACGATCGATCATACCGCCAGCGTGTTCCTGATGGACCGCGCAGGCAGGCTCCAATCCATCATCGACCACAAGGAAAGCCAGGACATGGCGCTGGCCAAGCTGCGCCGCCTGGTGGGTTGAAACGAATTCCGGGACATCCGAAAATGCATATCAAGTTTGCGAAGTTCGCACTGACAGTATCGGCCATGGCGCTGGGCGCAGGCGTTCATGCGGAAGATGTGGCCAACATCCACACCATCGACAGTGCGCGGCGGGAAGGCGCGACCATCATCGTCACCGGCCATTCGCTGGCTGGACAAGCGAGGGATCGCGCGAACGGAACGCCGGGCGGTGCAGACGTCGTCGGGCACGAGGATTTTGCCGACAAGTCGCTCGTATCGCTGCGCGATGCACTGGCCTTCTCGCCGGGTGTCTACCTGCAGCCGCGTTATGGCCAGGAAGTGCGCATCTCGATCCGTGGATCGGGCATCTCGCGCGGTTATCACATGCGCGGGCTTACGCTGCTGCAAGATGGCGTGCCGATCAATCTGGCTGACGATAATGGCGATTTTCAGGAGCTTGAGCCGATCTTCTTCGATCATCTCGAAGTCTATCGCGGGGGCAATGCCTTGCGCTTCGGTTCCAGCACGCTGGGCGGTGCGATCAATGGCGTGACGCCCACGGGCGCCGATGCGCCGGGCTTCTATCTGCGTGGCGATGTCGGCACGTTCGAGACGTTTCGGGGCGTTGCCTCCTATGGCGGGGTGTCGGGCGACGTCGATTACTGGGGCGCGGTCAGCGCCGACAGTTCGGATGGCGACCGCGAGCATGCCCGCCGCAGTTCGCTGCGTTTCCACGGGAATTTGGGTGTGCGGCTGGGCGATGCGGTCCAGACGCGCTTCTATGGCAGCCTCAATGACATCGACCAGGAACTGCCGGGCGCACTGAGCCTGAGTGATGTGCTGACCAATCCGGAAAAGGGCAATTTCGTCAATGATCAGGCGCGCGACATTCGTTCGCTGCGCCTGCAGAACCGTACCACCGTGGACCTTGGCGGGGGTGAACTGAACCTCGGGCTGTTCCTCAACCGCAAGTCGCTGTTCCACCCGATCTATCAGGTGATCGACAATGAAAGCTTGGATCGCGGCGCGTTCTTCCGCGTCGATTGGGGCAACGGTCCGCTGGAACTGACCGTGGGGGGCGAGGCCCGCTTCGGCGAAACCGATGCTCGCCGTTATGTGAACGTCAATGGCGAGAGCGGCGCGCAAACCTTCGCGGCGGATCAGACTGCGCGCACGGCCAGCCTGTATGGCGAATTGCGCTTCCGCCCGGTTGAGCAGCTCAGCCTCATCGTGGGGGGCATCTATTCCGACGGGATGCGCAAGCAGCACCAGACCTTCAACAACGGCCCCACGGATGTGACCGGCAAGGCTGAATTCAACGAGTTCTCGCCCAAATTCGGCATCCTGTTCCAACCGGCCGAGAGTGTGTCCGTCTATGCGAACTACAATCGCTCGGCAGAGTTTCCCGGCCTTGGCGAGTTGGCGCAGCAGGCGGCCTTCGTGCCGGTACAGGCGCAGGCTGCCTGGACGGCGGAAATCGGAACGCGCGGGCGGAATGGCATGGTGAGTTGGGATGTGTCGCTCTATCGTTCGCGGATCGACGGCGAGATGCTGCAGTTCAATGTAGGGCCGGATATTCCAGCCTCCACTTTCAACGCCGGCAGGACAATCCATCAGGGCGTGGAAGCTGCGCTTTCGTTGCAATTCGCCGATTGGGCTCGCCTCCGGCAAGTCTACCAGTACAGCGATTTCCACTTCGTCGATGATGCGCAGTATGGCGACAATCGCCTGCCGGTGGTGCCGGAGCATGTCTATCGCGCGGAACTGCGGCTGGGCACGGACGCACTGCATATCGCACCCAACATCGAATGGGTGCCCGAAGGGGCGTGGGCGGATTACGTCAACAGCGTGAAGACCGATGGCTATGCCCTGCTGGGCGTGACCGCAGGTATGAAGGTGACCGGGAGTATCGACCTGTTCCTCGATGCCCGCAACCTCACCGGCAAGAAGGCCGTCGGCGATATCAGCGCGGCGATCACGGCTGGTGGAGCGATCTATTATCCCGTTGAACGCCGCGCCGTATCCGGCGGCTTGCGCGCGCGGTTCTGACAGGGAAATGATGATGGACACCGCCTTCTACCGCACCGTGTGGCGCTGGCATTTCTATGCCGGGCTGCTGGTGATCCCGCTGGTGCTGATCCTGTCGGCCACCGGCGCGGCCTATCTCTTCAAGCCGCAGATCGACCGCTGGGAGGAGCGCGATTTCCGCGGGTTGGGAACGGGAGGGGAGGTGTCCCCCGCATTGCAGTTGCAGGCGGCCTTGTCCGAATATCCGGGCGCCCGCTTCGATGCCTATCGTTTGCCGGAACAGGCCGGCGACGCCGCTGCCATCCTGCTCTCGCCTGGTGACGGCGGGGCGGCGCGTGAAGTGTTCGTCTCTCCCCAGGGCAAGGTGCTGGGCAGCCTGGTTCCAGATGACCGGATCGCGCCGACGCTCTCGACCTTCCACGGCTCGTTGATGCTGGGCACGGTGGGTGACCGGATCGTGGAACTGGCGGCGAGTTGGGCGATCGTGATGATCCTGACCGGGCTTTATTTGTGGTGGCCGCGCGGTGGCGGGCTGGCTGGTGTGTTCTGGCCGCGCCTGTCGCTGCGTGGGCGCGCCTTCTGGCGCGACCTGCACGGTGTTGCGGGCTTCTGGGTATCAGGGCTGGCGCTGGTGCTACTGTTCACGGGCCTGCCATGGGCTGGGGTGTGGGGCAGCGCCTTTGCCTCGGTTCGAGCAGAGCTGGGGCTGGTGAAGGGTGTGCAGGACTGGAAGACCGGCGGCGAGGGTGGGGGCGATCATGCGGCCCATGGCCATCATGGCGGCCATGATGGCCCCATGCCCGCTGGATCGGCCAGGCCCGAAACCGTTGGCGTGGCGGGGGCCGTTCCGGCGCCGGTACTCGAACTCTATGTCGCACGTGCGCAGATGGAGGAACTGCCGTTCCCCGCGCTGGTCGTCCCGCCGGGCACGTCGCAGCGTTTCGGCCCGCCAACCGCCGATGATGCCTGGACGATCAAGTCGGAAACGCAGAACCGCCCGCTGGCGCGATCCATCACCTACGATGCGGGGAGCGGCAGAGAGCTTGCGCGTTCCGGTTTCGCGGACAAGCACCCGATCGACCGCGCGGTGAATTACGGCATTGCCTGGCACGAAGGGCAACTGCTTGGCTGGTTCAACCAGCTCATTGGCCTGACGACCGCTCTGTTGCTGTTCACGGTGTCGATCTCGGGCTTCTTCATGTGGCGCAAGCGCAAGCCGGATTTTCGGCTGGGCGCACCGCCGCCGCCTCCACGCCGGGCCACTCGGAAGGGCGTGGTCGCCGCCACGGTGGTGCTCGCTGCGCTGCTGCCGCTGTTCGCCATTTCACTGGCGGTTTTCTGGTTGGCCGAGCGTCTCGTGCTCAGCCGCATCCCTGGGGTGGCGGCGTGGCTTGGCCTTGCTCAGCCGCGATCGACATAGCCATAGCGCAGGTTGGAGGGATCGGCCCCGCGTGCCAGATAGTCCTGCTTGAGCATCGCGAAGCGGTCCGTCGCCACGCTGGCGGCCGCTTCCGCGACGTCCAGCCCATATAGCCGGGCGTTGTTCCCGCCGAATATCGCAGCCTTCACCGGCCCATCCGCCGCGCCGAGCGCGGCGAAGCCGTGGGCCTGCCGCATGTCTTCCGGGATTTCGAGGCGGCGCAGCCCTTCGATCTGCCACTGGGGCGACCCGGTCCATACCGCGTCCGTGCCCCAGCAGACATGGTCCGCGCCAAGGCCCTTCACCAATTGCCCGATCAGCGCGGCACAGATGCGCGGCTGGGCGACCAGCGTCTGTGCGAATATCTGGCCAAGATCGCCATAAACATTGGTGACGCCGTGCTTTTCAGGGATTTCCGCGAGATCGGTTACCCAATCGATCCGCCCGGTCTTCTCGAACTCTGCCAGCGCCCAGTCCGGATCGTCCAGCCGGTATGCCGAGTGGTAGATGATGAAATTCAGCTGCGGCCAGTCCTTCGCCGCCTGGGCCACATCGTCGACGCGAGCGTGAGGGGCGAGGCGGGGGAAGCGTTCGTCCAGCCCGCGTGCCCACAGGCCCTTGTGAACACAGATGTTCTTCACGCCGGCCTTCACGGCTTTCTCGTAGCCCTTGTAGGTTTCCTCGCTATCCATGCGCCAGGGATGGCGGGCCAGTTCCTTGTGCGTGTTGTCACCCACCGTGTAGCCCTTGAGCGAATCCGGCTTCAACTCCAGCGCGGCATCCAGCGCGTCGAGCCAGCCCGGCGCCTCGGGTGTGATGATCGCATGGGTCATCATCCGCTTGGGGTTGTCCGCCATGGAATTAACCCTCGTGCGTGCCTCCGCCATCTGCCGGTTGGTCAGGAACCAGTCTTCGGGAATGTCGGACGGGGCGGAGGAAATCAGCGCGATCTTCGTGTCGCTGTCGAGGTAGATTTCCTTGAAATAATTGTCGAACTTCAGGTCCTCCAGCGTCTGCTCGCCCGCCGCGCTGAGGTGCGGGTTCCACCCGCGAGAGGCGACCGTGTTGCGCATGGCCGCGAAGCCCACCAGCTTGGTGTCGTCGCGCAGGAAATGCGTGTGCATGTCCATGATGAACTGGCCGGATAATGCCTTGGCCCGTTCGTCGGCGGCTTCGGGCGTGGCGGCTTCCGCCCGATCGGCAGCGAAAAGCCCGCCGAAGGTGCCGTTCAGCGCCACGAAGCTGGCCGCCATGCCGGCCGATGTCTGGAAGAAGCGGCGGCGGCTGAGGCCCAGCTTCGGGGCGATCTCGTCAGCGATGGCATATAGCCGCGCCTCGGTTTCGCGCTGCTTCGGCGTCTGGCGGATCGGCAGATATTCTTCGCTCGCCACCATCCGCACGGGCAGGGGCGTGCGCGGCTCCGCTTCTTCGGCGGGTTGCAGTTGCGTGCGGTCTTCTCCGGAAAACAGGCCCATCGCGTCCTTCTCTCGTGATTGGCGGCCCGCGTTCTTGCCGGCGGGCTTGTAACGGAAATCCGTGGCCTGCGCCCGGGTTCCCCATTCGGGATGCTCTTCGTGGCGAAGGTCACAGGCGCCCAGATGTCATGATAGTCCTGGCCACGCGTCTGTGAACCCGCTGCCAGCCTTGGACGATGCCGAGATGGTCTGTGGAGAGGCCGGTGCTCTACGATTATCGTATTCGCCCACGGGCGATCGGGATAAAGGATAGGCGCAGACTTCTGGGAACTGCCGATCCGGGGGAGGGAATGACGCAGGAAACCGCAGCACGGAGCCGCAAGCTCGGCCTGGTTGCCGCCATTGCGCTGGTCATGGGCAATATGATCGGCTCGGGCGTATTCCTTCTACCGGCCAGCCTGGCGCCTTTCGGGTGGAACGCGGTCGGTGGCTGGATCGCCACCGTGGGCGGCGCACTGGTGCTGGCCTATATCCTCACCCGCCTGACGCGCGTTCTGCCCGGCGGCGGTGGGCCGACCGCCTTCGTAGGCGCGGCCTTCGGGGAAGTGCCCGCCTTCCTGATCGGCTGGATCTATCTCGTCTCGATCCCGACGGCGGTGGTGACGATTGCCGTTGCCGCGGTGAGTTACCTTTCCAGTATGATGCCGGATCTGTCCGCCGGTGCATTCCGTCCCGCGCTGGTGGCGCTGCTGCTGCTGTGGGGAATGACCCTGCTCAACTTGCGCGGCGTGCGTGCGGCAGGGAACTTCCAGATCGTCACCTTGGCGCTCAAGGTCATCCCGTTGATCGTAGTGATCGTGCTGGCCACAGGTGTGCTGGCCAGTGGCCAGGCCGAAGTCCTCCCGCTCGATCCTGCCACGATCAGCTTCACGGCGGTGAACGGCGCCGCGGCGCTTACGCTGTGGGCCTTGCTGGGCTTCGAATGTGCCAGCGTGGCAGCCGCCCGCGTGGAAAATCCGGAAGTGAACATACCGCGCGCCACCATGTGGGGCACCGGGTTGACCGGGCTGCTCTACCTGCTCGTGTGCTCGATCATTGCGCTGATGCTGCCTTCGGATGTCGCGGCCAGCTCGCCTGCTCCCTTCGCCACTTTCGTGGGGCGGTACTGGAATCCGGAAGCGGCCGCGCTGGTAGCGGTGTTTGCCGTGATAAGCTGCATCGGCGCCCTCAATGGCTGGGTGCTGCTGCAGGGTGAAATGCCGCGCGACATGGCGGCCCGCGGATTGCTGCCCCGGTGGCTGGCCGTGACGGACGGGCTGGGCACGCCCCGGCGCGCATTGGTCGTCTCGGCCATCGTCGCCAGCATCTTCGTGCTGATAAACGGAACGCGTACGATGCAGGGCCTGTTCGAATTCCTGCTGCTGCTGTCGACCTCGGCCGCCCTCTGGCTTTATCTCGCCTGCGCCCTCGCGGCATTCCGCCTCAACATCGCCCGCCCGTTTGCCGTAATCGGTGCGGCCTACGCGCTCTGGACCCTGTGGGGTGCAGGCGTCGAAGCCAGCGCGCTGAGCTTCGTGCTGATGTTCGTCGGCCTGCCGTTCTGGTGGTGGGCCAAGAGGGAAAAGCGGGCCCAGCCCTAGCGCATCCTTTTCCGCCGGTTGAGAAATACCGTCAGAAGACTGACAGCGAAGACCGCAAGCGGCGCGATTGCATGGGTGTATTCCCCATGCATCAGCACCGTGCCCGCCGCAGCTGCCATTACCAGGCACCCCAACAGGCCAGCGATCAAGCGAGTGCCGGGCAGGACCAGCAGTATGGCAACGCCCAGTTCCAGAGCGGCGGTCACATAGTGGAACCAGTAGGGGTAACCCCAGCGCTGATAGTCGGCCTCGATTGCCGCGCTGGGAAAGGCATTTCCGATCGCGCCGACGAGGAAGAACGCCGCCAGCAGCCACGGAACCATTGCGCGGATTACTCTAAACATCAGTATGCCTTTCCAATTGGCCAATGCCGCGCAGGAACAGCTTCAGCGCATTTTCAACGATCTCGGTTCGATCTTCCGCGGTGCTTTCCAAGCCGATCAGCGCGCGCAACTGCGCATGAGGCGCAATGAGGTCCACGAATTGCTCGGCCAGGATTTCCGGGGAAGGACCGGTGTCGTGCAAACCCAGCATCCGGCGATGGCGGTGGAGATAAGCAGTCAGCACTTTGTACGCCCGTTCCTGACCGGCGCGGTAGATTGCCTGCGCCAATTCGGGAAAACGTTCCCCCTCGGCAACCATCAGGCGATGCATCGCCACTGCGCGTGGATGAAGGACGATTTCCAGGATCCGATGCGCGAAAGAGCGGAGCCCGGCCACCGGATCACCATCGGGCAGAGGTAATGCTTCCATCGGCGCAGCGATTTCCACACATAGGCGCTTTACGGCTTCTATCAGCAATCCGTCTTTGCCGCCGAAATGGTCGTAGACGTTGCGTCGCGACCCGCCCGCACGTGCGATCAACTGATCCACGGTGAGCGAGGCGTAACCCTGTTCGAGAAACATGTCCGTCGCCGTCCGGGCCAAGCGGTCGATCCGCATTTCACCACGCGAGTTTCGCGTCGGATTTGGGGAAGAATCAGTCGTCATTTCTGGTACGGTACTGTACCATACCAGATATTGCAACAGCGCACCGGCTGGATGATCGCGCCGCGAAATCCACAATCCACAGGCAGCCGGTGGACAGAATCGCCGGTCGCTGGCTACCGGGCGCGCATGAGCATCATCGCAACCATCATGAACACCGCCACGGGCCGCCCCATCCAGAAAATGAAGTTTGAGCGGATGCCCAAGCCGTGGGCCAGCTTCAACCTGGAGACCGGCGAACTGGTAACGGCGGAGCGGATCGACGTGGGCAAGCCCGCGCCCGGCAAGTTCATTGCGCCGGTCGATGTATGGGTAACGGTGAAGCCAAAGGATTGAGCGCAGGCGCCACCTAACCCAGCAGGCTGTCCAGCCATTTTTCCGCCAGCGCGCCTGCCTGTTCCGGCGTGAAGGGGGCGTTGCCAAGGCTGAGTTCCAGCCACAATCCGTCGATCAGCGCGGCGAGCGCCACGGCAGGCAGGTGCGTGTCGGGCAGGGTGGGGCGATAGTCGGCTATCAGCCGCTCCAGAGCCATGCGGAAATCGCCGTAAACCTCGGCGCGGACCTCCGCGATGGCCGGGTCGCTGCGCGTCAGGCTCCAGAACGCGACATAGCTGGCGAGCAGTTCGGGCGAGGCGATCGGCGGACGAAAGCTGGCGGTGAGGTAGGCAAGCAGCCGCGCTCGCCGGTTATCACCGGCTTCGGCCACGGCCACTTCCAGCGCATCGCCGATCTGCCGTCCCGTCCAGCGGTAGGTTTCCGCAATCGCATCCGAAACCCCGGCGAAATAGTGCCGCAGCAGGCCGGGCGAGACACCCGCCTCGGCGCAGATCGTGCGCACCGAAACGCCTGCCGCCCCGCGTTCCGCCAGACAGCGCGCCGTCGCCTCGATCAGGCTTTGCCTGCGTTCGTCAGGCGCCGCGCGGGTGAAGGAGGGTTGCTTGCTGGCCATCGTCTTGTTATACGATCGTATAGCAAGGAAACGCACATGGCAACTCGTCTGGTTGAGCAGAGCAACAGGGATCCGCTGGAAGGCTGGAGCCTGCCCGCCTGGACATATCACGATGCGGAATTCTTCGAGCTTGAGAAGGAGCGGATATTTGCCCCTTCCTGGCAAGTCGTCTGCCATGTTGGCGATATTCCCGGCACGGGCGACTGGCATACGCTGGAATATTGCGGCGAAAGCGTGATCGTGGTGCGGGGCAAGGATGCGGTAATCCGCGCCTTTACCAATGTGTGCCGCCATCGTGGCTCGCGGATTGTCGATGGGTTCAGCGGTTGCGCCAGGAAGCTGATGTGCCCTTATCATGCCTGGACTTATGAGCTGGACGGCAGGCTCAGCGGAGTGCCGCTCGCCTCGACCTATCAGGGGCTGGACAAGTCCCGGCACGGGCTTGCGCCGGTGGAGATGGAAATCTGGCGCGGCTTCATCTTCGTGCGCCTGAAGGACGGCGGCGGCCCGTCTGTCGCCGAGATGATGGCGCCTTATGAGGCGATGGTCGCCCCTTATCGCTTCGAAGAACTGAAGGCGCTAGGCCGGGTGACGATGCGCCCGCGTGAGGTGAACTGGAAGAACATCGGCGATAATTATTCGGACGGCCTGCACATTCCCATCGCCCATCCGGGGCTGACCCGCCTGTTCGGAAAAAGCTACGGCGTGGAAGCGGAAGAGAATGTCGACCGCATGTGGGGCGATATGGTGGACCAGCCTTCCGCCAACTGGTCGGAACGCGCCTATCAGCGCCTGCTGCCCCCGGTGCCGCACCTGCCTGAAGCGAGCCAGCGCCACTGGCTCTATTTCAAGCTGTGGCCCAATGTGGCTTTCGACATTTATCCCGATCAGGTCGATTTCATGCAGTGGCTGCCGGTCAGCCCCACCACCAGCATGATCCGCGAGATCAGCTATGTGCTGGATGATAATCGGCGTGAGATGCGCGCGGCGCGCTATCTCAACTGGCGGATTAACCGGCAGGTCAATGCAGAGGATACGGAACTGATCACCCGCGTGCAGCTGGGCATGCAGTCGCGCAGCTTCTCGGTCGGTCCGCTGTCGGACAAGGAAGTGTGCTTGCGCAACTTCTGCCGCAAGATGCGCGAGATCATTCCCGAAGCTCGCCGTGAACAGCAACCCGCACCCGGATGGAGCCGCGCATGACAGGGCTAAACGTCGATCCTCCCCTGCAAGGGGAGGTGGCAGCCGCGCAGTGGCTGACGGAGGGGTGTCATGCTATCGAGCGGGGGACGCCCCCTCCACCACGCGCTGCGCGCGCGGTCCCCCTCCCCCTTTGGGGGGAGGATCGGAAAATTCCCGCCCTTGGCGAATGGAGCGTTGCATGACCCAACGATATGATGCCGTAATCATCGGCGGCGGGCATAACGGCCTCGTCTGCGCGTTCTATCTGGCCCGGTCCGGATTGAAGGTTCGCATTGTCGAGCGGCGTGATGTGATCGGCGGCGCGGCGGTGACCGAGGAATTCCATCCGGGCTTTCGCAATTCGGTGGCCAGCTACACGGTCAGCCTGCTACAGTCCAAGGTTATCAAGGACATGCAGCTCGAAGCTCACGGTTATCGCGTGATCGAGCGGCCGATCTCCAACTTCCTGCCACAGACCGATGGAGGATACCTGAAGTTAGGTGGAGGTCTGGAGAAAACGCAGGCGGAGTTCCGCAAATTCTCCAATTATGACGCGGACATACTGCCCGAATATTATGATGCGCTCGAAACTGTCGCAGAGGTGTTGCGTGGCCTGGCGCTGAAGGCGCCGCCGAACCTGGGCGAAGGGTTTCGTACCTTACTGGACGGCGCGTTGCAGGGCCGCGGGCTGGCGAAGCTGAGCCTTCCGCAGAAGCGCGACGTGCTGGACCTGTTCACCAAGTCCGCTCGCAGCTTCCTCGATAGCTGGTTCGAGAGCGAGGCGGTGAAGGCCGCCTTCGGCTTCGACGCGGTGGTGGGCAATTACGCGTCACCCGACACTCCGGGCAGCGCCTATGTGCTGCTGCATCACGTCTTTGGCGAAGTGAACGGCAAGAAGGGCGCCTGGGGCCACTCGGTGGGCGGTATGGGTGCGATCACGCAGATCATGGCCAAGGTGTGCCGCGCCGCGGGCGTGGAGATCAGCCTGGAAAGCCCGGTGGCACGCGTGCTGGTCGATGGGGACAAGGCCGTGGGCGTGAAGCTGGAAAGCGGCGAGGAAATCGTCGCCCGCCGGGTCATCGCCAATGTCGGGCCCAGGTTGCTGTATGATCGGATGATCGCCGAGAGCGATCTCGATCCCGAGTTCCGCCGTCGCATGAAGGGATTCAAGGCCGGATCGGGCACATTCCGCATGAATGTGGCGCTCAGCGAACTGCCGCGCTTCACCTGCCTGCCCGAGCCGGGCGAGCATCACCAATCAGGCATCATCATCGCGCCCACGCTGGATTACATGGACGAGGCCTTTCTCGACGCGAAGCGGTATGGCTGGTCGAAGAAGCCCATCGTGGAAATGCTGATCCCCTCTATCGTCGACGACAGCCTCGCACCCGAAGGCCAGCATGTGGCCAGCCTGTTCTGCCAGCAATTCGCGCCGGAACTGCCGGACGGAAGAAGCTGGGATGCAGAACGCGAAAGTGCGGCCGATGCGATCATCGATACGGTGGAAGCCCATGCCCCGGGCTTCAAGACATCGGTCATCGCGCGGCAGATCCATTCGCCGCTGGATCTGGAACGCAAGTTCGGCCTGATTGGCGGGGACATCATGCATGGGAATATGAGCCTGGACCAGCTCTGGTCCGCGCGCCCGGTGCTGGGCCATGGTTCGCATCGCGGGCCGCTCAAGGGACTCTACATGTGCGGGGCAGGCACTCATCCGGGCGGCGGCGTGACTGGTGCACCGGGGCACAATTGCGCACAGGTCGTGATTGCGGATGGCGGGGCGTACCGACGGTTCCAGTAACCGCCGGTATCCGCGCCCCTTCGGCGCCGGGTTCCGGCTTCAACTCGCGGCGATGATCGCCTCTTCATAGCTGACCGGCTCGCTGTCCCGCGTCTTGCCGAGGAAATCGAGCAGGTCCTGCGTCAGCCGCCCCTGCTGGCTGGCGAATATGCCATGGGCCTCGCCTTCATATTCGATCAGCGTGGCGCCGGGGACTCGTTCGGCCACCACGCGCGCCGTCGCATCGATCGGCACGGTCTTGTCGGCTGTGCCGTGGATCACCAGTGTCGGCACCTTGAAGTGGGCAAGGTCAGGCCGGAAATCCGTGCTGGCGAAAGCCTCTGCCGATTTGAGCGCCGCATATTGACCGGCCTTCATCGCGGTGGACCACGCCCAGCGCAGTTCTTCGTCGCTGACAGGCTGGGTTACCCAGCCTACGCCATAGAAATCCTTGAAGAAACCCGTGAAGAACTGGCGGAAATCCTCACGCATGCCGGCGCTCATCTGGTCGAACACTTCCTGCGGCACGCCTTCGGGGTTGTCGTCCGCCTGGAGCATGCAGGGCACGACGGAACTGATCAGCACCGTCTGGCTGACGCCCTTGCCACCATGGCGCGACATGTAGCGCGCGATCTCGCCGCCGCCCATCGAGAAGCCGACCAGCGCAACATCCTGCTCCGCTCCGGTCGCCTTCATCACTTCGGCCAGATCGTCAGCGAAGGTGTCGTAGTCGAAGCCAGCGCCGGGCTGGTCCGAACGGCCGAAGCCACGCCGGTCATAAGCGATTGCGCGATAGCCGGATTCCGCCAGCGCGATCATCTGGGGATCCCAGCTATCGGCCGATAATGGCCAGCCATGGATCAGCACCACGGGGCGCCCCTGGCCCAGGCACTTCACGTAAAGCCAGGTCCCGTCGCGTGTTTCGATATGATTCATGGCCAAGGTCTCTTCGTTGTCCCGTCACAACCTGAACCCTCCGTTCGACCTGATCGTTCCGCACCTTGTGACGGGAGCGCCTCTTATCGCCTCACTTGTAGCGCTGTCCGCCCTTGATGACGCCCGAAACGCTTTCCAGCACGGTGATGTCGTCCAGCGGATCGCCAGCCACCGCGATCAGATCGGCATATTTGCCGGGCTTCAGCGATCCGATCTCGTCCGCATGGCCGACCAGCGTCGCTGCGTCGATCGTGGCGGAGCGGATCGCCTGGATCGGCGTCATTCCATATCGGACCATGTTGCGGAACTGGCGCGCATTGAAGCCGTGCGGATAGACGCCGGCATCGGTGCCGTAGCCGATCCGCACGCCCATCTTCACTGCCTTGGAGAACTGCTCCCGCTGGGCGTCCGTCGTTGCGCGGTTCTTTTCGAGATATTCGGCGGGCCAGCCTTCGGCGGTGCCGACTTCCTCGATGAAAGTGCCATTGTAGATATCCATCACCAGCCACGCGCCCTTTTCTCTGGCGAGACGCAGGCCTTCATCGTCGATCAGGCTGGCATGTTCGATAGAGCGGGCACCGGCGCGGATGGCGGCCTTGATCCCTTCCGCCCCGTGGCCGTGCGCGATGGCATAGCTGCCATGCGCCTTGGCCACTTCCACAGCGGCGCGCATCTGGTCTTCGCTCAGTTCGGGCGCATTCACGTCCGTGCCCACGGCCAGAACCGCGCCGGTGGCGATCAGCTTGAGGAAATCCACCCCGCCATCGAACAGATGCTCCGCCTTCAGCCGTGTTTCCTCGGCCGTGGAGGACACGCCCAGGCGCATGTCGGGCGGGAGCAGCTCGTTCGGCACCACGCCGTTCAACTCGCCCCCGCCGCCGGGCGTAGTGAGATAGCCGCCGGCCACGAACATGCGCGGACCGGGCACCAGGCCCTGATTGATCGCATTGCGCAGGGCGACGTCTGTCAGCCCGCGATAGGTGCCCACATCGCGCACGGCGGTGAAGCCTGCCTGCAGGGTGAGGTAGGCATTATGCGCCCCGATCAGCGCAGTATCCGCGGGGGTCTTGCGAATGGGTTCGGCCAGGTCGGAACTCTGCGAAGTATCGGCAAGATGGGTGTGCAGGTCCATCAGTCCGGGCAGGACGGTAAAGCCCGACCAGTCGACCCGCTCGGCCCCCTCGGGCGTCGCCCCGCAGGCTTCGATCCGTGCGACCTTTTCCCCTTCGGTCAGGATGCATTGACCGGTGGAAACGCTGCCGTTTTCGACGTCGATCAGACGCCCCGCCTCGACATAGAGCGATGCGGCATGGGCCGGAGTGGCGGCAAGGATCAGGCTGCCGGCAAGGAGGGAAAGGAACCGGGGCATTCCCGGCTTGTTCGGCATGGTCATGGTGACGCTTACCCCCAAGGCTTGCGCCGTTGCAGCGCGCAGGCGAATTAAGCATCAAATGGCTCCCGTTCGCAAGCTATCCCATGTTGCGGCGGCGCCGCGTTCGAACGGGCTGGGCTTGTCGAAGGACGGGCGGGGTCGGGAGTGAAAACCGGATATCGCCCTGGCATGCTCTCAGGGGAATAGTCTCAGGATGCGATCAGCCGGGCAAGGTTTTCCAGATCGTTCACCGTATCGATATCGCGCAATTCATGAGGGGCGATGTCGATCGTCTGCGTTGCGGCATCGCACAGTAGCGAGACTGTGCCATGTTCGCCGTCGAGTGCCTGCAGCGCGGAAAACCGGGTGGCGGAAAGCAGGCGGGGATGCCGGGGTTGCTGTCCGCATGGCGCACGGCCGAGGGGAAGGCGGAAAGCGCGGCAAGGTGCGCCAGCGTGCGGGGCTGACGAGCGGCATGTCCGCCAGCGGCAACAGCAGGCTTTTCGCATTCTCTTGCGCTGCAAAGCCGGCGGCAAGAGCGGGCAACGCCCTGTTCGGCCGCTTCGCGCGCGAAATCGGGGGCGATATCCGATGTGACGATGATCGGCGTGCTGTCGCTTTCCAGCGCTCGCGCGACATCCAGCGCGTACCGGCCCAACCGCTTGCCTGCCGGCGTGCCGTCCCGCCTCACGGAGCGCTGAGCGCCGAGGCGGCGGGAAAAGCTGCCGTCGATCCCCAGGATGGCGCACGAGGCCGCGGGATTATCCGCAGCGAAGAGTAACGCATCATGGTCGCCCGACATTCAGGGTCTGGTCCTGGGATCAGAGCCCGGCCTGGCAGGTATATTTGAGATTGAGATATTCCATCAGCCCGTGATGCGATCCCTCACGCCCGAGGCCGGACATCTTCACCCCCCCGAAGGGAGCGACGGGGGTGGAGATCATGCCGGTGTTGATGCCCACCATGCCGCTTTCCAGATCGCGGCTGGCCCGCGCGATGGTGGCCGGATCCTGCGAGCAGAGATAGGCGGCAAGGCCGAAGGGCGTGTCGTTCGCCATCGCCACGCCTTCCTCCAGCGTGTCGAACAGGATCACGCCCGCCAGCGGCCCGAAGGTTTCCTCACGCGCGAGCAGCGCGCCGGGCGCGACATTGGCGACCAAGGTGGGCCGGGCAAGCCGTCCGTCAGCTTCCGGCCCGCCGGCCAGCAATTCGCCACCGCCCTTGATCGCATCGGCGATATGGACGCCCAGTTTTGCCACCGCGCGCTCGTCGATCAGCGGGCCGAGATCGGTGCCTTGCGCGAAGCCGTCACCGGGATTGAGTGCTTCCACGCGGGCGCGGAAGGCGGCGATGAAGCGGTCGGCGATGCCGCGTTGCACGTAGATGCGGTTGGCGGCGATGCAGGTCTGCCCGCTGTTGCGGAACTTGGCGACCATGGCGGTCTCGACCGCGGCATCGATATCGGCATCGTCGAAGACCAGCAGCGGCGCGTTGCCGCCCAGCTCCAGGCTGAGGCGCTTCATCGTGGGCGCGCAGGCCGCCGCCAGCATCGCGCCGACAGGGGTGGAGCCGGTGAAGGAGAGCTTGCGCACCCTGGGCGAGCGGGTCAGCACTTCGCCCACTTCGGCGGGCTTGCCGGTCACGATATTCAGCACGCCCCGGGGTACGCCCGCTTCCTCACCCAGCCGGGCGAAGGCCAGCGCCGAGAAAGGCGTCAGTTCGGCAGGCTTGGCAACCACGGTGCAGCCCGCTGCAAGGGCCGGGCCGAGCTTGCGCGCCAGCATGGAGAAGGGGAAGTTCCACGGCGTGATTGCGGCGCACACGCCCACCGGTTCGTAATCCACCAGCAACCGCCGCCCGGCGACGGGGGAGGGGATGATCTCACCCAGCGTGTTGGCCGCAACCTCGGCATAGAATTCCAGGAAGCCCGCGCCATTGTCGATCTCCGCCCGTGCTTCGGCCAGCACCTTGCCGTTCTCGCGCGTGATGATCCGCGCCAGGTCTTCGCGGTTCGCCATGATGAGTTCGAACCAGCGGCGCATGATCTTCGCGCGTTCCTGCGCGGGCCGGCGCGACCACGCGGGGAAGGCATCGGATGCTGCATCCACGGCCTGCTGCACCTGCGCCTGGCTGAGCGTGGGGACTTCGCCCACTTGTTCCAGCGTGAAGGGATCGTCCACCGCGATCGGCGCTGCATCCGCCTTCACCCAGTCGCCGCCGACGTAGGCTTCCCCCGTCAGCAGGTCCCCATTGTCGAGCTTTCCGCGCGTATCGTTCATCATCCCGCCTTCCTTTCCTTCGCCTCTATCGCGTTGGGCGCGCGGCATAAAGGGGCGTTGCACATCCGAACTACACGCCCATACTATCCCGCAAAACAAGGAGAGGAATCATAATGAGCCAGAAAGTCCGCAAGATCGCCACGGAAGAGGCATGGTCGATCCCGGAAGTCGCCGCGGAGCTGAAGAAGATCGCAAATTCCCCGACCCAGAGCCTCGACAAGCTGCTGGTGAAGGGGATCTATGATGCGGGCGAGGATACGTCAGGCTACGGCAAGATGGATTTCCTGGGCGGGTTGCTGGATGTCGAGAAACGGCGCCTGCCCGAGATGGACCAGTATGGCGTGGACATGCACCTGCTGACGCTCACCGCGCCGGGCGTGCAGATGTTCGATGCCGATACGGCCTGCGATCTCGCCGCGCTGGCGAATGACCGGATGGCCGAAATCTGCCAGGGCAATCCCACGCGCTTTGCCGGTCTGGGCAGCTTCGCCCCGCATTCGCCCAGGCGCGCCGCGAGGGAAATCGAGCGGGTGATGACCGACCTGAAGCTCAACGGGTTGATCGTGAACAGCCACACCTATGGCGAGTATCTCGACGATCCGAAGTTCTGGCCGATCCTGGAGGCGGCAGAGGCGCACGATGCCTGCATCTACATCCACCCGCGCGGCGCATCGGACACGCTGAAGGGTCCGTTGCAGGATTACGGGATGGACAGCGCCATGTGGGGCTATGGCGTGGAAGTGGGCACCCATGCGGTGCGGATGATGGCGGGCGGCGTGTTCGACGCGTTCCCCAATCTCAAGATATGCCTGGGCCACATGGGCGAGATGATCCCGTTCTTCATCTGGCGCATCAACTTCATGAACAGCCGGGCGCAGGCGGTGGGCCGCGCGCGCAAGACCGAGCGGAGCATGGAGGAATACTTCAAGGACAATTTCGTGTTCACCACCAGCGGCGTGGAAGACCCGCTGGCCCTGCGCTATGCGATCGACCGCATGGGCGTGGAGAACGTGTTGTGGGCGATCGACTATCCCTATCAGCCGATGGAGCCTGCGGTGAAGTTCATCGAGAACGCCCCGCTCAGCGAGGCCGAAATGCACGCCCTCTGCCACGGCAATGCGGAGCGGGTGTTCCATATCGATCCGTTGTGAGGTGAGCTTGCCCGATAATCGTCACCCCGGCGGAAGCCGAGGTCTTGGGCGGGATTGCGCCATTCCTCCTGAGGTGCCAGCCTGTGCCGGCATTGACGACAAGGTGAACGGATGACCAGGCCTGCCCCGCTCCACGGCATCAGGGTGATCGAACTGGCCCGCATCCTCGCGGGGCCGTGGGCGGGGCAGGTGCTGGCCGATCTCGGGGCGGAAGTGGTGAAGGTGGAAAGCCCTGCGGGGGATGACACCCGCAAATGGGGGCCGCCCTTCATCGAGAATGCCGACGGCACGAAGGACGCTGCCTATTTCCACGCGGCCAATCGCGGGAAAAGCTCCATCGTGGTCGATTTCACCACGCTGGAAGGGCAGGCCGTGGTGCACGATCTGGTGCGCGATGCCGATGTGGTGATCGAGAATTTCAAGCTGGGCGGCCTCGCCAGATACGGTCTGGACCATGCCAGCCTCAGCGCCGTCAATCCGCGCCTGATCTATTGTTCCATCACCGGCTTCGGGCAGGACGGCCCCTATGCCGCGCGCGCCGGATACGATTTCATCGTGCAGGGGATGAGCGGGCTGATGGACGTCACCGGCGATCCCGCCGGAGCGCCGATGAAGATCGGCGTCGCCTATGCCGATATCCTGACCGGGCTTTACGCGGTGATCGGCATCCAGGCCGCGCTGCTCCAGCGCGAGCGGACCGGGCTTGGCCAGCAGATCGACATGGCCTTGTTCGATGTGATGGTGGGCACCCTGGCCAACCAGGCGATGAATTATCTCGCATCGGGTAATACGCCGCAGCGGTTGGGCAATGCCCATCCCAATATCGTGCCTTATGAAGCCTATCCGGTGGAGGATGGCTGGGTGATCATCGCGGTGGGCAACGATGCGCAGTTCGAACGGCTGGTCGAGCTGCTGGAACTGGAACGGCGCGAGGAATGGCGCACCAATGCGGGCCGGGTGGGGGCCCGTGCAACTTTGTCGCCCATCGTTGCGGAAAAAACGCGCGGCTGGGGGCGCGATGCGCTGCTTTCCGCGCTGGAGAAGCAGGGAATTCCCGCAGGCCCGATCAATACTGTGGCCGAGGCGTTGGCCGATCCGCAGATCGATGCGCGCGCAATGGTGATCGACATGGCGCGGGGCGATGGATCGCAAGTGCGGGGCCTGCGCACGCCGATCCGCTTTTCCGGGGCCGATCTGGCATTGGGCAAGGCTTCGCCGAAGCTGGGCGAAAGCGGCTGAGCATCGGCGGGCCGGTGCAATGAAGATTGCTGATGGCGATCTCAGTCAAGTCGAGCGGGCATCAGGTCTATCGACTTTCTTTGCATCCAGCAGCTAGGGCACGCCTGAACTTAAGAAATTAGGATGAGGCATATGGATTATCGGTATCTCGGCAGGAGCGCGCTGAAGGTTTCGCCGCTGTGCCTCGGCACGATGATGTTCGGTGGCGAAACGGATGAGCCGACCGCAAAGCGGATCATCGACAAGGCGCGCGGGCAGGGGATCAATTTCCTCGATACGGCCGATGCCTATCACGCCGGGCGTTCGGAAGAGGTGGTGGGCCGTTCAATCGCGGATGCCCGCGATTTCTGGGTTGTGGCCACCAAGTTCGGCTATGGCGGGGGCGAAGGGCCGAATGCGCAGGGCCAGTCGCGCAAGTGGACGATCCAGGCGGTCGAGGCGAGCCTGAAACGGTTGGGCACCGACTATATCGACATCCTCTATTTCCACCGCTCGGTCCAGGATGCACCGCTGGAGGAGCCGCTGCGCGCGATTGCCGACCTGATCCGGCAGGGCAAGGTCCGCTACTATGGGCTGTCGAACTTCCGAGGCTGGCGGATAGCGGAAGTGTGCCAGATTGCCGACAGGATCGGGATGGATCGCCCGATCGTCAGCCAGCCGCTCTACAATCTGGTGGATCGCACCGCGGAAACGGAGCAATTGCCGGCCGCTGCCCATTTCGGACTGGGCGTGGTGCCCTACAGCCCGCTGGCGCGCGGCGTTCTCAGCGGGAAATATGTGGCGGGCAAGGCACCGCCTGCAGATTCGCGGGCCGGGCGCGGCGACCGGCGCATGCAGCAGACCGAATGGCGCGATGAATCGCTGGAGATCGCCCAGGCCGTTGCCGGGCGGGCCAGGGGACTGGGTATCAGTTCCATCGATTTCGCGACGGCCTGGGTGCTGCGCAACGCGGCAATCAGCGCCGCTATCGCGGGGCCCCGCACCGAAGAGCAATGGGATGCCTATATCGGCGCGTTGGCCGCGCGGCTGGGGCCTGAAGATGAAGCCTTCGTCGATGGGCTGGTTGCGCCGGGCCATGCATCCACGCTGGGCTACACCGACCCCGCCTATCCGGTCGAAGGGCGACTGCGGCTGCGATAGGGGCGGTCGCTCCTTTCGCATGCACTCGTCACCCCAGCGGAAGCTGGGGTCTCTTGCCGCTCATCCTTTCGTCATTCCCGCCTACACGGGAATGACGAAATGTTGGTGATATATCTTGGAAGGTATAACCATTTGGGTTTGCGCTCCGGCGTCGGCGGGGAGCCGGTGGACAACTCGCCCCCTTGCTTTCGCAACGTGGCCGGCGCGGGTAACCGCTACACATTCGCCCGTCTGAGCCTATCCTACGGAACCCGACCCCACCCCACTCAATAACATCCTTCTATCCTGAGCTTGAACTGGGCTCGGGACGAACGGGGGTTGGGTAGGCTACGGCAGGGGAAAGAAAAAGGGGCGGCGCGATTACCTCGCCCGCCCCTCCATCTCGCTACTCCCAAACCGAGAGCGAAATCAGTCCGCCTTGTAGACGACGTGCCCGACTGCGGTGTTGGATGCGGGGACGTGGTAGAAGCGGTGCAGTTCCTCCACCTTCTCGCCCAGCGCGGCACGCATGATCAGCCACATGATCAGCTCGATGCCTTCGGTGCCTGCTTCACGCAGATATTCGAGGCGGGTGATCTTGCGCAGATCGTCCGGCTGGTCGGCCAGCTTGTCCAGGAATTCATTGTCGAACTCCGGGTTGATCAGGCCGGCGCGCAGGCCCTGCAACTGGTGGCTCATGCCGCCAGTGCCCCAGATCTGCACGTCGAGATCTTCGGGGAAGCTGGCCACGGCATCGCGGATCGCGGCGCCAAGCTGCCAGCAGCGCTCGCCCGAAGGGGTGGGGAACTGGGTCACATTCACGGCCAGCGGGATCACCTTGCAGGGCCATTCCTCCTGCTTGCCGAACACCAGCGAAAGCGGAACGGTCAGGCCATGATCCACATCCATCTGGTTCATGATGGTGATATCGAATTCGTCGATCACCAGCTGTTCGGCGATATGTCCGGCAAGGTCGGTGTGGTTGTAGACGGTCGGCACTGGGCGCGCGCCCCAGCCTTCGTCGGCCGGTTCGAATTCCTCGGCAAAGCCCAGGGCGAAGGTGGGCACGATATCCAGCATCATGGCGGATGCGTGATCGTTGTAGCACAGGATCACCACGTCGGGCGTGTTGTCCCTGGCCCATTCCTTGACCCACCCATACCCGTCGAACACGGGTTTCCAGTAGCCGTCCTGATCGCGCCCATGATCGAACGCGGCCCCGATCGCGGGGACGTGGCTGGTCGCGATGCCAGCGGTAATCTTTGCCATTGGTTCTTGTCCCGGCCGTTAGTTCTTGTCGCGGATCGAGCGGTTGCCCGCGGGGTTGCGCCCGCCGGCCAGCATCATCGCCGCATATTCGTCAGGAGTCATGTCAGTCATCGACCCGACCGCGCGCTGGGCGCTCCAGCCATCCGTGTTCGACAGCTTGACGAGGAAATAGATATTGCCGCCGAGTTCGATCAGGCGGCTGAAATCACGGTCGAGCACGGCCTGCTTCTGGCCTTCGCTCATCCGGAACTTGTCGAGATAGGCGCGCTCGCCAGCCTTGAAGGCTTCGCGATTGGCGGCGTCCATCAGGGACATGCAGAACTTGTGGAGGTGATATGCCTGACGAGACCGTTTGGCAGTGAACACCTTGGTGCCCGGAATATCTTCCAGGTCTTCTAGCGGATAAAGCCGCGTACGCATGAGAGGGGCTTCCTTGGAAGGGGGAAGCCCCTCTCTAGCGAAATCCGCTGGTTTCCGCCAGTGCTGCAATGCAGCGAGAGGCGTTGGTGCAACAGGTGCGACTATTTCGCCACGGCACGCTGGTATGCCGGGCGGGCCTGCAGGCGTGCCGCATAGTCGCGAACGGGCTGCGAAAGATGCTCTTCCAGCTTCAGGGCAAGCGCCATTCCCAGCGCATGGCCAACCGAGATATCGGCGATCGTGAACTTGTCGCCCATGATGTATTCGCGACCATCAGCAAAATGTAGGTCGAGCAGCCTGAAGCGCTTGATGGCGGCCTGCAACTGGTCGTTCACGGTGAAGCTGTCCTGCTGGCCTTCGCCGCCCAGGATGCGGGTGCGGAACACGGCGCTGAGCGGAGCGGTGAGGCTGGCTTCGCCGTAATGCAGGAATTGCAGATGGGTGGCGTAATCCTCGGGGACCTGCGGCCCGACGGTGAAGGCCATCCCCTGCGGCAGGCGGCGGCGGGTGATGTATTGCAGAATGGCGAGGGATTCGCTCAGGATGATGCCGTCATCGTCGATCGCGGGAATCGAGCCGATCGGGCTGATTTCCAGATATTCGGGAGCGGCCGGGATGGTGACGGGGCTTATCCGGTATTCTTCGCCCAGTTCCTCCATCAGCCAGACCACGCGGGTCGAGCGGGAACGGGGGGCGTGGTAGACGGTGATCATCGAGGGAAGCCTTTCCGGGGGTATAGGGATGAGGGGATGAATTCGGTCAGGGCTGCGGGCGGTTGGCAAGCAGGTCGTCCACCACCGCCGGATCGGCCAGGGTAGAGGTGTCGCCCAGATTACCGGTGTCGTTCTCCGCGATCTTGCGCAGGATGCGGCGCATGATCTTGCCGCTGCGCGTCTTGGGCAGGGCGGGGGCGAACTGGATCACGTCGGGCGTGGCGATCGGGCCGATCTCCTTGCGCACCCACTGCACCAGTTCCTTGCGCAGATCGTGGGCGGGTTCCAGCCCGGCGACGCAGGTGACATAGGCGTAGATGCCCTGACCCTTGATGTCGTGCGGCATGCCCACCACGGCGGCTTCGGCCACGGCATCGTGCGCCACCAGCGCGCTTTCGATCTCGGCCGTGCCCATGCGGTGGCCGGAGACGTTGATCACATCGTCGATCCGGCCGGTGATCCAGTAATAGCCGTCCTCGTCGCGGCGGCTGCCGTCGCCGGTGAAATAGTATCCCTTGAAGGTGCTGAAATAGGTCTGAAAGAAGCGTGCATGGTCACCATAAACGGTGCGCATCTGGCCGGGCCAGCTATCGGTGATGACCAGCGCGCCTTCGGTGGCGCCTTCCAGCAGATTGCCTTCCCCGTCCACGATGGCGGGCTGCACGCCGAACATCGGCAGGCTGGCACTGCCGGGCTTCAACGCGGTGGCGCCGGGCAGGGGAGTGATCATGTGGCCGCCCGTCTCGGTCTGCCACCAGGTGTCCACGATGGGGCAGCGGTTGTCGCCCACTACACGATAATACCATTCCCACGCTTCGGGATTGATCGGCTCGCCGACCGAGCCGAGCAGGCGCAGGGATGAGCGGCTTGTCTTCTTCACCCATTCATCCCCTTCGCGCATCAGGGCGCGCAGGGCGGTGGGCGCGGCATAGAAGGTTTCGACCTGGTACTTGTCGACCACTTGCCAGAAGCGGGAGAAGTCCGGCCAGTTGGGCACGCCTTCGAACATCAGCGTGGTGCCGCCGTTCAGCAGGGGCCCGTAGACCACGTAACTGTGCCCTGTGACCCAGCCGATATCGGCCGCGCACCAATAGATCGGATTGCTGCCATCGGCATGGCGCCGGTGATCGAAGGTGTATTCATGGGTCATCGAAACCCACACCGCATAGCCGCCGGTGGTGTGCAGCACGCCCTTGGGCTTGCCGGTCGATCCGCTGGTGTAGAGGATGAACAGCGGATCTTCCGCGCCCATTTCCTCAGGGAGGCAATCGGGGGAAGCGGCGGCGACTTCATCGTGCCACCACACATCCCGCCCATCCTTCATGGGGATGTCCGATCCGGTGTGGCGGACCACGATTACCCGCTCGACATCCTTGGCGTGATGTTCCAGCGCGGCATCGACATTGGCCTTGAGCGGGATCTTGCGCCCGCCGCGCAGGCCCTCGTCCGCCGTGATGACGATGGTGCTGGCGCAATCGTCGATCCGCCCGCCCAGCGCCTCGGGGCTGAAGCCGGCGAAGACGATGGAATGGACCGCCCCGATCCGCGCGCAGGCCAGCATGGCCACGGCCGCTTCGGTAATCATCGGGAGGTAGATGGTGACGCGATCGCCCTTGTTGACGCCATTGGCCTTCAGCGCATTGGCAAAGCGGCAAACCTGTTCATGAAGCTCGCGATAGGTGAGGCTGCGGCCGGGGGCGGATGGATCATCCGGCTCCCACAGGATGGCAATCGTGTCGCCCCGCTCGGCCAGATGGCGGTCGAGACAGTTGGCGGCGAGGTTCAGCGTCCCGTCCTCGAACCAGCGGATACGGAAATCCGCTTCGTCGAAACTGGTGTCCTTCACCTTGGTGAACGGCTTGATCCAGTCGATCCTGCGGGCTTCCCCCGCCCAGAAATTCTCTGGATCCTCCACCGAGGCGCGATATTTGATCGCATAGGCATCGGCATCGATCAGCGCATCGCGCGCCCATTCTGCCGTTACCGGATGGAGGGTAACCTCGCTCATCGCCAACTCCCGAAATCTGTTGTCCGGTTGCGCGATAATGGCTGATGCGCGTTAGCGCCAGAGGGCGTCTAGCGCGGGGATCAGGTGAGGGCGGTGTTCTTCGGGGATGCGGGCGACCAGATCGGTCTCGAACTGGGAGAGCGTGCTGCGCACCACCTCCAGCCGTTTCTTGCCTGCAGCAGTGAGGGTGAGGCCCTGAGATTTCCCATCGATCGGCGCGCGTTCGACCAGCCCGGCATCTTCCAGCCGCTTGAGCAGGGGGACCATGTTGGCGCGCTGTATGTCCAGCGCGCGGCCCACCGCGCTGGCGGTGACTTTCGGGTTGTCGCCGATCAGCAGCAGCACCGTGGCATCGACCAGGCGCATCTCGTGCTTGGCGAGGCGCTGCATCAGGTCGGCCATCACCGTGATCGATGCGCGCCTGAGCGAATATCCTGGAGAGTTGGCGAGAGGGTCGCGCATTCGATCGCTTTTTTTGCTGGAGATTGTTGTTGAGTATAACAATCTGGAGGATTATGGGCAACCGCTATAACGCCGGGTCCAATACCCGATTCCTCAGAGGAGAACCACCATGGCAATGCCGTCGCAGCCCGATCCCCGTCCTGAAGAAGAAACCGTCCGCTACGATATCGTCGATGGCGTGGCATGGGTCTATTTCAACCGCCCCGACAAGCGCAACTGCATGAGCCCCAAGCTCAATCGCCAGATGAAGCGCGTGCTGGAAGCTCTGGAATTCCGCGACGACGTGAAGGTTCTGGTTCTGACCGGCGAAGGCACCGCCTGGACCGCCGGCATGGATTTGCTGGAATATTTCCGCATGACCGAAGCGCAGGGCCTGGGCGCCATCCGCGCAAGCCAGCGCGAAAGCTATGGCTGGTTCGAACGCCTGCGCTGGTACGAAAAGCCCACCGTGGCGATGATCAATGGCTGGTGCTTCGGCGGCGGTTATGGCCCGCTGTTCGGCTGCGACATCGCGATCGCTTCGGAAGATGCGCAGTTTGGCCTGTCGGAAATCAACTGGGGCATCCTGCCCGGCGGTGGCGCATCCAAGGTCGCGCAGGAACTCATGCCGTTCCGCAAGGCCATGTATCACGCCATGATGGGCGAAAACCTGACCGGCAAGCAGGCTGAAGAACAGGGCCTCGTCACCGAAGCGGTCCCTGCCGACCAGCTGAAGGCACGCGTGCAGGAAATCTGCGACGTGCTGAAGAAGAAGGACAGCCACGCATTGCGCGCCACCAAGTGGACGATGCGCCGCATGGTCGACATGACCTATGACAACGGCCTGGAATACCAGATCCGTGCACAGGAAGCGCTGCACAGCTTTGGCGGTGCCGAGGCCCGCAAGGAAGCGACCAAGCAGTTCCTCGACGACAAGGCATTCAAGCCGGGCCTCGAAACGTTCGACAAGAGCAAGATCTCGGGCGAATAATCCGATTTCATTGACACTGTCCGCGTGGGCGCTTGTCCACGCGGACCGCTCCCCCTAGGGAGCATCCGGACTCGACGATGCCCCGGAGCCGTCCAGGCCCGCCGGGGCATTCGCCTGCATGGGAGAATTCAACGATGAGCGGCCAGCGCTTTACCAACAAACAGATCGACCGCCTCCTGCGCCCGAAGAGCGTGGCAGTGATCGGGGCATCGGATCGTCACGGCGCGCTTGGCGCCACCCTGCTGAACAATCTGGTGCAGTATGAATTCGCCGGGGACATCTATCCGGTGAACCCGAAGCGCGAGGAAATCGCCGGGTTGAAGTGCTATCCTTCGGTCGACGTGCTTCCCGAAGGTATCGATTGCGCGGTTCTCGCCATCCCCCGTCCCTTCGTGCTCGACACGGTGCGCGGCCTTGCCGGGCGCGGCTGCGGCGCGGTGGTGATCTATTCCGCCGGCTTCTCGGAAGCAGGTGAGGAAGGGATGAAGGAACAGCTCGAACTCGGTGCGATCGCGGCCGAATACGGCATGGTGATCGAAGGCCCGAACTGCCTGGGCTGCACCAACTATGTCGCGCGCGTGCCGCTGACCTTCGTCGAAACCAACATGCAGACCCCGCCCAAGGGCACCCGCGCAGTGGGCATCGCCAGCCAGTCGGGCGCGCTTGCCGCGGTGCTTGCCACCGCGCTCCATCCGCGCGGCTGCTATGTTTCCACCTCCGTCTCCACCGGCAACGAAGCCGCTTCGGGCGTGGAAGACTATGTGAACTGGCTGGTGGATGACGAAGATACACACGTCATCGCCATGTATGTGGAAAGCCTGCGCCGCCCGCAGGCCTTCATCGAAGCCGCCCGCCGCGCCCGCGCCGCCGGCAAGCCGATCATCATGCTGCACCCCGGCAAGTCCAACAAGGCGCAGGAATCCGCCGCGACCCACACCGGCGCGATGGCGGGCGACTATGCGCTGATGAAGGCGAAGCTGGGCCGTGAAGGCGTGATCTTCGCCGACACGCTGGAAGAGCTGGAAGACATCACCGAAATCGCGCTGCGCTGCCCGGCTCTGCCCGGCGCGAACATGGCGGTTCTGGGCGAAAGCGGCGCACTGCGCGGCCTGGCCTTCGATATTGCCGAGGATATCGGGCTCGACCTGATCGACCTGAATGATGACAACAGCCCGGCCCTGCGCGCGGTGCTGCCCGATTTCGTGCCGGTCTCGAACCCGACCGACATCACCGCGATCGGCCTGTCCGAGCCTGAAATCTACACCAAGGTGCTGACCGCGCTGCTGGAAGACGATCGTGTCGGTTCGGTGGTCGCCTCGATCATCCAGTCCGACCCGATCACGTCCAAGATCAAGTTCCCGCACATCATCAAGGTGCTCGAAGACGGCACCTTCTCCAAGCCGCTGGTCTTTGCGGGCGTGGACGAAGGCGCGAAGGTTCCGCAGGAATATATCGACGGCCTGCGCGCCGTGGGTATCCCCTGGTTCCCCAGCACGGAACGCGCCTATCGCGCGATTGCCCGCCTGGCCGACCTTTCCAAGCGCGACCTGTCCGACAATTCGGGCAAGCCGCTGCCGGTTCCGGGCCTCGACAAGGCTTCGGGCGTGGTGCCGGAATACAAGGCCAAGGAACTGCTCGCCCCGTTGGGCATCCCGTTCCCCAAGAGCAAGTTCGCCGCCACGGCTGACGCCGCCGCCGCTGCCGCCGAGGAAATTGGCTATCCGGTGGTGTTGAAGGCGCAGGCTGCCGCGCTTGGCCACAAGAGCGATGCCGGCGGGGTGATCCTGAAGCTGGCCGATGCCGATGCGGTGAAGGCCGCCTTCGACAGGATCTTCACCAATGTCGCGGCCTATGACGCCTCGATCCAGCTCGATGGCGTGCTGGTCGAGAAGATGGGCACGATGGGCATGGAAATGATCGTCGGCGCCAAGGGCGATCCCGAATGGGGGCCCGTCGTGCTGGTCGGCTTCGGCGGCGTGACTGCTGAAATCCTGAAGGATGTCGTGCTGGTGACGCCCGATCTGTCGGAAGCGCAGGTGGTCGAAAAGCTGCTTGGCCTCAAGCAGGCCAAGCTGCTCACCGGCTATCGCGGTTCGCCTGAGCTGGACGTGGCCGCGCTGGCCAAGCTGGTGGTCGAGATGGGCCGGATCATGGCGGGCAACCCCGCCATCCGCGAGATCGACCTCAACCCCGTCATCATCCATCCCAAGGGCGAAGGCGTGGTCGCGCTCGACGCGCTGATGCTGGTTGAACACTGAGAACCGTCATTTCTGACCGCCCCGATCGCGCACGAAGTGTATGATCGGGGCGCATGAAACCCGCCTCAAGATGCATCGAAACCCGCGTCAGCGGGCCACGCAATCGGCTTCCATTCCGGCATCCCCCACGATTGGGCGGATGGATACCGGAATGGAGCGATGACCAGGCGGGACGGAACGTCTATGCGGGCGTTTCGACCGGACTTGCCCATGTAACCCTTGCTGCCTAGGTTCGGCGGCGAAGAAGGAACCCCGATGCCCCAGAATATGCTCGAACAGCTCTCCGCAACCAATCCCGACTGCGAAATCTGGTGGGATTCGTCGCCGGTGATCTTTCCGAGCTGGAAGGCCGAAACGCTGGCCAAGGCTCCGGCGGGCAAGGAAGCGGACTGGGACGCGCAGATCACCGCGCTTTACGATGCGCAGACCATCGCCACCCAGGGCACGATGGGCTTCCGTGGGGTCACCACCAATCCCCCGCTGTCGCTGCAGGCGGTGAAGCTCGATCCGCAGGGCTGGGCCAAGCGGATCAAGGACATCGCCAAGGCCGATCCGGCGCTGGATGTCGAAGGCGTCTATTGGGCCGCCTATCTCGATCTGGTCCGCATTGGAGCGGAAGCGATCCGCCCGGTATATGACAAGTCGGGCGGCAAGTACGGCTTCCTTTCGGGCCAGGTCGATCCGCGCTTCGTCAACGATGGCGACAAGATGCTGGCGCAGGGCCTTACCATCGCGGCCGAAGGCGAAAACGTGATGGTCAAGCTGCCCGGCTCCAAGACCGGCTACGAGGTTCTGGAAGAACTGACCGCGCTCGGCATCTCCACCAACAACACCTGCAGCTTCACCGTGCCGCAATATGTGCGCTGCATGGCCGCGGTTTCCGCCGGCCTGCTGCGGGCAAAGGCGGCGGGGATCGACCTGAGCAACTGGCGTTCGGTCATCACCCACATGTCCGCCCGCCTTGGCGAGCTGAGCGACTGGAAGACCGAGGCGAAGGCCCGCGGCATCGAACTGACCACGCCGGAAATCCGCGATGGCGAAGAAGCCGTGCTTAAGCGCGCCTATCACTTCGGCAAGTCGGCCGGGCACCCGTCCAAGATGCTGCAATGCTCCGTCCGGATCGAAAAGGACGAGCGTACCGGCAAGACCGTGAGCCGCCAGATCCAGGATTATGCCGGCAGCGACATGGTCTACACCCTGCCGCCCAGCTTCATCGCCGGGCTGATCGAACGCGGGGAAGAATTCGATGACTTCGATCCCCACGCGATCGACCGCGAGCCGAACAAGGCCACGCTCGAAAAGCTGCTGAAGCTGCCCAGCTTCCGCCAGGCCTATGAATTTGACGGGATGAAGCCTGATGAGTTCGTGCAGTTCGGATCGTTCAAGGCGACCGACACGGAATTCGCCGCGGCCACGCGCCAGACGGTCGATTTCGTGCGGATGACGCTGGAAGGCTGACGCCCCGCTAACGGCGGGAATCCTCGTGGCCCTCTGGCGGGATGAGCCCCTAGTTGCGCCTGATCCCGTAATCGATGCGGATGCGGACCCATTCGCCCACCTGGGACTTGCCTCCCACGCGCGGCGGGCGGACCTGGAACTGCCATGCGGCTGCCACCACGGCGCGGGCGATGTTGGATCGGGCAGGGGATTCATCCAGCGCCACGCAATCCTCCACCCGGAAATCGGGCGCGGTGCGGCATGCGATCAGGCCCCAGCCGGGGCCTTGCGCGGTCGAGAGATAGCCTGCCAGTTCATTGTCGTAAGGTTCGCGATACCAGGCGGCCGCATAGAGCGGCTGGCCGTTCGGCGCCGTGCCCACGCGCTGCGAATCCCCCGCGCGCGGCCCGGCCGGCGGGCCATAGGTTTGCTGGGGCTGGGCTGCGGGGGCGGCCGGCGCGGCCGGCGCGCGCGGCATGGCGCTGATATCGGGCACGTCATTGCGCGGTACGAGCACAAAGGCCGGCGGGGGGGTCTGCTGCTGCTGCGGCGTGGGTGGCGCAACTTCGGGTTGAGGCTGTGCCTGCTCCGGCTGTTGAGCGGTCGGTTGCGGCTCGCTGCTCTGCTCCTGCTCAGGCTCTTCGCTTTCGGGCTCCGCGGCATCCTCCGGGTCCGATCCGGCATCGAAGGTGGAGATGATCGAACCCGCTTCCTCGGGCTTCGAACCGTCGCGACCGAGCGTGAACAGCAGCAGGATCAAAATCGCTTCGAGCAGCAGCGCGACTGCAATGCCGGTCGCCCGCCGTCCCAGGCCGTCCCGAAGTCGCTCGAGAAGGGGGCGCGAAAACTGGTTCGAGTGGAACAAGCAACCTCGACTTTCGCTGCCGCTGAAGGGCGTTTGCGACAGGGGGCTTGACCCCTAGAATGGCCCCATCTTTCGCACAAGACGGGCAGCGACACGATGCCACATCTTATCGATGACTGAATTAACGCCAGCTTTCGCAGAGTCAGGATCTTAAGGCTTTGGCGATTGGGTATTTATGGACCAGCACCAACACCCGCCCGTCCTGAGCTTGTCGAAGGACACGCTGAAACGAAAGATTGAGCGATACTCCTTCAAAGGCACCGGCAACGCGTGTCCTTCGACAAGCTCAGGGCGAACGGAGGTGGGAAAGTTTGAAGGGTGAAAGGCGGAAGGTGGAAGGCGGCAATCAACGATTCAGGTTCGTAAGTACCCAAACGCCAGGGCTTTAGACGAAGCGAGCGATCACTTCCAGAAAGGCCCGACCATAGGCCTCACGCTTGCGCGTGCCGACGCCGGTGATGTGCGACAGGTCGTAATCCGTCAGCGGGCGCTGGGCAGCCATTTCGCGCAACGTGCTGTCATGGAAGATGACGTAGGGCGGCACGTCGGCATCCTTTGCCAGTTCGCGCCGCAGTTCGCGCAAGGCATCGAACAGAGGATCGCCCACGGGGTTGGCCGCGGACCCGCCCTTGCGGCCGCGTCGGGCGCGGGCGGGGGGCAGGATCAACTGCACCTCTTCCTCGCCTTTCAGGATCGCGCGTGCGGCAGGGCCGAACATCAGACCGCCATGCTCGTTCGTCTCCAGCGCGCCACGCACCATCAGCGCGCGTGCGGCAGGCTTGATCAGCGCGGTTTCCTCGCCCGCGACGATCCCGAACACGGAGAGGGTATCGTGGCGGCGCTGGACGATGCGGTCATCGCTCTTGCCCAGCAGAACCGCCTCGACATGGCCAAGGCCGAAGCTCTGCCCGGTGCGATAGACGGCTGACAGCAGTTTCTGCGCCGTCTGCGTGGCGTCCACGCTGGCCGGTGGCGAAAGGCAGTTGTCGCAATTGCCGCAGGTGGCGGGCGGGTTCTCGCCGAAATGGCGCAACAGCACCGCGCGGCGGCATCCGGCGGTTTCGACCAGCGCACCCAGGGTGGAAATGCGCGTGCGCTCCCCCTGCTGGCGCGATGGCTCGACCTCACCGATACGCTGGCGGGCGCGGACGAAATCCTCGGCGCCCCACAACAGGGTGGCGGTAGCAGGCTCGCCATCGCGCCCCGCACGGCCACTTTCCTGATAATAGGATTCGATCGATTTGGGCAGGCCCGCATGGACCACGAAGCGCACGTCCGGCTTGTCGATCCCCATGCCGAAGGCGACGGTGGCGACCATCACCATCTCCTCGCTCGCCAGGAAGGCGGCCTGGTTGGCGGCGCGTAGATGCGGGTCCAGCCCGGCGTGATAGGGCAGCACGGGGCGGCCCCTGGCGCCAAGGCTTTCGGCCAGCTTCTCCGTCATCGCGCGGGTCTGCGCATAGACGATGCCGGGGCCGGGATTGGCGGCCAGCACATCGGCCAACTGGCGTGAAATTCCGTCGCGCGGCTGCACGGCATAGCGGATGTTGGGCCGGTCGAAGCCCGACACGATCAGGCCGTCCTGCGGGATGCCCAACTGGGTCAGGATGTCGGCGCGGGTGTGGTGATCGGCCGTGGCGGTCAGCGCCAGGCGCGGAACCTGCGGGAAAGCATCGAGCAGTGGGCGCAGCAGGCGATAGTCGGGGCGGAAATCGTGCCCCCATTCGGAAACGCAATGCGCCTCGTCGATGGCGAACAGGCACAGCTTCGACCGCTCCAGCAGCGAACGGAACCCGTCGCCGCTGGCCCGTTCCGGCGCGACGTAGAGCAGGTCGAGATCGCCCGCGACAAGCCGGTCCTGCGTTTCGCGCCAGTCCGCATCGGCGGAGGTCAGACTGGCCGCGCGAATGCCCAGCGCCCGCGCGGAACGCAACTGGTCATGCATCAGCGCGATCAGCGGCGAGATGACCACGCAGCAGCCGGGCAGGGCAACGGCGGGAAGCTGGTAGCACAGCGACTTGCCCGCGCCCGTCGGCATGATCGCCAAGGTGCCCCGGCCTTCCAGCACGCGGTCAACGACCTGTTCCTGCACGCCGCGGAAATGCTCGAAACCGAAGACGTCGTGCAGCAATGTGGCGGGATCGGGGAGCATCCGGCGGGGTATAGGTACAGATATATCGTCATGCCAGCGGAGGCTGGCATCTTTCCCCGTGTTGTCTAATCCTGCCAGCTATGATTGGCGGTTGGACTTACATTTTAACAAACAAGCCCAACGGGGTTCTGTATGTCGGCGTGACAAGCGATATCGCTGTGCGGATGATGCAGCATCGCGCGGGAACAGGTTCGGTTTTCTGCCGGAAATATGGACTGAAGCGGCTCGTCCTGGTGGAACGACATGAAACGATCGCCGAAGCCATCGCGCGCGAGAAGGCGGTGAAGGCATGGCGGCGCGCGTGGAAGATTCGCTTGATCGAAGAGAGCAATCCAAATTGGGACGATCTCTTCGATGCCATTCTGTGATCGATAGAGATGCCAGCCTGCGCTGGCATGACGACTAAAGCCTAAAACGCCGCCAACCCGGTGATCGCGCGGCCCAGTATCAGGGCATGCACATCGTGGGTGCCTTCATAGGTGTTCACCGTTTCGAGGTTCACCATGTGGCGGATCACCTGGTATTCCTCGGATATGCCGTTGCCGCCGTGCATGTCGCGAGCGAGGCGGGCGATGTCGAGCGCCTTGCCGACATTGTTGCGCTTCACCATGCTGATCATCTCGGGCGCGAAGCGGTCTTCCTCGATCAGGCGGCCAACCCGCAGCGATGCCTGCAGGCCCAGCGTTATGTCGGTCGCCATATCGGCCAGCTTCTTCTGGAAAAGCTGCGTACCGGCGAGCGGACGGCCGAACTGCTTGCGATCCAGCCCATACTGGCGGGCGGCGGCATAGCAGAACTCGGCTGCGCCCAGCGCGCCCCATGAAATGCCGTAGCGCGCGCGGTTGAGGCAGCCGAACGGACCTTTCAGCCCTTCGACATCAGGCAGCAGCGCATCGGCGCCCACCTTCACCTCGTCCATCATGATCATGCCGGTGGTGCTGGCGCGCAGGGAGATCTTCCCTTCGATCTTCGGGGCTTCGAGGCCCTTCATCCCCTTTTCGAGGACGAAGCCCTTGATCTTCCCATCATGCGCCTCGCTCCTGGCCCAGATAACGAAGACATCGGAGAAGGGGGAGTTGCTGATCCAGGTCTTGCTGCCCGAGATGACGTAGCCATCGCCATCCTTCTTCGCCAGGGTGCGCATCCCGCCGGGATCGCTGCCTGCGTCTGGCTCGGTCAGTCCGAAGCAGCCGATCAGCTCGCCGGAGGCCAGGCCGGGAAGGTATTTCCGGCGCTGTTCCTCGGTGCCATAGGCATGGATTGGATACATCACGAGGCTTGACTGGACGCTGGCCATCGAGCGATAGCCGGAATCGACCCGCTCGATCTCGCGCGCGACAAGGCCGTAGGCGACATAGCCCGCACCGGCGCAGCCATACTCCTCGGGGAGGGTAATGCCCAGCAGGCCGGCCTGGCCGAACAGGCGGAACAGTTCGGGGGCGTCCACCTCGTCACGGAAGGCGTCGATCACGCGCGGCTGCAGCTCGCTCTGCGCAAAGCCGCGCGCAGCGTCGCGGATCATCCGCTCCTCGTCAGTCAGCTGGCTTTCCAGATCGAACGGATCGGACCAGTCGAACGGCACCATTCCGGCCATGTGAGATAGTCTCCTCTGCAACCGGGTGACTAGCGCCGGGCGAGCGTGCTGGCAATCGCGCACGCCGCCCCGGGGGCCACTGCTGTCAAAGGCTGCCGAACTTGCCCTCGAAACCGGCGGTATCCCCGGCGGAGAGAAGTCTGGCCTGTTCGATCCAGTTGTCGCGCCGGATGCGGCCCGCAAACGTGCCCAGTTGCGCGTCGATCCGGTCGACGTCCGCCTCGTTCCACGCGGCGATCTGCGCGAAGCTCGTCACCCCCAACTCGTTCACCAGCCTTTCCAGCTTGGGGCCGAGACCCTTTATTCGCTTGAGATCGTCTGCGGCAGTCGGGGCTGGCGGCGGAGGAGCTGGAGGCGGGGGGGCGGGAATGGGTTCCGGCGCCGGTTCGACAATCACCACGGGTTCCGGCCGCGTTTCGGGAGCCGGGGTCGGTTCGGGCGCAGGTTCCGCCTTCACGGCAGCGGGCGGTGAATCGATCAGCGCCTGGTTACGCTGCGCGGGGGCGGCGCCTTCATCCAGCACATCAGGCCTGGTGCTGATCACCCGCGTCTTGCGGCCGGCGACGAAGACCCACCACGCTACTACAATCCCGATTACCAGAGCGATCACCAGCAACAGCCAGTTCGCTTGGACAAGCTCCATCATTCGCCATTCTCCCTGTCCGGCGCCCAGGCTCCCCAGATCGCCCAGCCGATTCCGATGCCCACCGCATAGGCGAGCAGCAGCAGCACCAGCAATTCGAGCCAGATCGGCATGGAGCCCCTTTTTTCGTGTCCCCCCGATGCTAGGGGTTATAGTCCTGCAAGCCAAGCGGCATGGCGCATCACCGTGCGCCCGGCACATCGACCGGAGTGGGCTTTATCGGCATGCTGGCCACAACCGAGAACTCGATACGCCGGTTGGCCGGATCGCCCGGGTCCAGGCCCTCGACCGGCGATGCCGACCCCACGCCCTGCGCGCGCAGGCCATCTGCCGGTATCCCGCGCGAGATCAGCGCCAGCCGCACGGCATGCGCCCGCTCGCGCGAGAGGGCGAGGTTCCCGGGCTCCGGCCCCGATGAGTCGGTATGGCCGGTGATCGCGATGATGCTGCCCAGGCAGGGGCGCAGCGCTTGCGCCACCTCGGCCACCAGCCCGCGGCTGGTCGCGTCTATGCGGGCGGAACTTTCCTCGAACCGGATGGAGCGGGCGCGCAGCAGGGCCTCCACGTCTTCCTGGCAATGGAGCGGGCGGGGCTGCGGCACCTTGCTGGCGGCAAGGCCGGTGCTGTCGGACCAGTAGACTCCGTTGACCCCCGGAATCTTCGATACCGCCTTGGCCACGCGATCGCGCACTTTCTCGCTCAGTCCTTCACCGCCGCTCAGCATCGGATGGCGGCTGGGTGATCCGCCTGCGCTGGCGAAGCGCGCGGTGATGCCTTTGCCCCCGGCCTCCGCGATGGCGGTTTCGGCTTGCCGGGCCATTTCCGCCACCATCTCGGGCCCCGTCGCCCGCGCACCGGCGAGAGCCAGCGCAAAGACGACGGCGGCGCCGGCGACGACGGGAATATAGGGGCTGCGGATCACACCCGGTTCATAGGCCGCGTTACCGCGTTCAGTCCAGCCCGTCGGCCAGCCCGGCCAGCCGGACGAACTCCTGCCGCCAGAAATCCGTCTGGTCGCCTGCCAGCTTCACGATGTCGGCATAGGTGAAATCGCCCAGCAGCGTATCGCCGCGCAGCTTCTGGCCATAGGCCGCGACGGCCAGCGCGAAGGCCATGTCGCCGGAAGGGGCGCGGGCCGATGCCAGCATGCTCGACGGCACGGCCCGCTCGATCAGCTTCGACGTGGTTCCATCAGGCATCTTGTAGCGCAGCTTCACGAAGGCGAACTCTTCCGACCTGGAAAGCGCGGCGGCGGCAGGCGCATCTTCATAGCGGCGGGGGGAAATCCACCCTTCCGCCCCGGCAGGGACGATCTCGTAGATCGCGGTAACCTGATGCCCGGCGCCGATATCGCCGGCGTCCACCTTGTCATTGGCGAAATCCTCTTCGCGCAAGGCCCGGTTCTCATAGCCGATCAGGCGATACTGGCTGACTTTCGAGGGGTTGAACTCAACCTGGATCTTCACATCCTTGGCGATGGTGAAGAGGGTGGAGGACATCTCGTCCTTCAGCACCTTCTCCGCTTCCAGCGCCGTGTCGATATAGGCGTAATTGCCGTTACCGTGATTGGCGATCTGCTCCATCATGGCTTCGTTGTAATTGCCGGTGCCGAAGCCCAGCGTGGTCAGCGTCACGCCGGAATCGCGTTCGCGCTCCACCATTTCGATCAGCGATTCATCGCGGGTCGTGCCTACGTTGAAATCGCCGTCGGTGGCCAGGATCACGCGGTTCACGCCGCCTTCGATCATGTTGTCCCGCGCGATCTGGTAGGCGAGCCTGATGCCCGCGCCGCCAGCGGTGGAGCCGCCCGCTTCCAGCTTTTCGAGCGCCGCGCGGATCTTGCGCTTGTCGCTGGTGGGTTCCAGGACCAGCCCGGCCGCACCGGCGTAAACCACGATGGAAACCTTGTCCTTCGCGGTCAGTCCATCCGACAGGCTGTTCATCGCCGCCTTCACCAGCGGCAGCTTGTCGGCGGAATTCATGGACCCGGAAACGTCGAGCAGGAACACCAGATTGGCAGGCGGCCGCTCGCTCCGAGGCAGGTCATAGCCCCTCAGGCCGATGCGCAACAGGCGTGTCCTGGCGTTCCAGGGTGTAGCCGCCACGTCGGTCGTCACCGTGAAGGGCACGGCGCGGTCCTTCGGCGCGGCATAGTCATAGCGGAAGTAGTTGATCATCTCCTCGGTGCGGACGGCATCGCGGGGAGGCAGCGTCCCGCCACTGACGAAGCGGCGGGCATTGGCATAGGCGCCGGTATCCACATCGACGGAGAAGGTAGACACGGGTTCCGCCGCCGCGATCTTCACGGGCGATACTTCATGCCCGTCATAGCGTTCGTTGCCGGGATCGGTGGCGACCACCACCGGGGGCACGAAGTAACCCTGCGGCGCGGCGCGGGTCATCATGGCCGAGAAGTCTCCGCCGACCGGGGCAGGCAGGGGAGGAGGGGGCGGAGGTGGGGGAGGCGGCGGAGGAGGAGGTGGTGGCGGGGGCGGGGGTGCTTCCATCTCGCCGTCGAACGAATTCTTGATTGCGCCATTCGTGGCGCAAGCCGCAACCGTGGCGATGAGCGAGACGGCAAGCGCCGCCCTGGCGATCCGTTGAGGGGAAAAGCGCCTCGAACCCTGCATCAGCCTATCCTCTTCGGCGGTTGCGTGTCGGATCGCAAGCTCGTGCCGAACGCGTGAACTACGACTGAACGTTCCCCAGCCGCGATGAGGCGCGCCGGATCACGTGTTGATCGGTGCTTCGTCCGCTGTCTTCGGCCCGATATTCTTGCGGAACAGCATCCGGTCGTCATGGCCGAAACCCTTCCGCCAGATCACGAAGCAGTAGACGAACAGAATAGCCGGAACGCCGATAATCAGCTCTGCCCATTCGGGAAGTTGCACGGCCACCCAGCCCACGACCACCGCAGGCGCTGCTGCCCAGACCAGCGCCCAGCGCCAGTTGTTCACGCGTTCTCCGAGAATGCGGGACAGCAGCACGCCCTTGACGATGGAAGCGAAAGCCAGCGCCAGCATCAGCGCCATCGCGGCGGCGGCGGCGTAATAGAGTTCCGACCAGCCAAGCTGCCGAAGCTCGATCATGAAAGCCACGGTCAAGCCGGCCTGCAGGGTGATCGTGGTGAGCGAAACCCACAGGTTCTTCATCCGTGCGACATAGATCAGCGCGGCTTCGGAAACGACCGCGGTGGCGGCCACGACCTCGGCAATCAGCAGGAAGGCCAGCGCTGCGGTGCCGCCCACGAATTCCGGCCCGACAAGGCCCATTACCGCTTCGCCCGGAATGCCCAGCGCCAGCGCAACCCCTGCCTGCATCGCGGTGATCCAGAAACCCACCTGGCAGACCTGCTTGGCGATGGCGGAGTAGTTCTTGTCTTTCAGGTTACGGGTGATGACCGGGCCAAGGATCGGTTCGAAACTGGTCTTCAGCTTGGACGGCAGGCTGGCTACCTGCTGTGCGGCCCAATAGATGCCGACTGCGGTTGGCGAGGCGAACTGGCCCAGGATCGCGATGTCCAGCCTGCGCGATCCCCATTCCACCGCGTCAGCCGCCGCCAACGGGATATTGCTTATGGCCAGCCGCGAGATACGCCCGAAATTCGGCAGCCAGCCGCGCGGCAGGCCGTAGGTCCGCAGCACGGCATACAGCGCGATGCCGGCGGCAGCGACGATCGAGGCGATGTAGGACAAGGCCAGGCCGCTGTCCGGCACGAGGAAGAAGGCGCCTGCCGCCACGATCGACAGCACCCATGGCTCCACCACCGCGCGGGCCTTTACAGTCGTGCCTATGTCGTAACGATAGGCCTGCGCCGAAAGGGCGATATCGGTGAGGGTGAAGGGGATCACCGCCAGCGGAAGCAGCATGTCGATCTGCGAATATTGCCCGCTGGGGAACATCACCAGCGGGAAAGTCATCAGCAGGGCGGAAAGAACGATGCCGGTCAGGACACTGAGCAGCATGCCATCGGCGACGATGTGGCTATCCGGCTGTTCCCCGCGCGACAATTGCTGCGCCAGGCCGCGCTTTTGCCCGAACGCGGCGACCTGGGCGGCCAGTTCCACCGCGACCAGCGCATAGGCGAAACGGCCCAGCGCATCGGCGCCGTAAAGCCGGCCGGCGATGAACAGGAAGGGGATGCGCGCGGCAAGGCGCAGCAGGAAACCCATGAAGTTGGTGCGGCCGCCTCGTGCCAGCGCGGCGATATCGCCCTGCACCTTGTCTGCGCTCACGCCGGGGCTCCTTCCGCGCGGAGCGGCCGGGCCAGCAGGTCGGAGGCGACTTCACGCGCGGGTGCCCCGTCCAGCATGCGGCCCACCGCTTCCGCGATGGGCATGGCGATGCCGAGGGCGCGGGCCCGCTCGATCAGCACCGGCGCGGTGAAGGCGCCTTCCGCCACCGTATGGCGATTGGCCATGAGATCGGCAGGGGATTGCCCTTCGCCCAGCGCCTTGCCGAGTGAGAAATTGCGGCTGGAGGTGGAGGAACAGGTCAGCACCAGATCGCCCAGGCCACACAATCCCGCCAGCGTATCGCGATTGGCGCCCAGCGCCTCGCCAAAGCGAAGCATCTCGGCATATCCGCGCGCGATCAGGGCAGACCGGGCATTCTGGCCAAGGCCGAGCCCGTCGACCACGCCGCAGGCAATCGCCAGGACATTCTTCACCGCGCCGCCGATCTCCGCGCCGGTCAGGTCATCCGAATAATAGGGGCGGAAGCTGGGCCGGGCGATGGCGGGCGACAGGCGCTGCCATTGCGCTTCGCCGCCGCCGCACGCCAGCGTCACGGCGGTTGGCAGGCCAGCGGCCACTTCATGGGCGAAGGTGGGGCCGGACAGCACGGCAATCTCGCTGCCGGGTGCGGCATCCTGCGCGACTTCCGCCATCAGGCGGCCGGTCGCGGCCTCTATCCCCTTGTTGCAGAGAACCAGATCGCGGGGGAAGCGGGGGAAATCGGCCAGCACCGTGCCCATATGCTGGGCCGGGGTTACGAGCAGTATGATATCGCACCCCGCTGCTTCGGCCACTTCACCGGTCGCGCGGATCGATGGGGCCAGCTTGGCCGATGGCAGGAACAGGCTGTTGGTGCGGCGGGTGTTGATCTCGTCGACCAGTTCAGGCTCCCGCGCCCAAAGCAGCACTGGCGAACCATCGCCTGCAAGCATCTGCGCCAGCGCGGTGCCCCACGCGCCTGCCCCCAACACGGCAATCATGCTTTCACTCCTGCGCCGCGAACGGGTTCCGCCTCGGGATCGAGCGGCCAGCGTGGCCGGGCCGCGATATCGAGCGGGTCGGATGCACCGGGGGTGAACCGTTCAAGCCCCGCCCAGGCGATCATCGCCGCATTATCGGTGCACAGTGCCATCGGGGGGGCTGAGAAGGGCAATCCGAACTCTCCCGCAAGTTCTTCCAACGCGGCGCGGACCGATCGGTTCGCCGCCACGCCGCCTGCAACCACCAGAGCGGTCACGGGCTGCATGGTGCCCAGCGCCTTGCGCAGTCGATCTATCACGCAATCGATGGCAGCTTTTTGAAAACTTGCGGCGATATCGGCCGGGGCGTGGATTTGCGCATCGCGGGCGCGCATGACCGCGCTTTTCAGGCCGGCGAAGGAGAAGTGCGGTTCCGCGCTGCCCAGCAGGGGGCGGGGCAGGGGGACGCCCCTGGGATCGCCTTCCAGCGCCAGTTTCTCAACCTGGGGGCCGCCGGGGAAGCCCAGGCCCAAGAGCTTGGCCGTCTTGTCGAAAGCTTCGCCCAGCGCATCGTCGATCGTGGTGGCGATGCGCTTGTATTGGCCGACGCCGTCCACCCGCAGGATCTGGCAATGTCCACCGGAGACCAGCAGCAGCGCGTAGGGAAATTCGAGCGAGGGATCGGCCAGGCGCGGCGAAAGGGCGTGCCCTTCCAGATGATTGATGGCGTAAAGCGGCTTGTCGCTCGCCATGGCGAGCGCCTTGGCGGTGACCAGGCCGACCATCACGCCGCCGATCAGGCCGGGGCCGGCGGTTGCGGCAATGCCATCCAGTTCGGAAAGCTGCATTCCGGCATCGTCCAGCACGGCGGCCACCAGCGGGGCCAGTCGCTCCGAATGGGCGCGCGCCGCAATCTCGGGCACTACGCCGCCATAGGGGCGATGTGCGTCATCCTGGCTGGCGATGTGCTGGGCCACGATCAGCCGCTCGGACGTGACGATCGCTGCCGCAGTCTCGTCGCAGCTGGACTCTATGCCAAGGAACCTCCTCATCCGGGGTTCCACTGGACGGAAATGCGGCTTAGGGCAAGCACGCCGGTATGAACACTACGACCAGACTTCGATTGGGCACCCGCCGCTCGCCGCTTGCCATGGCGCAGGCGGAGGAAACGCGTGCCCGGCTTTGCACCGCCCATGGCTGGCCCGAAAGCGCCGTGGAACTGGTTCCGGTGCTCGCCAGCGGCGACAGGATACAGGACCGTCCGCTCGCGGAAATCGGCGGCAAGGCGCTGTGGACGAAGGAATTGGACGCCTGGCTGGCCGAAGGGCTGATCGACGCCGCGGTTCATTCGATGAAGGACGTGGAAACGATCCGGCCCGACTGGCTGCATATCGCCGCCATCCTGCCGCGCGCGGATGTGCGCGATGTGCTGATCGGCGCGGCTTCCATCGCGGATTTGCCGCCGGGTGCGCGGATCGGCACCAGCGCCCCGCGACGGGCTGCGCAGATGCTCCACCTGCGCCCCGATTGTTCGGTCGTGTCGTTCCGCGGGAACGTGGCGACCCGGCTGGGGAGGTTGGAAGCGGGGGAAGCCGATGCCACGCTGCTCGCCGCCGCCGGGCTCGGACGGCTCGGGATGGAAGGCACCGGCGCGGTGCTGGATGCGGAAACATGGCTGCCCGCGCCCGCGCAGGGCGCGATCGGTATCGAATGCAATGCGGCGGATCACGAAACACGCGCGCTGCTCGCGCCGATCGACCATGCACCCAGCCATGCCCGTGTACTGGCCGAGCGCGCCCTGCTCGGCGCGCTGGGCGGAACCTGCCACAGCCCCATCGCTGTCCTGTGCGAAGAATCCGGCGGCGAATTGACGATGCGCGCGGCCCTGTTCAGCCCCGACGGCGCGGACCGGGTCGAGGGCGGGGCCCGTTTCCCCGCAGGCGATCATGCAACACCAGCCGCATTGGCGCGCGACCTGCTGTCCCACGCTCCGTTGGCGATCACCGGGCATTTTGCGGGAAACGGGCCGTGAAGCGGATATTCTCCATCAGGCCCGAACCGGGGCTGTCGGCCACGCTCGCGGCCGGGGGCGTGGCCGGGCTGGAGATCGAAGGCTGCCCCTTGTTCAAGATACGATCGGTGGAGTGGGAAGCCCCCGCGCCGGACGATGTCGACGCGCTGCTGGTCGGCAGCGCCAACGTCCTGCACCACGGCGGCTCTGCCATCGCGGCTTTTCTCGACAAGCCTGCCTTCGCGGTGGGCGGGGCAACCGCCAATGTCCTGCGGCGTGCCGGTTTTCCGGTGGCGGCCGTTGGCAAGGGCGGGTTGCAGCCGATGCTGGATGCGCTGACCGGCCGGCGACTGCGCCTGCTGCGGCTGGCCGGGGCGGATCACGTGCCGCTGGTGGCGCCGGACGGGATCGAGATCATCCAGCGTATCGTCTATGAGAGCGTGCCCTTGCCGATGCCGCCGGAACTTGCCGCCGCGCTTTCCGCCGGGGGGGTGATGCTGCTCCATTCGGCTTCTGCCGCCCGGCATTTCGCGGCGGAATATGACCGCGCCGGGCTGGACCGCGGTGCGATCGCGCTGGCCGCGCTGGGCCCCCGGATCGCGGATGCGGCGGGCAGCGGCTGGCACGAGGTACGGTCTGCCGCGGCCCCGCGCGAGGCCGCCCTATTGGCATTGGCAATGGACATGTGTCATTGAGCGCCGCTTGAGCGGTGTAAACCACAGAGCGCCCAAGGCGCCACGGGGGTCGGCGAGAACGAGATGGAAGATGATTTCCTGAGCCGTATTAGGGCTCGCGACGCGGCAGTCCGCGAGGGGGCAGGGCGCAATGGCACCCCTGCTTCGCGCGGCCGCGGCGGCTGGTTCTTCGGCGCCAGCCTGACCGTGCTGCTCCTGGGGGCGGTGGGCGTGGGTTATTACGCCTGGCAGAACAATCCGAGCTTCAATCTGGGAAGTGCCGGGCTGACCGGCGCGGACGGGGGCGCGCGGGCGGGCCTCGCGGGATCGCCACGGGGCGGTGCCGAAGGTTCCTATGCCACCGATCCGCTGGTCATCGCCAGCCAGGAAGGTGGAGTGGAGGCCCGCGTCGCCGCGATGGAGCAGCGCCTTGCCCGGCTGGACCTGCAAGCGCAGGCGGCCGCCGGCAATGCCGCGCGGGCGGAAGGCCTGCTGATCGCCTTCGCCACGCGCCGCGCGATAGAGCGGGGCGCGCCGCTGGGCTATCTTGCGACGCAGCTTAACCTGCGCTTCGGCGATGCCCGGCCCAATTCGGTCCGCACGGTGATCGACGCCGCCGAAAATCCGGTCACGCTCGACCAGTTGATGGCGCGTCTGGAAGGGCTGGCCCCGCGCTTGGCAAACCAGGCAAATGCGGAAGTGAGCTGGAGCTGGTTCCAGCGCGAACTGGGCGAGATGTTTATCGTGCGCCGCGAAACGTCTCCCTCACCACAACCTGCGCGCCGGCTGGATCGCGCGCGCCAGTTTCTTGAAAGCGGACGGATCGATGCGGCTGTGGCCGAAGTGCGCAACCTGCCCGGCGCGAGTGGCGGCGAAGCTCAGCGCTGGATCGCCGATGCGGAACGCTATGCCAACGTTCAGCGCGCGCTCGAACTGATCGAGACGACTGCGATCCTGGAACCGCGCGAGTTGCGGGACAGCGCAGGCAACCGGGTGGAGCAGCCCAGCCCCGTTTCGGGCCAGCTTTGAACGGGTTTGCCTAGCCCTGGAGCAGGCGGGGCAATTGCCCGCTCATGCCCCGGGCTTCGTTCATGAAGAACCGCTTGAGCGCAGGCAGGCGCTGCACGCCAGCCATGCCGAACCGGCGGATGGCGGAAGCCGTGCGGCCCTTGATGCCGAACAGGCGGGTCAGCCCGTCAGTCGCCAGCGCAACGGTGAAATTGTCGAGATTGCGCCACCGTTCGTAACGCGCCAGCAATTGCGCATCGCCAGGCTCCAGCCCCAGCCGCATCCCGTCGGCCAGAACTTCGACCAGTGCGCCCACATCGCGCAGGCCCAGGTTGAGGCCCTGCCCGGCGATGGGATGGATGCCGTGCGCGGCATCGCCCACCAGTGCCAGCCGGTCGGCCGTGATATGGGCGGTGTGCTGGAAACCCAGCGGATAGGAACTGCGCGGCCCGTTCAGCCGGACCTTGCCGAACACGCCCTGCATGAGCCGTTCGATCTCGCCCAGGAAGGCGGCTTCGGGCAGCTTCAAAGCTCCCTCGGCGTCCTGTTCGGAGACAGTCCAGACCAGCGCGCTGCGGTGCGAGCCATCGGGCCCGTCCTTCATCGGCAGCAGGGCGAAGGGGCCGGCCGGATAGAAGATTTCCCACGCGACGCCGCCATGCGGTTTTTCGTGGGTAAGGCCCGCGATGATCGCGCGGTGCCTGTAATCCCAATGCGCCATGGGAAGCCCGGCTTCCTCGCGCGTGGGTGAGCGGCGGCCTTCGGCGGCGACCATCAGCGATGCGTGCAGTTCGGTCCCGTCAGCCAGCCGCGCGAACACGCCATGCTCGCCACGATGCCGCTCGACCACTTCGGCCGGGGCATGCCAGGCGATCAGCTTCTCTTCCTTCGCGGCTTCGAACAGGGCGAGGCGCAATTCGCGGTTGGCGAACATCAAGCCCAGCGATCCTTCATGCGGTTCCGGCCGGAAATCGATCCGCCCCGGGCGCATCGCGTCGGTCACGGCAATCGAAGCGATCGGGCAGCCATGCGGGGCGAGCCTTTCGCCCAGGCCGATATTGGAGAACAGGTTCCAGCTTGCAGTGGAAATGGCGGAGGCGCGGCCGTCAAAGCCGTCCGCCGTCAGCTCGGCGGGGTCCGCGCGATCCACCACATGGCTGGCAATACCCATCCGGGCAGCGGCCAGGGCCAGCGTCATCCCCACGAGCCCGCCGCCCAGGATCAGCAATTCGCGCTTGTCTTCCATCGCGCCTTTCCTTGCGAGTTGGGAAGCTAAGCCCTAGTCGGTGCGTCACCCGCCCGACAAGTGCCTTCGCGCACCGCTGTCCCCTTATTCGGGAGGAAAGTGACGATGTCAGCCCCCCAGCGCCTGATCCTGCGGTTCGCCCCGCTGTTTCTCGCGCTGTTCGCCATGATGGGCGCCTTGCCGGCGCAAGCGCAGCAGCAGCAGCGCGCGAACCACATCGCGGCCGAGCTGGTCGCGCAGGGGCCGGTCAAGGCGGGCGAGACGGTGGAACTGGCGATCCTGATGACGCCGGAACCCGCCTGGCACGGCTATTGGTCCAATCCGGGGGATGCGGGCTATGGCATGCAGCTCGATTGGTCGCTTCCCCTGGGATGGAAGGCCGGCGATCCCGAATACCCCGTACCGCAGACCCTGCTGATCTCGGGCCTGATGAATCACGTTTATGAAGGGCAATATGCCGTTCTGGTGCCGATAGAAATCCCGGCGGATGCCCGGCCCGGCACAGTCCCGATCACGCTGAATGCCCAATGGCTGGCCTGCACGAACGAGATCTGCGTGCCCGAGCGGGGAACGCTGGCCACGACCGTTGTCGTCGGCGGCACCGGGGCGCAGGAGCCGCGCTTCGATGCATGGCGGGCTTCGATCCCGCCGCTGATCGACAGCACCGCGCATTTCGCGGTGGCGGGTTTGCAGCTGCGGATCGCGATTCCGCTGCCTGCTTCGCTGGAAATCCCGAGCCCGCACCTGTTCCTGGCCGAGCGTGACCTGATCGATTACGCCGCGCCGCAGGTTTTCCGCCGCAAGGGCGACATGCTGGTGGCCGAACTGAAGCTCAGGCAAGCGCCCCCTGCTGGCCTGCCGGGCGTTTCGGGCATCCTGAAACTGGACGGCAGGGGCGGGGGCATCACCTTCGCGGCAGAGGCTGGCGCTGTGCCGCAAGGCGGGGAAACGATCCGCTCGGCGGGCGGGGGCGGGGCGGATCTGCCGCCCTTGTGGTCGCTGCTGGCACTGGCATTGGCAGGCGGCCTCCTGCTCAATATCATGCCCTGCGTCTTCCCGATCCTCAGCCTCAAGGCGCTGAGCCTTGCCCGGGCGGGCGAGAGCGAGGCCGGTGCGCGCAGGGAAGGGCTGGCCTATACCGCGGGCGTGGTGCTTGCCTGCCTCGCGCTGGGCGGACTGATGCTGGCACTGCGGGCGGCTGGAAACGAAATCGGCTGGGCGTTCCAGCTACAGGAACCGGGTGTAGTGGCCGCGCTGCTGCTGCTGGCGGCTGCCATCACGGCCAATCTCGCCGGACTGTACGAATTGCCATCGCTGTCCGTGCCCGGGAAGGGGGGGCGTTCCGGCGCTTTCGCCACCGGGCTTCTGGCAGCTTTCGTCGCCACGCCGTGCACGGGGCCATTCATGGCCGCCGCAATGGGCGCTGCGCTGCTGTTGCCCACGGCAGCCGCCCTGTCGCTGTTCGCTGTGCTGGGGTTGGGCATCGCGCTGCCGTTCCTCGCCCTGGGTTTCCTGCCGCCGCTGCGCCGGATGCTGCCGCGCCCCGGCCCGTGGATGAACACCTTCCGCCGGATCATGGCAGTCCCGATGGGGCTGACCGCGCTGGCGCTGCTGTGGCTGGCATGGCGGCTGGGCGGGTTGACCTTTGCGCTGGCGCTGGTGGTGATGGCGGCCGTGTTGATCGGCTTGCTGGCGGCGGGTGGCGCGCGGCAGAGAACAGGCTCACGCGCATGGCCGCTGGTGTTGGCGGGCATTGCCGCGCTGACGCTGGCGGGCTTCGCGATTTTGCCTGCGGTGTTCGCGCCGCCATCGCGCAATCAGGAGGGCGTGATCGCCGCGCAGCCTTTCAGCGCGGCGGCATTGGCCGAAGCGCGGGCCAGCGGAAAGCCTGTCTTCGTGTGGTTCACGGCCGATTGGTGCCTGACCTGCAAGGTCAATGAAGGCGTAGCGATCGAGCGGGAGGAAACACGCCGCGCTTTCGATCAGGCGGGCGTCATCGCGCTGAAGGGCGACTGGACCCGCCGCGACGCGGAGATCACGCGTTTCCTCACCGCGCAGGGTGCGGCGGGGGTGCCGCTCTATTTGTGGTATCCGGCAGGCGGAGATGCGCAGCAATTGCCGCAGGTGCTGACGCCCGGCATCCTTACCGATCTGGCGACGGCGAACTGACCTCGGCCGCGTCTGCCGCCGGCGGCGGGACAGGCGGAAGCGGCTCGCCATTCCTGCGGCACCATTCGATGAATTCGCGCGGCAGCGCGCTGGGCTCGATCATCAGCATCCCGCCACCGGGCAACGTGGCCTGAATTTCCCGAGTGCCCATGAACACATCGAAATCGGGTGAGCTTGCGGGGAAGCGGTTTTCCCAGCGCCAGCCTTCGCGCAGCAGGGTCGCATCGAGCGGGAAGCGCGAAATGATGCCGTTGCCGATCACCGGGAACAGCGCCTTTGCCCCGGGTTCGGACTGGGCATGATGGATAAGGCTGAGCTGCGGCGGCGCCTTGTCCGTGACGTGGCAGAACAGGGTCAGGTAGGGGGCGTCAGGCGTCTTGCCGAAGCGCAGGCCCTTGCCGTCGGGCGAGATCGTCCAGATCGCGCCGACGCTGTCGGGTGACAGGCTGACCGACAGGCCCGGCCCGGTTTCGACTTCGCCCAGTTCGATCCGTTCGACCTGGGGCTGCTCGCTACAGGCGGACACGGCCACAAGCAGGACCAGCGCGGAGGGGATGGAAAATCGCCGCATGCCCGGATCAGCCCTGCCCGGCAGCGGCAATGCGCGCGGCGTGTTCGCGTACCAGTGCAATCATGTTGGGCACGCCCTGCGTGCGATTGGAACTGAGCTGCTTCTTGAGGTCGAACGGTTCAAGCGCCGCGGCGATGTCCATGCTCGCCACTTCCCCCGCCGGCTTGTCCTGCACCGCGCTCAGCACCAGGGCCACGATGCCCTTGGTGATCGCGGCGTTGCTGTCAGCCAGGAAATGCAGCGCATCGCCCTCTTGCGTAGGATAGACCCACACGGCGGCCGAACATCCGCGCACCAGCGTGGCATCGGTCTTCAGCGCTTCGGGCATGGGCTCCAGTTCGCGCCCGAGTTCGATGAGCAGGCGATAACGCTCGTCCCCTTCGAGGAACTCGTATTCTTCGCGGATATCTTCGATCTGTCTCACAATCACCGTCGCCCCGAACCTGTCGCAGCGCCGCTCTTACTTTCTTCGGAGCAGATGTGAAGCGCGCTGGTGCGATCAGCCCGGCCCGGACGATGTTTCCCGGTTACAAATCCACGCCGGAGGCGATGGCTTCCAGCTTGCGGATGCGTTCCTTGAGGTCCGCCAGCTCGATCCGCGCCGCACCGGCCGGGGATCCGCTTCCGGGTTGCGGATGCTGCTGGCGATCCAGCTCGCGCTCCTTCAAGGCCAGCCAGCCCTGCCATCCGCGTAACGCGGTGGCCGATACGATCAGCACCCCGGCCAATGATGCGAAGGCAACCAGAACCTGTTCGGTCATCATGGATATCTCCCTGAGTACCAGCCTATTTGCCGCGCAGGCTTTCGATCTCGTCGGCGATCGCGCGGGCGTTGCGTCCATCTGTGCTGTTGGCGTCCGTCGCGATCCGCTCAAGCACTCTCACGCGCTCGCGAAGCTCTTCAACCTCGTTTCGGAGCATTTCGTTTTCGTGATGCGCAAGCTGTTCACGCTCGCGCCGGTCGGTCGAACGATCCGCGCGAGCGCGGTGTTTTCCATTGATGATGACGGCCAACGCCACGATGGCGACGATGACGACTATGGCGGTCCAGAAACTCACGCCTTCCTCCTCAATTCACGCTGGGATCGCGCAGGCTCTCGATCTGCCGTGCGACGTCAAAACCCTTGTCGGTGACGATCCGCTCGATCACGGCAAGCCGGTCTTTCGCAGCGGCCATTTCGGCGCGCAAGGCGGCGTTTTCCTGCGTCAGCAGCTTCACCCGTTCCAGCGCTTCGCTGGAAATGGAGGGCTTCAGGGACTGGCCCCACATGCCTTCCAGCGGATAGCCATTCTGGATACGCAGCCGCATGGTGTGAACCCAGCCGCCAATCCCGGCCATGCTGACCAGGAAACCCGCGGCGATGATCCAGCCGAGATAAGGGAGAAACGGTTCCATCAATTGCTTCCTTCAATAGAGCGCGGCGCGCCTGCCTGTTCGACCCGGCGGGTGTCGCGCAGCGCTTCGATCTGGCTCGCCACGTCATAGCCCTTGTCGGTCACGATCCGTTCAAGCACGCGGACACGTTCCTCCAGTTCCTTGACATGGCTGGCATATTGCGCGGCTTTCTCGGCGCTCAGTTGGGCCGTGGCCCTGATTTCCATTTCGGCGATCTTCTGGCGATGCCTGGTCCAGATCGCCACGATCGGGATCGACAGCGCCAGGATCGGTATCAGCAGAGCAAGCGTCCCTTCCATTTTCAGCCCTCTTTACCGGAAATCAGCGCAACCGTTCGATCTCGGCCGAGAGGCGCGGATTGCTGCTGACATAATAATTTTCCACCTCGGCCAGGCGGCGGTCGATGTCGCGGAAACGGGCACGCACTTCGCGGGCCGTGCGCTTGGGCGACTGGCGGACACCCTGCCAATAGACCTGCTCAGCGCGATCGCTGTAGAGGTGGTCCGGCTTGCGGTTCAGCAGCAGCCCGGCGAGGATGTAGAGCACGATCAATCCGCCACCGCTCATCATCAGCAGCACCAGCGCGCCCAGGCGGACCCAGAAAGCGTTGACGCCGGTATAGTCGGCGATCCCGGCGCAGACGCCCATCAGCTTGGCGTTCTGCTTGTCGCGGTACAGCGTAGTGCGTGGGCCGGTCATTTACGTCCTCCCTTTTCGGCAATCAGGCGATCGAGTTCGCGGAGCTTTTCGTTATCCGCTTCGAGATCGTGAACGATGCGCGGCTTGAAATCGGCATTGTCCGACGCGACCAGGCGCTCCACCGTGTCCATCCGCTCGTCCAGGCGGCGGGCGAGCTGGTAGAGTTCCTCCAGCAACTGCTCGTCATCGCTGGTCAGCGTAGCGGATGTCTTCCACTTGGTGATGTAGTGCAGGATCACCCACGGCAGGCCGATAAAGATCGCTAGCGCAAAGATTGCTTCTTCCATTGGTCAGCCCTCCTTTTGTTGGGTGCTCATTCCCAGAGCGCGCTTCATTTCTTCCAGTTCCGCATCGATCTTGTCGGAGCCCGCCAGTGCGGCGATCTCGTCGGCCAGGCTGGGCGGGCCACCTTCGGCGATGCGCATCGCATCGGCCCGGCCCTCCGCATAGTCGACCCGGCGTTCCAGCTGGTCGAACCGCGCCATCGCCTCGTCCACCCGCTCGGTCGCCAGCAGAGTGCGGAGCTTCACGCGGTTCTCCGCGCTTTCGAGGCGGGCCGCGATCTGCGTCTGGCGGCTGCGTGCTTCGCGCAGGCGGCTCTGCAGCTTGTGGATGTCATCCTCGTAAGCGCGCAAGGCGTCGTCCAGCACGGTGATCTCGGTCTTGAGCTGATCGGCCATGTCACCGGCCTTCTTCTTCTCGATCAGCGCGGCGCGGGCCAGGTCTTCCCGGTCCTTGCTGAGGGCGAGCTGCGCCTTGTCGGCCCAGTCGGCCTGCAGCCGATCCAGCTTCACCGTGTGGCGGTGCATTTCCTTCTGGTCCGCAATCGTCCGCGCCGCGCTTGCGCGGACTTCGACCAGCGTTTCCTCCATTTCGAGGATGATCATGCGGATCATCTTTGCCGGATCGTCCGCATGGTCAAGCAGGTCGTTGAAGTTGGCGGCGATGATGTCACGGGTACGCGAGAAAATGCCCATCCAGGGGACTCCTCCGAAATCTAGGGGCGCATTGCGGGCTGGCGTGGGGCTGCGGCGCAGTCGCTCTACTTCCGAATCCAGATGGGAGCGACCATGCCGGGTTGCACGGTCCGACCCTTCCGGGGCCAGGGGATTGTCGTCAGACCGGTTCACGCCAGTTCCACGGAGGAAGCGATCAACGCCACCGGTGCCGGCGCGATGTGCAATTGCTGGCTCAGCGCGAGCACGTTGAAGGCCAGCATGGCTGCAATGCTGACGATCGCAGCCTTGCCCAGATCGCTGGCGAAGAAGCGGGGTTCATACATGATTTTGTTCCCTCTCAAAGTCATGCCCTCCATTTAGCAAGGGGTGTGCCAGACCAAGGAAATGGCAGATTTCCAAGGATTATGACCTGACTGCGCAAGATCGGATTGGCGGTTATTGCCATATGTTAGGATTTTTTGCTACATATTGGAGATGGATCGCGGCAATCAGTTCATTGGACAATCGGGAGCGTTTCTTGATGCGGTGGAGCGCGCCAGCCGCGCTGCCCCCATGCGCCGCCCCGTGCTGGTCATCGGAGAGCGGGGGACGGGCAAGGAACTGATTGCCGAGCGTCTCCATCGCTTGTCCAACCGCTGGGAAGAGCCCTTGGTCGTGATGAACTGTGCGGCCTTGCCCGAAACGCTGATCGAGGCCGAACTGTTCGGGCATGAGGCGGGCGCGTTTACCGGTGCCACCCGGATGCGCGAAGGCAGGTTCGAGGAGGCCGATCGCGGAACCCTGTTCCTGGACGAGCTGGGCACCCTGTCGATGGGTGCGCAGGAGCGATTGCTGCGTGCGGTGGAATACGGAGAAGTGACCCGGATCGGATCGTCACGCCCGATCAGGGTCGACGTTCGGATCGTTGCCGCGACCAATGAGGATCTGCCGCGCCTAGCACGCGAAGGCCGCTTCCGCGCCGACTTGCTGGACCGGCTGTGCTTCGAGGTCATCACCCTGCCGCCGCTGCGCGCGCGCGAGGGCGACGTATCGGTGCTGTGCGACTATTTCGGGCGGCGCATGGCGGCGGAACTGGGCTGGGAAGCCTGGCCGGGCTTCGCAAGCCATGTCCGCCAGCAGATGGAAGATCATCCCTGGCCGGGCAATGTGCGCGAATTGCGCAACGTGGTGGAACGCGCGGTCTATCGCTGGGACAATTGGGACGAGCCTGTGGGTTATGCCCAGTTCGATCCCTTTGAAAGCCCATGGGCCCCGCAGGCTTCGTCGGTTGCCGGCACGCCCGAGGCCATGCCGCAGCCGTCCGCCGAACCGCCGCACACGAATTACGACGGAATCAGCGATCTGCGCGCGGCCGTCGACGCGCATGAACGCGCCATTGTGGAGCACACGCTGGGCAGGCATCGCTGGAACCAGAGGCAAGCGGCCGCCGCACTGGGGCTGACTTATGACCAGTTGCGGCATTGCATGCGCAAGCATTCCCTGACGTTGCGGAAGTTGTGAACAGCAAGAGCCCGCAACCCGTGCAATCCGCACCGAATTGATCTTGCATCCCACAGGCATTGCGCCTATCTGGCGGCCATCCCGACATTGGTAGCAACGTCCGGGCTGGCGCCGAAGGGGGCCGGCACGAAACTCCGTTGCCGCCTGGATCGGCCATATTGGAGCAAGCATGGCGGATATTGCGCGCCTTATCGAAGTGATTGAACCTGAGGCGATTGCCCTGGGATTCGAACTCGTGCGCGTGAAGATGATCGGCTCCGAAGCCGGTGACGGCGAGCCGGGCCTGCAGATCATGGCGGAAGATCCGTCCACCGGCCAGCTTGTGATCGAACAATGTGCAGAGCTTTCGCGCCGGATTTCTGATAGGATGGATTCGCTCGAGGAAGCTGGCGAAGTGCTGGTCGAAGGGGCGTATCGCCTCGAAGTCAGCTCTCCCGGCATCGATCGTCCGCTTACCCGGCGCAAGGATTTCACCAACTGGGCCGGGCACGAGGTGCGTATCGCCCTGGCCGAGGCCGTGACGGGCGAAGACGGAAAGCCACGCAAGGTGGTGAAGGGCGATCTCGCCGGGCTCGAAGGTGAAACCGTCCTGGTGGAGGACAAGAAGGTCGGGCGGGTCGAAATCCTGTTCGACAACATTCATTCCGCGAAGCTGGTCCTGACCGACCGGTTGATCGCAGCAACCCGGCCGCTCGACACTTCCGGTGCAGACGAAGTGGATGAGGGCGCCCCGGATAGTTTCGAAGACGATATTCTCGAAGAAGAGGAAGGCTGAACATCATGTCCAGTGCGATTTCCGCCAACAAGGCCGAACTGCTCGCAATCGCGAACTCCGTCGCGCAGGAGAAGATGATCGACAAGGCGATCGTCATCGAAGCGATGGAAGAGGCGATCCAGAAGGCTGCCCGTGCGCGCTATGGCGCGGAAAACGACATTCGCGCCAAGCTGGACCCTCGCACCGGCGACCTCAAGCTGTGGCGTGTGGTCGAAGTGGTCGAGGAAGTGGAAGACTACTTCAAGCAGGTCGATCTCAAGCAGGCGCAGAAGCTGGACGACAATGCCAGCCTGGGCGACTTCATCGTCGACCCGCTGCCGCCGGTCGATCTTGGCCGCATCGACGCGCAGAGCGCGAAGCAGGTGATCTTCCAGAAGGTCCGCGATGCCGAGCGTGAACGCCAGTATGAAGAGTTCAAGGACCGTTCGGGCGAAGTGATCACCGGGGTGATCAAGTCGGTCGAATTCGGCCATGTGATCGTCAATCTCGGCCGGGCCGAAGGCGTGATCCGCCGCGATCAGCAGATTCCGCGCGAAGCCGCCCGTGTAGGCGAGCGTGTGCGCGCGCTGATCCTGAAGGTGGAGCGCAACAGCCGCGGCCCGCAGATCTTCCTCAGCCGCGCGCACCCTGAATTCATGAAGAAGCTGTTCGCGCAGGAAGTGCCCGAAATCTACGACAACATCATCGAGATCAAGGCTGCTGCGCGTGACCCGGGCAGCCGCGCGAAGATCGGCGTGATCAGCCGTGATTCCAGCATCGATCCCGTCGGCGCCTGCGTCGGCATGAAGGGCAGCCGCGTCCAGGCGGTGGTGCAGGAACTGCAGGGCGAGAAGATCGACATCATTCCCTGGAGCGAAGACACCGCCACTTTCGTGGTCAATGCGCTTCAGCCCGCCACCGTCAGCCGCGTCGTGATCGACGAGGAAGAGAGCCGCATCGAGGTTGTGGTGCCCGATGACCAGCTTTCGCTCGCGATCGGCCGCCGGGGCCAGAACGTCCGCCTCGCCAGCCAGCTCACTGAAAGCCAGATCGACATCATGACCGAGCAGGAAAGCTCGGAAAAGCGCCAGAAGGAATTCGCCGAGCGTTCCAAGATGTTCGAGGAAGAACTGGACGTCGACGAAACCCTTTCGCAGCTGCTGGTTGCCGAAGGCTTCGCCGAGCTTGAAGAAGTGGCCTATGTGCCGGTCGAGGAACTGGCGAGCATCGAAGGCTTCGACGAGGAACTGGCGCAGGAACTCCAGTCGCGTGCAAGCGAGGCGCTTGATCGTCACGAAGAAGCCGCGCGTCAGGAACGCCGCAGTCTCGGCGTGGAAGACGATCTGGCCGAAATACCGCATCTCACTGAAGTCATGCTGGTCACGCTCGGCAAGGCCGGGATCAAGACGCTGGACGATCTCGCCGATCTTGCGACGGACGAACTGATCGCCAAGAAGCGCTCTGAACCCCGTCGCCGTGGCGACGGTCCGCCGCTGCGTCGCAACAACAATGCGCGCGCCGAGGACAAGGGTGGCGTGCTGGGCGAATACAGCCTGAACGAAGAGCAGGGCAACGAGATCATCATGGCTGCCCGCGCCCACTGGTTCGACGACGAACCCGCTGCCGAGGAGGCCGCCGATGCGGATTCCTCTCAATGAGCCGCTAGGTTCCGACAGTCTGGAAGCGTCCGAGCGGCGCTGCATCATCACCGGGGACAGCGGTTCCCGGGATGATCTGATCCGGCTTGCCATCTCTCCTGACGGGGACGTGCTGCCGGATGCGCTGGCGCGCGCGCCGGGGCGGGGCGCCTGGATCGGCGTGAGCCGTGCCGAGCTTGAAGAGGCGCGGGTCTCCGGTAAGCTGAAGGGCGCGCTCGCACGGGCGTTCAAGGGCGCGGCGCTCAATGTGCCCGCCGATCTCGGCGCGCTGGTGGAAGATGCGCTGCGGCGTGCGCTTACCCAGCGGCTGGGCCTCGAAATGCGGGCGGGGCGACTTATATTAGGCTCTGATCGCATTGCCGAACAGGCGCGCGGGGGTGCCGTTTCATGGCTTGGCCATGCCTCCGATGCGAAAGAGGATGGCTGCAGGAAACTGGACCAGGCGTTTCGCGTGGGGCTGGATGCTGAAGGTTCGGGCAGGGGCGGATTGCGCTTGCCACTGGACCGCGCGGCTCTGTCTGTGGCATTGGGCCGGGACAACGTCGTCCACTTGGCATTGGCTGACGATGCGTCAGCCGAACGGGTTAATATCCCGCTGGGGCGCCTGGTGCGTTTTTTGGGGCCCACTACTGCGGTTGAACAGGTTTCCGGCTAAGCGGCGGCAAATAATGCCTGCCGCACGGCTGACGACGAATTGAATACGAAGGATAGATCGAGGCGTATGAGCGATACCGACAACAAACCGACGCTGGGCCGCAAGCCGCTGGGGCTGAAGCGTTCGGTCGAAGCGGGCGAGGTCAAGCAGACCTTCAGCCACGGCCGCACCAACAAGGTGGTCGTGGAAGTGAAGCGCCGCAAGATCGTGAAGCCGGGTTCGGAGGCTCCTGCCGCTGCGCCCGTCGCCGCGCCGTCGCCTCCACCGCCGCCGCCACCGGCGGCCCCCGCGCCCCGGCCGGCCGTGACTCCGGGCGAGACGCCGCAGGAACGCGCTGCTCGCCTCCAGCGCGAGGCTGAGGAAGCGCGCCTTTCCACGATGGAAGATGTCAACCGCCGCGAGGTGGAGGAACGCCAGCGTGCGCTCGAGGAAGAAAAGCGCCGGGCCGAGGAAAATCGCCGCGCCGAAGAAGCCGCCGCTGCTGCGGCGGAAGCTCCCGAACCGGAAGCTCCCGCAGAGCCAGCGCCTGTCGCCGAAGTGGCGGAAGCTCCTGCTGCTGTTGAGGGTGGGGCTGCCCCGGCCGCGAAGGACGACGCGCCCGCCGAAGCTGGTGCGCCCGCGCCGCGCAAGTTCACGCCTGTCGCGCGTCCTGAGCCGGTCAAGCGGCCTGAGAAGAAGCGCGAAGAGCAGCGCAAGGCAGTGCCTCCAGGCCGCGCCACGGTCGACGATCGCCGCCGTGGCGGCAAGCTGACCGTCAATCGCGCGCTGAACGACGATGAAGGCGCCCGCGCCCGTTCGCTCGCCGCGCTGAAGCGCGCGCGTGAAAAGGAACGCCGTGCCCACTTCGCCGGTCAGTCGCAGCCGCGCGAGAAGCAGGTGCGCGATGTTATCGTGCCGGAAGTCATCACCGTCCAGGAACTCGCCAACCGTATGGCCGAGAAGGGCAAGGACCTAGTGAGGGCCCTGTTCAACATGGACATGCTGGTCACGATCAACCAGACGATCGACCAGGATACGGCGGAACTGCTGGTGGAAGAATTCGGCCACCGCATCCAGCGCGTTTCGGAAGCGGACATCGATATCGATTCGGCAACCGACGTGGATGAGAACGAAACGCTGCAGTCGCGTCCCCCGGTGGTCACCATCATGGGGCACGTCGATCACGGCAAGACCAGCCTGCTGGACGCCTTGCGCGGAACTGACGTTGTCCGGGGCGAAGCCGGTGGCATCACCCAGCATATCGGCGCCTACCAGATCACTACCAAGGGTGGCGAGAAGATCACCTTCCTCGATACGCCGGGCCACGCTGCCTTCAGCGAAATGCGCGCGCGCGGTGCCAATGTCACCGATATCGTCGTGCTGGTGGTTGCCGCCGATGACGGGTTGATGCCGCAGACCATCGAAGCCATCCGCCATACCAAGGCGGCCGGGGTTCCGATGATCGTGGCGATCAACAAGATCGACAAGCCGGAAGCCAATCCGCAGAAGGTCCGCGAACGTCTGCTCGAACACGAAATCGTGGTCGAAAAGATGTCGGGCGATGTGCAGGACGTGGAAGTTTCGGCCAAGACCAAGGCCGGCCTCGATCAACTGATCGAGCAGATCCTGCTGCAGGCCGAACTGCTGGAATTGAAGGCCAACCCGGATCGCGAGGCGGAAGCCACCGTGATCGAGGCGAAGCTGGACAAGGGCCGCGGCCCGGTCGCCACCGTGCTGATCAATCGTGGTACGCTGAAGACCGGCGACGTGTTCGTGGTCGGCACCGAAAGCGGCCGCGTCCGCGCGATGATCGACGACAAGGGCAAGCAGCTCAAGAAGGCTGGTCCCTCGCTCCCGGTCGAAGTGCTCGGCCTTGCCGGCGTGCCGATGGCGGGCGACAAGCTGACCGTCGTCGAAAACGAACAGCGTGCCCGCGAAGTGGCCACCTATCGCCAGGAAAAGGCGACCGAGAAGCGCACGGCGACTGCGCCGACCAGCCTCGACAACATGTTCTCCGCGCTGAAGGCGAAGGAAACGGTCATCGAGTTCCCGCTGGTGGTGAAGGCGGATGTGCAGGGTTCGGTCGAGGCGATCAACACCGCCCTGAACAACCTGTCGAACGACGAGATCAAGGTCCGCATCCTGCATTCGGGCGCGGGCGCGATCACCGAAAGCGACGTGACGCTTGCTTCGGCCAGCGGCGCGCCGATCATCGGCTTCGGCGTGCGTCCCAATCCCAAGGCGCGCGAACTGATCGAACGCAACAAGACCCGGATGATGTATTACGACGTCATCTATCACCTGACCGAGGAAATCGCGAAGGAGATGGCGGGCGAACTGGGGCCGCTGCGGATCGAAAACGTCATGGGCCGGGCAGAAGTCAAGCAGGTCTTCCCCGCGGGCAAGAAGGACAAGGCCGCCGGCCTCCTCGTGCTCGAAGGGCTTATCCGCAAGGGCTTCCATGCCCGCCTCACGCGCGACGATGTCATCGTCTCCAAGACGACGATCGCCTCCCTTCGCCGCTTCAAGGACGATGTGGACGAAGTTCGCGCTGGCCTCGAATGCGGTGTGGTTCTGAGCGATACGAACGATGCGCGGGCTGGCGACATGCTCGAAGTGTTCGAAATCGAGGAACGCGAACGCACTCTGTAAATGCTTTCCCCTCCCCCTTGCGGGGAGGGGATGAAGGTTTCCCATGTCGCGCTATGTCGCCTTGTTCAGCAGCATGAATGTCGGTGGGAATCGGCTGACCATGGCGGAATTGCGCCATGCGCTGGAGCGTGAGGATTTCGAGAATGTCGAAACCGTCATCGCCAGCGGCAACGTGCTGTTCGAACATGAGGATCGGCCCAGCGAAGGGCTGGGCGAGAAGCTCGAATACATCGTTCGGGACCGTTTCGATTTCGAAAGCATGGTTGCCGTGCGCAGCCGCGCGGAAGTGGCTGCGGCAATCGCGGACAACCCCTTCGCGGCGGACGGGCAGGACAATCTGGTCCACACGCTCTTTCTCGAGCGCCAGCCCGATCCGGCGGATTTCGAACGGATGAAGTCCGATCATGCGGTGCGGGGGCCTGAACGGCTCGCGCTGGGCGATCGGGCGGTCTATATCGATTACGTGGATGGCGTGGGTCACAGCAAGCTGACCGGCGCCTTCATGGAACGGCGGCTCGGCTGCCGCGGGACGGCGCGCAACATGCGCTCGCTGGCCCGCATCCTTGAGAAGATGGACTGATCCGATGGCCCGCCAGCAACATACGCCAGAACAGCAATCGGTCCGCCTGCTGAAGGTGGGCGAGCGGGTTCGCCATATCCTGTCCGAGCTGCTGGCGCGGCAGGAAGTGCATGACGAGACGCTGAGCGCGCATTCCGTTTCGGTGACGGAAGTGCGGATGACGCCCGACCTGCGCAATGCCGCGGTCTATGTTAAGCCCTTGCTGGGCGAGGACGAGGAAGGGGTGGTGAAGGCGCTTCGCACCAACACCGCCTATTTCCAGCGCGAAGTGGCAAAGCGGCTGGGCCTGAAATTCGCGGCCAAGCTGCAGTTCAAGGCGGATGAAAGCTTCGATGAAGCCGACCGGATCGAACGCCTGTTGAGCGATCCGCGCGTGGCGCGCGATCTTGGGGAAGACGACTGATCCTCGACGCTCGCTATGGCCGGAACGTCTGAACGCCCGTTCGACAGGCCTCTCGCGAGGCGATTATACCGTCGGCAAACACGGAGCATGGTATCTCGTGCTGCTACCCAACCGTCATCCTGAACTTGCACAAACAAGTCGGGCATGACGAAGAAGGATGGAACAGGCTCTCGGCATTTCACGGAGGCGCGCAGCCATGGATGATGGTCTCTACGTTCTGCTGGAGGAAGGCGACCTGCGGCTCGAACCGCTGACGGAAGCCCATCGCGAGGGGTTGCGCGAAGCCACTGCCGCCGATCGGGAAATATGGGCGATCTATCCCTTCACCTATGAAGGCGATGCGTTCGATCCCCGTTTCGACTGGCTGCTGGCGGGGCCGCCGCAACGGTGCGCCTACGCGATCGTCCAGCATGGTCGCGTGATCGGCATGACCGCCTGGATCGAACGGGGCGATCGGGGCTGGACGATCGAGATCGGCAACAGCTTCATCGTGCCCGCCGCGCGCGGGACCGGGCTTAACACGCGCTTCAAGCGCCTGATGCTGGACCACGCCTTTGCCTGCGGGCTCAAGCGCGTCGAATTCCGGGTGGATGTGCGCAATGGCCGTTCGCAGGCGGCGGTGCTGAAGCTGGGTGCGGTGAGGGAAGGGATATTGCGCGCGGAGCGGAAGACCTGGACCGGCCATGTGCGGGATACGGCCGTTTTCTCGATCCTGGCCGAAGAATGGGCATCGCGGCAGGCCTGAGTTGCTTGGTTAATCGCCGCAGGCACCCTATCTCCCGCGCATGAACGATACTCTATTGATGGCGCTCACGCTGATCCCGGCGTTGGTCATCGCCATTGTCTTCCACGAAGTTTCGCATGGCTGGACCGCATTGGCGCTGGGTGATCCCACCGCCAAGGAACAGCGGCGGCTCAGCTTCAACCCGATCCGCCACGTCGATCCGTTCGGCACGCTGATCCTGCCCGGTATGCTGGCGCTCACGGGGGCGCCGGTCTTCGGCTGGGCGAAACCTGTGCCCGTGAACCAGCGGCGGCTCAGGAATCCGCGGTTCGGGATGATGGCGGTTGCCGCCGCGGGCCCTGCCGGCAACCTGCTGCTTGCCGCCGTGGGCGCGGTGGTGCTGGGCGTAATCGTGGGAAATCTCACGGAACAGCCGACCGGATGGCTGCCGATGGTGCTCAACGGCATCAGCTATTTCATCCTGGTCAATATCTTCCTGGCGCTGTTCAACCTGCTGCCGCTCCCGCCGTTTGACGGGTCGCACATCGTTGAAGGCCTGCTGCCGCCCCGTGCCGCCAAGGCCTATGGGAAGATCCGGCCCTTCGGCTTTCCGCTGCTGTTCCTGCTGCTGCTGGTGATCCCCTGGCTGTTCCCCGATCTCCGCATCGTCGAACGGGTGGTCCTTCCGCCCGTGATGGGGCTGCAGAGCTATTTCTATGCGCTTGCGGACTGGGTTGCGGCGATCATCTGACCTGAGGTTGCGGTCCTGCGTATCCGTCCTTGAATTGAGCCGTCACGACGATGACATTGCAGAAGAGAAGGACGGGGGCGCAAGGAGTAACGAAATGCGTGTTTCGCGATATTTCCTGCCATTGGCCGCAATCGCGCTGATCCCGGTTTCCGCGCAGGCCGAAGAAACGACCGCCGAAACTGCCGAGACAGCGCCGACTCATACGCGCGATTACATCGCGTTCCCCGATCAGGGCGGCGTGCGTGACTGGCAGGCGGAGGACAGCGATGCGGTCTATCTGCAGGACCGGCAGAAGAACTGGTTCCGCGCGGAGCTGATCTCCACGGCGCCGGATCTGCCGTTCGTGCAGTATATCGGCATCGATGCCGGTGGGAGCGGCCGGTTGGACAAGTTCGGCGCGATCTATGTCGATGGCCGCCGCTATCCTTTCAAGAGCTTCGAGCCGGTCGCAGGCCCGCCGAAGAAGGGCAAGAAGGCGCGTGACGATTAATTTAACCCGGATCATATTGACAATTTAATCCGGGTTTATATATGCGGCGCTCGACAGGAGTGCTGCATATGAACGTTACCGTTTTCCTCAAGGGCGAGCCGATCGCGCGTGGCCGGGCGAGCGAAATGGCGGAGCGGCTGAAAGGCCTCGCCCCTCTGGACCGTGCCAGCGATCTGCTCGCCTTCGATGACGAGACGGGCCGCCAGATCGATCTCGATCTTCGCCTGGCGGGGCCGGCGCGCCCTCGCGGCCGTCCGTCGCTGGGCGTGAAAGCGCGCGAGGTGACTTTGCTTCCCCGCCATTGGGACTGGCTCAACGCCCAGCGGGGCGGGGCATCCGCCGCGCTGAGAAGGCTCGTCGACGAAGCGCGCGCGCGCGGCAAGACGCCGCAGCAGTGCCGGGATGCCGCCTATCATTTCCTCAGCGCGATGGCGGGCGACCTGCCGAAGTTCGAGGATGCGGTTCGCGAACTCTATGTCGGCAATCGCGTGGGCTACGACCATTTCACCCATGAATGGCCCGCCGGCATCCGCGACCATGGCCGCGCGCTGGCCTGGCCCGATACCGCGCCGGAGAGGGCGGGTTGATGCCGCACGGCTGGATCATTCTCGACAAGCCGCCGGGTCTTGGTTCCACGCAGGCGGTCGCGGCGGTGAAGCGTAATCTGCGCGAGGCCGGGCACGGCAAGGTGAAGGTGGGGCATGGCGGCACGCTGGACCCGCTGGCGCAAGGCGTGCTGCCGATTGCGCTGGGCGAAGCCACCAAGCTGGCCGGGCGGATGCTGGATGCGACCAAGACCTATGAGTTCACGGTGGCGTTCGGGGCGCAGACCGATACGCTCGATCTGGAAGGCGAAGTCATCGCGACCAGCGACGTGCGGCCTTCGCCCGCGCAGGTCGAGGCGATCCTGCCGGGCTTTACCGGCCCGATCGAGCAGGTGCCGCCGGCCTATTCCGCGCTGAAGGTGGATGGGCGCCGGGCCTACGATCTGGCGCGCTCGGGCGAGGAGGTGACGCTGGCGACGCGGGCGGTGACAATTCACTCGATTGCCGTTCGCCCTTCGACAAGCCCGGCACGAACGGGTTTGGAACATATCGCCCTCATTGCCACCGTCTCGAAGGGCACCTACATTCGCAGCCTTGCGCGGGACATCGCCTTGGCGCTTGAAACGGTCGGCCACGTGACGATGTTGCGGCGTATCAAGGCGGGTCCGTTCACGATCGCGCAGGCGATTTCGCTGGACAAATTGAACGCAATCGGCAAGGGGGCGCCCCTTGAAGACGTAATCCTGCCGCTGGAGGCAGGGCTGGACGACATCCCGGCCCTCGACCTCTCTCCGGAAGCGGTGGTGGCGGTCCGTCAGGGCCGTGTCCTTTCCGGAATGCCCCAAGGTGATGGGTTGTACTGGGCGAGATCGGGCAATGTTCCCGTGGCCCTCGTGGAACTCGAAGCCGGGACGGCGAAGGTCGTCAGGGGTTTCAATGTCTAACGGTGTCGCGGAGCAAGAATATGTCGGTTACTGCCGAAAAGAAGACTGAAATCATCCAGGACAACGCCCGTAACCAGGGCGATACCGGTTCCCCCGAAGTCCAGGTCGCGATCCTCACCGAGCGTATCCGCAACCTGACCGATCACTTCAAGGGTCACCACAAGGACAACCATTCGCGCCGCGGCCTGCTGATGATGGTCAACAAGCGCCGCAGCCTGCTCGCATACCTCAAGAAAAAGGATGTGGAGCGTTACAACAGCCTGATCCAGAAGCTGGGTCTGCGTAAGTGATGTGAAGCTTCGGCCCGCCATTGGCGGGCCGTTTAGTTTTGCGCATTCCGGCGAAGGCCGGAATCTCGGGCCGCTGGGTCCGACATAATTGCCGGAAGTCCCAGCCTTCGCCGGGATGACGGATCAAGGCGCACCTTCGCAATTCGGCGAAGGGGCCTGGGGTCTGGAAGACCTCACACCGGACCGGGACGGTACACCCGGCAGAAAACCCCGCCGGCAATCTGGCCTGCGGGTCAAAGGAAAATACATGTTCGACGTTAAAACCGTATCGATTGAGTGGGGCGGAAAAACCCTCACCCTCGAAACCGGCCGCATCGCCCGCCAGGCCGATGGCGCAGTGCTGGCCACTTATGGCGAAACCGTGGTGCTCTGCGCCGTGACCGCCGCCAAGAGCGTGAAGGAAGGGCAGGACTTCTTCCCCCTTACCGTCCACTATCAGGAAAAGTTCTTCGCCGCCGGTCGTATTCCGGGCGGCTTCTTCAAGCGTGAACGCGGCGCGACGGAAAAGGAAACGCTGGTTTCCCGCCTGATCGACCGTCCGGTCCGCCCGCTGTTCCCCGAAGGTTTCTACAACGAAATCAACGTGATCGCGCAGGTCCTGTCCTATGACGGCGAGACTGAGCCCGATGTTCTGGCGATGATCGCCGCATCGGCCGCGCTGACCATCTCGGGCGTGCCCTTCATGGGTCCGATCGGCGCCTGCCGCGTCGGCTTCGAAGATGGCGAATACACCCTCAACCCGTCGCAGCCCGCTGCGGCCGCCGGCGCGCTCGACCTGGTCGTGGCCGCCACCGGCAATGCGGTGATGATGGTGGAATCGCAAGCCCGCGAGCTTTCGGAAGAAACCATGCTGGGCGCGGTCATGTTCGCGCATGACGAGATCAAGAAGGTCGTCAACGCGATCATCGACCTGGCCGAGAAGGCCGCCAAGGACCCCTGGGACATCGACCTGTCGGACAACACCGCCGACATGAAGAAGAAGATCAAGGACCTGGTCGGCAAGGACATCGCCGCAGCCTACAAGCTGACCGACAAGTCCGCGCGTTCGAATGCGCTGAACGAAGCCCGCGCCAAGGCAAAGGCAGCGTTCGCCGACGAAGGCGGCCAGACCCAGATGGTGGCCGGCAAGCTGGTCAAGAAGGTCGAGGCCGACGTGGTCCGCGGCGCCATCCTGAAGGACGGCACCCGTATCGACGGCCGCACCACCACGCAGGTCCGCCCGATCGAATCGATCGTCGGCTTCCTGCCGCGTACGCATGGTTCGGCCCTGTTCACGCGCGGTGAAACGCAGTCCATCTGCACCACCACGCTGGGCACCAAGGACAGCGAGCAGATGATCGACGGCCTTGAAGGCCTGAGCTATGCCAACTTCATGCTGCACTACAACTTCCCGCCCTATTCGGTCGGTGAAGTGGGCCGCTTCGGCGCGCCGAGCCGCCGTGACGTGGGCCATGGCAAGCTGGCATGGCGTGCGCTGCAGGCCGTGCTGCCCAGCAAGGAAGACTTCCCCTATACGATCCGCGTGGTGTCCGACATCACCGAGTCCAACGGGTCTTCCTCGATGGCGACCGTTTGCGGTGGCGCTCTCTCGATGATGGACGCGGGCGTTCCGCTGGTTCGCCCGGTTTCGGGCATCGCCATGGGCCTGATCCTGGAAGGCGATGACTTCACCGTGCTGTCCGACATCCTGGGTGACGAAGACCACCTGGGCGACATGGACTTCAAGGTTGCCGGTACGTCCGAAGGCATCACCACGATGCAGATGGATATCAAGGTTGCCGGCATCACGCAGGAAATCTTCTCGGCCGCGCTGAACCAGGCCAAGGAAGGCCGCGCGCACATCCTGGGCGAAATGCAGAAGGCGCTGGGTTCTGCCCGCACCGAACTGTCGGCCCACGCTCCGCGTATCGAAACGCTGCAGATCGACAAGTCGAAGATCCGCGACGTTATCGGCACCGGCGGCAAGGTGATCCGCGAAATCGTGGCCGAAACCGGCGCGAAGGTGGATATCGACGATGAAGGCCTGATCAAGATCAGCTCTTCCGACCTCAGCCAGATCGAGGCCGCGAAGAAGTGGATCCAGGGCATCGTGGAAGAAGCCGAAGTCGGCAAGGTCTATGATGGCAAGGTCGTGAACATCGTCGATTTCGGCGCGTTCGTGAACTTCATGGGTGGCAAGGACGGCCTCGTTCACGTCTCCGAAATGAAGAACGAACGGGTCGAGAAGCCGACCGACGTCGTGTCCGAAGGGCAGGAAGTAAAGGTCAAGGTCCTCGAGATCGACCAGCGCGGCAAGGTCCGCCTGTCGATGCGCGTGGTCGACCAGGAAACCGGTGAAGAGCTGGAAGACACCCGTCCTCCGCGCGAACCCCGCGAACCCAGGGGAGATCGGGGCGGCGACCGGAATGACCGTGGCGGCGATCGCCGTGGCCCGCGCCGTGATGGCGGCGGTGGCCGTGGCGGCGACCGTGACCGCGGCCCCCGCAGCGACCGCCCGCGCCGCGACCGCGAAGAAGGCAGCACCGGCAACCCGGACCACATGCCGGCCTTCCTCAAGGAAGACTAAGGCGCCTGAGCCCGGTTCTGCCGGGCCAGCCCAAAAAGCAACAGAAAGGCCGTGGGGAGCGATCCTCACGGCCTTTTCCGTTGGTGGTCATGCAGTTTGGAAAGCCCAGGCCAATTGTCCCACACCCGCAACAGCCGTCGTGCGGGGCGGGGTTCCGCGATGGCGCGCGGAATGGGGTTTGCGCTCGCCGCCGCCGCCCGGGTTTTCCATTTTCCTACAGGCCCTCCGCCATGCCACCCTTGCGCCATGGCCCAGACCGATCCGCAAGCCCGCTGGCCCGCTTATGCGCGGGTGCCGCCGTTTCTTCCCGTTCCGTTGCGCGCTCGCGCCGATGGATGGACCGAGCAGCGGCAGGCGGACTTCATCGGCCATCTGGCCGAGACGGGCTGCGTGGCCGAAGCCGCGCGGCGGATGGGGATGAGCCGGATGGCCGCCTATCGCCTGCGTCGCTCAGCCGGCGCGGGCAGCCTTGCGCATGCGTGGGACGCGGTGATGGCCGCCTGGCGGGGCGAGGAAATCCAACATCGGAAGGTTACGCCCGCAGAGCTGCCGGAGCACGCCTTCGAGGGGCCTTACAGGGTGCTGATGCGGCGCGGGCGGTTTGTCCGTGCGAGGCGGAAACCCAGCAGTTCAGCGCTTTTGCGCCATTTGCGCTGGATGGACCGGATAGCCGACAGGGTCGAGGAATCAGCGGCGTGACGGAGGCGGGAGAAATCCACTTTACCCCCGGTTCCGTGTCACCCCACGGCGGCAATCCCCATGAGCTTGGCGGGGGCGGAAGCCTCGCGCCGTTCGGTGGCGGAGCGGACGCAGTTCCGTCCGGCCTGCTTGGCGGCGTAAAGCGCCTTGTCGGCCATTGCCACCACGTCAGCCTCGGTCGATGTGTCGGGGACGGTTGCCACGCCCAGCGATGCGCTGATCGACATGTCGTGCGTTTCGGTAAGGCTTTCGATCCGGGTGCGCAGCAGCTCGGCCTTGAGCATCGCGTCCTCCAGCCCGCAATTGGGCAGGATCACCAGCAGTTCCTCGCCGCCATAGCGGCTGACCACATCGGCCGGGCGCAAGGCACCGACGAGCTGGCCGGCGACTTCGCGCAGCACGGCATCGCCCTTGGCATGGCCGTGCTTGTCGTTGAGCTTCTTGAAGTGATCGAGATCGATCATGATGACCGACGTGGCATGGTTCGCCCGGTCCGCCATGCTGAGATAGCGGTCCAGCGCGTCTTCCATGTAGCGGCGGTTGTAGAGCCCGGTCAGCGGATCGCGCAGGGATTGCGTGCGCAGCTTCTCCCGCAGGCCGATATTGGCCAGCGCCAGCGACATGGAGTCCGCCAGCGCCCGCGCCATGCGCGAAATGCCCTGCAACGCCGCGCCGCCATTCGGCGCATCGGTGGCCAGCATCAGCAGGCCGTGGACCTTGCCACGGGCGATCATCGGCACTTCGATGGTCGCCATCAACCCGCCATTGTGCATGCAGCACAGCGTGCCGGCGTGGGGATCGTTGATATGCGCCTTGCCGCGCTTCAGCGCCCAGCAATTGGCGGGCACCAGCGCCTCCGCCGGGGCATAGCCTTCGCCGCGCGGCCAGTTGACCGCAAGGTCCAGCCGGTCGCGGGAATTGTTGAAGATGTAGAGCGCACCGCGAAATTCGGGCAGCAGGCGGTTCGCCGTCGCTTCCAGCACCGCGCCCGCGTCTTCATGGTTCTCGGCGCTTTGCAGCATGTCCGTCATCGCAAACAGCTGTTCGATCTGTTCGCGCGATTCGCGGGCCTGCCGCAGCAGCGCGTCATGCGTCTCGATCTGCTCAATGGTCTGCCGGCCCAGCATCCGCGAAATGGCGAACTGGCTCAGGATCAGGACGAGGGTGAAGGGCACGACCCATCCCGGCACCGCATCGGGCCACGCGACCGCGCCGAACAGGCATGCGGCGGCCAGCGCCTGGCTGGACCACAACATCGTCCTGTAGCTGCTCACCCTGTTGTCCAGGGCAATGCCTTCCTCAAGAATGGACATTTGCCTCTCCCCCCGGGCGAGCGTGATAACGCCGATGGCTTAAGGATTCGTGAGGTCGCGCTACCGGGAAGGTTCGGGCAGGCAGGAAAGGCCTTGCCCGGGCGAATGCCGAAGCCTCATCGCTCTTGCCAGACTCGCCTTCACCGTGAACAATCCGTCCTTCAAACAGGGCGCCCGGGCGCTGAGAGACGAGGGGGAGTTGGTTATGCGGCGCAGGATCCAGGCAGTGGCGGCAGCGGCACTGGCAGGCGGCATGCTGACCTTCGCCTTGCCCGCAGGCGCCAGCGGCGATTACGGCTGCGATCCGCGATGGTCGCTGGAAAGCACGGACCTCGATTGCGAGAACGGCATCGTCCTTGCGCCGGGCAACGATACGCGGGTGAACCTGTCGTTGCTGGTGCGCGATCGCGCGGGCCTCGCTTCGAAACCCGGCACCTATCCCGAACTCGACTGGGACTATGGCTATGGCCGCACCTTCTTCAGTTGGGATATCTTCTCCAACGCGCTCTATCCGCAGACTCAATGGCCGGAAAACGACTATTACGGATCGCGCTGCATCAGCCTGCAAGGCGGCGATGCGGCGTTCAGCGCGGCGGTGGCGTCCAACAGCAAGGTCGGAGCGGCGGACCGCGATGCGCTGATCGCCGCGCGGTCGCAGCTTGCGCCCATCTGCGGTAGCTTCGGCGGGGATTACTGGCTTACCGATGGGCAACGCACGGCAGCGCCCACGCCCGCCTGGCCGGTTACGGTGACCAGCAGGCAGGGCAGGGAATTCCTCGATTACCTGGTCGCTTCCGCGGCATTCTACGGCGAAGACTGGGCCGTTGCGCGCAGCACCTTCGCCTCGCTTGCCTCGGCAAGCGATCCCTGGGTCAAGGAAACGGCGCGCTACATGCTGGGGCGGGTCGATCTCAACGCGGCGCAGGCCGGGAGCTTTGACGAATGGGGCTTCTTCAACGGCGGGGATTCGGTCGACAAGCAGGCGGCGGCGCAGGGCGGGAAAGCGCTGGCGGCCTATCTGAAGGCATATCCGCGCGGGCTGTATGCTTCCTCCGCCAGGGGGCTGGAACGGCGTGCCTTGTGGCTGGGCGGCGATCTGGCCGCTCTCGCCGATGCTTATGAGAATCTGCTCGACGGCGTGACCCCGGGCAGCGCGGCGGAAGTCGATCTGGTGCAGGAAATCGACAACAAGCTGTTCATGGCCAAGGGCGCGGGCGAGGCGATCGACACGCCGTTGCTGCTGGCGACCTATGACCTGATGCGGATGCGGGCCAGCGTCAATGAAGGCTATGGCTACGGGCCGAAGCCGATCGACGAGGGTGAGCTTGCCGCGCAGGAGCCGCTGTTCGCCCGTCACAAGGATCTCTACGGTTTCCTGCGGGCGACCTATTCCTTCTATGTGGGGGGCAATGCGCCGGATGTGCTGGAACGCATCCCCGATGCCTCCACCGGCACGAGCTATTCCGCGCTCGATTTCAGCCGGCAGATCCTGCGCGGCCAGGCGCTCGCGGCGTTGAAGAACCCGGGCGAGGAGGCCTTCTGGCTGCGCCTGCTGAACGGGACGACCGGGCTCTACCAGCGCCCCTCGGCGGAGCTGGGGCTTGCCCTCCATTGGGAGCGCGCGGGCAAGCTGGCCTCGATCTTTGCGGATAATTCGCCGATCGAAGACACGATGATCCGCAAGATACTGCTCGAACAGTCGGCCAGCCCGGAGATATTGCGGGCGCAGGCCGGGAACCTCGCGCGCCCCCAGGCAGAGCGCGAACTGGCGCTGTTCACCCTGCTTTACAAGCAGCTCGCTTATGGCCGCTACTCAGCCTTCACGAGCGACCTGGCGTTGCTTCCGGCCGATGCGGTATCGGATACCGGGCTGTGGCAACTCACCGGCAATGAGCGCCCGCCTGTCGGCCTGTTCACAAGCGGGCGGTTCAGCGATGGCTATGCCTGCCCTTCGCTGCGGGAAACGGCATCCAGCCTTGCCCGCAACGCCAGGGACGTAAAGGCGCGTCTCTGCCTGGGTGAGTTCTATCGCCTCAACGGCTTCGACTACTTCGCCCAATTCTCCACGCGGCCGGATGCGGGCAACCTGGGCGGCGCACCCAGCCTGTTCACCGGCAAGGAGAGCGGGCGAGGCGATCTTTACAGCAGCGTTATCGCCGATGCCGCCGCGCCGCGTGCCGACAAGGCCTATGCGCTCTACCGTGCGGTGATGTGCTACGCGCCTTCAGGCAGCAACAGTTGCGGCGGGGATGATGTCGATCTGGATCAGCGCAAGGCGTGGTTCAACGCGCTCAAGCGCCAATATGCCGACACCAAATGGGCCAGGGAGCTTAAATATTACTGGTAGGATCGGCCCCGCCATCCTGCCTGCGCTGGCTGCGGCCCTGATACTGGCCGGATGCGGGAAGAGCGCGGATGGCGATGGGGAAGCAGTCCAGCGGGTCGATCCCGCGGCGTATGACAGCTTCTTCCTGTGGGCGGGCGTGCGCCCTCCGCCGCTGCTGGAGCGCGCCAGGACGGTCTATATTCTGGCGGGCGAGGTACGGGCGCGCGATAATTCACGGTTCGTCCCGCTGCGGCCGCAGGCCCCGCGTGCCGATCATGCCGCGATCTGGCTGGTGCTGCGGGTGGAGCGGCTGGATTGGCAACCGGCGGTGACCGAACAGATGATGCGGGAACTGGCGCGTTGGGAGGCAGCCGGGGCGCGGGTGGAAGGCATCCAGATCGATTTCGATTCCGGCACGATCCATCTTGACCGTTATGCCGGATTCCTCAGTGAGTTGAGGGCGAAAATTCCCGCGCGTTACAAACTCTCGGTCACCGGGCTGATGGACTGGAGCGCCAATGGAGACCCCGCAGCGCTGAAGCAGCTTGGCGCCGTGATCGACGAGATCGTGGTGCAGACCTATCAAGGCCGGACGACCATCGCGGGCTACGAAGGATACCTCGCTTCGCTCTCCCGGATCGGAATGCCGTACCGCGTGGCGCTGGTGGAGGATGGCGAATGGCAAGCGCCGGAAGGCCTTGCCGCCGATCCCAATTTCAAGGGTTACGTCGTGTTCCTGCTGCCCCGGGGGGGATGAAGGCAATTCGTACGCTTTTCTCCATGGACGGGCTAGCACGGCGCTGCCAGACAGGAACAAAGTCAATTGGGAGTGCAGGATCTTGATCGAATCATTCGAAGGTAAAGTCGCGTTCATCACCGGTGGTGCGAGCGGGATCGGCCTGGGAATTTCGAAAGTGCTGGTGGAGCGCGGGGCGCAGGTGGTGATGGCCGATCTGCGGCAGGATCACATCGACGATGCACTCGCCGAATTTGCGGGTGGCGGCAAATCCAACGCGGTTTCCGCGATCAATCTGGATGTCACGAATCGCGAGAAGTATCGCGAAGCGGCCCAGCGGATGCAGGACGAATTTGGCGGGATCGACATCCTGGTGAACAATGCAGGCGTGGGGCTGGAAGGGCCGCTGCTGGAAGCCACCTATGCCGACTATGATTTCGGCTTCGGCGTGAATGTGGGCGGGGTTATCAACGGCTTCACCGAATTCATGCCGCAGATGATCGCGCATGGGCGCGGGGGGCATATCGTTTCCACCGCCAGCCTGGCGGCCGAAGTCGTGATGCCGCCGCATCTGGCTATCTACGCGGCGAGCAAGGCGGCCGTGTGCCATTTCTGCGAAGCCGTGAAGCCAGAGCTTGCGCAGCACAAGATCGGCGTTTCGATCCTGCTGCCGGGCCCGGTGAAAAGCCGCATCCATGAAGCCAACCAGAACCGTCCGGAGCATCTGCGCGCTCAAAGCGGCTTTAAGGCAAGCGAAGCGCAATTGTCGCGCCGCATCGTGGGCGATAACTGGATGGAAGCGACCGACGCGGGCCATCTGGTCGCCGACGGCATCCTGAACGACACGACCTATATCGTGACGCACGGTTTCTATAAGGATTTCATGCGCATGCGCGCCGAGGTGGTGCTGGCTGCGACGCCTGACGAGAAGGAAGAGGCGCCCGATTTCGGGCAGTTCAGCGAAGAATAAGAAGCCCCAAAGGGGCGGGAGAGGAGAATAACGGAAATGGAAGATCTGACCGGAAAGGTCGCCTTCGTAACAGGCGGCGCGAACGGCATTGGCTTCGGCATGGTCCGGGCCTTCCTGGCCGAGGGAATGAAGGTGGTGGTCGCCGACTGGAGCGGCGACCACATCGCCAAGGCCAGGGAAGCGCTGAAAGGCAACAACGCCGCCTATTTCGTGAAGACCAATGTTGCCGAACGCGCGAGCCTGCAAGCCGCGGCTGACGAAGCACTGGACGCTTTCGGCAAGATCCATGTCCTGTGCAACAATGCCGGCGTGAATGGCGGCGGGACGGCCGACAGCGACGATTTCGATGCCTGGGACAAGGCCATCGGCATCAACCTTGGCGGCGTGATCAACGGTACGAAGCTGATCGTACCGATCATCAAGGCGCAGGGTGAGGGTGGACACGTCGTCTGCACATCGTCCATGGCGGGCATCGTGCCGCTGCCTGGCTTGGCGGCCTACTCGACGGCGAAATATGCGGTGCGCGGTTTTTCGGAGAGCCTGCGGATGCAACTCGCTCCGCTGGGCATCGGCGTATCCTGCCTGTTCCCGGGCGCGACACGCACCGGCATGCTGTTCCCGCCTGAGGACGAGCCCGAGACGGACTTCGACGAAGCAAACGCAAACCCCTTCCAGCAGGCGCTGTGGGATGCCGCGCGCGCGGCGATCGATCCGCTGGAGACTGGTCAGGCTGTGGTCGAGGCCATCAAGCAGAACCGGTACTATATCTTCACCAACCGCGAATTCCTGGCCGAGGTGAAGGACCGCAATCGCGAGATGGAAGATGCGTTCCCCGCGCAGGATCCGCCCCCCGGACGCGTGAAGTTCGAAAGCATGCGGGCAGAGATGGCCAGGAACCTGCTCGTCACGGGCAATCGCCCGGTGATCAGGGGCGACGAAGCGGGCAATTTCGGGCTCGACTTTACCTCGACGGAGGCAAGCTGACGATCAACTGGAAGCGACATCTGTCGGGGATAGGAGAAGGCCGTGGCGATCACATTCAGTGAAGCGATTTCAAAACGACCAATAGGCGCCTTCCAATGGCTCACCGTGGCCATCTGCATGCTCGTTCTCGTCAGCGACGGGATCGACATGCAACTGCTCGGCATCGTCGCTCCACTGGTGATCGAGGATTTTGGCGTCGACCGCGGGACCTTCGGCATTGCCATGAGCGCGGCCCTGGTGGGCTTCGGTTTCGGCGCCTGGGGAGGCGGCTGGCTGGGCGACACGATCGGGCGGCGGTGGACGCTCGCGCTTGCGGCGCTGGTTTTCTCCCTTGCCACCATCGGGGCCGGGCAGGCGCACGATGTCGCTTCCATGGCCTTGTGGCGCGTGGTTGGCGGGCTGGGTTTCGGCGCGGCCTATTCGAATGCCCTGGCGATGGCGAGCGAATGGCTGTCTGAACGCTGGAGGCCGGTTGTAGTCAGCACGCTGGCCGTGGGAACGCCGCTGGGCGGCACTGTGGTTGGCCTGATCGGGCCAAAGCTGGCAGCAGCCTATGGCTGGAACGGCGCCTTTGTGATCTTCGGCCTGGCTACATTGCTTCTCGTGGCGATCGTCCTTGCCTTGCTGCGCGACAGTCCGTCATTCCTGCTGGCGAGAGGTAAAAACGAACAGGCTCAGCGGATCGCCCGGCGTGTGCTGGGTGAAGACGTTCCACTTCTGGCGGAGCACCACGAAGCAGAGATTGCCAGTGGTGAACGCATCGGCGTGCTTCATCGCAGCAACCTGCGCCTCAATCTCGGAGTGGGCCTTGCCTTTGCTGCTTCGGCGCTGGTTGCCTATGGCATCCTCAACTGGTCCACCACTTTCCTCACTGCCGCCGGCTTCACTCTCGAGCAGGCTGGCTTTGCCGTCTCGATCGCAGGGATCACTGCGATGGTCGGCTCGGTCCTGGCAGGTGAATTCACCCGGCGGTTCGGTTCAAGGCGCGTGATGCTGGTGATCAGTGCGACGCTGGTGATCACCTTGTTCGCGCTCGCCTATGTGGTGGAAACCCTGCCGACTGTACCGGATTCCAGCGAGCGGACAGTCGTGGTGGCGCTCACCGGCGTTGCGGCGGCACTGTTCAGCGCGGGAATTGCCTCGCTCTATGTGGTGATGGCTCTGGGATATCCGCAGTCGTGCCGCTCGGCCGGAATCGGCTTCGGCATCTTCATGAGCCGGGTCGGCGCGATCGCCGCGAGCGGGTTTGGCGGCGCATTGCTCGATTTCGGCCAAGGCAGCGTCCTGCCGTTCTTCGCCGTGCTGGTGGCCAGCGCCGTGTTGATTTCCGCAGCAGCGTTTGTCGTGGACCGTCACGTTCCGCCCGCTGGAGGCGGCTAGTCGACAAGGGCGGTTGCCGGGAGCAGTTCCGTGATGGTGCCCCCGGACAGGCGATAGATGCGGCCTTGCGGGCTGGTGAGGATCTGAACGGTTGAAGCAAGGTCGTCGCCAAGCTGTTCGCCGAGCAAGGCGCCGAGAGTTCTCGCCTGTTCACGGCCGAGCGCCGTCAGAGGGCTATCGCAGCCCCTGAATTCGGCGTTCGGCGTTGAACTGCGTCTGCCCGTTGGCGCCGCAGGTAAATCATGGAGGGCTGCGGTCCGCCTCGCTCAGCGTACGCGGGGTCCGCCAAACGGCAGGGGCGGAGGGGGCCGGCGCGCGCCACGCGGAAGCTGTGCCTGATAGGCCCGGCCGCAATGTTCCACGCAATAAGGGAAACCAGGGTTCACCTTCTCGCCACAGAAATGGAAATCCGGCTCGCCCGGATGGCCCATCGGCCAGCGGCATACGCGATCGCTCAGATCCAGCAGGCTGGTCTTGTCCGCGATCTCAGGGCTGGGCTTTGCAGGAACCAGTCGGCGTGGGGGAGCAGGCGGGATGGGCGCCTGCTGGTCTCCCGGGCCCTGGCGAAGGAACCCGCCCGGCCCAACGGATACGATCTTGGGAAGGTCGCCACCGGCATTGGGCAGCGGCTGGCTGGGATTGCCTCCGGCGGGAACAGATTTCGCCAGGGCCGGCTTTGCCGCGACCGCGACGGGCGTGGGCTTGGTTGCAACGGGCTTGGCTGGGGCGGCGGGCGCCTTTTCCTTCGCCTTTATCGGTTTGGCGTCTTTCTTCTTCGCGGGGGCTTTTGCTGTGCCATCATCATTCGCCTTCACGGGCGAGGGGCGTGACTTGAGCCCAAGGCGATGTGCCTTGCCGATCACCGCATTGCGGGATACGCCGCCCAGCTCCTCGGCGATCTGGCTTGCTGTGGCGCCGCCTTCCCACATTTTGGTCAGCGTGGCGATCCGTTCTTCGGTCCAGCTCATCGAATTCTCAAATCCCCAAAAATCATCTGCCGACAGAGGCAGCCTGAACTTGCCAGCGCAAGCCGCTGCGGATAATCGCCACGGCATGGCCAATCAAGCCCCGACATCAACCGCCCCCACCGCACCAACCGGCGATGGAAGGCGGCATTTCCTGCCGTATGGAACGCCCGTAATCGGCGGGTTCAATCGCATCGGGCTGTGGACTCTCTATATGAAGGAGGTCCGGCGATTTCTCAAGGTCCAGACCCAGACGATCTGGGCTCCTGCAGTAACAACACTGTTGTTTCTTGTAATTTTTACCGTTGCGATGGGCCGTGAAGGGCGAATGGTGCTGGGTGTTCCCTTCGCCAGCTTCGTCGCTCCGGGCCTGATCATGATGGGAATGATGCAGAATGCCTTCGCAAACTCCAGCTTTTCGCTGCTTGCGGGCAAGATGCAAGGCACCATCGTCGATTATCTGATGCCGCCGCTCAGCGAAGGCGAATTGATGATCGGTATCGTGGGCGCGGCAATGACTCGCGCCATACTGGTCGGCATTGCCGTGGCAGGCGCGATGATGTTGTGGCCGGGCGTCAACCTGAGTGCTGCGCATCCCTGGGCAATCGCGTGGTTTGGCCTGATGGGTGCCGCAATGCTGGCGATCATGGGGTTGCTCACTTCGCTCTGGGCCGAAAAGTTCGATCACAACGCTGCGATCAACAATTTCGTGGTGCAGCCGTTGTCGCTCCTTTCAGGCACGTTCTACGTGATCCACAATCTCCATCCCGCATTTCAGGCAATCAGCCGGGCGAATCCGTTCTTCTATGTGATCTCGGGTTTCCGCTTCGGATTTCTGGGTGAAAGCGACATCGGGAACACCAATCAGGCCGTGATCGGCGCTGCGGTGGGGTTGGGTGTCCTCAACCTCGTGCTCGGCTATATAACCTATCGTCTGCTCAAGTCCGGGTGGAAGCTGAAGAACTGACCCTGCGGGCGCGCTCGGCCAATTCCCGCACGCGCATTTCCGCCATGCGAATGCCGGCAACTTCGCCGAGTACGAAGTGCCTTGTGGCCGAGCCCTCATCATTCGCTGCGTCGAATGCAATCTTCAGGGTTCCCTTGCCGTCCCGCCCTTCGTTGCGCTCCATCACGCCGATTTTTCCTGCTGGGATGCTTTCGACCTCCAGCCTGCGGCTGCGGTATATTTTCAGAATCCGCTGGTCGGTGATGGCAAAGATCGTCCGCCGGGCGCGTCGGGGCCCAAGGAAGGGCACGGCCATCATACCCAGGCCGACCAGGATAAAAGGCAGGCCAAACAGCGGGAAGATCAGGTCGATGCCCGGTTCCATCCTGTCGGAGGCCAGCAGAGTGAAAAGCCCGGCCATAAGTGTCCAGAACACGGCAAAGGCCGTCCAGGGGATGGCAAACAACCATATCGCGAAATGGCCAAGGCGCAGCCCATGTGCGCCGCGGCCTTTCCACAAGACGCGCTCTCCGCGCATGAGCTCTTCAGCAAGCGCCGTTTCCAGCGGATCCGTGATTTCCCCCTGCATAGGGGCTTTATACGCAGGATTTGGCGTAAAGGGGAAAGCCCTTCACGCCCATCTGTTCAATGCGTCAGGCTGCGCCGCAGGCGATAGCGGCCGTCGGCAAAGTCTTCGAACAATTGCGCCACCGACGGATGATCTACCGGGCCACCCTCGCTGTCGGACAGCAGGTTCTGCTGGCTGACATAGGCAACATAGGACGAATCCTCGTTTTCGGCCAGGAGATGATAGAAGGGCTGGTCGCGCCGGGGGCGCATTTCGGTAGGGATAGCTTCGTACCATTCCTCGCTGTTGGCGAAGACCGGGTCGATATCGAACACCACGCCGCGAAAATCGAACAGGCGATGCTTGAGCACGTCGCCGATAGCAAACCGGGCGACCGCATGGCTCGGCGCCTCGATCTTGCGTCCGGCCTGGGGCGAGTAAAAGATGGAACGTTCCATTATACGGGCAATATAATGTCATGGACTTATGAAACAAGCATAACAGATTCTCCGATCCCCAGCTTTAGGCTTGGCAAGCGCGGAAGCATCAGCTAACCGCCCGCATCTTCGACCGGTCGATACCGACCAGTGCGCTTCGCGGAGAGGTGGCAGAGAGGTCGAATGCGCCGCACTCGAAATGCGGTGTACGGGCAACCGTACCGTGGGTTCGAATCCCACCCTCTCCGCCAGCCTTCCCCAAAGGCCGCATTTTTCCTAAACATATAGCATTTCAGGGATTTTTAACGCTTCCTCTGCTACATTCCCTGCTACATTTTGCGATGTTGCAGGGGGTATGGATCAGGTGAAGCGGGTCAAGGATCACCGCTATCTGTATCGGCGCGGAGATCAGTTGTATTTCCGACGAAAAGTGCCGTCCAATGCCGTCGCGGCGTTCGGCGGACGACGGGAAATCCAGAAGTCCCTAGACACGTGCAGTGTTGCAGAGGCTCGGCACCTGCTGGCCATCCAAGTTGCGAAGTTCGATAAGGTCGTTGCGACGGTGGCTGGGAAACCGGTTGCAGAGGCCGTGCGGCGGATTGCACCTGCCGATTTACCTACTCTTTCCGAGGTAGAGGAGAAGGTTCGCCAATGGCTGAAGGAGCGTATGGAGCGGGCGGCCAATGGTGAATTGGACGCTGCAAGTGGTGATCCATATGAAGCGCGGCAAATGCGGCTAGGGTTTAATGTCCACGCCGAAAGCGTGAAAGGTGGGATCAGCATCGGAGCGGAAGAGCCCGCAATAACCACTATTTGGCTCGTCGAAGACATTTGCGAAGCCGAGGGCTGGAAGATCGAGAAGGGTTCCAGCCAGTGGCGTAATCTCGTGCGCATTGTCGGGCGAGGGCAGATCGAAGCGAGTGGCTGGCTTACGCAGGATTTGAATGGTGAAGCGCGGGTCATTCAGGACGCCCGCTTTTCATCTGAACAATATCGACTGGATGAGGCAAGGGCCAAGGAACGCCATGCTGATGCTCCCGTTTCCATCGGTTCCCTTCTCGAAGGGTATCTGAAGGAGCATGAGCCTGCCCCAGCCACGGAGAAAGTCTGGCGAAGGCATCTTTCCCACTTCATCGCTTTCCTTGGCCATGACGATGCCACGCGCGTGACACTTGTTGATGTCGTGGCTTGGAAGGACAAGTTGCTGGAGGAGCCAGCAGATGGCAGCAAGCCGAAGCAGGTTCGCACTGTCCGTGACAGCTATCTCCCTGCGGTGAGATCGGTTTTCAAATGGGGAGCGGGCAATGGCAAGATCGCTCATAATCCTGTTGCTGGCGTTCGTGTAGGCGGCAAGCGCAAGCCTGCCGTCAGGGATCAAGGACTGACTGACGACGAGGCCAAGATCATTCTCGCGGCTGCGCTCAAGCTGCCGCCAGCCCGCCTAAGTCCAGAACGAAAACTTGCCCGCCGATGGGTTCCGTGGCTCTGCGCCTATACTGGTGCGCGCGTGAACGAAATCACACAGCTTCGAGGCGAAGACGTAAAGGAGCAGAACGGGATATGGACGATCTACATCACGCCCGAGGCGGGCTCTGTGAAAAACGGTAAGGCGCGAACGGTCGCGTTGCATCCCCATCTGCTTGACCAAGGCTTCCTGCAAGCAATCTCGGGGAAGGTGGGGCCGCTTTTCTATGATCCATCCCTCCATCGGGGTGGAAGCGAGGGTAATCCGCAATACAAGAAGGTTGGCGAATTTCTCGCGCGCTGGGTTCGAGATGTCGGAGTGACTGATCCGAATGTCTGGCCCAATCATGGCTGGAGGCACCGCTTCAAGACGCAGGCGCGCCTTGTTGGAATGGACCCGGAAACCCGCGATGCCATTCAAGGTCACGCCCCGCGAACGGAAGGCGAGGGCTATGGCAGCGTTCCTCCAGAAGTCACTGACAGGGAAATTCGAAAACTGCCTTGGTTTCGAGTAGAAGGGTTTGATCGTCAGCAGCGTCGATGATAATCTCACGTCGCGCACACCTTGCCTTGGAAAACAAATCCTGGACTTGTTAACGGGCAGTCGCTTATAGCGGCAAACCGTGCCTAGCTTCATTGATCTCTTCGCTGGCTGCGGCGGTTTGTCACTCGGCCTAATCCGGGCGGGGTTTACATGTCGTTTTGCCATTGAGGCACACGATGATGCGTTCGCGACTTATCGGAAAAATCTGATCGACAGTGTTATAGAAGCTCACGACTGGCCGGATTGGCTTGGGATTGCTCCTCATGATATTGTGGCTTTCGCAAGGGATCACCAATCTCACTTGGCTACGCTGCAAGGCCAAGTTGACCTCATCGCCGGAGGGCCGCCCTGTCAGGGCTTTTCAACCAACGGACGGCGTAACCCCGATGATCCCAGAAGTAAGATGGTCGAGGCATACCTCGACATCGTGGAGTTGGTCAGGCCCTCACTTGTCTTGATCGAGAACGTGCGTGGCTTCACTTCGATGCCGCACTCATCTGGGGGAACTTATGCTGATGCTGTGAAGCTACGCCTCGCCGAGCTAGGATATGATGCGTGGGCCGATGTCCTGATTGCATCGGACTTTGGCGTGCCACAGAGAAGGCCACGTTATATTTGCATTGCCGCTTCCAAAGGCAGTCTGCCAGGCATTGATCCAATCGTGAGGTTGCGCACGGCACGACGCCGTTTTCTCGAAAGCAAGCGGTTAGAAGATAGGCAAGTTACTGCGAGTGAGGCGCTCTCCGATCTTGCTCTAAATGGCCGAGTGCCTGCTCCTGACCCGGAATGGGGTAATAGAGGATTTGGCGCAGTTATACGCCACGACCTTGTCGAACTTAGCGAATATCAGAAGCTCATGAGGGAGGGCTGTGGTGGCCAGCCGTCGGATAGGCGGATACCCCGACACTCGGATGCTACTTCCAAGAGAATGAAGTCCATTTTGGATACCTGTGTTCCGGGCAAGAACATTACGCCTGCTGACAGAAAGCGCCTCGGGATCGGCAAGCGCTCCACAACGCCACTAGATGCAAACGCACCAGCGCCGACGGTGACGACGTTGCCGGACGACTTTGTTCACTATCAGGATGCCAGAACAATGAGCGTCCGAGAACTGGCACGCTTGCAATCTTTCCCGGACTGGTTTGAGTTTCAGGGGCCCTACACAAGTGGCGGGGCAAGGCGACAGCTTGCGTGCCCCCGATACACGCAGGTGGGCAACGCAGTGCCTCCGCTACTAGCGGAGGCAATCGGCGAGACGCTTGCGCGTCTATTGCGCGACCAAAAGCTCCCGAAGGGCATAGACATCCCGATGATGGGAAAGAAATTCGGCTCGGTATCGCTCGAAGTCCTCACGGGTTAGTGGTTTTCCGCCTTCGCGATGAATAATCCAACCGTCATCAGTTCGTTCTTCAAGGGCATGCGCTAGGGTGTTGCGTCGGAAGAGAACCTTATTGGGATAATTCTTTAGAGAGCGCAGCAACTCTCTGGCTTCGTCGGCCCCATTCTCACTCCGTGCTCGCTCTTTCGCTTCAGAAAAAAGGATGCCGCTTGACACAGGCAGGCCGTGGATAAGTTCCTCCAAAGAATTGAAAGTATCCAATTTTTCTCTTTGAGCTTCAGAAAAAGCGATGACTTTCGTTTTGATGCTTTCGCTAATTTCAGCGGCCTTTTCACTGGTTCGGCCATAGTGTAAAAGAATTTGACGCAGTTGCTGATCGCAATCCGCAACGACCTGTGCGGCAAGGCCGCGCATAGAATTTAACCTATTAAGAGCCGGCGATAAATCACGAACTAATTCTCGGGTGCGTTCCGATAGTCTATCGCGGTGCACACAGTATACGCCTTCGACGCTTGCCTCAAACATCATTTGGCGAAGTTCAGTTTCGTCAACACCACTATAAAAAAGTAGGGGAGTGGAAGGAAAGTGTCGTCGGACATCCTTCGCGATTTCGTTTCCTCGAAGGCCATCGCCAAGGCGCAAGTCTAGCAGAATGAGTTCAAAATCATGATAATGGTTTTGTTTTTGGGCAAAGGCTTTGATTTGCTCGTCGGTCTCAATCCTATCAATTTCGGGATGAAACCCGTTTTGCCGAATGGCAGATTTAATATCATCGACCTCTGCGTCACTGGCTTGGTCTTCGATCCAGCATACGTTGAACGTGAGGTTCATTTCTTTTTGCTTGGCAGTGTCATCACAAAATCCGCCCTCCCGACTTCGCGATTTGGATCAAGCTCAAGGGTGCCCCCCATAGCTTCGATTACCTTTCGAGCGTGATAAAGGCCGAGGCCGGTCCCTTCGACCGTCGACGTGTAGCCCTTGTTGAAAATCTTGCTCGGGTCGACCCTGCGTTCATCCAGGCCTCGTCCATCATCTGTGATGGCAATTTCGATCTTGCTGCTGCCCCTCTTTTGCCTGGCGGCGAGGGTCATCAATTTCGCGCCATGTTTCCGGGCATTGTCTAGCATGTTGTCTACCACCACAACGAGATCAACAGGCCTAAAACGAGCTTCCAACGATAGGTCGTTCGCTTCGAACGCTACGGTTGATGCAGCATCGCGATTGGCGCGCACTTGATTTACGTATTCGTCGAGAAATTCTATGACGTCGCCTTCGAGAAGGTCTGTTTCGAGGTCAAAGCGCGCGTTTGAGGCAAAGCGCGCAACGGCGGTAAGGCGGTCGTTCTCCAAATGGATGTAGTCAAGATCGTCGAGTAACCTTCGCCCTCGCGCCCTGATTGCCGCAGCGGCATCTTTCAAGTCATCATCTTCCTGACCTTCGAGGAGGTCCATCGCCGCTTCCAGCACCGTTCTAACGCTGCCCAGGGCGCGGTCAGTCGCTGCTCCGATATGACCGGAATAGATCATGACTTGGTGCAGCAGCAGCGTCATCTGCTCAACGGTCATGTCTTGTGTTGAAGCTAGATACCTCGCTTGCCTTTCGAGTTGGGAAATTCGAGCGTCCGCCAAAGCCTTGGCTGCAAGAGCATCGCGCGCGGCCTTAGCTGCTTCTCGTTCGGCTTCTTCTAATTCAGCCTGTCTTGCCTTAGCGGCTTCGATGCGTCGAAGGAGGACCTCATCGCCTTGCTTTTCGGCAATAGTGGTTAGGGCTTTCATGGCCCCATCAAGTGACCGGGTTTCGTCATCGAAGAGTTCGACGATGTCGGGGTCAAAGTATTCTAGTTTTAGGTCGCGTGTCGCAGCAAGTTGGGCAATGACCTGCGCAATCCGCCCTCGCGTTTCACCGAACTGAAGTCCGCTCGCATCCTCTCGGTCCTGATCGGACTTATCCTGCCATGTGACACCAACAACATAGCGTTCGAGCCGCACAACAGCCTTCCGAAGGATGGCCTCATATAGGTCTCTGGTATGGGCATCTTCGATAAGTCCCGCATCGCGGCTCGACGCTTCGCGAAACATTCTAGGAGGAGCCGAAACGTCTATCCGGCCCATGATGTCGCGAGTGCCAAGATAGCGTGAAGAGCCTTGCTGCTTCCGGCGATTGAGACCCAAGGTATCGTCGGTTTCTTCACCGATGGGAAAGATACGAAAGCCGTTTAGGAAGACAAAGATACTTCCAAATTTGACGGGCTGAACTCCCATCCTTCTGGTGAAGGTGTGCTTGGCGCTTCTATTAAGATAAAATATTTCGGCTTGGACCTCTGCGCCTTCCAGGCCTTCAAATTCGTTCTTCTCTTGGATTTTGTAAATCAGTCGACCTCGGTCGATCAAATTTGTTGCAATCCCATTGTCATCAATGTGAACGTTGATCCGCGTCGTTTTTTCTGCGAGCAAATCCCGTAGATCATTTCCAACTGGACCTTCCAATTCAGCGAGGTCGTCGTCATCCAGTTCTTCGTCACGCACTGTGATGTGGACCGGGGTGTCCTGCGTTGTGCCAAACGGATCAATCAACTTCTCAAGATATTGCCGTAGACGGAGAATGTCTTCTGGATACCAATCGCTGCGAAGCCCACCAATCCGGAGGACCGTCCCGGATCGAGCGGGAAGTTTCACCGGAGCATCCTCTGGGAAGTCGTCGACCGATTGCAGGCGAACGCCGACCGTCTGGAATAGCTTTTTACTGTCGACTTCGAAGCGGTCCCAGGAAACATCTAATTGCTGTGTGGGAGCGTTTCGCTTGCGCCTCGAATAGAGAGTGAGGGTTGCACCGAGAGTGTCGCAGGAGAACCGTCCAATTCCCTTGCTACCAGCGAATTGACCCTGGGGACGGATGCGGTCCCGATAGTCGCCACTGGTCTCGTCATCTTCTGATCCATCTGCCTTCGCGGAGTATGCGACGAATAGCCACCTTCCTCGGATTGCGTCTTCGTCCATCCCTTTGCCATCATCGACGATCCAAATCTCACCGTTGTCGATGTCAAAGGCTATGTCGACACGCTTGGCTTGCGCGTCGAAGGCATTTTTCACCAGTTCAAAAACAGCGACAAACTCGTTGGTTACGAGGTCGCGACCAATGATGTCCTTCAAATGCGAACTTACGCGGAAATGTTCTGTGCTGGCCATGCACCCCCCATTTGGTCATACGCACAGTATGTCGACAATGAGCGCGGATCAACGAAGGACGTTGATGGCCCGGTTTAAGGGCAAAGACACGAAGCCGGAGATAACCGTTCGCAAGGCATTGCACGCTGCTGGAAGGCGCTTTCGCCTTCACAGGCGAGACCTGCCCGGAAAGCCGGACATCGCCCTTGCCAAGGATCGCACAGTTGTTCTGGTCCATGGTTGTTTCTGGCACGGTCATCAGAATTGTTCCATCGCGCGAGTTCCCAAGACCCAATCTGACTTCTGGCTCGAAAAATTCGAAAACAACCGTGCTAGAGACGAGCGCGTCCGAGCAGCCCTTGAAAGTCTTGGATGGCGGGTGGTGGTGATCTGGGAATGTGAAGCAAAATCGGATAAACTTCAGGACATTCTGAAGGCGCATCATTTGATATGATGGTCTCTTTGAGCCCTGCCCATGTGGGATTGCGGACTGCCGCGCAGATGCGTCCCATTGAAGTCCGTTTTGCCTTTTGGGACGGCTGTCCCGCAAAGTCATAGACCCTAGCGGGGCGTTGCAACGGGTTGCATGTCGCTCGTCATCCCAGTGCCCGTTCCACGGCATCGGGCTCCCGGTCGATCACGGCTAGATAGGCGAGTAGCGCACTGTCGGCCTTGGTGCGGCCCTGCTCAAGATCGCGGAGCCGCCCGACGCTGATGCGGTATCGCTTGGCGAAGCGGTCCTGACTAAGCCCCGTGCGGGAGCGGACCCGTCGCACCACGGTGGCCGCTTCCATCCGGGCCATCTCCTCCGCCGTCAGGGGCGGATTGTCGGCATCGGCCTTCGCTGCCGCCGTGATGTCGGCATCGCTCATCGCGTCGAGACGCTGGCGCTCCGCCCCGGTCAGCGCGGGCGGGCTATTCGGGTCTAGTTTGAACCGGGCCATAGAGCCGTTCCTCCTTCCTATTACAGCGACGGGCCGAGATGATCCGGGTGATGCCTTCGCGTTCCGTATAGACCACCGTGAACACGCGGCCCTCGATCATGCCGACCGCCTTGCGGCGAACCTCGCCGTCCCCCGGCTGGGAGGCGTCGATGTCGATCACATCGGCATCCAGAAACACGCGGGCCGCATAGGGGAATGGCACACCATGCTTGGCGAGATTGCTCGCCGCCTTCGCATCATCCCACTCGAACTCACGTTCCGAAGCCATGGCATCATATACGGATATTCCGCAGCGATGTCTACGGGTATTCCGTAGTGCCAAACGAGCTTCGCTCACTCACTTTTTTCGTCAATAATCTATTGTTTTCCGTGACTTAATGGTGATCTCGCGGTATTCTGATCTCGATAAAATCGAGGTAGATCAAATGCTTGTTGGATATGCTCGTGTCAGCACGACCGATCAGGTCGCGGGGCTGGAGGCGCAGGAGCGGGACTTGCTTGCAACGGGTTGCAACAAGCTCTTCACGGAGCGAGTTTCGTCAGTGGCGCAGCGCGATCAACTGGCGGCGGCGCTGGAGTTCGTGCGCGAAGGCGATAGCCTTCTCGTGACCCGGCTCGACAGGCTGGCGCGTTCGACGGCAGACCTGCTCACCATCATCGCCACGCTGGAGGAAAAGGGTGTCGCGCTGCGTATCCTCGACTTCGGCGGGCAAGCCGTGGACACGCAATCGCCTTCCGGGAAGCTGATCGTCACCATGTTCGGCGCGGTCGCCCAGTTCGAGCGCGAGTTGCTGTTGCAGCGCCAGCGCGAAGGGATCGCCAAGGCGCGCACGGAAGGCCGATACAAGGGCAGGGCACCGACAGCGCGGCTGCTCGCTCCAAAGGTCCATGAGCTTCGCTCCACGGGGCTCCGAGCGCACGACATTGCGGCTAAGCTCGGGGTGAGCCGCAGTTCGGTCTATCGCATCCTCTCGGAGGCTGTGGCGGCATGAGAGATGCTGTTCCTGGGCTCTTCGCCAACATCACCGCCAAGCTTGAAGATATGCACGCCATCGCCATGGAGGGGCAGCGGCGTGACAATGCGCCAGACATGCAGCGAGTGCTCGCCAGCCAGCTTCGTATGGGGATCGTCTCGCTCGATAGGGTGCTTGCCAAGGTCAAGCAGAAGCTAGGGGACGACCATGAGTGATCGGCCAGCACAGCCGTTCCTACCTTTGGGGATCGAGCCGCGTGAGCGCCCCATGTTCTACTACGATACCCCCGGATGGGATGACTGGATCATAGAGGCCAAGGTAATCGAAGCCATGCGCGGCGGGTATGACCTCCCGCCGTCGCCTTACCCGCTCCTCCGGCCTTGCAACGGTGCTACCGGAGAGGTTCGCCGGGCCGGGGGCCGCAAGTTCCGCATAGCGCAGAAGCTGGGATTGATCCCGTGGCCCAAGCTGTGTTCGGTCTGCGGCTCCACCCACAGGCTGCAATCGCACAATGAGTGCTACTTCCGCCCTCTCAACGCACGGCCCATCTGTTCGCGCTGTCACCGGCTCATTCATAGGCGTTTCTATGATCCGCAGAGTTGGTTGGCGCTACGCCATGAGTATGCCTACCCCGGTGCGTGGTTTATGAAGATCGCCCTTGTCGAGTTGACCGAGGCGCAGGCGCGCTACCTCGCCACGTTGGACGACCCCATGGATGCGCGGCAGGTTGGAGCGCGCGTGGCATGACTGATCTGCGAGCCCGCCCATGGGAGTGTCACTACAATAACTGGTCATGGGCCGAACGATGCGCGGTCACGCCGATCCAGAACGCCATGTTCCGCTCCGGCCAGCTTGTTCGGCCAACGGTCTGTTCGATCTGCGGGTTCAGCGATCCGGCGCGGTTCAACGGCAGCGGATATATCTTCGCGCACCTTGAGCGATACGACCGGCCAGCCGAACTCTTCCCTGCCTGCAAGCGATGCCATGCCGCGCTCCATGCGCGTTTCAGGGAGCCCGAGAGGTGGCAGGCTCTCCTGCGCCGGGCCGCAATGCCGGGTTCATGGGCTTCCGCGCTCACGCTTGATCCTGCGAGCCAGTGGCGGCCTTTCGACCAGACGTATCCGGGCGGCTTGTCTGCGCCGTCGCTCAAGCTGGCGGAAAATCTGGCCTTCGACTTCTAGGCGGCCTGTTCGGCATCATCGTGCCCAAAGATGCGGCGGAAAAGCGACGTGCACTCCTGCCTCAAGCGTTCGCGGCGAACATCCGGGATGCCCCGGTATTCGGGTATCATCTCGTCCAGTTGCCGGTCTGCGCCTCGCATCAGGAGCAAGGCAAGAACGAGATCGCGCCCGGCTGCGGCGAGAGCTTCCGGCGTCGGGGCGCGTAGATACCGGGCAGCCGACAAGCGGGCACGCTCATCGGCTTCCCTGATCTCGCGATCCTGCCAGCGAGGATATGCGCGATGGAACGCTGCAACCCGCGCTTGTGCCCGTTCGATCTCCGCAAGGGTCGGGCAGTCTTCTTGTTCTGCGATCCAGTGCCGTGCTTGCCGTTCAGGGGTAGGTTCCCAAGTGAACATGCCATTCCCGTCACGCTGGCCAAACTGCCCGGCGAAGGGGACGCCAACAGAGAACCCGCCCCCGACTGATTGAGCGGGTAACAGGAAATGCCCCCGGTCCTTCTCCCTCAACCTCAATGACCCGAAGACCGGCGAAAATGCCAAGGCCGTCAGGTCTTCTGCTCTCGCTTCCGCCTCCTGTTCTGATCGCCCGAGGACGAGCAGATTGTCGGCATAGGTGATAATGTCGGGACCGAAGTCGATCTCGCTGGCGGCCAGCAGACGGCCTATTATCACTTCACCCACAATGGGAGACGACGCGGAACCCAACGACAAGCCTTGCGTGTCATTGAGGGGAGGAGCAGTCCTGCGCACCGAGATGACACTCGGCATGTCGTCGCCCGTCACTCGTAGGGACAAGTCCCATACCACGTGTTCGACGACCGCCTCTGGAAGAGGCCGCAGTATTCCAGCCAGGCACTCTGCCGGGATGTTCCGGTAGAAGCCCTCGACATCCAGTTCGACTGCATGTGTCAGGCCGCGTGCGCAGGCTGCTTCGACAGCCACGAGGGCTGCCGGTATCCCGCCGTGGAACAGGAACTGGTTCGCACGGGGAGGATGGAGGGCGCGGATCACATCAGCAACGAGGTGCTGGAGTGCCCGCTTGTGAGGTCCGAAGGTATCGACAGTCCGGCTGCGACCGTCTTGCTCGATCTCGCGGCGCGTTACGCGCTCGTAGCAGGCGTTGAAGGGGTTAAGCCGTTCGGCAAGGGCTTCGAGAGACTGCCGCGTAGCATGGCGGATGCGCTTGGCCTTCAGCACTCCGCGATAGGCATGGAAGAGACCGAAGCGCCCCGAGCGTAGCAGTTGCCGGACCCGGCTGTGCTGGTGTCGCCGACCGAGCCCGCGCAACTGGGAAAGGGCCTGCCGCCATTCCGCGCGCAGGATGCTGATCTCGGCCACGAGCCCCGGATCGCGCGCCGCGAACTGGCGGTAATCTAGCGTGCCCAGTGGCGCGAGCGGTGTTCGCCGGATCGTAGGGCGGGGTGCGATGGTCATCTGCAACCCGTTGCCAGATCACAGTTAATATGCGGCTAACCGGGAGGACGGGTAGAGGTCGCGTGTCCGGTTGTCTCTGACCAGTCGAGAAGCTGGCCGGGTGTTACGTTCAGCGCCTTGGCAATCCGGTTCACGACGCGGATCGACGGATTGCGTCCGTTGCCGCGCTCCAGCCCTGAAATATACGTGCGGTGAAGGTCGGACTTTTCGGCCAGCGTTTCCTGCGACATTTCTTGGGCACGCCGGATACGCCGGACGTTCTGGCCAAACCGTATGCAGATGTCGCTATTGTCCATTGGCTCATTGAGCCAACACCACCGCCACTCGCTACAGACACATCGTCACCCTATGAATACTGATCGTTACCTTTCGTTGATTTTATTTCCTTATGCTCGTGGACACGGCAATTTGGAGCAACAATCGTGGCGAGCAGAAGTGAGTTCAGGCGCAAGGTTGGCACTGGCGGTGGGCAGGGCGTAGCAGTCGAGCCGGTCAAGCCGTTCAGGGCGAGGGCGGCCATCTGGGGGTGGCTCTGGGGTGCCGGGTGCTTCACATTCGCAGTGGCTCCTCTTGCTGGTGGCAACTACCTGTCTGCGTTTAGCTTCGGCTTGTGCGGCCTCATTTCCTTGCCTCCCGTATGGCGGGCGCTGAAAGCACGTGGCGTGAATATCCCAACCACGGGGCGGATCGGGGCGATTGTCGTTCTGTTCTTTTTGGGCGTTACCGGGATGCCCCAAACCAGCGAGGGTTCGTTGCAACGGGTTGCGGAGAATGACCTGTCCAGTCCTGATGGTCGCGCCGCCAAGCTGGCCCGGCTCCAATCCAAGATCGGCCCGGACGCGCTCTTCGAGATGGACTACAACGACAGGGAGTTCCGCGAGGCTTATCCCAAGCTGGGACGCAGGCAGTATGCCCAGTCCAATGAGATGATGCCTTGGGCGGCGGTCGCGGCGGGAGAAAGCGAGCGGTGCTCGCATGTTCAGGCCGTCACACCATCGCTCCGGGCTACTCCGCAAGCATTGTCATGGACCGTCATCTGTATGCGAGACGGGCGCTATCAGGACACCTTCGAGATTACGCCGGAACAGGCACAGGCGGTGCGCGACAAATACGATCCTGATGCGACTGTGGAGGCCCGCGAGGCGGCTATGCAGGTTGCGACGGCGGAGCCGAGATCGGCACGTTGGAAGAACTTCGACAAGGACGCGGAACGTGCTGCGGTCGTCGCGTGCAGGGACATAGTTCGCAGAGCAATGGTGAACGAGGGCTCATTTAGCAGCAGTCGATCAGTTTGGAATACCTATCGGATGGAGGACACCGGCGACGTTGCGATTGAGCAGGACTTCACGGCTAAGAATGCCTACGGCGGCACCATCAACAGCCGATACCGCTGCGTTGTCGATCCCGACAACAGCACTTCGATAAGTGAAGTCCTCATTCGAGAAATCACGGGCTGGCAGAAACTGATCTGATCGGCAGGTGGGTTGACATAGAAAGCAGTCCCCTATCCCCCTTGCGCACGTCTCGAAAGGCACGGTATTCTGCCGTTTCTCGTGCCCTTAGTTGTCATTATTGGGTTAGTTTGCCCTTGATGCTAGACTGCTTCCAAGGCGAAAACGAACTATTGAGGCGGACGTGGGAACAAGCGCGGCATGGACACCGGAGCGCCGGGCAAAACAGGCGGAAGCGGTCCACCGTTGGCGTCCATGGGACAAGTCTACCGGGCCGCGCACTCTTGAAGGCAAGGCCCGGTCAAGCCGCAATGCCGACAGGGGGGTAGCCGAGTTCGAGGCACGTATTCTGGAGGTGCGCCTGCGGGTCAGAAGGGCCTTCGCCGCGTCTGCGGAGGAGATGATTTCCAGTTGGGAATAGGTTCAGGCATCCGGTGGCATTGTTGCTACATTTTCTGCTACACACCCGCTGTTATTGATGGCAGCAAAGTCCTGAAAAACAGGACTTTTTGATATGTGGTGCTTTCTCCCACCCTCTCCGCCAAAAACTATTATTTCCCAATGGATTAAGTGTAAATCACTGTTTCCGGCCCTAACGCTGGTCCGGACTTTGCGGTGGATTGCTACGAACCCTAGCGGCTAGCTGTGCAATGGACGAGACCAGTTGCGTCGTCGTTCTACCGTGCGTCTCGGTCGAGGATTTCGACCCGGATCAATTCGTTGGAGTGGCCACGGCCGGAGGGCGTTGCCGGGACGCCTAGGATGAGGACTGTAGCGACTATAGAGGCAGGGCATCCTATGCGATCATCTAGCCAAATTTTGCCAAACATATATCTTGCCTAGCATGAGCACGATGAACATCTCGCTCCCGGACACGCTCAAGAGCTTCGTTGACGAACAGGTCGCTGGGCGTGGCTATGGCACCAGCAGCGAATATGTGCGCGAGCTGATCCGTAAAGACCAGGACCGGCAGCGGCTTCGCCGCCTGTTGCTCGACGGCGCGGAATCGAGGCCCGGCGTTCCGGCCGACGCTGCCTATTTCGATACATTGCGCGAGCGGGCTCGTCGCGCGCAATGACCGCGAAGGTGGTCGTTCCACGCGACCAGGCTCACCGCGACGTCGAGGAGGCGGTCGATCATTATGCGCGTGAGGCGGGTGCGGACATCGCGCTCGGCTTCGTCGAGGCGCTGGAGGCGGCCTATCGCTGGATCGGCGGGCATTCCGGCACGGGCTCGCCGCACCACGCGCATGACTCGACCTGCCGGGCCTACGGAATCGATCGCTTGGGCGGTTCCCCTATCTGATTTTCTATGTCGAGCGCGCCGATCATATCGACGTCTGGTGCGTCCTCGATGCCCGCCGCGATCTTCCCGAATGGCTGCTTGATCCAGAGGGCCTATAGGCACTCGCCGGCAAGCTGTTGGTTCTGTGGACTATTTCGACAGCGACAAGTCGGGAAACCCCACAATGCGCCCCGATAATAACAGAGTGCCGACCGCACTTTGAAGGCAGCAACGCGTCTGATCCTAGCCATTTGAGGATGCTGTTCGAAGCTGCCAAAAGCGGCCACAGTCCGGAACGTCTCCTTCGGAGGCTGCGAATAGCTGCCGCTCCCGCTAGCATGGGCCTCGACAGCTACGCGCCCCAATTGTCGCCGTTCGCGGCTCCGATCGTCGATCCCAGAAGCTGCCACCGTTCATATACTCCAAACGTTCCCGACCGATGGAAACTCGCAGGACATCTCTGCGAGACCGCAAGTGGATTGCCGCACGCTGAGAGCGGAGAGCCGCCATTCATGGGCCTCGACGCTTATCCGTTCGATCGGATGTTTGGGCGCGCAAGCTGGTAAAAGCTTCCGACCACATAATACGCTATTGCGAGTCAATTGCATTAATAATAAGAGCGCGGTCATTCTCGGGAGGCAGTTAACATGAATCGAAGCGAAGCCTGTATCATCAAGACCGTAATCCTCTGTGCAGCGGGGCTGACGCTTTCATCGCCAGCCTTTGCCCAGAATGAGGAGAGTCAGCTCGCACCGGACGAAGAGGGCACGGCACAGGCCACCGGCCGCGCGGACATCATCGTGTTTGGTAAAAGCTATGGCGCAGCGGTCGGCAAGACGGTGACCCCGCTCAAGGACGTACCCAACACGATCACGGTGATGGACCGTGAGCAGATCGAATTACAGGGCCTGTTCACGCTGGAAGACGCTATGACGGCGATCCCGGGCATCACTGTCACCGGCGTCGGCAGCGAGGGCGCCTCGTTCCTTTCGCGCGGCTTTACGATCAACAACTATCTGATCGACGGGACGCCGACCATGTCGTTCGATTTCCCGGCGATCGTGCCGGATCTGTTTTTCTACGAGCGGATGGAGGTGCTGCGCGGACCGGCCGGCCTGTTCAGCGGCTCGGGCAACCCGGCCGGCAGCATCAACATGGTTCGCAAGCGCCCGCTGGATCACTTTCAGGTGAAGGCTGCCGGGAGCGCGGGGAGCTATAACAACTTCCGCGGCGAAATCGACGTCTCGATGCCGCTCGCCCCAGGCGTGGCCGTGCGCGCGGGCGCCATGCTACATGACCAGGATCAGTTCTACGATATCGCCCACCGCAATCGCCTGTCGGCCTTTGCGACGGGTCAGATCGACCTCGGCGATCGCACGACCTTCACGGCGGGCGTGACCTATGAGCGGTTCAAGCCGGCGATTCAGACGGGTCTGCCCGGCATTGCCGGCGGCGCGGACGGCAGTGATGGGCAACTGCTCGACGTGCCACGGTCGACCTATCTTGGCGCGGACTGGAACCGCTTCCGCTCGGACAACTGGACAGCGTTCGCCGACATCACGCATGAACTGACCGACCGCTGGAAGCTGCGCGCCAGCGGACTTTTCACCGATATAGATCGGGTCGACATCTACAGCTATATCGGCAGCCAGCCGATCACGGCAGCGAATGGTGGTCGGACCAGCCATATTGCCTATCGCGGCGACACGGTCGCCAAAACCTACTCGGCTGACGTGAACCTGACCGGCAGTTTTTCGCTTTTCGGTCTCGATCAGAGCCTGATTGTCGGGGCGGACTATCAGAAGCTGCGCTATACCCAATATTATACGCGCCTGTCCGGTTATGCGTTCATCAACGTGTATGACCCCGTCTCGCCGGCCGAACCTCCACTCAATCCCTTCGGTCCATCGGTCTATTATCCGGTACAGGGCACCAATGCGACATGTCCGGATACCAGCGTCCCGCAAGTGCCGGCGCCCGCAAACTGCGTCCTGCAAGTCTGGGGCGGATCGAACAGCGGCAGCGAACAATATGGCATCTACGGCCAGTTGCGCCTGAGTCCGGTGGACGGCTTCACGCTGGTGGGCGGCGGCCGTCTGACCTGGTGGGACACCGACTCGACACCGCTGGCGCCTACGCCCGGCGCAACCACCCGCTATGGCTTCCACGGCCGCTTCACGCCCTATCTCGGTGCGGTCTGGGATGCGACGGATCAACTCAATTTCTATGCGAGCTATGCGGACAGCTTCAGCCCACAGAGCTCGGCGAATCCCCGTGCCGACGGTGAGCCGATCGAGCCGCTGATCGGCGCGCAATATGAGATCGGCACCAAGCTCTCGCTCTTCGGTGACCGGTTGCTGCTGTCGCTGGCAGGCTATCAGATCACCCAGTCCAACCGCATCTTCTCAGACCCCGATGTCCCCAATGTGATCTACCAGATCGGCAAGACCCGCTCCCGCGGCATCGAGGCGGAAGTGCATGGCGAAATCCTGCCGGGGTGGAGCGTGAATGGCGGCTACAGCTACACCCGCACCAAATATCTCGAGGATACGAACCAATTGCTGGAAGGCGTTTCCTTCGTTCCAGTGATCCCGCACCATTCCTTCAAGGCGTTCACCAACTATGCGCCGGCGTCTGGTCCGCTGGAAGGCTTCAGCATAGGCGGCGGCTTCACCTGGTTCAGCGAAACCTGGGGCGGCAACGCGGCGACCTATAATGCCGACGGCACATTGCGCACAGTCTCCACGATCGTCCGGCAGGGCAACTATGCCGTGCTCGATCTGCGAGCCGGCTACAAGGTCAACGAACGACTGGCCTTCTCGGTAAACGTCAATAACGCGCTCGATCGCACCTACTACGCCCGCATCTCTGCCACCGGTCGCGGCAATTTCTACGCCAGCCCGCGCACGATCCTGGCCACCGTGCGGTTTACCTTCCCATGAACGGCTCGGCGAAAGGTGCACGCGGCGGCTGGCGGCGAGGTGGCGACATGGTGCTTCGGACCGTCGCAGCCGTTCCGCTCGGCTATGCGGTCGCGAGCCTCTGGGCCATGGCGCTCGCGCGCCTGCTGCCCGGTGACCGGGCGCAGGTGACGATCGCGGCAACGCTCATCGCCTTTGCGTTGTGCGCCTTCGCCGCCATGTGGGCCTTCGCCGCGCGCAGCGGCTGGCGCGCCGTCTGGACGCTCGCCGTGCTCGGCACGGCAGCCGGGGCCATCACCTATGCCTCCATCCAGATGACGGGGCGGCTGTGAGCAAGGGTTTTCGTCAGTCCCAGGCCTTCCTGCACACCTGGTCGGGCCTTGTGCTCGGCTGGCTGCTCTTCCTTGTGTTCGTCGCGGGCACGATCGCCTTCTGGCGCGAGGGCCTAAATCGATACACGCGGCCTGAACTGGCGCGCATCGAACAGCCGGAGCAGGTGTTGGCCGGCGCCCAGCGCTTCCTGCAGCAGAAGGCGCCAGACGCGAAGAGCTGGTTCATCACCATGCCAAGCGCGGAACTGCCGGGCGCGCAGGTCTTCTGGCAACCGCAACCCAACGAAGGCGAGCCGTCCAGACGCGGGCGGCGCGGGCGCGACACCCAGGCGGTGATTGGTGCCGACGGCAAGCCGACGATAGCTCGCGAGACGCGCGGCGGCGAGTTCTTCTACCGCTTCCATTTCGATCTTCACTATATGCCGGTGATCTGGGCGCGCTGGCTGGTCGGCTTCGCAACCATGATGATGCTGGTCGCAATCCTGTCCGGCGTCGTCACACACAAGAAGATCTTCAAGGATTTTTTCACGCTACGTCGTAGCAAGGGGCAGCGGAGCTGGCTGGATGGGCACAATGCGACGGCGGTGCTGGCGCTGCCCTTCCACCTCATGATCACCTATACCGGGTTGGTGACGCTGATGGCGATGCTGATGCCTTGGGCGGTCGTCGCCAACTACACCGACAGCGAAAAGCTTTACGACACGATCTTCCCCCATATCGAGGAGGTGGAGCGCTCCGGCGTGCCGGCACCGTTGACCGATCTGACCCGGATCGTGCGCGATGCCGAACAGCGGCTCGGTGGGCCGGTCGGCTATCTCAACATCACGGAGCCGGGCGACGCAGCCGCACGGATCACGGTGAGCGGCTCGGCTACATCCACCCTGTCCACTCGCGTGCCAACGCTCGTCTATACGGGAACGACGGGCAAGCTTGTCTGGCACTCGCCAGAGCCGGGTGCGGCCGCGGTTACCGCCGGTGTGATGGTCGGCCTGCATGCTGGCCGGTTTGCGGACATCGGCCTGCGCTGGGTCTATTTCCTGTGCGGCGTTGCCGGATCGTTGATGGTGGCGAGCGGAATGGTGCTCTGGACGGTCAAGCGGCGCGAGAAGCTTCCCGATCCGGCCCGGCCGCATTTCGGCTTCCGGCTTGTCGAGCGGTTGAACGTGGCGGTGCTGGCGGGTTTCTCGCTGGGCACGGCGGCTTTCTTCTGGGCCAACCGGCTCTTGCCGATCGGGTTGGCGGAGCGGGCGAACTGGGAGATCCACTGCCTGTTCATCGCCTGGGGCTGTGCGTCGCTCGTCTCCTTCGCGCTCACGCCCGCGCGTGGCTGGACTGCTCTGCTGGCGACAACCGGCGCGATGCTGGCGGCGCTGCCCTTCTACAACATCGTGGGAACGCCGCGCGGCGTCTTCGCGGCCATCGGGCAGCAGGAATGGCTGTTCGTCGCTACCGACCTCACGCTCCTCGTCTTCGGCGGCGCGTTCATCGCCATCGCGGTGCGGGTAGCGCGCTACAAGCCGGTGCCCAAGCGCGTGCGCACACCGCGGACCGTCGCTGCGGCGCCCGTCCTCGCCGAACTGGAGCCAGCCGAATGATCCTGCTCAGCCTGATCTGCGCCGTAGCGGCCTTCGGAATGCTCGGCCTCGCTATGAACGATCACCATCAGAAGCGGCTGGGCGGGCGTCCGACACCGGAGCGCAAGCGCCGGTTGCGGATATCGGCCTACCTCGCCTTGGTCGCCTCTGCGCCATTCGCGATCGCATCTCATGGCTGGATTTTCGGTCCGGTCGTCTGGAGCGGTGAAATCATGCTGGGTGCGGCGATTGTTTTCCTAGCCCTCAATTTCCTGCCGGCACGGTTTGCGGCGCCGGGCAAGTCCGATAGGGGGCTGCGGAAATAACTCTGCGATCTGCGCGAATTCAGCGACAATTCCCGCCAAGCCGGCTTCGAAATGGCTCACGGAAGCGGCTCGGAAGGTTTCGAGATCGGGCCGCTTGCCGCTATGCTTGGCAGTTGCCTTATCCGGTCGCCCCAGCGAAAGCTGGGGTTTCCAGCGGCATCGCGAAAGAGCAGGCGGTGAGTGGGACTAACGCCGATCCGGCTGGTTTTCCGGGAACAGATGATGCCAGACCGGCACTATCGATCTGTGCTGAACCGATACAGGGAGTGAGCGAGCCTGTCCGCAGATGGTGGGCGGGTATACGGCGCACAAGTGGATGAAATAACAAAGAAAATCTTGCGGCCTGCCGGTTGCTGAGGAAAAAAGCGGCAGCTTTCGCGCAGGCTTGTCGCCGACAAGGCTCTCTCAGGCGGGATTTTCGGGCTCTACTTAATGTTTACAATCACTTAAAATCTTCCTCGCAGCAGGATTTGTGGCCGGATCGGCTCTTGTTCCGCGTGAAGTGCGATGCGACCGGCCTAGAATTTGGGCCAATCCGGCGGAAATTGCCGCGCGGTATCGCAGGGACAAGATGGCCACAGATGGAACAGGCACGGCGAAAGGTCGCCCCATGCATCGAAGCGCTGCAACGCGCGGCACAGGGCGGTTGTTCGCCTGCCTGGCGCTGGCTTCGGTCCTGACCGCCCCGGCCGCAAATGCGCAGACGGACGATGACGTTAACGAGGCGACCACGATCGATCGCGACCGCGTCGACCGGCAGGCGCCGCAAGTGCCGTTGCCGTTGCCGCCGGTCGAAACCCCGCAAGGTTCGGTCGAGGTCGCCGCGAGCGCCGGTGGAGCGGAAAATGTGCGTCTTACCCGCCTGCGCTATGAAGGCGCCACTCTACCCGTGGAAGTGCTCGACGCGGCTACCGCTCCCTTCATAGGTCAACCTCTCACCGGCGAGAATTTGAAGAAAATCGCCAACGCCGTCAGCGTCGTCTACGCCGCGAGCGATATCGCCTATTACGGCGTGTCCATACCCGCGCAGACGCCGACGGCCGGTGAATTGACCGTGCGCGTCCTGGAAGGAAAAATCGCACGGTATTCGCTTGTCAACGAAACGCGGAGCATGCCCACGCGGCTCATCGGCAACATTGCGCAACGCCTTGTCGACGATGTGCCGGCGCACAAGAGCACGCTCGAGCGCACATTGTCCTTGCTGCGCGACATTCCGGGGCAGACGGTGGCGGCGCAAGTTCAGTCCACGCCGGTCCCGGGGGAGCTGGCGCTGGATCTCGACGTCAAGCGCAAGCAGGTCGAGGTTTTCCTGAACGTCAACAATCGCGGGGTGACCAACGTGACCTCGGCCACGCAGATGCAGGTTGCCGTCGCGATCAACGGCTTGCTGCGGGAGGGGGACAGTACGCGCATATCGGGATATCTGCCGTTCACTCCCGAACGTTATCAATACTATTCCCTGGGCCACAGCACGCCGATCGGCTCCAACGGCACGAGGCTCGCCATCAACGGGGCCTATGTCCGTTCCCTGACGCAGGGCACGAATATCCGGGGCGAGGCCAAGCAGGCGGGCATCACCCTGTCCCACCCGCTGATCCGCTCCTACAAGCGCAACCTGACGGTGAGCCTGGGCCTCGACGGCACCGATAGCGACAACTACTTCCTCGACACCCAGTTCGGCGGCTTCAAGACACGCGCATTGCGTGCCAGCGCCTCATGGTCCTCTGTCGGAAAGACAGGCGGCTATGCCGCGTCGGCGACGCTGAGCCACGGCATTGCGGGCTTGGGGGCAGAACCCTTCACCGGTTATTCCGAAGCGGGCTTCCGGAAGGCGAACCTCCAACTGACCGGCGTGAAGAAGCTTGGCAAACGCGTTTCGCTGCGGGCCGGGCTGCGCGGCCAGTACAGTGACAGCCTGCTCCCCACGACGGAGCGTTTTTCCATGGGCGGGCCGGGCGGCGGTTCCGCCTTCTATCAGGGCGTGGTGACCGCGGAGAGCGCGTTGAGCGGCAATCTCGAGCTTTCCAGCAAGGTGCTGGGCCCGCCGGATTCCTCGCTCGGGATCAGCGTGTTCGGTTTTGTCGATGGCGGCCTGGGACGCAGCCTTGCACGGCCGGTCTATGCGATCCCGGAGCGGGACTATTCATTGGCATCGGCCGGGGGTGGCGTGCGCGTCAGCCCGGCGAGAGGCTGGACGGCAAGTGCGCAACTGGCCTTTCCGTTGAAGTCGCCGCTGCCGAACCTGGAAGAGGATACGCGCTTCCTGTTCAGTATCAGCAAGGGGTTGTGATGGCAGGCGCGGGGCACCGTTCGGGGAGGGGCAAGCGATGAAGAATGTCTGGGAAGTGTGGAGCGCGGCCCTGACGGTGAGCGAATGCGACGCGATCGCCAGGCGTGCGGCGCGCTATCCGCAAAACGACGCGACCGTCGGATTTCAGGACAGCCAGCGGGAGGATCACGGCTATCGCTCTTCCACGATCCGCTGGCTCGATGCGGCGCGGGAAAAGGATATCGTCGCCCGGATCATGCATTTCGTGCAGCAATCCAACCGTAACAATTTCGGTGTCGATATAGTTGCGCCGTTCGACATCCAGTTCACCGAATATCGCGCGAGCAATAACGGCCACTATGACTGGCATCAGGACGTGTGGCTTGAATCGTCCCGTCCCTATGCCCGCAAGCTTTCCGTCGTGGTCCAACTATCCGAGCCGGCCGACTATAAAGGCGGGGAGTTCCAGTTCTTCGGCATCGACAACCCCGGTGAGCAATTCATGCCGCGTGGCAGCCTGCTCGTCTTTCCGTCATTCCTGCAGCATTGCGTGAACCCCGTTTCGAGCGGGACGCGGCATAGCCTGGTGACGTGGGTGGAGGGGCCGAACTGGCGGTAGAAAGTCGGCAAGATCACCCGTGCGGGGCATGTGTGTTCTGCCGCCGCGCGGGCTGGTGGAGCTATCGGCTGTCGGCGCGCACCTGGTCTGACAGGTAGGCGATCAGGGGGTCTTCGAATTTCGGATTTATAATCAGGAAGTTGCGGCGCCGATCATGCTCGTCCGGGATGCGGAAGAGAACGCCTTCGCTCACCAGTCGGCGGACCAGGCGCAGTGCGGTGCTCATCGGCGCGCCCGAGGCGATGCAGGCGCTGGATACCGAAACCTGCTGTTTCTCGATCTTGGCAAGCAGCAGGTCGAGCAGCATTTCCCAGGCGGGATCGCCGAACAGCTCTCCTCCGCCGATCTTGCGCTTGCTGGCTTCCTTCTTCAGCAGTTCGCGGATGCTGGCGGTGAGATCTTCCGGCGTGACGGGGGATTCCGCGGCTTCCTGCGGCACGGCCGCCGGCGCGGAGAAGGGACCATGCGCGGTGGGCCTTGTGCCGGGCGTTTCCGGCTCCTGGATCAGCAGCGAAAGGCGGTGCAGCTCGTCGCTCAGCGTCGCCATCTTGCCCAGCAGGTCGTCGCGCGCGCCGGGTTCCTCCCGCAATGCGCCGATCCTTTGCAGCGCGATCTGCAAGTCTATCTGGCGGATCGGCTTTTCGAGGAAATCCACCGCCGAGGCGCGCATGGCGTCCACCGCCAGGTCCTTGGTCGCATAGCCGGTCGCCATGATGAAGTGCAGCCGGCGGCCCAGCGCCTCGGCGTTCTTCGTCAATTCCTGGATCAGGGTGATGCCGTCCTGGCCGGGCATGTTGTAGTCGACGATGGCGATCGACACGTCCTGGTTGAGGAACACTTCCAGCGCCTGTTCGGCGTCCAGCGCGATGATCGGTTCGTACCCCAGCGTCTGCAGGCTGAACGCGCATTCGTGGCACCAGTCCGCATCGTCATCGACCAGCAGGACCGCCTCGGCCGCCTTGCCCGCCACGGGCTGGCCGGGGGGCATCCGATAGGCGGCATCGGGGCTGAACGGCGGATCGAGCCTGTCCCGCCAGTGGTTTGTCACTACGTTCATCGTCTCAACAACCTTTCCCCACGATCTGTTGCCAAGGGAACGATTCCGGCTTGCCTCGTGCTCGCGCGTCCGGCCTGCCAATGAAGCGAACCCAATCCTGCCGTTCAATAACTCCCATTCGTAACCCGTGTCGTGGCCTCCACCGTCGAAGAGGGCAGAGGAATGAACCCGGCGTAGTTCATGATCGGACTGCCGCTCATGTCGTAGGAAACGGTGACCTTGAAGACCTCGCTTCCCTCGCTTTGCGTCTCGACCACGAAGGCATTGTTTCCGCCCACGATCGCACGGAAACTTTCCGCCACTTCCTGCGCTCTCTCCTGTGCCAGAGTGCTGCGTTCCGCGGATGACAACCCGGCCAGAGCCGCGCGGGCACCCTCGGACGAAGCCTGTCTGACACCATAGAGAGTAGTAAAGTAGATAGAGTAAACAATGACTGAAAACGCGAGCATGAGCAGCACTGGAGCAAGAACTGCAAACTCCAGTGCTGCCAGGCCCTTGTTGCATCGAAGCAGGGTACATAGGCGGGTGAATGCCATGCGCTCTGCCTCTGTTCAGACGGAATCGAACATTGCGTCGAAGGCGTTGGTCAGGTTGTCCTCGAAGGTCAGTGACGCGGCGCCGATCGCCATGACGATGATGCCGCCAAGCACGGCGTATTCGACGGCGGTCAGCCCCTTTTCATCGCCCAGAATCTTCCTGACCAGTTTCAGCGTTTGGTTGATCATTGGTCTTCTCCTGTTTCCTCCCTGTTGAACTCGGGGCCGGGTGGAGGAACTGCCGGCCCCATTGACGAAAACCTACACGAGCACGGGAACCCCGCAGCGCGCGCCCGTGGCCGAAACCGTTACGTGGCCAAGCTGGACGCCCAGCGCGGCCAGCACGTTGTCGAGCAGCGGATCTGCGGTGGTGCCGACCAGCTGGCCGACCGGAGTGGTGATGACGGGCAGCAAGACGCCCAGCACCGTACTTTCGATGACCGAGGTGTTGGTGGTGCAGAGCGGCCATATGCACACCCCCAACAGCGTGGCATCGACATCGAGATCGTTGCCGATGCTGCCGACCAGAGAGCCGATCGTGGCGCCGATCTGCGAGCCGTTGCCGGCAGTCGCGGGGGTGCCGGGCACGCCGGGCGTCCCGATCGTGCCCCCGCCGCCGGGGCCGAACACCAGCGAAGCCTGTTGGCCGAACACGGGCTGCGCAACGGCGCGCACCTTGGCGGTAACGCGGACGAGGCCGGCCAGCACGTTGGTGTCGATCAGGTTCGTCGGGCTGATGTCGGCGGCGGTGATGGTCGGCATCGGCCGGGTCATCGCACTGGCCGGCGCATTGCCGATATAGGCGTTGACCAGCCCCGACCGGGCCGCGACGGTAACTCTGGTGTCCGCCCGTTGCTCGGCCGTGTTCGGGCAGTCGATCGCGCTGATTTCGGCCTGCGCGGCGGCGACGTCGATCAACACCGGCACGTTGACCTTGGTGCTCAATATGAGGGGCACGTTGACGTTGAGATCAGCTATCAGAACCTGCAGGCGCAGCGCCGAAGTGCCGGCCTCGGTTTCACCGGCGGGCCCGAAGGAGAAGCGCGGCCGGTCGACCGGGCCGCTTGCCACCGCGGTCACCTTGACGATCGCCGATGGATTGCCGGGCAACACCAGCTGGACCAGATCGGAGGCGTCGATCACGCCGGGTCCGGCCTGCACGGCATAGGTGAGCAGTTGGTAGGCATTCAGCCCCGCCCGCAAGCCGGGCTGGCGATCCGCTTCGCCGACCGGCATGTTCTTCCACACGCCCAGGCCGAACAGATCCTTCAGCGGCACGGTGTAGTGGTTGGTGGTCTGGTTCCCGAAAACGGTGAGCGCGGCCTTGGTGCCGGGATTGCTGGCGGCGTCCGCCGCGGCCAGGGCGATGTCGCGGATGCCGTAGGAACCCTGCGCCAGTTCGTTGTAGGTGCCGGTATGCCCGGCCCGTTCCGCCAGATTGTCGAAGAACAGCCCGGCATCCACATCGCCGCTCATCAGGGCCTGGATCTCGGGCGCGCTGAGCTGCAGCTGGATGCCGATCAGCGCGCCCAGCAGGTCGTTGACGGACGTGACCAGCGAATTGGTGACGGTGGCGATGCCCGAGGTGATGCCGATGCCGGCCTCGTCGATCCGCGCCGCCGTTGCGGTGGAAGCGATGTCGGGGATGACGGCATCGCCCAGCACCGCCGAAAGATAGCGGCGGCTCACCCTGCCGGTCGTGATCCTCACCGCGTTCGCGGTGCCGTTGCCGGGGCAGCGGGCGAAGCTGGTATCGAAGCGCTGGTCGGCCGAAAGCGAGGAATCCGCGCAATAGCGCCCGACCTGCACCGACCTGATGACGCTGGGGTCATATCCGTTGCGGGTGAGATAGCCTTCCGCGCGGATTTGGGCCTGCGCGGGATTCATCGCCGCGGCGAGGGCGGCGGCTTCGGTCGCGGCGTGAAGCTCGCGATTGTCCACGTAGTGAAGGCCCACGTCGAGCGCCATGCCCGCCGATGCGACCATGACGACGCCCAGCCCGGCGATGGCGGGGGCCATCGCGCCCGCGTCTTCCCGCACGAGACGCCGCAGCATCTGGGGCCAGCCCGGTATGCGCACGCGCCTGGCGCCGGAAAGGCGGGGGCGGCGGGATTTCACGGCTGCGCTTCCATGGCGCCCGGCAGGGCAGCCAGCCTTGCGGCCTCATCCGCCACCTGCCGGCGCAGGTCTGCCTGGAATGCACCGGTGCCGCTCCGCGCGAGAAGGGCATCGGCTTCCTGCTTGCGGCCCGACAGGGTGAGGGCCAGCAGCAGGTTGTTGCGGATCACCGGATCGAGCGGAGCGAGTTCACGCGCGCGCTTGAGCGTTTCGACCGCCGCATCCATGCGTCCCGAGCGCATCTGCGCATAGCCGAGGGCATTGTTGGTGGGTGTGTCGCTGGGAATGGTCTGGAGCGCCAGGCCATATTCCGCGATCGCATCGTCCCAGCTTCCCAGCGCGGAAAGGACATGCCCCCGCGCGGCGTGGACCGAACCGCCGGCCTTGCGTGTGGGAAGGTTGGCCGCCACCGCTTGCGCCGCGCCGGCCTGGTCCAGATCGAGGAGGCAGTTGATCCGCAGGATCAGCGCGTCCGTATCGCCCGGATACTGGCGTTCGAAATCGTCGAGGAAAGCAAGGGCGGCGCGGGAATGGCCGTCGGCGCGCGCTTGCCGGATCAACGTCAGGTAGAGATCGCGCGTGGACGCTTCCTCTCGCTGAATGTTGCTTGCCGCGTAGGCTGCCGGGGCTGCCGGAAGGAGGGCCACCGCCGGGCAGATGCACAGGGCCAGGGCAAGGCGGAATACCGGGCTTTTCATGGCGCTTTTCCTCCGAGAGTGTCGAGAATGGCGGCGACGGGCGGCCCGGCGAGCACGATCAGCAGGGCGGGCATGAAGAAGATCAGCATCAGCACGACCATCCGCACGGTGATCCTGCCGATGCTCTCGCGGGCTCGCGCGACGCGACGCTGCGAAAATTCGTTGATGAATTCGCGGAGCGCGGGAATGAGTTCCATCCCCTTGAACAGCGATTGGCGGAACAGCGAGGCGAGTTCGCGCGCACCGGCCAAGCCTACCAGCGCGGCCCAGCGGTCGAATGCCATCTGGTAGTCCTGCCCGCGGTCGAGATCGGCCACCAGCAGGCCGATGAGCCGCGAATGTTCGGGCACGGCCACCTGTTCCTCGCCCGCAATGGTGCGGAAGCACTGGTCCAGCGAAATCCCGCTTTCCAGCATCATCAGGATCAGGTCGAGCAGGAAGGGAAATTCGGCGGTCAGCTTGCGCTCGCGCTTGGCCGCGCGCATCTGGAGCGCCAGCTTGCTGCCGATATAGGTGAGCCCGGTGACGATGAAGACGATCATCACGTTGAGCGTGAGATTGGACGACAGGAGGGATGTCAGGACCAGCGAGCCCAGGGCGGCGGCCAGGCTGACCGCAAGCCTGATCCAGACGAACTGCTCCACCGCATTGGCCTCGAACAGGCCGGCGCTGCGCAATTGCCGTTCGATTTCCGTGCGGTCGCGCCCTTCCGAAAGGCCCAGGCCGGGCAGGCGGAAGCGCGATCCCTCCGAAGCCTGGGTGCCGAAGGCAGTGGCGAGGCGCGCGTCGAGGCGGCGATTGGCCAGCAGCATCCGCAGGCCGCCTGCCGCCAGGGCAAGGCCGCCCAGGGCCAGCGCGAAGAACGCCAGGGGCATTGCCGGACCCATCAGAATTCCAGCCTCATCAGGCGGCGGATCACGACGATGCCGGTGACCTGCAACGACATGGCCAGCATGATCAGCGTCTGGCCGCGATCGTCCGTGGTGAAGAAGTCGATATAGGCCGGGTTGATGATGAACAGCATGCCCATGCACAGCAGCGGCATGGCGATGAGCACCCAGGCGCTGACCTTCGCTTCCGAAGTGGCGGCGGCCAGTTCGCGTTTCACCCGCACGCGTTCGCGCAGGATATGGGCGAGATTGGTGAGCACCGAGCTGGCCGAACCGCCGAACCGCAGATTGGTCTTCACCGCCGCGGCCAGCATCGAGACTTCGCCGATCCGCAGGCGGTTCGCGAATTGCTGCAGGGTTTCCCCGGTGGGGGCGCCCATCTCCAGCCGGCGGATGGCTGGTGCGAAATAGGTGCGGACGATGGCGGGGGCATCGAGCATCGCCCGTTCGAGCGATTGCGAGAGCGAATTGCCGATGCTCTGCAACTGGCGCACCCCGTCGATGTAATAGGGCAGCGCTTCGATCAGGGCATCGGTGCGCTTCCTCGCCCGCGCGCGAAGCCAGCCGAGCGCCGCCATGGGCAGGCCGGCCAGCACGGCGATCGCCAGGGCCGGGCCTTGCAGGACCAGGGCCGCCACCACCAGCGCCGCGCCCGCGCCGGCGAGCAGGTGCAACTGCCGCCGGGTGAACTCGACCTGCGCCTGTGCGAACAGCGGGGCGAGCATTTCCGGCACCGAAACCCGCGCCGAGTGATGCTTCGGGATGCTGTGGGGCATCGCGAAACTGGCGAGCCGCCGGTCAAGCTCCGCCCGTGCCCGCGCATTTCCGGCGTAGGCATAATAGAACGCGCCGCCGCAGATCAGGATCGCGAAGATCAGGTAGGCGAGCGACTTCACCATGGCTTGCCGCCTCCGGCCTGCACTCGCCGGCCGGGCTCCGCGGACGGAGTGTCGTGGCCTTGGCCGTAGCCCTGCATCCGCGCGCCGTGGAACGGGCGCGGCGAAACGGTCTCGAAATGTCCTTCGCCCGACATCGGAGGCTGTTCCTCGAAGCGGAACAACTCGTTGAGCGAATAGACGTCGCCCTCGACCCCGACGACTTCGGTGATGGACGTGATCCGCCGTGCGCCGCTGATCATGCGCTGGATGTTGACGATGATATGGATGCTGCTCGCGATGAAGCGCCGGATGATGCGCGGATCGTATTGCATCCCGGCAAAGCCCAGCAGCATTTCCAGCCGCGACAGCGCATCGCGGGGCGAACTGCCGTGAAGGGTCGCCATGGAGCCGTCATGCCCGGTGGACATGGCCTGGAGCATCTCCACCGCCTCGACCCCGCGGGCCTCGCCCAGGATGATCCTGTCGGGGCGCATGCGCAGCGCGTTGCGCATCAGGTCGCGCGCGCTGACTTCGCGGGTGCCGTCGACGCTGGCCGGGCGGGTTTCCAGCCGCACGACATGTTCCTGGCGCAGCTGCAACTCGGCCGCGTCCTCGATGGTGACCAGCCGTTCCCGGTTGTGGATGTAGCCCGAGAGCATGTTGAGCAGGGTGGACTTGCCGGCGCCGGTCCCCCCGCAGATCAATATGTTGAGGCGCGAGCGCACCGCCGCGCTGAGATAATCCGCCATCTGCGCCGTCAGCAGGCCCGTGGCGATGCATTCGTCCATGACGAGCGGTTGCAGCCGGAACTTGCGTATGGATAGCAGCGGCCCATCGAGCGCGACCGGCGGGATCACGATATTGATGCGCGATCCGTCGGCCAGGCGCGCATCGACGAAGGGCGTCGCCTCGTCCACCCGGCGGCCGATGGGGCCGACGATGCGCTGGATGATGTTCATCAGGTGGGTTTCGTCCCGGAAGCGCGTATCGACCCGCTCCAGCAGCCCGGCGCGCTCGGCGAAGATGCTCTTCGTGCCGTTCACGATGATGTCGTCGATGGTGGGATCGCGCAGCAGCGGGGCCAGCGGGCCGAGCCCCACGACCTCGTCCTCGACATCCTCGATCAGCAGCAGGCGTTCGGCGCTGTTGAGCGGCACCTGCCCGCGGCGGTCGCGGCCGTTGATGACCTGCTCTATTTCTTGCCGCAAGTCTCGATCTTCCAGCGTTTCAGCGGTTTCGTCCCGCATTTCGAGACGTTCGATGACCTGTTGGCAGACAAGCGCCTTCACCGCTTGGTAGCTGTCGCTCATGCGCTGGGCCGACGGCTGCGTGATGGGCGTCTGCGGCGGGTCGGCGCGGTCCTCGCCCGGATGGATATCGTCGGTCAGCAGGCTCATGCCGCGCGCTCCGTCGAACGCGTCAGGGCACGGCGCACCATCGCGAACGTGTCGTGGCCGTATTTCTGCTCGACCTGGATGTTGCAGGCCCGCAGGATCGCCCTCGCATAGGGGCCGCTGTCGCGTTCGCCCAGCAGCGGCTTGCCGGCGTTGAAGGCGTTGGCGATCTGCGCGCGGTCGGTCCCGATGGCGAGCACCTTTTCGAGGCCGAGGACGTCGGCCATGCGTCGCGCGTCGAGCAGGATCGCCGGATCGTGGTCCCATACCAGCAGGCGCATGCGCGCCAATGCCGTCGTGTCCGGGTCGAGAGTGCCCAGCATCCGCCGGCAGGAATCGAGTTCGCGGATCGACTGGCGGCACACCACCTCGATCACGTGCGCCTGCAAGGCCAGCTCGCGCAGCAGCCCCGGGTGGCGCAGGCTGCCCGCGCACAGCACCACGTCGCCATAGGAGGCCCGCAGCAGCCGGATCAGGCTGACGATGTCGTTCGGCGCTATGCCCGCCGGCTCGCTGCTGGTGCCTCCGTCCAGCGTCAGGAGCGACAGCCCGCTCGGTTCATGCCGGACGAGCGCATCGGCAAGGAGGCTGGAATCGAGCCGTTCGATATCGGCGACGGCCGAGGCTACGCCGTATTTGACCTTGAGATCGAGATAGGTTTCGGCCGCGCTGTTCGGCAGGGTGCAGTCGATCAGCAGCCCCGGCTGGCGATGCCGGGCCATGGCCAGCGCCATATCGGTCGCCGCGATAGCCGCTGCCTCGCGGTCCGCGCCGAGCACGAGCGTGAGGCGGGCCGGCAGGCCCTGGGTCACGAAGGCGCTGTTGATCAGCCGCGACAGGATCGCGACGATTTCCTTCTTGCCTGCGCTGCGGGGGAGAATGTCGGATGCGCCGGCCCGCATGGCCTGCAGCACCTGCTCGGTCGCGAGATCGTCCGTCGCCAGCACGATCGTCTTGCCTTGCGCCTGTTCGGCAATGGCCGCGATCGAGGACGGCAGCGACCGATCGCCCGACATCGCGGCGTGGTCGAGCACGATGATCCCCGGCTTCTCCGCGCGGGCATCGTCCAGCGACTGCATGAGTTCGACGGTGACGTTCTCGCCCATGGCATCGGCCAGGCGATCGGCCAGGGAACTGTCGACTGAGAGGAGCAGGATTCTCGACATATCAGTGCCTCACCACCCCGAACCGGGCCACGGCCGGTTCGACGCCATCATTGCCCAGGATCATCTGCCCGTAGGTCGGGTTCGGCATGCCATCCACGCCGGGCAGAGGCGGGACTTCGTCCGGCCGCAGCGGATCGACCAGCCGCGGGGTCGCCACGATGATCAGCTCCTGGCTCTCCTTCACCGTTTCCTGGCGTTTGAAGAGCGCGCCGATAATGGGAATATCGCCCAGCAGCGGCACCTTGTCCTTCACGACCGAACTGGCGTCGTAGGTGAGCCCGGCGATCACGAAGCTCTGCCCGCTGCCGAGTTCCACCGTGGTCTCGGCCGACCGGCGGCGAATGCCGGGGATGGTGTAACCCTGGAGCTGGACCCCGCTGCCGTAATCAAGCTCGCTGACTTCGGGAGCGAGCTTGAGCACGATATTGTCGGCCGACAGGACATAGGGCGTGACCGAAAGCCGGACGCCGAATTCCTTGTATTCGATCGACAGGACCGATCCGCTACCCATGCCGCCGCCCTGCGGGACCGGAACCGGAAATTCCCCGCCTGCCAGGAAGCTTGCTTCCTCGCCCGAGCGGGCGAGCAATGTCGGCTGCGCCAGCATGCGCGAAAAACCGTTGCTGGACAGGGTGCTGAGCACGGCTCCGATGCCGCGCTCGGGCGCGGAAAGGAACAGGTTGAAGGCGCTCTGGATCGGCGCGACGGTCTCGAGCGACAATCCGCTTGAATCGAACGTGGCGCCCCTGAGGCTGCTGGGCGAGACGATCGCCCCCTGGATGTTCCCGGTCAGCCTGGAGAAATTGAAGCCCAGGGCCTTCAGCGTCGAGGTCGAGACCGCCGCGAACTGCAGGTCGACCGCCACGACCTTCTGCCCCGCCAGCGGGAAGTCGGAGAGAACCGACTGATACGGCGTTTCGGGCAGGACGGAGAAGCGCATTTCGTCAAGCAATCCTCCCTCGCGGTCGAACACCGTTACCGTCACATTGCCCTGGGCCCGCCCGACGAGGCTGAGGGAGCGCGCCGAAGGGGATGTGACATCGATGATGCCGTCCCGGTCGACTTCCACCCGCCCGATGGGCGCGCCGAAGGACAATGTGCGCTTGCCCTCGACCTGCAGGGTTTCCTGCGCGGGGCCGCGGTTCTGGGCCTGGGCGGGGGCGGGCGTCAGTGCCAGGGTTGCGGCGGGGATCGATATCGCGAGCGCGAGCAGGCGCATGGAAAGCGTATGTTTCACCGCGTTGGTCCTCCCGAATAAATGGTTTGCTTGCGCCCGCCGACGACGAGATCGATCGGACGTTCGGCCGGCTTGGGGGCAGCGGCGGTTGGCGCTTTGGAGGCGGGGCTGGAACGGCGCTTTGCTGTCGCCACGCGCGCCGCCGGCGCCGGTGCGGCTTCGGCCTGCGTCGCTTCGGCAAGGCCCTTGTCCTCGGGATTGCGGAGCGAGAGATACAAAGTGCCCGTGTTCTTCGCGAGCGAGAGAGTGGAGACCTGGGTGGGGACCAGGGCGAGGGTCACGGTGCGTGCCGGAGGCGGGGGTGCGCTGGTGCCGCCGGGGTCCGGGGGTTCGCCCACAACCACGGCGCCGACTGCCAGCACTTCGACCATCTGCAATAGGGTCGAGGCCCGGCTGCGGCCGTCGCGCCGCGCGCCGCTCAGCGCGTCCTCGCCGGGATAGACTACCTGCACGTCGACCCGGTCTCCCGGCCGGATCAGCCCGGCCACCGCGATCTCGTCCGTCGTCTCGATGCTGATTGCCCGCATGCCCACCGGCACGCGGATCGCCAGCCTGGTTTCAGGCGTCAGCGCGCTTCGGGAAATCAGCGTATTGGCCGCGATGTCCCGCATGGCGACCTTGCCGAACACTTCGGCGGTCGTCGCCACGCCCGGATGTTCGGCCGGGCTGGACGTGGCGCTGCGGAACATGTCCGGGGCGATCGTTTCGCCGGTCTTGATGGGGCGCGTCGTGGCGGCCAGCAGTGCCTGGGGCGGCGCCTCGGCCCGGAGCGCGGTTTGCGCGTTCGCCGAAATGTCGGGAGAAGCGGAACTGGACATTTCCCGTACGCCGAGAAAGGCGAAAACGCTCGCGGATGCGATACTGATCAGCACAACCAGCTTGGTTTTTGAATCCAGTCGCATGCTCTTTCCCCTTCGAGCCGACTAATGCCCTTTTCAAAGTCGCTCCGGTGTTTGCGAAGTACATGGCCACGCCAATCACCGGTTTTCCCGCAGTAGGAATAACCATGATTTCGGTTTTGCGTACGCCGAACAGTAGTCAATGCGACTTCAATTCGCGCGGAGGCGTCTGTTTTTATTAAGTATTTGTATAGAGTTCGGGGGGGAAGCGGCCGGGGGGAGTGCAGAAGCCGAACTTCGGACAGGGCGTGACGGTCGAATAGAACCGGAAATTATGTTCGCTGTGGTTGTTTCTCACGCGATGCGATAACTGGTGCCGAAACGGCTGCATTGCGCATTTGGCGTATTTTGACCGCCTGGAAGGGAAATTTGCGTATTCCCCGGCCGCATTTGCGGGGGACGCGAGCGGATATGAATGCAAATCCGCAAGCGAAAGGAACCAGCGGCGGATAAAGGACCGACGACGGGCCACGGGCAGGCACTCGGTTGCGAAGGCAAGAATATCCCATTGCCATTTGGTGATCCTGGACGGGTTGGAATCGCCATCGGCCGAATGGGTTCGATGATGGGACGTTTACGATCATGCATGCGCACGCGCTGAAACCACCTCCCGAGGGGCCACCAGGTATCGTCGAACCGGGCATGCCGCTTGCCGGTGCTCGCCGGCAACGGCCACCCGCCGGTCCCCGGAAGCATCCGGACAAGGGCCGTTCGGGCATCCACGCGTATTATTCGGTTGCCATCGCCCTCGGCACGCTTGTCGTCGGCCTCGTTTCCAGCGTGGACCCGATCACCGGCGTGGTCGGTGCGGTGGGGGCAGGGGCGCTATGCCTCCTGCGCAGGCGCGTGTTCGCGCTGCTGGTCGCGGCAGGAATGCTCGGAGCGCTTTTTGTGGTGCCGCCGGCCAGTCTTTCGCTGGCCTATTGGGTGCTGATCGCGCTGCTGCTGGTCGCGAGCGTGGCGCCGATGCGCGCGGCCCCTTCGCTGTTGCGCGTGGCGCCGTCGACCTGGGCGGCCTGCTTCCTGCTGTATGCGGCCAGTATCTGCGGGGTCCGGCTGGGGACCGGCGCGCTTGCCGACTATTTCGTCTTCCAGGGCTGCCTGTGCGGCGCGTTGATGGGGGCGGGTTTGACGCGCCACCTTGCGATGGTGGATGCGCGCATAGTGGCCTGGGGCGAGGAAGGGCTGACCGCCGTCACTCGCGACCTCCTGCTGGGACGGGTCACCAGCGGCATGCTGCACGACCTTTCGCAACCGCTCAACGTCATCTCGATGGCCAATGGCAACCTTGGTTATATCGTCGAACATCTCGCGATCGACGACAAGGCGCGGCAGCAATTGCTCGACCGGATCGGCCGCATATCCACGCATACCGAGAACGCCGCTTCGATTCTGAGCCTGTTCCGCTGGTTCGGCCGCAATGCCGATCAGGACGAAGCCGTACTCTCCGTGCGCAATGCGCTGAAACGCGCGGTTGCCGCGACCCGGTCGAATGTCCGCTACCACGGCGTCGAAGTGGAGTTTGAAGGTAACGCATTGGACCTTCTCGCTCCCCGGCAGCATGGCGCGCTTGAAATGATGGGTGTGGCGGCGCTGCTGAGCGCCCTTGGCGCCTATGTCTCGCCCGAGGGGGAGCGGTCAAAAGGGCGGATCGTGATGCTCGCGGCCGCCGAGCCGGCACGTATCGTGATCGAGATACATTGCGTTGACGAACATGCGCAGCCGGTGGCCTGCAAGCCGCTGGACAACGCGACGCTGTGGCTTGTCGAACAGGTTGCACAGGAAGCCGGCAGCGATTTCCGGTGCCTGGCCCATCGCAAGAACCAGGTTCAGTTCGCGATCCGTCTGGAGCGGGAAGACGTCTGACTCCTGGCGGTAGCGGCGGTGGCTTACTCGCCGCCAAGCGGCAGGGTGATTTCCACCTTCGCACCTTCGCGGTCGCCTGGAAGCAGCCTGAGGCCCCCTCCCGCCCTGGCGAGAAGCTGCTCGCAGATATACAGCCCGAGGCCGTTGCCCTCGTCGCCCTTGGTGGTGGCGAAGGGCTGGAAACCGCTTTCCGGCTCCGCGCCGCCAAGCCCGGCCCCATTATCGGAGATCGTGCAGCACAGCCGCTTCTCGCCGGAATCCAGCGCCAGCCGGATTGCCCCCTTGCCGGACCAGCCGGCCTTCTTGCGGGTTCCGATGCTCTCGATCGCGTTGCGCAGGACATTGAGGAGGATCTGCTCAAGCTCGATCTGCGGCATCGCGATGGGCGGGGCCTCCGCCATGTTGCCGGTATCCAGGTCTATTTCGGCCTGTTCCATCTGATAGGTGAGGAGACAGGTCGCATGCTCCGCCGCGTGCGCAAGGTCGGCCTGTGGGGTCGCATGCTCGCCATCGGTTGGTGCCGGCGGACCCTTGCCGCTGCGTCCGGCTCCATAGTCGAGCGTCTGATCGATGATCGCCCGCGCCCGCTCGGTTTCCTGCTGGATATGATCCAGCGCGACGGCGGCCTGCGGGGGCAGGTCGGGCTGGGCCTTCAGGATGAGGCGCAGGTTTTCGTTGGCCATGGCGATCGTGAACAGCGGCTGCCTGACCTCGTGCGCGATGGCGGCGCACTGTTTTCCCAGTTCGGCCAGGCGTGAACGGGTGGCGAGCTTCTCGATCGCGAAGACCGGCGTTTGCAGGTCGAGCATCGCGCCATGCGTCCAGGCCGTGCCGCCCTGGCATTCGCGCAAGACCAGGCTGACGTTCCGTTGCGTGTCCTCGATGATGCGCAGGTCGGCCTTCACGCATTCGCTCCCGGCCGCGCCCGCCAGCCTGGCGCGATCGTCGGCATGGACTTCGAGACGGATCCGGGTCTGTGGGCCGTTCACATCGAGCCGGGTCGCGGTCAATATGCCGCTGGCGGGATCGAACGCGGCATCGCGAAGTATGACGAGGCCGAGACGTTGCTGGATGTCCTCCGCCAATGGCAGGGGCAGGAAATTCACGGCAGTTCCGTCATCCGGTGTGGGAACGTCACCCAAGATCTGGCTGCTGTGCATCGGCCCCCCCTGGCATGGCCGCAAGGCAGCTCGAGAGAACCGGCTTGCGCAAAATGCCTTGTCATTTTTCTATTTGCGACATCAATTCCTTGCAAGCAAATAATTGATAAGATTTATAAATTCTTTCGGCCTGACCGGCTTGGTCATGACTGTCGGCCGGTGATCCTGCTGGAATTGCTCGATCCCCGTGGGATCGCCCGTTACGAACAGATATTCCAGTTTCCGGGCAGAAATCGCCTTGTTGGCTCTTGCATGCTTCATCAGGTCGATGCCCGATTCCTTCCCGAGCCGTACATCGCAGACGACCACGGAAATATTGCGGAATTCCGCCAGGGCCTCCTCCGCTTCTTTCAGCGAGCAAGCGGAAGTCGCGATAATGCCATTCAATTCCAGCAATGTGAGCATTTCCTCGACGATCGGTAAAATATCGTCGACGACAAGGACACATGCCTGGTTTCGATCGACAGGTCTGATCTGTTCGAGAATTGCCAATGTTATTCCCGGCGGCGCGCCGCCTCCTCCCCAATGGCTTTTTTTAGCCTGAAATCTTCCCATTATTCCGGAATACCCTCTTGCTATTCAATATGACGAATCGCGGGAGCTTCCGATTTACTGCGGTATGAAATAGCGTGTTTCGCACTCAGCCGTAATAGTGTTGCTGCAGCGGGACATCGAGCGTCTCTCCAGGAGCGGAGAAGTAATAGCCGGTGGCATTGTGCAGGAAGCGGAGGATTTCGGAATCCTTCGTGTAGGGAACATAGGCCGGGCACAGATCCTGGCGAATTTCGCAAGGCAGGCCGCGCAGTTCGCAACCGACGATCCATTCGGCACCTTCCCGGTGCGCGAGCAGCATGTCCTTCCGGCTTTCCACGCCGTCGACGATCACCGTATCGGCAAGCGTCCGCGCCAGCGCGACCATGTGGCGGAGGCCGATATTGTGCTCGCCGCTTGCGCTGTTGCCGCGCAGGAATGCGCCCGGCAATTTGATGATGTCGGGCTGGAAGGTCAGCATCTGGCGGATCGAGGAAAAATCGGAACCGAAGCCCGCGATCGCGATCTTCACCCCGGTGGCGCGCAGCGCTTCGATAAAGGCTTTTGCCGCAGGCAGGATGCGATCCGGGGTGGGTTCGGCGATCTCGATGATCAACCGGCGCGCCAGGCCGGGCTGCTGGCGCAGGCGCAGAAAGACGTCGGTCCAGGCTACGTTCGCGCCGTTGAGGTCGAGGGAAAGGCTGGTGGACGAGATCTGGAGCGAAAGGCTGGCATTCGGATCGGCTTCCAGCTCGTCCAGCACATGGCAGATCATCTGCCGGTCGTGCAGGTAGGACAGGCCAAGCCGCTCCAGCGCAACGCGCCCAAGGCGCGCATCGATATCCCCGCCCTGATCGTCGATCAGTTTCAGGACCGCTTCGTAGTGCAGGATCCGGCCGGGCGATTTCGCCCTTTGCACCGGCCGCCATGTGAACAGGCCCTGGCCGCGCCCGATCACTTTCAGGAGATCGGCGGCGCTCTTCATGTCTTCGCGATAGCGTTCGCAGTCCTGCGGCCCGACGGGGACGTGCCCGAGCACCTTCATGCTCGAACGGGCAAGGCCCTGCCGCGCCTGCGCTTCCATATCGGGGCCGACCTTGCGCGCCGGATTTTGCGCGGGCAGGCTGTATCCCGCATCCACCGCCAGCAATATCCGCGAACCCGCGAAGTCCAGCGGCTTCACGCTCAGGCGGATGCAGAGGGAGTCGACGACGCGGCTGACAAGACCGGAGGTCAGCAGGCCCCGGGGGCCCAGCAGCACGACTTCGTCCTTGCCGGTCCGGCAGGTGCGAAAGCTCTCCAGAAATCGCTTCACGCCCTGTTCGACGTGATCCAGCGCCGCCTTGCGTGCCGTCCGTCCATAGACACGCTCGATCGCATCCGCATTCGCAAGGCGGACGACAAGCAGAAAGTCTCCGGATTTTACCGCAGTGCCGTTCATGTTCGTACCTTTCGAAACTTGATTGCAGTCTTCGAAAAAAGGTGCGGCCCGGAAATTGTGGGGAACCGGGCCGCACCGAACCTGCGAGGTGCCGTTCTAGAGGCCGTTGAGAAGTCCGCCCAACAGCCCGCCGGCAGGAGGATTCGACGGGCTGGACGACCCTCCGAGCAGGTTATCGACGATCGGGGAGAGCAATCCTCCGTCCGATCCACCACCGGTCACTCCGCCGACCGTGTCGGTGATCGGGCCGAGGAGGCCGTCCGACTGGCCGCCCAGCAACCCGTCCACCACACCGGTGACCGGATCGAGCAGGCCGCCGGGTCCGGTATCGCCGCCCAACAGGCCGTCCACGACGCCGGTGACGGGATCGAGCAGGCCGCCGGGTCCGGTATCGCCGCCCAACAGGCCGCCGACCGGGCCGAGGAGACCATCCGTCTGGCCGCCCAGCAGCCCGTCCACCACACCGGTAACGGGATCGAGCAGGCCGCCGGCCCCGGCATTCCCGCCCAGCAGGCCGCCTGTCAGATCGCCCGTCGAACCATTGAGCGTGTCGAGCACCGGTCCAAGGGCACTATCGACTGCGCCTGCGACCGGGGCGATCACGGGCGCCAGGGCATCGGTTGCCTCGTGCACCAGATTGCCGGCCTGCTGGCCCAGCGTTGCGCCCACCAGGTTCCCGATCGGATCGAGACCGGCTTCGAGGCCGGCTGCCGTGGTGGGGATGCTCAGGTTCAGCAGATTGCCGTCCGCAAGCACGTCCGCCGTGATCAGCTGACCTTCGGCCAGGTTGCCGCCGTCGGAAAGGAGGTTCAGGCCGACAATCGTATCCGGCGTGCTGTCTCCGGTAAGCGACTGGTTGCCGAGAACCCCACCTAGCAGTGGGCCATCGAAGGTCGTCGCCGGTCCCGCACCGTCGCCCGGCAGGTTTCCGGCAATGCCGTTGACCAGGTTCCCGAGCGTTCCCGTGACCGGCGCGAGCAGACCATCGTTACCCGCGAGCGGCCCCAGCGTTCCGTTGACGACCCCGGTCACCGGATCGATCAACTGATCCAGTATCGTGGTCGCCGTGGTGGCGGTCGGAGCGATGGCATCGGTGACTTCCGAAACCAGGTCGCCCGCAGGGTCCCCCAATATGGCGCCCACGAGATTGCCCGCAATATCGAGGGTGTCGCGGGTTTCCGCCGTGGTCGTCGGCAGCACGACATTGATCACCGTGCCGTCCCCGGCGAGGAGGTCGATGGCGAGCGGAGCGTCGGAGGCTTCGTCCGGGAAGAGGTTGAGGCCGATCGCCGTTTCGGAACCGCTCGGACCGAGGAGGTCCGTTCCGCCGATCGACACGCCGCCGATCGGTCCGGTGAAGGACGAGGGACCATTCGGTTCGTCATCATCGCCGGGGCCTCCGGGGCCGGTTGGACCGGTCGGGCCCGTGGGACCAGTGGGTCCGGTTGGACCACCAGGGCCCGTTGGACCACCAGGGCCCGTTGGACCACCAGGGCCGGTTGGACCACCAGGGCCGGTTGGACCACCAGGGCCGGTTGGACCACCAGGACCGGTCGGACCGCCAGGACCGGTCGGACCACCAGGCCCAGTAGGACCACCAGGACCGGTCGGACCACCGGGGCCGCTCGGGCCGCCTGGACCGGAAGGACCACCAGGGCCGGAAGGACCGCCTGGACCGCTCGGGCCGGAAGGACCACCAGGACCAGTCGGGCCGCCGGGGCCGGAAGGACCGGAAGGACCGCTGGGGTCGCCGGGACCGGAAGGGCCACTCGGGCCGGAGGGGCCGCTCGGTCCACCGGGTCCACTTGGCCCGCTGGGGCCTGAAGGCGTACCCCCGCCGCCTGCCCCTACATTGAGTCCCACGCCATCTGCACAGCCCCCCAGCAGCAAAGCCGAAGCGGCCGTTGCACACAGGAAAAAGTGCCTTGTTGAACGGTTTGAACGATGAACCACCATTTGGCTTCTCCTCAAAAAAAACGACGACATTTGAGGTCAGCCTAAGCCCGTTGGGCGTGTTGATCGCGTCGAGACGGAACCGGGATTGATCATATCGGGATAGGGGCCGGAAGGCGGCGATCCGGCGCCACGCAAACCCCCTTCGGGGATACGCAAAATGCGGGAATTGTGTTCCACTCGCCCGAAAATCACGCAATTCAGCCATTCTCCGAAGGCCGAAATTACGCAAAAGCCAGATACTCAACCTGCGGCCGGGATAGTGCCAGATCGGCACCAGTTGCGCGCCCGTGGCGTCTCGCCAGCGGCAATCGGCATCGCGCGGCACCCATCGGGCGGTCTCGACGCTTCAGGATCGGATCGGGCGAATCCATCCCTCGCGCATTGCCGGGATGGAGTTTCCGCATGATCCGCGGCGCGCCGCAAGACGCTTTGCGCCAGAAGGGATCGGGGCCTGGTCTCGCCTAGGATGAGTTCGAAACGCCGCTTCCGTTCCGGGCGTCCCGGCGGGTGTCGAGAAGGGCGTCCTTCAGCCGTGCAAGCACTTCGTCGATATCCGCAAAGTCGGGCACGACCAGTTCCACTGCCAAGCCGCCCGGCACGGTCCTGATCGTGCCCGGTTTCCCTTCGGCCGGTGTAGGGGCAGGCTGCCCCGGAGAGGGCCGGGGCGTGTCCGTGCCTGCGTCCTTCAGGCGGGCAAGGACGGTTGCCGCGGTGATCAGTTTCTGATCCGACGCGCAGAGCTGTTCCTGCTCCGCACAGATCCGCCCGGCTTCTTCCAGGATCAATGCGCGCTGCCCGGCCCGGCGCAGCAGGGGGGCAAGGATCTCCGCATGCCGTACCCGCAATTCGTCGGTCGTCGCAAAGGCGTCGACGATTTCGTCCGGAAGGTCCGCGAGGGCCAGCAAGCGGCTCAGGTGGCTGTTGGACAGGTTCAGCGCGTCGGCCATGCGCGACTGAACGCCGCCATAGAAGTGTTCGAGCGCATGCCGGTAGCTGCGCGCCCGATCGAGTTCGGCAATGTCCGTGCGGTCCTGGTTCTCGATATTGGCGAGGCGAAATGCCTCCTCGTCGCTCAAGTCCACCACCAGGGCATTGAGCCGTATTTCCGGCCGGCCGTTCCGGTTGAGCCAGTCGACCGAAAAACGGCGGCGGCTGCCCGCGAGCAATTCGAATTGACGATCCGAACCTTGTGGCCGGGGGCGTATGACGACCGGAACGAGGTTGCCGCCTTCCTTGGCTATCGAATCGATCAGCGTCCGGCAGTTGTCGATCGAAGGGCCGGCCCCTTTGGGAAGATTGCCTTCCCAGACCGTGCAGTCCCCGGGCCGGATCGACACAGCGCAGCGCGCCGCGCCGCCGCCGGGCGCAAGGCTGCTCAGCCTCTCGTCGAGATGGGCCAGCGCTTCGCTGTCACGCGACATGGCGTCCGTGATACCGGGGCGGTGCTTCAGCGTATTCAGAACGTCACGCACAATGCCGGACATGTGGGAACTCCCTTTATCAACCTGGGCAGCACACCACACAAAAGCTGAAAAGGCGTTAGCGGCCGGCGGGGGTGTCGTCAGGCCGGGGGCGTCAGGCCAGGGTCAGGACCTGTAGATCCATGGCGATCATGTATTTTACAAACCAACACCCGTTCATCCTGAGCCTGTCGAAGGATGCGCATTACGGGGCCTTCGAAGGAGTATCGCTCAACCCTTTCGTTTCGGCGATCGTATAGGTTGCAAACGCCGGACTTGATGTTGTGCGCCTTCCTCACCCAACCGTCATCCTGAACTCGTTTGTGCAAGCACAGCTTCGCTTCCAGCATCCATCTCTCTCCACGAACGGCTGCCCGATCCGGGGGAATGGATCCTGAAACGAGTTCAGGATGACGAAGGGGGGCGAAGGAGGGTGGAGCGGGCCCTTTGAGACCTTGCGTTTGCTATAATCGCCTTCGTTCCAGCGCATCCTTCGACAGGCTCAGGACGGGCGGAGGTGGAAAAGTCAGGGGGGTCGAAGACGGCAATCTCCACCCAGGTGACGGGATCGGGGGAGTGCGGGAAAGGGGCACGACACCTGCGTGCCGTGCCCCGTGTCCGATACTCAGAACTTGTAGTTCGCGCCGATCGTGAAGTTGCGCGGCGCGCCATAGCGATACTGGCTGAACGACCCGATCTGGCTGTAATATTTCTTGTCGAACAGATTTTCGACATTGGCCTGCAGCTGGAGCTGCTCGCTCACCGCATAGCGCGCCATCAGGCTGACCAGCGTGTAGCCGTCCTGCTGGAAGCGGAAGGGCGCGGCGGTGTACGGGTTGTCGCCGTCCGAATAGGACTTGCTGCGATAGTTGATGCCGCCGCCGATGGTCAGCCCTTCAAGGGCGCCCGGCAAGTCGTAGGTGGTGAAGATCTTCAGCAGCTTGCGCGGTTGTTCCGTGTTCGCCGCAATGCCTTCGCTATCCTCCGCCTTGAACTGGCTGTAGCTGGCGTTGAGGTTCCAGCCCGGCAGCGGTTGGCCGGTGGCCTCCACTTCGAAGCCCTTGCTGACGACACCCTGCGCCGCGCGATAGGGCTGGAAGGCCTGGCCGTTGACGATGATCTCCGGCCCGTCGATCTGGCCGACATTGTCCTGCTCGATACGGAACAGCGCGATCGAGGTTTGCAATGCGTCACCGAAGAAGCTGCTTTTCAGGCCGATTTCATAAGCGTTGCCGTCCAGCGGATCGAGCAGTTGCCGGTCGCGGTCATACAGGTTCTGCGGCTGGAAGATCCTGGTATAGCTCGCATAGAGGCGGTGGTTGGGCGTGATGTCATAGAGCGCGCCGACATAGGGGATGAACACATTGTCATCGCCATAATCGCTGGTGCCGCTCCAGGCGAAGCCCTGCTGCTCCCAGCTTGCCAGGCGGCCGCCCAGGATGACCTTCAACGGATCGGCGACGTTCAGGCGGAGTGCGCCGTAATAGCCGGTCTGCTTGATCCGCTCCTGTTCGTTGCGCACCGCGTCCGTGCCCCATACCGGTTCGGGGTAGGGGACACCGACCTCGCCGATCAGCGGAAGGTCGGCGAGCCAGGGCGAGGGCGCCACGTAATTGTCGGTGTGCCGCTTGAGCACGCTGTGCAGCGCGCCCAGCACGACCTCATGATCGCGGCCGAACAGGGCGACCTCGCCCTTGAGCTGCGCATCGAAGCTGTTCTGGATGCTTTCGCCCTTGGATTTGTAGGGGTTGGTATACTGGATCGTGCCCGTATCCTTGTCGACCCCGCCATAGAGATAGAGCAACTGGGTATCGCCGGTATTCTTCATCCGGTTGTAGTTGACGGTCAGGTTCCAGCGGTCGCCAAATTCCTGGCGGACGGTCGCGAAGATGCTCTGGTTGGTCGTGTTCCAGTAGGTCCAGTCTGCGGCCGTCGTCTGCGACCGGGGCAGATCGGTGGTCGTGCCGTCGGTATAGAAGGTCGGCAGCGCCCCCCAGGTCGCGCCCTGGGGCTTGGTATCCTGATGGCTCATGCCGACGCGGACCAGGGTCGTGTCGGTCAGGTCGGCATCGACGACACCGTACAACACCCACTTCTGCTTGTCCTGGATGTCGATATAGCTTTCGCCTTCCTCATAGCGGCCGACCAGGCGCGCGCGGATGCGTCCGTCGGAGGTCACCGCGCCACCGATGTCGGCCGACAAGCGCCAGGTGTTCCAGCTGCCGATGCTCGCATTGACATAGCCCGTGAGGTCGGTGGCGTCGGCATGCTTGCGGACCAGGTTGACCGATGCGGAGGGATCCCCTGCGCCCGACAGCAGGCCGGTCGCGCCGCGCACGATTTCCACGCGCTCGTAGATCGACACGTCGATGCTGGTTTCGCCGTTGCCGCCTGCCAGCGTCCAGGCCGCCGGCACGCCATCGACCTGCGTGTTGCGGATCTGGAAACCGCGCGCGTAGAAACTGTTGCGCACGTCATCGACTTCGTTGGCGGATACGCCAACGCTGTTCACGATGATATCCTTCACGCTGATCAGATTCTGGTCGAGAATGCGTTGGGCGGTCATGATGCTGACCGATTGCGGCGTTTCCTGCACGGTGAGGCCGAGGCCGGTGGCCGTATCGATCTTGTTGGGCAGCGTATAGGCGCCGGTCACGACGATTTCGTCTTGCGACAGCGTGTCCGCGCCGTCAGTCGTCTGCGCTGCGGCGGGCAGCGCGATCGTGCCCAGGGCGATGGTTGAAAGCCAGGCAAATTTCCGTGCCATGATATTGTTTATACCCTCAGTTGTACCTGGGCGTGGCCTCTAAAGCAGTTGCTAATGATTAGCAATAGTATGGAAATCTTGCTGGACCCCGTTCGGTCGAACGGCTTGCCATGACTGCGCGCCGCGGGTGCGATGACGCACTTCCGCTCTTCCCGGGGGCAAACTCGACCACAAGCATTTGTAGTATCGAAGCGAGCGGGTTTGAGGCGGGGTGCGTTACCCTGAATCTTTCCGCCAAGGCGAAAATTGTAACAGTGTTTCGCATTTTACAAATATACCCTAAAGCTCTCTTGCCTGATGGCGTGAGATGGGCGGCGGATTCGGGGAGGGTTGGCTATGCTGGAGACGGTCACTACGGCAAACGTCGCTGCCGGGCAGCGCCTGGCCTATTGGAACGACATGGCGCACAAGATGGTTGCGCCGGTGCATGTCGAACCGCGTGATCCCGCACGGTTTTCGGCGCATATCCAGCGCAAGAAACTGCGCGATTGCGATCTGCTTTCGCTCCGTTCCAGCCCCGCCCATGTGCTGAGCGCGCCGGATCACGAGAGCGCGGGTGTGCTGAACATCCAGTTGCAGCATCGTGGAAGCACGACCAATCACACGGGCGGATTGACGGCGGTCCTGAACGAAGGCGACTTCATGCTGTTCGACCCGTCGCAGCCCTTCTGGCTTGATTTCGCACGGCCTACGCAGGCCATAGTGGTTCGCCTTCCGCGCGCGACGGTGGAGGAACGGATGCCGCACCTGCTGGGCAGGGTGGGCATTGCCATGAACGGAAAGCACGGGCCGGGATTGGTGCTGTCCAACTTCCTGAGAACCGCCTTTTCCGAGCTTGAGCGCGGGGAAGGCGGGCCCTGGGTGGACTCGCTGGGCGATGCGCTGTGGCCGCTGCTGCAGATGGTCTATGCCCCCTGCCATGACGAGGGTGAAGCCAGCCGTGCCGCGGCGTGGCGCGCCAGCCTGTTCGAGGCGATCGACACCGAATTGTGCGATCCGGAACTGGATGTGAACCGGCTGGCCCGGCGCATGGGGCTGAGCCCGCGCTATATCCAGATGTTGTTCGCCGAGATCGGCACCACCCCGCGCGCGATCATCAAGACGCGGCGGCTGGAATACGCGGCGAAACGGCTGGAACGCGAGGGTATGGGCACGATGATCACTGGCCTTGCCTATGATCTGGGGTTCAATTGCCTGAGTTCGTTCTGCCGCAGCTTCAAGAGCCATTTCGGCGTTTCTCCCGACGCTTACCGCCGGGGGCAGCGGATCTGAACGGGCGTTGAGAGGCTTCCTGGCGGCGCCGAGCCGTGCCCCGCAGCCTCCATCGCTATCTCAAATGTACGTTCCGCGGTGCGATTTCGCCTCCTGTATGGAAATTGCGTTTGCGGCTATTTCAAGAAAAACGAAACACTGTTACGAAAAATAAGCCAGCACGTGAAGGATCCGGGTTTGCCGGACGGCACCGGCTGGCGTCCGATGGGGAGATGCATGATGAGGAATCTGAGTATTGGCGTCGTATCGTCGCTGGCGCTGGCCGCGGGACTGGCCGCGCCCGCCCATGCGCAGGATGAGGGCGCGGCCGCATCCGGATCGCGCTTGAGCGAAATCGTGGTGACCGCCGAATTCCGTGAGGCCAATGTCCAGGATACGCCGATCGCCATCACCGCGGTCAATGCGGAGATGCTGGAAGCGCGTGGCCAGACCGATATTGCGCAAGTGGCTTCCCAGGCTCCCAACGTCACCCTCAAGCCGCAGAACCAGGTCAACGGGAACGGCATGATCGCGTTCATTCGCGGCATCGGCCAGACCAACTTCAACCTGGCGATGGAGCCCGGCGTCGGCATCTATGTCGACGATGTCTACATCCCGACCGTCACCGGTTCGCTGCTGGACCTGATGGACCTCGACCGGGTGGAGGTGCTGCGCGGCCCGCAGGGGACGCTGGCGGGCAAGAACTCCATCGGCGGCGCGATCAAGCTGTTCAATTCCAAGCCTTCCGGCGACAATGGCGGATCGCTGCAGGCGACTTACGGTTCGTTCAATCGCCTGGACATTCGCGGCGTTGCGGATTTCGCCATCACGGACAATTTCTACGCCCGCATCGCCGGCGTTTCGAAGAACCGCGACGGTTATGTCACCCGGCTCGATTACGCCAAGACGCATCCCGGCACGACGGTGCCGACATTCAGCGGCGCCGACGAAGTGATCGGTACGCTGGGCGGCAAATCCTACGCCGCCGGCCGTCTCAGCCTGCGCTGGGTGCCCAGCGACACGTTCGAGGTCAACGTCTCGGGCGATTACACGCATGACAAGTCCGAAGCGGGCGCCGCCGTGCTCAATCGCCTCAATGCCACGGCGGCGGGGACGACGCCGGACGGCAGGCCGTTCCTGCTGGGAACCGACGGGCAACCGGTGATCCCGGATTGCCGCTTCGTGCCCTATGGCCAGTATTCGTGCGACACGCTGTCGCCCTCGCTCGGCTACAATCCGAAATTCGTCAGCTACGCGACCTTCATGGACGCCATGCCGCCGACCTTCCAGGCGCCGTTCAAGCCGTTTTATGCAGAGCCGATTGCCCACTTCAAGGGTGGCGGTGTGCAGGGCACGATCGAGGTGGACCTGTCGGACGATTTCCAGGTCAAGTCGATCACCGCCTATCGCGAATACACCTCGACCTGGGGCAATGACAGCGACGGCACGCCAGTGCCCAACCAGCAGCAGATCAACACACTGGACTTCCATTACTTCAGCCAGGAATTGCGGCTGAACGGCGAACTCGCCGATGGGCTGGTCGATTTCACCCTGGGCGGCTTCTATTCGGACCAAAGTGGTTCGGTGATCGCGCGCGTCGACCTCAACTATTCGGGAATCGATTTCATCCACGGCCCGGACGCGACCCCTTCCAGCTCGAAGGCCGCGTTCCTGAACGTGGCGCTGCATCCCACGGATGCGCTGAGCCTCACCGGCGGCATCCGCTATTCCAAGGACAAGAAGACCTACACCTATTTCCGCAGCAATCCGGATGGATCGCTGCCCGGCCCCTGCAACTTTGCCGCGCCTGGCGGGCCGACCGGCAATAACAACGAGCCGAACTGCCTGCAGAACGGGCTGTGGAACCTGACCGATACGTTCGAGGGATCGCGCTGGGACTACCGCCTGGTCGCGGACTACAAGATCACCAACGATTTCCTGGTCTATGCGTCCTATTCCACCGGCTACAAGGGGGGCGGGGTCAATCCCTATCCCTATTACGGGCCTGCGCTGGGCGAATGTTCGGCGCTGCCACCGGGATCGACGGCTCCCTGCAACCAGTTGAAGAGCTTCGATCCCGAAACGCTGCAGACCTATGAGGCGGGCATCAAGGCCGACCTGTTCGACCGGCGCCTGCGCCTGAACGCCGCAGGCTTCTACAACAAGTTCGACAACATCATCCTGAACGTCAACCGCTGCCCCGGCTCTCCCTGCGCGCAGCCCAACAATATCGGCAAGGCCGATGTGAAGGGCTTCGAGCTGGAGATGCAGGCATTCCCGGTCGACGGCCTCTCGCTGGACGGCTCGCTGGCCTATCTCGATTTCGGATACACGCAGATCACCAATCCCAACACGCCGATCACGCTGGACATGACGACGCCCTACACGCCGGAATGGAGTTACAGCTTCGGCGTGCAGTACGATCACGAAACCGCCATCGGCACCTTCAGCGCGCGTGTGGACGGCGCTTATCAGTCCGAGACCTACGGCAACGCCATCAACAACCAGTACAGCCTGATCGACAGCTATTTCGCCGCCAACGGCCGCCTTTCCTGGACCGATCAAACCCGGGACTGGCAGGTTTCGCTGGAGGTGCAGAACCTGTTCGACCGCTATTATTACCTGACCGTGTTCGATCAGGCGACCGGCCGCGCCGGCCAGGTGGAAGCGCAGCCCGCCTTGCCGCGCACCTGGGCGGTGACGGTCAAGCGCAACTTCTGATCTCCGGCCGGCCCGCCCCCTTGGGAGGATATCCCGATGGGGCGGGCGGCGCGGCCAGCGCCGGGGGAGAGCTTGCCCCCGCCACCTCATGAGGGCAGGAATGAAAGAACTGATCGCCGCGGTCGCCGTATTGGGGGCGGCGCCCGTTTCCGCGCAGGAAAGCGGTTGCCGCCTCTACGATTCCCATGCCCACCTCATCTCCGACGATCTGGAGCGCTATCCACGCAACCCGATGCAGCTGGACCCGTCCGAGTTGATGGTGGACGGACCCTTCGTTCCCGGCACGATCGGCCAGCCCGGCGGCATGCACGGCCCAGATCCGGTGAACGAGAAGCCCACCGCCGAACAGCTCCGCGACTGGATGGCGCAGGAGAAGGTTTGCGGCATGGCGGCGGTGCAGAAGGGCATGATCTACCGCACCGACAACAGCTATATCGTCGACAGCGCGGAACGCTTCCCCAAACTGATGCGCGCGGTGATCATCGTCGATCCACAGGCGCCTGAGACGGCGGGGATGATACGCGATCTTGCCCGACGCGGCGCCGTGGGCATCCGCTTCTTCGGCGTGAACATCAAGGACAAGGGGGCCTGGCTGGCTTCGCCGCAATCGATCGAGACATGGGCGCTGGCCAATGAACTGGGCCTGGTGGTGGACATCGAGGCGCCGCCGATGGACACGCAGCTCCTGATCCCGGTGGTCGAGGCAATGGCCGACCGCTTCCCGAACCTGCCGATCGTGCTGGATCACGTCTTCATGCCGGTGGTCACCGATCCCGATTTCGGCATCGGGTCGCAATTCGACGGCTTCGCCGCCCGCAAGAACATCTACGTCAAGTTCACTTCGCTGAACATGGACGTCATTCGCGAGCAGGGCATCGCGCCCGAAGCCGTGCTGCGGCATGCCGTCGATTTTTTCGGCGCGGACCATGTGATGTGGGGATCGGACATCGGCACCTCGTCCGGAACCTACAAGGAGATGGTGGAAAGGGCGATCGCCTCGACAATGCTGCTCGACGAGGAGGAGCGCCGCAAGGTGCTGCACGACACCGGACGGCGGGTCTTCGCCGAATGGGACGGAACTGCCGAATGAGACGGGTTTCCGATCGGCCGCTGGCGTTCGAAGGCGCGGCGCGCAATTTCCGATCCTCGGTCCTGCCTCGGCAGGAGAGGTAGTGGGGGGCGGGCGCGGGTTCTTACGGACCCGTGCCCGATATCCGTAATGGCAGGAAACTTGGCCAAGGAGTGATAATGGAACGGTTCATCGATCATGCGCGCGCCGCCAAGGGCGGCCTGCTGGGAACCTGGGTGAAGCTCCCCTCGCTGGAGACGGTGCAACTGCTCGGCCATGCGGGGTTCGATTTCGTGGTGGTGGACATGGAGCATTCGCCGCTGGCGCTCGATCGGGCCTGCGAACTCGTCTTCGCCGCGCAGGCGATGGGCATGGCCGCGTTGGTGCGCCTGCCGGATCATTCCGGGTCCACGGTACAGCCCTTGCTCGATGCGGGCGCCGATGGGTTGCTTGTCCCGCGCGTGACCGACCTGGATATTGCCCGGCGGATGACGGCGAAGATGGTTTTCGGCCCGGCGGGCGAGCGCGGGCTGGGCTTCACATCTCGGGCGGGCACGTGGGGTTTTGGTGCGATTCCGGCCTATCTTGAGCGCGGGGACCGGCAATGCCTGCGCATGATCCAGCTCGAAGATTGGGCTACGCTGGACGCCGCCGCCGACTTTGCCGGGATCGAACACGTCAATGGCGTCTTCATCGGCCATGGCGATCTGTTCCTTTCCAGCGGCAAACCGCCGAACCACCCCGATGTGCAGGCGCTGACCGGGCGCATGCTGGCCGCGACGAAGGACGCGGGTGTGCTGTCGGGCGTGGCGGCCGGTTCCGTGGCGGATGCCCGCGCCTATGCCGACATGGGCTTTTCGCTGGTGATGGTCAGCAACGACACGTCGCTGTTCGGCAAGGCTGCGATAGATGCGGTGCAGGGCGTGAAGGGGGATGGCGGATGACTGAAGGCGAGCAATTGTTCGAACGGGCCCGGTTGCAGGCCCAGCTACACGACCTGTGGCACGATGTGGACACCAATTGGGGACGCAACGCGGCATCCTATTACACCGAGGATGCGGAGTTCGGAGGCAAGGCCGGCACCTATCGCGGCCGGCGCGAGTTGGAGGAATTCTATGCCTATCGCGTGAACCGGGGCGAACGGGTGGCGGTGCATTCCGTCACGAATTTTCGCACTGTCTTCGACGGGCCCGATATTGCCCATGCCACATGGTACTTGCTTGCCTATGCGGCCGACGGCGTTCCGGTGCTGCCCACCCATCCGCCGATCCAGATATGCCTGGTGACCGACCGGCACGAGCGCCAGCCCGACGGCAAGTGGCTGTGCGCCCGGCGCAATTTCGACGTGCTGTTCGCGGGCGGCACGAAGCCGACCAATCCGAAGGCGGAGTGACTCTGGGGGGCGCGATCAATGCGACGGGTCGTCCATTCCGCTGGAAAGGTGCTGGAGCGGATGATCGTCGATCTCGATCCCCGTCGCGGCGATCAGGCGGGCGATGGACATGTAGCAGCCGATGGTCAGCAGCAGGTTCACAACCACCTGGTCGGGAACCTGCGCGCGCAGGGCTGCCAGGGTGGTGTCGGACGGGGAAAGCTGCACCACCACCTCGTCCGTGAAGCGGGCCACGGCGGACAGGACCGGGTCCAGGCTGTCGTAATCCAGCACCGCGATTGCGGAAAGTTCCGCGTCGGTCAGCCCGGCGGCCTTCCCCAGCGGGATGTGGTGGTGGAGTTCGTAGACGCTGCCCGAGAGATAGGCCACGCGCAGGATCGTGGTTTCGCGGATGCGGGGGTCCAGCACTTCGGGATCGGCGATGGCCCAGCCCAGCTGCCCCTGCGCCTCGAACAGGGCGGGCGATGCGTTCGCGCCGATCCGCACGACGTTCAGCGGCGTTCCCTCCAGCATCTTCTGCATCTTTTCGGGCAGGGTGGACACATCGGGATAGGGGATACGCGGCATGGCATTCTTTCGTTAAAATGTGAAACACTGTTGCTTTATGCGTAACAGATGCCAGAAACAGGGGGCGTAAGTCAAAACGAATGATGAGAGCGATGCTGTTCGATACCCATGCCCATGTGCTGTCCGCCGACCGGAACCGTTATCCCTATTCCACCCTGCGCGGCGGGGCGAAGGCGCCGGTCAGCCCGGTGGTTTTCCCCGTGGAGGAACTGGTGCGCCAGATGGACGGGGGCGGCGTGGATTTCGCCTGCGTCGTCCAGCGGGCCACGCTGTACGGCTATGACAATTCCTATGCGCTGGATGCCACGGCGCAGTTCCCCGGGCGGCTGGCGCCGATCGTGGTGCTGGACGGACAGGACGCCGATGCCCCGGCGCAACTGCGCAAGCTGGCGGCCGGCGGGCACCGGCTGGCGGGGCTGCGGATCGTGGCCCCGGAACTGACCCGCGACGAGACGGCGTGGCTGGATGGCGAGGATGCGCTGAACCTGTGGTCCGCGGCCGCCGATCTGGGGCTGCCGGTGACGGTGATCCTCTATCGCCTCAACAACGATGCGGGGCGCGCCGCGCTGCTGCGCGTGGCACGGCGTTTCCCGTCGCTGCCGATCCTGGTGGACCATGTCGGCCTGCCGCACCCTTCGACGCCCGAGAAGAAATGGTGCGAGGCGAACGGGATCGACTGCACGATCCCGACCGGCGCCGATTTCGGCATCGCCGATCACCTCGCCGCGTTCGATGCGCTGGGCAATGTCCATTTCAAGGTGACGGACATCAACTTCGACCGGCTGGAGGACGTGCATCTCGATTCCGCGGCTTTCCTGCGCGCGCTGGTCGATCGCTTTGGGGCGGGGCGCCTGCTGTGGGGCTCCGACGTGGGGCAGAGCCCGGCGCCCTATGCCGACAAGATCGCGCGATTGCAGGCATCCGCCACGCAGCTTTCCACCGATGAGCGGGCCCAGTTCTTCGGCGGCACAGCGCACGCGCTGTATGGCCGGGCAGTGAAGGGCTGATCGTGAGCGGGGGGCTGCAGGGGCCGCTGGTCGATTGCCACGCCCATGTGTGGGGGCCGGACATGTCCTGGTCGCCCACCGCCTGGGCCCGCCCGGACTACATCTACACGGCAGAAGATTTTCTGGCCGACATGGATTCCTGCGGCATCGCCTATGGCGTGATCGCGGCGGCCAGCCTGTTCGGCACCTATACGGACTATACCATCGCCGCGCTGCGCCAGCACAGCCGCTTGCGCGCCACGGCCATTGTCGATCCTTCGATCGCTGTTGCCGAGCTGAAGGCGCTGCGGGCCGAGGGTATCGTGGGTATTCGCCTGCAATGGTTCATGCTGGATCCCCATCCGGACATCGCCGGGGACGATTTCCAGCGGCTGTGCCGCCAGTTGCGCGATCTGGGGATGCACATCCATCTCAACATCGAAGGGCACCGGCTGGCGGGCGTTGCGCAGGAACTGATGAAAACGGGCGTGCCGCTCGTGATAGACCACTACGGCTGGCATGATTTCGAGGACCGGCTGGAAACGCCCAGCTATCAGGACATGCTGCGGTTGATGGATGCCGGGAATGTCCGGGTGAAGCTGTCGTCCGGCTTCCGCCGCCCGGACCGCGATCTGCCCGCCGAATATGTCCGCGACCTGCTGGCGCGTTTCGGCCCGGAAAGGCTGCTGTGGGGCACGGACTCGCCCTTTGTCGGACATGAAGGGGCCACCAGCTACATCCGAGAAGTGGAGGCGTTGCACTATGCCGTGCCGGAAGCGGCAACGCGGCAGGCGCTGGGGCGCAGCGCTTATGATTTTTACTTCGCAGAATGAGGCGGCAAGCCGGAATAGAGGGAGAGGAAGAATGAAACTGTCACGCTCAGGCCGGATCGCACTGCTGCCGTTGGCGCTGCTCGCTTCCTGCACACAGGCGGAAGCCCCGGCGCAGGAAAACCTGGCCGAGCGGATGGCCAATGTTGAAAATCCTGCCTTGCGCTTCCACGGCTTCCGCGAAAGCTTCGAGATCGCGCCGATCCTGCTGGGGGCCGACAGCTATTTCCCTGCCGGGATTTCCATCAAGCGAGGCGGGATACCCAACCTTGTCGGGGCAGAGGCGGTGGGCGGCTATGGCGATCCCGGCGTGGCCGATGTCGCCAGCCATGCCGAGACGCAATTGCTGCGTTATTCGCTGAAGAACCCCGATCTCCGCGCGATCATGACGGTGACGGAGGGGCTTTATCGCGTCGTGGGCCGCCGCTCCGCTGGCATTGCAACACCGGCCGATCTGAAGGGAAAGCGTATCGCCACCCTGATCGACACGTCCGCAGGTTTCTTCCTGCAAAAGCTGTTGGAACGCGAGGGGCTGTCGCTGGCTGACGTGGAACTGGTGGACGTTCCGCTCGATCGCATGGGCGAGGCGCTGGCCGAGGGGAAGGTGGACGCGCTGTCGATCTGGGAGCCGGAGGCTGAAGAAGGTGCGCAAGCGCTGGGCGCGGATATGATCGAGTTTTCCGGCAAGGGCATCTATCGCGAGATATTCAATCTCAACACCACTGCCGCCAATCTTGCGGACCCGGAAAAGCGAAAGAATATCAAGGAATTCCTTCGCGCAATCATCAAGGCGCAGCAGGAGATGAAGGGTGATCCCAAACGGGCGCAAGCACTGGTCCAGCGCATGTCCGGCCACTCGCCGGAACTGGTCAGGGCATCGTGGTCGCACCACAATTATCTGGCGGGCAAGGTGCCCGATCTCCTGGATGTCTTGGTGGAGGAAGAGGCCTGGCTTGCCACCCGGGACAAGCGCGCACCGCGCAGCCGCGAGGTGCTGGCCAGACTGATCGACTACTCGCTGCTGGACGAAGTGCTGGCGGAAGAAAGCAACGCACGGCCTTAGGCAGGCGAACAACAAAGGTCTTGCGCCGTTGACCTCATCTGGCCGGGGCATGTAGCAGCGCAGGATCAAAAGGGTGAAAGCGGGATCATGGCAGTTCAAGAGTCGGAAGAGACAACCAGCGCCGCCCCCGGCGGGGTGATGGCGATCCGGCTTGTGCTCGAAATCCTGGAGTTGCTGGCGAAGCGGGACAATGTGGGCGTGACCGAACTGGCCAAGTCGCTGGGCACGACCAAGGCCCGCGTCTTCCGCCACCTGCGCACGCTGGTGGACCAGGGCTATGCGGTGCAGGATCCGGGCACCGACCGCTACGCGGCCGGTCCGCGCCTGCTGGCCCTGTCGCGCGTGGCCGCACTGACCCCGCATGACACCATCGTGCGGCTGGCGCGCCCCACCATGGTGCGGCTGCGCGATGAATTCGGCCATACCGTCAACTTTTCCGTCGTGTTCGGTGACAGCGTATCCATCGTGGAGACGTTGCAGGGCAATTCGATTATCGGCGTGGTGATGCGCACCCATGCGCCGATGCCGCGCCATTCCGCCGCAGCGGGCAAGCTGATGCTGGCCGAGATCATCGCGCGGGGCGAGGAACTGCCTGACAAGAGCTACGAGAAGTTCACGGAGAACACGATCACCGATCCCCAGGCGCTGCGGATCGAACTCGCCCGGATACAGGAACAGGGCTGGGCATCCGCGCCGGAGGAAATGGTGCTGGGCATCAATGCGCTGAGCGCCCCCGTGCGCGATCACCGGGGCGAGCTTGTGGCGATGATCTCGATCGTCAGTTCGATCCAGTTCATCACCCGCCAGCCCAGCCGCGCGATGATCGACGGTGTCCGCCGCGCGGCGGACGAGATATCGGCGGCGCTTTCGCTCTGACGAGCGGCCGGCCGGGTTGCCTCCAACTGCCTCCTAACCGCCTGCGTGCCGCTGGACAAAGCCGAACAGGTCGGCGGTGAAACGCCGCGATACGGCCGCATCGGCGCGGTCGAAGCCATGGAACGTGGCGGGATAGAGATGCGCCTCGACCGAGGTTCCGGCAGCGAGCAAGGCCGAGGCATAGGCCAGGTTGTCATGCACGAAGAGGTCCAGTTCCCCCACCGCGATGAAGGCCGGCGGCAAGGCTGAAAGGTCGGTCGAACGGATCGCAGGCATCGCCGCGCAGCCCCCGCCATCCCCCAGCAAGGCATTCCAGCCGAACACATTCGAATCCTCCGTCCAGATATGCTGGCCGATGCGCTCGTCCTGCAAGGTGGCAGGCGCTTGCGAACCGGGCGGCGCGATCATCGGATAGATCAGCACCTGGCACGAAAATGCGGGCGCGCCCCGATCCCGCGCCAGCAGCGCCAGCGATGCCGCCAGCCCGCCGCCGGCGCTTTCCCCGATCACGCCCAGCCGCTCGTCCGGAAAGCCCAGTTCCTCGGCGTTCTGCGCGAGCCACACCGCGGCTGCGTGGCAATCTTCGAGTGCTGCTGGGTGCGGATGTTCGGGGGCCAGCCGGTAATCGACCGACAGGATCACGCATCCGGTCGACTGCGCCAATGCGACATTCCGCATCGCGTCCATCTCCGGCAGGCCCATCACGAAACCGCCGCCGTGAATGTGCAGCAGCGCGCCGGTCGGCTGTCTGGCGGTCGGGCGATACACCAGGCAACGGATGTCGCCGCTGCCATCGGCGCGAGGGGCGAGCACGGTTTCGATCTTTACGTCCGGGTGCGAAGCGGGATCGGGCAAGGCCGACATGTCCCCTATCGCGGCGCGAAAGCCCGGGAGGGTTTCCGCGTTGAGCGGAATGGCTGGAAAGTCTTCCACCAGTGGCACGAGTTCCGGATCGATATGATCGCCCGTGAAAGCCATGTCTTTTCTCCTCATTTTTTCCCTTTGTGGCATCCTATCGGGCGGGTTGCCGTATTGACAAACAAAAAGATGTTTTGTTCTGTGAAACATGAGGTCGAAAATAATTCGACCCATGGAGGGGAATGCGATGTCGGGCGGAGCGGAAAGCATAGGGGCGGGCGATACCGGCTGGGTCGGGCAGGCGCTGAACGGGCCGGGCCAATGGACGCTGCGCAGCCGTATCCCCTATGTGCTGGGCTTCATGATGCTGTTCGACAGCTGGGACAGCGTGGTGATCGCTTATACCCTGCCGTCGATCATGGCGGAATGGCGCCTCAGCGCGCTGGAGGCCGGATGGCTGATTTCCGCGGGCTATGGCGGGCAGTTCCTGGGCGCGATCCTGTTCGGATCGCTGGCCGAACGGAAGGGACGGCTGCCGGTCCTGCGCCCGCTGGTGGTGGTGATGAGCGTGCTCGCAATCGCCTGCTCCTTTGCCGGGGATTATACCCAGCTGATCGTGATCCGGCTGATCCAGGGGCTGGCGATCGGCGGGGCCTTGCCGGTGACCATTTGCTATATCAACGAAATCGCGCCCACTGCCACGCGCGGGCGCTTCTTCGGCACTTACCAGTTCCTGATGCTGGCCGGGTTCGGGCTGGCTGCCATGTCGAGCGCCTGGATCGTGCCCGAATATGGCTGGCGGTTGATGTTCGCATTGGGCGGCATTCCGCTGCTGTGCGTGGCGTTCCTCTATTTCATACCGGAATCCCCCCGCTGGCTGTCGGGCCAGGGGCGCGATGCCGATGCCGCGGCAGCGCTCGCCCGGTTGGGCAGCGCGGAAGCCGCGCCCCCGGCCGAGGGGCCGGGCAGCAAGCCGGCAGTGGCGCCCAAGGTGCCGATCGGGGATCTGTTCGCGCCGGGCGTGCGCCGCAAATCGGCGGTAACCGCCACCCTGTGGTTCCTGACCTCGCTCGTGTCCTTCGGTCTGGTGACCTGGGTGCCGTCCATCTATGTGGAGATATTCGCGATCCCGGTGGAAAAGGCCCTGTCCTATAATTCCATCGCCGCCGTCAGCATCTTCTTCCTGCCGATCCTTTTGCGTCAGACGATCGACCGGACCGGGCGGCGTCCCCCCGCGATCATCGGCACGGCGATCGGGGGCGTGGCCCTGCTGGCGATGCTGGCCGTTCCCGCGGAGGCGTGGGTATTGGTGATCGCGCTGTTGATCGTGGGCCAGGTGGGCATCTCGGTCAGTTCCATGATCCTGTGGCCCTACACCGCCGAAATCTACGAAACCCGCATCCGGTCGGTCGCCCTGGGTGCAGCCAGCAGCCTTGCCCGGGGCGCTTCGATGCTGACCCCGCTGGTGGTGGGCGGAGTGTTGCATGCCACCGGATCGATCACGCTGGTGTTCCTGATCTTCGGCACTTCGGCGCTGATCGTGTCGCTGCTGTGGTGGCGCGGTACGCAGGAAACGGCCGGCCGGGAAATGGGGGCATGAAGCCAGGAATCATTTTTGAAACCTTGTTTCGTTTATAAAAACAACGTATCGAAAATGAAACAGTTCAGGAGAATCGCGTGACACCAGAGCAGAGGGCGCTGGAGACGCTGGCGTTGCATCAGAACGCCGTGGATTATTGGTATTGGGTAGACATCAAGGGCGGGACGGGAGTCTCCGAAATGTTCGTGCAGGACGGCGTGTTTCATGCCGGTCCGGGCAAGCCGCTGGTCGGGCGCGGCGCGATCGAGGAGTTCTATGGCTGGCGGCAGGATCGGGGTGCGCGCACGTCCCGCCATATCATCACCAATTTCCATGCCGAGTTCGATGACGAGAGCCACGCCACCACCACCTGCGTGATGATGCTGCTCGCCGCCGATGGCCAGCCGGTACATCCGGCCGCGCCGCCGATCTTCATCGGGGACCAGATCGATCGTTGCGTGAAGGGCGATGATGGCCGGTGGCGCTATGCCGAACGGCGCTTCAACGCGCTGTTCCTTGGCGGCGAGGCACCGACCGTGCCGCCAGCGGAGATCGCGGAGCGCCACGGCGCGCAGGATTGAGGAGAAAAGCATGTTCAGAGAACCCTCGCTCGGCGCCTATTACAGCGCGCCGCCGCAGCGTGAAGGCGATGGCTGGAAGAGCTGGATAACCCGCGGCGCCAACTTCGCGATCGTCTATACCACAGGTGCCGCCGGCGCCGAGATCACGGGCGAGTTTGCCGACGAACATTTCGCATACACGCTGGGCGGCGGTATCCGGATCGAGGGTGGCGGAAACGCGGCCGAACTGGGGGTGGAGGATCTTGCGATCGTGCCGCCAGGCCAGTGGCGCGCGGTGTTCGCACAGGATGGCGCGCTGTTGCAGATGATCACCGCCACGGAAGAGCTCACGGCCCTGGCGCCCAACCAGCCCACCTATGCCGATGGCGCGCCGGAAGCCGCGCCGATCGTCCCCTGGCCGGAGCCGTCGGGTGGCTATCGCCTGCGTATCTATTCGACGCTGGAGGGTTATGCGCGGGGCGGGATCGTCCATGCCTATCGCACGCGCAAGCTGATGATGGTGCCTTATGCGCGTTTCCTGGAACCGCGCGACGAAACGCAGCTTTCGCCGCACTCCCACGCGGATTTCGAACAGGGATCGGTGGCTCTCGAAGGCGAATGGCAGCACCATCTGCGCGTACCGTGGACGTCCGACAAGCGGGCATGGAAACCGGATGTGACGATCGAGGCCGGCAGCCCGTCAACCACCATCATCCCGGTGGGCGTGATCCACACGTCGCAGGGCGTGGGGGGCGAAGGGATGCGGCTGATCGACGTGTTCGCGCCGCCGCGCGTTGATTTTTCCCAGCGTGGCTGGGTCGACAATGCGGATGAGTATCCAATGCCGCTGGAACTGGCGCAAGCCTGACGGAACGGTGGGAGAGGGACGGAAAATGGTCGATACGCAGGCAGCACTTCGCGACTGGATCGCGCGCTTCTCGGCTGCGCTTGCCGCGCCTGGAGGCGCAGACTGGGGCGGGCTGTTCGTGGAGGACAGCTACTGGCGCGATTTCGTGGCTTTCAGCTGGAACATCGTTACGGTGGAAGGCGTGGACGGGATCGCCCGGATGGCGCAGGCGCAGGCCGGAGCCATCGGTGCACACAGCTTCGCGGTGGACGATCCCGCCCTGCCGATGACTGACGAGGGGCAAGGCTGGTTCACCTTCGAGACGAAGGCGGCGCGGGGGCGGGGCCATGTCCTGCTGGAAGGCGACAAGGCGAAAGTCCTGTTCACCACGATGATCGAACTGGTCGGCCATGAAGAGCCGGGCGGTGCGCGCCGGCCCGAAGGTATCGAGCATCGCGCGGTCAAGGGGCGCCGCTTCTGGACCGACGAGCGTGAGGAGGAAGCGCGTACGCTGGGCCGCAGCGAACAGCCTTACTGCCTCATCGTGGGGGGCGGGCAGAACGGGTTGCAACTCGCCGCTCGCCTGCGCCGCCTGTCCGTGCCGACGCTGGTGGTCGATGCACTGGAGAAGCCGGGCGATTGCTGGCGGGTCCGCTACAAGTCGCTCCATCTCCACGATGCGATCTATATGGATCACTTCCCCTATTTGCCATTTCCCGACCACTGGCCACTCTACACGCCGAAGGACAAGATGGGCGACTGGCTGGAAGCCTATGCCCGGGTGATGGAGATTCCTTTCTGGGGCAGCACGCGCTGCACCACGGCCCGTTTCGACGAAGCTCGTGGCGAATGGGAAGTGACGGTCGTGAAAGAGGGCGAGGAAATCACCCTGCGCCCCAGGCAGCTTGTGCTCGCCACCGGCCTTTCCGGCGCGAAGAACCTGCCGCGTATTCCGGGTGCCGAGCGGTTCCAGGGCGAGTTCTGCCATTCCGCCGATCATCGCGGGGGCGAAGGACTGGCGGGCAAGCACTGCGTCGTGATCGGGTCGAACAATTCCGCGCACGATATCTGCACCGATCTGTGGGAAGCGGACGCGGACGTCACCATGGTCCAGCGTTCGCCCACCATCGTCGTCCGGGCGGAAACGATGCGCGGTTTTTCCGGTGCCTTGCCCTATGCGAACCCGGAGATCCCCACCGAGTTCGGCGACATGATGCTGGCCGCCACGCCGTTCCGCCTGCGCTACGAAGGCGAGACCGCCATGACCAATGCCCTGCGGGAGATCGACGCGGATTTCTATGCCCGGCTGGAGAACAGCGGCTTCATGCTGAGCCATGGCGAGGACGAAACGGGTTTCCTCATGGCCTATCACCGCCGCGCGGCGGGGTATTACATCGATGTCGGCGGTTCCGAACTGATCGCCAGCGGGCAGGTGAAGCTCGCCCATGGCGAGGTCGCCGAGATCACCGAGGACGGCCTTCGGATGGAGGATGGCAGTTTTCTTCCGGCGGATGTGATCGTCTGCGCCACCGGCTATTGCCCGATGAACGAATTCGTCGGCCGCCTTATCTCGCCGGAGGTCGAGGCGAAGGTCGGGCCCTGCTGGGGACTGGGGTCCGGCACCGAAGGCGATCCCGGTCCATGGGAGGGGGAGTTGCGCAACATGTGGAAACCCACCGCGCAGGAGAACCTGTGGTTCCAGGGTGGCAACCTGATGCAGTCGCGGTTCCATTCGCTGCATCTGGCATTGCAACTGAAGGCGCGAATGGAAGGCCTTGAGACACCCGTCTACGGGGCGCCCTCATCAGGTTGACTCGCTGAGGGCGTAAGGGGCTGAAAACCGGACTACCTCCGCGGCGGCACTCCGCTCAGCCCTCGCGGCCGCTGGGAGATGTGCCGTTCCCGGGCAGGGTGATCAGTCAGGCGGCGTGGACAATTCTGAATGTCGGGAAACGATCCGATTGCGGACATTTGCCATTCCCTAGCCCGTCCGTCCTGAGCCTGTCGAAGGACGCGCGCGAGGTTTGGACTGAAGAAACAACCAAGAGCGCCTGCAGGCTAGCCAACACGCGCGTCCTTCGACAGGCTCAGGACGGACGGGCGGGGGACATAGAGCCAGCGGCTGTATGACCGCTGCTCCTGGTCCGCTTCCCACCCCAAACCAGCGGTTTCGATGAGGGCGGAATTTGCCCACGCGACCTAGTCGTAAAGACCGGTATGCAACTCACGCAACAGGTTCTTCTGGACCTTGCCCATGGCGTTGCGGGGAAGACTGTCCACGAACAGGATGCGCTTGGGCAGCTTGAAGCCGGCCAATGTCTCGCGCAAGGCGGCGATCATGTCCTGTTCCAGCGTATCGGTGGCGCCACGGGCTTCGACCACGGCGGTGACTGCTTCCCCCAGGTCCGGGTGCGGCAGACCTATCACGGCAGATTCGATCACCGCATCCAGCGCGTCCAGTTCCTGCTCCACTTCCTTCGGGTAGACGTTCAGCCCGCCGGAGATGACCAGGTCTTTCCCCCGCCCCACGATCTCGACGTAACCATCCCCGTCGATGCAGCCCAGATCGCCGGTGATGAAGAAGCCATCCTCGCGAAAATCGGAAGCGGTTTGTTCCGGCTTGCGCCAATAGCCCTGGAACACGTTCGGGCCCCGCACTTCGATCATGCCGATCGCACCCCGTTCCAGAGGTTTCCCAGTCTCCGGATCGACCACCCGCACCGCCACGCCCGGCAACGGCATTCCCACCGTCCCGGCGCGTCGTTCCCCGTCATAGGGGTTGGAGGTGTTCATATTCGTCTCGGTCATTCCGTAGCGTTCCAGGATACGGTGTCCGGTGCGGGCTTCCCAGTCCTGGTGCGTCTGCGCCAGAAGCGGGGCGGAACCCGAGATGAACAGGCGCATGCTTGCCGTTGTCTCGCGGGAAAGCCGGGGATCGGCCAGCATGCGTGTGTAGAATGTCGGGACGCCCATCATCACGGTGGCGGACGGCAGCGCGCCAAAGACCTGGTCGACATCGAATTTCGGCAGCAGGTGGATGGAGGCGCCTGCCGACAAGGTGACATTGGTCGCCACGAACAGGCCATGGGTATGATAGATCGGCAGGGCGTGAAGCAATACGTCATCCGGGCCGAAACGCCATTCCTGGGCCAGCGCCGTCGCGTTGGAAAGCAGGTTGCCATGGCTCAGCATCGCACCCTTGGGGCGGCCCGTGGTGCCCGAGGTGTACAGGATGGCCGCCAGATCGTCACCTTGCCGCTCCAGGGTGGCAAACTGGCCGGGCAGATCGTCGATGCCGTCGAGAAGAGTTCCGGTTGCCCCGTCTTCGCCCAGCGTCAGCAGCGTGGCGCCAGCGGCGCTGGCAAGGTCCACGAGGCCGGCCTCTTCGCCGGGCTCCACGATGAACAGGCGAGGCTGCGCATCCTCGATGAAATATTCCAGCTCGGACCGGGTATATCCGCTGTTGAGTGGAAGATAGACGGCGCCAGCCCGCAAACACGCCAGATAGAGCAAGATCGCTTCGGCGCTCTTGCCTACCTGCGCGGCAACCCGATCATTCGGCTTCACGCCAAGTTCCACGATCCGATTGGCAAGGCGCGCGGAAACGCGATCCACCGCCGCCCGGTCAAACACCCTTCCGTCATGGCATCGCAGCAAGGTCTGGTCAGTCGCTTCTCCGGGCGGGCACAGGCTGTTGTAGAGATTGTTGACGGTATCAGTCATTGTCATGCTTCAGCCATTCTGCTGGCGTTTGCCAGATTGTTGACGTGACAGCCCGGCAAGCAGGCGCACCTCGCTCGACATGCGGGGGAGGGCGCCTTCGGCAAAGGCGCGGTGATCGTAGTCGATATGATCGAGGTCGTAACGGTAATTGACCATCAACCCATAGCTCTGCCGCAATCCCTGGACGGAAAGGTCCGCCATCCAGTTCAACCGCTCGATGCTTGCGCCATTGCCCAGATGGAAACGCGCCACCGGGTCGCCGTGGTCCGGCGTGGTGGCCGCAAGGTACTGCGCGGCTCGCGACAGGAGCGTTTGGCGTGATGCCGAAGCGATGAGGGCATTGTCCTGCCCATCCGTCATTGGCTGGAAGGCGCCGCCGCCCGTCTCACCCAGCCAACGGGCCAATCCCGGTATCGGAGACAAGGTGACGAAGGTTTTGAGTGACCGGCACTCTGCCCTTAACAGATCGACCACCCGCTTGATCAGCAGGCCGCCGAATGGAATTCCGCGCAAGCCCTGCTGGCAGTTCGAAATCGAGTAGAACACCGCCGTGGTTGCATCGCATGCATCGATTACCTCGCGGTCGCTGCGCAGGATGTCTTCGATGGAATCGGGTATGTCCAAGGTGAGCGCAAGTTCGAGGAAGATCAGCGGCTCATCGCCCAGGCGAGGGTGGAAGAAGGCGTAACAGCGCCTGTCGGCAGGTTCCAGCCTCGACCGGAGCGATTGCCAGGAATCGATCGCGTGGACTGCTTCGTACTGTATCAGCTTGCTGGCGAGATCGGCTGACGATTGGAAATCCAGCTGTCTCAGTTCCAGGAAGCCGGGGTTGAACCATGATGCCAGCAAATGGACGAAGCAATGATCCAGTGCGGCGAAATCGGGAATGTCCTGCTTCAGGCGCAAAGCTTCACGACGCATGTCGATGATGCTTGCCGTTCCACCGGGCAGTTCATTCAGGCGGCGCAGGATGGTCTGGCGCCGGGGTTCTGATGCGGCATGCAGCATGGAAAGGGAAAGCGGATCGCGTTGCTTGCGATAGTGGCTGATCGCGGCATCCAGCAATTTGCCGTCGGTATTATAGCCGCTCGCCAGCAATTGAAGGAAAGCGCGTTTGCCTTCGTCATCCGCAGTCGTGAAATGATCGCGAACCGCATGGGCCGATTTCAGGCGGGCGGAATCGGATTGATGGGATAGCAGGGTGTCGAGCAGCGTTGCCGGGTGCTCTGGCCCTTGTTTGACGCCGCGAAGGTGGGGCAGGAAATGCCCGATGGCCCGCATGATCGGGCCGTTGGTACGCGGTCCCGCAAACTGGGGAGTCAGCCTGATCACGCCGGCTCGGGCTCTCTTACCATGTCGCCGTGAGTTCGTTCGCCAAGCCATCGTTCCACTTCCAGCGCGGCCATGCAGCCATTGCCCGCGGCGGTGACCGCCTGCCGATATTGCCTGTCGCGCACATCGCCCGCCGCGAAAACGCCGGGGATGTTGGTAGCCGTGGAATCCGGCGCAGTCAGGATATATCCGTCCTCGTCCATGTCCAGCTTGCCTCTGAAAATGCTGGTCGCCGGATCATGCCCGATCGCGATGAAGACGCCACCGATTTCCAGCGTCTGCGAAGGCTGGCCATTGTTACCCTGCAGATCAATCGCATTCACGCCGCCAACACCAACGGTGCCGTGGATTTCCTTCACTTCGCTGTTCCAGATCACCTCGATCGCGGGATGTGCAAACAGGCGCTCCTGGTTAATCCGATCGGCGCGCAGACTATCGCGCCGGTGAATGAGGTAAACCTTCTCGGCAAACCGTGTCAGATACAATGCTTCCTCGACGGCGGTGTTGCCACCGCCCACAACTGCCACGCGCTTGCCTCGGAAGAAGAAGCCGTCGCACGTCGCGCAGGCGGATACGCCGAAACCGCGGAGCCGTTGTTCGGATTCAAGGCCCAGCCAGCGCGCTTGCGCGCCCGTGGCGATGATCAATGCCTTTGCCCGATAGGTCAGGCCACCTTCTCCCTCTACGACAAAGGGCCATTGCGTCAGGTCGACCCGTTCGGCGCTATCGGCGTGAAACGAGACGCCCAGCACGCGGGCCTGCTCTTCCATTCGCCCTACGAGATCGGGCCCGAGGATGCTGGTTTCGCCAGGCCAATTTTCGACGTCGGTCGTGATAGTCAACTGGCCGCCCGGTTGGATGCCATGCAACAGTGTCGGGGCCAGGCCCGCACGGGCTCCATAGATCGCCGCCGTGAGGCCTGCGGGGCCAGAGCCGAGGATGAGCAGATTTGAGGTGCCTTCAGTCACGGCGGGCTCCCTCGTTCAGATAATGAACGGCGGAGATAGCGGCTGTGGCGCCATCCCCTGCGGAAGAGCTGAGAAGATTGACGGATCCGGCCCGCAAATCCCCTGCCACAAACAGCCCGGAGGTTGCGGTTTGCATTGCCGTGTCGGCTATGACGCGACCGTCTTGGCCGATCTCGGCCAGCTCCGCGATCAGAGCGGTGTTCGGATCAAGGCCGACATAGACGAATACCCCGTCGCAAGGGATGTTTCTGGTTTCTCCGTCGCTGCTCACGTCAACGGAAACAACGCGAGTATCTCCGTGGATATGGGTAACCTGCGCGTTGGCGAGTATCTGCACATTGCTGTGATGCGCAATGTGCTCACGCGCTTCATGCCGTGCGAGCGGTTGCGCTCCGCGATGGACGATCAGGACATTCCCCGCGATATCGGCGAGTACCGCCGCCTCGTCAAATCCGGAATCTCCACCACCGACCACCACAACCGTCTTTTCCCGGAAGAAATGCCCGTCGCAAGCTGCGCAATGGGATATGCCCCGGCCTTCGAACTCGGCTTCGCCCGGAATGCCCAGACTCTTGCGTGTGGATCCTGTGGCCAGGATGACCGAACGTGCAATGATGTCACCGGTTCCGGCGCGGATCAGGAAGCCGCCGCCGTTGCGTTCTATCGCGGTAACGCTGTCGAAAAGGAAACTTGCCCCTTTCGCTTCTGCCTGTTCCTGCAACAGCGGCCCCAGTTCGAAACCGGCGATGCCTTCCGGGTGAGACGGAAAGTTTCTTATGCTTTCAACCGTCGAAATCTGGCCGCCAGGAGCCAGATGCTCAATGACAAGCGTGCTGATGCCATGGCTTGCGGCTGTCGTTGCCGCGGTAAGTCCGGCAACACCCGCGCCGATGATGGCCAGCTCTGTTTCCATGATCATCGCTTCCTTCTTCAGCGCCAGTCATCGATGGAAACGCTGGCCCGCAGATGGGCGCCCATGATCTGCCAATAGCCATTGGCCTCACCCCCTACGACCACGGTCTGAATGGTTTCCTTGCGGAACGCCGGAATTTCTTCGTCCGCCGGAGCCTTGGCCAAGGTGGCCATTGGTTCCACACCCAGAGTAGCGTTGGGATAGATGTAGTTCTGGACCAGTTGGTGGTCCCAATACTGGCCCGCCGGCATGGTGGCGGTTTCATGGATGAAATCCGCCAGCTTTTCCTTGGTGTCGAAACCGCCGCGATCAATGAACTGGTTCGCGGTGATCGGATCAAGCAGCAGGACGGGCCCGGTAACCAGGTCGACCCCGCGCAACATATCCTTCACATGCTCGCGCCAGTGATGTTCCCGAAGCCCCAGGCCGAACGAGGTGGACCGGCAGCCGAAAAATACGTTGGCCACGCTTTCTTCGGGCTTGAATCCGCGCTGCACGTGAAGCGGTTCCCACGGGCTGCGTTCTTCATTCTCCGCAAAGGTTATGCTGTTGTAAGTATAGTTGTTGCCCAGCGACCCCATATAGGTCTCACCAGGGACCGAACCCCCTTGGAGGTTCTGCGACAGAAGCCCGAATGCGCGGCCGATCGTCGCGTTTGCATGATTGTATGGCCCCATCGCGCCGATACCGGAATTCATGCCTATTTCGGTGCGAACCGGCCCGTTGATAACAACCATGGCCGCGCCCGAACTGGAAGTGCTGCCGCGTGCGGTTACGCCGGATGCCGCAAGGGCCAAGATCACAGGGAAGTATTCCGGCCTCGCTCCCGCCATGACGGCGTTCACGGCCACCTGCTCGACATTGAATTCCCAGAGGCCACGGTTGGCGGTGGGCTGAAGCCTGCCGACGATTTCGTCAGGGCGCCGCGTCGTGCCGCCGAGCATCGCCGCCACGCGTTCTTCGGTCGGAAGAATGATGGGCAGGAAATCCGTCCACCTTTCGCGCTGGAAAAGCGCGTGGAATTCATCCTCGGAGGCAGGAGCGAGGAGACGGGATACGTTCCTGCCGGCGTTCGAGATGGGCTGGCCCAGAGGGGCCACGGGCGCGCGGGTAAGTGCCTCGATCACTTCCTTCATCACGGACGCGCCGGAAATCGGGTTGTTCCCTTCGACATAGGCCCTTAGCTCATCCGCACTCTTGCCCATCACGGGCTGCGGCACGAACACGCAGGGTGCGGAGGGCAGCCCTGCCATCCGGGTTACCGAACGCACGACCTTGTCGAACTTGCTGGTGTGGAGCGCCACGGTCGGGATGCCGTACTTCGTTTCCAGCGTGATAGCATGCGTGGAAACCGCCGGCGCGCACGTGCTGCAATGGCCCACGCCCACTATCGCAGCGTCGCCGTTAGCCTTGATTTCCTGCCATAATTCCGGATCGTCACGACCGTAATAACCCGCCAGCGACACCAGTTTGGTGCGCACCGAAGGCATATTGTCGGCGAACCAGGCAACCACTTGTTCGAGCAATTTCTTGGAATCGTCGAAGCGGCTGTCGACCAGATAGATCGTCTTGCCATCGAGATATTCCAGCCGCGGGGCCGGGTTCTTCGCGGTGATCGGTGGTGGAAAGCCGAGTGGGGAATGAACGACTATCTTCTGTTGCGATTCTGCGCGCGCATTCAGGGAGATATCGCTCATTTCCAGTCACCTTCATTCAAACGGCTGCCGTCATCTTCGTCCGAATTATCGGATGATTTGATAAAAAGCAATATGGTTTGAAATAGAATGGTCTGATTTCATATCATTCTATCAGCGCTAGATATGCCCGATCCAGCAGGTCCAGCAGTTGCTTCAACTCTTCAGGAGAGAGAGCCTCCCGCACCGGCCGCTCGCTGTCGAGCGCCACCTCGGCCATTCGTTCGGCCATTTCTTCGCCGCGGTTTGTGAGAAACAAGGCGTTGCGCCGACGGTCTTCCTTTGACCGGCCGCGCACTGCCAGGCCCTTCTCCTCAAGATCATCCAGGATCGCAACGATGGCCGACTTGTCCAACCCGCCTGCATTGGCCAGTTCAATTTGCGAACAACCCGGATTGGCCGCCATCAAGGCCATGGTCGTGAAAGACCCCGGCCTCAACTGGTAGGGGTTGAATCCGGACACTACTCGCTCGGCCAGCACACTTTGCATCAGGCGGGTTCGATAGCCGACGCGATTGGCTAGATGGCCGGGCTTCCAGGGCAAGGCATGGCCGCTCTTTCCCACAGCGCCCTCGGCACTGCGGTGTTGTTCCGATTCCTCAGAATTATCGAAATGGTGGGCGCTCATTTGCTCGTCCATTTACTGTGTTACCGTGCCATGACGGCGATCCAACCTGCTAGTGCGCTCGCAGGGGTGAGGCAAGGGTGGACATTTGATCTCATTTAAAATAGGTTGATATAAGATTATATGGGTATGAGGGTTTGATGGCGATCAGGGGCTTGAGGAATGTGGGTTTCCGCAGGTCAATGCCCGCTGGCCGGCAAAGGCGTGTCCTGTTGGCGTGCGCATCATTTGCCGGATTGAGCGGAATCCTTTTCAGCGCAGCAATTGCCGCGGGTGTCGGACGCGAGGCGCCTGACGTGACCACTTCCCATGGCTATGCCACATTCGGTTCCCTCAAGTACGGACCGGATTTCCAGCACTTCGACTATGTAAATCCCGCAGCGCCAAAAGGCGGCACGTATCGTTATGCGCAGACCGGGTCATTCGACAGCCTGAACACGGTAACGTTGTTGGGCACATCTCCACCGCCCCAGATTCCCCTGCATGATACTTTGCTTCAGCAGAGCCGGGATGAGGCGGCCTCATTCTATTGCCTGATATGCAGGACGGTGAGTTGGCCGAAGGATCGCGCCTGGATCGAGTTCGAGCTGGATGAGGCCGCGCGCTGGCATGATGGCGTGCCGATCACTGCGGACGATGTCCTTTACACTTATGAGGTGGCGCAAGGGCTGACGATGGCCCTGTACAGCCGTGTTCCGCAGATCACTGAGCGGGTCGAGAAGCTTGGACCGCGTACCATTCGCTTCCATTTCAAAATGAAGGATAATCCAACTTTCCCGGTGGTCGTGGGAATGATGCCGATTTTGCCCCGACATTTCCATGGTGATGCCGATCTGGACCAGCCTTCGCTCGACGTGCCGTTGGGGAGTGGCCCCTATCGCATAGCCAAAGTCAGTCCTGGACGGAATCTGGTGATGGAGCGCGTGAAAGACTATTGGGCGGCAAAGAAGCCCGTGAATGTCGGCCGCTGGAACTTCGACACCCTGCGGCTGGATTATTACCGCGACATGTCCCTGCAGAACGAGGCATTCTTTGCCGGCCTCAACGATTTCCGCCTGGAGATCAACGCGGCGAATATACGCCAGCAGGATCGTGTGCCGGCATTCCGCAGCGGAGAGATCAAGCGCGAAGTGCTGTCTTATGATAACGGCACGGCTTACAACGCCATAACCATCAATGTGCGGCGCCCCCTCCTTGCGGACAGGACTATCCGCAAGGCGATGATCCTCGCCTACGATTACGAGTGGACCAGGCAGGTCATTCTGGGCGGCGATTTCGGGAGGGTGGAGAGTTATTTCCCGAATTCCGATTTCGTTGCCTCGGGTCTTCCGGATGAAAGTGAGCTTGCGATACTGGATAAATATCGCGGCAGTCTCCCACCTGAGGTCTTTACGCGGGAGCCCTGGTTGCCGGTTGGCGGAGATCGCGCAAAGGCCCGGGCCAACTTGCTGGAAGCGCGCGCACTGTTGCATGATTCCGGGTATCGCATGCGCGACGGGAAGCTGCTCGATCCCGTGACGGATAAACCGATCGAGTTCGAACTCCTGACCTATTCGCCGCTGCTCTATGCGAACGTGGCGCAATTCATCCGTAATATGGAAAGGTTGGGTATCCGCATCAACTATCGCAGTGTGGATGCCGCGCAGCTCACCTTGCTGATGGGCAGTTACGATTACGATCTGCTGATCCAGCGCTCGCCCTACGTGCCAACGGCATCTCCAGGCGTCGGATTGGCCATGCAGTGGGGCTCTCAAACGGTCAACACGCCGAACCAGCTGAATTATAGCGGCGTTCAGGAGCCCGTGCTCGATCAGGCGTTGAAGCAGTTGATAGAGGCAACGGATCGCGAAACAGTGGTCAGTTCCATCAAGGTGATTGATCGGGTCGCACGGTGGAACTTCTATTCGATCCCGATCAACCATTCCTACCCGGCACCAGTGGGGCAAATGCCCGTGGCTTACTGGGACAAGTTCGGCAGACCGGCCAAAGAGCCCACTTACAACTATCCGTTTCTGACGATGGAGCATTGGTGGTACGATCCCGTGAAGGCATCGCGGCTAACCTACGGAGCACGATGATGGGCGCGATGTGGGGTTATTTGCTGCGGCGTCTGCTGCTGATGGTTCCGACGCTGATCGGGATCGTGACGGTCAGTTTCATTATTATCCAGTTCGTGCCGGGCGGCCCGATCGAGCAATTGAGCGCGAAGATGGCTGGTGCGCAAATGGACGCCACGGCCACGATAGGCGGTGGGGCCGATAGCGGGGGCGGCCTGGCGGAGACGGGTGTGCTCGATCCGGAAATGGTTGCTCAGCTGGAAGAGCTGTACGGTTTCGACCGCCCGGTTCACGAGCGTTACATAAAGATGCTGTGGGACTTTGCCCGGTTCGAGTTCGGGGAAAGTTACTACAAGGGCCAGAAAGTCATCGATCTCATCATTGGGCGGTTGCCGGTGTCGGTTTCACTGGGGCTGTGGACGATGCTGATCACTTATCTGGTGGCTATTCCGCTGGGTATCAGGAAAGCCGTTCATGCCGGAAGCCGGTTTGACGCCTGGAGCAGCCTGGTGGTCACATTGGGCTATGCAATTCCCAGCTTTCTGTTCGCTGTGTTGCTGGTGGTGCTGTTCGCGGGAGGAAACTTCTGGAGCATATTCCCGGCCCAGGGCCTGGTTTCGGAAAACTGGGAAGATCTTGGCTGGCCCGCCCGTATCGCCGATTATCTCTGGCACATGGTTCTACCCGTTTCGGCCATGGTTATCGGCGGTTTCGCCAGCCTTACCATGCTGACGAAAAATTCGATCCTCGATGAAATCGGGAAGCAATATGTGACCACGGCCCGCGCCAAGGGAAACACTGAAGGGGGTGTCCTCTATGGCCACGTGTTTCGCAACGCGATGCTTATCGTAATTGCCGGATTCCCCTCTGCCTTCATTGGCGTGCTGTTCACTTCGAGCCTTCTGATCGAGGTGATCTTCTCGCTCGACGGATTGGGCCTGTTGGGTTTCGAAGCGACAATCAATCGCGACTATCCGGTGATGCTGGGGTCGCTGTTCATCTTCTCGCTGCTCGGCCTCGTTGCCAATCTCCTGGGTGATATCACCTACACTCTGGTGGACCCGCGCATCGACTTCGAGCGGAGGGACGTGTGATGAGCATGAACGCCGCAATCCATGACGAGGACATGCCCCCCAAATCGTCCCGGCCGCCGCTGTTTGGTCCGCTCGCGCGCCGGCGATGGGCGGTCTTCAAGGCGAACAAGCGTGGTTACTGGAGCCTGTGGATGTTCCTGGCGCTTTACGGCCTTTCCCTGTGTGCGGAATTGATCGCCAACGACAAGCCGATACTCCTGTCCCATCAGGGAGACATCTATGCGCCCGTGTTCAAGACCTACCCGGAAACCGTTTTCGGAGGCGAGTTCGAGACCGAGCCTGACTATCACGACCCCTATGTGCAGGGCTTGATCCTGCAAGGCGACGGCTGGATGTTGTGGCCGATCGTGCGCTTTTCCTATGATACGATCGATTACGATATCGGGGAAGCCGTCCCGGCCGCCCCCTCTTCGGCTCACTGGTTTGGAACCGATGCCCAGGCGCGCGACGTCTTCGCGCTGCTGCTCTACGGTTTCCGCCTTTCCGTGACCTTCGGCCTCATGCTCACCGTCCTGAGTTCAACCATCGGAATCATCGCAGGTGCGATCCAGGGTTATTTCGGGGGGTGGACCGACCTGTTGTTCCAGCGGGCCATCGAGGTGCTGCAAAGCCTGCCGGTGCTGTATCTCCTGATCGTGGTGGCCAGCTTCGTGAAACCCAGCTTCTTCTCGATCCTGGGAGTCTTGTTGCTCGTCACCTGGATGACTCTGGTCAGCGTTGTCCGAGCCGAATTCCTGCGGGCACGCAATCTCGACTATGTTCGCGCCGCGCGGGCGCTGGGGCTGGGCAACCGCGTGATCATGCTTCGTCATATCCTGCCGAATGCGATGGTGGCGACCATGACATTCCTGCCGTTCATTCTGTCGACGTCGATCTCCCTGCTGACTGCGCTGGATTTCCTGGGGTTCGGATTACCGCGTGGCGCCCCCTCGATCGGTGAGTTGCTGAACCAGGCCAAGAACAATCTCTACGCGCCCTGGTTGGGCATTGCCGGTTTTGCCGTGATGGCCACCATGCTCTCTCTACTGATCTTCATCGGTGAAGCGGCGCGTGATGCATTCGATCCAAGGAAGGCGCTCTAGATGGGAGGCGATCACGAACCGCTCCTGAAAGTCGAGGATCTCTCCGTTTCATTCCGCTCGGAAGGGAAGGAGGTTCAGGCGGTCAAGCGCATCTCATTCGAAATGAAGCGGGGCGAGACGCTGGCGCTGGTGGGGGAGTCCGGCTCTGGCAAATCGACTGCCGCGATGTCGGTCCTGCAATTGCTGCCCTATCCCACAGCCTTCCACCCCAGCGGCTCGATCCGCTTTGATGGGCAAGAGCTTCTCGGTGCCGGGGAGAGGGTGATGCAGGGCCTTCGCGGTGGTCGCATAGCCTTGATCCCGCAGGAACCGCTGACGGCACTGAATCCGCTGCACAGGGTCGGGCGCCAGATTGCAGAAGCCATGCGTCTTCATCGCAAGGAAATCGGCAAGAACGAATTGCATGACAAGATCGTTGAGCTGCTGCGGCTGGTCGGAGTGCGCAATCCGGAAGCGAGAGTTCGTTCCTATCCCCACGAACTGTCGGGCGGGCAGCGGCAACGCGTAATGATCGCCATGGCGCTGGCTAACGAGCCGGACATGTTGATTGCCGACGAACCGACCACCGCGCTGGATGTAACGATCCAGGCACAGGTTCTGGAGTTGCTGCAGGACCTTCAGCAAAGGCTGAACATGGCGATGCTGCTCATCACCCATGACCTTGGCGTGGTGCGCAAGATGGCCAATCGGGTCTGCGTGATGACCAATGGTGAAGTGGTGGAAGAGGGCGAGACGGCCCGCGTCTTCGACAGTCCCGCGCACGATTATACGAAGAAGCTCATCGATGCCGTTCCAAGGGGGCGGCCGCTGCCGGTGTCGGGCGAGCCCAGCCCGATCATCGAGACCGAGGATCTGCGTGTGTGGTTTCCGGTGAAAAGCTGGTTCGGCAAGGTTCGAGACCATGTTAAGGCGGTGGATGGTGTGACTATCAAGGTGCGCCGGGGCCATACGTTGGGCATAGTGGGCGAGTCCGGGTCCGGTAAGACGACGCTGGGTATGGCGCTGCTGCGGATAAGCCGGTCGCAAGGCGCGATCCTGTTCGACGGAGAGCCGATCCATACGCGTAATCTCAAACAGATGCGCAGCCTGCGGGATCGAATGCAGATCGTGTTTCAGGACCCCTTTGCCTCGCTGAGTCCCAAGATGACGGTACGGCAGATCGTGGGCGAGGGGCTGCCGATGCATCGCCCTGAACTTACGCGGACAGAGCGCGAAAAGGCAGTGATCGACATGATCGAGGAAGTCGGATTGCACCCCGGCGTGCTGGATCGTTACCCCCATGAATTCTCGGGCGGCCAGCGCCAGCGCATAGCCATCGCGCGCGCCATGATCCTGCATCCCGACCTCGTGGTTCTCGACGAACCGACATCGGCGCTGGATATGTCGGTGCAGGGGCAAATCGTGGATCTTCTGCGCGATCTGCAGAAGAAGCATGGGCTTACCTATCTGTTCATCAGCCACGACCTGAAAGTGGTGCGCGCGCTCGCCCACGACCTCATGGTGATGAAGAATGGGATGGTAGTGGAACAGGGTCCCGCGCAGGAGATTTTTGAGAACCCGACAGACAATTACACCCGCCAATTGATCATGGCGGCGTTGGAACTGCGCGCGCAAACCTAACCAAGCATATTTGAAAATTGATTTGGAAATATATCATTTTAGAAATTTTGCCCCCTCCGGCATTGGTAACAATGCGCAGAATGGAGGGCGAGCGGGTGTACGCAATCTATAGCGACCGCTTTTTCAACTGCTCCGATTCCCCTGTTTCGGGACTCGGCGCTGTCGCCTATCCACCTTTTCACGGGCGCGATGCCGAGTTTTGCTCATCGGGAACAAGGCGATGAAGTCATGCTGATCGGCAAATCCGCTCAGTTTTTACCTTCTGGTACAATGATCTCGGCACTCAGACGTTAACGACCATGAACGTCTTATAAATAATAATTGACTTACGTATCAATTGCATCCTACCCATATTCTGGCATGCGGAAGACATGCTTGTGGGAGAGAGAAATTGAAGCGCACCGTGCCTTTTGCCCGTGCCAGCTGGATTGCGCTGGCCGTGGCCCTACCTTTCATTCCCACGGCGGCATCGGCACAGTCTGAAAGTGTCGATGCGGCCGACGCGGAAGAGCGCCCCGACCTTCAGGCTACAAGTGGCCAGGAAGCTCCGATCATCGTTACCGGGTCGCGTATTGCGCGGGCTGGTTTCACGGCCCCCACTCCTGTAACGGTGGTTGGGTCCGATCGTATCGAAGCGTTCGCCGCCACCAATATCGGCGAAGTGCTGACGAGCTTTCCGGCGTTTCGCGAAACCGAGTCTCCTGCGACATCGGGTGTTCAGACCGGTGAAGGGGGCAACCTTGGCGCACGCTACCTTGATCTTCGCGGGCTGGGCGCAAACCGGACGCTGGTGCTGGTGGATGGCAAGCGCTTTGCGCCTACATCCATTCGGGGGACAGTGGACAGCAACCTGATCCCCGCATTGTTGATCGATCAGGTCGAGGTGGTCACGGGCGGCGCATCTGCCGCTTACGGTTCGGACGCAGTGGCAGGCGTCGTCAACATCAGGCTCAACCACAGGCTGGAAGGCATCAAGGCGCAAGTCCAGAGGGGTATTTCCCAGGAAGGCGACGACAAGTCGTTGCTCCTGTCGCTCGCTGCCGGTACTTCTTTCGCTGGTGGACGCGGCCGTATCGTGGTCGCCGGCGAATATGTCGACGATGAAGGCGCCGGGGGGTGCTACACTCGCGATTGGTGCTCGGATGAATGGGCGCCGTTCAACAATCCAAACTACCGCCCCGTAGGAGACGAACCCGCCAACGGGCAGCCTTTCCGGATCATCCTGCCGCACAGGCATCCCGCCACTTTCACGCCGGGCGGCCTCATCGCCTCTGGCCCGCTGAAGGGGACGAAGTTCCTTTCCGACGGTTCCATCGGCCAGTTTGAATTTGGCACCCTGGCGACCACGTTCTTCATGTATGGTGGCGAAGGCCACCATATGAACCCGATCATCGGCGATCCCCTGCTGAAAATCGCGGTAGAGCGATACAATCTCTATTCGCACGCCGAATACGATCTGACGGATGCCCTGACGGTCGAACTCGACATCGCTTATGGCCGGTCGAAGGCCCGCAACCGCAGTTCCACCCTCTATGAGATCAATCTGCCGTTCCATATCGACAATGCCTTCCTGCCCCAGCAGATCAAGGATCAGATGGCGGATCTTGGGCTGGCGACTGTGCCAATCGGTCGGCAGGGCGATGATTTCGGCAACGGGATTGCCACTGGCGATACGGAAGTATGGCGTGGCGCCCTGGGCCTGAAAGGCCGGATAAGCGACAGCTGGAACTGGGATGCCTACTACCAGTACGGCCGCAGCGATTATCGCATGGAGATGAGCAACAACAAGCGTCGCGCCAATTTCCTGTACGCGATCGACGCGGTCGAAGGGCCGGGCGGAGAGATTACCTGCCGCGCCTTGCTCAGCCCCAATCCGGCAGTTGTCGCGGCGGCCGCCGGGTGTCAGCCGCTCAACATCATCGGCGAGAATCACTGGACGCAAGAAGGCTACAACTATGTTTTCGGCACCGCCTGGCAGAACCAGCGGCTTGAGCAGCACGTTTTCGCCGCCAACGTCAACGGGACACTGTTCAGCACCGGCGCGGGCCCGGTCCAGGTGGCCGCTGGTGTGGAACACAGGCGAGAAAACACTTCGTCGGTGGTCGATCCCCTCAGTGCCGCGGCGGGCTGGCAATATGCCAATGGTTCCGCGTTCAGCGGCAAGCTTCAGGTGACCGAAGGCTACCTGGAAGCCAATGTGCCGCTCGTGGCGGACAAGCCTTTTGCCGATCTCCTCGAACTGAACGGCGCGGTTCGCTTTACCGACTACAGCACGAGCGGCAGTGTCACGACCTGGAAGCTCGGCGGAATCTGGCAGCCGATCGATTCAATCCGGCTGCGCGCAACGCGGTCGCGGGATATTCGGGCGCCCAATGCTCTCGAACTGTTCGACGAAGGGAAGATCACACCGGGGCGTGTCACCGACAGGCCCAGCGGGATCGACGCGGTGGCGGACGTGCGCACGGGGGGCAATCTGGCTCTCCGGCCTGAAGTGGCGAACACCTGGACGGCGGGTATCGTCCTGCAGCCCTCGTTCGTTCCAAACCTGCGCCTGTCGGCGGACTGGTTTGATATCGAGATCGAAGGAGCGATCTCGGCATTGGGCGCGCAGTTCATCGTTGACCGTTGCGCGGAAGGGGAAGCCGAACTTTGCGGCCTCATCAGCCGCAATTCCCAAGGCATCATCACCTATATCAATGCCCCAAGCCTGAACCTCAATCAGATGGTCATGCGCGGGCTGGATCTCGAGATGATGTACAGGCTGCCATTGTCCGGCGACAGCGATTTGGATTTCCGTCTTCTGGGCAGCTATATCAAGGACCTGATTACCGTCGACGCAGCGGGTTCCATTGATCGCGCAGGCCAGACTGGCGCTTCCAGCAGTGGGCCGACCGGGCTCCCCCGCTGGACGCTGAATGCGAATGTCACCTATCGGAACGGGCCGTTCAAGATCAATGTCGAGGGCCGCTATATCCCGGAAGGCATTTATGAGGCCACTTACGTAGGGCCGCAGGATGCGGGATATGATCCGCAGCTTTCCAACAGCATCAACGACAATCGCGTTGACGCGCGCTTCTATGCGAACCTGGGGGCGCAATACACCATCGAAACGGCAGGACGATCGTCCTTCGAATTGTACGGCGTAATCCATAACGTGCTCAATCAGGATCCGCCGCTTGCTCCCAATGGAATTGCCACGAACGCCGTCATGTTCGACACCATTGGCCGCACCTTCCGCTTTGGTGCCCGCTTCAAGTACTAAGCACCGATAGAGGCTCTGTCAGATCAATGCTCTGACAGAGCCTCTATCGTACCGCGATTTGCAGACACGACAGTACCTTCGGCCAAATGTCTCCCGCTGTGATCTCGTTAATCCGACGGGAAAAACAGCACCATCCGGTTCTGCTGTCCGGCCAGGCGCGCGCGAAATTAGGGCGACAAGGCGCGGCATCGTGCTAAGGGGCTGCGGTGAAGTCGGCATTGGCGATTGTCAGAGCGTCAGCTCCTGCCGCTTATCCTGGTATGTGACCGGGATGCGCAGATGCGTTTCACGATTTTTTCCAGTTTGAGGCGTTCGAGTACGATTTGATGGCAGGATATAAAGAACCAGGATTCGTTGACAGGGTTGCCGCGGCGGCCGCCGCCCGTGCGAAGGCGCTCGCGCGTTTGCAGGCCAAGCCGGCGCTCGACCCCGAAGTACAGGCCGAGCGTGTAGCGAAGGCTGCCCAGCGCGAAGCTGCATTGGCGGAAAAGCGCAAGGCGACCCAGGCCGAGCGCGAAGCGAAGCGCGCTGCGCAGTTGGCCGAGAAGCAGGCCCGCGCGGAAGCCAAGCAGAAGAGCGACACCAAGCGTGAAATGACCGAGGAAGAGCGCAAGGCTGCCCGCGATGAGCGCTATGCCGCGCGCAAGGCCCGCAAGAAGTAAGTCTGCTTTTCGCTCTCGCTGCCCTGTGCCAGAATCCGCTGTTTGAACGCGGGCCGATATCTGCCACGAGTATGGCCCGGTGAGGCATACGTCGTCCCGAGCATCGGCCGTTTATGCTTGGGTAGTTGCGGAGTTACCGATGAGTGCGAACGCGCCTAACATAGATGGACGAAAAATCGTCGAGGAGGCCGTCCGACTGCTCCGTAACGAAGGCTTCGAGAGCATGACGCTCAGGAGAATTGCCGATGGGCTGGGGATCAAGGCGGCATCCCTCTATTGGCATTTCGACAGCAAGGAACGGTTGCTTGCCGCCGTTCTCAAATCGATCTTTCACGAAGCTCTGTCGAGCATGCCTGAAACGGAAAGCTGGAGGGACTGGCTCTTCCAGTACGGCCTTTCACTCTCGCGGATGCTGCGGGAGGTTCCCGATACACGGAAGATCATCGTTATTGTGCGGGTGGACGATGAAGCGCAGCGGGAAGGGCGGGAATACGTGAAAGGTATTCTGGGTGGAATGGGCATGCCTCACGATATTGCCGATGCGGCGCAGGAATCGGTGCAAGCCTTGATTACAGGGTGGATACACCTGCGGGAAAACCAGAATCCGGGCCAGGATGACGAAGTGTTCGCCCTTTGCCTCAACACCCTGCTGCGCGGCTGGGAAGATGTCATGGCAGAGCGCGGGCGGCATCTGCCGAAGGGCCCCGTCTCTCCATAAATGACAAGACGATCGGGGCATGCTCACGGCGTGCCCAGTCTACTCGGTTGAGCGATTTCCGCTATCTCAATCAGATATCGATCTGCCGGACTTTGGGCAGGGCAAAGCACCACCAGATGGCGCCGATCGCCCCGATGGCGGCCGTGAACACGAAGGCGCTGGTGAAACCTCCGGCGCGATCGATAATGAGGCCTGTGGCCACGGGCCCGACTATGCCCGCCATGTTGCTGATTGAATTCTGGACGCCCACCCAGGTCCCGGTTGCCCGTGGGCCGGCGAATATTTGCGCTATCGCGAAGATGTTGCCCCCATTGAAGCCCTGAAATGCGCCGAGGCCGATCAGGCATGCCAGAAGCAATGGCAGGGTCGCGGCGTAAGCGGTGACCAGGGTTGCCGCCGCGACACCTGTGAAACCCACCACAACGAAGATCTTGCGTATCGTCCCCTCGTCGCGCCCATGGGCCACCAGTCGATCCGACCACCAGCCAACAATGAGTGCGCTGATCGCCTGAGCGACATATACGCTGGTTGCGAGCAGCGTCATCTCGGTGATCGACAATCCCCTCGCCTGCACGAGATAGAGCGGCAGCCATGTCATCACGAAGTAGAGCATGATATTGCCGAGGAAATGCCCGAAGCTCATTGCCCACAATGCGCGGACACCGACTACACGCGAAAGCGGGAAGGGCGTGCTGCCTTCGGCATTGCCGTTCGAAATGAATGTCCTGGAAACCTTCCGCCAGGGGATCAGCCATAAGAGAGTAACTATCGCGAAGACGAAGAATATGGCGCGCCAACCATAGGCGGCCATGATCAGACCGCCCGCAAGGGTGCCTACCCCCGGTCCGGTCGCAAGCGCCGCTGCCACTGCGGAGTTTGCAATCCCCCTGCGGCTTGGCGGAACATTGCGGGCAATGATCTTGGAACATCCGGGGAATGCGACACTTTCGCCTATTCCCAGTAGAACGCGCAACGCAACCAGAGATACCAGGCCGCCGACAAGACCGGTCAGCGCCGTGCTGACGGCGCAGATCGCCATGCCGGTCGCGAACAGCCGGTAAACGCAAAGCCGGTCGCAAAGCCAGCCGATCAGAACCTGGATGGGGGCGTAGATCCAGAAGAACGCCGAAACCGCTATGCCCACCTGGGTAGCGGACAGGTCGAGGTCCTTCATCATCAATGGGGCCGCGATGCTGACAGTCCCGCGATCGACGTAGTTGAGCAGCATCGCGGTCGCGAGCAACAGGATCAGCCCAAGACTGGATACTGGTTTGATAGCCGCAGCGGTCATGGTCTCTTCCTCAATCGCAGCTGCGGAAATCAAACCATTCGGCGAGCGCGCATATGACAAAAACGTCTAGAGTTTCCGAGGCCACGGGTGTTCGAGCAGCGCGGCTTCGTTGATGTCGGCGCCCCAGCCGTCGCCCGTAGGGATCAGAATGGCTCCATCTCCAATCGCCAGCGGCTGTGTCAGCAGATCATATTTCCACGGGACGTCATCAGCCTCGAATTCCATGATTTCGAGATTGGGAACTATCGCGCAGAAATTGGCCGCTATCAGGTCGGCGAGGGGGCCATAGAAGTTATGAGGAGCGACATTGATGCCGTTTGCGCAGCTATATGCAGCGATACGGCTTGCCTCGTCGAAGCCGTTCCACAGCACATCGATCACCGCAATATCGACTGCCTGGCCTTCCAGGAACGGGGCGTAGCCGAGGCTTTCATAGACTGCCTCCAGAGAGGCGAGAGGCGTGGCCATCTGGCTCTTGAGGCCAACCAGCGCACCGGGGACGCGATGATCATACTCCAGCCAGCGCAAGCGGTGTTTTCTGACCGCTCTCTCAAGACGGGCGACGGACTGCGGCGAATAGGCGAAGTTCACATCGAGCATGAGGTCGGTCGATTGACCCACGCCGTCACGAAAAGCTTCCAGCTGGGCTTCGATGGCGTAGAGCGTATCGCTGGCCAAGGCTCCTGAATGGTCCAGGCCCCGCACCACGAAGCCGGGGTTGAGCAGGACCGGGCCTGCAGGGGCGAACATGATGGGGTTGGTCTTCGCCGCCTTGAAGCCCCTGCGAACGACCTCCTCGCCCAATCGCTTCATGCTATCGAGATCGACCAGCGGTTCGTGATCGAAGAGGTGCGCGAAAAGATCGCTGTCGCGCGCCCGGAAGCTGCCGCAATGGGTCCAGTAGAGGTCGATCTTCTCGCGCAGCGCGCCGCCGAAATACTTCCAGGCCGGTTGCCCGGCTGCTTTCGCCGCGATGTCTATGCAGGCATTCTCGATCGCGGCGATGGCCTGGCAATTGAGGCCACCGGGCGCAAAGCGGGTAATCGCGTTCAACTCTTGCCTCAGTACCCTGAAATCGCGAGGGTCACGGCCCAACACGTTCTGGGCAAGCACTTCGATGATGCCGGGCAGGGCGGGCGCCCATGGGCCGCAGGAATATTCTGCCCAACCGGTCAAACCGTCATCGGTCGTCATCTTCAGGAAGCTGAATGGCCTCCATCCGCCATCGGCGTGGAAACTGTGAATGCCGGTGATCTTCATCGGACGGACTCCAGCGGACGCATCTAGCGATTGGGGTCCAGGGCGCGGTCTTCATGGGCGCGCCCGATCACGAATTGTCGGACTGCTTCGCTCTGTTCCGGTTTCAGGACCTTATCGAACGAGACCATTCCGTTATCCTTGAGAAGGCCTCCGATCACGATCTGCTGCCATAGGTCGCTGTTGGCCAAGGCGGCGCTTCGGCGCAGATCGGGCACAATCCTTCCGCCGATTGCCGAGTCACCGTGGCAGGCGGCACAGAAGCGGCCGAAGAAGTATTTGCCCTCCGCAATCTCGGCCGGGCTTCCGGTTGCGGGAGGGGGATCGAGGGGAGATCTGGCGAAAGCGGGCGCCTCCGGCAGTTTGTCGTTCCCGCCCAGCTTGAAGACCAGAAGCCGGCTGATGTTCGGAATGTCCTGAGACAGCAAGCCGGGCGCTACCCCCCAGATACCGCCCCATCCGGCAAGAACGGCGACATATTGCTGGCCATCGATTTCATAGGTGACGGGAGCCGCCAGCACGCCGGTCTGCACATCGGTGGACCACAGTTCCTTGCCGGTGGATGCATTGAAAGCGGCGAAGCGGCCTGCAGCGGACCCCTGAAATACAAGGTTCCCGGCCGTAGACAGCACCCCGCCGTTGGAGGGGCTGCCGTAGGGGAAGCGCCAGACCTCTTTTTGCTGGACGGGATCCCAGGCAATGAGCGCGCCGGTCGTGGCGGCGATGGCTGCCTGGCGGATGGCTCTGTCCGCAGGCATGGAACCCGCCGAGAGGTTGTTGCCGACATTGTAGCCGAGCTTGGCCGGACTCCAGCCTTCCTCGGGATGATACGGGAACCCGGCATCCTGGACGGGAATGTAGACCAGCCCGGTTTCCGGCGAATAGGACATCGGGGGCCAGCCGTGGGCGCCTGTCGCGCCGGGCAGCGAGACAAACGGCTTGCCGGTCTTGTCATAGCGCGCCTCGGGGTTCTCGATCGGGCGTCCGGTTGCCATGTCGATGCCGGTCGACCAGTTCATCGGGGCGTAGGCTTTGCCGGAAATCAGTTTGCCGGTCGCGCGGTCGAGCACGTAGAAATAGCCGTTCTTCGGTGCTTGCATGAGCACTTTGCGCAGTTGGCCTTCGATCTGGAGATCGGCCAGGATCATATGCTGTGTGGCGGTGTAGTCCCAGGTCTCGCCGGGCGTCGTCTGATAGTGCCAGACGTACTCACCCGTTTCGGGACGCAGGGCGACAATGGAACTGAGATACAGATTGTCGCCGCCACCCGGTGAGCGGTAGGCCTGGTTCCAGGGCGATCCGTTGCCTACCCCGATATAGAGCAGGTCCAGATCCGGATCATAGGCCATCGAATCCCAGACGGTGCCTCCCCCGCCCAAGGACCACCATTCACCGTTCCACGTCTTGGCTGCCGCCTCCAGATGGTCTGCTTCGAAGCCCTTCGCCGGGTCCCCGGGCACGGTGTAGAAACGCCAGAGCTGCTTGCCATCGCGCACGTCGTAGGCGCTGACATAGCCGCGCACACCGAATTCCGCGCCGCCATTACCGATGATGACCTTGCCTTTCACGACCCGCGGTGCCCCGGTGATGGTGTAAGGCTTGCTCTGATCGACCGTCACGGTGCTCCACAAGGGCTTGCCGTTATGTCGATCGAGCGCGATTAGCCGGCCATCCAGCGTACCAACGAAAATCCGGTCTCCCCAGGCGGCTACGCCGCGGTTCACTGCATCGCAGCAAGATTTCACAAGGGTTTCGCGTGGTACTTGCGGATCGAAAGACCACAGCAGCTTGCCGCTGCGCCCGTCATAGGCCTTGACCATGCTCCAGGCGGTAGAGGTGTATAATACCCCGTCGATTACGAGCGGCGTCGCCTCCTGACCTCGGGAGGTATCGAGATCGGCGTGCCAGGCCAGCCCCAACTCGCCTACGGTGCTGTCGTTGATCTGCGTGAGCGGGCTGTGGCGCTGCTCGTCGTAGGTCCGCCCGGTAGTCAGCCAGTTTCCGCTGTCGGCCCCCGCCGAAAGCAGGCGCGCCTCGCTGACGGCGCCATCGGAACCACCGTCAGGCTGGCTGCACCCCGCCAGGATAAGGGAAATTGCGATCGCGAGCTTGGCAAGATTGGATTTCAACGATGCCTCCGGTGTGCATGGACTGCGGTTTCTACCGAGAAAGGACATCGCCGACCTGCGTAAAGGCGAAGCACTTTGCTTCGGTCTTGCGCAACAGTTGCCGGGTTTTCCGGGCGCTGACTGCCGACAGATAAAAAGCCTCCGGATCAGACGATCCGGAGGCCAGTTTAGGCGCAAGCCCGTGCCACTTCGCCATGGTCCGGGGGAGGATACTGTGTGCCGGTGTAATATCGGCACCTGTCCGACGGCGGGTGGCTCCCCATTCCTGGCAAGCCCTGAAAAGCGTGGATACGCGTCTGGCGAAGCGAAAGCCTTTGCTCAGGCGAAGCGCCCGCAATCCATCAATTGAAAGTACCGTTCAATCACCGGCGTGCGTGCGCTGCACATCAGGACGCACCTGTTCTCCGAAGGTCTCGGCCGCATGGCAAGCGATGTCATGGTCCAGCGTTTCGGTAGCTCCGCTTACCCCGATTGCACCGATTATTTCGGTCCCAAGCGTGATCGGATAGCCCCCGCTGATCGGGCAGAGGTTGCCGATGGAAAGATAGGACGCGCGTTCTCCATCAACGGTCTGTTGCAACAGGCGAGTAGCCATCTTCAATTGAGCGGCGGTTCGCGCTTTGTCCGCGGCAATCTGGACGCTGATCTGGGGCGCGCCATCCATGCGGGCGCAACAACGGACATAGCCTGCCTGGTCGACGATGCTGATCGCCACTTGCGCCTTCAGTTCGGCCGCACATTCGAGGGCGCACCAGAGCACGCGCTCGGCCCCTTCGAGCGAAAGCTCGGTGACCCGATGCGCCCATTGCGCGGGGGCATCTACCATAGACCGCGGAGCCGCAATTCAGGCAGGACGGTGAAGATGGCCTCTACCTCTTCGATGAAACCATCGCGGACCTTGAAGGCTTCCGCCGCCGTCAGCGTATAAGGTTCCACCGCTTGGCTGGGGCATGCGGGACCATGGTCGACGACATAAGAGCAAGGTCCCTTAATATATTGATGATACATGATAAAGGCGACCGCTACGCCCCGTTCTTCATCCACCACCGGATAGCGCCGATCGGTTACCTCGTCCGTGTCCCACACATGTGTATTGAACTGGTCCTGGCAACCCATGGCCTGATAATTCGGCAGTTCCGCGCCGGTCGTGGACCGAACAGGCGATTCAAAATCCGGGTTCTTGATCAGTTGAACCCCATTTTCGATCTTGATGCAGTTCTCGCCGAACGGGACGATATCGCCATTGCCCCGGGCGATGCCTTCGTAATGGAGGTCGGCTGCCTGGATGAGCTGCCAGCGATCCCTGCGTTCACTGGGCTTGAGCGGGCTTGAGAAGGCGGCCCTGGCCTTGCCCAGCGTTGCCGCCCCCGCGCCGAGATCGAAGGTTCCGTCTCCCGCCGCCGGGCCGGGCACGATCGTCTCGACTTCCGAGATGGCCCCATCCTGGATACGCAGGCGTACGGCGAGCATCGACCAGCCGTCATCAGTCTGGATGTTGCCCAGATATGCCACCTGTTCGCGGCGAGTGTCCGCGACGAACATCTGATAGTCGCCCAGCTTCTCGGCGGTGAGCCACAGGCCCTGGCCGATCTCCATTTTCTCCTGGTTCTCGGTATATTTGATCTTGGCGGCCAGCCCCGCCTGTTCCGGCTTGTTCTCGATCATCGCTTGCAGGTAGTTCTTGGCGAACCCTTCCAGACATGCCCGGTTGCATGCCGGTGTGGTCGTCTGGGCGCTGGCTGACCCCCAGGTCAGCACCAACGTTGCCGCTACCCCCAATGATCTGGCTGCTATCTTGAAAGACATCCGCTTTCTCCCTTCGCGTGGAAGCAACCGTGATTTGGCGGCGACTGATACGTCTCGGCCGAAGAGAAAGTTTCTGAATTTGCGAAGAGCCGGCGGCGCGGGCGGCCCTTGAGAGAGCCGATTGGACCGGTGTCGTGGCTTGTGGCTTCGCTGCTCGAAAATCGAATACTTCGCGCAATCGAAAGTTCGTGCGGAAGGGGTGGGGCAAGTTAGAAGGTGATAAAAATGAGGTTGAGGACTGCCGATGTCTGCTGAAGCTCCGCGCCCCAATGGGGTGGCGAAAAGGTATGAGTGCGATTTCCTGGTGATAGGCAGCGGGGCCGCGGCGATGAGCGCCGCGCTGACGGCGTCGGTCAAAGGGTTAAACGTACTGATCGTCGAGAAGGAAGAGAAGTTCGGTGGCGCCACCGCCAGGTCCGGGGGGTGTCCCTGGATTCCCTGCAATCCCCAGGCGGCTGCGCTTGGCTATCCTGACAGCCGCGAAGAGGCGGAGACGTTCTTCAAGCACGAAGCCGGCGAGCGGTATAATGCGGACACGGTGGGCGCGTTTCTCGACCATGGGCCGAAGATGCTGACCTTCCTCGAAGAGAACAGCCCGGTCCGCTTCGGGTTCTACGCGGATTTGCCTGATTATCACTGCGATTCACCGGGCGGCTCGAAGACGGGACGCGCACTCTATCCGAAGAACTGGGATGCCGCTCCCCTGGGCAAGGAGCTGGACCGGATGCGTCCGCCGCTTCGGACCGGAACGTTCCTGGGCATGCAGATCGGAACGAACGAGGTCGGCTATTACCTTACCGCGGGCAGGAAAGTCGGCTCGGCCCTTTACGTCCTGAAGTGCATCATGCTCCGCATAAAAGATCAGTTCAGGGCAGGCCGGACGATGCGGCTGGCGCTGGGCAATGCGCTGATCGGCGGCCTGGCGTCATCCTTCTTCGCGCGGGGCGGGAAATTGTGGACGGGCGCTCCGGCGAAAAAGCTGCTCGTGGAGGGCGGGCGTGTCAGCGGCGCGCTTGTCGACACGGCTGAAGGCCTGGTCGAAGTCCGCGCACCGCGCGGCGTGATGATCGCAACGGGTGGATTTCCGCACGATTCCGCATTGCGCGCCGAACTGTTTCCGCACGGCGCCCGTGCACCGGAACTCTGGAATATGTTCCCATACGGGAACACCGGCGACGGGATCAAAATGGCGCGGGACGTGGGCGGCCATTTCGAGAGCGACACCAAATCCCCCGTAGCTTTCTCCCCCGTCATCAGGCTGCCGAACGTAGAAGGCGGTCTGGAAACCATGCCCGCGTTTTTCCAGCGCGGGATGCCGGGGCTTATCGCGGTAACCCGCGATGGACGAAGGTTCTGCAACGAGGGCCGCTCCTATCACGACTTCTGCGTGAACCTGCTCAAGGTGACCCCGGCAGAGGAAGAGCCCATCGCCTGGATGGTGTGCGACCATCGGATGCTGCGCCGGTACGGCCTGGGGCCGGTTTATCCCTGGCCGATGCCATACAAGCATTACATCAAGAAAGGTTTTCTCAAGCGAGGCCGAACCGTTCGGGAATTGGCGAAGCAGGCGGGCCTGAATGCGGATCAGCTCGAGAAAACTGTCGAAAATTACAACTTCCACGCGCGCGAAGGCAAGGATCCCGAATTTCACCGCGGCACCAATGCGTTCGACATCGCCAATGGCGATCCGGAGCACAAACCCAATCCCTGCGTCGGCCCGCTCGATAAGGCGCCTTACTATGCCATACGAGTATTCGCGGGTTGCGTGGCGACCTTCCCCGGTCTGAAAACCAACGGCAAGGGCGAGGTGCTGACAAAGGAGGGGGTTCCCGTCCCGGGGCTTTATGCGGGCGGGAACGACATGCTTACAATCACCGGTGGGGATTACATTTCGGGCGGCACGACTGTCGGGCCCGGCCTCACCTTCGGTTACATCATCGGCAACCAGGTGAGCGCATAGTCATGGCACACAAAATCACAGATGGAATCGCGCAGATCTTCCGGCAGGTGGGGGGGCATGCCAAGGGAGCTTTGGCTGCGGGCGGCCTTGCCCTGGGCCTGGTTGGATGCGGCCTGGCGGGCGGTAGTGGCTCGGTCGACAACGCAATGCTCGCCGACGAAGCCGACGGCACGAACTGGGCCAGCTACGGACGCACTTTCAGCGAAAACCACTTCAGCCCGCTTGAGCAGATCAACGCGGAGAATGTCGGGGAACTGGGGCTGGCGTGGAGTTATGACGTCGGCACTCCGCTGCGCGCCGATTCCCAGCCGCTCGCAGTGGATGGCGTGATCTATATCGCAACCGGCCTCAGTGTGGTTCAGGCGATCAAGGCCGAAACGGGGGAGGTCATCTGGAAGTATGATCCGGAACTCCTCAAATCCGCAGATGTGAAAAAGCTGCTCCCTTCGTGGGGCATTCGCGGCCTGGCGATCTGGAAAAACAAGGTGATCGTCGGATTGCAGGACGGGCGGCTGATCGCCCTGGCCAGGGATACCGGCAAGCTCGCCTGGAGCACCCAGACGCTCGACGAGAAAGTCGACAAGCATGGCGAAGCCACCATCACCGGTGCGCCACGTGTCTTTAATGGCAAGGTCATAATCGGCTTTGCAGGCGCGGAACGATGGGCGCGTGGTGCGATCAGTGCGTTCGATGCCGAGACCGGCAAGTTTCTCTGGCGCTTTTTCACCGTTCCCGGGAACCCGGCTGACGGCTTTGAAGACAAGGCCATGGAGATGGCCGCAGAGACATGGTCGGGCGAATGGTGGGAACACGGCGGTGGCGGCACGGTGTGGAACTCCATGGTCTACGATCCGGAGTACAATCGTGTCTATTTCGGCACCGGAAATGCAGGCCCCTGGAACTGGAAAATCCGTAATCCGGAAGGGGGCGACGCCCTGTTCCTCGCATCGATCGTGGCGGTTGACGCCGATACGGGCGAGTATGTCTGGCATTATCAGCAAAACCCGAACGAGGCGTGGGATTACAACGCCACGATGGATATCGAACTGGCCACGCTGAACATCGACGGGCAAGATCTCAACGTACTGATGCAGGCGCCCAAGAACGGCTATTTCTACGTCATCGATCGTGCGACAGGGAAGTTGATCTCGGCCAACAATATCGGCCGGGTCACATGGTCCAGTGGCATCGATATGAAGACTGGCCGCCCGATCGACGTTCCAGGCAATCGTTACGAGAACGGGCCGGTCGTGCAGTGGCCCGGCACTTACGGCACGCATAACTGGCAGCCGATGTCGTTCAGCCCGAAGACCAACCTGGCCTACATTCCCACCATCCAGCAGGCGGATCTCTACTCGTCGGAGGGCCTGGATCCGCAGACGTGGGAACGGACTCCGAATTCCTGGAACTCCGGGATGAGCGCCGACACCGGGGGACTGACGATCGATACGAATGAATTCGGCAGCTTCCTGCAGGCGTGGGATCCCGTAACCCAGAAACCGCGCTGGAAAGTCACCACGCCGGGGATCGTCAACGGAGGAACGATGGCGACCGGTGGCGGTCTGGTGTTCCAGGGACATGTCGACGGGACATTCAACGCCTACGACGCAGCCAACGGGAAGAAGCTGTGGACCTTCCCTGCGGGGGTCTCGGTGCTTGGTGCGCCGATTTCCTTCCTCGTGAATGGGGAGCAGTACATTGCGGTGCTCAGCGCCCCTCCGTCCGGTTCGCCGTCGGCGACATTGCCGATGCAGGCCCAGTATGGCTGGCGTTACCGGGATCACCCGCGCCGGTTGCTGGTGTTCAAGCTGGGCGGGCAAGGCAAGCTGCCGACCACGGCCGAGCCGGGGCAGGCTGAACCGATCAAGGACGCATCGTTCAAGGTCGAAAAGGCGAAGGCAGATGCCGGGGCAACGGATTTCACGAACTACTGCATGGCTTGCCATGGGGTTGGGGCAGTGGCTTCCGGTGGTGCGCCCGATCTCAGGGCCTCGCCTGTCGTCCTCGATACAGCGACCTTCGAAATGATCGTGAGGCAAGGGGCGCTTGGCGAAGCCGGTATGCCGGGCGTGCCGTTCCTCACCGATGAACAACTGCTGCAGATACGGCATTATATCCGGCAACAGGCGACCGCCGTGGGGACCAGCTACGCCAGCGGACCGTAAAGAAGTGCACGCTGCCCGGCAGGATTTGACCTGTCCGGGCAGCGGCTTCCCTGGCGGTTATCGTGGATGGATAAGGGCGCGCCGCGGAGCGCCCTTCAGTGCCTGCATCCAGCCCGGATATTCGCCGGGCAGATCGCTGGCGAGATCGAGTTCCACCAGTTCGGCCGGTTCGATCGTGACATCTCGTGCAGCAAGGGTTTCGCGCAGTTGCTCCGGCTTCGTTGCCCCCAGCACGACACTGGTGACGTGCGATTGGGCAAGCAGCCAGGCTATCGCGATCTGGGCGTGGGCATGGCCACTGCGAGCAGCCATGCGATCCATGACCTGCAGGATCGCGGACACTCTGCCTTCCTCGACCGGAGGAAAGTCGAACTTGTCCCGCCTGCCCGAAGTTCCCGTGCGATATTTGCCGCTCAGGCTGCCGCCCGCAAGTGGCCCCCACACCATCAAACCCATCGCATGATGCTTGAGCGCAGGCACGATCTCCCGTTCGATATCCCGCCCGGCCAAGCTGTAATACGCCTGGAGAAAATCGCAGCGCGCCGTTTCACGCGTGCCCGAAGTGCTTCGGGCGACAGCGATCTGCCACGCCGCCCAGTTCGACACGCCGACATATCGAACGAGCCCGCGCCGGACGAGATTCTGCATCGCCTCCATGGTTTCCTCGATCGGTGTCGCAGGGTCGAAATCGTGCAACTGATAGAGATCGACGTGATTGAGTTTCAGCCTTCTCAAGCTGCCTTCCACGGCATTCTCAATGTGATAGCGGGACCCCCCTGACGAATTGGGGGAGGTTCCCATGGCATCGCCTACCTTGGTGGCGATCAGCAATTCGTCACGCCGCAGACCGAGGTCACGGATGGCCTGCCCGACCATCTCTTCCGCCATGCCTTCTGAATAGACGTCGGCGGTGTCGATCAGGTTGACGCCGGCTTCAACCGCGATCCGAACCAGCTCGTTGACCTGTTCCTGCGGAAGCGCGCCTATTCCGGCGTATAATTTCGTGCCGCCCCCGAATGTAGCGGAGCCTAGCGACAATTCGGAAACGAACAGGCCGGTACCGCCCAGGCGGCGATACTTCATCCCGCTCGCTTCTGCCGGGGCAGAACCACCTCACCGATCTCCTCGCCTGCGACCAGGAGATAATTCTCGTCGAAGGCTGGGCTCATGTAGATTTCCTTGCTGTCGACCCGCCTGTACATTTCCGCCATGAGGGCATCGAGATCGTCCGTCTCGACGTCATAAATGGCCATGTAGGTCCAGCCATCGCCTAGCTTCAGGCGATAGCGCTGGGCGGATTCCATGCCTTCAAGGTCGAGCAGGTCGGCCAGGTGGCGGTTGTCGTACCAGTCGTTGAATTCTTCGTGCCGATCATCGAGCGGATTGGTCAGGACAACCATCTTGTAGCGCTTCATGCCTTGCTCCTTCCGCTGCCGGTTGCGGCGATATGGTTTGCTGCGATGTACCCGAAGGTCATTCCGGGCCCCAATGTGCACCCGCCGGAAATGTAGTCCCCGCCCGTGATGCTCGCCATGTCGTTGCCCACGGCGTACAGGCCGGCAATCGGCGATCCCTGCTGATCCAGCACCTGGGCGTGCTCGTTGGTTCGCAGGCCGGCGAATGTGGCGACGCAGCCGGCAAAAACCCGCAAGGCATAGTATGGCGCCTGGTCCAGGGGGCCGACGCAGGGATTGGGGGAGTGCTCCGGATCTCCATTGGCAAGCTCGTAGGCCGTGCTGCCGCGTCCGAAATCAGGATCCCTGCCCATCGCGGCGTGGAGGTTGAACCGCGTTACCGTCGCCTCCAGCCCTTCCGGATCGATCCCGGCATTGCGGGCGAGTTCGCGTATCGTGCGGCCGCGTTTGATGAAGCCGCTCCGCAGATGCCGGCGCAGAGGGAAGGGCGCGGGTTTGATCACGCTGAGACTGTAGCGGCGCATCGCGCGATGATCGCAAACGATCCAGGCGACTGCTTCCTGCTCGGGATCGCTCTGTTGCAGCAGCCCCAGGCCCCAATCATGATAGGACCGGGCCTCGTTGACAAAGCGATTGCCCGCCTTGGTAACGGATATCACGCCCGGCGCACCCCGATTGAAGAATACCGGGTTTGTTTCCAGCGGGCCTTCGCCTGATTTCAGGGTGGTGATCGGCGTCAGCGCGATCGGTATGGACATGTCCGAATTGAAGGAAGCTCCTACATTCTCCGCCATCCTGATCCCGTCGCCCGTATTGCCATAAGGGAGCATGCCCCAGACCTCCGGCGCCGCCTTGCCGGGGGGAAACAGTTCCGCGCGGCGCTTTGAATCATGGGGAAAGCCCCCGGTCGCCAGGATCACACCCTGCCGCGCACGAACATGGACCGACCCATCCGGGCCATCGACGATGGCGCCCACCACGCGGTCATTCTCGACGATGAGCTGCCTGGCCGGGGAACTGGTCCACAATTCGGCGCCCTTGCGGAACGCTGCTGCGGCAAGGCCGGCCACCAGTGCGTTGCCCGATACAAGCCGCATTGTCCGGCCGTGGATGACCTGATCCCAGCCACGGCGGGCCATACTTCCAAGGACATGGAGAAAAGAACCCAGCTTTCGCGCCGCCGTGAAATACATCGGGACTTCGCCGACACCGATTTGCATGCCCATGAATGTGGCGCTGCGCAGAACCGGGCGAAGCCGTTCGATCTCTTCGCCAAGCTCATGCGCATTCCAGGGGTTCGGGTAAAGTGAACGGCCCATGCCTCCTCCCGGATTTTCGACATGGTAGTCGGGAAATTCGGCCAGCAAATGGAACGTCAGCGTCGAATTCCGCTCGACGAATTCGATCATCGCGGGACCGTTGCGCAGGAACGCCGAAACTCTTTGAGGATCGTATCTTTCGCCTGTTTCGTGGCGGAAATAGGTCTCGGCCATTTCTTCGCTGTCATCCAGGCCATACCGTTTTGCATGATGCGTGTTGGGTATCCACACGCCTCCACCGGCGCGGGCCGATGCTCCGCCGAACTTTTCCTCTTTCTCGACAATCAGCACGCCGAGGCCGGCGGTGCTTGCGGCAAGGGCGGCGCTCATGGCGGCAGCGCCGGAACCGATGATCAGGACATCACACTCTTTGGGCACGGCATCATCTCCCATTTTGGCTTATTCGCTCAGGATCGGCTCCGGGACATTCAGTGGCCTTTGATAAGAGAGATCCCGGCGGTCCTGCCGGGAGGGGATTTCTTCCCATGCGCCGCCCAGCCAATGGGTTGCGGCCACTTCGTAGCAACAATCCATGATTTCAGTGCGCTTGGTGATTGCCCATTTGCCGTCACGACGCTCCAGCTCGTCGATGTAGCGAGCGGCGCCGGCGCCGATCGTCTTCCGGTCGGGCATGAGGCTGAAGAACACGCAATAGCTCTCGGTCCAGGCGGTATCTCCGTCGATCTCGCAATTATGCGTCGTCACGCTGTGGTGCGACAGGGGGAAGTCCGCGACCAGGCTTATCGCCCACGGGACGAACGTATCCCTGTCCCCTATGAACGGGCCGTGCCGGTCCAATGCGCCCTTGTGATACGCTCCACGCAATATGTCCGCATCGAGGCGGTCCAGTCCCCTGCAATAAGCGCTGATCACATCGGCGATGTCCTGGCGGTCGCGCAGATATCGAACTTCCCTGGCCAATGCCTGAAGGTCGCTTGCCTCGCTCATCATCTTCCCCTCGTTTGCGGTCCCTCGCCCACAGGTTCGCGGATCGGGCGGGAAGTGACGAGCTAATACCCATTTGAAGATGAGGGCTTCGCGGGAAGCGAAGCGATGCCTTGAACAAGCGCGAAGCCAAAGCCCGGAAAAAGGCGGATGCCCTTCGCAAAAACCAAAGAGGCGATTTCGCCCTTCGGCAATCGGGCCCCTTCCCAAGGCAGCATAGTCCCAAGTCAAAATTGAGGACAGCGCCGGGAGATATCGTGGAAGTTTCCGCCCAGACATTCGCAGAACTTGCTGCGCGAGTTCAGCTTCTTACAGATCGCCAGGAGATACTGGATTGCGTGACTCGCTATGGTCGCGGCCTAGACCGGCTGGATCCGGAACTGATCCGTGGCGCGTTTCACGGTGACGGCATAGACGATCACGGTGCGTTCGTTGGAAACGTTGACGAATTCGTGCCCTGGGCAATCGATTGCGAAGCCGCATTCAAGCTGACCCATCATGGAATCAGCAGCCACAGTTGCGATGTGGATGGCGATGTCGCGCACGCGGAAAGCTACGTCCACTTCTTTGTGGCTTTCCCCGACAAACCGGTCATCGGCGCGGGTGGAGGGCGCTACATCGACAAGCTGGAGAAGCGCGACGGTGAATGGGCGATAACGATCCGTCGGTTTGTTCTCGACTGGACCTACGACGTGCCGAGTTCCGAATGGCTCGGTCCGGAATGGTCCGCTTCGCTACCCTTGCGCAGCCATGATGACCTGGCTTACCAGCGCCCGTTGAAGGCGCCAGGGGCATGAACCGCGAGTTTCTCGTTTCCAGCGGGATTGAACGCTTCTTCGAGCCGATAGAAATCAACGGGATGCGCCTTGCAAACCGGTTCATCATGCCCGGCATGCAGCGTAGCTGGTGCGTTGATGGCGCACCGGTGCCCCGAATGGCGAAATATTACAGGCGGCGCATCGAAGGCGGGGTTTCGCTGATTATCAGTGAATCCTGTGCGGTGGCCCACCCCACCGCGACAGCGCAGTCGCTCGCTTGCAAGATGGATGCGAAAACCGCACCTGCCTGGAAAGAAACCATCGATGTCGTGCGCGACGCCGGTGGGCACTTCCTCGTCCAGCTATGGCATGAAGGTGCGTTCCGGAATGATGCCGACGGGCAGACTGTCTCACCTTCGGGGGTGGGTTATCCCGGTTTTGAGCGGGGCCGGGCAGCAACCGTGCAAGAGCTTGGCGAGATCGTGGAGGCATACGTTCAAAGCGCTTTGCTGGCGCGCGAATGTGGGGCCGATGGAATAGAACTCCATTGTGCCCATGGCTTTTTCCTCGATCAGTTTCTCTGGGCCCGCACCAATCTGCGCGATGACGAGTACGGCGGCACGCGCCTGGTCGACCGTGCAACCCTGCATGCTCGAATCCTGCGGGCGATACGCGAGGCATGCGGTCCCGATTTTGTCGTGTCCGTTCGCTTTTCCCAATGGAAAGAGAAGGACTACGCTGCCCGCATCGCCGAGACGCCGGAGGAGTTGCAGGAGTTCCTGCAGTTCCTGGAAGCCGCCGGTGCAGATATGTTTCATGCCTCTGCCCGGCGTTTCTGGTTGCCGGAATGGGTCGGCAGCGATCAGTCGATCGCCGGCTGGACCAGGCAGTTGTCGACCAAACCGGTGGCCGCAGTCGGCAGCGCAGGACTGGATCGCGATGTGATGCAGAGCTTTTCCGAAGAAGGCGAGGCGGCAGGAACGGTGCCGGAAACAATTCAGAGAATGCGCCAGGGCATCGCATCGGGGCAATTCGACCTGCTTGCCGTGGGGCGCAGCTTGATTGGTGATCCTGATTGGGTCAAAAAGATCGAAGCGGGTGAGATCGCGGCGATCCGACCGTTTCAAAAATGTGACATCTCGGATTTCGACTGGGATGAGTGAGGAGACGATGCTGTTCAGGATTGGATGATTGGTCTAATTTCGGTTGCCCTGACAGCGAGAATTAGGGGCCAAAGGCTCGGAAAAAAAGAGAGTGCCTTGGTCCAACGGGAGAGGGTCAATGCAAGAAATGAAGATTTCAGGCGAGGAAATGCCCGATCCGCTAAAGCGCATTGGCGAGATCAGTACTGCTATTTCCGATATTTTCGCCTCAAGCTGGCACGCGGCTGCCATCGACGACAATGCGCAGGCGTCCATCGACTTGTCCTTGGCGACGGGAGTGACGTTGTCGCATGCGAAGATGTCGCCCATGGCGCTGGACAATCGGGCGGACGGCCATCGGCGCGATCTGAAATTCAGCGCCTATATGGTCGACCAGCCCCAGCTCATTCGCTTCAGCACCGGAGGAGCGCTTCACGTTCAGCCGCGCGAACTCTTGATCCTGCGATCGGACCTGCCGTGCAGGATCATGACCAACAGGGCCTATACGACCACGGGTCTCGTGATCGATGCCGATTTGTTTGAACAGTATGTCCCCGATTATCGCGGCATCATTGCCCGCAGGCTTGGCTATCCCTTTGGCCTGCATGACCTGCTCGCAAATTCGCTGGACAGCTGCGTCGCCTTGTCCAAGGCGGGGCGTTTCGAGAATGCAGGCCCCAAGCTGACGCGCTCGTTCCTGGAACTGCTGGCCGTATTGGCTTGCGAAGGCGATGTGGATGAGGAGGTCAAGCGCAGCACCAGCCTCGATATTCGTCGCGCGCAGGTGAAATCGTTCATCGACAAGCACTTCCGGGAACCTGATCTGACCATTTCATCGATTGCCGAACGGCTTCATCTTACCCCGCGCTATGTTCAATTGGCGTTCGAAGGTGACGAGCAGACGCCGTCGGAATATCTGCGGCAGCGCCGGATCGAATCTTGCGCCCGAGAATTGCTGAACACTGATGGGCGACGCAAAAGCATTACCGAAATTTCCTTCGGTAATGGCTTTAACAGCTCCTCCCATTTTTCGACCGAGTTCAAGCGGGTCTATGGGGTGACACCGCGCGATTGGCGCCTTGCGACGGCGGGCGGCGATGCTTCCTGGCTGAGCGGTAGTGGCTGTGCCTGACAGTTCCGCCGGAGATAATCCGCCGCGGAAGCTGCCCGGGCAATAGTCCGGGTTGCCCAAGGATTTTTGAAACTCGATGTAAGCGGCGGCTGTTTGAGCCTGCGGCATTGTGGCGCCCGCCCGCCACGCCATTTGCGTGATCGCAGAACATTGCCGGTATCCCCGTTTCATTCGCCAAAGCAGAAATGGAATGTTCGCATCTAAAGAAGACGATTTGCCGAGTTATGGGTCATCTCCTCCTACAACGCCCATGTGTTGCAATTACAAAAATACAGGGAGAGAAGGATGAGAGAGTTATATTCCAGGAAGGCGGGCCGTGCTGTTCGGCGCCGCAATCTGATCGCTTCGGTTTCGGCAATCGGCGTATTGGGAATGGCCTGTCCGGCACTGGCGCAGGACGCCGATCAGGAGACGGTGGGCACCAGCGGCGGCCTCCAGGAGATCGTGGTCACGGCGCAGAAGAGGGAGGAAAACCTCCAGAAGGTGCCGATTTCAATCACGGCACTCGACAGCGATTTTCTCGAGCGCCGCAACATCAGTGACGCCGGGCAATTGAATGGGCTTGTCCCTGGCGTGAGTATCCAGCCAAGCTTCATTCTCCTGACTTATATCCGTGGCCTGGGGAACTATTCTTCCCAGCCGGGGGTGGATCAGTCGGTCGCGTATAACGTCGACGATGTCTATATTTCAAAGCCTTACGGGATGCCCCCGATCCTGTTCGATCTCGAACGGGTGGAAATGCTGCGCGGTCCGCAAGGCACTCTCCAGGGGCGTAACGCCGTTGCCGGGGCCATCAATTTTGTCACGGGCAAGCCGGAAAACGATTTCAACGCGAGTGCCAGCATATCGTATGGCAATTACAATGCGCTTCGCGTTGAAGGCATGGTCAATGTTCCACTGGCGGATGGCTATGCCCTTCGCGTTTCCGGTGCGATGGCGGAGCATGATGGCTATTTCGACAACGGATACGGCGATCAGAATGTCATGGGGGTAAGGGCACGTTTCCTCGCCAATCCCACGTCGGAATTCGAAGCGCTTATCACTGCGGAATATACAAAGCGCGACGAGCTGGGCTCGACCTATTCCCCATGCCCGCCAGGAAGCCTGGCGTCGCAGGGCTGCGCGGGGATCGAATGGGATCCATGGGCCGGAACCCCGGGGCAGGGCACCGATGCCGTGCTAAATCAGAATGAGCCAAATCTGCTCTGGTCTGAAAATCGCGCAATTTACGCCCATATCAGCTATGACGTGGGTATCGGCACGATCACCTGGGTTCCCAATTATCGCGACTGGAAGTACCGCAATCATCAATCGCTCTCGGGTGCGTTCGGCTATGCGCCGGCGGTCAATGATCAAACCCATTCCCAGGAGTTGCGGCTGAGCTCCAATTCAGGATCTCCATTCGAGTGGGTTTTTGGCGTATACTACGCAAAGGAAACCGCGCAGGAGCAGAACTATTTCACGGCCGAGGGCATCCCTTCGGTTACGATTGACCGCCCAGGTTTTCGACCCATCGGCAATGTCTACTTCAAGAACGACATCTACGATCTGACCTACCGCTCGCAGTCGGTCTTCGGGCAGGTCACCGTGCCACTGACTGAAGGCTTCCGGATTTCCGCCGGCCTTCGTTACACCGACGACAAGAAAGTCCAGAGCGGCAACACCGGTATCGTCCTGCTCGATGACGAAGGTGATCCCTACGTGGAGTCGGTGGATGTATCCGGCGAACACAGTTCCAAGAAGCTGAACTATCGCGTGGGTGTCGAGTTCGACGTCAACCCGGACATCATGCTCTATGCGAATGTCAGCGACGGTTACAAGGCTGGCGGCGTGAACGGCGTTCCGCCAAATAGCGACTTCCCGCCAACATTCGGCCCGGAAGAGATCACTGCCTTTCAGGCGGGTTTCAAAAGCCGGTTGCTGAACAATCGCCTGCAGATCAATGCTGAAGGCTTCTACTACGATTACAGCGGCTACCAGACCAGCGGCTTTGACGTGACGGATGACGGCGTGTTGATCGGAGGCACGTTCAATTCACAAAAGGCGCGTCTCTATGGCGGTGAGGTCGAAACTGTCTTCGCCCCCACCGACAACGACACGCTGGGGCTGAACTTCACGTTCCTGGATGCCACCTACACCGAGTTCGACGTACCGGAGACGGGGGCGTTCTTCACTGGAACGAGGTTGCAGAATGCACCGGCCTTTACGGTGACGCTGGACTACCAGAGAACGTTCGACCTGGGTAACGGTGGCGAGATTGCGCTTCATGGCCAGGCTCGGCATGAAAGCGGGCAATGGGTGGACTATCGCCATACGCCCGGATCGTACCAGGAAGGCTTCTGGCGCGCACAGGCGGACATCACCTATAGTTCGCCGGATCGCCGGTGGAGCGCCACGGCATTCATCGACAACATCACGAATGATGATGCCCTGCTCGTCGCCAACGGAGGGCTTGGCCCTTACATGCTTGGGACCCCTTATCCCCCACGTACCTTTGGGGTGAAGTTCCGGGCGACCTACTGACAAGCAATGATGGGGAAGGGGTGGCCCGTGCGGGGACCACCCCTTCCTTATGGCTGACGGTGCCTGCCCTTCGCGAATTGGCGATCGGCGAGGCATCGCGATTTCCTGAAAAAATGGAAGACACGGCAGGATGGCAAGCGTTCCACGAAAGGCCGGGAAGGTGCTGGTGGCGAACGTGGACGATCACGATCTTCATGCTGGTATCACGGCGCTGGGACTGGAACTTCTGCTGTCCTCGACAGAAGAACAGTTCCTGGGAATGGTGCCGGGTGTCGATGCTGTCATCATGTCCGCCGCGCATCTCACCGGCGAATGCCGCCGCAGTATAAGCGAGAGTTCGCCAAACCTGCGGTGGCTCCATTTTCTGAACGCGGGTGTCGACACGATACAGCCCGGTGATTTCGGGGCCGGAGTAAGCATCACCTACTCTCCTGGCGCCGGTGCCACGACGGTGGCCGAGCACGGGCTGACTCTCATGCTTGCGCTATCCCGCGCGCTTCCCCTGGTGCTGCGGAAACAACATCACAGGTCCTGGGACTATGGCCTGGGGGGCAAGGCCCGCTCGCTTCAGGGGCGCAGGGTCACGGTCATCGGATTCGGCCACATAGGAAAGGCTCTGGCGCGCCTGTTGGAGCCTTTCGATATGGATGTGATTACTGTCACCCGGAGCGGAGGCCCGTATCAACTTGCCCGCGAGAACTGGCGGATGGATGAAGCCGATGCTTGCCTGCGAACGAGCGATTACATCGTGATTGCCGCTCCTTTGACGGAGCAGACAAAAGGGTACTTCGACGAGGCGCGCTTCGCCCAGGTCAAATCCGGGGCATTTCTGATAAACCTCTCTCGGGGAGGAATCGTGGATCTCGCGGCGCTACAGGCCGCGCTTGAGGATGGGCGGTTGGCAGGCGCTGCTCTCGATGTGACTGACCCCGAGCCGCTCCCGCCCGGTCACCCGATCTGGGGCGCGCCGAACCTGCTCATTTCACCGCACATGGCCGCGGGTGGCGCCAATGCGATCGATCGCCATCACCTGGCACGACTGACGGTCGAAAACTGCCGACGCTTCATTCAGGGGCAGCCCTTGTTGCATCAGGTCTTGCCGGCGGCGGGGTGACATGAGCATTGGCCCCGAAGGCATAAGGGAACTCGCGCGGAAACGGTTGCCTCATTTTCTGTTCGAATATGTCGATGGCGGTTCCTATGCCGAAACGACCTTGCGGCGGAACGAGAGTTCGCTCGCGGAAGTCCGCCTGACACAGCGCGTGCTGCGTGACGTTTCCGGCATCGATCCCACATGCAGCTTGCTCGGCAGGGACTGGCCTGTCCCGCTTGCCTTGGGGCCGGTGGGGCTGGCCGGGATGTTGGCGCGTCGAGGCGAAGTGCAGGCTGCTCATGCCGCGTCCAAGGCGGGGATCCCGTTTTGCCTTTCGACGGTCAGCGTGTGCGACATCGCCGAAGTCGCCCCGGCTGCAGGATCGGATTTCTGGTTTCAGCTCTACATGATCCGCGATCGCGCTTTCATGAAGGACTTGCTGGCCATAGCGCGGGAGCATTGTCACGCGCTTGTCCTCACCGTCGATATGCCGGTCGGTGCCACGCGTTACCGCGATTATCGCAGTGGTCTGTCGGGCAGGCAGGGGATCGCGACGCATGCCCGGCGCGCCCTGCAGGCTGCAATGCGGCCGTCATGGGCCTGGAATGTCGGGCTGCTTGGCAAGCCGCATTCACTGGGCAATCTCGTCCCTGTACTGGGAGGAAAAGCGGGGACGGGTGATTTCGCCGGATGGATTGCCCGGAATTTCGATCCGGCAGTAACCTGGCGGGATCTGGCCTTCGTTCGGGATCATTGGTCTGGACCGCTGCTGATCAAAGGCATCATGGACGCGGATGACGCCGATGCAGCGGTCGGGTTGCAGGCTGACGGGATCATCGTCTCAAATCACGGCGGGCGTCAGCTCGATGGGGTGTCGGCTTCATGCGAAATGCTTCCGAAGATAGCGGATCGTGTCCGCGGAAGAACGAAGATCATGATCGACGGCGGTGTCCGCAGCGGCCTCGATCTTTTCAAGATGCTCGCGCTGGGGGCTGACGCCGTCCTGCTTGGCCGGGCATGGGCGTATGCCCTGGCTGCCGGCGGCGGACGGGAAGTGGCGGCGCTGATTGCGCGGATGGCCGCGGAACTGGAAGCGGCCATGGCGATGACAGGCTGTCGGACCTTGGCCGATATCGACGGCCGGGTTCTGGAGAAACGGATCTAGGAACTCTCATCGGGCATCGGCCCTGCCGTTCAACCCGGTAGATATTCGATCGCTTCGGCCGCCTTGCCTGAAAGGATGAAGCCGATGGGGCGTTGGGCTTCTTCGGTCAGATGCCCGATCAGTCCGGCTGTCCGCGCGAGGATGGAAATCGCCTTGAGCGAGGGTAGCGGAAAACCGATATCGAGAAGGATCGCCGGGATCGCGCCATTGATGTTGGGCGGCAGCTTCCGGCCGATCACGTCCGGGAGTGCCGCTTCGACCGCATGGAGCGCATCGATGTAGGTGCCGGCCACTCCACGCTGGCGGGCGAGGTCGATCAGCAGGCGCGCGCGAGGATCGCTGTTGGCGTGCTGCGGATGGCCGAAGCCCGGAACAGGCTTTCGGTCTGCACGCGCCGCCTGGCAGGCGGCTGCCGCTGCTGCCGCAAGATCGCCTTCGGGCCCTTGTTTCCCGACTATGTCCGCCAGGAATTCTCCTGCCGCCTGGGCGCTGCCCAGCACGACCGATCCACAGCCGAGCAGGCCGGCCGCCACCGCTCCCTGGAATGCTTCCGGGGCTGCGGCATAGGTCATGCGCGCGGCCACCACGCTCGGCACCAGTCCGTGCTCGGCCAGGGAAACGAGCATGGCATTGGTGAAGAACAGCTGTTCTGCGTTGGGGCGCTTCCCTGTGACGAGCAGCCAGAAGTAACTGGTAAAATCAATCTGGCCTATCAGCTCGCCACACAGGTCTTCTCCCCGAACGGTAATGGATTCCGCATCGGAGGTGCAAATCGAAGTGAAAGGGTTGTCCTGCTTGCCGATCCGCATCCCGCGTAACTCCCACCAGAAAATTATTTCGTTGATCGAAATTGATTTCGTATATCGAAATAAGCTAGGTGTCAAAACTACATACGGAATGGAGAGGTTATGCTCGATCAACTGTCGGACATTCGCGTGATAGAGATGGGAACCTTCATCACCGGGCCTGCCGCGGCCATGCAACTCGCGGATCTGGGCGCCGATGTGATCAAGGTTGAGAGGCCGGAAACGGGAGATCCCTTTCGCGAGTTCAAGGGCGGGCTCTACAGCCCTCACTTCCAGACCTTTAACCGGAACAAACGCAGTGTCGCACTCGACACGCGCGATGACGCAGACCTCGCCGCTTTCGACGAGATGATCGCGGGGGCGGATGTATTCATCCAGAATTTCCGGCCTGGGATGGCGGAAAAGCTGAATGTCGGGCCGGAGCGGCTGCGTGCCATCAACCCTCGGCTGGTCTATTGCTCGATTTCGGGTTTCGGCAATTCCGGGCCGGAGCGCGACCGCCCTGCGTTCGACACCGTAGCCCAGGCCGCAACCGGGTTCCTGCGCCTGCTGCTGAACCCCGCCAAGCCATGCGTGGTTGGCCCTGCCATCGCTGACTCCGTCACCGGCATCTATGCGGCAATGGGTGTCCTGGCCGCTCTGCATAAACGCGAGCGGACAGGGCGGGGCGAACTCGTCGAGACGTCCATGCTGGAATCGATGTCCTACTTCAACTTGGACGACTTCACGCATTTCCTGTCCGCCAACCAGGTGATGACCTCGTTCAGCCGCCCGCATGTTTCGCAGTCTTACGTTTTCGAATGCGCCGATGGTCGAAGCATCGCGCTGCACATGTCATCTCCGCAGAAGTTCTGGGACAATCTCCTGCTGGCCATGGATCAACCGGAATTTGCCGGGGATCCGGCCTTCGCCGACCGGAACTCGCGGATCGCAAGCTACGAGGATATTGCCCGGAAGCTTCAACCGGTTTTCGGCGCCAGGCCATTGGCGCATTGGACGGACCGGTTTGCCGAGCATGAGGTGCCGCATCACGAAGTCAGCATGCCGGGCGATGTTTTGGCGAGCGAGCAGGTCCGGCATCTCGAGATGGAAGTCAGTGCCCCGGGGCCGTTCGGGAGAGAGTTCCGGACGATCCGCAACCCCCTCAGCTTCGATGGTGAGCGAATGGACCGGGTTTCTGCACCGCCTGTGCTGGGGCAGGACAATGAAATCCTCATCAGGCGCCGCGACAAAAATTGCTAGGTGGTGGTGTGGCCGCCTGTTTTGGCGCTAAGTGCGTCGAATCAGGGAGGCGCCCGCACGAGCATGACCGACACCATGGCCGAAAGCCGGAAAGATCCGGAATATCTGAGCACACTGGAGCGGGGCCTTGCCGTATTGCGCTGCTTCTCTGCCGATCGGCCGGAAATGACACTGAGCGAAGTCGCGCTCGCCGCCGGCCTCAGCCCAGCGGTCGCCCGGCGTTGCCTCAATACGCTTGCGCTTCTTGGCTATGTGGCGCGGGATGGCCGGCGGTTTCTGCTGAGGCCGAAGGTGCTCGAATTCAGCGATGCCTTCATGACCGCGGCCAATATCGAACAGGTGGTCACGCCTTTTCTGCAACATCTCCGCGACGAGAGCGGTGACAGCGCCTCGATGGCCGTCAGGTCAGGCGATGAAGTGATGTATATCGCGCATGTTTCCACCATGCGGGCAATCCGCCTCAGCGCGCATGCCGGAACCCGTTTCCCGATACATGCCACATCCCTTGGCAAGGCGATCCTGGCATTCTCGGGCGAGGAGGAGATCGCCGATTATCTCGATCAGGCTACGCTCACTGCCTTCACCGCGAATACGATAAGCTCCGGGTTCACTCTGAGGGAAACGCTCTCGCAAGTCTTGCAGGATGGCTATGCCAGCGCGATCGACGAACTCGATCATGGCATTCGTTCCTTGGCTGTCCCGATTTTCGATCGGGAGAAGAAGGTCATTGCCGCGATCAATTGCTCGACTGCCACAGGCCGGGCCACAGGCGACGATTTTGTCGCGAAGCGGGTGGCTCTTCTGCGCGAGGCCGCGGGGCAGATCGAGCGTTCCCTCCAGCGTTCGCCCACCCTTTTGCGTGCTCTGGTCGGATAGATATTTTCGAATATCGAAAAATAATTCGATTATTGCATTTTCTATTCTCTCGACCTAGTCTGGTAAATCAAGTGCGCAGACACTAGCCAGAGAGAGAATCCGCTCATGAAAAGCCCCGCTACCAGGCTGCATCACACAGCATTCACCACCAAGGACATGGAAAAAACCCGGGCGTTCTATGAAGACGTTCTCGGCTTCCCGCTTGTGGCGACCTGGGCGGAACGGGATGAGCTGTTTGGCAAGGAGCGTGTCTATTGCCACTGCTTTTTCGGGTTGAGGGATGGCAGTGCGCTTGCCTTCTTCCAGTTTGCGGACCCGGAGGACCAGGCTCTGTTCGATCCCAATCGGCCCGCATCGCCTTTTCATCACATTGCACTGCAGGTCGATCTGGAAGAGCAGCAGGAGCTTGAAAAGCGGATCGCGGATGCGGGGATCGAAGCCCCGCAAACTTATGTGCTGGAGCATGGCTATTGCCGCTCGGTCTATGTCACCGATCCCAATGGCATGATCCTGGAGTTCACGAATGATGAGCCAGCGGCACTCCAGATGGCTGATGGATTGCGGCAGAATGCGCATGGCGTTCTTCGGAACTGGCTGGCGGGCGACCACACCTCCACCAATATGTTCCGTTGAGCCTGTAATGTGATCCGCTCAGGCCCGCTTACGCCTCGTCTGCTCGAGGTGGTTGATGGGCAGTTACCAGTTTTCGAAAGCGGTTCGGGCGGGCCGTTGCTCGTGTTCATTCATGGGTGGACGCTGGATCACCGCGTCTGGCGCCCACAGCATGCGGGCCTGTCCGGCTCCGCCCGGATAATATCCTTCGATCGTCGCGGTTTTGGGAAGTCGACTGCGCCTGCGGGATTGTCGCGGGAGCCAGGCGACATCGGGCTTATCCTTGATGCGGCGGGTGGTCAGCGCGCCTGGCTGATCGGCCAATCCCAAGGATGCAGAGTGGCCGCCGCATTCGCCTGTTCCAATCCGGACCAGGTTGCCGGATTGATCCTGCAGGGTGCGCCGCCGCTTCTTGCAGGATCAAACGATGCTGCCGCTGAAATTCCATATGCGGCATTGCGAAGCCTGGCGGCGCGACAGGATCTTGAACGGCTTCGCGGCGATTGGTTGGCGCATTCCCTGATGCAATCTCCCCTGCCAAACGTGCGGACAGAACTGGAGAGGATGGTCGCCGGTTACGACGGTAAGGATCTGCTGGCAGCAGACGCCGGCCTGGAATTCAGCAGGGATATCATCACCGCATTGGAATGCCCGATCCTATGGGTGACAGGCGCGGCGGAAATCACGGCGCGTCGAACCAGCGCCCGGGATATAGTGCGATCCGCTGCCGATGGGCATCTTTGCGAACTTCCCGATGCGGGGCATTTCTGCAATCTCGAACAGCCCGTCGCGTTCAACGAAGCGATCCGAAACTTCGTCAAAGATCACTCATGATGCAGGACTCCGGGCGTGGCGTGCCGCATTCTCGATGAGGGCGCCAGGCGCCTGCAGCGCTGTTTCCTCCCCTCGGAAAACATGAGATCGGACAGGTAGCCCGTTATTGAAGCGCAAGTGTGCCTGCCCGGTGTGTGCGACACGACCGCAAGGAGGCAATTGACATCACGGCGCGTCGTCCCCAACTTGAACGCATGAGCGAAGGGCTGCCCTACAGGCGATATTGCAATCACTCGGGGCAGCTGGCCGCACGCGGTTAGCCCGGGCTTCTTCACGCCAGGAGTAAGCCCGGGTCGATTTTATCGCATGTCCGCGCCCAGGCAGCGCGCATTCCGAAGCTTCTGGATTCCCCCGATGAAAAACCGCTCGAAGCGTCCCCCGCTTCATTTGCTTGCCAGCGAGGCTGAGCTTATCGCCAATCTCGCCGTTGAGATCGAAGATCAAAACTCGTCTGTCGCCGCCTTGTTGCTTGAGGAAATCGAGCGAGCGCGTCTGCATGTTGACGGCCGGCTTCCGAAGAACGTCGTGTCGATGAACAGCACAGTTACGTTCGTTGATGAACGCAGCGAGCAGCGCAGAACCGTGCAAGTCGTTTATCCCCGCGAGGCTGACATCGCCGCCGGGCGGATTTCCATCCTGACACCGGTTGGCGCCGGATTGATCGGAGTTACCGAAGGAAAAACAATCTCGTGGCCTGACCGCGAGGGCCGGGAGCGGCCGCTCCGCATCGAGAGCGTGGTGCAGCCCGGTCCCTAATTCTGAGTGATAAAAAACATAGCAGGGGAACCAGAGTGTTTGACGTGAAGCTCCAGGCGATACTGGACGATGTGCTGCGGCGTAATTCCGGGGAAGCCGAGTTCTTGCAGGCGGTGCGCGAAGTGCTGGAAAGCCTTGGCAGGGTTATCGCCAAGCATCCCGAATATGCCGATCATGCCCTGATCGAACGGATTTGCGAGCCTGAGCGGCAAATCATCTTCCGGGTTCCATGGACGGACGATCAGGGACAGGTGCAGATCAATCGGGGGTTCCGCGTCCAGTTCAACTCCGCGCTTGGTCCCTACAAGGGCGGGCTGCGTTTCCATCCGTCGGTCAATGTCGGGATCATCAAGTTCCTCGGATTTGAACAGATCTTCAAGAACGCCCTTACCGGCCTGCCCATCGGCGGCGGCAAGGGTGGTTCGGATTTCAATCCGAGAGGCCGTTCGGACGCGGAGATCATGCGATTCTGCCAGTCATTCATGACCGAGCTTTATCGCCACCTGGGCGAATACACCGACGTTCCGGCGGGCGATATCGGTGTGGGTCCGAGGGAGATCGGCTATCTCTTCGGCCAGTACAAGCGGCTGACCAATCGCTATGAGGCTGGCGTGCTCACGGGCAAAGGGCTGGTTTATGGCGGTTCGCGCGCGCGGCGCGAAGCCACCGGCTATGGCGCGGTCTATTTCGTGGACCGGATGCTGGCGACGCGGGGCACAAGCTTCGACGGCAAGCGTGCGGTCGTGTCGGGATCCGGCAACGTTGCGATCTATACGATCGAGAAGATACAGGAGTTTGGCGGAAAGATTGTCGCCTGCTCGGATTCCAACGGCTTCATCGTGGATGAAGATGGCATCGACCTGGAACTGGTGAAGGAAATCAAGGAACTGCGCCGCGGGCGCATTTCCGAATATGCCGACATGAAGAGCGGCAGCCGCTACGTCGAGAAGGGTTCGATCTGGGATGTCCCCTGCGATGTGGCGATGCCTTCCGCGACGCAGAACGAACTTACCGGAAAGGATGCCGCAACGCTGATCAAGAACGGAGTGCTGGCAGTCGGCGAGGGGGCTAACATGCCTTCCACGCCGGAAGCAGTGCGGGCGTTCCAGCAGTCGCGTATCCTTTTCGGACCGGGCAAGGCGGCCAATGCAGGGGGCGTGGCCACCTCAGCGCTTGAAATGCAGCAGAACGCATCGCGTGACAGCTGGACCTTCGAAAAAACCGAAGAACGGCTGGCGGGCATCATGCGGGACATCCATGACCGATGCGCCGCGACCGCCGACGAATACGGGGTGCCCGGAGATTATGTGCTGGGCGCCAACGTGGCCGGTTTCGTGCGGGTTGCCGAAGCGATGCAATCCTTCGGGGTGATCTGAGGGTTGGCAACATCCGGCAGGACGATCCACCCATCGGGAGCGGATCGTCCTGCCGGTTCAGCCAGCGTGCACAACGGACTGCTCCCCTCTGTAGCCGTGGGCTGGCCGATCCCCGATCAGCAGGCATTCGCCCGTTTCGCGCCGATCAGCACGAAGCACATCGTCGTGACCCTGTCGGACCTGTTGCGCCAGGCATGGCGTGTGCCGTTCTGAATGGCGATATCACCCTGCCGCAGGTGCCGGGTTGCGCCGTCATCGAGTTCCAGCCAGATTTCGTTCTCCAGAACGATATCGTAATCGACACTCTCGGTCCGGTGCATTCCGGGGTCTTCGCTTTCGAACTGATCGGCCAGCGAGTTGAGATGGAAGCCCTGCTCCTGGTCCAGCCTGGCCGGATCGAAGCGTGGATCGGCAAAGACGCTGTCGGGGGGAAAGCGCACGATCATCAGCCGCGTCTCGCCCGCACCGGGAAGGATATCGCGCCCCGGCGGGGCAGGTTCATGGTCGATCATAACGGGCAGGCCGGGCGTTGCGGCGGTTGCCCAGATGACGGAGGTCATGAAACCGGGCCACCCGTCGTAATGATGGCAGTTCGGCGGTGGTCCATCGCTGAGAAAGACGGATTTGCCGTCTCGAATGCCGGTCACCACACGGCGGGGAGGCGGGCTGGCGCTCATTGCGGCGTCACCATGTAGCTGGTGAAGCCGCCGTCGCCGGTGCCGACGCCGTTGATGGCCTCGTTCACCTGTTCAAGCGAATGCCTGCGCTGTTCGAAGCCGGTTATGTCGACAATGCGGGTGCGCATCATCTCGACCATCTCGTATCCTTCGGCGGTGGTGAACCAGACCGATCCGATCAGGCTGATCTGGTCATCCATCAGCCACTTCACATCGAAGGAGATGTCGCCGGCGGTTCCGCCGATATTGACGATCCGCCCGCCGCGCCTGACAGAATGCATCGCATCCTTCATGACATCGAGCGAAGCGACGGCGCCCAGAGTGTCGAGCATGTAATCGGTGCCGCGGCCATTGGTAAGCGAATGAACCCAGGGGCGGATTTCGCCGTCCAGAGTGGAAAAGACGGAGACCCGGCGGGGATCCAACTGCCTCACCCGTTCCAGCAACTCACGGTTCCGCGCGGTCACGAGAATCTGCGTGGCGCCCATGGCGAGCGCGAAGAGCACCGCGCCGATCCCCAGCGTGCCTGTGCCACCATTGATGAGGACGGAATGGCCCCCCAAGTGGCCCGCTTTCTTGAGCGCGGAATAGGCGGTGCCGAGATAGCCCAGTCGCGATGCATCTTCGAAGGAGACGTTATCGGGCAGCTTGACCAGCGAATAGGCCGGGGCGAGCATGAACTCGCCGAAGCCGCCATGGGGATACTGATCGTAGAGGATCTGGGATTCCTGCTGGAAGCCGAAATACCCGTTGAACGTCATGTAGCCGCATTCGGTCCGCTTGCCTTCGAGACAGGGCGGGCAGGTGCCGCAGCTGCGCACCGGGCTGACATAGACCCGATCACCCGGCGCGATGCCGATCACGTTTTCGCCCACTTCGGTGACCGTTCCGGCGGGATCGAGCCCGAATATGGCGGGGAGGGCGGGCTGGGGCAGATGCGGGCACCAGATGGGCCAGTTCTTCAACACGTTGCCCAGGTTCGGCACCATGCCGCAGGTCGCCACTTCGACCACCACGTTGCTGCCGGCCGCGCGTGGCTTCGGCACTGTGTCGATCTGCATGGCTCCGCCAACTTCATGCATACGGGCGGCACGCATCATTTCCACCATCTTGGAACTCTCCCTTGTCGGCGCCCTTGACCGTCGCCATTCATTTCGAATACCAGCAAGTATTCGAAAATCAAGCGGCGCGGAAATGCGCTTCGGGGAGAAGGTCAATGGAAAGGACGCGCTTCAGGCTCGTCGGTGCGGCGCAGGGGTTCAACTGGCTGCCGATATTCGTGGCGATAGAGAGGGGCATGTTCGCCGAGGCCGGGCTGGAGGTCGAACTCCAGAAACTGGGCGGGGTCGACAAGGCGACGAAGGCGGTGCTGGATGAAGAGGCGGAACTGGCCATCACCCCGCCGGAAGGCGCCGTGAGCGATTACGTTGCGGGTGGGCAATTGCGCATGGTGGCGTCCAATTCCAACCGCTTGCCGATGTCGCTGGTGGCGCGCCCCGAAATCAAGTCTCTGGCCGATCTGCGCGGCGGCAGGATCGGCACGTCGTCGCTGACCGAAGGGACCGCGATCTACACCCGGATCATGCTCGCGGAGGCAGGGCTGGCCTATCCCGCCGACTACAGCTTCGAACTGGCGGGAATACACACGACCCGGTGGGAAGCCCTGCAGAAAGGCGAGATCGAGGCCGCCCCGCAGCCCGCACCGTGGAACTTCATGGCGCAGGATGCCGGATATAATCTGCTGGGCGAAATCCCGGACTACATTCCCGAAATCGTATTTGCGGGCATCATCGGCAAGAAGGAATGGCTGGATGCCAATCCGGGGGTCATCGCCCCGTTCCTGCGCGTGCTGGATCTTGCCTATGCCTATGCGAACGATCCTGCGAACGAGGCGGAATGTGCCGCCATCTTCCAGTCCATCACAACCCGTGACGATCCTTCGCTCGCGCATCGCGGCTATGTCTACATGCGGGACATGGGCATGTGGCCGCAGCACATGGAAGTCACGGCAAAGGCGCTCGAAACCACGATCGACCTGATGATCCGCGCAGGCCTGCTGGACGAGGCAAGGCGGGCCGAGGCAGCGGGTGTGTTCGCGCCGGAGTATCTGCGGGAAGCGCTGTCATGACGGAACTCGACCCCCAGGCCATGCTGCGTATTCTCTGCGGGGCCTGGCTGATCCCGCACGCGGTGCTGAAAGTGAAGAACGCGCAACTGGCGCAACAGACCTTCGCCAATGTCGGGCTGAGGCCGGGGAAGCTGTTCCTTGCGATTACGGTGCTGGTTGAACTCGTGGCGGCGGCGGGCCTGATCCTGGGCATATACCCCCGTGTTTCGGCGGCGTTGGCGGTGTTCGTGCTGGCCGGTGCGAGCTATGCCGTGCTGCGCATGCATGGCTGGAATTGGCGCTGGAACAAGAGTGGCCCCGAATATATGGTCTTCTGGTCGCTCGCCTGTGTATTGGCCGTGATTTAGGAGACTGTCTTGGCCAGATTGACGCGTGAGGAAAGCCAGGCCCGCACCCGCGCGAAGTTGCTGGAATGTGCCCCTCGCGTAGTGGCGAGGGAAGGGTATGAAGGGGCGTCGATCGACAAGATCGCCGAAGCGGCCGGCTTCAGCAAGGGCGCCTTCTATTCCAACTTCGCGAGCAAGGAAGACTTCTTCCTCGAACTGCTGGGCCGGCATGCGGGGCAGGACGTGGTCGAGATCGCGCGCCTGCTGGATGGCGTTGCCGAACCGGCGCAGATCATCGACCGGATATGCGACTGGGCGGAACAGCGTTCCGCCGATCCGGTCTGGGGGCTGCTCGCGCTCGAACTGTTTCGCAGGGCACGGCGGGAAGCGACCTTCGGTTCCCGCCATTCCAGCCTGTTCCGCGACCAGTGGCGCGGCGTGGGCGAATTGCTGATGCCTGTCGCGACGGGCAGCGCTGCGGTTGATCCGGAACTGCTGGGCGCCATGGTGCTGGAACTCACCTATGGCGCCGCGTCGGGTTTCAATGCCGGCAATGGGCCGGGAGTGGGCGATCTCGTCCGCCTGGCGCTCGAGTCCGTCCACAGGGCACACGGCCGGCCATAGTTCAGCCTGTCGGCGCCTTCGTCGCCAGTGCTGCTGCGATACCCGGCCGGGCCTTCATCCGCTCCACCCAGTCCAGCAGGCGCGGGCAATTTTCGGTGTTCCCGATGGCGGGGAACATCGCTTCCAGCGCGCCGCCGCAATAGGCGAAGAAATTGATGTCGGCGAGGCTAAAGAAATCGCCGATCAGCCAGGGCCCATCGGCCAGCGCGGCTTCCACCCGGGCAACCGCTTCCGCGACCTGAGCCGTACATTCGTCGAGCTTTTCCTGCGGGAAGCCAGCACGCGCCGTCCGCCATTTCTCCTGTTGTTGTTTCAGCGGGATACGCGCGACGAGCTTTTCGAAGTCTTCATCGGAATGGCCGCGAGCGATTGCCCCTGCGCCGACCTGCCAACCATGGATAGACACGGCCTGCATCACGTAATCGTCGATATATTTGTTCCACTGTCGCATCCGCGCCGCCTCCAGCGCGTCTGCAGGTCGAAGGGGAGGCGTATCGGGAAAGGCATCTTCCAGATACTCGTTGATCACGCTCGTATGCGTGATCACGACACCGTCATGCACCAGTGCGGGCACCTGTCCCTCTGGATTGACGGCCAGATATTCCGGGCTGTGCTGCTGGAACGTGTGCAGATCGATCCAGCGGCTGTCGAACGGAATGCCCTTTTCGTGGAGAGCCATCAGCACCTTGCCGCCATTGGCCACAGGCACGAAGTGATACAGTGTGATCATCGCCATCATCCCCACCGCGCATGTTCGGGGCCGGGCAGGAAGGCCGGCTCGCATTCCGCAAGCACGCCGGCCACCGCGGGCCGCTTCGCAACTTTCCCGTGCCATTCCCGCACCGCCGCCGACGGTTGGGCAGCAAGGGCATCCAGCTTCGCGGAAAGGAACGGTTCGACCAGTACGAAAGCGGCGGCATCGGCCAGTGTGAATGTGCCCCCCAACAGCCATTCGCCGCTGCTTTCCGCCAGAGTGCGATCGAGCCGGTCGAATAGAAGTCCGATCTTGCGATGCGATTCCGCGATTACAGCTTCATCGGCGGGATTGGTTAGGGCCGTTTGCCATGCATCGCGTCGCTCTGCCGTGATGGTGCCGGCGTTCGCGAAGCCATCGGGGATGTCCGCCGGCCACTCCCTTCCACCAAACCGGTCGGCTACGCCCAGAGAGGATACGGAGGGCAGGGCACGTTCGCCGAAGAAGCGCGCAAGCGCCTGCACCTGCCACTGGCCATAGGGAGCTGCGGGCTTGAGCGCGGGCTGCGGATGCCTGTCGTCCAGATATTCGAGAATGAAATAGCTGTCCGATATGGCAGTGCCATCAGCCACGAGGATCGGAAACTCGCCTTCAAGCGTGTTGAGCGGTTCAAGCTGGCTGGCGAAGGGCTTCAGTGCATCCGCGCTGGCCTGCCAGTCATGTTCGACTACGTCGAACTGCAGGCCCTTTTCCCGAAGCACGATCGCCACGGCGATGGCGGGCGGCGTCCACCCATTGATATGCAAGCTGTACATGAGTTCGAAACTTTCCTGGAACGGGCCGTCAGGCCAACTGGCGGTTGGCTTCCGCCTCGATGTCGATGTGCATGCCGCCTTTGGAATGTTCCCAGGTCCGGCGGATCGACGGCCGTTGATACATGCGCCGGAGCCAGCCCATCGTGGCCGGAGTGCGCTCCAGGCTGACCGAGGGAAGCTGCATCGTGTCTGCCATGTGCGGCAGGATGTAGACCAGGTTGAAGGCGTTGACGTCCGCAAGGCTGAACTCGTCGCCGGCGATCCACTCGTTCTGTTCGAGATTCCTTTCGAACAGCAGGGATGCATTCGCCACGCGGCGGCGGCTCTCGGCCAGTTCCTCCTGGGTGAACAGGCCGTAAATGGCCTTGCGCCAGGCAACGCGCCGCTCCTCCAGCGGGATCGCCTCGATCCTTGCCTTCAGTTCCTCGGGGTCCTTCTTGCGCACGGCGGGGCCGGTGAAGATGTCCCACGCCACCATGCTGGCGGAGGGACCGTAATACTGGTCGCAATATTTCATCCACCAGCGCATCTTCCAGCGCTTGCCGGGATCTTCGGGGCGCAGGCTGGGGCCGTCGAAGCGTGCATCGACATATTCCATGATCGCGGTGGATTCATTCAGCAGATGCCCTTCATGGACCATCGCCGGGATCGTTCCCATCGGGTTGACCGCGAGATATTCGGGCTTGTGCTGATCGAATTCCAGCATATCGATATAGACGCTGTCGTAAGAGACGCCCTTTTCCTCCAGCGCCAGCATCGGCTTGCCGGAATTGGCGTTGGGCTCCCAATGATAAAGAACAGGCTTTTCAGTCATAATCACTCGTACCAGTAGCTGATGGTTCGCATCTCGATGCTCGCGCGGGGCTCTGCATCGGCGGGGGCGGAAGGATCTTCGAAAGCGGTGTGCGGGACGAACCACGGGCGTGAACGGTTTGTATCGTAGCGCTTGAAAACCAGCACTTCGTCTTGCGTCATGTCGGAGAAGAAGACCCAGCGATGAGCGGGGTTGTAGCGGAAGATCATGGCTTCGAAGGTCCAGCCGACATTGCCTTGCTCGTCATCGAAGGCGGCTTCCGCCCTGATGATGTCGCTGGGCAGCACGCTGCGGAAATCGCACAGGGCCAGCGGCAGGTCCTGCGGTGGGCGAGAGAACGTGCGCCAGATATTGTGATGTTCGCAGCGCACGATCTTGCCATTGGGGCGCGGGTTGTACTGCGCCGTGAACTCTTCTGAGGTGGTCTCGTAGGTGTCGCTGTGGATCAGGCGTGCGGTCTTGCTGTGCGCCGCGCGATCATGGGCATCGGCCCGTTCGCCGAAACGCAGTGCAGGAGGTCCGGCAACAACCACTTCGTCCGCACCGGTGATCCGGGCGATGAAGGAGGTGATCTCCTGCGGGTGCACCGCCATGACGTGATCGAGCGCGCGGAAATCGTCCACCGCGCTGGGCATCTGCATCAGTGCGAAGCCTTCCCGGTCAAGGCTGGGCTGTTCAGCCAGAGTCCGCCCGTCGAGCATGGCCACGCTGCGCGGATCGTAGCGGAATGTGTCGAGTGAACTGTCCCTGGCGTGGAAACGGTTCACTGCGCCGCTGTCGACCGCATAGTTGATATGCCCTTCGACACTGCGGATCCGCTCCAGTGTGTCGGTTGTTGTACCCATCGCAGTATCTCCCCTGCGGCTCAGTCGAAAAAGGCCATGCCGCGGAATTCGATGCTTTCGCGCTGGATGGAATGCGGATCGGCCGTGTTGTGGAAGGCCGAATGGGCGCAGCGCCAGGCGCGCGAATGGTCTGAATCGTGGAATTTCAGGAACAGGACGTCGTCCGGCGTCATCCGGGAAAAATACCACCACTCATGGTCCGGGTTGTGGTGGAAGATGAAGGCGGCGGGGAATGTCTCCTCTCCCTCGATCGGGTCGAACCACTTTTCCTGCGGTGGAATTTCGTCGCACCAGACCAGGACGTTGCGTTCACCTTCGTTGGGATCGAGTGAGCGGAAGTCGCACACGGCCAGGGGCCAGTCATGCGGAGGCGGTGTCAGCGGACGCCAGAAGCTGAAGGCCACGAAGCGGCTGAAGGGCGGAGCATCGGGGTGATGTTCGCGATAGAGATCGGCCGCATAGGCACGGGCTGCGCTGGTCTCGAAATCGACATGGGCCTCGCTGGCATGCGGTTTCATGTCGCGTTCCACCGTGTTGCCGGTGGTGCGCAGCGCGTGGCCAAGGTTGACCATCCGGTCCGCACCCAGGAACTGGCGCACCACTTCGAGTTGCGCGGGCTCGTAATCACGCTGGATCGCGGGAATGTCGTTCCAGTTCGTGAAAGCGGTGGGCGAATGCAGGAACTGGAAGCCGTGAATGTCCAGATCGAACTGCCCTTCCAGCCCGCTGCCGTCCCGCATGGTTACGGGATACTCGCTGTAGGTGCTGGTGTTCACATCCTCGTGCGGTGCGCAGAAGCGGCGGTTTATCTTCGAATTGGCCTGAAGATAGCCGATCTGCGCATCGACGCGGCGGGCCTCTGCCAAGGCAGGATCGGGCATGGTTCTCTCCGGAAAAATCGTTCTATTCTGTGCGCAGGATAATGAGTTGGGCCTCCAAGGGAATTGCGTAGTGCAAGGGGTTCGCGACCGGACAAGTCGCCCGCTCCGTAACAGGCAAGCCTCGGCCCCCGTTCTCGCCGAAACGATGATCGGGACACTTCAAAGGATCAGGGGGCGCCAATGGAATCGCGGAAAACCGAGCTTGAGAACATTGCGCAGCTTTATCGCCGGGCCTACCTCGCCCATGATCCCTTGCTCGCGCCTTTTGCCGCCGAAATCCGATTCAGCGAGAACAATGTAGAAATGCCGTTTCCCGATGGAACATGGGACACGGTCAGCCGCGAACATGGTGAGGCGCTGGTCCTGTCCGACCCGGACAGGGCGGCGGCGGCGCTGTTCATGGTGGTCTTCCAGCTCGACACACCGTCATTCCTGGCGGTGAGGCTCAAGGTCGAAGGTGGAAAGATCGTCGAGGCGGAGCACATACTGTCGACTAGGCGCAATGTTTCCACCCCGCCCGAGCCATTCGGCGAGGCCAATGACTTCGCGCGCGATCCCGAGATGCTTGCCGAAGTGCCTGCCGGCGAGAAGATGCCGCGCGATGCGATGATCCGGTTGGCCGACGCCTATTTCCAGACGCTGGAGAACAACAATGGCGAGCTGCGCGGCGGCATCAGGTTCTCACCTGGTTGCGTGCGGCACGAGAATGGCCTGAAGCGGGGCGGGGTCGAACAGGACTTTCTGCTTGGACCATACCGGGCCAACGACCGCGTGCGTGATCGCGATTTCGTGCTGGTGGACGAAGACCGCTCCATCGTGATGGCGCGAGGTTTCATCGATCACAAGGGCGTGGTTGATGAGTTTGTGCTGACGGACGGAACCCCATCGCGCTCCATTTTCAGGGAGCCGCACACATGGGCGCTGCTCGAACTCTTCAAGATCCGCGCCGGCGCGATCGTTGCGGTCGAGGCAGTGTTCTACGGCGCACCCTATTACCAGCGCTCTCCATGGACCGTCGGCGTGAATTGAACTGCTGCTTGGTCCCCGCTTCGAATTCTGTATACTGACCGGTATTCGTATCGATCCGAACACGGGGTCGAACGTGTGGAGACGATATTGTGCCTGAAGTTCATGAATCCTCGACAGTCGGAATCCCTCCCGGGCACAGGCTCGATTTCTGGCGCGACGGCGCGCGCAATATTGGCGGATTGCTCCATTCGACGGAAGAGGGAGACAAGTTCGAAGGCAGTGCAAAGCTTTCGGTTCTGGAAAATCTCAAGATCGGCCGCTTCGAAGTCAGTGCCAACGAAGCGCGGTGGACCCACGAACTGATCCGCCAGGCACCTGATCCATTTCTCCGTTTCGTGATGCAATGCACGGGCAGCGCGGAGATCGAGCAGGGGGATGCGCGCTTCGTGCTGCAGCCGGGGCAGTGGACACTGCTGAATGCCTCCCGCCCGCATTCCATCCGGGCGCGGGAAAAGATCGAGGAACTGGTGGTCATCGTCCCGCGCTCGGCAATTTCGCCACGGCTGTTCGATGCGACCTCGCACCACGCTTGCGCCTACAATGCCGAGCGCGGGATCGGGCGGCTGCTGTTCGATTTCGCTCGCTCGGTGCTGGACGATCTCGGGCCGGTGGGGGGCAAGGCGGATGAATATCTGGCCGGTGCCGGGATGGAACTGGTGAAAGCCCTGCTACAGGAGCGGTTCGACGGCCGCACCGTTTCCACCTGCCGCCAGATCAGGCTGGAGAGGATCCGGGCTTTCATCGACCGCAATCTCAGCGATCCGGGGTTGTCGGTACAGACCGTTGCCGATGCCATGGGCTGTTCGAAGCGCTACGTGCATGCCCTGTTCGCGGGAGAGCAGAGCGTGCACAGCCTGATCTGGGATACGAGACTGGAAAAAGCCGCGCGCGATCTGACCCGCAAGGAGATGCTCAATACCAGCATCACCACGATTGCGCTGTCTCATGGGTTCAGCTGCCCCGCGCATTTCAGCCGGCTGTTCAAGGCGCGTCATGGGATGCCGCCCCGGGAGTATCGACACAGAGCGCTGGATAGCTGACGCGGCAGGCCCGCGTCAGACAGCTTCGTAATAGACAAGCTGCCTGCCGCGGCCGCCATCGGTTTCCTTTACGGTGCCGATGAACATGCTTTCGTTCAGCCAAGCATGCGGCCCCTGCCTATCGGCATCGAAAGTGGCCTGGAAACGGGCATAGCCATCTGCGCGGACGTAGCCGGTGAGCTGGGTATAAAGCCACTCGCCATTCTGGGCGATCAGCATCATCCGGGTGAACAGTTCGGCCGTGCCATCCGGGCGAACAACGCCGAATTCTCCGCCGCCCCGGGGGTAGACCCGGCCCGACAGGCGCGGCCCGGCGATGGTCCCGCCCGTCACCGCCTGATGGATGCGCTGCCCGTGGACGGTCGCTTCGAGAACCCGCTCCTCAAGCTCGACTTCGATGACGAAGGAGGCGACGAGTTCCACCTCCCCCAGGTCGTTGCGGGTGGAAATCTGCGGAGCATCGAAATGGCGGATCATCACAGGACCTCGTAATAAGTGAAGAGCGTATGATCGGGGCCGGAATGCCTCTGGGCGTGGCCGATGATGATCGTGCGGCCGAGCCAGTCGTGCGGGCCGACCGGCGCGTCAAACAGCGGGGCGGGGCGTACCCGCATGGGAACGGGCGTATTTGCGGCGTCGGCAAAGCTCTGCCGGGGCAGCTCGCCCGGTGTACGGGGTGCTCCGGCGGTCCAGAAGGTGCCACCGTCGAGCCGCTTCATGAAGCCGCGCTGCATCACATAGATCAGCGCGCCATCCTCTGCTTCGATCGCATAGGAGGCATCGAGGCCGGTCACCGTGCCGTAGTCTGCTCCGCTATATGGGACTACGCGGCCATTGAGGCGCGGCCCCCAGACTTCGCCGCCCATCGGCGGCACGAAGGCGCGCTGGCTGGGGGAATCGATGATGACGCGTTCCTCGAAGAACAGGCTCACCGAGAAGGCATAGCGGATCGAAAGGCCATCCGGTTTGTCGAGGCCGGGAAATTCGATGGTTTCTGCGGTGCTTGCCATGTCGCTGTCTTTCAAGGGGTTGCCCAGTTTGCGGCGTCAGGGATGGGATTGGCGGCCATCGCGGGCGACTTGCCCAACGTCATCACTTCCTGCTGGTCACCGAAGGGCCTCCAGGCTGGAAGACGGCTTCCGGGGGGATTGGGATCGCCGGTGGCGGCGAAGTGCACCCAGGCGTCCCGCATACGCTGGCCCAGTGACTGCGCTTCCGCTGCATTGTCGACGAACGGGCCGGGTTGTTTGAAAACATAGGATGTTTCGGAGGAGTGGATCGCGCCCAACCGTCCATCCAGCGCGGGGCTGGGATGGTCGAAGCGATACACATAGGACGGTGCTCCGCCGAGTGCCCGCTTGCGATCCGCCTGGAGCAGAACCGCTGCGCCGATCGACCAGTCCGAAAAGGCGCGGAGATAGAGCTTCGCGGCAGTCGCATCTGGGTAGGCGGTGCGATAGGCAGCGGCAATGGCTTCGCTTCGATCCCCGGCAAGTGGCCTCAGTCGGGACATCAGTTCGCTGTCCGGCAGATCGAGCACATCCATGTCATTGCCCGCGAAGAAGGACATGTCTTCGCGATTCCAGCCCAGCAGCATGGGAATGTCGCGCGTAAGCGGTGCGGCATCGGAAGCGAACGGATGGTGCGGCAACAGGTCGGGATCGATCACAGGTGCGAAACTGGTCAGATGCGTAAACCGCTGGGCCGGATTGCGGAGGCGTAGCCGGTGATAGGCAACGAGTAGCTCATCCGCCGGTATTGTCCGCAAGGTATTCGCTTCACCAGCTTTCAGGCCCAGTTCCCCGAGCAATTGGCTTGTGATCTCGCTCGCATCGTCGCGTTCCATCAGGCGCAGGCAGGGGCCACTCTGCGCGCCCGCGCGATGCAGCAGATGGTTGCCCGCAGGCGATGCCATCAGCCATGCCGTTTTCATTCCGCCGCCCGATGCACCGAAGACCATTACGCGCGCTGGGTCGCCGCCGAAGGCATGGATATTGCGCCGTACCCATTCCAGTGCCGCCACGATATCGAGTTGCCCGGCATTTCCCGAATGGCGAAAGCCGTCTGCCACATCATCCAGATGGCAATAGCCGAACAGGTTGAGCCGGTGGTTCAGGCTGACGACAACGACATCTCCCCGTGCCGCCAGGGCCGCCCCGTTTCCGCTGGCTCCGGAGCCGAGCATGAAGAAGCCCGGATGAAGCCAGACCATGACCGGTCGGGGAACATCGGGCGAAAGATTGGCCGTCCATACGTTGAGGAGCTGGCAATCCTCGCTCTCCACAGGAGCGGGTGGCTGCATTGTGCCGGGCGGCGGAGCGAGGCGTTCGAGGATTATGCCGTAGCCAGGGGCGCCTCGGTCAGGATTGCTTTGTAGGGCTATCGGCCCGAATTGCGTGGCATCTTCTATCCCGCTCCACGGATCGGCGGAGGCCGGAGCCTCGAATCTTTCGGCCTTCGCGTAGCGGATGCCCAGAAAAGCGTGGCATTGGCCCAGCGTCACGCCGCGCAGCTTGCCCTCACAAGTCTCGACAACAGGATCAGATGCGGGCATCGGCACCTCGCTTGAGCAGGGTGAGCATGGGGATGACCAGCAGGCCGAGGACGATCATGGGCGCGGCCGCCCAGGCCAGCGCTCCACCAAGGCCCAGGCCCGACGTCAGGATCAGCGCACCGGCGGCAGGGGCCAGCATTCCACCGATGCGGCCCATGCCCGCAGCCCAGCCCGAGCCGGTTGCCCGGATTTCGATGGGGTAGGTGCGGATCAGCAGCAGGTTGATTCCGGCAATGCTGGCCGACTGGAAAAAGCTCCACACGACAAAGGCCAGCGAGAAGTTGAGGCTCCCGAAGGGAACGACGGCCAGCAGCAGCAGGCCCAGCCCGTTGCCCAGATGCATGGCAGCGGTGACCAGTGCTGGGCTTGCGCGGTCCTGGAGCCAACCGACTGCCAGAGTGCCGATGGACCCGCCGATTACGGACAGCATTGCGACCACCGCGAATTGCTGGATCGGAATGCCCCCCAACTCCTGGAAGAAGGTGGGCAGCCACACGGCGACCAGGGCGGTGTGACCGAGGTTGAGGAAGCAGGCGAACCACAGAAGCGCCGTCACCGCCGCGCGGCCTTCTCTGAAAATCCCCGAAAGCTGGCGGGAAAGGGCGGGGCGGACGCGGCCGAGTGCGACCTTCAGGAAGCGGCGGGATTCCGGAACAAATGCAATCAGCAGGGGGATTGCCAGCAGGGGCAGTATTCCGCCCACGATCAGGCCGCTTTCCCAGCCATAGCGGTCAAGCAGCCACGCGGCGGCGACGCTGTTGGCCGCTGAGCCGGCGCTCATCCCCACCATTGCGACGGCGAGCACGGTGCCGAGCCGCTCGCGCGGGACATTCTCCGACAGCAGTGCCAGGCTGACGGCCATCACACCCGACATGAACACGCCGCAGAACCCGCGAATGGCGGCGAAGCTGGTCATGTCCGGAGCCCAGGCGGACAACAGGTTACCACACCCGAAGATTGCAGCGCACAGGACTAGCGTGCGGCGGGCACCTATCCGGTCTGCCATCAGCGGAACGAGAAAGGCCCCGATCGCCAAGCCGACCTGATGTGCGGTGAAGACTCCCTCCATTTCTTCAGGCCGCTTGCCGAAGCCTTCGGCGATGGCGGGCGCGATCTTGCCGAGCAGGAACAGGTCGAACCCGTCGACGAACAGCAGCAGCGTGATAACGGCGGCGATGCGCCAGTATTTCGCCGGCTGAAGGGGAAAGTCTTCGCTCACCCATGTGGGCTACCAGCGATATCTGGGCTCCGCTTATCTGAAAGCGCAGGTGCCAATTGGACAGGGCTGCAGTCCAAGATCGGCCCTGCGTGATCAGGCAAGTGCCCGCTTCAGCACCGGATATGCCGGGCCGGGATTTGCTGGCTAGCAAGATGGGGAAACTCTGTGGGAGCCGGAACATGCAGCCTGTCCGACAAGCGACAATCCACTATCAGGAATGCACGGTTACCGGATCGCTGCCGGAAGACCTGCAGGGCGCGCTCTTCCGCGTCGGCGGATCGTGGTATTATCCGCCCAAGTTTCCGGATGACATTCCGCTACATGCGGACGGCTTCGTCAGCATGTTTCGGGTTTCGAACGGACGGGTCGGCTATGCTGGCCGCTTTGTGGAAACAGATCGGCTCCGCGCCAATCGCGCCAGGGAGCGCATGCGCTTCGGCTATTACCGCAACCGCCAGACGGACGATCCCGATGTGGCCTCGATCAACGCGAGTGCGGCGAATACCGCGGCTTTCGCCTTCAATGGAAGGCTGCTGGCGCTGAAGGAGGACAGCCTTCCATATGAAATCGATCCGGTAACGCTCGAGACATGCGGCACTTTCGATTTCGATGGGCAGATCGCCAGCCACACCTTCACCGCGCATCCCAAAATCGATGGAGAGACGGGTGAACTCGTCACTTTCGGATACCAGGCCGCCGGCCCCTTCAGCGAGGACGTTTTCCTCTATGTGATCGGGCCGGATGGGGCAGTGCGCAACGAAATCCGGGTCAGGTTGCCTTGGTTGGACATGGTGCATGACATTGCGATCACGAGCGATCACATCCTGCTGCCCCTGGGAGGGTATGGGATCGATCGGGCCGGCCTTTCCGATGGAGGGCCGCTGTGGAAGTGGAATCCGGCAGCGCCGGCGCGCATCGGGGTAGTGCGGCGCGATGGTGATGGCAGCGATCTGCGGTGGTTCACCGGCCCGAAGAAATGCCTGCTGCACACGTTCAACGCCTTTGCCGAAGGGGATCGGATCACGCTGGACGCCCCGTTCTATCGCGGAAATCCGTTCCCGTTCCTCCCCAGCATGGACGGCAGCGCGTGGGAGCCGGGCTTCGGACATGCGTATGTTCGCCGGCTGACTCTGGACCTCGGCGGGGCGTCTGACGAATGGAGCGAGGACGTCCTGTTCGATACTCTGATCGGCGATCTTGGGGCTGTCGATCCACGCAAAATCGGCTATCGCCACCGTTTCTGCTTCGGTGCACACGAGATGCCGTTGCCGGAAGGGCTGGATATTCGTCGTCCGCCATGGCCGATTTCCAACAGCTATGTGCGTTTCGACGTCGAGCAGCGAAGCACGAGCTTTCTCCGGCTTAAACCCACGCAAATGCTGGATGAATGCGTGTTCGTCCCCAGAAAAGGGTCGCTTCGGGAAGGCGATGGCTACCTGCTGGGGGTGGCGGACGACCTGGTGGAGAAAAGCTCCGAACTGATCATAGCGGATGCCGAACGGCTCCATGAGGGGCCTGTCGCTCGCGCAACTCTACCTATGGGCGCAGGCCCAAAAGTGCATGGCTGCTGGGTGGATGAAGGGCGCCTGCCGCTGCTCGCTTTGCCCTGATCCGGCTGGCGGATCACGGCCGCCCCAACATGAAGAAGGGCGCCAGCCCCCCGACTGGCGCCCTTCCATTTGCTGCCGGGAGAGGTCGGCAGCGAGTTACGTGAAATCAGAACCCCGCGCGGAGCGAAACACCGTAAGTGCGCGGGGGGGCGACCTGCGCGTAGATCAGGTTGGGGCTGAGCCCGGCCTGATTGCCCGCGGTCGCGATTTCCTCATTCGTGATGTTGCGGATGAAGGCGGTCACCTTGTAGCGCTGGTCCGCCCCGAAGGCGTAGGACGCTTCGGCGTTCAGGCGGATGTAGCCGTCCACCAGCTCGTTCGAGACGTAGTTGATCCCGAGATGGCGTGAACTGGCGAAGTCCATGCTGGCGCCCAGCGACAGATCGCTGCCATTGGCGAATTCGAAGACATGCCGATAGCTCGCATTACCCGACCAGCGCGGTGCACGGGGCAGGCGGAAGCCGGAGCAGTCGATCGAGAAGGGTGGCGTGGTGTTGTTGAGCGCGCAACCATTCGAGGCTGCATCGGTGGGGAAGGGCGGATTCAGGATGAACTCGTCGAATTCCGCCTCCAGATAGGCCACGCTCGCCGTGAAGGTATCGTTGCGGGTGGGCTGGATGATCAGGTCCGCATCAATGCCGTACAGCGTGGCCGATGCGGCATTGAAGGTGGAAAACTGGAGGTTCCCGGCCGGCGTGAATTCCAGCGCGCTCTGCTGGGAATCCTTGTAGTCCCAATAGAATGCCTCGAGGTTGAACTGCACGGTGTTGTTGGCGAAGCGGTTGCGCAGGCCCACGACGTAGGAATAGAGCGTTTCCGGCTGATAGGCGTTGGTAATCGTCGGCGTCGGTTCGTAGATGTTGAAGCCGCCTGACTTGAAGCCCTTGCTGGCGGTCGCATACAGCATGTTGTCGGGCGAGAGGTCGAATTCCAGCCCCGCGCGCCAGGTCCATTCGTTGAAGGTCACTTCACTGGCGAAATCGACATTGTTGGTGATGTCGGTCGCGTCGATCGAACGGTCCTCGCTGGTATAGCGAACCCCCGCGATGGCGCGGATGCTGTCGGACAGATTGACGGTAGCCTGCCCGAAGCCTGCTATGCTTTGGGTGCCGAGATCGGCGATCTGATCTGCCGTGATGTAGGTGGCAGTGAAGACCTGCGCCGCCGTCGTCTGATCGAGGTCGAGGTAATAGGCGCCGACGATGATGTTGCCCCAGTCCGCTTCATGCGAAAGGCGCAATTCGTAGCTTTGCTGCTCGATATCCTCCTGGTTCATGAAGGGCGAGCCCGAACTGTAGGTCCCGATGCTGCTGTCGGACTTGCGGTAGGCCGGCAGGAAGGTCAGTTCGGCAAAGCCCATGTCCCAGGTCAGTTCGGCGTTGAGATTGTATTGCTCCATCTCGATGAAGGTGTCTTCGTTCAGGCCGGTCTGTGCCAGCGGGGGCAGTCCCGCGCCCGGGGTGTAGGCTGCCGGAGCAATGGCAAGGCGGGCCAGGTTGTCGGCCAGGTTGATCCCGCCGGTGAATTTCTTGTTGGTGCCCTGGCGTGGGATCACCACGCTGCCGGCACCACGGCCCGATCGCTTGGCATAGTCGCCGGACAGGCGGAACGAGAAGATGTCGCTGGGCTGCACCAGTAATTGCAGGCGGCCCCCTTCCTGCCGGTCGTCATTCGTACCGTCGCTGAGATAACCGTCACGGCGCACGATATTGCCTGATGCGCGCACGGCGGCGATGTCTCCAATGGGCACGTTCACCGCAGCCGATCCATGGATGAAGTCGTAATTGCCTGCTTCGAACAGGACGAAGCCCCCGGCTTCACCCAGTTCCGGGCGCGCATAGACAAGATTTACGGAACCCGCAGAGGCGTTTCGTCCATACAGGGTGCCTTGGGGTCCTTTCAACACTTCCACGCGGGCCAGATCGTAGAACTGGGTGGAAACGGTGGCCGTGTCTGCCACATATACGCCATCGATATTGTAGGAGACCGCCGACTGGTTGAGCGCGCTGGAGCCGAAATCGCCCACCCCGCGCACATAGGTCTGCATGGTCGATCCGCCCTGCGAAATCTGCACGCCGGGAACCAGCGTGGCGATTTCCTTCGCGTCGGTAATTGCCGCAGCGGCATCCGCATCGATCACGCTGATCGAAAGCGATGACTTCTGGATCGTTTCTTCACGACGCTGCGCCGTCACCACGATTTCGTTGATGCCGCCGCCCGAGTTTGCAGCCGGCGCAGAAGGCGTACTCTGGGCGGTTGCGGGGGTCGCAGCCAGCATCGCCGCCATGGCGACTGCCGAACACGTGAGCGTACATTTGATGGAATATCCCATTAGCCTTCTCCCTCGTCTGCCGCTGTTCCAGCGGTCTGTATGAGCCTTCACGGCGAGCCGGCTTCGGCCCGTTCGGTATTCAAGATACCGATTGGTACGTGAAATGAGGGCGTAGGACCTGCGGAGGGAAGTTTCTTGGTCGGAAGGGAAGGGCCCGCTTGTTCAATGATGAACATTGCGGGCCAAAGTGTCGGTCAGGGGTCCCACCTTGCTGGCAGGTTGGTAACGCCGCGGAAGCGCCAGCCCTGCACATTCACCTGTCGGTCGGGGGCGATCCGGACGCCTTTCAGGCGGGTGAAGGCTTCTTCCAGCGCGATGCGGCCCGCTGCTCGGCTGAGGTAATGACCCGAACAGAAATGCGGGCGATAGCCGAACGCGGCATGTCCCTTCTTCTTGCGGTTCATGTCGAAGGCCTCGGCGTCTTCCCAGCGCTCCTCGTCGCGATTGGCGGAGGCGAGGACAATGGCGACGGAGGCGCCTTCGGGGATCACCGTGCCGCCCAGTTCGAACTCCTGGTAAGCGACACGCGGAGTCACGCCGATGGGGGCGATCCAGCGCAGCCCTTCATCATAGGCCTTGAGCGCATATTCACCCGGCTCGGCCTGGATCTGGGCCAATTGGCCGGGATTGGACAGCAGGCCATAGGCGGCATTGGCCGCACCGTGGCCCGGCTCCTGCAGGCCCCCCAGGATGATTACCCGCATGGTTGGCATGATGGCCTCGAATTCGCGCGGTGGTCCGCCATCGGCCGCGCTGTGGACGACATGGGAAAACAACGTGCTGTCAGGCTTGTCTCGCACGGCTTCGTAGATCGGCCGCATTATCTCGTCGATTTCGGCAATGGCCGTATCGCATCGCTCCCATACGGCGGGATCGTTCGCCACGGTGTTCTGCAGACCGCCGTTGATCGCATGGAACCAGCCCTGCAGGCGATCATTCGGTACGTCCTTCAAGCCAATCAAATCGCCGATCAATCGCACGCTGACAGGCTCGAAAAGCTCCTGGGTGAGATCGGCTTCGCCGCGTTCCCTGACCTTCTCCAGATATTCGACGGCGATCGGGCGGGCGATCCGCTCGATATATTCATCGACCCGCTTCTGCTGCACTTCGTATTCGATCCCGGCGCGCAAGGCCTGATGATCCGGGCCCGACATGGACAGGACGTTGGGCATGCCGAACACGCGCGCTTCGGGGCGCAGATCGGAATCGGACGGGCCGAACACCTGGTCATTCGCGCCCACTGTCTGGCAGTCGCGCCAGCGCGTGACGAAATATTCGTGTGTCCCTTCGAACTGCCGGATTTCCGCCTCTGACCGCAACCGGGCGTAGACCGGATAGGGATCATTGAACAGATTCTCTCCGGTAAGTTCGGTTGTCTGGTCCATCTCGATGCTCTCCCAATCTTTATATACTGATCGGTATCTGAATTTCGACCGGTCTGTCAATGTCGGGTTGAGGCACGTGAGGCTTTGGCGGAAAAGCGCATGCGAGTTGATCGTAATTATGCCAACTGGTGCGCACGCCTCCAGAGTCGACCGGGGCTATCTCGGGGATGCCAACCGCGCCTTCACCGATCCGCTGGCTCGCCTATGACGGACGGTCCGAGGAAGGGCTTGGCCTGATTGAGGCGCTTGTCGGAGAACGTCCGGGGAAAAGCGAACTGCTCAACATGTCGTGCTGGTATCGCGCGCGCTTCGATGTGGGCGCTGAAACCATGGTGAATGTCTGCAACGAAGCGGTGGAACGGTCCCAGCAGGCCGGCGAGGCACTGGATAGCCGTGCCTTGGCCTGGTTCAAGGAGGGTGATCTGGCAAGGGCGCGGGCGGATGCGGACGCGGCGCTGGGGATCGGCGCACAGTCCCGGCATACGCGGTATGTGCGGGCGTTCATCCTGCGCGAGATGGGGGATGCGGCCGGCAAGGAAGAGGTCAAGTATCTGTCCCGGTCTTATCCGGGAACGGCGCTTGAATATGCGCGATACGGCCTGAAACCATGATGTGACCGTCACGCCGGTATTTGAACGATAGCTGGTTTTGATTCGCTACTTCCAGTCGTATTCCGTCCTGTATTCCAGCGCGCCCCTGCGTGAATTGACCACATGCGACACGATCTGGCGATTAGGCGACGTTCTTGCAGCATTTACGCGCGCAGCGCTTGCATTGGAGCGCGCGCACGATAGCCTTCGGGAAAACGCCCCACCGAGCAGGGCGAGAACTTGGGAGAAGGCATGCAAGAACGCGCGGCAACGCATTCTACGCTATTGCTTCGCGGGATGCGTTCATGAAGCTGACCTTTCCCGAACTGGTCGAGCAGACGGGCCTTCGCCCCTTCCAGATCATGCTCGTCGGCCTGGTGATGCTGGTCCTGATGATCGACGGGATCGACATCCAGTTGCTGTCGCTTGTGGCGCCCGTGATAATCGAGGAATGGGGCGTGGATCGCGCGTCTTTCGGCCCAGCGCTGGCGGCTGCCCTTGTGGGCATGTCGCTTGGCGCGTTTGCGGGCGGCTGGTTGGGTGACAGGATTGGCCGGCTGCGGGCGCTGCTGTTCTCGACTGTGCTGTTCGGCGTGGCGACCGCCGCGGCCAGCCTTTCCAACGATGTCTGGACAATGAGCGCGCTGCGGATGTTGAGCGGGATCGGCTTCGGCGCGGCGGGCCCGAATTCCCTGGCTTTGGTGAGCGAATGGCTGCCGACTCGATACCGCTCGCAAGTGGTGGGGCTACTGTCCATCGGGACCCCGGCGGGTGGAATGCTCGGCGCGTGGATCGTGCTGGTGATGCTGCCCGGTTATGGCTGGAAGGGCACCTTCATCGCCTGTGGGGTGGCGACCATCTTGCTCGCCGTCATCATGACATTCGCCTTGCGGGAATCACCTGCCTATCTGATGCGCCGGGGCAAGGTCAGGGAGGCGCAACGCGCCGCGCGGCCGCTGCTCGATCCAGACGTGGAGATCATGGCCGTGCGGGAAAGCGCGGGTACGGCGGATGGCGGGGGCGAGGAAGAGATTGGCCTGTTCGATCGCCGCCTTCTACGGCTCAATCTGGGGGCGGGGCTGTCCTTCTTCTTTGCGGCACTGATTTCATACGCATTTCTTGCGTGGGCGCCGGTCCTGCTGACGGATGCGGGCTTTTCCCTGCCCGAAGCGCTGGGAACGATCTTCGCGTTCAATCTGGGATCGGTAACGGCGGCACTGGCGGCGGGCGTGTTGGTGGGCATCTTCGGGTCCAAGCGGATGCTGGCCTTCTGCTGCACTGTGCTGCTTTCGGCAATCGTGGCGCTTGGGTTGGTGCTTTCGGGCGATATCGGTCCGTCCAGGCTGACGGCAGTAACCGCGTGCATCGCCCTTTCCGGGGCATCGGCCGGCGCCACGCTCACCACGCTCTATGCGATGATGGTGGGGGCCTACCCCCTTTCCTGCCGGGGAGCGGGCCTAGGTTTCGGCTTCATGCTGGGCCGTACGGGCGGGATCGTGCTATCACTGGTCGGCGGTTACCTGCTCAACCTTGGGGCGGGTTCGGCCTGGCCCTTCCTGGCTGTTCTGGCCTTTGGCGCGATCGTTGCCGGATCGGGGGCCTTCATTTCCGATATCCACGTTCTCGGCCGGGAGAAACGCAAGACTATAAGAACCGGTGTCCAGGCGGCGGCCACCCCCTGAAGTGAAAATAATTCACATCGCGCTGGACACCTGAGAGGAGAGAAGATGACTGAGGCAAATTGGGAGATATTCTCCACCGATTCAGTGCTTCCGGCGCAGCGTGTGCATCGCTGGAATGATTTCGGCAGCGAAACACTGTGCAACATGACGGTCGACCCGCAGGATCGGGACGGTTTCAACGCACGGCTTTCGCGTGTGGAATTCGGCGCCCTGGGCCTCATCACCATGCATTCGACCGCTGCGGTAGCGAGCGGAAAGATCGGGAGCGCGGGGGCCTGGGCGGCGCACGAAAAGGACTCACTCCTCCTCATTCTCAGCCAGTCCGGCCACAGCGTTTTCGAACAGGAGCGCAAGCCGATCGAACTCGCACCGGGAGACCTGCTGATCCGCGATCTTTCCCGGCCCTGGCTTCATTCATGTCGCGATGAGCTGGACATGCTGATGGTCAAGATTCCCTATTCCTCGCTGCTTACCCGTGTCGATGATCCCGGAAGACTGCTGGGGATGACGCTTTCCGGCAGCCGCCCGGCGGTGGCGATGGCCGTCGACGTGATCCGAGCCGTCAACCGTACCCTGCGGGCTGAACCGGAGGGGGAATGGCACAGTTCGCTGGCTGAACTGGTGCTCGACAGCGTGAGGATGATCTATCAGAGCACAACGGAAGCCGCGGCGTGGCGGGCCGACCGGCACCAGCGGGCGGCAGTGCGGCGCGATGCGAAGAACTTCATCGTCAGGCATCTTGAAGATCCCGAGCTTTCGGTCGCGAATGTCGCCGATGCGCTGGGGGTAGGGCAGCGGCGGCTCCAGCGGGCATTCGTGGAAGTGAGCGAGACGCCAAGCCAGTTCATTCTGGAACAGCGGCTGGACCTGGCCGCGCGGGAACTGAAGCGCGCGTCTGGTGCGTTGCGGTCGTCGATATTGGAGATCGCGCTGGCTGCGGGGTTCAGCGATGCCAGCCATTTCACCCGCTCGTTCTCGCGCAGGTATGGCGTGACGCCGCGGCACTATCGTGGGACGCCGCCTCGTTCGCATGCAGAATGCCCTGCTGTCGCATCGGGGCAAGATCGCGACGGCTAAGACCAAGAAGCGGGACGTCCCGTTTGATACTCCCACTGCAAGGGCAAAAGCCTGTAGCAAGGTGGGAGAGTTGGAGATGAAGGCAGCCATTCTTTGGGGGGGCTCTGCCCTGGCGATATCGACTGCACTGGGTGGGGTCGCGCATGCGCAGGAAGCAGCAGAAGCCACGGGGCGCTATTCAGGTAACGAGATTGTCGTAACCGCGCAGTTTCGCGAGCAGAGCATACAAGATACGCCGATCGCGATCTCGGCGATGAATTCCGAAATGCTGGAGCGGAAAGGCGTCACCGACATTGCGGGCGCGGCGAACCTCGCACCCAACGTCCAACTATCGGCGGGGGCAGGCAATTTTGGCGGCATGGCGGCTATCTTCATCCGCGGTGTGGGCCAGGCCGACCCTCACTTCGCAGTTGAGCCGGGCGTTGGCATGTATGTCGACGATGTCTATTTCGGCGTGCTCAGCGGTTCGATCTTCGAACTGATGGATGTTGAGCGGATAGAAGTCCTTCGCGGCCCCCAGGGAACGCTGGCCGGCAAGAATTCCATCGGCGGATCGGTGAAGCTGTTCTCGAAGCGGCCTGGCCCGACGCCAGACGGTTTCATTGAAGTCGGCTATGGCTCGCGCAATTCACTGATGGGCCGTGCGGCCACCAATGTGACGCTTGCGCAGGACAGCCTCTATGCCCGCATCTCGGTGGGGGCGAAATACAGCGAAGGATATGTCGACCGGCTCGATTACGGCTGCGTAACGGGAGATTTCTCGGGCGGGACGCAGCGGACCGGTACCGATTGCAAGATTGGCGAGCAGGGCGGGCAGCAGGTCTTTTCCGCTCGCGGTTCGCTCTTGTGGACGCCAAGCAACCGGGTGGAAAACCTGCTGGTCTTCGACGTCACGCATGATCGCTCGCAGAATCCGGCGATCAAGACGATCTATCAGTCGGATCTGTGGACCGGGGGCGCCGATTTCATCACCGGGCCTGAGGAATACACGAACTACGAGGACTATATCAGCACACCCTCTGGCGGGTCGGCCGCCGGCAAGCCCTTCGTGATGCCTTCGATCACTCCGCTGGATGCCTGGGGCGTTTCGAACAACCTCTCGGTCTCGCTGGGCGACAGTCTCGACCTCGTTTCGATCACGGCCTTCCGGTCGTCCAAAGTGACCTTCTCCTCCACGGTCGATGGCGCGACGGCGGCTATCAACGACCAGGTGTGGACGCTGGATCACGAGCAGTTCACCCAGGAACTACGCCTGAACGGACAATTCGGAGACATGCTCGATTGGACGATCGGCGGTTTCTACTACAAGGCGAACGGCGTATCCGGCGGGCGGGTGAATATCCCCGGTGGCGTCGCACCCGGCGGCGGGGGCGTGGATCTCGACATCCTGTTCCGCGACCCGGTGAAGACGGAGTCGAAATCCGTATTCGCACACACCGTCTGGCACCCGCTCGAAGGGCTGAACCTGACAGCCGCGGGTCGCTATACGAAAGACAGCAAGGAGTTCACATTCAACCGCTTCGATCCGGACGGATCACCGCATCCGTTGCTGGGCGATCTCGTCGATTTCCCCGTGACCTACAAAGGCGACCGGTTCGATTATCGCCTTGGTCTCGACTATGCCTGGTCACCGGATTTCATGACTTATGCGCAGGTTTCCACCGGTTACAAGGGCGGGGGCGTGAACCCGAGGCCGTTCTTCACGAGCCAGGCACTACCTTATGACCCCGAAGAACTGACGGCCTATGAAGTCGGCTTCAAGAGCCGGTTTGCGGACGGGCGGGTCACGCTTAACGCTGCGGCGTTCTACAACAAGTACGACAACTTCCAGAGCACGCTGCGGGCATGCGATTCAATATCGCCGTTTCCGGGGGCGCCGTGCGCGCAATCCACCAATGTTGGCGATGCCGAAATTCGTGGATTCGAGGCGGAACTGTTCATGGAGCCGATCGACGGCCTCGTGTTCGACGGATCGCTCGGATATCTCGACTTCAAATATACCGAGGTCGATCCCGATACCGGCATCACCCTGGACATGACCAACGTCTACACGCCGGAATGGACTGCTGCGGCCGGCCTGCAATACACCGCCGATCTGGGTAATGCCGGCACGATTACGCCCCGTTTCGACCTGTCCTATCGCTCGCGAGTGGAAGGCGATGCGGTGAACCAGGCGCTCAGTTCGCTTCCGGCGCGTGCGCTGCTGGGGGCAAAGCTGACCTGGCGCAGCGCCGATGAAGACTGGCAGGCCGAACTGGGTGTGAGCAATCTGACCGACAAGTTCTACTACAACTCCAGCTTCATCCTGCCCGCGGCGCCGTATTTCTCGGCTGTCGGCGTGGTCGGCGCGCCGCGCACCTTCATGTTCAGCATCAAGCGTAAATTCGACTGATTGGAGCGATCTGATGTATCCGTTCAAGGAAGGATGTTTTGCCCCGCGCAATGGCTGGTATGTCGCCGCCTTCGTGCATGAGGTCCAGCGAGAGCTGCTGTCGCGCTGGATATTGAACGAGCCGGTCGTGATGTACCGCACGGAAGCCGGCGATCCGGTGGCGCTGGATGGACGGTGTCCGCATCGCCACTTCCCATTGGGCAAGAGCTGCCTGATCGGGGACACGATCCAGTGCCTCTATCATGGCATTACCTTCGGCCCCGACGGCCAGTGTGTGAAGGTGCCGTCGCAGGTGCACACGCCCAAGAGCTACCGGGTGAAGAAGTACCCGGTGGTCGAACACGGCATGTGGCTGTTCATCTGGCCGGGTGATCCGGAAAAGGCGGACGAGGCGCTGCTGCCGGATCTGGATGCATGTGACTACAACAATCCGGAGTTCACCTTCCAGCCGTTCTATTCGCTGGAAGTTACGGGGCGCTACCAGTTGCTGAACGATAATCTGCTGGACCTGACGCATCTTGCCTATCTTCACGGGTCGAGCATCGGGGTGGAAGGCAACGCCTCCGCGCCGGAGCAGCGCGAGGAATACGACAACGTGCTGAAAAGCCGTCGCATGATGCGCGATGTACCGATCATGGGAACCCAGGTTGGGCGTTTCGGCTATGACGGGCCGGTGGATCGCCTGGCGGGCATGGATTTTTACCTACCCGGCTTCCATGCGGGGCTGGACGAGATGAGCATTCCGGAAGACCATCCCACGCGCGGGGGCGAGAAGTTGACCGTCCACCGTGTGTTCCACGCCGTCACGCCCGGCAAGCTCAATACGACGAACTACTTCTTCGGCATGGGCGGCATCATGAGCGAGGATGAATTCGCCCGAACCAAGGTATTCCTCGAACCTGTTATCGAAGAAGATGCGATGGCCACCCGCGAGATCGAGGAAATGCTGACCACATTGGGTTATTGCCCCGACGAACTGATGCTCAAGAGCGACGCCGGGGCGGTGCAGGGCAGGCGGCGCCTGCAGGCAATGATGGACCGCGAGAACAGCGAGGTGAGCTAGCTGGGCGCCCAGGGCGCTCTTGCGGGCAGGGCGGAGAGATCTGGGTCCGGGTGAGGGGAAGGCCTTGCCCGGACTCGATCTGATCGATCTCTTGCCCTGAAGCCGGGCTTTCTCCGGCTTGCGTCGGCGCCGGGTCAGTCCGTTCCGGCTGCGGCGATCTGGCGTCGGCGGCGCTTGCGGTCCGAATTTCCCAGAATGCGCGCGCCGATTGCGGCGACCACGATCATCACGACGGCCACGATCGCCCCGATGCCCAGCAGGTGCCCCTCGGTGACATGCTCGATCGAGCCGAACGTCTTCACCGCGAAGTAGCCGGGCGCGAACATTACGGGAGCCCACACGATGGCGGAGGTGACGTTGGCCGCCTGGAAGCTGCGGCGATCCATTTCCATGACGCCTGCGACCAGGGGGATGGTCGCCCGGACGGGACCGAGGAAGCGACCAACGAAGATCGAGAGGAAGCCATAGCGCCGGAAGAACAGGCGTGCCCGAGCAACCAGCGGCCGGTTGCGGCTAAGCGGCCAGCGGCGATAGGCGGAAGGGCCGATCCGGCGACCGAATATATAGGAAATCCAGTCGCCCACGATGGCGCCGATAATGGCCCAGCCGACCACCCACCAGGGATCGACAATACCGGTTCCAAGAAGGCCCCCGACCGCGATCATCAAGGCGGTTGCGGGAATGAACAGGCCCACGATGGCGAGCGATTCACCGAAGGCGAGCAGGCCGACGATCGGCCCGGCCCACATTCCATGCTGCATGATCAAAGCCGTCGCGCGCGGAATCAACTCGTCCACAGGTCCTCCTTGGCGGAACACGGAAATGCGAACCGTGTCTCCACCATAGCGGGCAGACGTCGCCGCGATATGTCAGCCGCGCTCAGGTCGTCCCAAGATTGGCACGGCCCAGGAGGGCGGGCAGTTGCAGCGAGGCATCATCGTTTTTGCGGGCTGGACATGTTGTACGGTCTGGACCTGCCGCCGAAGAATACCTTATCGTCTTTCCGCTACGCGCCGGAGTGGCCCACACGGTTCACTCGCGGAGGACAGGCAGGCATTCAGGGGTGAGGAGACACCGATGGAAAACGAACGGACCGACAAGGCACGAGAACTGCACCAGACGCTCGATTATATCGGGCTTCGCGCGCATGCGACCGCCGTTGGCGTGTTACAGCTCAGTGCCGAACTGGTGAAGGCGGGTATCCTCGACCATGACGCGATGGACCGCATCAAGGATGCGATCCATTCGGAGATTTCAGTCTCGAGGCAGAGAAACTACAATCGCGCTGAATTCGAGGAAACCCTGAGGCAGCGGCTGGATGCCATCTTTCCTCAGAAGGACAGCGCGGAGCGTGCTCCGGTCGGCACGGTCAAGGAAATGGAGAATGCCCTCGCTCCGGATTCCTGAGGTGCTTTTGCGACAGGAATTGGGAGAAAACTCCCGAGCCTTCTGCTTGGAGCAAAGACGCCTCAACACAGGATGAAAGGCAGGAGGTCGTCCCGCTCCGACAACCTTAGCCGTCCCGGCGCCATAAACTGTCCGTCCGCCAGGCAGAAAAGGCTGTGCGATCCGGGGTTACACCGCCGATCCTGCGCGAAACCGCGTCCTGATTGTTGACGAACCCCCAGATCAGCAGGCCGCCGCGCTCATGCTGGATCTGCTGGGCCTTGCCGACCAAATCCCTGCGCAGGTCAATATCAGGCTGGGTCGAGGCTGCACTCACGAGGCGTGTAAATTCCGGGTCCCCGAAATGGGTCTTGTTCGATGCGGAACGAGGTCCGTCATGCTGATGCAAGGTGAGCAGGAAGGGGCGGGACACGCCGGAAGTCGTGCTGAACGTCCAGTCGTTCTTGTTCGGGCCCGTGAAGATCGAATTGTCGACCAGTTTGACCTTGACGGTAACCCCGGCTTCCCGCGCCTGTTCGGCAAATACGATTGCTGAATTGCCTCCAGCCCCGCTGGTGGTGACGAGTTCGACCGTCAGGCCACCGCCATGCCCGGCGGAGCGAAGCAGGCTCCTCGCTTCGGCAATGTCGCGCTTGCGTTGCGGGATGCCGTGATTGAACGTGGGATCGCTGGGCGAATAGATGTCGTTCGCCACGCGGCCCTGGCCGTGGAGCACGCGCTCCACCAGTTCTTTCCGATCCGCGATGAGGCGGAAGGCCTGGCGGACCCGGGGGTCATCGAACGGAGCCTTCGACAGGTTCATGGCGAAACCCTGCCATGCATCGGTTTCGGACGAGACAACCTCGAAGTCATCTGAAGAATTGAAGAAACCCAATTGTTCGAAAGCGATGGTGGGGGCCACCTCCACCTGCCCGGTCTGCATCGCGTTCAGCCGCGCGATCGGATCTGCAAGATCAATGATCTCGACCGAGTCCAGATAGGGTTGATCCGGCTTGTAGTAGTTTTCGAACCTGGTGAAAACGGATCGCTGGCCGGGCGTGAAGCTTTTCAGACGATAGGGTCCGGCGCCGATGACATTGGTCACCGGATGATAATCGGTGGGAACGATGCCGCCCCAACTCATCCACAATTCGGGTAGCGCGGCAAGTCCATTGCCCTTTTCGAACGGGATGCTGACGGTCAACGGATCGAGCTGGCGGATGCCGTCCCGCAGCAGCGAGTAGAGGTAGGGTCGGCCGTAAGGCGAATTGAGGACGGGATCGGTAAGGCGACGCAGGGAAAAGATCAGGTCTTCGGCCGTCACCGTCTTTCCGTGGTGGAACTCCAGCCCTTTCTTCAGGCGGATCGTCCATTCGGTCGCATCGTCGTTGACCTCGGTGAATTCGGCCAGGCCAAGGCCCGGAATTGCGTCCCGGCTCCATTCCCACAACTTGCTGTAGAGTGCCCATCCGCGAAAGGAGCCCGTTCCAAGCGGCTTGTGTGCGTCAAGATCCCCGGTCTGGCTTCCCGCTATTACCGCCAGGCGAGCGTTGCCGCCTGAGCGCGGCGTCTGGTGGGCGGAAACGCCATTCCGCGCATCGTTGTCGCTGCATGCGGCCAGGAAGCCGGGCCCCAGCATGAGACCGCCGGACAACAGCGCCCCGCGGGAAAGAAACGAACGACGGGATTGACCGGCCATAGATAGTTCCTCCGATTGCCGATCAACCAGAGCAAAGGCCGTGCCACGAATACCTTTGGGTTCACTTTTACTGATTTAACAGAGAGTTATGCAGACGGGGAGATTGTGAACTTTCGAACAGTTGCGTGCTTTTCATCAAGCGCCACTGCCGAATTGCGTGGATCGGTGCAGCCGAAGGCAGGCCCGAGAACTCGCGGGATAAAGTCACGGCGGTGTTGGGAAAACGGCATTCGTCATGCTTTCCTGGTGGATCATACGCAATTTCACGCAACATGGGATGCCGCGATGCAGCAGCTTTCTGGTGCATCGCGGAAAATTTAAATCCAACTAAATCAATAAATTAGATTTTCAATTTCGAATGACTTTCGCGGTGTCTTCCTCCGAATGGCACGCCGCTTGCTTCTCCGGGCCCTGTCACCGTGACAGCGGGGCACGCCAGATTTGGCCAAGCTCGACAGGAGGAAGCAGACCATGTCCCATCGGAATTACGCAAAAACATCGCTCAGGAACAGCGCGGCCATTGCGCTCGCATCGTTCGGTCTGCTCAGCTCTGGCAATATCGCGGCAGCGCAGGACTTTCTCCCGGGGGGGAGCGAGGAAGGTCTCGATCTCGCGGCCCGCAGCGCGATTATCGTGGTGGGGACGAAGCGCAGCGGGGTGGATCCGCTCGATGCGCCGTCCCCGGTCGATGTGCTGACGGCATCGGATCTCGAGAACACAGGTTCCGGCGAGCTTTCCGAAGCGCTGCGCAAGCTTGCACCATCCTTCTCGCTACCCAGTTCACCCACGGGCGGCTTTGCATCCTCGATTTCGGTCGGCGCTGCGCTGCGGGGCCTTTCCAGCGATCAGGTGCTGGTGCTGCTGAACGGCAAGCGCCGCCATACGGGGGCGAACTTCACGCGGCAGGGCTTCAATGGCGGGCGTGGTTCGGCTGCGGTAGACCTCAGCCTCATTCCCACCGCCGCCATCGCGCGGGTCGAAATTCTCAAGGACGGGGCGGCCGCGCAATATGGATCGGATGCGATCGCCGGGGTGATCAACATCGTCCTGCGGTCGGATGCCGGGGGTGGCAGTGTGGGCTATCGCTGGTCGGAATCCGAGAAATATGGCGGCGAGCAGCACGTCGTGAATGCGTGGAAGGGTTTCCAGCTGCCGAATGACGGGTTCCTCAACCTGGGCTTCAGCTTCACCGACAGGGACCTGGCGAACAATACGGACCCCGATCCACGCCGTTTCTATGACCGGATCCTGGTGGATGGCGTGCTGGTGAACGACCCGCGCGAAGCGACCACGCCCTACCGCAACTGGCCGTTCGGCACGCCCGAGATCAACAAGCATTTCAACGTCACCGCCAATGCGGAACTGCCGCTGAGCGAGAAGCTGGTGCTCTATGGCTTCGGCACCTGGGCGACCAAGGACACGGTGGGCCTGAACTTCCTTGAATTTCCGAACTCGACCAACCCGGTGAACCGGTCCCCCTATTTCAAGGAACGCTTCCCGGACGGCCGCATTCCGACCAACCTCTATTACGTCGATGACTTCGCCGGCACGCTGGGCCTGAAATACGGCCATGTAGATAGCGGGCAGCTCGATTTCTATGCAAATTTCGGGCGTAACATACTGGATTCATGGGAGGGGAACGGCATCAATCCCAGCTATGGGCCGGATAGTCCTTCTGTATTCAACACCGGCAAACGCAAGAATTCCCAGCTCAACACCGCGCTCGATTATCTGCACGAGCTGGAAGTGGGGCTGCATAGCCCGCTGACGCTTTCGGTCGGGGCGGCCTATCGATACGAGGAATACGAACTGATTGCGGGCGATCCGATCGCCTACACGCGTGGGCCGTTCTTCAATGACGATCCGGATCTCGGGCCGATCATCCCCGGTATCACCTATGGCCTGACCGATCAGGATGCGCGCAAGATATCGCGCAACGTGTTCGGCGGTTATCTGAGCCTGGAGGCCGAAGTGGCGAAGGGGCTGGAACTGGGCTTCGCAGCGCGGATCGAGGATTATTCCGACTTCGGCACGACCACCACGGTGAAAGGCACCGCGCGCTATGAGATCAGCGACACGCTGGCCATTCGCGGTTCGGCGGGGACGGGCTATCGCGCGCCGTCGCTCGTCCAGCTCGGCTTCTCGGCCTACAGCTTCCAGACCGACACGAGCAGCGGCGTTCCCGTCGACGTGTTGCAGCGGACCCTGCTGGCCGACAGCGAGGCGGCACGGCTGCTGGGCGGGAAGGCGCTGACGCCCGAGAAATCGACCAATTTCTCGGCAGGCTTGGTCTGGCAACCGGCGCACAACCTCTCGTTGACGGTCGATGCCTACCAGATCGACATCGACGACCGTATCCAGCTTTCCGAAAATCTCAGCAAGGCGAGCGGCCTGCTCGCACCGTTTATCGGCACGCAGTATGAGAGCATCAACAGCGCTGCCTTCTTCACCAACATCCTGGATACGCGCACGCGCGGATTCGAAGTGTCGGGCAAGTATGACTGGGAACTGGGCCAGGATGACCGGATCAGCCTCAGCCTGGGCTTCAGCCTGAACGAGACGAAGATCACCGGCGCAAAGGACGTGGTGAACGACCAGGGCACAGTGATCCCCGCGATCCGTATCGTCGGCCGCTCCACCCGTGGCGGGATCGAGGAATCAGCGCCGCTAGACAAGCTGGTGGGCAGCATCGACTGGACCGGCAAGCACTTCAACCTGGGCGTCAGCGCCCGCTATTACGGCGAATACACCTCGCGCGTGGCCAACCCGGCAACGGCCGACGACCAGACATTCTCGCCGCAGGTGATCGCCGATCTGAACGTTGGCTACCGCTTCGGCGGCGCGCTTGAAGGCTTCAAGCTGACCGGGGGCATCCAGAACATCTTCGAATCCTACCCCGACACGATCTACGGACGTGGAACCAGCGTGACCAAATACAGCTTCAACGCCCCCGAGGGCTTCTACGGTCGCCAGTTCCATGTCGGCGCCAGCTACACCTTCTGACATTCGAGGAGTCACGCATATGACCGGACATGCTTCCCGCTCGCCCATCATCCGCTCGTTCAAGGCGGGCCTTGGCGCGATGCTTTCCCTTGCTCTGGCGCTTCCCGCGATCGCGGCGGAACGCGTGCCTCGGCCCGATCCCGAACAGGGCGATGGCAGGGTCTCGGCATTCTACACCTGGGAAGGCGATATTCCCGCCAAGCCGGGCACGCTCCTGCGCAGCGAACCATTGCCCGAGGCGGTGGGCCTGGCCAATGCAGGCAAGCAGCTGCGCATCCTCTACAGCTCCACCGACGGCGTTCATGGCAGCAGGCCGAACGTCGTGTCGGGTGCGCTGTTCATCCCCAAGGGCGAGGCGCCCAAGGGGGGGTGGCCAGTGATTGCCTGGGCGCACGGCACGGTGGGCGTCGCGGATATCTGTGCGCCATCCTGGGCGGGGCGGTCCTATCGCGATACGATCTATCTCAACCAGTGGCTCAGCGAAGGCTATGCAGTGGTTGCAACGGACTATCAGGGATTGGGCGTTCCCGGACCGCATCCGCTGATCAACATCCCAGCGATTTCCTATGGCGTGCTGGACAGCATCCGCGCGGTCAACGGGCTTGAGAACGTGGCGAACAATGCCGTGATCGTGGGACAGTCCCAGGGCGGGGCGGCTGCATTCGGGGCGGCTTCCTATGCCGCGACCTATGCGCCCGACATCGGGCTGAAGGGGGCGGTCGGCACCGGGGTGATCTATCGCAAGCCGGCAAGTGAGGAAGGGGCGGCGCCATCGCCCGTTCTGCCTTCCGACCTGCACAAGGTGGATGCTTCCATCGTCTACAGCCTGTTCGGTTTCCTGGTGGCGCAACAGCACGATCCGGCGCTGCGCCATTCCGATTTCTTTACCGAAAAGGCGATCCCGCTTGCCAAGCAGGCGCGGACGAGTTGCCTGCCTGCACTGGCCAGCGACCTGGACTATGGCGCCTTCACTCGCGCGGGGACTTTCCTCGAACAGCCGAGCGAACGCTACAAGCAGTACCTTGCGGGTGAGGCCGACCGGGCGCGGCGCTACAGCTACTATCCCACATTGAAACTGTCGGTGCCGGTGTTCATCGGCACGGGCGCATCGGACCTTACCCCATCGGCCGTCAGCCAGTTGTCGCTGATTAAAGATGCCTGTGCCGCGGGAACCATCGTGGAAGGGCACATCTATGCCGGTCTTGGCCACAGCGCCACGGTCAACGCATCGCTGAAAGACTCGCTGCCCTTCGTTCGCAAGGCCTTCGCGGGAGAGAAGATCGAGCCGATCTGCAGCCCTGAAATCGAGTGAGGGAAGGGCGCGCCCGCGCCATCGCTTCACAGTGCGCGCCGGGCTGGGGGGACACCCGGCGCGCATGCTTTATCACGCCGGGGTCGGTATATTGACAGAGCGACATGGCGTTCATAGTCCCTTGCGCGAGCGTTTCTTATTGCCTGTTGCATTTGACGGGTGCGCTATTTCATCAGGTTTTTGCGGATGAGCCTTCGGCCGTTCTTTGGGTTTCTGCACCGGTGGGTCGGCTTGCTTATCGCGGGCTTCCTGTTTGTGTCGGGTGTTACGGGTGCGGTGATATCGTGGGATCACGAGCTGGATGACATCCTCAATCCTCACCTGACCGAAGCGCACACGCCAGGCCTGCCGCAGCCCTCGCTCGAACTGGCGAAGCAGATCGAATCGCGCGATCCCAAGATCGAAGTGACCTTCATCCCGCTTGCGGGGGAGCCCGGCCATTCCCTGGCATTCGGGGTTTCCGGCCGCGTCGACGCCAAGACCGGTGAGTATGTGATCCCGGACTACAACCAGGTCTTCATCGATCCGGTATCGGGTGAGGAACTGGGGCGCCGCAACTGGGGCGCGGTCTGGCCGATCACGACTGAGAACTTCGTCTCGTTCCTCTATGTGCTCCATTACTCGCTGCATATTCCCACCATGTGGGGCATCGATCACTGGGGTGTGTGGCTGATGGGCGGCATTGCGCTGCTGTGGACCATCGATTGCTTCGTCGGTTTCTACCTGACGCTGCCCACCCGGCAAAAGAAGGGGTCGCTGCCCGCATCGCAGCCGGGCAGGGCACGCCGATCCTTCATGGAGCGCTGGAAACCGGCCTGGAAGATCAAGACAGGCGGCACGCGCTATCGCATCAATTACGACATTCATCGCGCCTTCGGGCTGTGGCTGTGGGGCATCCTGTTCACGGTGGCCTTCACGGCCTTCTCGCTCAATCTCTACAGCGAGATATTCTATCCGATCATGTCCAGGGTATCGCAGGTGACGCCCGGTCCGTTCGACGTGCGGACGGAGCGCGACCTCAACGATCCGATCACTCCGCGCCTGAATTATGCGCAGGTGATCGATATCGCCAAGGAAGACGCTGCGGAACGCAACTGGACCGATCCCGCCGGCGGCGCCTTCTATTCCCAGCATTACGGCATCTATGGGGTGGCTTTCCACACGCCCGAGGGCGACCATGGCGTCGCGGGGATGGGGCCGCCCTACCTGTATTATGACGGTGTTACCGGTGAGCAGCTGGGCACTTACGAACCTTTCGTAGGGACCGCCGCGGATATCTTCGTGCAGGCGCAGTTCCCGCTCCACTCCGGGCGCATCCTGGGGATTCCCGGCCGCATCCTGATGTCGCTGATGGGTGTCGTGGTTGCGGCGCTTAGCATGACCGGGGTGGTGATCTGGCTGAAGAAGCGCCGGGCGCGCCGGCACCGCAATGCGCGCGCTGCCGTGGAAACAGGTGTTCTCCAGCCCGCCGAGTGAGGCAATTGGGCAACGCTTCCTACAGCAATGTTCAGCAACAATTGGTCGCTATTGCGTGTCGATCGCAATAATTCTAGCCGCCCTCCCATCTCAACGGAGGATATGGTTTTGGTGCGCAGGAATATCGCGAAGGGCTTTTTCGTTTCCACCGTGGCGCTTGGTGCTCTGCTGACGATGCCCGCATACGCTCAATCGGAAGATGGCGACGTTGCGATCGTCGTTACCGGTACGGCCGAAACCGCGACCAAGACCGATACCCCGCTGACCGAGGTTCCGCAGTCGCTCAGCGTCGTGAGCGCCGACCTCATCGCTGCCCGTGGTGCAATCGGCGTGCAGGAAGCGCTGCGTTATACGCCGGGTATGCGGACCGAGCCGAACGGCGCCGACCTGCGCTGGGACTATATGATCCTGCGTGGCTTCGGCTCGACCGACTTTATCGACGGCATGCGCCAGCCCGACCTGACCGCCCGTGCCGAAAGCTATAACCTGGAGCAGATCGAAGTCCTGCGCGGGCCGTCTTCCGTGCTTTATGGACAAGCCGCACCGGGCGGCATCGTCAACGGCATTACCAAGGCGCCCAGGTTCGATTTCGGCGGCGAAGTTGCGGTGCAATATGGCAGCTTCGACCGGGTGCAAGGCCAGGTGGACATCACCGGCGCGCTCAATTCGGCGGGCACCGTGGCCGCCCGCTTCGTGGGCGTGGTGCGCGATGCCGGCAATCAGGTCGATTTCGGCAAGGATGACCGGATTTTCGTGGCCCCATCGTTGCGGTTCCTTTCCGCCGACCAGCGAACCGATATCACCCTGTCGGGCGTTTATCAGCGGGACCGCGCGGCTTCGATCTATTCCTATCTGCCCCTGACGGCGACCCTGCTCGCCCCGTCGGAAGATCACGAATTGCGGCGCGGCGTCTATCTGGGGGAGCCGAGCCACAATTTCTACGATGCGGACCACTACAGTGCGACGCTGCAAGTCACGCACAGCTTCAGCGATGCGGTGACCTATTCCGGCCGTGTCCGTTATGCGCAGAGCGATACGGACAATGGCGGGCTGGATATCGAAATCTGGAACGGGCTGGAAAATCCCTTCATCGATGCGGACAACCGGGTGCTCGATCGCAGCATCTACGACAAGTACACGGATATCGGCATGGTCACGACGGATCATAATCTGCGGCTGGACTTCGCCACGGGTCCGCTGACCCACAAGGTGTTGCTGGGGGTGGATTACCTTCAGGCCAATTCCGAAGGCACCACGGTGTACGATATGGCCAGCCCGATCGATATCTACGATCCGGTCTACAGCCCTGCGAATGTGCCCGCTGTGGACCCCACGCCCGATCCCAGGGGGCGCAACACGCAGCTTGGCTTCTATGCGCAGAACCAGATCAGCTATGAAGACCTGGCGACGGTGGTTGTCGGCATCCGGCATGACCGTTCGACAGCGTGGGCGGAAGGCGATGAGGAGCAGGTCGATACGGCGACCAGCCTTCGCTTCGGGTTGATCCTGAAGCCTACCGCGACGCTTTCGCCCTATATCAGCTATTCGGAATCCTTCGCGCCGATTACCGGCCTCGATTTCTATGGCGATCCGTTCAAGCCGCAGCGCGGACGGCAGTGGGAAGGCGGGCTGCGCTGGCAGCCGGATCGCCACACGCTGGTGTCGGCCGCCTATTTCGACATTGCGGGCACGAACCTGCTTGCCACCGATCCCAATAACGGGGCGAACCAGATTCAGGTCGGCACGGTTACGTCTCGCGGTTTCGAGATCGAGGCGACGCGGATATTGCCGGGCAATTACACGATCACCGCATCCTACAGCCATGTAGATGCCAAGACCGGCTATAACACCGATCCCTTGCAGGTCGGCCTGCCGATCTCGGCGGTTCCGGCGGATACAGCGTCTATCTGGGGCGACAAGCGCTTTGCCCTGGGCGGCGATGTCAGCCTGCGCATCGGCGCCGGCGTGCGCTACATGGGGCCCACGAACGAGGCCACGGCGTTCTACGATATCGATGCCGATGGCGCGCTCGAATATCTCGAGACGCCGGGGTTCACGCTGGTCGATGCGCTGGTCGGGATCGAATGGGGCCGGTGGTCGCTCAACGTGAACGCCACCAACCTGCTTGACGAGAAGTACTACGCGCAATGCTCGGTGCGGTCGGCCTGCAGCTTCGGTTACTCACGCAATGTCATCGGGACGCTGGGCTATCGTTTCTAGGCACGCGCGCTGATGGCGGTTTCTGACGGTCAGTGTGCCGTCTGGCCGCCATCGACGATGAATAGGGAGCCGTTGGTGAGGCTCGCTTCGGCGGAGCAAAGATGAAGCACGGTGCCGGCGATCTCCTCGGGCTGGGCGGCCCTGCCGCTGATGTTGCCGGCGAAGAATGCCGTCCTGAAATCCTCGGAATCGAACCAGGCCTGCGTCATCGGCGTGGCGACGTGTCCGCGTACTGGGTCAGGAAGGCGCGTGCGCGCCTTTGCGGGATCGGGGGATCGAGATTGTCGGGCCCTCCGAAAAAGCCAGTGCGGTAGAAGCCGTCTATACCGGTTGGTTCCGCGAGTTCACCTTCCCTGACCTTGAGGCCGCCTGCGAGTCTGTCTGGGATGGCGCGGTGCTGACGACAGCGAGCCATGTTCCGTTCTTCGCCACCGCAGGCGGGCGCGCCATCGGAGCAAGTTATGCGATCAACGTGATGATCGCATCGCTTACGGGCAAGGAGGCGCAGGTTCTCGGCAAGCCGTCCGTCACTGCGTTCCAGGCGGCGCTGGCCAGCATGGATCTACCGCTCTCCGACAGCCGGGATATTATAGTGGTGGGTGATGATCCGGTTTTGGAAATCAGTATGGCGAAGGCGGTTGGTGCGCTGGGCATCGGCATGACCACCGGCCTGATGAAGCGGGATGCCATCCGCGACCTTCCACTTGATCAGCGGCCCGAATTGTTGATTTCCGAGTTGGAAATCCTGCGGCAGATGATCGGTTAGATCCCGCATAAGCGATAGGCTATTTCGACCGAGGCAGAACTGAAGATGCGGAAGAAGCGCGACTGATGGTTCAGCCAAGGTGCGCGGCACCGCGTTCCCGAACTCGCCTGGAGAAGGTCCGGCCGGAAAGAAGGACGGCCAGCCTCCCGGTTGGAAGGCTGGCCGCGAAAACCCGTTTGCCGGATCGGATCAGAACGTCTTGCGCGCGGTGACGGACCATTCGCGCGGACGGCTGGGCGAAACGCTGAGCGCGCCGAGGTTCTGGGCGTAGGTGTTGAAGATATAGGCGTTGTAATATTTGTCGAACACGTTGGTGACACCCAGCGCCACGGACAGATCGCCGCCTTCATTGGCCCAGGTCAGGCGGGCATTGGCGATGGTGTAGCCCGGTTCGACGGCGGCTGGCAGGCCGGTGCTGTCATAGCGGATTTCGCTCTGATGCATGACATCGAAGCGCGGTGTCAGCGATCCCAGCTTCGCCAGATCCAGTTCGTATTGTGCGCCGACGTTCAGCTTGAACTCCGGTGCGAAGGCCAGCCTGCTGCCCACCTGCGGCAGGGCGGACGGCGGAACGCTCAGTCCGGTGGGGGGAGTCGCCTCGGTGATTTTCGCATCGAGGTAGTTCGCAACCACGTTGAGCGAGAACCCGCCGAGATGTAGTGCACTGTCCAGCTCAAGCCCGCGAATGCGCGCCTTGCCTACATTCAGGGGCGCAGCAAACGGCACGCCGAAGGAATCGAGGCCCGCGACGGTTTGCTGGATTTCCGAATAATCGCTCTGGAACGCCGTCAGGTTGAGGGTCAGCGCACGGTCGAACAATTGCGACTTGAAGCCGACTTCGTAGGCCTTCAGCGATTCCGGGCCCACCGGGAAGACCTGTGCCGCCGTGAACGGACGGTTGTTGAAACCGCCGCCCCGGAAGCCGGTCGAGAACTGGGCATAGACCATCACGTCGGGCGTGACTGCGTAGTCGATGGAGACCTTCGGGTTCCACCGCTCGTACTCCAGTGGTTCCGCGACGAAGTCCAACGGCGGGGTCGGCAGGGTGGCGCCCCCGGGCAGGTAGATCGACAACGGGTGGAACAGGTGGAAATTCTTGGTTTCGCGGGTGTAGCGCAGCCCGCCGATGATATTCAGCCTGTCCGTCACATGGAAAGTGAGATGGCCGAAGGCGGAATAGTCCTCGACCTCGAAAGTATCGTCACCTTCGGCGAGGATGCCGGCAATCGGCAGGTCGGCATAGGATTGGGAAGTGGCTTCGCCCTTGAAGTAATAGGCGCCCAGCACCCACTCCAGCCGCTCATCCATCAATTCGCCCAGAAGCTGGAACTCCTGGCTGAACTGCTCATAGGCGATGCTGTCGGTCTGCTGGACCAGCGGCAGGGGCGAACCATCGCCGTCGAACGCATAGCTCGTCTTGAGATTGCGATAGCCGGTGATCGAACGCAGGCGCAGGCTGTCGGCCAGTTCGATATCGATCGTTCCCGCAAAGCCATAGGCTTCCACCCGGTTCAGGGGTTCGTCGCGGTTGCCCGTCAGCGGATTGGCGAAGCTGGAATAGGTGACATAGGGATCGCCGGTGATGAAGCGGTCATCATACGGCACGCCGAAGGCCGGAATGGTCTGGGTGGCGTTGAAGGGATCGAGCAGCGTGTCGGGCCCGGTCAGCACCAGGCTGAGCGCGCCGGGGTCCGACCGGTCGTTCGTGTAGTCACCCGACAGGTTGATCTCCACCCTGTCCGAAGCGGCGGCGCGGATTGCCACGCGGAACGCGTCGATGTTCTCGCCGCCTTCATAGCCGGTAATGCAATTGGCTCCGGCTGCCGGATCGGAAGGAATGGCGCCGGCCAGCCCGGGATTGGCGCAGGCGAAGTCCAGCCGCTTCACATAGCCGCGGCGTTCCTTGTGGATGCCCGAAACACGCATCGCCAGCGTATCGCCCACCAGCGGGATGTTCAGCGAGCCGCGCACTTCGAAGCGGTCGAAGCTGCCATAGGTGGCTTCCATCGAACCGCCGAGAACATCGTCGGGCTTCTTCGAGATCAGGCGGATCGCGCCGCCCACGGTGTTCTTGCCGAACAGCGTGCCCTGCGGTCCGCGCAGCACCTCGACCCGTTCGAGATCCATCAGGTCGAACGTCGTGCCGGCAAGCGAGGCGTAGTAGATATCGTCGATGTAGTACCCCACCGACGGATCGAAGGCCGGGCTATAGTCGTTCGCGCCGACGCCGCGAATGTAGGAGACGATGGTCTTGCCGAATGCGGCCGGACCGGGGGTGAGCGTGACACTTGGGGCGGTCGAGGCGATCGATTGAACATCGGTCATCCCGCGCGCGGCCATCGTCTCGCCGGTTACGGCGGTGATGGCGAGCGGCGTGTCCTGGATATTGGTTTCGCGGAATTGCGCGGTGACGACGATCTGGTTTCCGGCATCCGCCGGTGCATCGCCTTCCTGTGCCTGCGCGATCTGCGGCAGGGCGATCGCGGTGGAAAGCGCCAAGGATACCCTCAAAAGCCTGGCAATCATAACAGTCTCCCCGAACACTCTTGGGTGTTCTTTCATGGTTATTTTTTCAGCTTGGCCTCTGGGTGCAGAAGCCAGCTCACCCTTGTCTGGCGGATGCAGTCTAGCGGCACTTGCCGCCGCCGGAATGGTCCCGGGACGCAGCCTTGCATGGTCCCGGAACGTAGCGGCTCGCGTCGTTCAGGACGCTCCGTTCATGCTGAAGGCGCTGATATTGTCGGAGCCCATGGCGCCGCAGATGCGGCCATTATCGTCCAGCATGGCCAGGGCGCCGTGGCCGACATAGAACAATATGGTTTCGACAGGGGCGCTGGTTTCTTCATGCAGCGCGCCCATTGCTTCGTAACCGTAATCGCCGGGCCTGGCGATGCCGCTGGCATAGTGCAGTTCCCCGGACAAGACGATGAACTCGCCTGCTCCGAGATGGAAATGCGGGGGCAGGGACGAGCCGGCTTCCAGCTTGAGCAATTGCGTCCACTGGCCGGTCGCTTCGCAATTGCGGAGCTGCTTGAACCAGGCGCCGGGGAATGCCGGCTGCCATTCCAGTTCGTCGGAACGGATCAGGAGATCGTTGTCATTCATGTATGAAGCCTTCCCAATGCCAGGGGCCCTCTCGCGGGGCCGCCTCGTCGTTTGCTGCCGGCATTCTAGGTCCAATTGCGGGAAACAGGTGGCGTTGGCGGGAACGGATTCATTGTTCGTGAGCGTAACGGGTGCAGAAGGGCAGCGCATGATCCGGCAGGGGCCGGCATGGCGCGCGGCCCCCCTGCCGGATCATGCCGCGAAGGCTGCCCCTCGTGTCGTGTCGCAATATTCGCGTGCCGCGCAGATCATGCCGCCCTCAACCTCGAACAGGAAATGGTAGATGTTGGCATATTCCCGGCCATTGGCGAGCATGGTGCTGGCTTGCGCCTCGATCGCCACGCGGTTGCCCTGGCAGGTGGTGCCGACAATCTCCTGCTCCATGGGATTGACGAGCAGCGGCGCGATCTGTGCGAACAGCGCGCGAAGGCCGTCCTTGCCCGTTGTCGAGCCGTCAGGTCCTCTGAAGGCGATGTCGTCGTGGCAAAGGGCCAGTGCGCCTTCCACATCGCCGCGGGCAATCCTGGTCATGTAATCGATCACAAGGGCGAGATTTTCATCTTCGGCCATTCGCTCTCTCCTGTTGATGTCGAACTGGGGGGGGCGGCGCGAAGGCCGCCCTCAAGGGATCAGGCGCTGCGATATTCCTGCGCCAGCCTGGTGTAGGGCCAGGGCTGGATCGTAGCCCGGATTTCCTTCTGGACGTGGGGTTCCACGCCGGGCTTCTTCGAACCGCCATCGGGCTCGCCCCAGATCACGGTGATCTCCTTGCCGAACTCGGCATCGGCCTCGTTGATGGTGGCAAGGGAAATCCACTGGTGATCGACCGAGATATAGCAGGGATAGGTCGACAACCCGACCATGTTCCCGCCCTTCATCACCATGTCATAGGGATGGGCGGCATAGTGCGCGTTCGGCGTTTCCAGGAACTTGCCGTTGTCCTTCCCGCTCAGGATGCTCTTCTCGACCGCCAGCACATCTTCGGAATTCCACACTAGGGTCACCTTCTGGCGGTGGGGCTGGTCCTTCATCTCCTGCAGCGCTTCGCGCCCGATGAAATCGTGGTTGAAATTGATGATCCGCCCGTAATCGAGATCCCACGGCGACATGTAATAGTCTTCGATGTTCTTCGACACGAAGCTGCCGCCGATGGAAGCATTGGCTTCGAACGCCGTGCCCGGCAGCCATTCGCGATAGGCGCGGTTCTTCTCGCCGGTGTAGATCGCCTGCAACGGGGAAGGGATCCAGCCAGCCTCGACCGCGCAGATGCCGTAGGCACGCCCGCCCACCAGGCGCAGGTTGAACTCCTTGCCGGCTTCCACGATGGCGTTGCGGATTTCGTCACGCTCTTCCCACGGACCCCAGAATTCCAGACCGGGTGCCCCGGCGAAGGAATGGCCCAGCGCGCGCACCTTCCGCCCCACGATGCTGATCTCGCCCATCTTGAAGAACCCGATCTTCTCGATCGGCCCGCCATTCAGCTTTTCCAGCAATGCCCAGGCCTTGGGGCCCTGCAGTTCGAAACGGTAGGTCTTGCGCGGCTTGGGATTGTTGACGTGGCGCTCGTCACGTTCGATCTTCACGTCATAGCCGCCGGCTTTGGCGTGGTATTCGATCCAGTTGGCCACGACCGGGCGGCCCACGATATTTACCTTGTCGTCTTCCAGTCCGAACAGGATCATGTCGCCGATCAGGTAGCCGTCATGATTGCAGCAGATGATCTGCTTGCCCTTGTCCCGGCCGTAATTGGCGAAGGAGTTTACCCCTACTTCCGAGAGAAGGCGTATCAGGTCGGGCCCTTCCACATACAGGTCGGTCATGTGCAGCGACTGGTCGAGCAGGCCGACATCCTCGCGCCATGAACGGTGCTCGTCACGCCAGTTGGTGAACTGGCTCTGCACCGGATACTGGTATGCGCCGACGGGCACATCGCGGAGAAATTCGGCAGGATTGCCGAGCTTGTCCAACTTTTCCTGCAAGCTTTTGAACGTCATGTCTTACCTTTCCTGAAAGGGAATGCCGGGCCTCGTTCACGAGGCGGATGTTTCGGGTGGCAGGCACCGGCTGGCGAGCAGCAGGGTCAGCCCTGCCGCGACCAGCATCGGCGCGGCGAAGATCGTGAAGGCCCAGAACAGGCTGAGTTCGGCGGCGATCACGATGCCGCCTATCGCCGGCCCGGCGACTGCGGCCAGGCGGCCGATGCCGATGGCCCAGCCTACTCCAGTGGTCTTGACCTCTGTCGGATACAGCCGTGCGGCGATGGCATAGAGCCCGCCGAAGCCACCCTGAACAAGGAAGCCGATCGCGACCATGCCTGCGAAAAAGATTCCGACCGGCGTGTGCCAGGCGCCGAAGATGACCATCACGATAGCCGACAGGATGAAGAAGGCGGCGATCAGCTTCGCCAGTTCCAGACGCGATGCGAACCAGCCAAGCCCGATCAGCCCGATGAAGGCGCCAAGGTTGAATACCGCGCTGCCATTGATCGCGGTCGCCAGCGGATAGCCGGCCTCCACCGCGATGCGCGGAATCCAGCTGGTGAGGAAATAGACCGTGAAAAACGATGCGAAGAACGCACCCCAGATCAACAGCGTGCCGAGCCGCAGGTCGCTCCTGACCAGGCGCCCGATCGGCGGGCGTGGCGATGAACTGCGGGCAGGGGGCAATTCGGCGAGCGGTTCGAGCCGTTGGGCCGTGAGATAGGCGTTGGCCCGCTCAAGTGCATTGCGCGGATGCCGTGCCAGCAGGAACTGGACGGATTCCGGCAGGGCCAGCCACACCACTGGAAGGATGATGGCGGAGCCCAGTCCGATCAGGATGAACATGCCTTCCCAGCCCAGTCCCGGAATGATCCAGCCCCCGGCTATGCCGGCCAGCGTGGCCCCGGCCGGATAGCCGGCCGTTGCCGTCGTGACCGCGAAGGAGCGATATCTCGCAGGGGCGAACTCCGATGCCAGTGCCGCCACGCTGGCGAGCATCGAGCCGATGCCGAGCCCGGTCCAGAAACGCAGCGCCACCAGTTGCGACACGGTGGTGGTGAATGCCGAGGAAAGCATGCCGGATGCAATCACGGCCGTCGCCACGATGATCAGGGTCTTGCGGCCCCAGACATCCGCGAAGGGCGCCAGGAACAGCGCGCCCAGGGTCATCCCGGCAAGGCCGCTGCTGAAGACCAGCCCGAAAACAGCGTCGGACACACCCCAATCCTGCGCAAGCACGGGGGCGACGAAGGACACCACCAGCACGTCCGCGCCATCCAGCATGTTCAGGATGAAGCACAATGCAAGCGTGCGCAGTTGCAGACCTGTCCATTCAGACACCTTGGTTCCCCTCCTTCATATTTCATCCGTCTAGTGGCTTGCCCGGCTTTTTTCCTGGCCTTGGGGGCATCACCATCAGGTCTTTCGGAGCAGCGGCATTGCGGCTCATCGGGTGTCAGAGATCGGGCAGGCGATTCATCAGCTTGTGCATCAGGCGCAGCAGTTCCTCGCGCTCTTCAAGCGTCAGATCCGCCAGCAGCATGTCTTCGCGGCCAAGCGCGACTTCGGACACGGATGTATGGAGATCGTTGCCTTTCGCGGTCAGCTCATAAGGCTTGGTCCGGCCAGCGAACTTTCCCTTCACGGGCTTTACGAACCCGTCTCTTTCCAGCTTCGCCATGGATCGGCTGACCGCCCCGGCATCCATCGAGATGAGGGTCACCACTTCCTGGGAACTTGCCGCGCCCAGCGAACGAATGGAGGCGAGAACGCGCCATTCCCCGATGCCGATGCCGAACCGTTCAAGGTAGAGTCGCGACGAGGTGGCGGTCCACCGGTTGGCGATCGTGCCGAGGAAATAGGGGAAGTAATCCTGAAGATCTATCGAATCGGTTTGCATGCCCGCGAATCATCACAACTAATTTGATGTGTCAATTTGATCTATCAAATTAAGAGGCGTTTTTACGCAATTATGGCCATTTCCAGGGCGATAATGTCGCCCACGGTCAAATCATGGCTATATCGTCCAAGACAGGCCCCCGTCTCCCACCGACACTGACTCAACCGCACACGCCGAGGTGTGGGTCGGAGTTGGCAAACGGACTCTGGGAGAGAAGAACAATGAACGCACATCAGATGTGGTCGACTGCGGATGTCAGTCAGCCGGAAGCCGTCGCCTATTGGTCGAAGACACTTTCTCGCCTGCTGCCCGGTCTCGAGTTCGAGCCGGCCTGCCGCAACTTCGAGGCTGAGATGGTCACGCGCAATGTCTGTGGCATTGATACCAATGTGGTCCGTGCTGCACCGCAGATGGTGCGCAGGGTGTCCCGCCCCCGGAATGGGGCTGAACGACAGTTCGCGCTGATCTATCTGCGTTCAGGCAGCCTGCGGGCACAGCAGTTCTCCCGGTCGGTCGAAGTGGGACCGGGCGAATGCATATTGCTGGACGGCTTCGAGAATTCCGAGGTTCTCACCTGTGCGAAATCGGAAAGCCTCAATATCGTTTTTCCCGCGATGTGGATGAGGCAATGGCTGGTCCGCCCGGAGAATGAAGTCGCCAAGTTGTTCACGCCGGCCTCTCCGCAGGCCCGGCCGTTCCTGCAATTGCTGGAGCTGCTGGCGGAAGGTAATCTTCCCGATCTTGGAGGGGGGCTTTTGCTCAACCAGCTTGGCGGTGCGCTCGCCCTGGCGGTTGGCGATGTGGAGATCGGCGGGACTGCGCACGCCGCCCGCCTGCTGAACCGAATCCAGCAGGTCATCTGGCGCAGGGCAGGGGACCACGAGTTCTCGCCCCAGGGCGCGGCGGACGAGGTAGGCATTTCGCGGCGCTATCTGGTGTCGCTTTTCCAGACATCGGGCACCACGTTCAATACGGAGCTTATGCGGGTCAGGCTGGACCGGGCGTCCCAGATGCTGCGCGATCCGCGGTTCATTTCGCTGAGCGTCATGGAAGTATCCCTGCGTTGCGGTTTCAGCGATGCCAGCCATTTCTCGAAGCGGTTCAAGGAGCGTTTCGGAATGCCGCCGGCCGCCTACCGCGAAGAACAGCGGCAAGAAGCCGATGGCGGCGAGTTGACGCTCCACTGAGCAGGCCCGAGCATGGGGCGAATATTCTGCCGGGGTTGCCGGATATGACAAATCGGCGGGATTTCTTCGCCTCTGTCGTCAGCGGTCAATTCGAGTCTGCACCGGGCAAGCTTGTTCCCGGCAGTTCGATATCCTCGCTCCGACAACGGAAGGCGGCGGGGTCACCAGCCAGCTTTCCAGGAAAACCGGGAGACAATGCGTGATGGCATCCGAAGCCCAACGTCCACGGGGCAGAACAGACGACGGCACGGCCGTTGTGGGACAGATACCCTATGTCAGCAGTGACATCGACCGGGTGGATATCTTCTATGACAGGCGCGATCATTCCTTCGCTGTCGAGAAGCATGCCATGCTGGTGCGGGATATGCGCGCGCTTTCGCCGCCTCCTTCGCTTGATCGGGAAGGGTTCACCTTTGCGCATTGGCCCAGTCATGTCGTGCGCACCCGCCGGGACGAACTGGTCCGCGAGAACTCGGCCCCGCGCGAGGAGATGGCGCCGGTCAATCGCGACTATCTGGACGAACTGATCCCGCTCGTGCGCGGCCTTGCCGCAGGTGCGCGGGAAGTGTTCGCACAATACGATACGATCACGGTGCGCTTCAGCGCATCGGCGGCGGAACAAAGCTGGATGACGACATCGGCCTTTGCCCATCTCGATTTCGAGAAGGGTGATATCGATCGCCTGTTGCGGGAGACGCTGGAGCTGACCGGGCGGAGCATTGCGCCTTACAGCCGGCAGGTGCTCATCCAGACCTGGCGGGGTATCACACCGGCGCCGCAAGACGAGCCGCTGGTGTTGTGCGATGGTCGCAAGGTGGGCGCGGGCGACATTGTTCCAATGGATTTCCACGGTCCGAAGGGCTCGCGCAACGAGAAGGTGCATGCCCGCGCCGGCCGCTTCAACGCGGATCATGACTGGTATTACCTCAGCGACATGACACCGGATGAAATCCTCCTGTTCAAGGGGTTCGATTCCGCATCGCCCGATGCCGGCAACGCGATGCACACCGCCTTTCGCAATGTGGCGGCCGTCAATCCCGTAGCGCGGGGCAGCATCGAGTGCCGCTTCATAGCCCTTTACGACTGATTGCGCCGCAACGCGCCAGATGCACCAATAGCCAATGACCTGGAGAGAGAAGATATGACTGGTTTGACTGAACTCGACGGAAAGGTGGCGGTCGTCACTGGAGGAGCGTCGGGCATTGGCTTCGGCATCGCCAGGCAGTTGACCGGGCAGGGAATGAAGGTGGTCATCGCCGACATCGAACAGGGCGCGCTGGACCGCGCAGCCAGGGAACTGGGCGCGCTGCCCGTCCGGACCGATGTCAGTGATCCCGAGAGCGTGGAGAACCTTGCCGCCAGGGCGCTTGCCGAGTTCGGTGCGGTGCATGTGGTCTGCAACAATGCAGGCGTGGGATCGGTGGCGACGATCGCGGAGGCCACTCTGGCCGACTGGCGCTGGATGATCGACGTCAACCTCTATGGCGTGATCCATGGAACCACCACATTCCTGCCGATCCTGAAGCGCAATGCCGCGGGCGGGCACTTCGTGAACACGTCTTCGCTCGGCGGTCTGGCCACGATGCCCACCTTGGGCCTCTATTCCGTCACGAAATTCGGTGTCGTGGCTCTCAGCGAGGTGCTGGCGCAGGAACTGGCGGCCGAAGGCAGCAAGGTCGGCGTTACCGTGCTGTGCCCGGGCACTGTCAGCACCAACATCAAGGCTTCGAAGCGCAACCGTCCTGCGGAGCTTGGATCGGGCGGTTTGCAGGACGTCGATCTGGAAAGCACCGAATTCGGCGCACTGACCCGCTGGGCATCGCCGGAAGAGGTAGGCGATGTCGTCGTAAACGCCATCCGGCGGGGCGACATGTATGCCTTCACCCACCCGGAAATGAAGCAGCCGATCCTGGATCGACAGGCCTCTATCGAGCAGGCTTTCGAACGGGCGCACGCCGAACTCGGCTTCTGACCTGTTTGAAGGCGGCGTTCATTCGCGAACGCCGCCTTTGTCGCGGAATTCGGTAGGGGACTGGCCGAACTTCCTGCGGAACACGCGGGTAAAATGGCTCAGATCGTTGAAACCCAGCGAATAGGCGAGGTCGGTGATCTTTGACGGGCCATGGCCGTGGCGGAGATGCTCCCCCGCGGTCACGATCCGGCGATCGAGGATGTACTTTCCCGGCGTCAGCCCGTGATCGTTGAACAGCCGCTGGATCGTGCGCACGCTGACGCCCAGCTCCTCCGCGAGCTGATCGCTGCCCAGCTCGGGATCGACCAGGTTGCGTTCGATGAAAGCGATCGCCTTGCGGCGCAGGCTTTCTTCCCGGACGGAGGCTTCCGAAGCGCCGCTGTGCTTGGGAAACAGCGTGGAAATCGTGCTCATCAGCACTTCCTCGTAAATGTCGTCCCATTCCGCATCCGGCGCGGCTTCGATGGCGTCCCGCAGCGCCACTATGATGGCGAAGACCGCCTTGGTGTTCGGATCATCGCGCGAGAAAGGCTGGGCGCAGAATTCGGCGGGGCTTTCGGTCAGCGCCAGCAGCTTTTCCGAAGGCAGCTTGAGCGTGATGTTCGAAACGTGCCCGGATGAGGAAACGTCCCAGGATCGTGTCGCATCGATCAGGGCGATGTCCCCGGGCACGGAGCGGACTTCCTTGCCGAACTGATGGCCGGAAATCTCGCCGTCAAGCTGCAGCGACAGTAGAAATGCATCGCTCAATGGCGCGGACCATTGGCCGACGCGGGCTTTCTTGGCATGACCGCGGGAGGCGGTGGTCTCGAACCAGCTCATGCCGATGGCGCCCAGCTGTATGCGGCAAAGCCTGGCCTTGAAGGTGCGTTCGTCTTCGACCGCGAAGCCGAACTCGGCATAGGTGTCGCTGACATATTCGCTCCATCGGCTGACCCGCTGTCGAACGGGAAGATCATCCGTCGAATAGATTTGAAGCTTACGCTTCATCGATTGCTCCCGATCCCGCGGCTTTTTCCGCTTTCCTGCAGGCCGACGATACCACCGGAATCCTCGCGTTCCCAAGGGGCAAAGGCGTCTTTGCGATTGTGCGCGGTGGGACCATGGAAAGACGCGCCTTGGGATAGGCCGTGCAGGCGCCCGCGGAGCTAAGCCCTGGGCACTGAAAAATAGTCAGGATTTGCGGGAGATTAAGAGATGCGTGTTGCGAACAAGATCTGCCTGGTGACGGGTGGGGCGGGCGGAATCGGGTCCGAAACGGCGCGTGTTCTGGCGCGGGAAGGCGGGACGGTGATCGTTTCGGACCTTTCAGAAACGGATGCGAAGGCGGTGGCGGACGGCTTCGGCGGCGGGTTTGCGCGGCTCGACGTGGCCGACTTCGCAAACTGGCAGTCGGTGATCGACCAGGTGGTGGCGGAGCATGGCCGGATCGATGTGCTGGCCCACTGCGCCGGAATTGAAGGAAACTACGTAAAAGCGGGCCTCGAAACCGAGCTTGAGACATGGCATAACGTACTCGAAGTGAACCTGAGCGGAACCTTCTACGGCCTCAAGGCGGTCTTCCCGCAGATGCTGAAGCAGAAGGTCGGGTCGGTGATCCTCGTCTCCTCCATCGTGTCGAGCATGGCCACCTCATCGGGCGTGGCTTACGGCGCTAGCAAGGCCGGCGTCGAACATCTGGCGCGCAGCTTCTCGATCATCGGCCTGCGCGACGGCGCGCGGGTGCGCTGCAATTCGGTGCACCCCGGTGCGATCCGCACCCGCATGACGGAGAACATCTTCGAGGAGCTGGCGCAGAAGGCCGGCGTGCCGAAGGAAGTCGTGGCGGGTTCCGTGAAGGATCTCATTCCGTTCGGCGAGCGCGGCGAGCCTGAGGATATCGCCAATATGATCCTGTTCCTCGCATCCGATGAATCCCGCTATGCCACCGGTTCCGATTTCAAGGTGGATGGCGCCTGGCATGTGACAGACGTGGGCTGATCGGGCCTGGCTGCAACAAGGAAAGAGGGGCGCTTCGCGGCGCCCCTTTTCTTCGCCCAAAATGGCCGCCCGTCCTGAGCTTGTCGAAGGACGCGGGCTGGCGGCGCCCCTGAAGGAGTATCCGCCTAACCCTTCCGTTTCAGCGCGTCCTTCGACAAGCTCAGGACGGGCGGATGGAGGTGAGGCTTCCGGCTGGCAAGATCGAAGGGGCGGATGTGGGGTGGGGCTTCCGGGTGAAGTAAAATCGAAGGGGCGCTTTGTGGGCGCCCCCTCGTTTTTCTTCGTTCCGGCCGTTCGCCCGTTGCCCTATTCGGCAATGCAATCGAAGGAATCCGCCCGGCTGATGTCGCCATTGCCGGCATAGCGCGAGACGCAGGGGTAGGGGCAAAGCGGCCGCGTGCGGGTGGGCACGCCGGGCGCATCGAACGACATTTCCGCAGCGGTGATGGATTGCGGGGCATTGCCGTTCTCCACCCACTCCCTCAGCGGGGAGAGCATGTCGAACAGATGCGGGCCATAGCCACCGAAGCAGTGGAACATGCCGGGCACCAGATAGAGCCGGGCAAATTCCGCCACCTTGTCCGCGCCCATGGTCGAGCGGACATCGTCGAAATAGGCGGCGGCTCGCGCGGGGTTGAGTGCGGCATCGGCCAGGCCGTGATACATGATGAGCTTGCCCCCGGTGCCGGCAAACGGCGCAAGATCCGGGTCCGTGGCATCCATCAGCGCCGATACATCGGCCAGGCCGTCCAGCGCGGCGTCGGAAAAGTCGAAATCCTTCCATCCCCCCTGATAGCCCAGGAAATAGTGCAGGAACGTCTCGCCGAAAGTGGCGCGCACCCCGGCATCCGCTCCCTGGAAGAAGCCCGCGTCCCAGCGATAGAACCATCCCGCCCAGCCGGAGGCAGGTTCAAGCCCCGGCATGATCGCGCCGATGAATTCCGCGCCGAAGGGAATGCCCGGGAAAGTCCTGCCCGCGCCGATCTCGGCGGGGGCATAGACCGCCGCGAAGGCTTCCGCCTGGGCCTGGGTCAGCGTACCGGCCGCCGCGCCTTCGGGGCTGATCGGAACATCGCGCAGCACATCGAAGTCCAGATGGAGCGCATCGACGATCAGCCCGTCTTCCATCTGGTTTTCGGCAACGCATTTGTCGCGCAGTGCCTTGGCGACGATCCGCATCTCTTCATGGCTGATGCCGGTTCCTTCGAGAATCTGGCCGGTCTTCACGCCCCATAGCTGGCTGCCGGTGAAATCGAGCACCGGGGCACCGCAGATGATGCCGTCGAAATCGCCGGGATAGCGCTGGGCGGCCATGATCGCCTGCCTGCCACCGGTGGAGCAGCCTTCGAAATAGGAATAGGATGGCCCGTTGCCATAGATGCGGCCCAGCAATTCCTTGGCCACCAGCGCGGTCTGGTGGACGGCGCGATGGGCGTAATCCAGCATCTTGTCGGGATCGCTGGCGAAGCTGCCGAGAATATCGACCGTATCGTCATGGCCGGTGTTCGATCCCGCCACCGCGAAGCCCTGTGACAAGGCGCGGCTGCGCTGCGGATCGCGCAGGGGACTGTCCACTCCTTCTCCGGCGAACCCGCCATTGCCATGCACATATAGCCGCCCGTTCCATTCCGCAGGCAGCGCAAGGTCGATCCGCAATGCGGGCGCTGCGCGGATTTCCAGCCGGGTGAAGGCGGGGGATTCCGGGTTGCCGGGGCGATCCTCGACCACGGTGACGCGGAAATCGCGGGCCTCGATCGTCACCTGCTGATCGATCAGCGCGTGGGCTGCCTTGTTCGTCATCTGTATCCTCTCATCTCTGGCAAGCGTCGGGGCGATCCGGGCATTCGGCATTATGGCATCGGGCCGGATCGCGCGGGCCGGGGCGATACTGCCCTCGTGCGCCCCGGCATGCCAGACATTCCGAATCCATTTCTCCCGACCTGTTTCGTTGGTTTGCGAAGGCCAGAACACATCATCTTCGCGCGGACAAAAACCGCTTCCAGCATGTCTGCCCTGACGGACCATGCAATTGCTCCCTCGCGATAAGACCCCGATCCGGCGAGTTCGCATAAGGTGCTCTGGCGCAGCGGTTCGATGCCGCGACAAGCCGGGAATGGCCGGCGATTTCTGGGTTGGGAGAGGTTTCGAAAACAATGGGACGGGAAAACAGTTCACGCCTCTGGATGTTCAAGACCATGGTCAGGGCCCGGGAATTCGAGCTTGCGATCAAGAGCGCCTATCTTGAAGGCAAGCAGCCGATCTTCAACATGGCCAAGGGGCCGATCCCGGGCGAGATGCACTTGTCCAACGGGCAGGAGCCATGCGCCGTGGGCGTCTGTGCGCATCTGCGGGCAGGCGATGCGGTCACCTCCACGCACCGGCCGCATCATGTCGCCATCGCCAAGGGGGTGGACCTGAATGCGATGGCCGCCGAGATATTCGGCCGTCAGGAAGGGCTTTCCGGTGGGCGCGGCGGGCATATGCATCTGTTCGATCCGGCGGTGAACTTCTGCTGCTCGGGCATCATCGCGCAGGGCATGGGGCCGGCGGTCGGGGCGGCGATGGCTGCCAAGCTGGGCGGCACCGACAATGTGGCGGTTTCCTATATCGGCGAAGGCGCGGCGAACCAGGGCGCGTTCCATGAATCGCTGAACCTTGCCGCCGTGTGGAAGGCGCCGGTGGTATTCGTGATCGAGGATAATGACTGGGGCATTTCGGTGGCCAAGGGTGCGTCCACCGCCATCTCCTGCAACAGCGAACGCGCGGCCGCCTATGGCATGCCCGGCGTGCATGTGCCGGGCAACGATCCCGACCTGATCTGGGAAGAGGCGGGCAAGGCGATCCAGCGTGCCCGCGAAGGTGGTGGGCCGACGCTGATCGAGATCGAGACGGTACGGCTGGAAGGGCACTTCATGGGCGATGCCGAAGGCTATCGCTCCGAAGATGAGATGCAGGGCCTCGCGGCACGCGATCCCATCACGCTCTACCGCGCGCGGCTGGAGGAAGAGGGGGTGGTGCGCGGCATCCTCGACGGGTTGGCGGAAGAGGCGCGGCAGGAAGTGGCCGCCGCAATCGCCTTTGCCCGCGCTGGCACTGCGCCGACGGCCGAACAGGCCTTCGAAAAAATATTCGTCTGAAGGGGGCGGCCATGAAGAAACGCAAGATCACCATCGCCAAGGCGATGGCCGAGGCGATCGCCCATGAAATGCGGGCGGATGCGAAGGTCGTCGTGATGGGCGAGGACATCGCCGCGCTGGGCGGGGTGTTCGGCAATACGCGCGGCCTGCTGGAAGAATTCGGCCCGGACCGGGTTCGGGATACGCCGATTTCGGAAACCGCGTTCATCGGCGCGGCGGTGGGCATGGCGGCATCCGGGATGCGGCCGGTCGTGGAACTGATGTTCGTCGATTTCTTCGGCGTGTGCATGGACTCGATCTATAATCTCGCCGCCAAGCAGAGCTATTTCTCGGGCGGGAACGTGTCCTGCCCGATGGTGCTGATGACCTCCGTAGGTGGGGGATACGGCGATGCCGGGCAGCATTCGCAGACCCTGTTCGCCACCTTCGGGCACATGCCCGGCCTCAAGGTCGTCATCCCGTCGAACGCCTATGACGCCAAGGGGATGATGATAGCGGCCATCCGCGATCCCAACCCGGTGGTGTTCATGTTCCACAAGGCCCTGCAGGGCATGGGCTGGCTGGGCACGGTGCAGCGTTCGGTGGTCGACGTGCCGGAAGAGGCCTTTGCCGTGGAACTGGGCAAGGCGGCGGTGGTGCGCGAAGGGCGCGACATCACTATCGCCGGGCTGGGCCACACCGTCCATCTGGCGATCGACGCCGCCGATCAACTGGCCAGGGCCGGCATAGAGGCGGAAGTGATCGACCTGCGCAGCATCGCGCCGCTGGATCGCGAGACGATCATCGCATCGGTGAAGAAGACGCGGGCCTTCCTGTCGGTCGACGACGATTTCAATTCCTATGGCGTGGGGGCCGAACTGGTGGCGACGGTGGCCGAGGCGCTTGAACTGAAGGCCCGCCCGCAGCGCATTTCCTATCCTGACATTCCCGTGCCGTTCGCTCCCGAGATGGAGCACGCGGTGCTGCCCAGCAAGGACAGGATCGTGACCGCAGCCAGGCAAATTCTCGGAGTGCAGCAATGACCGACGTAATCATCCCCGCCGATCTGTGGGACGAGGATATCGAAGGCGCGGTCTCCGTCTGGTTCTTCGAGAATGGCGACAGCGTGAGCGAAGGCGACACGTTGTGCGAAGTGATGGCCGAGAAGGCCAGCTTCGAGATTGTCGCACCGGCATCGGGCACGCTGTCACTGCTGGTGGAGGCTGAACAGCCGGCCAGCAAGGGCGACGTGATCGCCCGGATCGGCTGACATGGAACAGGCAAGCGAACGGATGCGCCTTACCGGCGTCAGGAAGATCATTGCAGGGCGCATGCAACAGTCGCTGCAGACCAGCGCACAGTTGACGTATCATGCTAAGGCGGATGTCAGCTCGATTGCCCGGCTGCTGCCGCAATGGAAGGATGCGGGCCGGCCGTATGGATTGCAGGATTGCCTGATCCACGCGCTCTGCCGGGCCTTGCAGGCGCATCCGCTGCTCAACGGAACGACCGATCAGGAGGGATATACGCTGGAAGGCCGGGTCGATCTCTCGATCGCCTTTTCCACCAAGGGCGGCCTGGTAACGCCTGTGTTGCGCGGTATCGAAGGGCTGGACCTGGAAGATATCGCCACGCGGCGCCGGGAACTGACCGCGCGTGCGCTGGGCGGGGGATTGAAGGTTTCCGAAATGTCCGGCGGCAGCTTCACGCTCAGCAATCTGGGGCTGACTTCGGTCGAGTATTTCACACCCATTCTCAACCCGCCGCAGATCGCGATCCTTGGTGTCGGGCAGGTGGAAAGCGCATTCTCGATGGGCGGCGGTGGAACCATCGTAACCCGCCAGCGCCTGCCGCTTTCGCTGACGGCGGATCACCGGATCGTCGATGGCGATCCAGCAGGGCGGTTCCTGTCCGATCTCGCCCGCTTCCTGCAGGACACGGACTGGGCCGCGCATGGCTGATGCCGCGCTGCCGATGGAGGCGTTGCTGCGCCCGCATCGTCCCGCGGATCAGGGCCATTTCGTCGCGTCTTTCCGGCAGCCGCATGGCATCGCCTTTGAGGAAGGGCGGCGCGATGCGTTCAGGAATGGCGAGGGCGCGCTTTCGCAGCTCTATTTCTGGACGCAGGACCCATGCCTCGTCACTACACAATCGCTGGCGCGGCGCCCGGGCTTCGAACTGGCGCGTGAACGCAGCGCCCAGCGCGGCTGGCCGGTCGCGGTCAGGCGGTCGGGTGGGGGAACGGTGTTTCACGGGCCTGATGTGCTGTGCGTCAGCCTGCTGGAGCGCCTGCCGCTCGCCAATGCCAATGCCGGCTTCGCCTATGATCGCTTTTGCACCCTGCTCCTGGCCGGGCTGCGCGACCTGGGGGTGACCGGCACGGTGGGGCAGTGCCCCGCGGCGCCATGCGATGGCAGGTTCAACCTGCTGGTCGGAGACAGGAAGATCGCGGGCACGGCGGCGAGGATCAGCCTCGACCGCAGCGGCGCGACTGCGCTGCTCCACGCATTCCTGCTGGTCGATGGCTGCCATGCAGGCGGCGTGGATGCGGTCCAGCGGTTCGAGCGCGATCTGGGCCTCGGCCCCGCTTTTTCGCCCGACAGCATGACCGGGCTGGCGGACCACATTCCCGATGCCTGCGCCGAAGCAGCCGCGGCTGCCATCCGGCGCGCCTTTTCACAAACGATCGGCCTTCCCCGACAGGAGAAACAACAATGAGCAAGATAGAAAACAACATCCGCGCCGTGCGGCGCTTCTTCGATGCGCTCAACAGCGGCAATCTGGAAAACGTCCGTCCGCTGCTCTCGCCCGATACGGTGTGGCGGCCCATGGTCCGCGACATGACGGAGAAGCCCGAATATCAGGGCGATGCGATCCTCGATGATTTCCTCGGCCCGGTGCGGGGCATCTTCAAGGACAACGGTCCGATCGTGACCCTGACCTTCCTCGTGGGGAACGAGAACGGTGTCGCCGCCGAAACCGACGGCGATGGCGAGACGCAGGACGGCAAGGTCTATGCGAACAAGTACGCCTGGTTCTTCGACATGGATGACGGCCGGATACTGACGATCCGCGAATATTTCGACAGCAACTACGTGACCCAACTGATGGCCTGATCCCGGTTCCTCGCGGCATGACGGCGCTGGCGGACCATGGAACGCTTCGCGCTGGCACCTCCGGATTTGCGAGGTGCGGGCTATAGAAGCAACGTCACGTCGGCTCACGCAGAACAAGCGGGTCCAAGTGGCATTACTCTCCTAGGAAACCGGGTCGATCCACCAGGGTCGGCCCGGTTTCACCTGTCTGGCCCGGGCTTGGATGACTTGTGCGATTGCGTCGAAAAATATTCCCTCGTGTCGCTGATGATCAAGCACCGTCGTCCGTGCCCAAGATTCGCGGGCCGCAGAGGCAGACAATCCATGATGACCGGCACGCAAGAGGCCGGACGGATCAACCAACCACCAACTGAACGAACCTGAGAGGCAGCCGATATGCACGTAGGATTGAGCACTGGCTTTGCGAACCACAGCCAGATCGACAGCGGCCAGTTCATCCGCGAGGAGATGGCGCAGATCATTTACGGCGACAGCCTGGGCTATGAGTCCATCTTCACCACCGAACACCATTTCAGCGACTATTCGATCGCGCCGAACCCCCTGCAGTATCTCTCGTGGCTTGCACCGCAGACCAAGATGCGCCTCGGCACGTCCGTGGTCGTGGTTCCCTGGCACGATCCGATCCGTGTCGCGGAAGAGATCGCGGTGCTGGACCAGCTTTCGGGCGGCCGTGCGATCATCGGTTTCGGCCGCGGCCTCGGCCGGATGGAATATGAAGGCTTCGGCGTGGACCAAAGCGAGGCCCGCGAGATTTTCGACGAAGCGGTGCCGGCTATCCTGCGCGCTTTCGAAACCGGCTACATCGAAGCCGAGGGCAAGCATGTGAACATCCCCCGGCGCGAACTCAAGCCCGGTCCGATGCGCTCGCTGCTCGGCCGCTCGTTCATCGCTGCGGGCACTGACGCCTCGATGATGGCCGGTGCGCGTATGGGTCTTGGCCGTCTTTACCTGGGGCAGCCCAATGTCGGCGCCGCGGCGCAGGCCGCGAAGGACGAAGCCAAGGCGAAGAATGAGGGCAAGGAAGCCTTCAGTCCGTTCGCCCCGGCGGAACAGAGCGAAAAGCCGCCTATGCCGCTGCCGAACGGCACCTATGCTCCGGGCGGTCCGTGGGATCAGGCTTGGGCCGAGAGCTTCCCCGATGTGCAGCCGACGGCGCCGATCGTGCTCAACATGGTCGTGATCGACGAAAGCCGTGATCGCGCCGAGGAACGCGCCCGCTTTTATGCGGAACGCAACTTCCAGTGGGTCGCCAAGAACTACTCGATCACCGAGAGCTTCGAGAATCTCAAGGGGTACGAGCAGTACAAGTACCTCAACATGACCCAGGAACAGGTCGATGAGGCGGCAAAGCATGCCTATCACAGCATGATCGTGGGCACCGCCCAGGATGTGCTGGAGCAGATGGAGCAGTCGTTGATCGATCTGCGTCCGCAGGGCTTTGCACCCACCCTGTGGTCGGGCGGCATGCCGCACGAGGAAGCGATGGCGGCGGTCAAGATGTTCGCCGAACAGTGCATGCCCGAGGTCAAGAGCTGGCAGGGTGGCGAGTGGACGATCGACAACGTCCCGTCCGGTCTCAGCAAGGCTGCCTGATCTGGAATTGCGGGCCGGCGTCCTTTCGCCGGCCCGTTTGCTTGCGACCGGCCCAACGCCGGCGAGTGGGATAGAGGAATTGCCGATGGCAAGTGCTGCACAGACTTTCGCCGCGCAGGATGTGCGCGCAACATTGGGCTATGCGGGCCAGATCGAGGGGCGGCCGCGCCTCGACATCGTCGAGCCCGAGAAGACCAATTTCACGCTTGAGCCGCACGATGTGACGATCAGGGATGGTCGCGCCTTCGAAGGTGTCCATTCCCTGGCACAGAACGGCTTCGAGTTCACCCGCCATCGCAGCAAGGTGGCCGCCAATCCCGACACGTTCGAGGAGGCGAGCACCCAACAGGTCATGCCAAGCGGCCTGCTCGGCGATTATTCCGCCGAGATGATGGAGTTCCTCAAGGATCATGTCGGGGCATCGTTCATGGTGCCGCAGGTCGGAAGCTTCATCGCGCGGACCTCGAACCGGGCGAAGCGCCCGACCTGGGCGCGCACCGCCAACATGGTGCATCTCGATTACACCAGGGTAGGAGCGGAGCTGTTCCTCAAATGGAACAACGAGGCGTTGGGCGGCAATGTGCCGCCGTTCCGGCACTATGCCTTCATCCAGACCTGGCGCGCGGTTTCGCCCGGCCCGCAGGACAACACTCTGGCAATCTGCGACGGCGCCAGCGTGCCGTTCGAAGACGGGGTAGAGATCGACACGGTGATGGGGCCGGCGGACGTCCCGGGGAAGTGCTTCCCTTTCCGCCTGTGCAAATACCGCGAAGGGCACAAGTGGTACTACCTGCCCGACATGGAGCCTGACGACCTGTTGCTGTTCAAGGGCTTCGACAGCCGGAAGCCGCGGGCCATGGATGCGATGCATTCCGCCTTCGATAATCCGCTGGCGGGTGACGATGCCGTCCCACGCAAGAGCATCGAAGCGCGTTTCATCGCCTTTTTCCAATGATTTGCCGGTGTCCGGCGTGTGAAGGATATTCTGAATGAGCGGGATGCTTGAAGGCAGGGTTGCGGTGGTTACCGGCGCGGGGCGGGGACTGGGCCGTTCGCATGCGCTTGCGCTGGCAAGCGAAGGCGCGGCCGTGGTGGTGAACGATCTGGGCGGCAGCGACCGGGGCGAGGGCGCCGACACCGCGCCCGCCGCGCTGGTAGCCGAGGAAATCCGCGCCGCGGGCGGTCGTGCGATCTCAAGCACGGACAGCGTATCGGACTGGAATTCGGCAAAGCGGCTGATCGATGCGGCCCTGGAGGAATTCGGGAAGGTCGATATCCTGGTCAACAATGCCGGTATCTCCCGGTTCGCGCCGCTCGATGCCGGGACGAGCCGGGACTGGGATCTCACCATCGCGGCAAATCTGACTGGTTCGGCCACCACTACCTATTGGGCGGCACAGCACTGGAAGGAGGTGGGGCCACAAGCTGGCCGCGCGATCATCAACACCTCGTCCCCGGCAGGGACCAATCCCTTGCCCGGCAGCACGGCCTATTGCGCGAGCAAGGCCGGGGTCATCGCACTGACCATAGCGACTGCGGGCGAACTGGCGGCTCTGGGCGTTCGCGTGAACGCGATCGCACCGATGGCGCGCACGCGTCTGACCGATGCGGTGAAGGAGTTGGATGAGATCATGCGCAAGCCGGAACATGGCTTCGATCGCGTCGCGCCCGAGAATGTCTCGCCACTGGTGACTTATCTCGCCTCGCCGGAATGCCGCTTCACCGGGCGCGTTTTCGGCTGCGAAGGGGATGACATCTATTTGTTCGACGGTTTCAGCGCCAACAGCCACTTCAACAACGCTGAAAAGCAATGGACCCAGGACAGGATCGTGCGAGCGCTGGAGGCGGTCGATCGGCAGGACCGTGGAATGATAATCCTGCCAAGCGCGCGGATTCCAGGCGCCCAGCCATCGGACGACGTACTGGCGCATCTCGCTGCCTTGGGGGCGTGAGCGGACGCGGGCTTCCCGCTCGCCGTTCCACCTGATGCCTCTGCGCCGCCTGCGATGTGCGCAGGTCAACGGCAATTTGCGGCCGCCCGCCGCTGAATGGTGAAGCGAATCTGCCCGCCGATCCGGCTTTGGGGGGCGCTGCTTCGAACAATCGGTTGCGGATTGCCCCCGATGTGCCGCTGTGGCGACCGTCCGGGGAGAGCGTTCTATGGGCGTTTCCGCCTGCGTTGCCGTGGTGCCGGCGGGGGTGGCGCCGGCGGTTATCCCGGTCCGCGCCTCTCGCCCCTCGTAATGGACCGGGCTTCCGAAGCGGTGGTGTCGGAATTTAAACGCTAGCGTCTCGCAATATCAATTATATGCTTGGGAGCAGTATCCTCCCGGCTCTAGACGGGTTATGACTTGTGTTTCCGCCACATGCCACGCCCGCGCATGTTCCCGATCTGGAGCAGCCATTTCATGACCGTCGTCAATTCCGCGTCCCACTCCGAACAGCAAGGTCTTTCGAAGCAACTCCGCGCATTGACGCATGAAACCCACGAGCAATTGGACAATTCGATCATGCAGGCCGCGTCCTTCGCATCGGTCGATGGCTATGCCGGGTTTGTTGCGGTGCAGTTCCTGTTCCACCGTGATGTCGATGCTCTCTACGGCGATGCCCGCCTGCGCGAGCTGTTGCCCGATCTCGATGGGCGGCGGCGGCTTGCGCAGATCGCGGCCGATTTGTCCGACCTTGGACGGGCCGAGCCGGGCGGCAATCCGGCCCCGGCCTTCACGGTGGGTGAAGACGTCGATCTGCCGACTGCGCTGGGATGGCTGTATGTCGCGGAAGGATCGAAGATGGGCGGCGCGCTTTTGAGGAAGGAAGCCGCAAAGCTGGGCCTTTCCGACAGTCACGGCGCACGGCATCTCGCGCCCGCGCCGGAAGGGCCTGCGGCGCACTGGCGCAGCTTCACCGCCGCGCTGGATGCAGTCCCGCTCGATGAAGATGGTGTGGCGAAGGCGGTGGCCGGGGCCAATGCCGCGTTCGCGCAGGTGCAGGGCTATGTCCAGACGGTGCTCGGCTGAACACGGATGCCGCGCGCGACACGCTTTGCCTGGCTGTTGCTTGGTTTCCTGTGTGTGGGGCTGGGCATCATAGGGGCCATTCTGCCCCTGATGCCGACAACGATCTTCCTGATACTCGCCGCTGGCTGCTTCGCGCGTTCTTCCAGGCGGCTCGAGGCAAAGCTCCTGGCCCATCCGCGCTTCGGACCCTCGATTCGCGCATGGCGCGCGGAAGGCGCGATTTCCCGCACCGGCAAGAGGGCCGCGTGCTGCGGGATCGCGATAGGCTATGTGTTGTTCTGGCTGGGCGCGCATCCCGGCTGGTGGAGCGGGATCGCCGTCGCGCTGATGATGCTGGCCTGTGGGGGCTGGATCGTCAGCCGCCCGTTACCGGCGAGTGAACGCGAACAATCGGGGCCGCCCGCTCAGACGCCGTGATACTGGCGGAACCATTCGACGAATTTCGGCACGCCTTCCTCGATCGCGGTGGTGGGCTCATAGCCCAGATCGGCGCGGATCGCTTCGATATCGGCGAAGGTCTTGTGCACATCGCCCTGCTGCATCGGCAGCATGTCCAGTTCCGCGGGCTTGCCGCAGGCTTCCTCAAGCAGGCCGATGACCTTCATCAGAGGCTCTGAGCGGTGGTTGCCGATATTGTAGAGCGCATGCGGCTTCACGCTGCCCCCGGCCTTTTCCTGCTCGTCGTCGGCCGGCGGGTTGTCGAGCGCGGCGACCACGCCCGCGATGATGTCATCGATATAGGTGAAGTCCCGGAACATGTCCCCGTGGTTGAACACGGGGATCGGCCGCCCTTTCAGGATCGCATCGGTGAACTTCCACATCATCATGTCGGGGCGGCCCCACGGCCCGTAGACGGTGAAGAAGCGCAGACCGGTCTGCGGAATGCGGAACAGGTGAGCGTAGGATTCGCTGATCAGCTCGTCCGCGCGCTTGGTTGCCGCATAGAGCGACACCGGATGGTCCGCCCGGTCCTCGACCGAAAAGGGCAGCTTGGCATTTCCGCCATAGACGGAGCTTGAACTGGCATAGACGACATGATCGGTCCCCCGATGCCGGGCCAGTTCCAGCATGTTGAGGTGGCCGACCAGATTGGCGCTGGCATAGGCATGGGGATGTTCGATCGAGTAGCGCACGCCGGCTTGTGCGCCCAGGTGAACGATCCGGTCGAACTCAAGCCCGTCGAGCGCCTGCGTCAGCGCGGCCATGTCCGAAAAGTCGAGGTGGAGGAAGGCGAAGCGGTTGCCGCCCAGTTCCGCCAACCGGTTGCGACGGTCTTCTTTCAGCGAGATCTGGTAATAGTCGTTCAGGCAGTCGATCCCGATCACCTGATCGCCGCGTGACAGCAGTTTCCCGGCAAGCGCCGCGCCGATAAACCCCGCTACACCCGTCACCAACACCCGCATCCATGAAGCTCCAACCAGACAGCCCGTCGAAAGGCTGGACTACAATGGGCAGATGCCCGGCGCACCCCCTTGATGAATGCACCGGGCAAATCGTCAGTAACGGTAGTGGTCGGGCTTGAACGGCCCTTGCGACGGCACGCCGATGTAATCGGATTGCTTCTGCGAGAGCACGGTCAGCTTCACGCCCAGCTTTTCGAGGTGCAGCGCCGCCACCTTTTCGTCCAGATGCTTGGGCAGCACGTAGACCTGGTTCTGGTAGTTGTCGCCCTTGGTGAACAGTTCGATCTGGGCCAGCACCTGGTTGGTGAAGCTGCTGCTCATCACGAAGCTGGGGTGGCCGGTGGCGCAGCCCAGGTTCACCAGGCGGCCCTTGGCCAGGATGATGATCTGCTTGCCATCGGGGAAAGTGACCAGATCGGTGCCGGGCTTCACTTCCTTCCACTCGTAATTGTCGAGCGCGCTGATCTGGATTTCGCTGTCGAAGTGGCCGATGTTGCACACGATGCTCATCGGCTTCATCGCCTTCATGTGCTCGGCGGTGATCACGTCTTCATTGCCGGTGGCGGTCACGAAGATATCGCAGCGGGTAACCGCTTCCTCCATCGTGACGACTTCATAGCCTTCCATCGCTGCCTGCAATGCGCAGATCGGATCGATCTCCGTCACCATCACGCGGGCTCCGCCCTGGCGCAGCGAAGCGGCCGAACCCTTGCCGACATCGCCGAAGCCGGCCACGCAGGCGACCTTGCCGGCCAGCATCACGTCGGTCGCGCGGCGGATCGCGTCGACCAGCGATTCCTTGCAGCCATACAGGTTGTCGAACTTCGACTTGGTCACGCTGTCGTTCACGTTGATCGCCGGGAAGGGCAGCTTGCCGTTCTTGGCGATGTGATAGAGGCGATGGACGCCGGTGGTCGTCTCTTCCGAGACGCCATAGATGTTGTTGACGGTTTCCGTGAGGTAGCCGGGACGAGCCTTGAGGAATACCTTGAGTGCGCGCTGGAATTCGATTTCCTCGGCATTGGTCGGGTCCGGCAGTTCGTCGCCCGCTTCCACGCGTGCGCCCCAGAGCGCGAACATGGTGGCATCGCCGCCATCGTCCAGGATCAGGTTGCAGGTGGCATCGCCCCAGTCGAAGATGCGGCCAACGTAGTCCCAGTATTCGGCCAGGCTTTCGCCCTTGACGGCGAACACCGGGATGCCGGCCGCCGCGATGGCTGCTGCGGCGTGGTCCTGCGTCGAGAAGATGTTGCAGGTTGCCCAGCGGATGTCCGCGCCCAGTTCGGCCAGTGTTTCGATCAGCACCGCGGTCTGGATCGTCATGTGCAGCGACCCGGTGATCCGCGCGCCCTTGAGCGGCTTCGATGCGCCATATTCGGCACGCAGCGCCATCAGGCCCGGCATTTCGGTTTCAGCGATCGCGATCTCGGCGCGGCCGAAATCCGCAAGCGAGATATCGCTGACGACATAGTCGTTGGTGGTATCGGTCATGTAGTAAGCTCCTGAATTCGCGTAAGATCAGCCAAGCGCATTTTTGAGGTCGTCGACGAGGTCGGTTTTTTCCCACGGGAAGAAGTCGCCCTGCGCGTTGCGTCCGAAGTGGCCATATGCGGCGGTCTTGCGGTAGATCGGCTTGTTGAGTTGCAGGTGGGTGCGGATTGCGCGCGGGGTGAGGCCGCCCAGCTTCTCGATGCCGCGGATCGCATCCTCCAGCCGGTCATCCCCCACCGTGCCCGTGCCATGCGTGTCCACATACAGCGACAGCGGCTCCGACACCCCGATCGCATAGGCCAGCTGGATCGTGCAGCGCCGCGCAAGGCCCGCCGCCACGATGTTCTTCGCCAGATAGCGCGTGATATAGGCTGCCGAACGGTCCACCTTCGTCGGGTCCTTGCCCGAGAACGCGCCCCCGCCATGCGGCGCCGCGCCGCCATAGGTGTCCACGATGATCTTGCGGCCGGTCAGCCCGGCATCCCCGTCAGGCCCGCCGATCTCGAAGCTGCCGGTGGGATTGATGTGATAGACCGTCTCGTCCGACAGCAGTTCGGCCGGAAGCACATCGGCCACCACGCCCTTCACATAGGCCTTCAGCTCGGCTTCCTTCTCGCCCGCGTCATAGCCCGGCGCATGCTGCGTCGACACCACGATCGCGGTCGCCGCCACCGCCTTGCCTTCCGCGAAGCGAAGGGTAACCTGGCTCTTGGCATCCGGCTCCAGGAACGGCGCCGCGCCCGAATGGCGATCGCGCGCCATGCGCTCCAGGATCTTGTGGCTGTAATACAGCGTTGCCGGCATCAGGTCGGGCGTCTCGTCGCAGGCATAGCCGAACATGATGCCCTGGTCGCCCGCCCCTTCATCCTTGTTGCCGCTGGCGTCCACCCCTTGCGCGATATGCGCCGACTGGCCGTGCAGATGGTTCGAGAACTCCAGCGTCTCCCAGTGAAAGCCGTCCTGCTCGTAGCCGATGTCCTTCACCACCCCGCGAACCGTCGCCTCGATCTCCTCGAGCGCGCCGGGCGACCAGGCTCCATCCTCGTATACACCCTTGCACCGGATCTCGCCGGCCAGAACCACCCGCTGCGTCGTCGTCAGCGTCTCGCACGCTACCCGGGCCTCCGCGTCCTTCGACAGGAACAAATCCACAATCGCATCCGATATCTGATCCGATACCTTGTCAGGATGACCCTCGGATACACTCTCCGACGTGAATAAATAACTCGAACGCATAAGCTGGCGCCCCTTTATCGATTGAGCAAATGGGATAGTTGCAGGTCAGCGACTTTCGCGCCCGGCAAGCCGCAGCCTGCGATGGCCAGCGCCGCTGCGGCGTGGGTTGTCTGCCATTTGCGGCCTTGGCGGACGCGCACGGAGGGGAGGCAGGCAAGACGCCTGCCCATCGCAACGCCCTTGCGCAGACCGTAAGGCGAACCGGCGTGGCCAGCCCGCAAAGGCAGCTTGGAAGTCAAAGAAAGATCCTGCTTGGCTGTGTCTTTGGCAAAGCCAGGGTCATAACGCGGGCTCGCGCTCTTCTGACGTGCGTTTCATAAGGCGATTGTGCACCGCAAGGCAAGTCCAATCGCGCCGGGGAAGGTGCGGCGCCGGAAAGGCTGAGGGCGGCCGTCGGCGGGATTGGACGGAAGATCGTCTGGATGGGGCGGGGTGAAGGGAAACAGGCGCTCAGAGAATAAACGATATTCTCGATGGGCAGGGCTTGCGGGTTGTGTGCCTTCTTTGCCACAGGCGCAGGCAATCGGTATTTCGAATCCCAAGGGAGTCTGCCATTTCCGGCGTCCGATTTCAAAAGAAATCGCGGATTTCCAAGGATTATAGCGGGATTTTTTCTGCCTTCCGACGTGCCCGGGGCCGCTCTTGTCAATCAAATCATACGCCCGTATGAGGCCGCGCCATATAGAGCGCGAGCCGGATTGAACGGCTTGCGCCAGTTCACAGGGAGTCAAAACTATGCTTCGCAACTATCGCCGCAAACTCGTGGCGGCCAGCAACCTTGCACTCGTTGCAGGCGTTCTTGCCGCACCGGCGACGGTTCACGCGCAGGACGAAGCAGTCGCCAGCGATGGCGGCTACGAAATCGTCGTCACCGCGCAGTTCCGCGAACAGAACCTGCAGGATACCCCGATCGCCATCACCGCCGTTACCGGCGAGATGCTCGAGGCCCGCAGCCAGACCAACATCGCCGAAGTCGCCAACCAGGCGCCCAGCGTCACGCTTCGTTCGGGCAACGCAAACTTCGGTCCGTCGCTCGCCGCATCGATCCGCGGCATCGGCCAGCACGACTTCAACCCGGCTCTCGAACCGGGCGTGGGCCTCTATGTCGACGACGTCTACTATCCGACGCTGACCGGTTCGGTCTTCGACCTGCTCGACCTCGAGCGCGTCGAAATCCTGCGCGGCCCGCAGGGCACGCTCGCCGGCCGCAACTCCATCGGCGGCGCGATCAAGCTGTACTCCAAGCGTCCCGAAGGTTCGAACACCGGTTCGATCTCGGCCACCTATGGCAGCCGCAACCGCCTCGACCTGCGCGCCAGCGCCGACTTCGCGATTGCCGAAGGCATCGACGCCCGCTTCTCCGGCGTTTCGAAGCGTCAGGACGGTTATGTGGATCGCCTCGACTTCGGTTGCGTCAACCCGCAGGGTTCCGCGCTGAACCCGGCCGTCGGCGGCATCCCGAACCAGCTTCCGCTGGGCAGCGACTGCCTCGTGGACCGGGACGGCAACGTGAACTACCAGGCCGTGCGCGGCCAGCTTCGTCTGCGTCCGACCGACACGATCGACATCAACATCATCGGTGACTACACGATCGACGACCGCAATTCGCCGGCCGCCGTCATCACCAGCGCCAACAACCCCAACCCGGCGGTCAGCGGCCCCTATGATGTGCCTTACGACGATCGTTTCGTCTGCGGCCCGTTCTGCAACTACGGCACCAACCTGGCGCCCGCCGATCCGGCCAATGGCTTCCCCTTCGGTCGCGACTTCGACGGCCGTTCGCGCTTCGAAGGCTGGGGCGTTTCCGGTCAGATCGACTGGGAACTGGGCGACGACCTGCAGTTCGTCTCCGTCACCGCCTACCGCGAATACAGCACGCAGTTCAGCACCGACGACGACCTTTCGCCGCTGCCGGTCTCCAACATGATGGGCGATCTCGATTTCTGGTTCTTCAGCCAGGAACTGCGTCTGAACGGTTCGTTCGCGGATAACGCCGTCGAATACACCATCGGCGGTTACTACAGCGACCAGAAGTCGACCTATGCTTCCAGCGTCGACCTGCGTTGGGCTGGCCTGCAGTTCTACCAGAACGACCCGGTTCCGGCCGAAACGAAGGCTGTCTTCGCCCACGCTTCATGGAACGTGACGGATGCATTCACCATCACCGGTGGCATCCGCTATACGGAAGAAGAGAAGACCTACACCTTCCACCGCTACAACCTGGATGGTTCGCCCAATCCGCCGCTGGTGGGTGGCCTGGACGGCCTGTCGGGCACTTACAAGGGCGATCGCGTCGACTATCGTATCAACGCGCAGTACCGCCTGAACGACAGCATCATGACCTACGCCCAGTTCTCGACCGGCTTCAAGGGCGGCGGCATCAACCCGCGCCCCTACAATGAAGAGCAGGTCCAGCCCTTCGGCATGGAAACGCTGAATGCCTGGGAAGTTGGCGTGAAGACCGACTTCTTCGATCGTCGTGCACGGCTCAACCTGTCGGGTTACCTGAACCAGTACAAGGATATCCAGCGCGGCCTGCTCGACTGCGAGCAGTTCGATCCGGAAGGCTGGAACCGCGACATCTTCGGTCCGTTCCCCTGCGCGATGAACGCCAATGCCGGTGATGCCGAAATCCTCGGCTTCGAAGCGGAACTGAACCTGCGTCCGATCGACGGCCTCGCCATCGACGGCTCGGTCAGCTACCTCGACTTCGACTACACCCGCATCGATGCAAACGCGAGCGGCCCGGGTGGCATCCAGCTTGACCACGTGGCGAACTATGCCGCCAAGTGGCAGTGGAGCCTGGGCGCACAGTACGAAATCCCGCTGGGCAATGCCGGTTCGCTGACGCCGCGTATCGACGCCGCCTACAAGTCGAGCGTGTATGCGAACGCCGTGAACGCCGCCACGAACCTGGTTCCGGGCTACACGGTCGCCAATGCACGCCTGACCTGGCGGAATGCGGACGATGACCTGCAGGTTTCGCTCGAAGTCACCAATCTGTTCGACGAATACTACATGCTCAACGTCTTCAACGTGTCGGGCAATGGTTTCCTGAATGCCCAGCCGGCTCGCCCCCGCGAGTGGGCGGTTTCGGTGACCAAGAAGTTCTGATCCCGCAACGGATCGCCGAAAAAGGAAAGGGCGCCTCTCGGGGCGCCCTTTTTCTTTGGCGATTGTGTATTTTATCACCCCAGGCTGCTGATTGTGCTCTTCGGGGCCCCAGGCCCCAGGCCCCAATGCCCCCAGGCCTCCAGACTTCCCCACCTCCCGCCCGTCCTGAGTTTGTCGAAGGACGCGCTGAAACGGAAGGGGCGGGCGGATGGTGGTGGTTGGTAAATACACAACCACCTTTCCTTCGATCGGTTTACTTGCGGATTAGTCCGGCCTCCATGGAGCGGACGATCTCTTCCGCGGCGAAAGCCCAGTCGATCTCTGTCTCGGGCAGGGCCAATGCGTGGGCGAACTTCTCTTCGAACGAATGGGCGATCATGAACGATCCGACCGCGCAAACGAAACGCCAGTGGAATGTCTCTTCGCCCAATTGCCGCAGGCAGCGGCGGACCAGCGCGTTGAACATCCCGGTCGCCGGGCCGAAAATCTCCAGCGTGACCTGCATCGCCACGGGCGAGGGGTCCGTCAGAACCCGGCCGTAAAGGGTTCTGGTGCGTTCGGCGGTGTGTGAATCTTCCGGCATCAGCAGTGGTGGTTCGACCAGCGCGCGCAGCACTGTGCCGAGATCGTCCTGCGTCAGGGACTCATAGCGCTGGTTACACAGCACCAGGCGGCGGGTCTGTTCCGCATTGATGGCCTCGAAGCGCCTCAGGCACACGTCGCGAAACAGGGCTTCCTTCGTGCCCCAGTGGTAGACCACGGTTCCAAGGTTCATCTTGGCCTGGGATGAGATCGCCCGGATCGACGTGGCTTCATAGCCGAGCCGGATGAACAGGTCCTCCGCCGCGTCCATGTATTTGCGCACGGTCTCCGCTGATTTTCCGGCGGGCGCCGCGCGCCTGCTGACATTCGGTTGTGCAGCCATTCCGCGCCCGATCAGGATATTGCGCCGGTCATCATACGGCCGTATGATAACACAGTTGATTGGAAATACTGTTCAAGACGGCAAACTCCCCCATGATCCTCCGCGCACTTATGGCGCTGTAAGGTCACCTTAGGTCGAAAGAAGAGCGCAAGTCATGGTTTTTATGGGCCCGGAATGTCCCGTTCGCGAACCGGTGCGGAAAATCCGCGCGATCCGACCGGTGAAGGCCTCACATTCGGCCGAGATGCATGCGGATTTCCACCATGCCGGCTGATGCCGCGCCCGTTCGCCCGCAAGGGGGGAATGGCCATGCGCTCGCCCTGTTGCTGGTGGTGGTGTTCATCAACATCGCGGGCTTCAGCCTGATCCTTCCGCTGCTGCCGTTCTATGGGCAGGAGTTTTCAGCTTCCGCGGTGGAAGTGACGATGCTGTTCGCCGCCTATTCCTTCGGCAACGTCTTCGGCGAAATCTACTGGGGCCGCACGTCGGACCGGATCGGCCGCAAGAAGGTGCTGGCGGTGACGATGGCGTGCGCGGCGCTCAGCTATGTGGCCTTCGCCTATGCGCCGACGCTTTACGCGGCCTTTGCCATCCGCATCGTCAGCGGTTTCTTCAGCGGCACGCTGGGCGTGGTGCAGAGCTATATCGCGGATATCACCGCGCCGCAGGACCGGGCGCGCAGCATCGGCTATTTCGGGGCATCGTTCAATCTCGGCTTCGCCACGGGGCCTGCCATCGGTGGTCTCCTCGCCCAGCCGGACCAGGGGCTTGCGGGTTTTCACCTGCCGATCCTGGCGGCGGCTGCCTTCGCCGGCGCCGCGGCGCTATGGTCGATCTTCGCGCTGAAGGAAACGCGCCAGCCGGGCGGCCCGGCGCGGCCCCTGCCCAGCTATGGCGAGGCGATGCGCTTCGTGGTGACGCAGCCGCTGCTGCTGCGCCTGTTCATCCTTGGCTTCATCGCGATCGCGGCGTTTTCCTCGATGGAGGCGGTTTTCGGATTGTGGACCGAGCATAATTTCGGCTGGTCCGCACGGCAGGTCGGCCTTGCCTTCATCGCCGTGGGCGCGGCAGGCCTGTTCGTGCAGGCCCTGCTGATCGGGCCGCTGGTGAAGCGATTTGGCGAGGCGCGCATCATCGTGGCCGGCATCGTCACCCTGATCGTCAGCATGGTGCTGCAACCGCTGACCCGCGATCCCGTGGCGGCCGTGGTGCTCATGTCGCTGCTGATGGCCGGGCATAGCCTGACCTTTCCCAATATCGGCGCCCTGACATCCCGGAACACCCCGCCTGACACGCAAGGCAGCGTGCTGGGCGCGCAGATGGCGGTCAACGCGCTGGCGCGGATCGTGGCGCCGCCGTTCTTCGGATTCGTCTATCTGGCGGCCAGTCCCGACGCGCCCTATCTGCTGTGCGCGCTGATGATGGTGGGGGGCCTGCTGGTGGCGTTGCAACTGCGCAAGATCACCCGCCGGGCTGACGATGTCGTTTCGACCTGATCGCATGTTCAAATCGGCGACATTGTCCAGATACAGGTGGACGGAATGTGTTCGAGATGGCAGCGTTTTCGCAAGTTCCGGCCTGTTGGCTGGCCCTGTTATGTTTTGATTGCGCCCTCTGGCGCTTCCCTAGAGGAGAGTATTGAATGACCCCCCAAGGTGTTTCCATCCGGCACGCCGACAAGCTGTTCATCGGCGGCGAATGGGTCGATGCGACATCGGGCAGGACGATCGAGATCGTCAATCCGAACTCGGAAGAAGTCGTCGCCAAGGTTGCCGAAGCCGGCAAGGACGACATGGACCGCGCGGTTGCCGCCGCGCGCGATGCGTTCGACAACGGCCCGTGGTCGACCACCCCGCCGGCCGAGCGTGGCGCGCTTCTGTCCAAGATGCTCGACCATCTCGAACCGCGCGTGCCGGAACTGGCCGCTGCCTGGACCGCACAGGTCGGCGGCCTCGCCAGCTTCGCGCCGATCATGCATGGCGGCGCGGTTGCCGAACTGCGCGGCATCGCGGCGCTGGGCGAAGGCTTCGAATGGGTCACCCGCAAGAAGGGCCAGGCAGTCGATACCGTCATTCTGGCGCGCGAGCCGGTCGGCGTCGTCGCGGGCATCGCGCCCTGGAACGCGCCGTTCGGCATCATGGCAAACAAGGTGTTCTATTCGCTGATCGCCGGCTGCACCATCGTGATGAAGCCGTCGCCCGAAACTCCGCTGGAAGCGTATATCCTGGCCGAAGCCGCCGAAGCCGCCGGCCTGCCCGCCGGCGTTGTGAACCTGGTTACGGGTGAGCGCGACGCTTCCGACCACCTGGTGAACAACCCGGGCATCGACAAGGTCAGCTTCACCGGCTCGACCGTGGCCGGCAAGCGTATCGCGGAAGTCTGCGGCAGCCGCATCGCGCGCTGCTCGCTGGAACTGGGCGGCAAGTCGGCCGCGATCATTCGTGACGATTTCCCGATCGAAGTCGCCGCACAGATCCTGGGCAACACGATCACGATCATGAGCGGCCAGGTCTGCGCCATGCTCAGCCGCGCGATCGTGACCAAGGATCGCCATGACGAACTGGCCCAGGCGATCAAGGGCGTGATGGAAGGGATCAAGATCGGCAACAGCGAAGATCCCGAAACCCAGCTCGGGCCGCTCGCCATGAAGCGTCAGCTCGAACGCGTGGAAATGTATATCGAGGAAGGCAAGAAGAGCGGCGCCGATCTGGTCACCGGCGGCAATCGCCCGGCGCATCTCAACAAGGGTTACTTCATCGAACCGACCCTGTTCGCCAATGTCGACAACAAGAGCCGTATCGCCCAGGAAGAAATCTTCGGCCCCGTGCTGTGCCTGATCCCGGCCGAGGACGAGGAAGATGCGATCCGCATCGCCAACGAAAGCAATTTCGGCCTCAACGGTTCGGTCCTGACCACGGATGCACAGGCTGCCTATGACGTCAGCCGCCGCGTCCGCACCGGCGTGGTCGGCCAGAACGGCATGCGCATGGAATTCGGTATGCCCTTCGGCGGGTTCAAGCAGTCCGGCATCGGCCGTGAAGGTGGCGAGGAAGGCCTGTGGTCCTACCTCGAAACCAAGACGGTTCTGCTGGACGGCGCGCCCGAACGGCTTTGACGGACGGACTGCCGCAATAGATGGTGCGGCAGTGGCGGGATAAGTCCGCGGCGAACACCGCCGCGGACAACCGCACTCTAAATGGGAGAGGAGCCTGGGATGGCGCTGGATATCTATCATTGGGAACCCAATGCGAACGCGGGCAAACCGCTGTTGGCGGCGCTCGAAAAGGGCGTGGAATTCACCAGTCATTACATAGACATGCTGGCGTTCGACCAGCACAAGCCGGAATATCTGGCGGTCAATCCGTCGGGCACCATCCCGGCGATGGTGCATGATGGCACGCTGATATTCGAATCCACCTACATGATCGACTACATCGACATGGCGTTCAACGGCCCTTCGCTGCGGCCGACCGATCCGCATGAGTTGTGGCGCATGCGCTGGTGGTGCCGGTTCTTCGACCAGTATGTGGGGCCTGCGACCAGCCAATTGGGCTGGAGCACCTTCGTGGGGCCGATGGTGCGCCAGCGCGACCAGGAAGAACTGAAGGCCGCGATCGAGCGCATCCCATCCAAGGAACGCCGGATTGCCTGGACCAAGGCGATCTACGGCACCTTCTCGGACGAGGAACTGGCGGAAAGCCGCGCCCGTCTGATGTCGGGCATCAAGGCCATCGACGAGGCGCTGGGCGATCATGACTGGATTGCGGGCGAGAACTTCTCTGCCGCCGACCTGGCCGGTTTCATGATGCTGTTCGGCTTGCCGGTGATGTTCCCCGAAGCGGCGAATTTCGAACGGACCCCCAACTTCATGGCGTGGCTGCGCCGCGTCGCTTCCCGCCCCAGCATCCAGAAGGGTGTGTCGATGGGCAGCGGCCGCTTCGTCGACCGCTTCAACGAATTGCTGGAAGGGCAGGGGGAATCCGATGCTTGAACTCTATTATTGGGAGCCGAACGGCCCCTGGCTCAAGCCGCTGATCGTCCTGGAGGAAAAGGGCATCGCGTGCGAACGGCGCTGGATCGATGTGCTGGCTTTCGAGCAATATGGGCCGGCCGTGCCTGCGCCCACCATCGAAACGCGGCTCAATCAGGAAGGCGAGGGGCCTTTGCTGGTCCACGATGAACGGCAGCTCACGGAATCCTTCTTCGTCAGCGAATATCTGGATGGCGCGTTTGACGGGCCGTCATTGCGGCCTGCCGAACCGATCCCGTTCAACCGGATGCTGGTATGGGCACGCTTCGTCAACGAGGTGTTCATGCCGGGGGCGAACACGCTGGGTTGCCGGCAATTCCTGGCTCCGGCACTGGCCGGCAAGCAGCCGCCTGCGGGCGCGATCGAGAAGATCGAACTCGGTTTCGTGCGCGATGGCTGGCTGCGCGCCTATGCGGGCGACTATCCCGATGCGCTGGTCGAGGAGGCGCGGCGCAAGCTGGGGATCGGGATCGGGCGGATCGAGGCTGCCCTGGAAAACGGCCCGTGGCTGCTGGGCGAGGAATACTCGCTTGCGGATATCGACGTGTTTGCAATTGCCCGTTCGATCCCGCTCCTCGCGTCCGATCTGGTCGAGGGCAAGGGGCGCTTCGGCGACTGGCTCGCACGGATGGAGGCCCGTCCCGCGGTGCAGGCGGCTCTGGCCACCAGCAGGAGCGGCCAGCCCGAACGCGCCTTCGCTCCGGGGCCGGAACACGCCCGCTGGGGTTGATGGCCGGGCGCGGGCACTCGTCGGGCCTGTGCCGCGGATACGGTAACGTCTTTCCATGACCTGTGTCGCCGTTGGGGTCGGCACAGGTCATGGTTCCAGCGCGAGTACGGGTTGAAACCATTTTCCTACACGGGCCCGCTTCGCCATGTGTAAGGCGGCTCTTTCTACTGTCCATCCTACAGGTCTGTCCCCGATTTTCCGCGGATTTCCGGCCCTGTCTGCGTGTTTCGGGGGAGGGGGATTTTTTCGCCCTGAACTGTGTCACCCTGTGTAAGCCTTTCAGGAATGGGTGCGGTTTTCTGAACGGTTTGCGCGTGTCGGAGGAGGGCGGTCGTGCAGTGACGCGGATCAGGGGCGGCGACTGTCCAGTTCAAAAACCAGGGCCGCTAGCTGCGCTCTTCGGTTCCCCAGCTTTCGCCTCTTCGCCACACCCGCCCGTCCTGAGCCTGTCGAAGGGCACGCTGAAAGGAAGGAGGCTGGGCGAAGACCTCTTCAAGGCACCGATAGCGCGTGTCGTCGACGCTTCGAGTCAGCTTCGCTTCCGACAGGCTCAGGGCAGGCGGGGTGATGGACTGTAAATGCGAGGCCTAACGCCCCCACTTGCGCTGGGTCTTGCCATACCGCGTCTTGCGCGTGCCAGGCTTGCCCTCATTGCTGCGGCCGACGAGCGGGGCCTTGCGCTGATCTTCGGGCAGGCCGAGTTCATCGGCTTCCAACCGGCGGATCTCGTCGCGCAGGCGGCCCGCTTCCTCGAACTCCAGATCGGCGGCGGCGGCCCGCATGCGGCCTTCCAGCTCTTCGATATAGCTGCGAAGATTGTGGCCAACGAGATTGTTGCGCTCGCCATCCTCGATATCGACCAGCACCCCATCGCGGCTGGCGGTGTGCGCCACGATGTCCTGAATACCGCGCTTGATCGTGGCGGGGGTGATGCCGTGTTCCTTGTTGTAGGCGCTCTGCTTTTCGCGGCGACGGTCGGTTTCCGCCATGGCCCGTTCCATGCTGCCGGTGATCCGGTCTGCATAGAGGATCACGCGCCCGTCCACGTTGCGGGCGGCGCGGCCGATGGTCTGCACCAGCGAAGTCTCGCTGCGCAGGAAGCCTTCCTTGTCGGCATCCAGAATACAGACCAGCCCGCATTCCGGAATGTCGAGCCCTTCGCGCAGCAGGTTGATGCCCACCAGCACGTCATACACGCCCAGCCGCAGGTCGCGGATAAGCTCGATACGCTCCAGCGTCTCGACATCGGAATGCATGTAGCGCACCCGCAGGCCCGCCTCGTGCATGAACTCGGTCAGGTCTTCCGCCATCCGCTTGGTGAGGGTGGTAACGAGGGTGCGATAGCCCTTGGCGGCCGTTTCCCGGCATTCATTGATGCAATCCTGCACCTGGTCTTCCACCGGACGGATGAAGACGGGCGGATCGATCAGGCCGGTTGGCCGGATCACCTGCTCGGCAAACACGCCGCCCGATTGCTCCATTTCCCAGGTGCCGGGAGTGGCCGATACCGCAACGGTCTGTGGCCGCATCGCATCCCATTCGTTGAAACGCAGCGGCCGGTTGTCGATGCAACTGGGCAGGCGGAAGCCATATTCGGCCAGCGTGATCTTGCGGCGATGGTCCCCCTTGGCCATGGCGCCGATCTGCGGCACGGTCTGGTGGCTTTCATCCACGAACAGCAGTGCGTTCTCGGGCAGGTATTCGAACAGGGTGGGCGGTGGTTCGCCGGGCAGGCGGCCGGTCAGGAAGCGGCTGTAATTCTCGATCCCCGCGCATGATCCGGTGGCCGCGATCATCTCCAGGTCGAAATTGGTGCGTTGTTCCAGCCGCTGATGCTCCAGCAGCTTGCCTTCCGCTTCCAGCTCCTTGAGCCGTTCCTGCAATTCGAAGCGGATCGCCTCGCTCGCCTGCTTCATGGTGGGGCCGGGCGTGACATAGTGCGAATTGGCATAGACCCGCACCGCATCCAGGCTTGCGCCCTTCTTGCCGGTCAGCGGGTCGAACTCCGCGATTTCCTCGATGTCGTCACCGAAGAAGCTGATGCGCCAGGCCATGTCTTCATAATGGCTGGGGAAGATCTCCAGATTGTCCCCCCGCACGCGGAAATTGCCGCGCGCGAAGGCGGCATCGTTGCGCTTGTATTGCAGCGCCACCAGCTTGCGGATGATCTCGCGCTGGTCCTGGGCCTCGCCCTTCTTCAGGTCGAAGATCATGGCGGAGTAGGTTTCGACCGAGCCGATACCGTAAAGGCAACTCACCGAGGCGACGATGATGACATCGTCCCGTTCAAGCAATGCGCGGGTGGCCGAATGGCGCATCCGGTCGATCGCCTCGTTTACCGAGCTTTCCTTCTCGATATAGGTATCGCTGCGGGGCACATAGGCTTCGGGCTGGTAGTAGTCGTAATAGCTGACGAAATATTCGACCGCGTTTTCAGGGAAGAAGCTCTTGAATTCGCCATAGAGCTGCGCCGCCAGGATCTTGTTCGGTGCGAGGACGAGGGCAGGGCGCTGCAATTCCTCGATCATCTTGGCCATGGTGAAGGTCTTGCCGCTGCCGGTGACGCCCAGCAGGACCTGGGTCCTGTCATCCGCCAGCGCGCCGCCCACCAACTCGCGGATGGCGGTGGGCTGATCGCCCGCGGGTTCGTATTCCGAAACGAGCTTGAACTTCTTGCCGCCTTCGACCTTGTCGGGGCGGACGGGTTTATGCGGGGTGAAAGTGCCGGACGTATCCGGTTCTTCCAGCCCGCGGCGGATGACGAGTTCGGCCATTGCCTGCATATGACTGTTCCGCTTGCGTTCCGCAATGACGGGATAACTGGAAGGTTGCCACAACGGCGTCGTTGGCAGGATGTGGCAGCCTTGATACGGTCCGCCACCCGCGGTCGATACCGCAGCCCTGAGGGAGAATTCCATGCGTAGATCGTTTGTCCTGCCGCTGGTCGTGGTCGCCGTGCTGGCCGGTTGCGGAAGCAAGGAAGAAGCATCGCCGTCCGAAGGTGTCTCGGCAGAGGAAATCGCCGCCCAGTCCGCGAATCTCGAAGGGCCTCGTCCGGGGCAATACCAGGTCACCACCGAAATCGTCGAAGTGGCCATTCCCGGAATGCCGGCGGAGCTTTCCGCAAATATCGCCAAGGAAATGGCCGCAGGGACGAGCATCACCTACTGCATCACCGAACAGGACAGCGCCAAGGCCGCGCGCGAGATGGCGGGCAAGTCCGGCGCGGGAGACTGCAAGTTCAACACCTATGAAGTCAGCGGCAACACCATCAATACGGAAATGGTCTGCGCTGGCCCCAATGGGCAGAACGGTACGATCAGGACCAGCGGCACGATCGGTGCGGAAGGCATGGAAGTGACGGCTGATTCCGAATTCCCGGGCATGAAGATGAAGACCCGCGTCCTGACCAAACGACTCGGTGATTGCCCGGCGTAAACGGAGGATCGGCGAGGCATGAAAATGAGACAGCTTCACGACAGCTGACGATTTCGTTCAGCCTGCAATAAGTCAATTTTGTTACTAGGCAGGCATGAACGGACTGAGTCGCATTCGCATGCAGGGCAGCGCCCGTGCATTATCGCAGGCAGAGCCGGGCGCGCTTGCCACCATGGTGGGGGCGCTCCGGCAGCGTGCCGCCCTGGTCAGCGAAGCACAACCAAGCGGTGTACATGGCCCGCCCTTGCGCCATTTATTTGGTGAGATCGGCAATATCGCCGCCGTCCTGCGCCGCCCCCGCGCGGTTCCGGTCGCAGCGCCTGCAGTCAATCCGCGCGTCGTGATGCTGCTTCCCGGTTTCGGGACTCACCCGGTACGCATGCGGCGCATGGCGCAATCGCTGGAGAGCGCCGGGCATACGGTCAAGAAATGGGGCCTGGGCTTCAATTTCGGCCCCACGCCCGAGAACTTCGCCGCGCTGGAAGCCCGTGTCACCGCGCTTCACCGGCGCCATGGCGAGAAGATTGTGCTGGTCGGCTGGAGTCTGGGCGGAATTTTTGCCCGCGAGATCGCGAAGCTTCACCCCGAAGCAGTGGCCAAGGTGATCACTATGGGATCGCCCTTCTCGGGCAGCCCCAAGGCGAACAATGCCTGGCGGATCTATCACCTCATCACGGGGCATTCGGTGGAGAGGCCCCCGGTGGTGGTGGATATCGCCGCGAAACCCCCGGTGCCCACCGTGGCCATGTGGAGCCCGCGCGACGGTATCGTTTCACCGCGTAGCTCGTGCGGGCGGCCGGGCGAGCGTGACCGGGCAGTTGCCTTGCGCTGTTCGCATATCGGCTTTGCCTGGTGTGACGAAGCAATCGCCGCCGTCGGCAGGGAACTCGAAACGGCCTGATCGCGCCGCGCCGCGGCACCCTTTGCGAACCCGCCCCAGGCTCTTTTGCCCACCGCGCATTTCGCGCTTGGCAGAGCTACACTTCCGTGACAGTGTTGCACTGCAACATAAAAGGGCGGTGAGCATAAAGCCTGAGCCTAACTTCGATGAGATGCGTCACGCTGACGGGACGATCCGTCCAGCCTACCGCGAATACTGCGGATGGCTGGATGAACAGGATCCAGCCCTCATGCGGCGCAAGAACCGGGAGGCCGAAGTCTTCTTCCGCCGGTCGGGGATCACCTTCAACGTCTATGGCGATGACGATGCGGAAGAACGGCTGATCCCGTTCGACATGGTGCCGCGCATCATCACCGGAAGCGAATGGCGCAAGCTGTCGCGGGGGATCGAACAGCGGGTAAGGGCGCTCAATGCCTTCATGCACGATCTCTATCACCGGCAGGAGATCATTCGCGCCGGCCGCGTCCCGCAGCGCCTGTTCAGCAACAATGTGGCCTGGCTGCCCGAGATGGTGGGCTTCACGCCGCCCGGCGGGATATATACCCATATCACCGGGATCGATCTGGTTCGAACCGGTCCCAACGAATTCATGGTGCTGGAAGACAATGCCCGTACGCCCAGCGGCGTTTCCTACATGCTGGAAAATCGCGAAACGATGATGGCGATGTTCCCGGAACTGTTCTCGCGCATATCGGTGCAACCGGTTTCGGACTATCCTGCCCGCCTTGCGCAGAGCCTTGCCGCCTGTGCGCCGGACGCCGCGCGTGACAAGCCGGTGGTCGCGGTGTTGACGCCGGGCATCTACAATTCCGCTTATTTCGAACATGCCTTCCTGGCGGACCAGATGGGCGCCGAACTGGTGGAAGGCAGCGACTTGCGCGTGGTCGACGGCCGCGTGCAGATGCGCACTACCGCCGGATACCAGCCGATCGACGTGCTCTATCGCCGGGTTGACGACGAATTCCTCGATCCGCTGACCTTCAACCCCAATTCCATGCTGGGCGTGCCGGGCATCATGGATGTCTATCGTGCCGGTGGGATCACCATCGCCAACGCGCCCGGCACCGGCATTGCCGACGACAAGGCGATCTACAGTTTCATGCCCGAGATCGTGGAATTCTACACGGGCGAGAAGCCGCTGTTGCCCAATGTACCCACATGGCGCTGCGCCGAGGCGGACAGCCTGGCCTATGTGCTGGACAACATCGCCGACCTGGTGGTGAAGGAAGTCCACGGATCGGGCGGTTATGGCATGCTGATCGGCCCCACTTCGTCGCGGCGGGAGATTGCCCGCTTCGTGCAGAAGCTGCGGGCAAGGCCCGAAAGCTATATCGCCCAGCCGACACTGGCGCTCTCGACCGTTCCGATCTTCACGCAGGCGGGCCTCGCTCCGCGCCATGTCGACCTGCGCCCCTTCGTGCTGATGTCGCCCAAGGGAGTGGACATCACGCCGGGCGGCCTCACCCGTGTTGCGCTCAAGAAGGGATCGCTGGTGGTCAACTCGAGCCAGGGAGGGGGCACCAAGGATAGCTGGGTGCTGGACGACTGAGCATGCTGGGCAAGACCGCAAATTCGATCTTCTGGATGTTCCGCTATCTCGAGCGTGCGGAGAATACCGCGCGCTTGCTGGAGGCGGGGTTCCGCATGGCGCTGACCCGCGGGGTGGAGGCCGGCAACGAGGAATGGCGTTCCGTCATCGTGACGTTGGGGATGCAGCGCGCCTATGAAGCGGTGCATTCCGAATATAACGGAACGCAGGTGTGCAACTTCGTGCTGCGCGACCGCGAGAATTCCGAAAACGTGCTGGCCATGATCGAAGGCGCGCGAAGCAATGCCCGCGCTGCCCGGACCTCGATCACCGCCGAGGTATGGGAATCCGTCAACGAGGCCTGGATGATGCTGCGCGATACGCTGCAGCGGCCCGTTCGCGAAGCCAATCTGGGCACGGTGCTGTCCGCGATCCGCCGCGAGGCGACCCATGTGCGTGGCGCGACCTACGGTTCGATGCTGCGTAACGAGATTTATCACTTCTCTCGCAGCGGCACATTCCTTGAACGGGCTGACAACACGGCCCGGATACTCGACGTCAAATACTACCTGCTGCTCCCCTCGCTTGCCTATGTCGGGTCCAGCCTCGACAGCGGGCAGTGGGACAATGTGCTCCGCTCGCTTTCGGCCGAGCGCGCCTATCGCTGGCTCAATGCAGGGCGGATGGACCCGCGCGGAATCGCCGAGTTCCTGATCCTCGACCGGCGCTTCCCGCGCAGCCTGGCCTTCTGCTATGACGCGTTGAAGGGCAATCTGGGGGACTTGGCGGAACTGCATGGCGGCCGGGGTGAATGCCACGCGCTGATGCGTGAAGCAGGGCGCCGGCTGAACGAGGCGACGATCGACTCGATCCTTGAGACCGGCCTGCACCAGTTCCTGCTGGGCTTCATCGCCGACAACCAGGCAATCGCCGCCGCCATCGCCAGCGACTATCGCTTCATCGACTGAAACAGCAGCACCCGATCCATGCGCCTCTCTATCCGCCACACCACGCATTATCGCTTCACCGAACCGGTGGCCCATGGGTTGCAGCGCTTGCGCCTGGTTCCCAAGACGACGCAGGGGCAGCACATCCTGGAATGGTCCATGCGCTACGAAGGGGCGAAGGCGGAACTCGAATACGACGACCAGAATTGCAACCATACCAGGCTGGTTTCCGTCCTCCCGGGCGTGGAGGAAGTGGTGATCCATTGCGAAGGGCTGGTCGACACGCAGGACAATGCGGGCATGATCGGCTGGCATTCCGGGCATCTGCCGCTGTGGGCCTTCCTGAGCCAGACCGCGCGGACCCGGCCGGGGCAGCGGATGCGCTCGCTGATATCCTCGGTGCGCCGGACGGACGAGGATGTGCTGCCGATGTTGCACGAACTGTCGGCCGCGATCCATGCCGCCGTGCGCTATGAAACGGGTGTCACCCATGTCCAGACCACGGCGGAGGAAGCAATGGGCGAGGGGATGGGGGTATGCCAGGATCACGCGCATATCTTCATCGGCGCGGCGCGAGCGCTGGAAGTCCCTGCCCGTTATGTTTCCGGCTATCTGATGATGGACGACCGCGTGAACCAGGAAGCCACTCATGCCTGGGCGGAGGCGCATGTTGCCGGGCTGGGCTGGGTCGGGTTCGATGTCTCCAACGGGATCAGCCCCGATCCGCGCTACGTCCGCGTGGCGACGGGGCGCGATTACGCGGAGGCCGCGCCAGTGACCGGCGTGAGCTTCGGCGCGGCGCAGCAGCATCTCCATGTCGCGCTGGCGATTGAGCAACAGGTGGCTGAGCAATAGGGCCTGTGGGCACTTCTTCGTTGCGGGCAGAGACGGCCCGAGGCTACTCAACCCGGCTATGCCGCCATGTGCGACAAATTGATGCAACCCGCGCCGGCGGGAGTTCAGGGGATCGGAATTGACCTATTGTGTTGGAATGGCGTTGGAGAAAGGGCTGGTGTTGATGAGCGACACCCGCACAAATTCGGGCGTCGACAACATCTCCACCTTTCGCAAGATGTTCCACTGGAATGTGCCGGGGGAGCGCATAATCTCGCTGATGACAGCCGGGAATCTGGCCACTACGCAGGCCGTGATCAGCCAGTTGGAAGAGCGCACCAAATCTCCCGATGAACGACGGAACACGCTGTTCGAGGCGCCGACGATGTTCCAGGTCGCCATCGAAGTGGGCAAGCTGCTGCGCGACACGATCCATGTTTCCCAAATCGGCAATGGGCAGCAGGGGGAGGGAAGTTTTACCGCCTCCATGATTCTTGCCGGCCAGATCAAGGGCATGCAGCCCCGACTGTTCATGATCTATCCCGAGGGCAACTTTATCGAAGCCAGTTGGGACACGCCATTCTTTCAGATCGGTGAGACCAAGTATGGCCGTCCGATCCTGATCCGTGGCTACGAACGGGGCATGAGCTTCGAAGATGCCGTGAAGCTGATGATGGTCAGCTTCGATTCCACGCTGAAGGCCAATCTCTCTGTGGGGCTTCCACTGGACATGCTGGTCATCCAGCGCGATCTCTTCGAACCGCTGCACCAGCGCCGGATCGATAAAGGCGATCCGTATTTCGAGCAGATATCTTCCCGCTGGGGCGATGCGCTCAAGAAAGCCTTTCTGGAACTGCCCGATTACAGCTTTTCCGATGAAGAAAACGCCTGATCGGATTTCCCCTTAAGGATAAAACCGTATTTCAAATCCGTACCGGACTGACTTTTATTGCAGCAGGAAGTGATCTGGCGAACGCTTCCGACCATGTTTTGTCCGTTTCGGTTATAGTTCGGGCTGCACTTTACGGCCTGCGCCTTAATCCTCGGGGAGGATGGAATTGGCGCTCGCGATTCATTTTGTTGATCAGGACGTGCGGACGCGTGCAGAAGGGGCGCGAGTGGCGCTGGCGCTTGGCCATCACGCCGAAGTCTATTCTTCCATTGCAGAACTGGTGCGACATGCTCCCCGGGAAGGGATCATCGTTGCGCGGGATGACATCTTGCCTGGCGGAACGGCCGAAATCATCGATTTGCTGAGTGCGTCGGGCGTGTGGCTGCCGCTGATCATCGCTGCGGATGATGCGGATATTCCCCGCATCGTGGAGGCGATCAGGGGCGGCGCGACCGATTATATCCAGCTTCCGCTGGAAGAGGCACAGCTTGCCGCGATGCTGGACCGCACCATCAACCGCGCGCGGGATGACAGCCGGGCGCGCCGCAGCTTGATCGAAGCGAGGGCGAAGATCGGCACCCTGTCGGAACGGGAACGTGAAGTTCTTTCCCTGCTGGTGGAGGGGAGCAGCAACAAGCTGATCGCGCGTGAACTGGATATCAGCCCGCGCACGGTGGAAATCCATCGCGCCAACATGATGGAAAAGCTGGGCGCTCGCCACGTGGCGCAAGCCGTGCGGCTGCTGCTTCAGGCACAGCTGGCTTTAGGCGGAGCCTGACCGTCATGCCGCCTGGCAGTGGAAGGCCGGATCGTGACGCCGCTTAGCGGCAGAATGATCGCCCGCCTGTTTCCATGTGGAAATGATCCTGGTGGGCCGCGTTATATTCCGGACCCAGCACGGTGCCGAACCGCTTGCACGCGCTCTGGTGGACGATGCGGAGGAATTCGCGTTCTGCTGACGATCCGCCACTCCAGCCCTGCTTCACGCTGATCCGGCGTCCGTCGGCCAGCACGAAGGCCGAGACGTCGATCGCATCGGCGGTCGAATGGGCTGATCGGCGGGAACTGCCGGCGACATTGCGGCAGTTGTAGCTGCCCATCGTCTCGATCCGGACGAGCCGGCTGCCCAGCACCTGACGCGCGGCGCGATCGGCGCCGAACCGCGCCCAACCTGCGAAGGTATCGGCCAAGGGGCATGTCACCGGCCCCAGATTTGAAATGCCAAGGCTGGAATCGTCACTGGCCAAGGCGGAAAGCTGCACGGTGTTCTGTGTGGAACAGCCTGCGCCATAATGCTTGTCGGGCAGGGGGGTGAAGTTGGCGTTAGCCGCACCAAGGCGTGTAAGGCACTGCCGCCCGGCGGCGCTGGGCACATGCGCGGGGGTGCCGGGGCGCGACGCCTGGCGCGTCCCTTCGCGTGCGGATCGGCCGTCTGAACCCGGCAGCATCGAGCAGCCAGTCAGCGCAACGCCCGCGATCAGGAAAGCGATGAGCCTCATCATGTCAGTAGAATTGCGGTAAGAATAGTTAATTTCGTCCTAACGGCGCATCGTTGCCGGTATCCATTTGTCGCGAAAAGGGAATTGCGCTTGACTCACCTGCACGCACGGCTAATTGCCGCCGCGGGCCACGCGGTCCCAACGCCGCGCGAGCTCTCTGTAAGGAGAGTCAGAAATGACTGATGTGAATGCGCCGAAGCCGGACTTGCGCCCGGTAAATCCCTGTTTCTCTTCCGGTCCCACCGCAAAGTTCCCCGGCTGGTCGCTCGACAAGCTGAATACCGTTGCCATGGGCCGTTCGCATCGCTCGGCTACGGGCAAGAATCGCCTGAAATATGCGATCGACCTGAGCCGCGAGATTCTGGGCATCCCCGACGATTACCTGATCGGCATCCTGCCCGGTTCCGACACCGGCGCGGTCGAATGCGCAATGTGGAATTTGCTGGGCCAGCGCCCCGCAACGGTCGCCGCATGGGAAAGCTTCGGCAATGTCTGGATCCAGGACGCGGTCAAGCAGCTGAAGCTGAAGGACCTGACCGTTCTGAACGCCGACTACGGCGAAATTCCCGATCTGTCGCAGATCGACCCCAGCAACGACGTCGTGTTCACCTGGAACGGCACCACCTCCGGCGCCAAGATTCCGAATGCCGACTGGATTTCCGCCGACCGTACCGGCGTGACCATCAATGACGCGACCAGCGCCGTCTTCGCCCAGCCGATGGATTGGGCCAAGCTCGACGTCACCACCTACAGCTGGCAGAAGGTCATGGGTTCCGAAGCGGCCCACGGCATGATCATCCTGTCGCCGCACGCGGTTGCGAAGATCGAGGAGCATGACGCTTCCTGGCCGCTGCCCAAGCTCTTCCGCATCAAGAAGAACGGCAAGCTCGACCGTGCGATCTTCGAAGGCGCCACGATCAACACCCCGTCGCTGCTGGCGACCGAGGATTACATCATGGCCCTGGAATGGGCGAAGTCGATCGGCGGCCTGCAGGAACTGCACGCCCGTGCGGATCGCAACGCGCAGGTCGTGTTCGACTGGATGGAACGCACCCCCTGGATCCGCAACATGGTTTCCGATCCTGCCAAGCGTACGAACACCGGCGTCTGCATGGTGTTCCAGGGCGAATGGTATGACAGCCTGGATGCCGACAGGAAGGCAGCCGTGCCGAAGAAGATCGCTGGCCTGCTGGAAGGCATGGATATCGGTTATGACTTCAACGGTTATCGCGATGCCCCGCCGTCGCTGCGCATCTGGTGCGGTTCGACCGTCGAGGCGGAAGACGTTCGCCGTCTGCTGCCCTGGATCGAATGGGCATACGAGCAGGTGAAGGCCGACCTTACCGTCGCCGCCTGATTTTCCGGATATACCGTCATCCCGGCGAAAGCCGGGGTCTCGGGCCGGATTGCTCGACGTCCGTCCAGTCCAGTCGCCTGAGATCCTGACTTTCGTCAGGATGACTTTTTGAGAGAAAAGTCATGACCAAGCCTAGAGTCCTTATTTCGGACAAGATGGATCCCAACGCCACGCGCATCTTCCAGGAGCGCGGTTGCGACGTTGACGTGATTACCGGCGAGACGCCTGAAGAACTGATCGCCCGCATCGGCGACTACGATGGCCTGGCCATCCGTTCCTCGACCAAGGTTACCCAGGCGATTCTCGATGCCGCGTCGAACCTGAAGGTGATCGGCCGCGCCGGTATCGGCGTGGACAACGTGGACATTCCCTACGCCTCTTCGAAGGGCGTCGTCGTGATGAACACGCCGTTCGGCAACTCGATCACCACGGCCGAACATGCCATTGCGCTGATGTTCGCGCTCGCTCGCCAGCTTCCCGAAGCCGATGCTTCCACCCAGGCCGGCAAGTGGGAAAAGAACCGCTTCATGGGCGTGGAACTGACGGCCAAGACGCTCGGCCTGATCGGCGCCGGCAATATCGGCGGCATCGTTGCCGATCGCGCGCTGGGCCTGAAGATGAAGGTTGTCGCCTACGATCCGTTCCTGTCGCCCGAACGTGCGCTGGAACAGGGCATCGAGAAGGTTGAGCTGGAAGAACTGCTGGCACGTGCGGACTTCATCACGCTCCACACCCCGCTGACGGACCAGACCCGCAACATCCTCTCGGCTGAAAACCTCGCCAAGACGAAGAAGGGCGTGCGCATCATCAACTGTGCACGTGGCGGCCTGATCGACGAGGCGGCGCTGAAGGAAGGGCTCGATTCGGGTCACATCGCGGGCGCCGCGCTGGACGTTTTCGCGGTTGAGCCGGCGAAGGAACACCCGCTGTTCGGCACGGCCAACTTCGTCTCGACCCCGCATCTCGGCGCCTCGACCAACGAGGCGCAGGTCAATGTGGCGCTGCAGGTGGCCGAACAGATGGCCGATTTCCTCGTCAATGGCGGCGTTACCAACGCGCTCAACATGCCCAGCCTCTCGGCCGAGGAAGCCCCCAAGCTGAAGCCTTACATGGCGCTGGCTGAAAAGCTGGGTTCGCTGATGGGGCAGCTCACCACCGGGGCATTGCCGCGCATCTCGATCCACACCGAAGGTCACGCGACCGAATTGAACGCCCGGCCAATGGTCGCGGCGGTCCTTTCCGGCTTCCTGCGCGTCCAGTCGGACAGCGTGAACATGGTCAATGCGCCGTTTCTGGCCAAGGAGCGCGGGCTTGAAGTGCGCGAGGTGAAGACCGAGCGTACAGGCGACTACAACACCCTGCTGCGCGTTTCGGTGAAGACCGAAGCGGGTGAGCGGTCTGTTGCCGGCACCCTGTTCTCCAACGCAGAGCCGCGCCTGGTCGAATTGTTCGGCATCAAGGTCGAAGCCGAGCTGACCGGGAACATGCTCTACATCGTGAACGAAGACGCGCCGGGCTTCATCGGTCGCATCGGCAGCCTGCTGGGCGAAAATGCGATCAACATCGGCACGTTCAACCTCGGCCGCCGCGAAGCGGGTGGGGAGGCGATCCTGCTGCTGTCGGTCGACACTCCAGTTCCGGCCGAAGTGCTTGAAAAGGCACGCAGCCTGCCGGGCGTGATGCGCGTGATGGCGCTGTCGTTCTAAAACGATCCGGGGCCGGGCGGGAAATCCTTCTCGACATGATCGGGAAGGTGGTTTCCCGCCCGGCCCCATTCCCGCTCATCCCGGACTGGCCCAAGGATGCACGGCGAGGTTCGACATGGGCGCCATACGAGGCTAATGGGCCGCACCATGAACGAGAACGACCGCGACCTGCTGCCCGAAGGGCTTGAAGACCGCCTGCCGCAAAGTGCGGTGGCGGCCACCCGTATCATGCGTGCGATCATGGATGTGATGGATGCGCATGGGTACGACCGTGTCCGGCCCCCGATGATCGAGTTCGAGAAGTCGCTCGCCGCCCGCATGGCGGGCATCCAGCCGCGCCGCATGTTCCGCTTCATAGATCCTGTATCGCTGCGGATGCTGGCGTTGCGCAGCGACATAACTCCACAGGTCGGCCGGATCGCGGAAACCGGGCTGGCCGCCGCGCCGCGCCCGTTGCGGTTGTCTTATTCGGGCCAGGTTTCCATCATCAAGGCAGAGGCGCTCGATCCGCGCCGGGAACGCCTGCAAGTCGGCGCTGAGCTGATCGGTAGCGATAGCGTGGCCGCCGCGGCCGAAATCGTCGCCATCGCGATCGAGGCCGTGAAAGCGGCCGGCGCCACCGGAATCTCGGTCGATTTTACGCTGCCCGATCTGGTCGACACGCTGGCCGAGAAGGCGCTGCCGCTCGATCCGGCCAATATCGATGCCGTCCGGCGCGAGCTTGACGCCAAGGATGCAGGCGGCCTCAAGGCGGCCGGTGGAGAAGCCTACCTGCCCATCCTCTATGCGACCGGCCCGTTCGATGACGCGATCGGGAAGCTGGCGGCCGTGGATGCCGGCGGGGTGCTGGCCAGCCGCATCGCCGGGCTGAAGGAAATCGCCGCTCGCGTAGCCGGCGCCGCTCGGCTGACGCTGGACCCTTCGGAACGGCACGGCTTCGAATATCAGAGCTGGTTCGGCTTCATGATCTATGCCGACGGTGTTCGTGGCGCACTGGGGCGTGGCGGCACATACCGCATCAGCGCCACGGGCGAAGGCGAGGCTGCAACCGGTTTCTCGCTCTTCCCCGACCCGTTGATCGACGCGGCCAATGGCAGTGCGGCGAAGCGGGAAGCTGTATTCCTGCCGCTCAGCCATGATGCGGCCGCAGCCGCGAAACTGCGGGCTGAAGGCTGGCGCACCGTGGCGGCTCTGTCCGACGCGGATGATGCCGTGGCGCTGGGCTGCACGCACAGGCTGGCTGCGGGAAAACCCGCAAAGCTCTGATCCGTCCGATTATTCGCGCAATGCGCGGATTGTCCCGTCTGCCGGCTTGTTCTTGGTGGACAAGCGGCCTAGTGCGCGCGGGTTGAAAACGGATTCATTAGAAAGGCAGCGGCTTGGCCAACGTCACCGTGATCGGCGCCCAATGGGGCGACGAAGGCAAGGGTAAGATCGTAGACTGGCTGGCAAGCCGGGCTGACGCAGTGGTTCGCTTCCAGGGCGGGCACAACGCGGGGCATACGCTGGTGGTGGGCAACACCACCTACAAGCTTTCCCTGCTTCCCTCAGGCATCGTCACCGGCACGCTTTCCATCATCGGCAATGGTGTGGTGCTGGATCCCTGGGCCCTGAAGGCCGAGATCGAAAGGCTGGAAGGCCAGGGCGTTTCCATTACGCAGGACAATTTCGCGATTGCCGACAATTGCCCGCTGATCCTGCCGATCCACCGCGACCTTGACCAGTTGCGCGAAACTGCCGCCGGCAAGGGCAAGATCGGTACGACGGGGCGCGGCATTGGCCCCGCTTACGAAGACAAGGTTGGCCGCCGTGCGATCCGCGTGTGTGATCTGGCGCATCTCGATGCGCTGGAGCCGCAACTCGATCGCCTGTGCGCGCATCACGACGCACTCCGTGCCGGTTTTGGCGAACCTCCGGTGGACCGCGAGCGTTTGCTGAACGACCTGCGCGAGATCGCTCCCTTCGTGCTGCAATACTCCCAGCCGGTGTGGAAGCGGTTGAACGAAGTGCGCAAGCAGGGTGCCCGCATCCTGTTCGAAGGCGCGCAAGGCGTTCTGCTCGACGTGGATCACGGCACCTATCCTTTCGTCACCAGCTCCAACACGGTGAGCGGCACCGCGGCCAGCGGTTCGGGTCTCGGCCCCAGCTCGACGGGTTTCGTGCTAGGTATCGTGAAGGCCTACACTACCCGCGTCGGCTCAGGTCCGTTCCCCACCGAGCTTGAGGATGACATGGGCCAGCGCCTTGGCGAGCGCGGGCACGAATTCGGCACGGTGACCGGGCGCAAGCGCCGCTGTGGCTGGTTCGATGCGGTGCTGGTCCGCCAGAGCTGCGCGATCAGCGGGGTCACCGGCATCGCGCTCACCAAGCTGGACGTGCTGGACGGGTTCGAGACGGTGAAGATCTGCACCGGCTATCGCCTGCATGGTGAAGTGCTGGACTACTTCCCCTCACACGCGGCCGACCAGGCCCTGGTCGAACCGATCTACGAAGAGATGGAAGGCTGGAGCGGCACCACTGCCGGCGCGCGCAGTTGGGCGGAGCTTCCAGCCCAGGCGATCAAGTATATCCGCCGGGTGGAAGAACTGATCGAAACCCCCGTGGCGCTGGTTTCCACCAGCCCCGAGCGTGACGACACCATCCTCGTGAAAGATCCCTTCATCGACTGACCCGGCGGCCTGGTGAGCGAGCTGAAACAGCCGCTTTGCTGCGCCGCGCAGGCTGGTATGATGGAGGGATGCATTCCCGCCCGCTTTTTGCGCTGATCCTGCCGACAGCGTTGCTTTCGTGCTCCGGCACGGGGGCTCCCGCACTGGGGTCGGCGGACTTCGTTGTGGTCGACAAGTCTGATCGGGAACTGACCCTCTATCGAGAGGGGGAGCCGATCAAGACCTATCGCGGGCTGCAGTTCGGCAATGCGCCGGAGGGGCATAAACGCTTCGAAGGGGATGAGAGGACGCCCGAGGGGCGCTATATCGTCGATACACGCAACCCAAACAGCGCCTATCATCTCTCGCTGAGGATATCGTACCCCAACGCAGCGGACACCGCCTTTGCAGAGACGCAGGGCCGTTCGCCGGGGGGAGATATCTTCATTCACGGCCAGCCCAACTCGCTGCCGCTTGGCCGCGTGCCCGGTGACTGGACGGACGGCTGCATCGCGCTCTCGAATGCCGAGATGGAGGAACTGTGGGAAGCGATCGCGGATGGAACGCCGATCGAAATCCGTCCGTAATGAATATACTTGACCGGATCCCTGTTTGTTCGCATCTTGTTCCTGTTCATGCAGGAGTCGAAAGATGGGGCAGGCGCATTACGCCTTCGAAGGTGTTGACGATGAAGTGAGCGAGCCGCGGCGGTTGCCGCTGGCGGTCTCCATCTTTGCCGATAGGGCGCATCTGCGTGAGGAAATGCGGGAGGATGCACTGGCCGCGGGCCTGCGCATCGGCCAGTGCGGGCCGCTTTCCCTGGCGCTGGAGAGCGAGGCTTTGCCAATGGGCGAGGCGGTTCTGCTTGATTGCCCACAGGTCGATGCGGCCATGCTTGCGGCCCTTTCGCGATTGGACATGCGCGTTGCCCGTACTGCGGCGCGAATGGTGGTATCGACCAGCGTCGAGGCGCTGGAGGATGTGTTTGCCTGTCTGGATCAATCGGAAGCCCAGATATTGGTCGATCCACGCCGGTCCGAGCGGCTGATCGCGCTGGGAAGGATGCTGGGCAGTACGGCGCGGATGCGTCTGCGGGAATTGTCGGAGGAGGACCGGCTCACGTTGCTGCGCCTTACCGAACAGGTCGAACAGATCGCCCAGAAGCTGGATGGATTGCAGATCGGTGGCGGGATGACCGGGCCGGGCATCAACCGCGACGTTCCCGTACCCGAAGGCGGCACGCTGGCTGAAAATGCTCTTTCTGGCGAGGTACATGCCGGCGACGACGGAAGCCGTCAGACCCGGCGTGGCGCGCGGCCATCGCTGCCGGACCCCAGGCTGGTGCGCCGGATCATCCGCCAGCGCCAATTGCGCAACCGCTTCTTCGACAGTGCGCTGTTCGCCGATCCCGCGTGGGATATCCTGCTGGACCTGACCGCGGCACGGGCCGAACATATGCGTGTTTCGGTGACGTCGCTGTGTATCGCGAGCGGGGTTCCGCCCACCACGGCCCTGCGCTGGATTTCGCAGATGACCGAAGCGGGTCTGCTCGTCCGGGTGGAGGATCAGGCGGATCGGCGGCGCGCCTTCATTGCCCTGGCTGACAAGGCCGCGGATGCCATGGCGCGGTATTTTGCGGAAATGGGAAAGATGGCCGCTGAAATGGTCTGATGTTTCCCGTTAATCGCAGGATGACGGTGCTGCTGGCGGGTGTATAATCCTGCCAGACAGTGGGAGGCATTTCCGTGGCAGAAGCGAGCTTTGTGAAAGGCGCAGCCATCCTGTGCGCGCTGGCTCTTTCGGCCTGTGGCGCAGGCAGCGAAAGCGGCGAGGGAGGCGATGCCTTGGCGGCGAGCGGAGGCATGCCGAAAAACTGGCCCGGCAACTGGAAAGCCACTGATGCCTGCTCCGTGTTGGACAAGGCTGCGGTTTCGGCCGAGCTCAAGGTGGAAGTCGCCGAAACGCAACTCGGCCTCGTGAACGAGCCGGGCGAGCAGACAGCCGCAACGTCTGAATGTGTCTACGTCACGTCCGATGGCTCACGCGTTGCCTCGCTGATGACGCGCTGGTCGCCGATCAACGACAATACGGCTGAGGTGATCGCCACCGCCCGTTCGACCACGGCATCCGCCATGTCGGCCTTCACCGACAGCAAGATCGAAGATATTGCGGGCGTGGGTAAGTCCGCCTTCATCGTGCCGGGTATCAATCAGCTCAACGTCTTCCTCGACGATGCGCGGATGATCGTGCTGACCGTGGAGAAAGTGCCTGATGGCGCATCGGGCAAGGATGTGACCGTGGCACTGGCCCGGAAGGCGGGGGCCTGATTGTCGCTGGGGGGTCATCCCCGCCTCGCGTTGTCCTCAACGTTTCGCGATTTCCACGCGCCGGTTTTGTGCGCGGCCCATTTGCGTATCGTTGCTCGCAACCGGTCTTGAATAACCGAAGCCAGCGGTCGCCACGCGATCCGGCCCCACACCATGATCGGCGAGATAGGATTTCATCGCCGCGGCTCGCCGTTCCGAAAGGTCGGCGTTGAAAGCTTCCCCACCGACATTGTCGGTATGCCCCTCCAACGTCACCTTCCAGTCGGGATTGTCCTTCAGCAGCCGCACGATCTGGTCCAGCAACGTGCGCGATTCGGGGTGGATGGTGGCCGCGTTGAAATCGAAATTGATCCCATCCAGCCGGGCCCGGCCGCGTTCGACGATCTCCTGCGCCAATTGCGATTTCGCCACCTGCCCGCTGCTCCAGCCCGGAATGTCCGGGCATTCGCCGGTCTCGCCGCTGATCTTCTGCGCTGCATAGGCAATGCCGGGCATTGCATCCGGCTCGGCATCGGCTGCACGCGAAACGCCGAACAGCGATTGCCCGCCATTGGCGAAGGAAAAGAAGCCGCGCTTGCGATCTCTTGTCCCGTCGCTGGTCGTCTCGGTCAGTTCGGCCACCAGCATCCGCCCTTCGATGCCGCCGGCGATGATACCTTCCTGCAGATCGTAGCAACCGGTTACGCGCGTGCCTTCCTGCCGCAGCCGAAGCTGGCCCCATGGTGCCTGATAGGTGCCAGTCAGTTCCGGCAGCGAGGCCGATTGCGTCAGTTGTTCGCCATAACCGCGGAAACCGGTGAGGCCAAAATACTCGTCGCCGTTATTGTCCACCAGGGTCAGCCGCACCCAGCGCCCCGGCAGCTTTGTGGAAACGGGAAAGGACTGGCCATCTTCGGCGGGTTTCAGTTCGGTTTCGAGAATCGTCTGGAAGCCGTCGCTGGCCGATATGTCCGAAATCTCCACCTTCACGGTCCTGGGGCTCTTTTCGGCGCGGACGAGGGAGGCGCTGTCAAACCCGAGTCGATTGAGTTGCGTACGTTCCGGCAGTTCGAACACCACGGTGGCCGGTCCTGCGGCAGATGTCGTCCAGTCCGTCCTGCTCGATTCGTCGATCAGATTGATCGTGCCGTAATTCAGATCGTCGAAATGGCTGTCGTCAGGCGATTGCACGGCGATGGTGCCGGCGGCGAAGGCGAACAGATCCACTTCCGGAGCGGTTGCCGCAGAGCCTGATTCGCCCGCAGATCCGGTCGCAGCGCTGCTTCCGCCGGGCACTTCGGAGCAGGCGGCAAGGCCCATAAGCGCGACGAGCGCCAATGATCGCAGCATGACAGGCCTCTCCTTTGTCTCATTTGATCCTGCGATATGCCGAGTTGGAAAGGAGGGCCAGAGCGAAATGGGGTGCTTTCCCTCGGGCGCGGGATAGGCTAGGGGCCAGCCGCGTTCCATGGCGAACGGGCGGTTAGCTCAGTTGGTAGAGCATCTCGTTTACACCGAGAGGGTCGGGGGTTCGAGCCCCTCACCGCCCACCATATTTCTGGAACAATCTCCGCATTTGGCGAATGTCGCGAACTAGCCTGCCCCGCCGATTGCCTCTGCAATCAGGGCGGCGGCTTCCTCGCCTTCCCAGTCGAACGCGCCGGTAACGCGCGCGATTTCCTTGCCGCTGGCATCATACACGAACGTGGTCGGCATGTCGGTGACGCCGGTGTTGAAGCTGAGATCGCTCTTCACGTCGAGCCAGGGTTCGAGATGGGCGAACTTGCCTTCGGTGAAGAATGGCGTGACCACTTCGGCGCCCTGCATGTCCTGGCTCACAGTCACTACGCGCAGCTTGCCCTTGTTCCCTTCCGCGATGGCATCCAGAATCGGCATCTCCGCCTTGCATGGCGCGCACCATGTGGCCCACAGGTTCAGCAGCAAAGGCTGGCCCTTCAGGCTCGCCAGGTCCAGCGTTTCTCCGCGAGGATCGGTGACGGTGAAGGCGGGCAGGCCTTCGCCTGCGAAGCCGCGGCTCACGGGCTCGCGCTTTTTCGGCGCTTCGGCGGCTGCGGTATCGCCCTGCGGTTGCGTGTCGGGCGTGCTTTCCCTATCGCAGCCCGCCAGTGACATGGCGAGGCCGACAGCAATAGTGAGCGAGACGGGCGACAAACGGGACATGGGAAACAGCTCCAACCAAATGTGGGGCGGGCGCTTTGCCGAAGGCCCGTCTGCGATCATGCGCGAGATTAACGCTTCGATCCCGTTCGACAAGGCATTGTGGCAACAGGATATTGCCGCCAGCAAGGCCCATGTCGCCATGCTGGGTGCGCAGGGCATCGTCTCGGCGGAGGATGCACAGGCGATCAGCGACGGGCTCGACGCGGTGGCTGCCGAATATCAGGTCAGCGGCGTTCCGGAAGACTGGAGCCTCGAAGATATCCACATGACCACCGAAAGCCGCTTGGCCGAACTGATCGGTCCGGCAGCGGGCAGGTTGCACACCGCGCGCAGCCGGAACGACCAGGTGGCGACCGATTTCCGGCTGTGGGTGCGCGATGCGATCGACGAGGTCGATGCCGGCATCGCCGCGCTCCAGCGCGCGCTGGTCACGCGGGCGGGCGAGAACGCGGGCAGCATCATGCCCGGCTTCACGCATTTGCAGGTGGCCCAGCCGGTCACCCTGGGCCACCATCTGATGGCCTATTACGAGATGCTGCGGCGCGACCGTTCGCGCTTCGCCGATGCGCGGGCAAGGCTCAACGAATCCCCGCTCGGTGCAGCGGCGCTGGCCGGAACCGGCTTCCCTATCGACCGGGTGGCCACGGCGCGGGCGCTGGGCTTCGACAAGCCGACCGACAACAGCCTCGATTCCGTGTCCGACCGGGATTTCGCGCTCGATTACCTGATGGCGGCTTCGCAATGCTCGCTGCATCTCTCCCGGCTCGCGGAAGAGTTCATCATCTGGGCCAGCCAGCCTTATGGTTTCGTGCGGATGCCCGATGCGCTGTCGACCGGCAGTTCGATCATGCCGCAGAAGAAGAATCCCGATGCGGCGGAGCTGGTGCGTGGCCATTCGGGGCGGATCGTGGGCTGCGCAACCGCGCTGATGATCACGATGAAGGGCCTGCCGCTCGCCTATTCGAAGGATATGCAGGACGACAAGCCGCCGGTTTTCGAGGCTGCGGGGCTGCTGGGCCTCTCCATCGCGGCGATGGAAGGGATGGTCGCGCAGGCCACATTCAACACCGCGCGCATGCGGCAGGCCGCGGAACTGGGTTATGCCACGGCGACGGATCTGGCCGACTGGCTGGTGCGCCAAGCCGGCATTCCCTTCCGTGAAGCCCATCACATCACCGGTGCAGCGGTAAAGCTTGCCGAGTACAAGAGTGTGGGGCTCGATGCCCTCACCCTGGACGAGCTTCAGGCCATTGACGGCCGCATTGACGAGCGGGTGTTCCCGGCGCTTTCGGTGGAGGCTTCGGTCGCTTCGCGTTCCAGCCATGGCGGAACGGCCCCGGCCGAGGTAGAAAAGCGCGTGGCCGATGCGCGCGCCGCACTGGGAATGACATGATGCACCGGATCGCAATCGCCGCCCTGATGCTCGCCACGCTTGCCGCTTGCGGCCAGCGCGCGGATTTGCGGCCGCCGGAAGGGCGCAGTTTGCCCGTCGCGCCCTATGGCCGCGCGGACCAGCCCACGACGGAGGAATTGCTGAACCCCTCCGAGCAGGCTGCGCCCGAACGCAGCGTCGAATTGCGCAGCCGCTCCGAAGAGCGTGAGGACGATCCTTTCGACCTCCCGCCCGAGAGCTGAGCGCCGGAAGCAGGAATAATGGACCATTTTGAACTGAAGAACGGCGAACTGCACGCCGAGGATGTCCCGCTCGCGCTGCTCGCGCGGGAAGTGGGCACGCCCGTCTATGTCTATTCGCGGGCCACGCTGGCCCGGCATGCGCGCGTGTTCCGCGAGGCTCTGGACGCCATTCCGCATATCCATCTGGCTTTCGCGGTGAAATCGAACCCCAACCTTGCCGTGCTGAGCGTGCTGAAGAGCGAAGGCTATGGCGCGGACGTGGTCTCCGAGGGCGAGATGAAGCGCGCCCTGGCGGCGGGCATGCCGGCGGAAGACATCGTGTTCTCCGGCGTGGGCAAGAGCCGGCGCGAACTGGCTGTGGCGCTGGATGCCGGTGTCGGCCAGTTCAACCTCGAGAGCGAGGAGGAAGGCGTCGAACTGGCGGAGATCGCCCAGGCGGCGGGCAAGCGCGCGGTCTGCGCGTTGCGCGTCAATCCCGATGTCGATGCGGGCACCCATGCCAAGATTTCGACCGGCAAGGCCGACAACAAGTTCGGCGTTGCCTATGATCGTGCAGCGGCGATCTATGCGCGCTTGTCGGCGCTGGAAGGGCTGGAAATGCGCGGCCTTGCCGTCCATATCGGCAGCCAGATCACCGATCTGGAGCCTTCGCGCCAGGCATTCCTCAAGATGGGCCAACTGATGCGGACCATCCGCGCAGAGGGGCACAGGGTGAGCCACATGGATCTGGGCGGCGGCCTGGGCGTGCCTTACAAGGCGGGCGAAATCCTGCCCGGACCGGCCGAATACGGTGCGCTGGTCGCCGAAGTGGTGCGCGACTGGGATGCGACGATCATGTTCGAGCCAGGCCGCATCATCACCGGCAATTCAGGCGTGCTCATCACCGAAGTCATTCGCGTGAAGGAAGGCGTTTCCGCCCCGTTCGTCGTGGTGGATGCGGCGATGAACGATCTCGCGCGCCCCGCGATGTACGATGCATGGCACGATTTCCTGGCGGTGAAGCCGAATGGCGAAACCATGGTCGCCCATATCGTGGGGCCGATCTGCGAGAGTTCCGACACCTTCGCGATGGGGCGCACCATCGATGTGGTGAAGGCCGGAGATCTGGGCATATTCCGCACCGCCGGCGCCTATGGCGCAACCATGGCCAACACCTACAACAGCCGGCCGCTGGTGCCGGAAGTGATGGTCGACGGCACCCGCTGGGCCGTGGTCGCCGATCGTATCGAGCCCGAGACGATCTTCGCGGCCGAGCGCGTGCCGGACTTCCTGCGGGCCTGACGATGAGATCGCTTCCCCTCTTCCATCGCATTGCCGGCCAGCCGGTGATCGTGCTGGGGGCCGGGCCGATGGCCGAACCCAAGCGCCGCCTGGTGGAACGAGCGGGCGGCGAAGTGGTCGATTCGATCGAAGCAGGGTGGGAACGCGGCGCGCGCATCGCCTTCATCGCGCTGGACGACCGGCAGGAAGCGGAAGAAGCCGCCACGCGGCTGCGAACGCGCGGGGTGCTGGTCAACGTGGTCGACCGGGCGGACCTGTGCGATTTCACCACCCCCAGTATCCTGGAGCGTGACCCGGTTCTGGTGGCGATCGGCACTTCGGGTGCCTCGGCCGGCCTTGCCAAGCAATTGCGCCTCAGGCTCGAGTCGTTGCTCCCCGCTTCGCTCGGGGCGTTGGCGCAGGGGCTTGCCGGCGCGCGGACGAGACTGCGCGCGCGGTGGCCCTCCGCCGCTGACCGGCGGCAGGCGCTGGACGCGGCGCTGGGATCCGGCGGCGCGCTGGACCCGCTGCGGGAAGAGAGCGCGGGCGCGATCGATCGCTGGCTCGAAACGGGAGATGCGGGTGATGCCGCGGGTCACGTGGTGATCGAACTGACCAGCGGCAATCCCGACGACCTGACCCTGCGCCAGGCGCGGATGCTGGGATCGGCCGACATCCTGCTGGTAGGGCAGGGCATCCCCCAGGCAATCCTCGATCGGGCGCGGGCCGATGCCTTGCGCCGCCCGCTGCCCTATGAAGGGGAACTGCCCAAAGGCCTGGTGGTGGAGATCAGGCGCGCCTGATCCGTGGCGCTCCTCCGCCCCGCCTTGCGAAGCCGCAGGCGGGCCGGGTTCAACGGAAGGTGCGAACCCAAGGGGGTTATGCAGTTTGTTTGCAAACCCGGGCCGCTGATTGTGCTCTTAATTGTGCTCTTCAGTCCTCCCGACCCCCGCCCGTCCTGAGCGTGTCGAAGGGCGCGCTGAGATGGAAAGGTTGGGCGTTCAGGGCACCCTTAGCGCGCGCCGTTGACGCTTCGCGTCAGCTTCGCTTCCGACAAGCTCAGGACGGGCGGGGGGTGGTTGGTAAAATACACAATCGCTAAGTCTAACAATCGCCAACCCTAAAGGAAGCCGCCGGCAAGGGCATCGATCGCGCCTTGCAGGATCACGGCGGCGGCATGGCTGTCGATCCGTTCGGCACGCTTGGCCCGGCTGAAATCCTGCGCGATCATTTCGCGTTCCGCGCTGGCGGTGGACCAGCGTTCGTCCCACAGCAGGATCGGCAGGCCCAGGGGCGCCAGATTGCGGGCATAGGCCCTGCTTGCCTGCGCGCGGGGGCCTTCCGAACCGTCCATGTTCAGCGGCAGGCCGACCACGATGCCCCTGATGCCGCGCTGGAGCACCAGGGCTTCCAGCTTTGCCTTGTCGGCCGTGAACTTGCCGCGGGCCAGGGTGGTGCCGGCGGTCGCGAATTGCCAGCCTGAATCGCAGAACGCGGTGCCGACCGTCTTCGTGCCGACATCCAGCGCCAGCAGTGCCCCGCCATCCGGCAGGGCGGCGCGGAATTCCGGCGCGGTGGCTACGATCAGCGCGGTGTCTGCCACGCCTGTACCCTGCGCGTGACATCCTGCTGCAGGCTCATCCAGAACAGCGGGATATCGTAGACGTGATAATTGTTGCCCGGCAGCACGGCCGGCCCGAGCTTGGGCGGATCGCCGATCAGCAGGATCCCCTGTGCATCGCAGCGGGCGGGAACCGCGCCTGCGGTCAGTTCGCCCGATGAAAGGTCTGCATTGGGGACCAGCGTGCCGGGATTGTCGGCGGCGGGGGCGGTGCCGTTCATCGTGCCGGTGATCGGATTGGTGCACAGGATGGAACTGCCGGCGCGCGGCTTGCCGTCAAGGCCGGGCGACGCGTCATACCGCTCAAGCATCTGGCCGATATCCGCCGGTTCGGCGAAGGAGACCCAACTCGCCACGCAGCCGGACTGGTTCGCGGTGGCGCAGGCGGGCAGGCCCAGGGCGGGCAGGTCGTGCTCCAGCGAAACGGGCCAGCCCACGGCATAGACCATCGCGATCCGGTCCTTCAGCGGAGTACCGGCAACCCGGTTGGCCAGCAGGCGCAGCAGGTGAAGCGAACCCTGGCTGTGGCCGGCCAGGACGATCGGCGTGCGCGGGTCGACGCTGTCGATGAAGAAATCGAAGGCCTGTTCGATGTCGCGATAGGCTGCGTCGAGCGCCTGGTCGGCCTTGGGGTCCTGCGTCAGGAAGGCGCCGAACGCCGCCTGGCGATAGCGGGGCGCCCAGATCTCGCTCGCCTGGTTGAAGGGGCTGGCCATGCCGCGCAGGAACAATCGTGCGCGCTGGTTCGCGGTCGCGTCGTCGAGCGGCGCGTTCCAGTGATCCTTGTCGAGATAGCTGGTCGGATGCACGAAGAACACGGCGAAGCGCGGGACGGGGCCGATCGCGGGCGGCGGCACGGGGATGGGGGCGCCTTCTTCCCGTTCGGCAAAGGCCGGCTGCCAGCGCGCGGGATCGCCGTTCGCGAAGCCCGCATCGGTCGCCGGGCCCATTCCCGGGCGAGAGAACCACATGGCGGGATCGTGATAGGCGTTCGTTTCCAGCGGCTGCTGTTCGACGAATTCCCCCTGCGGCACGAAGGCGAACTTCGTCAGGTCGTCGGACCAGATGCGCAGGGCGAAGAAGCCTGCGATCATCAGGACGATGAGGAAGGCGATGATATAGAGGAAACCGCGCGCCAGCTTCATGCGGAAGCTCCCTGTTTGCGTTGATTGGCCGCGTCCTGTTGTTCGGAGCGGCGTTCAAGGGCGACCTTGATCATCGCCACCAGCGGATCGGCCAGCGCCAGCCCGATGATGCCGAACATCACGCCCATTATCAGCTGCGCCGAGAGGACCAGCGCGGGGGCGAGATCGACGGTCTTCTTCGCGATCAGCGGGATCAGGACATAGCCATCGATCGTCTGCACGGCGAAATAGACGAAGATGGTGTACAGCCCCATCTCGGTGCCGCCGGAGAAGCCCACCAGCACCATCAGCACGCCCGATACCACCGCCCCGATATTGGGGATGAAGGCCAGAAGTCCCGTGATCAGGCCCAGCAGGGCGGCCATCGGCACACTGTTGCCGCCGATGAAGACCCACGAGAACGAGAGCATGAGCCAGGTGAAGATGCCTTCCACCACCATGCCCAGCAGGCGGCCTGCCAGCAGGTGCCGCAGGGCGCGCGCCATGCGCGATGCGGTGATGTGGAATTCCTCGCGGCGATCTTCGGGCAGCATCCATTCGACGCCGCGCTCATAAAGCCGTGGTTCCATCGCGATATAGACGCCCAGGATGGCGATCAGCACGCTGCTGGTGAGGCCGCCCAGCAAGCCGGTGAGCGCGCGGGTGACGGTGCCGACCCCGCTGGCGACCTGGCTGCCGAAGCTCTGCAGCGAGTTCATGTCGATCTCGATGCCGTTGACCCGCGCCCAGTTCAGCCAGTCGCGAATCTGCTGCTCCACGATGCGGGGCAGTTCGGCGGCTTCGCTCGCAATCGTGGAGCCGGCGTACATCACCGTCCCGCCCAGGAAGGCCACGCTGCCCACCAGCACGATGGCGATGCGCAAGCCGCGATGTATCGGCAGGACCCGGCCAAGCAGTCGTGCGCCGCCGTCGATCATGGCGGCGAACACCATCCCCGCGAACACCACGAGCAGGGAATGCGCCATATAGACGCAGAGCAGGACCAGCCCGATCACGCAGGCCCAGACGAGCGCGCGGCGCGCTTCGTAGGCAAGCTTGGGGTCGCTGATCTGGGCAGGGCTCGCGCCGATTGCCTTTTCGGCCGTCTCGTCCGACGCGTTCTCCACTTTCGCTGCGACCTTCCTGACCACGCGTTTCACCGCTTTGGCTACCGGCGGTTTCGCCGACGCCCCGCTTTTGCCCGGTTGTCTAGTTTGCGCCATCTCCGCCCTCGTTCGTGGCCGCCACAGGTGCCAGTGCGGGGCGCAGACTATCCCAGGCACGGTCGCCACGGAAGGCTCCGAACCAGCTCAGCGGATTCCAGCCCATCGATCCGTCAAGCGAGAAGGTGATGAACTCTGCCCGGCCTCCGACGCTGGACAGCGGGATCGGGCCGCCCAAGCCACGGCGTTCCACGCTGGCGCGGCTGTCGGCCGAGTGATCGCGGTTATCGCCCATCAGGAACACATGATCCTCGGGGACGACGACTTCGGGGTAGTTGTCCAGATCCTGCTCCATGTGGTCGATGACCGTATAGGTCGCGCCGTTGGGCATCGTTTCCTGGTAGGCTTCCAGTTCGCACACGGTCTCGCCCGAAGGCAGGCGCACCTGCGCGTCGCCGTAATCATAGCCGTTGCACGGCGCATTGGCGTCGACCGGAATGCGGACCTTGGGGATCACCCCGCGCGGGATCAGCTTGCCATTGAGCTGGATGCGCCCATTCACCACGGCGATCCGGTCGCCGGGCAGGGCGACGACGCGCTTGATGTAGTCCTCGGCCCGGTTGGGCGGCACGGCGATCACGATGTCGCCATATTCCGGCGTCTTCCCCGCAACCCGCCAGTCGCCGCGCGACAACAGGTGGAAGCTCACGGAAACCCAGCTCCAGCCATAGGGATACTTGCTCACCACCAGCCGGTCGCCGACCAGCAGCGCGGGCATCATCGATTCGGAAGGAATATAGAACGGCTTGGCGACAAGGCTGTGGAAGCCCAGCACCGCAAGCAGCATGATCGCAAGGCCGCGAATCTCGGCGAACCAGTTCACCTTCTCGGGTTTCTTCTTCGCGCCATTCCCGTCTGCGGGCGATTGCGCGGGAGCCGCGTCGGGTGAAGGTGAAGGGGCGTTGCCAGGGTCTTCCGGCTGCGGCGCGGGCTTTTCGGTTTCGCTGTCGGAAATCACAATCTGCGCGCCTCTATCACGACGAAGGCCTGGGCCCATGGGTGGTCATCAGTGAGCGTGAGGTGAACGATCGCCTCATGCCCTTCGGGGGTCATTTCCTCAAGCCGTGCCAGCGCCCCGCCTTCCAGTGCAAGCGTCGGTGCTCCGGATGGAGCGTTCACCACGCCGATGTCCTTCATGAACACGCCGCGCTTGAAGCCGGTTCCGACGGCCTTGGAGAATGCTTCCTTGGCGGCAAAGCGCTTTGCGAAGGTGCCGGCGCGGGTGAACGGGCGGCGAGCGGCCTTTGCACGCTCGACTTCGGTGAAGCAGCGCAGTTCGAAGCGCTCGCCCCAGCGGTCGAGCGACGCCTGGATACGCTCTATATTACAGAGGTCGGAACCCATGCCGATAATCATCGCGGGAAACTCACCTGGCTTCATCCATCAGATCGCGCATCCGCCGCACGGCCGAATCCAGCCCCACGAAGATCGCCTCACCCACCAGATAGTGCCCGATGTTGAGCTCCGCGAGCTGGGGAATCGCGGCGATCGGCTGCACGTTCTCGTAAGTGAGACCGTGGCCGGCATGCGGCTCGATCCCGTTCTTGGCCGCCAGCGCCGCCATGTCGGCCACGCGAGCCAGCTCGACCGCGCGCTGGTCGCCCGTGGCGTGGGCATATTCTCCGGTGTGGAATTCCACCACCGGCACGCCCAGCACCATCGCGGCCTCGATCTGCCGGGGATCGGCCGCGATGAACAGGCTCACCCGGATGCCCGCATCCAGCAAGCGGCCCACGATCGGGGCGATCTGGTTGTGGAGCCCGGCTGCATCCAGTCCGCCCTCGGTCGTGCGTTCCTCGCGCTTTTCCGGCACGATGCAGGCTGCGTGCGGCTTATGCCTCAGCGCAATCTCCAGCATCTCGTCGGTGGCTGCCATCTCCAGGTTGAGCGGGAGATTCGTTGCCGCCTGGATGCGGGCCAGATCCTCATCGCGTATATGGCGCCGGTCTTCCCGCAGATGGGCGGTGATTCCGTCACCCCCCACCGCCGCGACGATCTCCGCCGCGCGGACGGGATCGGGATGATCCCCGCCGCGAGCGTTGCGGATGGTTGCGACGTGATCGATATTGACGCCCAGTCGCAGGCGCGAGGGAATGGTCACGGCATTTCCTTTGCCACGGGGATTGCTTCAGTTTGAGCGGCTGCCCGGCTTCTGGACGGGCCGGGCCGCGAGTTCCGGTGGCAGTTCGTCTTCCGCATATGTGGGGAACGACAGTTCCACCAGCGGGAAGAACGGCACGCCGAATTCCACGGTGCCGCCCGAACGATCGACCAGCGAAGCGGCGGCGATCACCGTGCCCCCCGCTTCGCGCACGGTTTCCATTGCCTCGCCGCTCGAAAGGCCGGTGGTGACGACATCTTCAACCAGCAGGACTTTTTCGCCTTCCCGCAGGCCGAAGCCGCGCCGGAATTCGAAGGTTCCGGTGGGGCGTTCCACGAATACGGCCTCGACGCCCAGCGCGCGGCCCATTTCATGGCCGATGATGACGCCGCCCATTGCCGGGGACACGACCCGCGAAATCTGCTGCTTCAGATCGCGGGGAATCCTGGCCGCCAGCGCGGCGGCCAGCCGGGAAGCGCGCATCGGGTCCATCAGCACGCGCGCGCATTGCAGGTAATGGGCGCTGTGGCGCCCGGATGAGAGCTTGAAATGCCCTTCGAGCAGCGCCTCACTGGCGCGGAACTCCGAGAGGACCTCGTCTTCGGTCATGATAGTCTTTCGTATGCCCAGTTTCTGCGAAGTTTCAGGGCCCGGTTAGCTGTGTATCCGATGCCTGTCGAAAATTATCCCTAGAAGCGCTTGAGGCAGGGGGCAAGCGCGCGTATAGGCCCGGCAAAACCAGCCCCCTGTGGGCGTCAAAGGGCCCCGAGCGCCCCCAAGTAACGAGCGGAAAGCGTCAGAAAGATGAACTTTGGCGAGACCCTTCGCAATATGGTGAACTTCCCCAAGGCCCTCAAGATGGGCCTGCTTCTCGCCATGTTGCCCGTCGCAGCGCACGCACAGGAGGCCGAAACTGCGGCTGCGCCGGTTGCCGCTGCAGCGACCGGAGCGGCGGTGGATGCAACGGCTCCCGCAGCCGATGCGGCCACGCAAGCCGCTTCGGCCTACACCCCCATGGGTCCGGAGATGATCAAGGGGCAGCCCGAGCCGGGCGGCCTCTGGTTGCAGAAGCAGTATTCCGACATCGGCCACGATGCATCGTGGATGCACGACGTGGTGCTGACGCCGATCGTCATCTTCATCACGATATTCGTGCTTGCCCTGCTCCTGTGGGTGGTCATCCGCTATAATCGCCGTGCTAACCCGGTGCCTTCGAAGACCAGCCACAACACGCTGCTCGAAGTTCTCTGGACCGGCGTTCCGATCGTGATTCTGGTGCTGATCGCAATCCCTTCGATCAACCTGCTGGTGAAGCAGTATGAAAGCCCGCCCGAGGATGCGCTGACCGTGAAGGTCACCGGCTATCAGTGGTACTGGGGCTACACCTATCCCGACAATGGCGGTTTCGAAGTGATTTCGAACATGATGTCTGAGGAAGAGGCGATCGCGAAGGGCTTCCCGACCCACCTCGAAGTGGACAATCGCATGGTTGTCCCCGTGGGCGAGCCGATCCGCCTGCAGATCACCGCTGCAGACGTGATCCACGCCTTCGCCGTGCCGTCGCTGTGGTTCAAGCTCGACGCCGTGCCGGGCCGCCTCAACGAGAAGGTCCTCAAGATCAACGAACCCGGCATCTATTACGGCCAGTGTTCGGAACTGTGCGGCGTTCGCCACGGCTATATGCCGATCGCGGTCGAGGCTCTGCCGCGTGAACAGTTCGAAGCTTGGGTGCTCGCTCAGGGCGGCACCCTCGGCGGGGAAGAGGAAGCTGCTGCCGCGCCTGCCGCTCAGCCCGCTGCCGCCCCCGCAGAAGAAGCAACCGCAGCGGCTACCGAGGCCGCTCCGGCAGCAGTCTGAGCCAGAAGTCAAAGTTTTCAGAAGGTCGAAAGCAAACATCATGGCCACCACAGCCGATACCTTCCACGCTCACACTGACGAGCACCATCACGATGCCGACCATAAGCCGGGCTTCTTCGCTCGCTGGTTCATGTCCACCAACCACAAGGACATCGGCACGCTCTACCTGATCTTCGCGATCTTCGCGGGTATCGTCGGTGGCGGCATTTCGGGCATCATGCGCGAAGAACTGCGCGAGCCGGGCATCCAGGTGCTGGGCACGGTCGCCATGTGGCTCAACGGCGGCAGCGCGGTCGAGTTCGACCAGCAGCTCCACCTCTGGAACGTGCTGATTTCCGCGCACGGTCTGATCATGGTGTTCTTCATGGTCATGCCCGCGATCATTGGCGGCTTCGGCAACTGGTTCGTTCCCATCATGATCGGCGCGCCGGACATGGCGTTCCCGCGGATGAACAACGTATCGTTCTGGCTCACGGTCGCCGGCTTCACCAGCCTGATGATCTCGCCCTTCATGCCGGGCGGCACGGGTAACGGCGCGGGTACGGGCTGGACGGTCTATGCCCCTCTCTCGACCACCGGTTCGGTCGGCCCCGCGGTCGATTTCGCGATCTTCTCGCTTCACCTGGCCGGCGCTGCGTCGATCATGGGTGCGATCAACTTCATCACCACCATCTTCAACATGCGCGCGCCGGGCATGACCCTGCACAAGATGCCGCTGTTCGTGTGGTCGGTGCTGGTCACCGCCTTCCTGTTGCTGCTGGCCCTGCCGGTGCTCGCCGCCGCGATCACCATGCTGCTGACCGATCGCAATTTCGGCACGACCTTCTTCGACGCCGCCGGTGGCGGCGATCCGATCCTGTACCAGCACCTGTTCTGGTTCTTCGGCCACCCCGAAGTGTACATCATGATCCTGCCGGGCTTCGGCATCATCAGCCAGATCATCTCGACCTTCAGCCGCAAGCCCGTGTTCGGCTATCTTGGCATGGCCTACGCCATGGTCGCGATCGGCGTGGTCGGCTTCATCGTGTGGGCGCACCACATGTATACGGTGGGCCTGGACGTTAACACGAAGATGTACTTCACCGCTGCGACGATGGTGATCGCGGTGCCGACCGGCATCAAGATCTTCTCGTGGATCGCGACGATGTGGGGCGGTTCGCTCGAGTTCAAGAGCCCCATGGTCTGGGCGCTGGGCTTCATCTTCCTGTTCACCGTCGGCGGCGTGACCGGCGTCGTGCTGGCCAATGGCGGCATCGACGACGTGGTGCACGACACCTATTACGTGGTTGCGCATTTCCACTACGTCCTGTCGCTGGGTGCGGTCACCGCGCTGTTCGCCGGGTTCTACTACTGGTTCCCCAAGATGAGCGGGCGGATGCACAGCGAATTCCTGGCACATCTGCACTTCTGGGTGTTCTTCGTAGGTGTGAACCTGATCTTCTTCCCGATGCACTTCCTCGGGTTGCAGGGTATGCCGCGCCGCTATCCGGATTACACCGAAGCCTATGCGCAGTGGAACGAGGTCGCGACCTACGGCTACTACATCATGGCCGGTTCGATGCTGATCTGGTTCGCGAACATCATCTATTCCTTCACGGCCGGCAAGAAGGCGGAAGCCAACTACTGGGGCGAAGGCGCGACGACGCTGGAATGGACGCTGTCCAGCCCGCCGCCATTCCACCAGTTCGAAACGCTTCCGGTGATCGAGGACAAGGGTCACCACTAGGAAGTCCGATTTCCCCCTGTTTCCGCCAAGCGGGGCAGGGGGTTTTCATTGAATGCGGGCCGCTTCCGCGACGGGCTTGAAGAAGCTGGTGCCTGGGTCGATTCATGGCCGGAGCGGGGCTGCACCGGATTATCGGAGCGCGTCCGGAGCTACAGGCGAACAGGCCATGCCTGAAGCATGGCCGCCGCGACTGCGGGCGTAGCGAAGACCGGTGGCTCCCGGAAACCGGGCGAACGCCGGGAAGGCGGTTCAGGGCATCGAGCGCGCATGCAACGGCGTTTTTCCGATGATTACGATTACGAGGACGACTGCTGATCCTTCGCTTCGGCGCCGGACCGTTGTCCCGCAAGGCGCGAAGGTCTAGGCAGCAAACGATGACGAGCACGCAAGACCCTGGAACCGCGTCCGCGCCCGCCCCTGCGGACGAGCTGGCCTTGCCGGCCGAATGGCGCGATTTCTTCGCGCTGACGAAGCCGCGCGTGATGAGCCTGGTGGTCTTTACCGGCCTGTGCGGCCTTTTGGCGGCGCCCGGCGCGATCCATCCGGTGCTGGCCTTCACCGCGGTGCTGTGCATCGCGATGGGCGCCGGTGGCGCGGGCGCTATCAACCAGTGGTGGGAAGCCGATATCGATGCCGGGATGAAGCGCACCGCCGCCCGTCCGCTGCCGCAGGGCCGGATGGACCGCACATCGGCGCGCGATTTCGGAATCGGCCTGTCGGTGGCTTCGGTGCTGCTGATGGGGCTGGCGGTGAACTGGCTGGCCGGTGCCATCCTGGCGCTGTCCATCGTCTATTATGCGGTGATCTATACGATCTGGCTGAAGCCGCGCACGCCGCAGAACATCGTCATCGGCGGCGGGGCAGGGGCCTTTCCGCCGCTGATCGGGTGGATTGCGGTCACGGGCGACATCACCTTGATGCCGGTGCTGCTGTTCGCGATCATCTTCTTCTGGACGCCGCCGCATTTCTGGGCGCTCGCCCTGTTCGTGAAGACCGATTACGCCAAGGTCGGGATCCCGATGATGCCGGTGGTCGCGGGGGAAGAAGCGACGCGCAAGCAGATCCTGGCCTATTCCATCCTGCTGCTGCCGCTGTCGGCCACGCCATGGTTCATCGGCGGTACGGGCGTGGTCTATGGCGTGTCGGCACTGCTCCTGTCCGGTGCGTTCCTGCTGCTCTCGCTGCCGGTAGCCTTCCGCACGAGCACCGGGGAAGGCGATTCCATGAAGCCCGAGAAGCGTCTGTTCGCCTTTTCGGTGGCCTATCTCTTCGCGCTTTTCGCGGCACTGGTTGCGGATCGCCTGATTTGGGGGCAGGGGATTTCCGCATGAGCATGACACCGGAACAGAAGGCCGAACTCGACCGCCGCCGCCGTGGCCGCAACCGCGCGGTTGCGCTGCTGCTGCTGGGCTTCGTGGTGCTGTTCTTCTTCATCACCATCGTGCGTATCGGGGGCGCGACCTGACCATGGCGCAGGCAGAATCCATCATCGAAGATACCGGCCTGCGACGCAGCAACCGCAAGGTCGCGTTGTCCGCGCTGGCGATTGCGCTGGGCATGCTGGGGCTGGGCTATGCCTCCGTCCCGCTCTACCGGATCTTCTGCCAGGTGACGGGTTTTGGCGGGACCACGCAGGTCGCCACCGCGGCCGATGCGAAATCGGCCGAAAGCCGCGCATCGGGCGAGATGATCTCGGTCCGCTTCGACGGGAACGTGATGCCGGGCGTGCCCTGGCAATTCTATCCCGAACAGGTGACGCAGAAGGTCCGTATCGGCGAACGCAGCCTGGCCTTCTTCATTGCCCGCAACATGTCGGACAAGCCGGTGAAGGGGCAGGCGAGCTTCAATGTGGAGCCTGAGCAGACCGGCAAATATTTCAACAAGGTGCAGTGCTTCTGCTTCACCGAGCAGACGCTCCAGCCCGGCGAGGAAGTGCGCATGCCGGTCACCTATTACATCGATCCCGCAATGGTTGCCGATGCCAATGCCAAGGGGGTCGAACAGATCACGTTGAGCTATACTTTCTTCAAGCTGGATGAACCCTCCTAAGGTCTGGACCGGGGGCGAACTGCGCATTAAGGGGCGCTCTCGAGACTCTGACCTGGGCTCACTCAGGACACAAACGCTTAGACCAACCGGGAAAAGATCCATGGCCGGCACAAAGAACCACGATTACCATATTCTGCCACCCGATATCTGGCCGCTGGTCGCGTCGATCTCGGCGTTCACCTTCACCACGGGCATGGTGCTGTTCATGCACGATATGTCCGGCGGGCACCTGGTGCTCGGACTCGGCTTCGCCGGCCTGATCGCCACGTTCTGGGGCTGGCTGTCCAAGGTCGTGAACGAAGCGCAGGCAGGCGATCACACGCCGGTCGTGCAGCTTCACATGCGCTACAGCATGATCCTGTTCATCGCTTCGGAAGTGATGTTCTTCGTGGGCTGGTTCTGGGCGTGGTTCGATTTCTCGTTGTTCCCCAACGAACTGGTCGAAGTGATCGGCGGAAAATTCCCGCCCGCGGCGATCGAGGCGGTCATGGATCCGTTCTCGCTGCCGCTGCTCAACACGCTGATCCTGCTCTGCTCGGGCACCACGGTCACCTGGGCGCACCATTCGCTGCTGCATGGCGATCGCGAAGGGCTGAAGAAGGGCCTGTGGCTCACCGTTCTGCTGGGCGCGCTGTTCACCTGCATCCAGGCCTATGAATACGGCCATGCGCCGTTCGCCTTCGGCGGAAACACTTACAGCTCGGCCTTCTACATGGCGACCGGGTTCCACGGCTTCCACGTGCTGGTCGGCACGATCATGCTGATCGTCTGCCTGGTCCGCACCTACAAGGGCCACTTCACGCCCAAGCAGCACTTCGGTTTCGAAGCAGCCGCCTGGTACTGGCACTTCGTCGACGTCGTCTGGCTGTTCCTGTTCGTCGTCGTCTACATCTGGGGAAGCTGGGGCGCGCCGATCCATTGATCGGCAATTCCGGTGCTTTCGGATAAACCGAAAACTGAGGGGCGGCCCGGTCAGACCGGTGCCGCCCCTTTCGGTCAGCCAGCATGACAAACCGTCGCCTCCCCATCATCCCCACCATCATCGTGCTGGCAGCGGTCGGCATGATGATCGCGTTGGGCATGTGGCAGCTTCAACGCGCGGCGTGGAAGGAAATGCTGCTGGATCACTACCGGCAGGCGGTGGCCATGTCGGCCGATGCGCCATATCCCGCGGCCGATCCGGCGGCGGTGGAGCGGGTGCTCTACCGCCATTCCAGCATAGGTTGCCGTTCGACCTCCGGCGAGTGGAACTCGATCGCGGGACGCAACGTCGCCGGCACCGTCGGCTACGTCCACGTCATTCGCTGCGACATCGGGGATGGCCGATCCGCCTATGTGCAGGCGGGCTGGAGCCAGAGCCCGCAGGCACCCGAATGGACAGGCGGCGCCGTGCAGGGCTTTATCGCGCCTTACAATCAGGGCGGCGGCGCGCGCCTGGTCGCTTCGCCCCCGCTTGGCGGTCTGCAGGCGAACGCCGCGCCCGATCCGGAAGAACTTCCCAACAACCACATGGCCTATGCCGTGCAGTGGTTCTTCTTCGCGGCCACCGCGCTGGTGATCTATCTGCTGGCGCTGCTGCGGCGGGGCCGGGTGGACAAAATGTCATAGTCGGCTTTGCGCGGCGGCAAGGTAAAGGCGCTGGCACTATGCGCAGAACATTCTATCGTCCTGGCGACGCTTGGCGTGGAGAGCAGGCATGAACACTCTCAAGGAAGGCGAGATCCTTCCCTGGATCGTCAAGTCGGGTTGGAAAGGGGTCTGTCCGCGCTGCGGCAAGGGCAAGATGTTCAAGTCGTGGCTGAAGCTGGTCGATCACTGCGATTCCTGCGGCCTGGATTACCGCTTTGCCCAGCCGGATGACGGCCCAGCCTTCTTTTCGACCTGCCTGGTGGCCTTGCCGCTGATCTTCGTGGTCGTGTGGCTGGAGGTCGCTTATGGCCCGCCTTTCTGGGTCCACCTGATTACGTCGTTCCCGTTGATGATGGCGGGCTGCGTGTTGCCCCTGCGGCCGATCAAGGGCTGGCTGGTCGCCTCGCAATATGTGAACAAGAGCCAGCAAGCCGGCACCGAGGCCCTGTGGGCCAAGCTGTATGGCGATCCGGCCGAAGATGCCGGGCCGAAGGACAAGCCGGAAGCCTGAGCCGGGCAATCGGATGCGGGCGCTATTTATACATGCCGTCGCGCAGGTTGATTCCGTGTTCGATCCACACCTTGAGCGCGCAAAGCATCTGGCTCCACCCTTGGCAGTTGCCATAGGATGATTTGAGCGCGCCTTCGGTGAAGCGCCAGCCTTCCTCCGCGATTTCCACCAGGGTACGGCCGTCTTCCAGGGCCTTGAAGGTCATGGTGACGGTGGTGTTGTAGCCGGCATCGGCCATTTCCTCGCGGCCCAGCTCATCGATATTGGGCGGGTCGCCCTCGGCCGCGCCCCATTGCAGCACGATCCGCTCGTTCGGGATCACCTCGACCACATGGACGGGGAAAGCGCCGGGGAAATCGTGAAAGTCCCAGGTCACGGTGGCGCCCGTTTCAAGCCGGCCCTGCGCGCCGCCCGTGGTAAAATAGCCCGACAGCTTCGCGGGATCGGCCACGGCTTCGAACACGTCCTCCACCGGCCTGGCGATGCGGGCGGCGACCCTGAACTTCAGTTCCATTGCGAGCATCCTTCTCTTGAGTCGGGGGCAATTATGTTATAAAAATATAACATGTCAACCGAAGCCCAGCTCGACCAAGTGTTCAAGGCGCTCGCCAATGCCGTGCGGCGGCGTATCTGTGACGAGCTGAAATTGCGCCCGCTCACCACCAAGCAGCTTTGCACCGTGTTTCCCGATCTGGATCGCTGCACGGTGATGCAGCATCTGCGGGTGCTGGAAGGGGCGGGGCTGGTGGTGGTCGCCCGCAAGGGAAGGGAGCGGCTCAACTATCTGGACGCCATGCCGATCCAGCAGATCCACCAGCGCTGGATCGGGCCGCACGCGGCAGCGGCTGCGGCGGGCCTCGGCGCGCTCAAGCAGGCGCTGGAAGGCCAGCCCGCCAAGGCAGGCGTCTGAACGGCCCGCCGATTTTCCTACAGCACCGCTTTCGTGGCAGAAGGAAAGCATCCTCCCCTGCAAGGGGAGGTGGCAGCCCGTCAGGGCTGACGGAGGGGTATAGCCGCTGGCGGGGACACCCCTCCACCACCCTTTGGGTGGTCCCCCTCCCCTTGCAGGGGAGGATCGAGAATAGCCAAATGGAAGGCCGAAAAGGGAAATGGGCGCGAAATGGAAAGTTACGCATTTCAGGTGGCATCTGCGGGAAAATGTCAGGAAATCCGCCGGAAACCCGCCAGGGCAAAAAACCACAATGGGGCCGGTTTCGTGTAAGCACCCGGCCTTGCGGATAGCCAATTGGCGGGGCCGCCTGGCCGCGGGCGGGATCGCACAGGCTTTCCTTTGCCGATCCGGCAGACTAAGGCGCGCGCCATGCAATACGTCTCCACTCGCGGCACTGCGCCGGCGCTCGACTTCGAAGGTGTAACGCTGGCGGGCCTCGCCTCTGACGGCGGGCTCTATGTGCCTGCCGAATGGCCCCGTTTCAGCGAGGCGGAAATCGCCGCGATGGCCGGGCTTCCCTATGCCGAACTGGCGGTGAGGGTGATGAAGCCCTTCGTGGGCGACAGCCTTACCGAAGAGCAGCTGCTCGACCTGTGCCGCAGCGCCTATGGCACCTTCGCGCATGATGCCGTCACGCCGCTGCGCCAGTTCGACGAACGGCAATGGCTGCTGGAACTGTTCCACGGCCCCACGCTGGCCTTCAAGGACGTGGCGCTGCAACTGCTGGGCCGCCTGTTCGAAACGTTCCTGTCCCGCCGGGACGATCGCCTGACCATCGTCGGAGCGACCTCGGGCGATACCGGCTCTGCCGCGATCGACGCGGTTGCGGGGCGCGACAATATCGACATCTTCATGCTCCATCCCAATGGCCGGGTCAGCGATGTCCAGCGCCGCCAGATGACGACGATGCTGGCGCCCAACGTCTACAACATCGCCATCGACGGCAGCTTCGACGATGCCCAGGCGATGGTGAAGCGCATGTTCGGCGATACCGCCATGACCGGCCGTTTCCAGATCACCGCGGTAAACTCGATCAACTGGGCGCGCCTGATGGCGCAGGTGGTCTACTACTTCGCCGCCGGGCTCCAGCTTGGCGCCCCGCATCGCCATATCGCGTTCAGCGTCCCCACGGGCAATTTCGGGGATGTGTTCGCGGGCTATGTCGCCGCGAAGATGGGCCTGCCGATCGCGCGCCTGATCGTCGCGACCAACGTGAACGACATCCTGCACCGCGCCTTGTCGGATGGCGACTATTCGGCAGGCACCGTCACGCCCACCGCCGCGCCGTCGATGGACATCCAGGTAAGCTCCAACTTCGAACGGCTGCTGTTCGATTGCGGCGGGCGCGATGGTGTCGCCCTGGCCGAACAGATGCGCGGCTTCGAAGCCAGCAAGGCCATGCGCCTCACCAATGCGCAGCGCGAAGGGGCATCCGCGCTCTTCACCAGCGCGCGTGCCGATGCGGGCGACATGGCGCAGGCCATGCGCTGGGCGGCCGAGCATTGTGGCGAGATCATCGATCCGCATACCGCGATCGGCCTCCACGCCGCACGCGCCGCCGATCTCGATCCGGCAATCCCGGTGGTCACGCTCGCGACCGCGCATCCCGCCAAATTCCCCGATGCGGTGGAGCGCGCCACGGGTTCGCGCCCCGGCCTTCCCGTGCGGGTGGGCGACCTGTTCGAGCGTGAGGAGCGCTATGTCGAGCTGCCGGGCGAGTACGACGCCATTGCCGCCTATGTGGCGGAGCATGCGACGCCGAATCCCTGATGGCCAAGCTGTCGCCCGATCCGATCATCCTCGCCGGCGAAGGCTGGGGGGATTATGGGCTGGTCGATAGCGGGCACGGCCGCAAGCTGGAGCGATACGGTCCCTATCGCTTCATCCGGCCAGAGCCGCAGGCCATGTGGTCGCCGCGGCTTGAGGACTGGGACGCGCACGGCGAATTCGTTCCCGGATCGGACGAGGATGGCGGCGGGCGCTGGCACTTCTCCAAACGGGTGCCGCAGGAAGGCTGGCCGGTGGAGTGGAACGATGTCCGCTTCACGGCGCAATGCACGCCCTTCCGCCATCTCGGTTTCTTCCCCGACATGGCCCCGGTGTGGGACTGGATGCGCGGCCAGTTGGCCGACAAGCCCGATGCGCAGACGCTCAACCTGTTCGGCTATACCGGTGTCGGTTCGCTGGCGCTCAGCCGGTGCGGGCCGGTCGCGCATGTCGATGCGAGCAAGAAGTCCGTGGCCCAGGCGCGCGAGAACGCCGCGCTGTCGGGCATGGCGGACCGCCCGGTGCGCTGGCTGGTGGATGATGCGGCCAAGTTCACCGCGCGTGAAGTGCGGCGTGGGCGGCGCTATGACGGCATCATCCTCGATCCTCCGAAATTCGGGCGAGGGCCGGATGGCGAGGTGTGGCGGATCGAGGATGGCCTGCCGGGCCTGATCGCCGATTGCCGCGCGCTGCTGGACGGGGACAGCCGCTTCCTGTTCCTCACCGCCTATGCCGTGCGCATGTCCAGCCTGGCGCTGGCGGGGTTGCTCCACGAACATCTTGCCGACCTTCCCGGCGCGGTCGAGCATGGCGAACTGGCTGTGCGCGAGGAAGGCCAGGGCGGGAAAGAGGGGCAGCGTCTGCTGCCTACCGCGATCTTCGCGCGCTGGACTCGCGCCGGATGAAATGCAAATGGCGCGCAAAATCGTAATCAGGGTGGGAAATGGCTGACAGTCTCTATCTCGAAGTGGCCGATTTCGAGCATGACGTGCTCACCGGAATCTATTCCGAAGAGACCGGCAAGGCACAGCCCTTGCGCTTCAGCCTGCGCGTGAAGCTGAAACCGGTGGACCGCTATGACGCGGATACTCCGCTGGAGGCCAGCCTCAACTACATGGACCTCAAGTTCGCGGCATCCGAAGCGCTGGGCACGACCACGCACTTCAAGCTGATCGAGGCTATTGCGGACCATATCTGCGACACGCTGTTCCTGCGCGATGCGAGGGTTGAGGAAGTGTCGGTGAAGATCGTGAAGCTCGCCCTGAGCGAGGCGAACGAACAGATCGGCATCACGCTTACCAGACAGCGGCGCTGACGGTGCAGGCGGTGCTGCGTATCGGCCCGCTGCCGGGCGCGGCGCTGGATGCCGCCGCAGCTTTCCATGCGGTCTATCTGCCACAGGTGCGCCAGGCGCTGGCCGGCGCGGATTCGCTCGTGATCGTCTTTGGAACCTCGGCGGGGGAGCATTCCGACTGGCGCAAGCTGGCGGTCGCCGATCTGGCCAGGGAAGCGGCTCCGGGCCGGGTAAACGGCGTTACGGGGACGGGGGATGACGGGGCGATCGAAGCGACGGTCGCCTGGCTGGAAGGCGCGGGTGGAATAACAGGGCAGCTTTTCACGGTGGAAGCAACAAATGCGGGCAATCCGCCGGAATAGCCTTATATGGCAGATGTGAGCATGCCCGCTGCCCCTCTTGTGGATGCCTTCAACCGGAGGATCACCTATCTGCGCCTTTCGGTGACGGACAGGTGCGATCTGCGCTGTACCTATTGCATGCCCGAGAAGATGCAGTTCCTTCCGCGCAAGGAAGTACTGAGCTTGGAGGAACTGCACAAGCTGGCGCTTGGCTTCATCGATCGGGGCATCACCAAGATTCGTTTGACCGGGGGTGAGCCGTTGGTGCGGCGGGACGTGATCGAACTCGTCCACGCGCTCGGCCGCAAGCTGGGCGACGGGCTTGAAGAGCTTACGCTCACCACGAACGGGACCCAGCTTGACCGTTTCGCAGACGATCTTGCCGCGGCCGGCGTGAAGCGGATCAACGTATCGCTCGATACGATGGACAATGTGCTGTTCGAACGGCTTTCCCGGCGCGATCGGCTGAACGACGTGCTGCGGGGCATCGCCGCTGCGCGCGAAGCGGGGCTGAAGGTCAAGCTCAACACCGTCGCCCTGAAGGGCCTGAACGAGCACGAAATCCCGTTCCTGATCGAATGGGCGCATGCCCACGGCCACGAATTGACCCTGATCGAGGTTATGCCGCTGGGTGAAGTGGATGAAGATCGCACCGATCACTTCCTGCCGCTTACAGCCGTGCGCGCCGATCTGGAGAAGCGCTGGACGCTCACGCCCTCCGATGCGCGCAGCGGGGGGCCGGCGCGCTATGTCGATGTGGCGGAGACTGGGGGCCGGATCGGTTTCATCACCCCGTTGACCAACAATTTCTGTGACGGGTGCAACCGCATCCGGGTAACGGCGACCGGCCAGCTCTATGCCTGCCTTGGCGGTGCGGAGCAGGTCGATCTGCGCGCGGCGCTCCGCTCCGATGATCCGGAAGGGCAACTCGATATTGCCCTGAACACGGCGATGCGGATCAAACCCGAACGGCACAATTTCCGGATCGAACGCGGTGCCGCACCCACGCAGCCGCGCCACATGTCGCTTACCGGGGGCTGAGCGTGGCGATCAGGCTCGTTTTCCTGGGCAAGCTGGCCGACCTTGCGGGTGAGCCCGAGCGCGATGTCGTGGGTCCGCTCGATTGGGCCGGCCTTCTGACCGCATTGGAGCCCGCCGTTGCAGCCGAAGTGGCGGGAAAGCGCACGAAGCTGGCGCTGAATGGTGGCGTTCTGGCCGACAAGGCGGGCCTGCTTGCCACTGACGGCGACGAGATTGCCCTGCTGCCGCCCGTGAGCGGGGGGTAGGATATGAAGGACGTCCGCCTTCTGGCCGAACCTTTCGCGCCCGGCGCTCTCATCGGCCCTTTCACCGATGCGAATCCAGGACTGGGCGGTGTGTGCACCTTCGTGGGGGAAGTGCGCGGGGATGAAGGCGTGGAGGCGCTGGAGCTTTCGCATTACGAGAAGCTCACGCTTGGCGGCCTGAACGATCTGGCGGATACCACACTGTCTCGCTTCGACCTGATGGGCATCCTGATCGTCCATCGCGTGGGCATCATGCGCCCGGGGGAACCAATCGTCTGCGTATCGGCCTGTGCGCGCCATCGGCGGGCCGCGATCCAGGCGGTCGATTTCGCAATGGATCACCTCAAGAGCGATTCCTGGTTCTGGAAACGCGAGCAGCGCGACGGCACGTGGCACTGGATTGAACCGCGCGAGGAAGATCATCGCGATATCGCGCGCTGGCGCGAGTGAATTAATTCCCGGCGTTTGATTCGGATCAAAGCTTCCAGCCGTGATTCGCCGCAAGGATGCCTCATCAAAAGGAGGTATCCGTGGCCCAGAAACAGAACCGCGAAGCATTTGCCGCCAAGGCGATCATCCATGACGAGAACGTCCTGGCCGCCAGGACGCCTGTTGACCGCAGTTTCGAACTGCCGTCCGAACTCTATATGGCTACCGTCGCACTGTTCCTCGCCTATCTGGGCGTGATGGCGTTCGGCTTCGCCAGCGCCGGCCTTGTGATCCCGATGGCGATCTTCGTCGTGTTCATTGTCGCGGGCTTTGGCGTTCCGGCCATGTGGGTGAAGATGAAGCCCCGGAACGATCGGCGCGCGCTCGGCTGGAGCCGCTTTGTCCGCGAAGGGATCCAGACGGAGACCGGGCGCCTGGATGCCCGCGCCGCCGTGGTGCAGGTGTTGATCCTTCCCGCGCTCATTTTCCTGTGGGGTGTTGCCGTAGTATCGATTGCGGCCATCGCACGCGGCTAGCCGGGACATTGGCCGCTACCATCGGAACGGAAAGGGCGCGAAACCTTCGCGCCCTTTCTGGTTTTGAGAGCTGACGCTCAACCGTCAGTTGACGAGCGAACCCTTCAGGGATTCGATCAATTCGTCTTCCGCGCGAACCAGCGCTTCCACTTGGTTACGGGCGATTTCCACCTCGGCGGTCGACTTTTCCTCGGCCTGCGCTTCGACATAGATCCGGTCGAGTTCGGCCAAGGGAATCATCGCCTCGCTACGGATCGATTCGAGATCCGCGATGGCGATCTGGGCCACGATCCACGCCTCGCTTTCCCGTGACGCATTGCGTGCCGCATTTACCTGGGTGCGGACCCGGCCGCCCGCGGCCGTGAAGCGGCTGTGTGCTGCACCGGCTTCGATACGCAGCGAATCTATCAGCTGCAACGCCTGAGCAGGTTGGGGGGCGGGAATGAAGGGTTCCGGCGCAACTGGCTGGAAAGTGCCACTTACCCGCTCCGCATCGCGGATGGACAGAGAGGGATAATCTCCCTGATCCTTGGCACAGCCTGCAAGGGTCAGTGCGGCGGTGAAAAGCGGCAGGATCGGTTTGCGCAGGGTCATCATCATTGCCATAGCACGGCGGCCGAACCTTTCCAGCCAGTTACGAAAAGCGCAGGCCCGGCGTTGACAGGAAGGGGCCATTCTACTAACGGCACCCATCTTTCCGGCGCCCTAAAAGGCGCACGGCGCTTCGCTCCCCCGGGCCATTCCGGACCAGGGCGGGGTGGCATAGCAGTAGAATGGATGCAGGTACCATGTTCGCAGTAGTGCGCACGGGCGGCAAGCAGTATCGGGTTGCCGCCGGAGACAAGATCGCGGTTGAAAAGCTGGCTGGCGAAGCCGGTGAAACCATCACGCTGGGTGAAGTCCTCCTTGCCGGTGACGGCGGGGAACTGAAGGACGCCGGCAAGGTGACCGTATCGGCCGAAATCATCGCCCAGGCGAAGAGCGAGAAGGTGGTCGTCTTCAAGAAGCGCCGCCGCCACAATTATCGCCGCAAGAACGGGCACCGCCAGCAGATAACCCTGCTGCGCATCCTTTCGGTTGGCGACAGCAAGGCTGCTGCTCCGAAGAAGGCCGCCGAGCCGAAGGAAGCTGAGGCTCCCAAGGCTGAAGCTGCGCCCAAGAAGGCTGCCGCCCCGAAGGCTGAAGCCGCTGAGAAGAAGGCACCGGCCAAGAAGGCTGCAAAGTCTTCTGACGAAGCGAAGAACTAAGCCGGCTACGGAGTTAAGACGAAATGGCACATAAAAAAGCAGGTGGCTCGTCCCGTAACGGCCGCGATTCAGCGGGTCGTCGCCTTGGCGTGAAGAAGTTCGGCGGTCAGGAAGTGATCGGCGGCAACATCATCGTGCGTCAGCGCGGCACCAAGTTCTATCCGGGCAGCAATGTCGGGATCGGCAAGGACCACACCCTGTTTGCGCTTTCCGCAGGTCGCGTGCGTTTCCACGACGGCAAGCTTGGCCGCAAATACGTGTCGGTGGACGCGATGGCGGAAGCCGCCGAATAAGCGGATGGTTCATACATAGGGCCATCCAACGGGATGGCCCCGCCGGTACAGGACTTCCTGCCGGCCGTCAGAGGGAGAGGGGCCCGGCCCGTCTCCCTCTTTTCACGTCTCCCTCGCCACACTTTGCCGAAAAGCTGCTGCTTTCGGCAATGCAACTGTCACGTTCCGCCTTCACAGGGGCGTGGCACAGCGAGAGGAGAAAGCCATGTTCCATCGCACGGAACGATTGCTGCTGAGGCCGGTCTTCTTCGAGGACTGGCAGGCGATTCACGCCGCTATGGATGATTTCGGCGTGGTGAGCATGCTTGCCCGCGCGCCATGGCCATATGGCGAAGTCGATGCGCGCGAGTTCGTGCTGCAATCGCCCGCCCGCCGGACCCCGCGCTTCATGATTACGCTTCCCGGTGGGGAAGGCAGTGCCGTGATCGGCTGCATCGGCATGGATGCGAGCGACGAGGGCATCGAGCTTGGCTATTGGATAGCCCGGAATCATTGGGGGCAGGGCTATGCGACCGAAGCGGGCCGGGCTGCCGTGGAGATCGCGCGCATGCTTGGTCACACGCGCCTTCTGGCCGGCCACGCCACCGACAATCCGGCATCCGGCCGCGTCCTTTCCAAGCTGGGCTTCGAGGCGACTGGAGAGATCCGCAACCAGTTCAGTCGCGGCCGCGATGGGGTTGCCGCAGTACGCCGCATGGCATTGCAACTGTGCGCAGCGGGCTGCGATGATTCGGGGCCGCAACTTCGGGCCGCATGACCCCCTCTCGATCCCCGGGAGGGGGTCATGTTTTGAGGGGGCATGCTTTGAGAGGTTGGGAAACTCAGGCTTCCGGCATCATCGCGTCGGGAAATTCGCTGTCGTGAAGCAGGATCAGCGCGCGGTCGTCAGCCTTCCAGGGATGAAAACCGGGCAGAAAGTAAGTCACCATCGCGGGGAAAATGCGGCGCAGGACGCCGGGCTGCCACAGCAGATAGCGGATGAGGCGCCATTTCCACTTGATCCCGGTCAGCCCATCCTGAGCCAGCAGGTCCAGCGTATCGGCAATCCGGCTTGCCACGAAGTTGTAGCCGGCGATGATCATCATCAATGATCTGACCCACCAGCGCTTCGCGCGCTTCCAGTCCTTCGTCGAATGCAGCCAGGTGTCATAGGCGACGCCCTTGTGTTCAATCTCCTCGATCGCGTGCCAACGCCACAATTCCGCGATTTCCCGGCTGGCGCCGTCGTACTGATCGTATTTGACCAGCGTTTCACGGGCCATGATCGCGGTGATGTGCTCCAGCGCCATGCTGGCGGCCAGATTGATGAGCGAAGACCTGCCCTGGGTTTGCGACAGGCGATCGTCCAGCCGTGCTTCGATACGCGACGTATCATACCCGGCTTCGGCCGCGACACGGTTGAACGCAACATGTTCGCGCGTGTGATTCACTTCCTGCCGGATAAAGGCCCGGATTTCCGCTTCCAGTTTTTGTGGCGCGCCTTCGCGACAGGCCCGCACATGCTCGATGAAGAAGGCTTCCCCCTTGGGAAAGGCGATCGACAGCGCATTGTGCCAGGCGGTTGCGACAGGATCATTGTTCAGCCACCAGCGGTCCGGCCGGTCGTTTCGACAGAAGCGGCGGTCGCGCGGCTTGATGGCCACGATGCCGGGCTCGGTGTTCTCCTTGCCGAGCGGCGTCGCAGCATCTAGGTCGAATTTGAATGGAGCGGACATCGCTGCAGTATCGCCTTAAAAGTTTATTTTAATGTCAACGAGAAAGCGTCTTAGCCCTGAGGAAAGCCGGTTCGCTGCATTGGATGCGGCGCGCGCCCTGCTGATCGAAACCGGGCCACAAAGCGTTACTCTCAAGGCGGTCGCTTCACGAGTGGGACGGACGCACGCCAACCTCCTGCATCACTTCGGCTCAGCCTCGGGTCTGCAGAAGGCCCTGGCGGCGTATCTGGCGCAAAGTGTTTGCCAAACCATTGCCGGGGTGGTCCGTGCTACCCGCAGTGGGGAAGGAACCCCGCGCGCAGTGGTGGACCTGACTTTCGATGCCTTCGACAAGGGTGGGGCGGGTGCCCTGGCCAGCTGGATGCTGGCCTCCGGGAACGAGGATGCGCTGGATCCGGTGCTGGAGACGATCCATGCGCTGGTCGAAGAACTGGGCGAAGAAGGCGAAACGCCTGACGAGCGTGAATCCACCCATCAGACCACACTGACGCTGGTATTGCTCGCCCTGGGTGATGCTCTGGTCGGGGAGCGCATGGCTGCGTCATTAGGATTGTCGCGCGGTTCGGCCCGCGATCATGCGGAAAACCTGCTCGTGGACGAATTGGCCCGGCATCGCAAAAGCAACGCCTGAGCAGGGTTCATTCCTGCTCTGAGGCCTCGGCAATCGCGCGTACCTGCCAGGCGGGCAGAATTGCCGAATCCATGTCGCCAACCCGCAAGTGATCTACCGCCAGCCCCAGGGCCGGATAGCTGGCCTTGCAACGCTTCGGGTCCGACTTTTCGAGCGGGACAACGGCGAGGCGGCGATTCACCTTCTGGCGCCAATTCATTCGCGCGGTGTTTTCCTGCCCGACATAGCACCCCTTGGTGAAGCTGACGCCATTCAGTTCCACGGCGTTGGTCTCCAGCCATAATATGTCGCCCAGTTCAGCCCGGCCTTCCGGCACGCCGAGCGCCAGCCTATGCGCAAGCCATGCATCGTCCGCGCTCTGGTCCGTATCCGCCACCGGCGCTATCCAGCGCTGGCCGAGCGCGGCAAGGCGGGGATCGGCCGCCCCGCCATCCCCGGTTTCCGGCCGCCAGTGCAGGCCATGGCGGTCATCCCGGGCGATCGTGATCTTGCGGCGCAGGCGATAGAGCGAAAGCCGCTTCACCAGCTCATCCGCGGCTTCCGCCTCGCAATCGAGCAGCAGTCCATTACCATCCGGCCAGACGAGAAAATCGAACATGGCCTTGCCCTGGGCGCTCAGCAGCCCGGCCCATACGGGCAGCTTGCCGGTTACATCGTTCGTCACCAGACCCTGGAGAAACGCGGCAACGTCCTCTCCTTCGGCATCAGGGGCGATACGGATCAGGGCGCGGGAAAACAGGCGAGTGGCGGTCATCCCGGCAAGGTGGCGCTGTGACGGGAATAATCAATCCCCAATGTCGGGCATTGCCCGCTCAATCGCCCAATCGCTGGCCCGGCGCCGGGCGGATGCGCGGATATTCTGGGTCGTCCAGCACGGCGGAGATCAGGAAATCCTCGGCAAGGTCGACCTCTCGATCCCGTTCGCGCCCGCGCGGATTGCGATAGAAAACAATCCGCCAGTCCTCCAGCGGATAGAGCAGGGCAATGTTGCGATGATCGCTGCGCAGCAGCGGTTCCAGCGAAACGCCGACTGATTGACCCTGGTTGAAGATGGCCGACATCACATCGAAATACTGGGTGCGGCCGGTGATCCGCTGGGGTTTTACTCCGCGCCGGGCGAGCATGGTCAGGATCAGGCTCTCATAGGGCGTGGCTGCTGGCGGCAGGATGAAAGGCAAGGCCGAGACTTCGTCGACCGACAGAGGTGCGTTGCTGCCCCGCAGCAGGTCACGATGGCCGAACACGCCGGACCGCACGAATGCAAGGTCGCGCATTCCGGGGGCGAGCGCGGCGCCGACGCGTTCCTGAAACATGCCGAGATCGAACACATCCCGGTCCACCATGTCCGGGGCAAGATCATCGATAGTGGGAGACGTGAAAGAAAACTGGATTTCAGGATGCCGTTCGAAGAACCGGCTCAGCTTTGGCTTTACGTAATCGTTGAGCAGGAAATTGCCGATCAGCACGCGCAGGCGGCGGGCCGACGGAAGCTGCTCGTCCCCATTTTTCCGGCGATGGCGAGCGAGCAGGCGGGCCTTGTCCCAGAATGTGCCGAGATCGGCGAGGAAGGCGGCGCCCTGGTGGGTCAGCCGAGGCCGCCTGCCGGAATCCCGCGCCAGCAGCCGAACGCCCAGTTGCTGTTCAAGCGCTTTGATCTGGTTGCTGACGGCCGCCTGCGAAATGCCCAGCTCTTCACTGGTCATCCGAAAGCTCTTTGTCTTGCAAATGGATTCGAAGACTTCGAGCTGGCGCAACGTAAACGGCAGCCCGCCCATCTTCACTCTCCTTCCATGAAGGCGGGATAGGCGGGGTTGTCCACTACCGATGTTGTGAGGAACCTCACGGCTGCCTCCGCCTGGGGTTGGGGCGAAGCGGGGTTGCGATAGAGGGTGAGCCGCCAGTCGCTGAGGCGGTGAAGCATCCTGACATTGTTGCGCTGTTCGGGTTTGACCAGTGACAGCAGGCTTACTCCCACTGCGGTCCCCGTTTCGCACATCGCCAGCATGACATCGTAATATTGCGTGCGACCGAGGATCTTGCCCGGCCGGATGCCGTGTGCGGCCAGCATCTTCAGGACTTCGCTTTCATGGAAGCTGCCTGCGGAGGGCAGTACGAAGGGAATATCCTCCAGCTCCGCCGGCGACAGCGGCCCTTCTCGGCCTTCCAGGAACTTGCGATGGCCGAATACGCCGCAGATCACGCGTGACAGGCCTGCCAGGTTCTCTCCCAGCGGATTGTCCGCCTGTTCGGAGAACAGGCCTATATCGTATCCTCCCCGGGCCAGCGCTTGCCTGGGACTATCGAATGCGGGGTCGGTGTCGATATGGAGCTGGATTTCGGAATGGTCCCGCACAAAGCCACCCAGGGCAGGGCGGATGAAATCGTCGAGCAATTGCAGGCCGACCAGCACCTTGAGGTCGCAGTGGTCCGGTTCTTCCTCAGGGGGGCCTTGTCGGCGATGACTACCCAGCGCGTTCGCGGCTTCCCTGAACGGGGCAAGATCGGCCAGAAAGGCGGCGCCTTCAGGCGTGAGGCCAGGCCGTTTGCCCGAATCGCGCGTGAACAGGCGCAGGCCCATCTGCTCTTCGAGAGCCTTGATCTGGTTGCTGACCGCAGCTTGGGAAATGCCGAGTTCCTCGCTCGCGCTGCGGAAACTGCGCGATGCGCAAAGGCGCTCGAACACTTCGAGCTGGCGCAGTGTGAAAGGCAACCCGCTCATTTGATTTCGGTCTCTGGTTCGACTGCGGCAAACCTATAACCTGAAAGTGATGTCCTGTCATCACTTCAGGATGGGTTGCTTTGGGAAGGGGGGAACCAATAGGGGCGCGGTGACTTTTTTAATCATGCGATGACATAGAGGCAAACCGTTCTGATGGCTCAGGGCGAGCACCAGGTTGAAGGCGGAGAATCCGACCGCCGCAGGGATGTACGTACCACTGCGGTGTATCGCCCTGTGCTGCTTGAAGCAGAGGGGTTCACGGGCTTCTGTCTTCTACGCAATCTCTCCCCCAGCGGAATGATGGGCGAGGCCTACGCCGATTTCGCGGTGGGTGAAGAAGTGAGCATCCAGTTCATGCCCGGCCATGTCGTGGGCGGTAATGTAGTCTGGTCGCAGGATGGCCGTATCGGCGTGGAATTCGATCAGGAGATCGATCTTGCCGGTTCGCTCAAGAACATGGGCAGTACCTATCTCGAGAGCAAGCTGAACCGTGCTCCCCGCCTGCAGGTCGATTGTGAGGGCGAGGCCGTGATGGAGGATAGTCGCTGGAAGATCCGTGTGCAGGATATCTCCCAGCGCGGCGTCAAGGCAGTGCTTCCTTCGGCGCGGCCGGGCGATGAAGTGTTAATGATCCTGCCGGGGATGGAACCGCGCAAGGCGATCGTCCGCTGGTCGCAGAAGGACGTGGCGGGTCTGAACTTCCTGCGGCCCATCGCCTTCGAAGAGCTTGCCCGTTGGGTGATTTCATACCGCGCGGATGGTGCCTGCCAATCATTGGCGGTGTCGGGATAAGGCCAGGCCTGCACTGCATTTCGCGATTTTGTGTTGCTGGAACCCTTCGGGTCGAATGAGGTTCCATCAGGTCGCTCCGCCCGATCAGGAACCCCCCTTCCCGGTCGGGCGGCGCGTACCAGACTTCCTTCCGCATCATTTTTCCTTCCGGGGCTGGCGGCCGCCAGCCTGCATGTCAGGCGCCGAAACATGGGCTCCCGCAGCTTCCTTCTCCTCATGCTGGTATGCGTCCTGTGGGCGATGAATATGATCGTCAGCCGGCTGGTGGTGGGCGACATGGGCTTTCCGCCGCTGTGGTTTGCGGCGCTGCGATCGGTGCTGGTGTTGATGGTTCTCATACCGTGGCTCCGCCCTTTGCCCGCGGGCCTTTGGAAAGTGCTCCTGATTACCTTCGCCGTTAGCGGAGGCGGCTTCGCCCTGCTGTTCATCGGCCTCAGGGATGCAAGCGTTTCCGCAGCTTCGGTAGTCGGTCTTTCCAGCGCTCCGCTGACCGTGCTGTTCGCGGTGATCTTCCTGGGTGAACAGGTTCACTGGCGCCGGGCCTTTGGGATATTGCTTACCTTTTGCGGGGTGCTGGTCGCGATTGCTTCGCCGGGCAGCATGGAAGCCAGCCTTGGCCTGATCGTGGTGTTTGCCTCGGCCGTTGTCAGTGCGCTCGGTGCTGTTTTCCTCAAGCGCCTCGATCTCAGCGCATTGCGGCTTCAGGCATGGGCCGGCGCCAGTTCCACCCTGGCGCTGGTGCCGCTCTGCCTGGCCCTGGAAGGGTGGCAGGGGAATGCGGTTGTCGAAGGCGGCTGGCGGCTGGCGGCCGCACTGGCGTTTTCCACGCTGGGAGTCTCGGTACTGGCCCACACGCTCTATTTCCTTCTGCTGCAGAAGCACGATGCGAACGTGGTTGCGCCTCTGACCCTGGTCACGCCGGTCTTCACGATCCTGATGGGCGTCGCGATCACGGGGGATTCAGTCAGCCCGCCGCTGTTGCTGGGCGGAGCGATCGCGGCGGTTGGCGTATTGGTGATCGTGGTCCGGCCGAGCGCGAAGCTGTTCAAGCCGTTGCTGGTGCGCGGCCGACTCTAATCGATCGGGTCAGGACACGGGCGTCCACTGGCTGAAACATGCTGCCTGTCCGTGGACGATCCCGTCGCTGCCCTGGAGGTTCCACACGGTTGCCTGCTCGATCCGGAAGCGCTTGCCGGATTTGGCGATCCTGATCCCGGCATAATCGGCGATGAAGCCATTGGCGCTGACTTGTGCCAGCAGGCGGGCCCTTTCCTCGCGCGCCAGCGGTTCGGCCGAGAGGCGGGACGGAAGGCCGATGAACTCGGCCGCCGGAAACTCGAACAGCTCCAGCGCCATGCAGTTGGCATAGAAGAACACCGGATCGTGTTCGGTCGCATGCGCAACCACGACGGCGGGAAGGTGCCACAGCGCATCGGCTGCATCGACGCCGGAAGGAAGCAACTCCGTGCCGGTAAGCCGGGCGAAGCTCTCGGCGATCAGGCCGATCCGGCGTGCGCCCGCGTGCGTCTCGACGATCGTGCGCTGTCCGCTCATGTCAACGCCGCTAGCCCAGCGTTGCGTGAAGCGATAGGGGGGACGGCATGTCCGATTCCCAGACGATCACCATTCGCCGCCCCGATGACTGGCACGTCCATCTACGCGATGGCGCCGTGATGGCAGGTGTTTTGCCCTATACCGCGCGGCAATTCGCCCGGGCGATCGTGATGCCGAATCTTTCCCCGCCAGTGACCAGGGCTGCCGATGCAGCCGCTTATCGCGAGCGGATACTGGCCGCCCTTCCGGCGGGGCTGGACTTCACGCCGCTGATGACCTGCTATCTTACCGACGGGATCGACGCCGACGATGTGGCGTTCGGCCATTCGGAAGGCATATTCACGGCAGCCAAGCTCTATCCGGCGCATGCGACCACGGGTTCCGCCCATGGGGTGACGGATATCGCCAATATCTATCCGGCGCTGGAGCGGATGGAGAAGATCGGCATGCCGCTGCTGATCCATGGCGAGGTTACCGACAAGGACGTCGATATCTTCGACCGGGAAGCCGTCTTCATTGAGCGGACGCTGCGCAAGCTGGTGCGGGACCTGCCCGGACTCAAGGTTGTGTTCGAACACATCACCACCGCCGAAGCGGCCGATTTCGTGGATGCGGCGGGGCCGAACGTGGCGGCCACGATCACGCCGCAGCACCTCCATATCAATCGCAACGCCATGCTGGTGGGCGGTATCCGCCCGCATGCCTATTGCCTCCCCGTGGCGAAGCGGGAGAAGCATCGCCTGGCCCTGCGCAAGGCGGCGGTCAGCGGATCCGCCAAGTATTTCCTGGGCACGGACAGCGCGCCCCATGCCGTCAGCGCAAAGGAAAATTCCTGCGGCTGCGCGGGGATATTCAACGCACCATACGCCATAGAAAGCTACCTCGCGGTGTTCGACGAGGAAGGCGCGCTGGACAAGTTCGAAGCGTTTGCATCGGAGAACGGCCCCCGTTTCTACGGCCTGCCGCTCAATGAAGGCACGGTGACGCTGCAAAAGGGTGGGGAAGCGGTGCCCGGTACGCTCGATGCGAATGGCACTCCCATCGTGCCCTTCCATGCGGGTGAAACGCTTGGCTGGCGTCTGATCTAGGCTGCTGCGGCCCGCCTGCGGGTACGGAATAGATCCCATATGAACAGCGCCATCGCGGCCCAGATCATCACGAAACAGCCGAACTGGGCGGGCTTCAGTTCCTCCCGGAAATAGAACAGGCCCAGCAGGAAAACGATGGTGGGCGACAGGAACTGCAGGAAGCCGACCAGCGTGTAATCCATCCGCCGGGCTGCCGTGGCGAACAGCATGAGCGGGATGGCTGTCATCGGGCCCCCCAGCGCAATCGCGGCGGCAACGCCGATCCCCTGCGACATGGCCGATCCCGCAGGTTGCAGGGCATACCATGCGGCGACGCCCGCGGCCGGAATGTAGAGCAGGAGCGTTTCGACCGTCAGCCCGGCGAGGGACCCGACATTCACCATTTTCCGTATGAGGCCATAGATGCCGAAAGTCACCGCCATGGTCAGGCTGAACAGCAAGGTGGACAGGGCACCCGCCGCCAGCAACCCCACCCCGATCGCCGCCAGCGAGACCGCGCCCCATTGCGGCCGCGTAAGCCTTTCGCGCAGCACCACCAGGCCCAGCAGCATCATGACCAGCGGAAGGATGTAATAGCCAAGGCTTGCCGCATAGACATGGTCGGTCTGAATCGCGACGACGTAGAGCACCCAATTGACCCCGATCATCGCCGCACTGGCCAACAAGGCCAGGATGGAACGGCGGTCAGCGAAAGCCTGCCGGATTTCTCCCCACCGGCCGCGCCAGGCCAGTGGGGCAAGGCACAGCGGCAACGTGAAGAGAATTCGCCACGCCACGAATTCGATGGGCGGCACCGAATGCACCAGCACGAGATAGAGCGGCATGACGCCCCAGATCGCATGAGAGCCGAGCGCATATGGCAGGCCATCCATTCTGCGCCGTGCGCCACTCTCAGTCATGCCTTTTCGGCTCCCGTCTGGTCCCTTGCTGGACGTCTTTAGGTGCCCCTCGGCGCCCGCTCAAGGCGTGGTTATGCTCTGTTCAGAATCGGCGGTGTAGGGTCCTTGAATACAGAGCCGGTTGTCTCCCCTCCTGGCCGGCTCAGTCCGCGGGACAGTCCCCCCGCAGGGCATGTAAGAGGCGCCCTCTCGGTCTGCATGAGCCGGGACGGGCGCCTTAGCTTTTTGGGTGCGCTATAAGGTTTTGATGCCCTGCTTTCCCGCCATGGGACAGGGCAATGAATTAACCCTGTTCGGCAACCCATCGAGCGGCAGCCTACGCTAAACGGCGCATTAACCCATTTCGCGGAGAATGCCCCATGGCCCGTATCGCCCAACTTACCGCCCGTTTCGCCTTCGGCGTCGTCACGCCCGCCCTCCTGCTGGCTGCTTGCGGCAGCGGCGAAAAGGGCGCGAAGGAAGGTGCCGTCGCGACAGATGCGGAAGTCGCCAATGCGCTGGGCGACCAGATCATGGTCGACCCCGATCTCGCCGGACAGAACCAGGCCAACAGCGCCGTTTCGACCGCGCTGGTCGATGGGGCGCTGCCGCCCGAAATGCTCTCCCCCGAAGCGATCCAGCGCGCCCGTGCCGAGGCGCTGAAGCTGGTGGGCGGATCGGGTGCGATGAAGAAGGCTCCCGCCGCCACGCCCGCTTCGGGCAACCAGGCTCCGGAAGCCGCAATCGCCGCGATCTCTCGCGCGGCCAGCGCACCGGGCGGAAACACCAATTGTGCCGAACGTGCGGACTATACGATGCAGTGGGCCGCCAAACTGCCTGCGCCTTTCCCGGTCTATCCGCAGGGCGCCGTGCAGGAAGCCGCGGGCACGGATGAAGGCGGATGCTCGCTGCGGGTCGTCAACTATGTCACGGCGGTGCCTCTCTCCGATGTGATCGACTTCTATTATACGCGTGCCACGGCCGCAGGCTTTTCGACACAGCGCGCCAGGGATGATGGCCACGACGTACTGGGCGGAGTGAAGGGCAGGGTGTCCTATGTCGTTTATGTCCGGGCCCTGCCCAAGGGCGGCACCGAGGTCGATCTGATTACCAACGGCGGCTGATCGCGCGCTTTCCCGACAGCGGAGTTCCCCGCGCCTGGCGTGCCCGCGCACTGCCTGCGCGGCGCTCGCCGGTGCCGGATCCGCGTAAAGGTCAGTTCGAGTTGAAGCCTACGCCAACGCTTGCGCGGGGCTGGTCCATTTCAGTGCTGGCAACCGGATAGGCGCAGTAATCCGCGGCATAGAAAGCGGCGGGGCGATGGTTGCCGGACAGGCCGACCCCGCCGAAGGGGGCGGAGGACGAGGCTCCGTTGGTGGGCCGGTTCCAGTTGATGATACCCGCCCGGATGTTGGCCCAGAAGCGGTTGTAGTCTTGCGGCGTACCACCGATCAGGGATGCCGAAAGGCCGAAGCGGGTGTTGTTCGCCTCTGCGATCGCCTCGTCGAAATCGTCCACCTTCACGACCTGGAGCAGCGGCCCGAACAGTTCGACGTCCGGCCGATCCGCCATGTTGGTGACATCGATGATCGCGGGCGAGAGGAATGGCAGATCGTCCCGCTTGCGGCGCATATGCCGGATGGCCTTGCCGCCATGGGTCAGCAGATAGAGGAAGCTTTCGGTCAGTTGGTCGGCGGTCTGGTTGTCGATCACCGGGCCCATGAAGGGGGCAGGGTCGTCAAACGGGGCGCCGATGATGACCCGGTCGGCCAGCTTGCAGACCTTGTCGATCACCTCGTCGTAAAGCGAGGATTTCACGATCAGCCTGCGCGCGGCGGTGCAGCGCTGTCCCGCAGATGTGAAGGCGGATTGCGCGATCAGCACGGCCGCATCGTCCAGCAGGGGGGTGTCCCACAACACGATGGGATTGTTGCCGCCCATTTCCAGGGCCAGGATCTTGCCGGGATTGGCCGCCAGCTTGCGGTTGATGGCGATCCCCGCATTGGCCGATCCGGTGAACAGCACGCCGTCGATCCCGGCATGGGCAACCAGCGCCTTGCCTTCTTCCGGGCCGCCGATCAGCAACTGCACCACGGTTTCGCCGATACCGGCGCGATGGAAGCAGCGGACCAGCAATTCGCCCACGGCGGGGGTCTTTTCGCTCGGCTTGAAGATCACCGCATTGCCGGCGATCAGCGCGGGGATGATGTGCCCGTTCGGCAGGTGGGCGGGGAAGTTGTACGGCCCCAGTACGGCCATCACGCCATGCGGCTTGTGGCGGACGGCGGCAGTCCCCAGCAGCGCGCTGTCGAGCTTTTTCTGCCCGGTCCGGTCGGCATAGGCCCTGACGGAAATTTCGACCTTGTTGATCACCGCCTCGACTTCGGTGCGGGCTTCCCACAGCGGCTTGCCGGTTTCCCGCGCGATCAGTTCGGCGAACTCGTCATTCACCTTGCGCACTTCGTTGGCGAAGCGGCGAACCAACTCGATCCGGGTGGCGAGTGGCTGGGAGGCCCAGGCATGCCATGAGCGGCGCGCAGCGGCCACCGCCGCATCCACGTCCCCTGGAAGGCCGCGCCAAAGTTCCGCGCCGGTCGCGGGTTCGATCGAGATGATCGCATCAGTCACTTGTCGGGATTCCGTTCCGGCATGCTTGAGAAACCGCCCTGTTAGCAGGTCTTTCCCGCATGTGGGCCAGAGCGTTTGAAGATACAAGCCGAGCCGATGGCGGGAGTGCGGGCTTTGTAGGAGATGGGTAGAAAGTGCTTACACAAAACGGAGGGTTATTTCGCAGGGTCATTTCCACATTTTCGAGCGAATACAATGCACTTTTCAGCATTCCTCGATAAAGGGCGTAACCTTCCGCATCGTGGTTTCGTGCAAACCCCGCCGGGAGGTCGCAACGGCCCTGATTGGGGGAAGGGTTCACGGGGTGAGGCATCGGTCCACTTCAGCAGCTAAAGGCCATGTAGGAAAGCTGAATGCCCGCGGTCAGCGGCCGTTCTCCAGCCCTGCCGGCAGCGGTGCGTCGCCCAGCGCCTCGCCCATCCGGCGCAATGCGGCAACCTTGGCATGGAGCGCGCTCCAGTCGTCCCGCTCCGCGATCGGGGCCCAGATCGCTTCCACTTCGTCGATCAGCAAGGATTGCGGGGCAGGGCTGTCCCAATAGGGATGATCGAGCGGAACAGCCTTATATCCCGCCAGCGCGGCGGCAAGTTCGCCCGCCGCCCCGCGCCCGCCGCGATGGGTGAAGAAGAATGCATCCGGTCCCATACCGCCAGCGCGCATGGCTTCGATCGAGGCGCCGATCAGCGCGCCGTCCGTCTCGCCTCCACGCGGAGTGACGCCAAGCCGCCAGCACCAGCGCCGCTCAATCGCGCTCTGGTACAATGTCGGGAACCGCTCGATCGCGGCGATCAGCGGCGGGGCTTCCGAAATCAGGCGCAGCGCGATGGCGAGCTGCGCGCAATTCCAGTGGATCGATTCTGCCTGCCGCCCGAAGGAATAAAGCCCCTGCGCATCGAAATAGGCCGCGGTGAAGCCCGGTTCCCAGCGCGGCAGCCAGCGCCATGGGCCATAGTCGAAGCTCTCCCCCGTCACATTCATGTTGTCGGTGTTGAGCACCCCGTGGACGAATCCGGATGCGACATAGGACGCGGCAAGATCGGCCAGGCGGGCGACGACCTGGTGCAGCAATATGGCCGCGGGCTCAGCCGATCCGGGTGCTTCGGCGGGCGGCGGGGGGCCGGGGAACTGCTCCAGGCAGTAGGCGATCAGCGCTTCCATCTCGGGCTTGAGGTCGAGCGCGGCAAGACGCTGGAAACTGCCGATGCGGATATGCCCATGGCTGAGCCGTACCAGCACGGCCGAGCGTGTGGGGGAAGGTTCGTCGCCCCGCACCAGTTCCTCGCCGGTTTCGATTACCGAGAAGGTCTTGCTGGTATAGGCCCCTTGCGCCTCCAGCATTTCGGTCGCGAGGATTTCCCGCACCGCGCCCTTCAGGGTCAGCCGCCCGTCCGCCGTGCGGCTATAGGGGGTAAGGCCCGATCCTTTCGTCCCCAGGTCCAGCAGGCGGCCGGCGCCATCGCGCAACTGGGCGAAGGTGAAGCCGCGCCCATCGCCCAGATCCGGATTGTAGACCCGGAACTGATGCCCGTGATAACGCAATGCCAACGGTTGCGGCAGATTGTCGGGCAGCGGAGCAAATCGGCCGAAATGCTGGGTCCATTCATCATCCGTCAGCGTGCCGAGCCCCACGGCCTGATCCCATTGCCGGTTGCGGAAACGCAGGTCGGTCCTGGGAAAATCGGCAGGATTCACCGCATCGGCAAGCCAGTCGGCAAGCTTGAGGATTTGCGGGTCAGGCGTATAGGGTGCAGGTTGCGGTTCAGCGCGCATCCGGTGATAGTGGAGGCTCGATGGACGTTGCGCAAGGTCGCCTGCCCGGCAATTCTGGGGTTGGCAATTCGGGGTTCGCATCACCTATGAACGAAAGTGCCACCGGGAAGCCCTGGGCCGATGGATACTGGACCGCGCCCGATGGGCTGAAACTCCACTACCGCGATTATGCGGGGCGGGATGATCGCCCGCCTGTGCTCTGCTTTCCGGGGCTTACCCGCAATGCCCGCGATTTTGAGCCGGTGGCGGATGCCTTCGCCGGTGAATGGCGCCTGATCTGCCCCGAGTTGCGCGGGCGGGGCGACAGCGATTACGCCAAGGATTCGTCGACCTATATGCCGGCGCAATATGTGGCGGATATCGCCGCATTGCTGGAACAGGCCGGAATCGGCCGGTTCGTGGCATTGGGCACGTCGCTGGGCGGTATCATCACCATGATGCTGGCGCTGGGCGGGGCGGAGCGGATCGTGGGCGTTATGCTGAACGATATCGGCCCCGTGATCGAACCGCAGGGGCTGGCGCGTATCCGCGATTATGTGGGGCAGGGGCGGAGCTTCCCCACCTGGATGCATGCGGCACGCGCGCTCAAGGAACAGAGCGGCGCGATCTTCCCCGATTACGATGTCGCCAACTGGCTGAGCGTGGCCAAGCGGCTGATGACGGTGGGGGAGAACGGGCGCATCGCCTACGACTATGACATGAAGATTGCCGAGCCTTTCAACGCGCCTGCCGCCGCGGGCGATTTTGACCTGTGGCCAGCCTACAGGGCGCTGGAAGGGCGGCCGGTGCTGGTGCTGCGCGGTGAATTGTCCGATCTGCTTTCGGCCGATACGCTGGGGCGCATGGGCAAGGAGATCAAGGGAGTCGAAACGGTGACGGTGCCGCGCGTGGGGCATACGCCCTCGCTGGCGGAGCCCGAAGCACGTGATGCCATCGCCCGTCTATTGGCGAAATGCGCATGAACGGGCGGACCAGGAACAGGAAGCCCGCAAGGTCGAGAGTGCGCAAGCCTGCCCAGCGCCCGGCTGCCCCGGTTAAGGCGGTGCAACCGACGGCAGGTACGGCGGCTGCGAAACCGGCCGCCGTGCGGGCAACGAAACGCTTTCTGCATCTGCAATCGAGCTTCGATGCGGGCGGCAAGGAATTGCGCGCCGTGCAATTGATCAACGCCTTCGGACCGGAGATCGCGCATGCGATTGTCTCGGCACAGCCCGGGGCGATGGCGGCCGCCGGTCTTATTTCCAAAGGGATAACAGTCGATTATCCCGGAAACTTCCCATCGCTTACCGGCTTTCCGGGATTGGGGCGGCTGAAGCGGCTGGCCGAAGCCATGCGCGGATACGATCTGGTGCTTACCTATAATTGGGGGGCAATGGATGCGGTGATGGCGCATACGCTGTATGCGCAGGCTTTCTCCCTCCCGCCGCTGATTCACCATGAAGACGGCTTCAATGCGGACGAGGCGAACGGACTGAAACGGCGGCGCAACTGGTTCCGCCGGATCGCGCTGGGGCGGACGGCGGCGCTGGTGGTGCCTTCGGCCGGGCTGGAGAAGATCGCGCGGGAAGTATGGCATCAGCCGGCCAGCAGGATTCACCGCATCGCCAATGGCATTCCCACCGCCGCCTATGCGAAAAAGCCCGATCCCGATGTCCTGCCCGGCCTGATCAAGCGCAAGGGCGAAAGCTGGGTGGGCACGCTGGCCGGGCTGCGCGCGGTGAAGGATTTGCCGCTGCTCGTTCGCGCCTTCTCGACGCTCCCGGATTACTGGCAACTGGTGATTCTCGGCGAAGGGCCTGAACGCGCGGCGATCGAGGCGCAGGCGGAAGCGCTGGGAATCGAGCATCGCGTCCACCTGCCCGGTTTCGTGGCCGATCCTGCCGCGGCTGTCGGCCTGTTCGACATTTTTGCGCTCTCCTCCAGAAGCGAGCAGTTTCCCATCTCGGTGGTCGAAGCGATGGCGGCGGGCCTGCCGGTCGCCGCGCCCGCGGTGGGAGATGTGCAGGCGATGGTGGCGCGGGAGAATCGCCGCTATATCGTCGAACCGGGCAGCGAGGCAGCATTGGAAGATGCGCTTGCCGCGCTTGCCGCCGACGAGAAGCTGCGGGCCGCCGTGGGTTCCGCCAACCGCGAAAAGGCCCGGGAAAGCCTGGATGAAGAGCGGATGATCGCCCGCTACAGGGCGCTTTATCTCGCGGCCGCCGCCGCCCGCCCGCTGCGCTGAAGGGCGGCCGCCTCACATTTGCTTCATTCGCCGTTCACCCACGCGACTACAGGCTTGTGGAACGCCTGAATGGCGCGCGGTGATGGGCCATTGCCCTATCCGTGCGAGGCCCCTAAACAGCGCCCAAACCCAAGGAATAAAAGGCCGCCGCGTGGCTCTCACACCAAGTAATCTCCAGTCCGATGCCGACAAGCGCGCTCAGCGCGAATCTTCCCAGCAGGGTGCCCTGATGCGCGAAGTGGACGAAGCTGTCCGGCAGGACCAACTTTCGAACTTCATGCTGCGCTATGGCAAGCTGCTGGCAGGCGTTGTGCTCGCCGGGCTGCTGGCCTTCGGCGGCTGGCTGTGGTGGTTCGAAAGCCGCGAGGGTGCTTTCGAGGAAGACTCGGAAGAACTCGTCAAGGCGATCGATCAGCTTGATGCGGGCAATCTGGACACGGGCGCGCAGTCGCTTTCGCGGCTTGAGCAGGATGGCGGGCCAGGCGCCGTTGCCATCGCCAGGCTGACGCGGGCCAATGTCGCGTTGCAGCAGGGCCGTGCCGCCGATGCGGAACGCCTGTTTGCCGCCGTTGCCGCGGATAGCAAGGCTCCGCAGGCCTACCGCGATTTCGCCACCGTGCGGGAAGTCGCGCTGCGCTATGAAAAGATGAAGCCTGCCGACGTGGTGGAACGGCTTAAGCCTCTGGCAAAGCCGGGCCTGCCTTTCTTCGGCAGCGCGGGCGAGCTGCTGGGCGCGGCCTATCTCGATCAGAACAAGCCTGATCTGGCCGGCCCTCTTTTCGCCGAAATCGCCAAGGATGCAAACGTGCCCGACACGCTGCGTTCGCGGGCTCGCCAGCTCGCCGGACTGCTGGGTGTCGATGCGATCGAAGATGTCGACAAGATGTTGAACGATCTGCGCACGCAAGGGGAGGCAGCCGGACCGGCTGAATGATGATGGCTCAAGTAATGAAGCAGACGAATCCTGCGCGCGGCAAACGCCGGTTTGCGCTCCCCGCCGTATTCATGATGGCGCTCGCGCTGTCGGGCTGCGGCATCTTCGGCGGCAAGGACAAGCCCAAGACGCCCACCATCGGCGCGCGTGAGCCGATCCTGTCCCGGATCGAATCCGGCGCCAAGGTCGATCCGGCGCTGGCGAACGTGTCGGTGATCATCCCGGCCGCCCAGGTGAATGCCGAATGGGGCCAGGCCGGGGGCACCGCTTCCAAGAGCTACGGCCATCTCGCGATCTCCGACGCGCCCAGCGAGTTGTGGCGTGTGAAGGTTGCCGGTGCCACCAAGTCGCGCCGGCTTGCGGCGTCGCCCGTCGTCGGCGATGGCATGTTGTTCGCCGTGGGCACCGACGGGCTGGTGACGGCGCTGGACGCGAACAGCGGCTCGCGCCTGTGGACCTATCGCATCCCTATCGCCAACGATCTGCAGGGCTCTGCTTTCGGTGGCGGGGTGAGCTATTCAAACGGCCGCGTCTACGCGACCAGCGGGGTGGGCGAGGTCGTCGCCCTCGATGCCAAGAGCGGTGCCCGGATCTGGTCCGCGAAGCCGGGCGGCCCGCTGCGCGGATCGCCGACCATCGCGTTCAACACCGTCTTCGTGATGTCGCAGGCCAACCAGATATTCGCACTCAGTTCGGCTGACGGCGCGCTGCAGTGGGACGAATCGGGCTCGATCGGCCAGACCGGCGTGTTCGGCGTTGCGGCCCCCGCTGCGGGCCAGGGTTCGGTGATCGCCGGCTACAGTTCGGGCGAAGTGGCTGCCTATCGCTATGAAAACGGCCGCGAATTGTGGCTGGACGCGCTGGCCCGCACCAATATCTCGACCGAAGTGGGCGCGTTGACAGATGTCGACGCCGATCCCATCATCGACAATGGCCGCGTCTATGCGCTGGGCCAGGGTGGCCGCATGGCCGCTTACGAACTGGTCACCGGCCAGCGTATCTGGGAACTCAACCTCGCCGGCATCTCCACTCCGGCGATCGCGGGCGAATGGGTCTTCACGCTGACCGACGATGCGCGCCTGCTCAGCATCGCGCGCACCACCGGCAAGGTACGCTGGCTGACGCAACTCCAGCAGTTCCGGAACGAAAAGAAGAAGACCAACCCGATCTTCTGGACCGGCCCGGTTCTGGCGGGCAATCGCCTGTGGATCGCCAGTTCTCGCGGCGAAGTGATGACGGTGGATGTGCAGACCGGCGTCGCCGGCATGTTCCGCGATGTCGGTTCTCCGGTTTCGCTGGCGCCGATCGTCGCCAACCAGACGCTCTACATTCTGGATGATGGCGGCACGATCCACGCCTGGAGGTGATCCGGGCGGCCACTGACGGGGGAGGGGCGGGCGTTACCTGCCCCTTAACCCTTTTTGGCTAAGCGATCTGGCCATGAGCGCGGATCAGCATCCCTCCACCCGGCCACCGGTCAGCGACGTTTCAGGCTGGGTCGGCCTAATCGGCCTTGTCGGCCTGTTCAGCTGGATCGCGGTCTGCCGCAACTGGCCTGAAGTGTCCGAAGCACTGGGCATTCCCGGCCCGCGCATGCGGCTTGACGGGCCCTATGCCGCGTTGACGGCGATGGTGGTGACCGGTTCGCTGATGGCGGCGTGGTCGGTCTTCGTCGAGAAGGTCCACCGCCGCCCCACCACCGGCATCGCCTGGGACAATCCCCGCCCGCTTTCCAGCGTGATCGAGGTGTCCGTCACCAAGCTGGCAGGCCTGTGGGCGACCTGGGCCGTGATCGGCTTCCTCTATTGCGTCGGCCGCTGGTATTGGGATGGCCAGTACCAGTTCGCGATGCAGGTGATCGGCGCCTGCGCGATCCCGATCTTCGTGCTGTCGGTGCCCTATGTGCTGTGGCTGGACCGCGTGCTGGTCAACCCGCGCGACCACGCCTGGCATTTCGGGGCCATGCTGATCGGCCGCGAGCAATGGGACCCGGAGCAGGTCAAGAAGCATTGGCGATCCTGGGCGATCAAGGGCTTCTTCAGCGCCTTCATGATCTCCATCCTGCCGCCCGGCTTCGCCAATATCGTAAACACCGATTTCTCGGTGGTGATGAGCCATCCGGTCGAACTGGGCACCACGCTGTTCGAACTGCTGTTCCTGATCGACGTGCAACTGGGCACGGTCGGCTACCTGCTGACGCTACGCCCGCTGGACGCCCATATACGCAGCGGCAATCCGTTCCTGGCCGGCTGGGTCGCGGCGCTGGTCTGCTATCCGCCATTCGTGTTCGGCATCATGTCGAACAACGGCGTGATCGGATACGAGTTCGCCACGCAGGACTGGGCATACTGGTTCAGCGGGCATGAAACGCTGTTGTGGATATGGGCCGGCTGGCTGACCTTCCTGACGGCCGTCTACGCCTGGGCGACCGTGGCCTTCGGCATCCGCTTCTCCAACCTCACCTATCGCGGCGTGCTGACCAACGGGCCCTATCGTTTTACCCGGCATCCGGCCTATCTTTCCAAGAACCTGTTCTGGTGGTGTTCGGTCATGCCGTTCCTCGTCACCAACAATTCGATGGTGGACGTGGTGCGCAACACCTTCTTCCTCGGCTGTGTCAGCGCGATCTATTACTGGCGTGCGCGAACGGAAGAGGCGCACCTCCTGTCGGAAGATCCGAAATATCGGGAATATTACGACTGGATGAGCGAACATGGCCTGATCACCAGCCGCCTGACCAGGCTGTTCCGCCGTTTCCACCGCAAGCCCCCGGTCGCGCTGCAACCGGCGGAGTAGGGGCGCTGCGCTCGGGGAATCAGGCCCTCGCGGTTCCAGGAACCGTCCATCCCCAAAACGCCTGTCCCCAAAACCGCCTGTCTCGGAAACCGGCCAACCCCAAAAACCGTCCATCCTCAAAAAACCGTCCATCCTGAGCCTGTCGAAGGATGCGCGCGATAGTGGGGCTGACCCGACGCGTGTCGTTGACGCTCCGCGTCAGCTTCGCTTCCGACAGGCTCAGGATGGTCGGCGGCAGGAGGCCGGGCTTGGTGAACTGGTTCGCAAGCCTTGGTTCCAGCCCTCAGAAGCTTTCTTCGTAGGCCCGCGTAATGTCGCCGGCCCATGGGCCGTTATAAAGGTCGAGCAGGCGCTGGGCGGGCACCGTCCCGCTTTCCACGATCTCGTGCAGCGGATTGAGGAAGCCCGTTTCATTATCGCCGCTGCTGTTCAGCCTGCCGCGCGCGGCAAGGCCGGAACGGGCGATGGACAGGACTTCGCGTGCGATGTCCTTCAGCTTGCCGCCGCCGGGCAGCGGAGCATCGAGTGCCAGGCGCGGAACGGCGTTGCGCAGTGCTTCGCGTTCTTCCATCGACCAGCCTTTGACCAGATCCCACGCGGCATCGAGCGCCCCCTGATCGTATAGGAGGCCCACCCACAAGGCAGGCAGGGCGCAGATACGGTTCCACGGGCCGCCATCGGCGCCGCGCATCTCCAGAAAGCTCTTCAGGCGGACTTCGGGGAAGGCGGTGGAAAGGTGATCGATCCAGTCGCTCTCACGCGGTAACTGGCCGGGCAGGGCAGGCAGTTCGCCCCGCAGGAAATCACGAAAGCTCTGGCCCGCGGCATCGATATATTTCCCGTCGCGGAAGACGAAATACATCGGCACGTCGAGCATGTAGTCGACATAGCGTTCGTAGCCGAAGCCTTCGTCGAACACGAAAGGCAGCATGCCGGTGCGGTGCGGATCGGTGTCCGACCAGATGTGGCTGCGGTAGGAAAGCATCCCGTTGGGCTTGCCTTCCGTGAATGGCGAGTTGGCGAACAGCGCCGTCGCCAGGGGCTGCAGCGCCAGCGAAGTACGGAACTTCTTCGCCATGTCCGCTTCGCTGCCGTAATCGAGATTTACCTGGATCGTGCAGGTACGCAGCATCATGTCGAGGCCCATCGTGCCCACGCGCGGCATGTGCCGCAGCATGATCTCATAGCGGCCCTTGGGCATGATCGGCAGCGCGTCGCGCGTCTTGTCGGGCCACATGCCGAGGCCGAGGAAGCCGATGCCGAACTTTTCGCCAATCGCCTTGACTTGATCCAGGTGGCGGCCGGTTTCGGCGCAGGTCTGGTGGAGATTCTCAAGCGGCGCGCCGGAAAGCTCCAACTGGCCGGCAGGCTCAAGGCTGACCGCGCCATCGGCCCCGGACATGGCGATGACTTTCCCGCCCTCTTCCACCGGGGTCCAGCCGAACTCCTGCAGCGCCAGCAGCATGTCGCGGATGCCGCCGGGCTCGCCATAGGAAGGGGCGTGGAAATCGCTGCGGGAGAACACCAGCTTTTCATGCTCGGTGCCGATCCGCCACCGCTCGCGCGGCTTCTCACCCGCCTGCATGGGGGCAACGAGCTGGTCCCGGCTCTCGATGAGCCTTTCCTCTTCAGAAGACGCCTGGCGGGTACTCATGGCAGCGCCGTTAGGGCACTAGCGGCCCCCGCGCCAGCGCAAAGTGAGGGGATCATTCCCGCCAGTCTCCAGCTGATGACATCCACAGGGCGGTGCCTGCGACGGCAGCGGTTTCGCCGCGCAGGATTCTCGGCCCCAAGGTAACGGCACGCGCCACCGGAAGCGCGCGGATCGCTTCACGCTCGCCATCGTCGAATCCGCCTTCGGGGCCAAGAATCAACGCGGCGGGGCCGCTGTGCGATGCGAAGGAGCGAGATGCCGGTTCGCCGCCCGTTTCGTCGGCAAAGAACAATGCCCTGCCGGTATCCCACCCGCGCAGCAGCGCCTCCAGCTTCACGGGCTGGGCCAGTTCGGGCAGGGCGGTGCGGGCGCATTGTTCCGCCGCTTCCACCAGGATGGAGCGCGCGCGTTCGAGGTTCAGCTTGTCGGCCACGCAACGCCGCGTGATGACCGGCTGTATCCGCCTGACGCCCAGCTCCGTGGCCTTTTCCAGGACGAGGTCGAAGCGGTCCTTCTTGAGCAGGGCCGGACACAAGGTGAAATCCGGCACGTCCTCGCGCGGGCGCAGGTGGTCTGCCACTTCCAGCACCACGTCGCGCTTGCCGGCGGAAATGACGCGCGCGGCCCATTCGCCGGTTTCATCGTCGCACAGGATCACGGCGGCCCCTTCGCCCACTCGCATCACGCGGGCGAGGTAATGCGCCTGCGGGCCGTCCAGCGCGATCTGGCGGCCTTCCGACAGGGGAGCGGGTACGAACAGGCGCGGCGCGCTGCGCGGCGGCCAGGCGGGAGTTGCAGGCATGGTCGTTACTTCAGCAGGGTCCGCAGCAGGGTTTCCCACTGTTGCACGCCGGGATCGAGCGTGTCGAGCGGAAGGCGTTCGTCCAGGCCGTGGGCGAATTCGTCTTCAGGCTTCAGGAAGGTCGCGGCGACACCGTAGGCGGGAATGCCATAGATGCGGAAATGCGCGGAATCGGTGGCCCCCGCGCTCATGGACGGAACGATGGCCAGCCCCGGCGCGCGTTCGTGGACCGCTTTTTCGACAGCGGCCATCACATCGGCGCGCAGGGGCGATTCCGGCGCTTCCAGCGATCCATCCTCGATGATCTCCAGCTCGATGGTGTCATCGCCGATCACCTGTCGCAGTTCCTCCGCCGTCTGCGCGCGCGACGTGCCGGGGAAGATGCGGCAATTGACGTTGGCGCTGATCGATTGCGGCAGGGCATTCGGTGCATGCCCGCCCTCGACCATGGTGGGGACGCAGGTAGTGCGTACGATGCCGATATATTCCGGCTTTGCCGAGAGGAGGTCGGACGCGGCCGTATCGGCGGGGTTCGCGGCAAAGGCCCGCATGGCTTCCGCCACCCCGGGAGGGGCGCCGGGCGCGGTGCCTTCCCAATAGGCCTTGGTCAGCGGACTGATCTGCGCGGGGAACCGATGGCTGTCGATCTTCACCAGCGCGGCGCTGACGGCGGCAATCGGGTTGTACTTTCCAGGGCGGCTGGAATGGCCGCCGGGGTCCGTCGCGGTCAGGCGGAAATCGCCATAGGTCTTCTCGCCGGCCTGTAGAGAGTAGACGAAAGGCTTGCCGTTCGCCGCCAGTTCGCCGCCACCGCCGTCGCCGTTCAGCACCACGTCGGCGTTTTGCAGTTCCCTGGCGAGTGCGGCCGTGGTGACCATCGCGGTCTCCTCGTCGCCGGTGAAGCCCAGCACCACATCGCGCGAGGGCACCCAGCCCGCGCGCTTGAGCTTGAGGATCGCGGCCATGATCATCGCCAGATCGGCCTTGTTGTCCAGCGAGCCGCGGCCGAAGACATAGCCGTTCTCGACCACCGAGACGAAAGGATCGCGTTGCCAGTCTTCGCGCCTGGCCTCCACCACGTCCATGTGGACGTTGATGACGACCGGCTTCGCCTTGCGGTTGCGGCCGGCATAGGTAGCCACCAGGTATCCGGTGTCGCCCAGCGGCACGAAGCGCACCTCATCCGCCCGGAAGCCGCCGTCGACGAGCCGCTGGGTCAGCTTCGCCGCCAGTTCCGGCACCTTTCCGCGCCCCTGCACCGTGGGGATGTCGATCGCTTCCCGCAGGATCTGCAACGCTTCCTGTCCGCCTGCCGTGGCCGGCACGTCTTGCGCGGAGGCGGGAGATGAGAGCGGGAATGCAAGGACAGCCGATGCAAGGAGCGTGATGCGCATGGGGATTTCCTTCTCAGCCTCCCCCTTTCTTGCTCGCCCCGTTGCAATAGGCAACCCGTGCCGCGAGCCGCCGGTGGACGGCGCGGCTTTCGCCGGGCGGACGGATAGGTTAGGGCGCATCGCGATGACGGACGCCGCCCAGCAGATCGTGCCTGACAGCCAGCACAAGGGCATAGTCGCGCGCTTGCCGCAGCCGCTGCGCGATTATGCATCGCTGGCGCGGTTCGATCGCCCGATCGGCTGGTGGTTGCTGTTCTGGCCCAGCGCCTGGGGCCTGTGGCTGACGGGAGCGGGCTTGCAATGGCAATTGCTGGTGTGGTTCCTGCTGGGCTCCATCGCCATGCGCAGCGCGGGCTGCGTCTACAACGATATCGTCGATGCCGATCTCGACCGGCAGGTCGAGCGGACAGCGCAGCGCCCGGTGGCGAGCGGGCGGGTGAGCCGGAAGGCTGCATGGCTGTGGATGCTGGCCCTTTGCGCCGTTGGACTGGTGGTGCTGCTGCAATTGCGGTGGGAAGCGCAGCTGGTTGCGCTGGCCAGCCTGGTGCTGGTGGCGGCCTATCCCTTCATGAAGCGGATCACCTGGTGGCCGCAAGCATGGCTGGGGCTGGTGTTCACCTGGGGTGCCCCGGTCGGCTGGATAGCCATGAGGTCCGATCGGCTGGACGTGCTGGCCGCATTGTATGGCGGGGCGATCCTGTGGTGCGTCGGCTATGACACGATCTACGCGTTGCAGGATCGGGAAGACGATGCGCTGGTGGGCATCCGGTCCAGCGCGCTGCGCCTTGGCAAGCATGTGAAGGCGGGCGTGGGCGGCTTCTACGGCGGAGCCATCGGCCTGTGGGCGCTGGCCATATGGCTGCTGCGGGAAGACTGGCTGGCGCTCGCGGCGCTGCTCCCCGCCGCGCTGCATCTGGGCTGGCAAGCCGCCACGCTGGACCCGGCGGATGGCGACAACGCGCTGGTGCGCTTCCGCTCGAACCGGTTTGCCGGGCTGCTGGTGGCGGCCGCCTGCTTCGTCGTGGGCAATGCGTGACTGCTACTGATAGCTGACGATCTCGAACTCGATCCCGTCCCAGTCGAAGAAGTAGAAACGCCGCCCGGGCTCGTAATCCGCGTGACCGAAGGGAATGAGCCCGGCTTCGGCCACGACCGTTTCCGCAGCGGCAAGGTCCTCTACCTGAAGTCCTACATGATTGAGGGGCTCGCCCTTTGCGTGGCGCTTTTCAAGATCGCCTTCGGTGTAGAGCGCCACATAGGTCTCCTCGCTTCCTACATGGATGGTCCAGCCTCCACCTTGAGCGGGCCCGCGCCAGCGTTCGTGCCAGCTCAGCAGCTTCTGCAGCAGGGCGGATACCCTTTCGGGATCGCTCACCGTCAGGTTCACATGTTCGATCGATCCATTCGGCATGGGCAGGTTCCTTCATCCGTTTGCCACGTGCCGGCGCTACGCAAAAGCTCAGCGAATCGCCGCGCTTGCCCCTTGTGCAACCTCAAGCTAAGTTCAGGTCAAGCTATGTTTCGCCAACGGGGGCACCAACGAGGACTGGGGGGAATACGGCACGATGAAGGACGATTTCATTCCGATCGGAACACTCGCGCGCCGCACCGGCGTCGCGGTTTCGGCCATTCGCTTTTACGAGGCGAAGGGGCTGATCGCCTCGCTTCGCACCAACGGCAACCAGCGCCGCTTCCTGCGCTCCGACATTCGCCGGATAAGCTTCATCCTGATCGCGCAGAAACTCGGCCTGGGCCTGGTGGAGATCGAGGCGGAACTGGCGCAGCTTCCGCAAGGGCGCACGCCCACGCTGGGGGACTGGCAGCGCATCAGCCGCTCGATGCGCGTGGCGATCGACGAGAAGATCAAGCTGCTCACCCGCACGCGCAACCAGCTGGACCAGTGCATCGGGTGTGGCTGCCTGTCGCTGCAGAAGTGCCAGCTCTACAACAAGGATGACCGGATGGGCGCCACCGGCACCGGGCCAAGGCTGGTGCTGGGCTGACTTGCAGACCGGAAGCACCAGATCCGCCCGTCCTGAGCCTGTCGAAGGACGCGCGATACGCTGATCCGGTTGTCCTTCGACAGGCTCAGGACGGGCGGGGTGGTGTTGTTCAGGCAGTGGCCGGGCCTCATTGTCCGACCGGCCTCAGTGGCCCAGCCTCAGTTGCCCGAGAACACGCCCTCTTCCATCTTCTTGCGCCATTGTTCGGGCGAAGGGATGAAGGTGATGTCGTTGCGGTGGAGGATCATCCATTTGCCGTCCTGGCGAACGAATTCATCCTCGTACATGCCGCTCAAGACCGGCACGGGATCGCCATCCTTGCCCCGGATGACGGAAAGCTGGCGCGAGAATGCCTTTGCGCTGTCGCCATCGAGGTCGATCCGCACGTTGGACACCAGCATGTAGCTGTCGTTGTTCACGTAATCGGCCGGGGTGTTCGGGAACATCGCCACCAGCATCGCCTTGATTTCTTCCCGCCCGTTCTTGATCGTCGGGCCGTTGCGCCAGGTGCCGTTGGGCGCGAACAGCGCGATGTAGCCGTCGAAATCACGCGAAGTGAGCCGCACGGCATAATCCTCGATGATCCGGCGGATCTGGGATTCATCCTCCAGCTTCTGGAGCCGCTGCTCCATCGCGCTGGGTTCGGCATGGGCGGGAATGGCCGTGGCGGGCAGAAGGGCCACCGCGATCGCTGCCAGATATTTCATATGTCCTCTCCGTCTTCCGTTTCTCTGTCGGGCTGTCCGCATGTGTCGCCGTGGATCAGTCCCTGGTCTGCGCGGCCCTCAGTTCGGCCATCTGCCGCCCCCATTCCTCTGCGCTGGGCATGAACACCGTGTCGTCGCGGCTGAGGAACTTCCATTCCCCGTCCTCGCGAATGAATTCGTCGGTGTAGATGCCCACCAGCCGCGGGGTGGGCGCTTCGTTCTCGCCGCGCATCAGCGTCAGGTGCTTCGAACGGGCGGTCGCCCGATCGCCTTCCAGCGTCAGTATCTCGATATTGTGGACGATGCGGTAGCTGTCGCGGTTCTGGTATCCGGGCGGGGTCGGCCCATAAATGCCGGACAGCATCGACCGGATCGCCTCGCGCCCCTGGTGGACGACAGGGCCGTTCTTCCAGACGCCATCCTTCGCGAAAAGCTGCGCGTAGCCATCGAAATCGCGCGCATCCAGCCGCACGGCATATTGCAGGATCAGTTCCCTGATCGCAGCCTGGTCCTCGATCTTCCGGACCCGTTCCTCCAGCGTCATTTCCTGTTTCTCCGCCTGGGCCGCCGCGGGGGCGAGCATCAGAGCTGCTGCGATCACGGCACGATAGAACATTGTCTTCCCTCTCCGATTCGTATCGGTGGCAGGTTAGCGGCCAAGCCGCCGGTCCCGGCAATGGCCCAGATGGCAAAATCCTTGCGCCATTCGGTCATCGCGTTCGGAAAGCCTTACTGCTTTGCCTGCGCTGCCTGGATTTCCCTGAGCTGCACGGCCCATTCCTCCGCCGTCGGCATGATCGGGTAATCGATCCGGTGCAGGATCTTCCACTGGCCGTTTTCGCGAATGAACTGGTCTTCATACAGGCCGCCCAGCGTGGGCCGGGGGCTGCCGTTCTCGCCGCGCATGATGGAAAGGTGCCGCGAACGCGCGGTGGCGCGATCGCCGTCTATATCCACCTGCATGTTCGAAACGATGCGGTAGCGTTCATAGCCGTAAGGTTCGATATCGAGATTGCCGTAGGTCGGCAGCAGCATCGCCCTGATCTCGTCATGCCCGCGCCTGATGGTATCGCCGATCTGCCAGGCGCCGTCTTTCGCGAAGAGGTCGATATATCCGTCCAGATCCCGTGCATCCAGCCGCACGGCATATTCGGTGATGATCCGCTTGATCGCCAGTTCATCCTCAACCCGCTGCAGCCGTTGTTCGATCGTCAGCGTGCCCTTTTCGGCCTGCGCGGCGGATGACAGGCCGAAAGGGGTGAGCGACAGGATCGTGGCTGTCAGCAGGGCGCGGAATGACATGGGGTTCCTCTCCGATTCGATGATTTTGCGTGTCTTGGTGCGGAACCACAGAGGCCGCCGCAATGGCTCAAATAGCGGGCTTTTACGCGCTATTCCGCAGCCAGAAGCTGTTCTGCGCCGCCAAGGTCCACGCTGACGAGGCGGGACACGCCCTGCTCGACCATGGTCACCCCGAACAGCCGGTGCATCCGGCTCATCGTCACGGCATTGTGGGTGACGATGAGATAGCGGGTGTCGGTGTCCTTCGCCATCGCGTCGAGCAAGTCGCAGAAGCGGTCGATATTGGCATCGTCCAGCGGCGCGTCGACTTCGTCGAGCACGCAGATCGGTGCGGGATTGGTCAGGAACAGCGCGAAGATCAGCGCCACCGCGGTCAATGCCTGTTCGCCGCCCGAAAGCAGGGTCAGCGATTGCAGGCGCTTGCCCGGTGGCTGGGCGAAGATCTCCAGCCCGGCTTCCAGCGGATCGTCGCTGTCGATCAGGGCCAGATGCGCCTGCCCGCCTTCGAACAGCCGGGTGAACAGCTTACGGAAATGCTGGTCCACTTCCTCGAAAGCGGCGCGCAGGCGTTCGCGGCCTTCGCGGTTGAGATTGCCGATGGAGCCGCGCAGGCGGTTCACCGCCTCGGCCAGCTCGGCCTGTTCGGCAGCGCTGTTGCCGTGCTCCTCCTCGATCCGGGTCAATTCCTCGGCCGCCACCAGATTGACCGGTCCGATCCGCTCGCGATCCGCCACCAGCCTGTCCATCTGGGCGGATTCCTCGGCCGATCCCGCGATCTCCGCAGGTTCGAAGCCGAAACGGCCCGCCAGCAGAGGGGGTGGGCATTGAAAGCGCTCGCCCGACAGGCGGGACATTTCCTCGCGCCGGCCTTCCTCGTTCTCCGCCCGTGCGGCCGCCCCCGCGCGGGCTTCGCGCGCGCTTGCAAGCGCCTCGTTGAGTTCGGACAGGCGCGTGTCGGCCGCCTGCGCATCCGCGCTCACAGCGCCGAGGGCTGCTTCGGCCTCGGTCAATTCCTTGCCCAGCCGCGCGCGGACTTCATCCCCGCGCTCGATCTCGGCGATCAGGGACGCAGGCTTGGCCGCGATAACCGCGCGCTCTTCGGAAATCTCCTCGAACCGGCGCTCCATCTCGGAAAGCCGGCGGGTGGCATCGCCGGCGCGCGCTTCCCAACCGCGCATGTCGGCCGCCCGCGAACCGCGGCGTTCACGGGCGACAGCCAGTGCCTGATCGTGCGCGGCAAGCTGGGCCATGGCCGCCTGCAGCCCGCTGCGCGCCGCCTCGTTCTTCGCCTGGGTGGCGGATAGCGCGACACGTCCGGCTTCGGGATCGGGCAGGGTGGCGCGCCTGTCCCTTGCGGTGGCCAGTTCCGCTGCGGCCTGCCGCTGCTGTTCCGCCAGATCGGCTTGCGCGGCGTCCAGTTCCTGCAGGCGTGTCGCCAGTCGGTCCCGCGCGGCTTCGGCCTGATCGAGCGCGCGCAGGGCGGATCGTTCTTCTTCCGAAGCGGCGCCGATCTCCCGCTCGGCACCGACCAGCGCCTGTTGCAGCGTGGAAAGCTCGGCCTGGGCTGCCTGCTGCAGCTTCTCGGCTTCTTCCGCCGCCGCGCGCCTGCCGGGCAATTCCTTCTCAAGCTCGAAAAAGCGGTTCTCCGCCTCCAGCCGCGCAGCTTCCGATGCGCCTTCGCCGCGGGCCAGGAAACCGTCCCAGCGGCGCAGGAAACCGTCACGCGTCACCAGCCATTCGCCGGGCTTGAGGGCGCGGCCATCATCCGCATTCGCTACATGGACCAGCGCCAGCCGCGCGGCGAGTTCGGGCGGGCAATCGGGCACATGTTCCAGCAGGCTTTGCTTCAGCGGGACAGGCGTTTCGCCACCCGCCCAGAAGCGACCTTCCGCGCCCGGCGGCGGATTGCCGAGCGGCGCCTTCGCATCCCGGCCCAGAACCGCGGCGAGCGCGCGTTCATAGCCGGGCGCGGCACGAACCCGGTCCAGCGCGGCGGGCATGCCATGCTTGTTCGCCGCCTGCTTCGCGCGCGCATCCCGATCACGCTGGAGCGCGGAAAACTCCCGATCGATCCCGGCAAGCTCGCCCCTGGCGGCGGCAAGGGCGCCAGCTGCTTCATCGCGGGCGGTGGCCAGTTCTTCCTTGCGCGACTGCCGGGCATCCAGCGCCTTGCGCAGTTCGGCCAGCCTGGCGCCGGATAGATCGACCCGCAGTTTCGCGGCCTCGACAGCTTCGGCGGGATCACCCTGCGCACCCAGCGCGGCGCGGGTATCGGCCTGGCGCCGGGCTTCGGCATCGAGCCGGGAGAGCCGGGCTTCGGTCTGCGAAACCTCTGCTTCCGCGACGCGCCATTCGGCTTCGACGCCCGCGTGATCCGCCGTGGCGCGGGCCAGTTCCAGTTCCGCGGCGCGTGATGCGGCCTCGGCCCGGTCGACGCCCAGGGCCAGGGCAGGGCGGCGCTCCTCGTCGGCGGCGAGCGCCTTCTCGGCCTCATCCAACTCGCGCGCGAGCCGCTGGAGTGCGTCCGCAGCGTCGCGCGTCACGCGGTCGGCTTCGCCGCGATCTTCCTCCAGCCGCGCCCGCTGGCGGTCGAGGTCGGCCAGGCGTTGCTCGGCTGCCTCCAACTGGCTGGTGAGCGCGGCCATGCGGTGCCCATGGGCTGTCGCATCGTCGCGCCGGTCGGCAAGCTCGTCGCGCGCTGCGGCAAGCTTCAGGGCGAGGTCCGCCTGCGCCTTCTGCGCATTGCGTGTGCCGTTCTGCGCCTCCTCCACCGCCTTGTCGGCCTCTCGGGCCGCCTTGCGTGCTTCGTCCGCCGCAGCGGCCGCATCGCGCCAGCGCGCAAAAAGCAGCCTTGCTTCCGCGAGTTGAATCTTCTCGCTCAGCGCCTTGTACCGTTCCGCCTGGCGGGCCTGCCGGCGCAAGGACGAGATTTGCGTATCCAGCCCGGCCATCAGGTCTTCCAGCCGCGCCAGATTGGCTTCGGTCTGGCGGAGCTTGCCTTCCGCATCGCGGCGGCGGACATGAAGGCCGGCGATTCCCGCGGCTTCTTCCAGCATCTGCCGCCGTTCCGTGGGCTTTGCGGCGATCACCGCGGCGATCTTGCCCTGGCTGACGAGCGCCGGGCTGTGTGCGCCAGTCGCCGCATCGGCAAAGACCAGCGCGACATCCTTGGCGCGGACATCCCGCCCGTTGACGCGATAGGCGCTGCCTGCCCCCCGCTCGATACGGCGGGTGACTTCCAGCTCTTCCCGGTCGCTGGTTTCCGCGTGCAGGACCACTTCGGCGAAATCGCGGGGAGGGCGCTGGGCCGTTCCCGCGAAGATCACATCCTCCATCCCGCCGGAACGCATGCTCTTGGGCGAGTTCTCGCCCATTACCCAGCGGATCGCTTCCAGCAGGTTGGACTTGCCGCAACCATTGGGGCCAACGACACCCGTCAGCCCCGGCTCAATCCGCAGTTCGGCGGGTTCGACGAAGCTCTTGAAGCCGCTTAGCTTGAGCTTCCTGATCCGCATCGCCGCCCCGCGCCCGCCTTACCTGGCGCCGGCGTTTTGCAGCAGAGGCTCCAGCGCTTCCCATGTGGTCACGTTCAGGCGCGACCCGTTGAGGAAGAAGCTGGGCGTGCCGGTGATGTTCTGCTCGCGCGATTGGGTTTCGGACCGTTCCGCGATCTGCGTGATCTTGTCGGTATCGGCGAGGCAAGCCATCGCCTGATCGCGGCTGATGCCGCGCGCGGCGAAGAAGTCGATCAGCCCGGCCGCTTCGGCGACACCGTGGAAGCGGGCGGCGCCCGCCTTTTCCATCGCGGCGCCATAAGCGGCCTGGTTGGCGCTGGCGGTCTGGTAGATGGTGTTGAAGTTGGCCCAGGCCTGTTCGGCCAGCGGGTGGAATGCTTCCGGCCCGCTGCAACGCGCCAGCACGGCGATGGTGAGGTCCAGCGGCTCGCGCACCAGGTTGCGGATTTCGTAGCTCACCACGCCGCTGGCGACATATTTCTCGCGCAGGGTGGCCGCCGCATCGACCGAGAAATCGGCGCAATGCGAACAGGTGTGCGAAGCATATTCCACCAGCTTGATCGGGGCTTCCGGATTGCCGATGACGAAGCCGCCCTCAGCCGTTTCGCTTGCTGTATCTGCCCATTCGGTGCCGGCAGGCGCGGCAATCGCGGCGATGGGTTCACCGCTGGGCGGGCCGGCATCCTCCGCATTCCCGCCGCAAGCGGCAAGCGCGAGCGCCAGGGGGATGGCAATGGCGGTGAGCGTGGAACGGCGGATCATTGTCATGGCAGGCTTCTGCATCGTTTCGTCCTTGGTGATGGCTAGCTCATGGCGGGGATGGAATGAAGCGGAAGGGCGCGCAACCGGCGGGTAAGCTGTGCAAAACCGGGCATGAGCAGGCTTCCCTACAGCCGTGCGTCGATCTGCGGGCGCAGCAATGCCCATTCATAGGTGCCGATCAGCCGCAATCCGTTGATGGCGAAGCTGGGCGTGCCGCTGACCCCGTCGGCCGCGTCGGTATCGGTCAGTTTCTTCGCCAGCGCCGCATCGTTGAGGCATATGTCGGCCTGGACGCGGGAGTAGCCGCGGGTTTCCATGATCTTGTAGAAACCGAAATCCGACGCGATGGCGCGCCGGCGCGCTGCCGTATCGCCATTGTACCAACGGTCGCGCTGGGCCTTCGTGGCCGTGGTGGCCATGCCGATCCACTTGGGCTGAGCCAGCAGGAATGCGGAATGGTTGCCGAAGAACTTCGCCGGAGCGCCGCAATTGGTGAGCATCGCAGCGGTCAGGTCTATCGGATCGCGGATCACATGGCGCACTTCGATCGAGACCTTGCCCGGCTGGACATAAGCCAGCTTCAGGATGCCGGATGCCTGCTTCTCGAACTCGGCGCAATGCGAGCAGGTGTAGCTTTCATAGGTGACGAGCTTTACCTTGGCATCGGGGTTGCCGAGGCGGTGGCCGCCATCGGTCAAGGCCACGGTGGCCGTCCAGTTGTGCGTGGCGCCGGTGCCCAGCAGCAGGGCGCTGCCCAGCAGGGCCACGCGCAGGATCGGCTTCAGCCTGTCGATGGGCACACTCGTCACTTACCGCCCCTCTTCGTCACTCGAACCCATGCTTCGCGCCAGGGATTCCAGCACGGTGCGCAATTCGGGGTCGCCGATGTCGCGCAGGCTTTCGCCCAGTTCCATCGGGATCGGCTTGAGCGAAGGCGGCGCCCCTGCCGGCGTTTCAGCACGCGGTGCCTTAACGGCGCCTTGCCGCAGCTTGACCCGGCTCACCGCCTTGTAGCCGAAGAAGCGGTTCACCCGCTCCATGATTTCGGGGATGACGTGCTGGATCAGCGGAGCGTGCGATGGGGTGACGACGAGTTGCAGGATGCCTTCGGATTTCTCGCCCGGCGGGAAGCGGATCGATTCGGGCTCGCACACCCGGGCGTGTCGCGGGCCCACGATCTCCGGCCAGCGGGTGACGACGGAGGATTGCACGAAGCCGTAGCGGCGGAAGGCAGAGCGCCCGATATCCGGCATCAGGTCCGCAATGGAGCGCGCGGGGCCGCCGCGCGGCCGTTCATAACGCTTCGCCTGCGTTTTCTTCGGCGCATTCGCGCGGGGTTTGTCGCTGTCCCGTTCCATGGTCCGCTCAGCCATGCCATAGGCCCCCGATGGACGCCAGCACCACGATTCCTGACAGGTTGCTCGCATGGTATCGCGCCCATGCCCGCGCGCTGCCATGGCGGATCATGCCGGGGTCCGCCGAGATGCGCGATCCCTATCGGGTGTGGTTGTCCGAGGTGATGCTGCAGCAAACGACCGTTGCGGCGGTGATCCCCTATTTCGCCAGGTTCACCCAACGCTGGCCGACGGTCGAAGCGCTGGCCGCCGCGCCGGATGCCGATGTGATGGCCGCCTGGGCGGGGCTGGGCTATTACAGTCGCGCCCGCAATCTGGTGGCCTGCGCGCGCGCGGTGGCGGAACTGGGCGGGTTTCCCGATACCGAGGAAGACCTGCGCAAGCTGCCGGGGCTGGGGGCCTACAGCGCGGCGGCCGTGGCTGCGATCGCCTTTTCCCGACGCGCGGTGGTGATCGATGCCAACGTGGAACGGGTAGTCGCCCGGCTGTTCGCGATCGACGAACCACTGCCCGGCGCGCGCAAGGCGATCCGCGCGCGGGCCGAGACCATAACCCCCGACCGGCACGCGGGCGATTTCGCCCAGGCGATGATGGACCTTGGCGCGACCATCTGCACGGCGCGTGATCCGCGCTGCCTGCTATGCCCGATCGCCGAACCCTGCATCGGGCGGGCGACGGGCGATCCGGGGCGCTTCCCCGTGAAGGCGCCCAAGGCAGCCAGGCCGGAACGGCAGGGCATTGCGTGGTGGATGGAGCGCGATGGAAGGATCTGGCTGGCCACGCGGCCGGCATCGGGCATGCTGGGCGGCATGCGTGCCCTGCCGGACGATGGCTGGAGCGCGCGGGCAGACGGTTCCGCCGCGCCGCCGCTGGCCGGGCAATGGCGGGATGCCGGGGCGGTGCGCCATACCTTCACCCATTTCCACCTGACACTGCGCCTGAAGATGTTCCAGGGCCGCGCCCCGCAACCCGATGGGCAAGGGGAATGGTGGCCGGTGGACCGGCTGGAGGAGGCCGGGTTGCCGACGCTGTTTCTGAAGGCCGCACGGCTGGCGCTTGCCAGGGTATAGGGGCGATCGGCCCTAGATCAATCCGCCGCCCACCATCAGCCGCAGCACGGCGATCACGAAAACGACCAGGCAGAAGTTCCGGCCATGGTTGGAGCTGGACAGCGCCCCAAGCCCGATGCCGACCACCGCAATCGGCAGGACGAACCAGTTGCCCCAGCCCAGGAACGGGATTGCGGACGGAATGGCCAGGACCAGGGCCACGATGCCGGTCAGGATCGAAAGGAGGTTCAGCATGTGTTCTATATGGATAAGTCACCTCGCCCTGACAAGCCGCCTTGCGCACCTGAGCGCCCGTGTTAGGCATGGGCAAAAGAACCGTATGGAGAGGCCACATGGAATCGCCCCTTTCGCTTCCGCCCCTGAATCGCCGTGATTTCATGCGGGGCGGCGCCTTGCTGGGCGCAGGCGCCGCGCTTGGCGGATCGCCATTGCTGGCCGCGCTGGCACGGGCTTCCGAGGCGGAGCAGTGGCCCAACATCAGCAGGCTGGCGGCCGACTACGTGTCGAGCCACAAGGTCGCCAACGTGCTGGGCGTGGCCGGCCGGGGCAGCGGCGATCCACTGCTGCTGGGCGGCGGGCGCGACACCATGGGCGGCGCGCGCAAGTCCGATCTCGACAGCCTCTATCGCATCTATTCGATGACCAAGCCGGTTACCGGCATGGCCGTGATGATCCTGATCGAGGAAGGCAGGCTGCGGCTGGACCAGCCCGTGGCGGAGATATTGCCGAAATACGCCGATATGCAGGTCCAGAAGGTCTATGATGGCTCCATCCTGCCGGAAAATCTGGAGCCTGCGGAGCGCCCGATCACGATCCGGCATTTGCTGACCCACACTGGCGGCATCGGATATTCGATCGTCCAGCAAGGGCCGATCAGCGAGGCGATGGAGGTGGCCGGGGTCATCTCGGGCCAGATCAGCCGCATTCCGATGGAAGGGTTCATGCGCGGCACCCCGGTTCGCAGCCTCGAACTGTTTGCCGACCGGCTGGCTGAAATCCCGCTGGTGTATCAACCCGGAACGCGGTTCAGCTATTCCGCCTCGCTCGACCTGCTGGGCAGGGTGATCGAGGTGGTTTCCGGCCAGCCATTCGATCGCTTCCTGCATGACCGGATATTCGAGCCCTGCGGCATGACCAGCACGTGGTTCCGTGTGCCGCCAGGCGAAGTGTCGCGCCTGACCACCAACTATGCGGTGGTGGAGGGCACGCTGCTGCCGCTCGATCCCGCCATCGCTTCGATCTATCTGGACGAGCCGGCTTTTCCGTTCGGCGGATCGGGATTGGTCTCATCGCCGCGCGACTATGATCGCTTCCTCAGGATGATCGGGGGTTTCGGTTCGATCGACGGGCGCCGGGTGATTGGCGAGGCGGCCGTTCGCCTGGGCACGTCCAACCTGTTGCAGGACCCCGCGGTAGGCCAGGGCACGATGATCGATGGATATGGCCATGGCGCGGGCGCCCGCGTGGGCTGGGCCGGTGGGGAGCATGCATTCGTCGGCGCCGGCGCGGCGGGTACGGCCGCCTTCGTCGATATGGACAGCGGGTTGCGCTGCGGGCTCTACACTCAGTTCATGCCCGGCACCGCCTATCCCCTGTTCGGCGAGTTCGAGCAGGCGGCGAAACTGGATATCGAACAGCAAAAGGGCAGGGGATCGGAAGCATGAGTTGCTGCGTGGCCGCCGTGATAGCGTTTTCCGGCTCCAAGCTGGACCGGGCCGACCATATACGATCCGATCCCGAACGGCTGGACGCGCTGAAAAGCCCGCAGGCGAGCTTGCTGCTGCTGGACGGTCTGGCGCCGGAAGTGGACGAGCAAGGGCGGCTGGCCTGGGGCCGCCTGTCCGATGCGCCGCCGGGCGCGGAACTGGTATTCCTGGGCCTGCGCGCCGGATTCGGTTGCTTTGCCGTGATCCCCGACGAAGGTAATGCCAGCCCGGCCTATGCCCACCGCAAGAGCTGGCAGGCCATCGCCGCAATGAACGATGAGGACATGGCGGTGTATGGCGGCGCGCGCAGCCTGGTGGACTGGCACGCACGGCATCGCTTCTGTGCGAAATGCGGGGCACCCTCCGTGCTGGCCAAGGGCGGCTGGCAACGCAATTGCACCAGCGGCGATTGCGCGGCCGAACATTTCCCGAGGGTCGACCCCGTCACCATCATGCTGGTCGAGCATGATGGCCGCCTGTTGCTGGGCCGCCAGTCCCGCTTTCCGCCGCGCAGCTTCTCGGCACTGGCGGGCTTCGTCGAGCCGGGCGAGTCGGTGGAAGAAGCCGTGGCGCGCGAAGTGCTGGAGGAAGCGGGCGTGAAGGTGCGGGATGTCTCCTATATTTTCAGCCAGCCCTGGCCGTTCCCCTCGCAACTTATGCTGGGCTGCCACGCCCATGCCGACAGCGACGCATTGGTGATCGACCGGACGGAAATCGAGGAAGCCCACTGGTTTACGTGTGAAGATGTGGCCGAAGCGCTGGAAAAGGGGCAGGATAGCAGCAGCTTCATTCCCCCTCCAAGGCAGGCGATTGCGTATATGATGCTCAAATGGTGGCTCGATCGATGAGCGAGGGCGAACTTCCCCGGATCGCGGTCGATATCTGGTCGGACGTGATGTGCCCCTGGTGCGCCATCGGCTACACCCAGTTCGCCAAGGCATTGAAGGAACTGGAAGGCGAGATCGACGTCGAGGTTCGCTGGATGCCGTTTGAGCTGAACCCCGACATGCCGGAGGAAGGCAAGAGCCAGGCACAGCATCTGGCCGACGTATACCAGCGCTCGCCCGCCGAAGTGGCCAGCATGCGCGAGCAGCTTCTGGAGGTCGCCCGGAACGCCGGATTCCCGATGGAATATGATGGCGAGGGTGAAGGGCCCGAACCGATGATGTGGAACACCTTCGAAGCGCACAAGCTGCTGCGCTGGGCGCTGGCGGTGGAAGGCATGGATGCGCAGACCGCGCTCAAGCTCGCGCTGTTCCGGGCGCATTTCCAGCAGCGCAGGATGATCGGCAAGCGGTCCGTCCTGCTCGATATTGCGGAAAATCTCGGCTTCAACCGCAAGGAGATGGAAGAAGCTCTGGATGATGACGCACTGGGCATCGCGGTGAAGCTTGAGGAAAAGCGCGCTCGCGAAAGCGCTATCAGTTCCGTGCCCAGCTTCATCATCAACGGGCGCTATCTGGTGCCCGGTGCGCAGGAACCGGAAGTGTTCCGCGAAACGCTGCGCAAGGTGGCGGCGATGGTGATGTGATTGGGTGGGGCGTCCTGCGCTCTGTGCTGAGACGGGTCTTCCCCCTTCCGCCCGTCCTGGGCCTGTCGAAGGACGCGCGAAACGGTTGCGAGTGGCTCGCGCCCTTCGACAAGCTCAGGACGGGCGGGCTTCAAGCTGACCTGGTTCATCACCGAGGTGGCTCGCGTCCTTCGACAAACGGGCGGGCTTGGTGAAAATCCTCCGTTCGTGTCTGGCGTGGTCGAGACACCCTGCGCAGAGTGCCTCGACTACCGAGCGCATTCACCAGATCAGGCGAGCGCTTCCAGTTCCTCCACGATGCGCGATTCGCGCATTTCGCGATCCACCGCGCCGCCCAGCTTGGCGGCAGCTTCCTTGTAGGATGCTTCATTCAGCAACTTGCCGACGACCGCGGCGATCGTCGCCGTATCGGCATCGGGCGGCAGCGCCATGCCCGCGCCGTGCGCCATCAGCTTTTCCGCATTGCCGCCCTGGTCGCGGCCCTGCGGCAGCACCAGCATCGGGAGCTTGTGGCTGAGCGCGCGGGCCAGCGTGCCATAGCCGCCATGCGTCACGACGAGGCTGGCATCCTTCATCACCGCATTATGCGGCGCGCTGGGCACGATATGGACGTTGTCGGCGGCGTTGAGTTCCGAAGGGGCGATGGTCGGCCCCAATGTCACCAGCGCGCGCACCGGCAACGTGCCGAGCGCATCGACCACGTTCTGCAACACGCCGACATGGTTTTGGAAGGTGGTGCTGAAGCCCACCAGCACCAGCGGGCGCTCGTCATCCGCAGCCCAGGGCGATTGCCAGCTTTCGGCCCAGGCCGGATCATCGAGCTGCGGGCCGACATAGGCCATTCCCGGCGGGTCGGCCGGAATGAAATCGAAGGTGGGGCTGACCGCCACCAGCGTCTTCTTCGCGGGGGCGAGCTGCTCGAACAGGTGGTTCACAGGCGGCAGACCAATGGTCTCGCGGGTGGCGTTCATGGCGCCCAGCCCATGCATGAAGCAGGCCGCCATCGCACCGATCACGGCGGCGCGCTGCGCTTCCTGCTCGTTGGCGGGCGGGGGCGGAGGGGATGCCGCGGCGCTTTCCAGCGCGGCCTTGATCGTGATCAGCATCGAATTGCACGGCAGCATCGCGAACGGCTGGTCCAGTGCTTCGCAGCCGGCCATCACGCCCAGCAGCAATTCGCTGGTGACGACCAGATCGGCGCCTTCGCGCTGAAGTTCTTCCATCACGTCCTGTGCGTAGCCGAGCGATGGCCCGGTAACGAGGGAGTCGACTACACGGGCGAAACCTTCGGCCATGTTCGCCGCATCCCAATCACGCAGGATTTCGCTGTCCTTGGAGCGGTCCGTGCGGCTGGGCGCGCGCGTCCACGGCACGAAGCGGGCACCGGCGGCCTCCGCTTCCGCGCGGTTCACGGCGTCGCTCATCACGCGGACATCGTGGCCGGCTTCCACCAGCTTGCGCGCCACGGTGACGGCCGGGCCGACGGAGCCGCCCCCTTCCCAGGTCGTGATGATGAATTTGCGGGGGGTGCTGGCCATTGACGTTCTCTCCCGTTGGCGATGGCGACCCCTCGCGGGCCGCCCGGTGCGCCAGCACCTAACAGCTAGTGGTTAACAAGGTCGAGAGGCTTGAGGGGGGTGGCGTGGCAATCCGCGCCGCCGCATTTTCCTACTCCACAGAAATCTGGTCTAGCCTGCGGGATGGAACCTGCCCGCGCCTTCCGGTTTTCGATGACGATGCTGCTTGCCGCTGCGGGACGGCATTTTGGAAAGTTACGCCCGAATTGCCGGAAATGGGGAGGTGCGCCATGCTGCGCCGGTTCGCCCGGATTCTGCAAATTCAGGTGCATTATATTGAAATCGATTGATTATATAGCTGATCTTCTGAATCTCTCGCCCGATCTCAGGGTGGCTGGGAGGGGGAGAAATAAAAACCACATTAGCGGCGGTTTCGTGTCACCCCCTTGCAAGTCCAGGCCAGCGGGGAAGGGGTGGCGTGCGGTGCTACACCAGCCCCAGCTTCGACAGTTCCTTGATCAGCGAACCGGGCAGGACGTCGCCCTGCGTCTCGCCGGAGCCGAGATCGCGCGGGGCATCTTCGGCCTTGAGATAGCGCCAGCCCTGATGGGCGCGCCGGGCGCGCGGTTCGACCGGGATCAGGCGGCGCTCCAGCCTGATCCACCAGCGTCCGTCTTCCTTCTGCTCGAAGCCCAGGATCGGCGACCGCCCGATGATCGCATGGTCGTATATCCAGTAGAGCGAACCGCCCTCCATCTCCTTGTGGCGGGTAGGGAGGTAGCGAGTGGTAAGCCGCATCTCGGGCTCGCCGCCATCGAACCAGCCGAGCACTTCCTCCAGCGATTTCGCGCCGAACGCGATCTTGGTCATGTTCAGCGGCACGCGGCGTCCTCAGCCTGCCAGACCGACCGCCACGGCGAGGCCGAGGAAAGCGAAGAAGCCCATGGAATCGGTGATCATGGTGACGAAAACGGAGCTGGCCACGGCCGGATCCTGCCGCAGGCGGTCGAAGATCACGGGTATCAGGACCCCGGCAAGGCCGGCGATCAGGATGTTGACGATCATCGCCACCGCGATCACGCCGCCCAGCGCCGGGTTGAAGATCAACGCGGTCGCCACACCGATCAGAACGGCGATGGTGCTGCCATTCAGCAGGGCGACGTGGACTTCGCGCCACAGGATGCGCCGGGTGTTGGCGCGGGTAAGCTGGTTGGTGGCGAGCGCGCGCACGGTGACGGCCATGGTCTGCGTGCCGGCGTTGCCGCCGATGCTGGCAACGATGGGCATCAGGACGGCCAGCGCCACCAGCCTCTCTATGGCCGCGCCGAACAGGTAGATGATGCCGCTGCCGACCAGCGCGGTGCCCAGATTGGCGATGAGCCAGCGCACGCGCGCGGCATAGGCATCGCGGATGGGTTCGTTGATGTCGCCATCGCCGGCGCCGGACAGCAGCAAGGCGTCCTCGCCCGCTTCTTCCTGGATGATATGCACGATGTCGTCGACGGTGAGCTGGCCGACGAGGCGCCCGGTTTCGTCAACCACGGCGGCGGAGATCAGCGCGTATTTCTGGAACAGCAGGGCGACTTCTTCCTGGTCCATGGTGACCGGGATCAGCGTCTGGTCGCGCTTCATCACGTCGGTCAGCGCCACGTGGCGGGGCGCGCGCAGGATCCACGAAAGCGCACAGGTGCCGACCGGCTTGTGCGTGTGGTCGACGACGAAGACTTCCCAGAACTCGGTGGTGAGATCGTCCTGCTCGCGCAGGTAATCGATCAGGTCGCCCACATTCATGTGGCCGGGCACCGCGATCAGCTCGCGCTGCATCAGGCGGCCGGCCGTCTCCTCCGGATAGGACAGCGCGCTTTCGATGGCGGCACGGTCTTCCGGCGTCATCTCGGCCAGGACGGCCGCCTGGTCCGCGGCGTCGAGATCCTCGATCAGCTGGACGGCGTCGTCCGTCTCGAGCTGCTCGGCGATCTCGGCCACCGCTTCGGGCGCCAGCGCCTCGACCATGTCCTCGCGGACATAGTCGTTCAGTTCGGCGATCACGTCGCCGCTCATCAGGTCGGTGATGGCGGCCGCGAGCAAGCCGCGCTCGTGCCGTCCGAGCAGTTCGAACAGGTCGGCGATGTCGGCGGGGTGGAGCGGCTCGACCAGTTCGTAGACCCGCGCCTCGTCCCCTTCCTCCAGCGCGTCGGACACGCTGCGGACGAATTGGGGCTTCAGCCGGTTCTCCTCGTCGAACTGGACATGCTTGTCCTCCGCAACCTGCGGATCGGCACGGGCCAGTTCATCGAGTTCGTCGGGCGTCATGCGCCTTCCCTATTCCTGACGGGAACAAAAGCAACCGCGCGGGGATGACTTATCACATCCGGCGCGTATATCGGCGCCTAACACGAACATATGACAGCAGGAGTTGCCCAATGGCCGATACCCTTACCTTTACGCTGGAAACCGGCGACGTGGTGATCAAGCTGCGCCCCGACCTTGCCCCCGGGCATGTCGAGCGCATCGCCGAACTGGCCAAGGAAGGCTTCTATGACGGCGTGGTGTTCCACCGCGTGATTCCCGGTTTCATGGCCCAGGGCGGCGACCCGACCGGCACCGGCATGAGCGGCAGCGACAAGCCCGACCTGCAGGCCGAATTCAACGATGAACCGCATGTGCGGGGCACCTGCTCGATGGCCCGTACCCAGAACCCGCACAGCGCCAACAGCCAGTTCTTCATCTGCTTCGACGATGCGCGCTTCCTGGACAAGCAGTACACCGTATGGGGCCAGGTCGAGAGCGGCATGGAACATATCGACGCGCTGCCCAAGGGCGAGCCGCCGGCAAGCCCGGGCAAGATCGTGAAGGCGACCGTCGCCTGATCTGAACTAGTGACCCAACCCCGTTCGGCTGCTTTGGGCCGGACGGGGTTGCGCGGCTTCGGCCACCGGACGCCTATCGCCCGAGGCTTTACAGCCCGGTTTCGATCATCCAGTCGTGGAACAGCCTCACCGGTTTCTGCTCCAGCGCCTTGGGGCGGCAGATGAACCAGTAGGAATAGGGGCTCTCGATTTCCTTGTCGAACAGCTGGGCCAGCTTCTTCCCGGTAGCCCGGCGGAAGTGATCGTCATGCATGATCGCGATGCCGAGCCCCTGTGACGAGGCTTCCAGCATCAGCTGGCCGGAATCGAAATGGTCGATCGCGGCTGGTTGCAGCTTTTCCAGACCCAGTGCCTTCTTCCACGCCTCGAAGCTTTCGGGCAGGTCGTTGTGCAGCAGGAAGGTCTGTTTTGAGAGGGTCTCGAGGTCCGGTGCATGGCCGATCTCGTTCGCAAGGCTCTCGCTGCAGATTGCATGTACGCGGTTATGGTCCAGCCGAACGGAGTAATACCCGTCATCCGGGTCGGCCGCGACGATGATGGCCGCGTCCAGCGTATCGCCCACGCGCCCGAGCAGGTTGGTGCCGGTATCGATGTCGATATGCAGGCGCGGATGCAGGCGCCTGAGATCGAGCAGATGGGGGAACAGGCGCTGGCTGCCGAACAGCGGCGAGACGCCAAGGTGAAGCCGCAGAAGCTGCAGGTTTTCCGATTGTCCTTCCACCGCAACGGCGAGCGCTTCCAGATGCGGGTTCACCGCTTCGTAGAAGGCGCGCCCGTCATCCGTCAGCTTCATCGCCTGGTGGGCGCGGGTGAACAGCTTCTTGCCCACGAAATCCTCCAGGCTCGTGACCCGGCGGGAAAGTGCGGAAGGCGACAGCGCAAGCTCGTCCGCCGCGGCCCGGGCGGAGCCCAGACGGACGATGCGCACGAACGCTTCGAGCGCGCGAAGGGGGGGCAAGCGACGGTTAGCCATGGATTGGCCTACTGTTCAGATAATTCAAAGCGTGTCGAGCCGTTAAAGTGCCATCATGAAGGTTTCGCATTCATGAAGCGCGATGAGTCAGGAAAAGGAAGTGGGGCGAATGCCTATTCTTCGTCCTTCTCCTGCGGGGCAGGGGGGTGGAGCCTGAGGCGGGTGACATGGGTTTCGTCGCCCGCGATCACTTCCATCCGCCATCCGCTGGGATGATCGAGCAGTGTGCCGACTTCGGGCACCTGGCCTGCCAGCACAAAGGCGAGCCCGCCCAGCGTGTCGACCGCTTCCTCGACTTCTTCGAACCGGGGGTCGACCAGTTCGGCCACATCTTCCAGTTCCGCGCGCGCATCGGCTTCCCACATGCCCCCGCCCAGCGAGATGATCAGCTCTTCGGGTGCATCGTCATGCTCGTCCTCGATCTCGCCGACGATTTCCTCGACCAGATCCTCGATGGTGATGATCCCGTCGACACCGGAATATTCGTCAACCACCACGGCCAGGTGGATGCGCTTGGCACGCATGTCGGCCAGAACGTCCAGCGCATTGCGCGCCTGTGGAACATATAGCGGTTGGCGCATCAGCGTGGTCCAGTCCTCCGGCGGCTTGCCCCGGCCTGCCAGGAAGGGAAACACATCCTTGATGTGGACCATGCCGATCACTTCATCCAGCGTTTCTCGATAGACGGGAAGGCGCGAATGGCCGTGTTCTGAAAAAGTGTCCACCAGCGTATCCCAGCTGGCATCGGCCGAAATGGCGATGATCTCGCCGCGGGGGATCGCCACGTCGTCCGCATCATGCTCGCTGAAATGCAGCAGGTTGCGCAGCATGGTCAGCTCGACGGCGGAAAGGTCGCCGTTGCGGCCCTGGGCCGCCCTGCCGGGATGGTCGTCCTCATGCTCGTCGATGGCCTCCTCGATCTGCGCACGCAGAGAGGTTTCACCATTGTCCTGATCGAAGAAGCGGCGGATGGTGCTCCACAACCCGCCTCTACTGTCAGCGTCTCCGTTACCGGCGTCGCTCAAACTGGAAGTTTCGGGCATGGCCCTGTTACTTTCTCCTATACGTTGTGATCGCCATATGGGTCGGCAATTCCCATCAGTGCAAGCGCCTTTATTTCCAATGCTTCCATTGCATCGGCATCGGCCGGGGATATTTCGTGATCATGACCAGCCAGATGCAATAGGCCATGCACAATCAGATGTCCGGCATGATCTGCAAGCGAAACGCCTTTTTCCGCAGCTTCCCTTGCGCATGTCTCATGCGCAAGGGCGATATCGCCCAACAGTTCGGGCGGGCCGTCGGCCCTTAGCGCGATCAGGTCTTCCCGCTCCAGCATGGGGAACGAAAGGACATTGGTCGGCTTGTCGCGCCCCCGCCAGTCACGGTTCAGTTCGTAAATCATGCTGTCGGATGTGAACAGGATGCTGGTCGAAAGCCGTGCATTGGCCAATTCGCCGGCTACCTGCATCGCGGCATCGGCGGCGCGTTCGGCCAGGGTTTCCCACTCACCGCCCGGCCACGGCTCTTCTATGTCGATCTCCAGTTCCACCCCGCTCCCTTGCCGCCAGCCACCGCCGAAGTCGAGGACCGATCGCGCGTCGACACGAGGGAGGCATGCGGTTACGTTCGCTTCGCCGCCATGGCGACGTCAGGGCGGGTACAGAAGAGAACAGGCTCGTCCGTGAAGGCGGGCAGGATCCCGAGGCGGTGAGGTCCCAATCGGGGCATCGTCCGGGGAGAGGAGATGACCATGAGATTTCTCGACGGATTTGGCGAATATGCTTACGCGCTGCTGCGGATAATGGCCGGTTTGATGTTCATGGGCCACGGCGTGCAGAAACTACTGAGCTTTCCGGCACCGTTTCCATACCCGCTGAATGCCATGTCGACCGCTGCCGGTGCGATCGAGCTGGTGGGCGGCGCCCTGATCGCGATCGGGCTGCTGACCAGGCCCGTGGCATTTCTCGCCAGCGGCATGTGTGCGATCGGCTACTGGATGGTCCACGGCACCGGCAGCTTCTATCCCATCGCCAATGGCGGCGAGCTGATCGCGCTTTACTGCTTCATCTTCCTGTTCATCGCCACACGCGGAGCGGGAATCTGGAGCGTGGACCAAGTTATAAAGCGCTGATCCGTGCCATGTGGGGCCGGGCGTCAGGCGTTCGGCCCCTCATAGGCTTCGACGATCCGCCCCACTATGGGATGGCGGACCACGTCGGCGGTGGAAAAGCGGGAAATCGCGACACCTTCAATCCCTTCAAGCCGGGCAACCGCGTCGTTCAGTCCGCTCTGGGCAGCGCCGCCGGGAATGTCGACCTGCTTGGGATCGCCACACACGATCATGCGGCTGTTCTGGCCGAAACGGGTGAGGAACATCTTCATCTGTTCGCGCGTGGTGTTCTGAGCCTCGTCAAGGATCACGAAGGCATCGGCCAGCGTGCGCCCGCGCATGAAGGCAATCGGTGCAATCTCGATCTCGCCAGATGCAATGCGCCGTTCCACCTGCTCTGCGGGCAGGCAGTCATACAACGCGTCGTACAGGGGGCGCAGATAGGGATCGACCTTCTCTTTCATATCGCCGGGAAGGAAGCCGATTCGCTCACCGGCCTCGACAGCGGGGCGGGACAGAATCAGGCGCTGCACACTGCCGCTGATGAGCTGGCTGACGGCCTGGGCGACCGCGAGGTAGGTCTTGCCGGTGCCGGCCGGGCCGAGTGCGAAGATGATGTCGTTCGAAATCAGCGCGCGCATATATTCGATCTGCGCGGCTGAACGGGGCACGATCGTTTTCTTGCGGGTGCGGATCATGATGGGCGGGCGTTCTTCGCTGCCCGAGATGATCCCTTCCAGCGTCGGCTCCGACGACATGGCGATCAGCGCCTCGATCGTGCCGGAATCCAGTTCCTGGCCCTGCAGCAGGCGCTGGTGCATCGCTTTCAGCACTTCGCGGGTGCGGGCGACGGCATCTTCCGGACCTTCGATCTGCACCTTGTTGCCGCGCGCGGCGATGTAGACGCCCAGGCGGTTTTCCATCTGCACAAGGTTGGCGTCGAATTCCCCGAAGAGGGCGCCAAGCACTGTCTGCTCGTCGAATTCCACCTCCGCTCTCGCGCGGCGGGATGCGTCGCGGCGATCTTCGGGATGAGTGAGTGCCGAGTAGTTTTCGGCACGATGAGCTTTGCGGGCCATGCGCTCCTTTCGCTTACCCGAGCGAAGATAATGTGACGGCTGGCGAGGGCAAGCGGGCTTGCGAAAAGCTGCGGTGGAAAACCGTTGAGGCGTGGGCTGGCTGCAACACGGCGATCTCTGCGACACTCACTGCCCTGTATAGGGAGCAGGCTGGTCAGACGGCCCGATTAGACAGGGACGCGCTGGACCAATTGCCCGGTCAGCGAGTTCGGCCCTGCGTCCACCAGTTCCACGGTCACGATATCGCCGATCTGCGCTTCGCCGATCAGATGGACGGATTGCAGCCATGGCGATTTGCCCAGCCATTGGCCGGGGAGCTTGCCCTTGCGTTCAATCAACACGTCGCAGGTACGGCCGACGGTTGCCTTGTTGAAGGCAAGCTGGTCGCGGTTGAGGGCGGCCTGCAGGCGTTGAAGCCGATCGTCCATGACGCTCGCGGCGATCTGCTCGTCCATCGTCGCGGCCGGTGTGCCCGGGCGAGGCGAGTATTTGAAGCTGAAGGCGGCGGCATAGCCGACGGCATCCACCAGCCGCAGGGTTTCCTCGAACTCCGTCTCGGTCTCTCCGGGGAAGCCCACGATGAAATCGCCGGATAAGGCAATGTCGGGGCGCACCTGGCGGAAACGGTCGAGCAGCTTCAGGTAGTCGGCCGCGTTGTGGTTGCGGTTCATCGCTTTCAGCACGCGTTCGGAGCCGCTCTGGACCGGCAGGTGCAGGTACGGCATGAGCTTTTCCACTTCGCCATGCGCGGCGATCAGGCCGTCCGTCATGTCGTTGGGATGGCTCGTAGTGTAGCGGATTCGTGCCAGTTGCGGGATGTCTGCCAGCACACGGACCAGGCCATCCAGGCCTACCGCGCGGCCCTTTTCGTCTTCCCCGCTCCAGGCATTCACATTCTGCCCCAACAGGGTGATTTCCCGCGCACCAGCTTCGCAAAGTTTCTTCGCTTCATCCACCAGATCGATGAAGGGGCGGGATATTTCTGCTCCGCGCGTATAGGGGACAACGCAATAGGTGCAGAACTTGTCGCACCCTTCCTGCACCGTCAAGAAAGCCGTCGGTCCAACCTTTTTGCGCCGGGGAAGCGCCGAAAACTTGGCATTGGCAGGCATGTCCGTGTCCGTCGCCCGCTCGCCGCGGGACGCCTTGTCCAGCATCTCCGGGAGGCGGTGATAAGCCTGTGGCCCGACGACCATGGAAACCGCCGGCGCCCGCGCCATGATTTCCTCGCCTTCGGCCTGCGCAACGCAGCCGGCTACTGCGATCAGGGGTTTTGATCCATCGGCCTTCCGCAGCCGGCCAATATCGGAATAGACCTTTTCCGAGGCTTTCTCGCGGATATGGCAGGTGTTCAATACCACCAGGTCCGCCTCTTCACCCTCAGGCGCGAGGGAAAGGCCGCGCTCGGCCAGAAGTTCGGCCATGCGTTCGCCATCGTAGACGTTCATCTGGCAGCCGAAGCTTTTGACCCTGTAGGTCTTCGGGGATGGGGTGACTGGCATGGGAGCGGCCATTTACGGGAAATGACCAATTGGCGCAACGATCCCGGCTCGTTCTTCCAGCAGGCAGATCAATCTCGCAAGGCGCGGCCGATCGCATCCTGTGCCGCCGCCGCGATCGTCTTGCGGTTGGTGAGAGCCTCCCCATCCAGCACCGGCAGAAAGTGCACGGTGAGGCGCAGGGGACGCAAACGGGCAAGGATGCGCTTGAAGTTGTCGACCCCATGCTCGTCACCTACCCAGGATACTCCCGGAGCATCGGCGTATTCCAGCAGTACGGGCTGTACCGCGGTGCCGGGCGGAAGCGGATCGACGGCCGACAGCAAGGAGGATTTGAAAGGCAGCAGCCCTGTCCCGTCGCTCGTCGTGCCTTCGGGAAAGATGGTGAGCGCACCGGCGCCGGCGATAGCGTCACGCACCTGCTGGACCTGGCTCGCCACGCTGCGGCGATCGTGCCTGGCCACGAAGACCGTGTCGTTCATCGAACAAAGCGTCCGGAGCAGGGGCAGGGACGCCAGCCCGGCATGCCCCACGAAGGACGAGCCTGTCGCCCAGGCGATTGCCGGAATGTCGAGCCAACTCACATGATTGGCCAGCAGCAGCGCATTGCGGGCGGGTTTGCCGGCGATCCTGATATTCAGACCCGCAATCAGGCCCACTCCGCCCAGGAAGACGCGCGGCCAGAAGCGCCCCAGCCCCAGCAGGCGCCACAGGTAGTAAAATGGCACACACAGCAGCAGCAGCGCCAGCATCATGACGATCCGTAACGCGATAAGCAGCCAGCCTGCGGCCGATATACGGAGCGGCTGGAGGGTTCCGGCCTCACCCATGGCGCGGGACTGGCCTTACTCCTCGCGGTCGAGCCGGACGCCGTAAAGCTCCATGCGGTGATCGACGAGGCGATAGCCCAGTCGCTCCGCAATTACGCGCTGCAGCGCCTCGAGTTCCGGATCGACGAATTCGACGACCTTGCCCGTTTCAACATCGATCAGGTGATCGTGATGCGCCTCGGGCGCAGCCTCATAGCGGGCGCGTCCATCGCCGAAATCATGGCGATCCAGAATACCGGCTTCCTCGAAGAGGCGGACAGTGCGGTAAACCGTGGCGATGGAAATTTTCGGATCGATCGCGCTCGCCCGTTCATGGAGCAATTCCACGTCCGGATGGTCGCTGCTTTCCGAAAGCACGCGGGCGATGATTCGCCGCTGTTCAGTGATCCTCAGGCCCCGTTCGGCGCAGAGTTGTTCGATATCGATTGGCTGGTTCAAGATGTGGACCCCGGCCCTGTGATTGGAAACGCCCCGCGGGTTGTAGACCTGCGGGGCGCTTTTTCAACCACAGGTGACATGTGGTGAACAGGCTAGTGTCAAAATGACCTGTTCAGACGACTTTTTTGCGACGGCCGCGCTTCTGGCCCGGCGTGCGGCCGAGGCCGATCTTCTTGGCCAGTTCGCGGCGCTTTTCCGCGTAGTTCGGGGCGACCATCGGGTAATCCGCCGGCAGGTTCCAGCGCTGGCGATATTCGTCCGGGGTCAAGTTGTATTGCGTCATCAGGTGGCGCTTGAGCATCTTCATCTTCTTGCCGTCTTCCAGGCAGACGATGTAGTCCGGCTTCACCGAGGCGCGGATAGACACCGCGGGCTCCAGCGGAGTGGCTTTTGCTTCAGGTGTTTTGCCGAGCGTGGCCAGCGCACCGTAAATGTTATGTATCAGAGTTGGTACTTCTTCGACCGCGACATTGTTATTGCTGACATGGGCGGCCACGATATCCGACGTGAGGGTAATCAGTGTCTCGGTCATGTCATTTTCAATTGTATCCATAAGTTCCTCAACTTCTCGCCTGACAAGGCCGCGGCGAATAGGGGTTCCCGCCGGTTTCCGCGTTGTCGGGGCGGCATTGCATGAATTGCACGGCCGTTTCAAGTGCAACGATAAGGGCGCAAACAGATATGCGTCAACCAGTCTATCGTGAAAATTACTTATACATTTAATGCAAAACTAATTGCATCCAGCGCGCCTAGCGCGCCCCGATTATAGTAATTCTGGCGACGACCAACTGAAATGAAACGATGTTTCAAATATAAAGCTTCCGCAGGGTTGCCTTCTCGCATCTCAAGAAAGAGCCGAGTAACGTCCCGCGAGCGGGCGCTGGCAATAAGTGAAGAGAGCAAGGCGGAGGCGATTCCCTGGCGGCGATATTCGGGTCTGACCGCGATCAGGAGGATTTCCTCTTCGTCCGCAGCCTGCCGGGAAAGCAGGAAACCCGCAGCTTTTTCGCTTCCTTCCGGCGGTTTGCAGTCGCCATCCAGAACAATGCAACGGCAATTTCGCGTCAGCAGGGCGTCGCTGACCTGACGGCGATTCCATGCCTCCCCAAAGGCGGGGTCGAAAGCTGCCTCCATCACCTCCATCACATGATCGACCATGTCGTTCATGGGGCTTTCCCCGGCAGGCGCGCATCCGGGCCTCGCCCGTAGAGTGGAGACAGCTCGGAGGTGAGAGCGGCTTGCGGCAACGCCATCACCTGCCGTGCATCCGGCCAAAGGGACAGGGCGGTGGCCGCGTGCTCCTTGTCTGAAAGCAGGTTGACCAAGGCTTCCGCCTGGGTTCCTGCCAGCAGTGAATGGCGTGCCGCTGCGGCGGCCGCTTCCGGTGCCAGCGAGGCAAGCGGCGCTTCGGGCGATCCGTCGCCTGCGAAATCCTGAACAAACCATTCGCCGTGTCCGCCGGTCATGCACACGCTGACTGGTTGTTCGCCGGCCTCGGTTCTGGCCATGGCGGCGACGAGAGCGAGCGTGGGGTAGCCGAGCGCTGCGGCATTCCATGCCAGCGCTAGCGCGCGCGCGGCAGCGAGTCCGATGCGGACGCCGGTGAAGCTGCCCGGCCCGAGCGAAACGAGAATTTGTTCGGCGCGCCCCTTGCCCGGAAGCGCGGAGATCATGGGGACGAGTTGCTCGGCATGGCCGCGCCCCAAAAAGCGGAACTCACCCGCGATCAGGGTCTCATCTTCATAAAGCGCGACCGAGCAGGCTTCGGTCGCGCTGTCGATTGCCAGCGTTCTCATCCCGCCTCGCTAGCGCGTCAGAGGACGCGATTGAAGACCTCGAAATCGGGGCGGGGGCTGCGCGGGAAGATTGTCGCGGGATCGCCATAGCCCAGAGTGGAAATGAAATTGCTCTTCCACCTAGGTTCGTCGGCAAAGAATTCCGCATCGACCGCGGCATTGTCGAAGCCCGACATCGGCCCGGTATCAAGCCCGAGTGCCCTGGCTGCGAGTATGAAATAAGCGCCTTGCAGCGTCGAATTGCGAAATGCCGATGTTCGCCGCGCTTCTTCGGCCGGGAACCAGCTCCTCGCGTCTGCGTGGGGGAAGAGCCAGGGCAACTGTTCGTGGAAATCCTCGTCCATGGCGATGATCACGCTCACGGGCGCTTTCCTGATCTTGTCACCGTTGGTGCCGCCTGAATGCTTTGCCAGCCGTTCCCTGGCCTCCGGTGTAGTGAGCCACACAAGCCGTGCGGGAAGCTGGTTGGCCGATGTCGGCCCCATCTTCACCAGATCCCAGATCGCGTGAAGCTGATCCACGGAAACGGGCCGGTCGATATAGCCGTTATAGGTTCGCGCTGCGCGGAACAGTTGATCGAGCGCAGCGTCGCCAAGCGGTTCGGCCATGACGATCTATCCTCAGGCTGCCCGAACCTCGGTCACTTCCGGGACATAATGCTTCAGAAGCCCTTCGATACCGTGCTTGAGCGTGGCGGTGGATGAGGGGCAGCCGGAGCACGCGCCCTGCATCGCCAGATAGACCACGCCTTCGCGGAACCCGCGATACTGGATATCGCCCCCGTCACCCGCGACGGCCGGGCGAACACGGGTTTCGATCAGTTCGCGAATCTGGGCCACGACTTCCGCATCCGCTGGATCATCACCAATCGCATCGTCATCTTCCGGGGGAACGGCGATGCCGCCGGCGCTGCCGGCATGGAACAGGGGGGCCTGCGCAATGAAGTGATCAAGCAGGATCGCCACGACCTGGGGTTTGAGCGCAGACCAATCGACACCCGGTGCTGCGGTGACCGAAATGAAATCCCGCCCGAACAGCACGCCCGTGACTTCGCCCGTGTCGAACAGGGCGCCGGCAAGGGGCGAAGCCTCTGCCGCTTCGGGGTTTGCGAACTCGCGCGTGCCTGAATCCATCACCGCCTGGCCGGGCAGGAATTTCAGCGTTGCGGGATTGGGTGTGGTTTCGGTCTCGATGTACATGGCACGAATGTAGGGTTGAGACGTTGAAGCGGCAAGCAAAGGAATGTTGCTCGTCATTCACTATCCCTTCATGCCCTGCTTCCCTAATAGGTGATCATGACCATCCTCTTCCGCGCCGCGCGGCCGCTTGCCTTCCTCCTTCCCGTGCTGCTGTCTTCGCAGCCGATATTGGCCGAAGAGCCTGTTTTTGTGTCACCTCCGGTCCAGGTGGCGCAGTTCCCGCCGCCGACCACGTTGCAGACGGACGATCCCTGGCTCTATCGCGGAGGGGACATTCCGCATGATGAAGGCTGGCTGTTCGGCGAACTGCCCAATGGATTGCGCTATGCGGTGCGCAACAATCGCGTACCGGGGCAGCAGGTTTCGATCCGTGTGCGGATCGATGCAGGATCGCTCAACGAACAGGACAGTGAACGGGGTTATGCTCACCTGATCGAGCATCTGACTTTCCGGGAATCGAAATATCTGGCGAATGGGCAGGCGATTCCCACCTGGCAGAGGCTCGGCGCGCGGCTGGGCGCCGATACGAACGCCAGCACTACGCCGACGCAGACAGTCTATCAGCTCGACCTGCCCAATGCGAATTCGGCCAAGCTGGACGAAACGATGAAGCTGCTTTCGGGCATGATCCGCGAGCCGACGCTGAGCGAAGCGAACATCGCGGCCGAGCGCCCCATCGTGCTGGCCGAAAGGCGGGAAAGCAGTGGGCCATCGCGGCGTGTTTCCGATGCCGTGTCGGAACTGTTCTATAAGGACCAGCTTCTCGCCCAACGCTCGCCAGGCGGCACGACCGAAGCGCTGGAAGGCGCGACGAGCAAGAGCCTGCGCGATTTCCATTCGCGCTGGTATCGCCCTGAAAATACCGTGATCGCCATCGTTGGTGATGGCCCGCCGGAAGATTTCGCGGCGTTGATCGAACGGTATTATTCCGATTGGGCAGGGCAGGGAAAGCACGTGCCCGCTCCGGATTTCGGATCCCCCAAGGCACCCGGTGGTGCTGATCCGTCCAATCCGGTCGGCGATACCGCCGTTCTGTTTGAACCCGCCATGCCGCGCAGCTTGGCGCTGGCCATTCTGCGCCCATGGGGCAAGCCGATCGACAATCTCGAATATAATCGCGGGTTGATGATCGGTCGGGTGGCCGAAATGATCATTAACCGGCGGCTGGAAGAGCGTGCCAGAGCGGGCGGCAGCTATGTGATTGCCGACGTCGGCCGCGAAGAGGTCAGCCGTTCGGTCAATGCGACCTTCGTGAATATCACGCCGCTGGGCACGGATTGGAAATCCGCCCTGACGGATGTGCGTGCGGTGATCGCTGATGCGCTGGGCGAGGCGCCGAGCGAGGAGGAAATCGCTCGGGAGCTTGCCGAAATCGATGTGAGTTTCGCCAATGTCTATGAACAGCGGATCAATCAGCCCGGACCCAGGCTCGCGGATGAACTGGTAGGCGCGGTGGACATTCGGGAGGCTGTTGCCTCTCCTGAGACTTTCCTCACCGTGTTCCGTGACATGCGCGATAGGTTCACTCCTGAAGCGGTTCTGGAGCAGACGCGGGCGCTGTTCACCGGCACGGTCACGCGTGGTTTCCTGCTGACGCCAGTGCTGGGAGAGGCAACACCCGAAGATTTGCGCGCGGCAATGCTTGAACCGGTGGAGGCCGACCGCACCTCGCGCCTCACCGCGCAGGATGTATCTTTCGATCGCCTGCCGCCGATCGGCACGGCCTCGCCGCCTGTTTCGCGCGAACAGGTCGGCCTGCTCGACATTCAGCAGGCGGACTTCGCAAACGGCGTGAAGGCGCTGTTCTGGCGCACTGACAACGAACCGGGGCGCGTGACTGTCAAGGTTCGCTTTGGCAGCGGCCTGCGTGGCTTCTCGCAAGCGGATGCGCCTTATATCGAACTGGGCCAGACCGCGCTCGTCGCGTCTGGACTGGGGCCGCTGGGCGCCAGTGAACTGGATGCGATCGCAACGGGCCGCAAGCTGGGCTTCAACTTCACGATCGATGACGGTGTGTTCGCTTTCCAGGCGGAAACGCGCAAGGAGGATCTGGCCGATCAGCTTTATCTGTTTGCAGGCAAGCTGGACCAGCCACGCTGGGACGAGCGCCCGGTGGAGCGTGCCAAGGTCATGGCGGCGCTCGCCTATGGCAGCCTCAATGCCAATCCGGCCAGCGTGCTGAACCGCGATCTCGAATGGCTGGTGAACAACCGCGATGCACGGTTTGGCACGGCGACTCCGGCTGAGCTGGAAGCGACCTCCGCCGCCGGCTTCCGTAGTGTGTGGGAGCCTTTGCTGAAGCAAGGGCCGGTCGAAGTGCTGGTGTTCGGCGATATCGATCCCGAAGCCACCGTGGACGCACTTTCCCGGACTTTCGGGGCATTGGATGCGCGCGATCCGATCCCGGCCGAGGCACTGGCCCGACAGATCACCTTCCCCGAAGCGCAGTCTGCTCCGTTGGTCCTGCATCACGATGGCGAAGCCGATCAGGGTGCGGCCGTGGTCGCCTGGCCGCTGGGCGGCGGGTCGGAAGATGTCACCGTGTCGCGCGAACTGGAACTGCTCGCAGAACTGTTTTCGAACCGCCTGCTTGAAGCAATGCGGGAAGGGGCCGGCGTAAGCTACACCCCCTTCGTCACTTCGAGCTGGCCGATGGATGTGGAAACCGGCGGGCGGATGCTGGCGCTGGGGCAGCTCAATCCGGAGGCGGTCCCGCAATTCTTCGAAGTGGCGGATCAGATCGCGACCGAACTGGCGACCACTGGCCCGACCGAAGACGAGATCGCGCGGGTAACCGAACCATTCCGTCAGACGCTGAACCGCGTGGTCAACGGGCATGGCTTCTGGATGAGCCTGGCGGAAGGCGCGACGACAGATCCGGCGAGGCTCGACAGGATTGGTTCGCTGATGTCGGACTATACCGAGACGACGCCTGCGCGGATGCGCCAGCTTGCTGCCGAATTCCTGCCCAAGGAGAAAGCGTGGCGTTTGGCTGTCTTGCCCAAGGACCAGCAGCTTCCAGAGACTTCCGAGGGCAGCAGCGCGGCAGGCGTCGGCCGGTAAGCGGTTTTTCCGATCAGACTGGTTAAGAAAGCAACCTTTGCAATTGCGGTAGTGAAGCCTTACTTGCGCCACCTTCCTCAATTTATCGAGAGACGAAGTGGCACACAGCTGGACCCCGGACGCATGGCAAGGTTTCGAAGCGAAGCACCTGCCGGCTTATGAAGACGAAGGAGCATTGGCGGAGGCGGTAGGCACGCTTTCCAACTATCCTCCGCTCGTTTTTGCGGGTGAGGCGCGCGCGCTCAAGGCGGAACTCGCCGAAGTCGTGCATGGCCGTGGTTTCTTGCTGCAGGGCGGGGATTGCGCTGAAAGCTTCGCGGAATTTCACCCGAACAACATCCGCGATACGTTCCGCGTGTTGTTGCAGATGGCTGCGGTTATGATCTTCGCCAGCAAGCAGCCGGTAGTGAAGGTGGGCCGCATGGCCGGCCAGTTCGCCAAGCCTCGCAGCGCGCCGACGGAGACCATCGGCGATCAAACGCTGCCGAGCTACCTGGGCGACATCATCAACGGCATCGATTTCGATAAAGACCAGCGCCGGAACGATCCGCAGCGCATGCTGCGCGCCTATGGGCAGTCCGCTTCGACGTTGAACCTGCTGCGCGCCTTCGCCGGCGGCGGCTACGCAAACTTGCGGCAGGTCCACAACTGGACGCTCGACTTCATGGGGCGAAGCCCCTGGGCCGAAAAGTTCAAGGATGTGGCTGACCGGATCGGCGAAGCGCTGGACTTCATGCAGGCTTGCGGAATCGATCCCGAGCACGCGCCCCAGTTGAAGAGCGCCAGCTTCTACACCAGCCATGAAGCCCTGCTATTGCAGTACGAGCAGGCGCTGACCCGCCAGGATTCACTGACCGGGGACTGGTACGACACGAGCGCCCATATGCTGTGGATCGGTGACCGGACGCGCTTCGACGGTTCGGCTCATGTCGAATTCCTGCGCGGAGTGCAGAACCCGATCGGCATGAAGTGTGGCCCCTCGCTGGAGCCGGACGCGCTGTTGCGTATGCTCGATACGCTCAATCCGGCCCGCGAAGCAGGCCGTATGACGCTGATCAGCCGCTTCGGGCATGACAAGGTCGAAGCTGGGCTGCCGAAGCTGGTGCGCGCCGTGAAGCGTGAAGGCCATCCGGTGGTGTGGAGTTGCGATCCGATGCACGGGAACGTCATCAAGGCGGAAAGCGGCCTGAAAACCCGTCCGTTCGACCGGATCCTGTCGGAAGTGAAGGGCTTCTTCGCGGTACACCGCGCAGAGGGCACCCATGCCGGCGGCATCCACGTCGAAATGACCGGACAGGACGTGACCGAATGCACGGGCGGTGCCGTCGCGATTACGGACGAAGCGCTCAAGGACCGTTATCGCACGCATTGCGACCCGCGCCTCAACGCGGCTCAATCGCTCGAACTGGCTTTCCTGCTGGCCGAGATGCTCAATCTCGAAGCGCAGCAGCGCCAGGCCGACGCGGCCTGATCATTGCCGTCGCCGGCGCCGAAAGGTGTCGGCGACGGCGAGGTTCCGCTCGGCGCGATAAACTCCGCGCCGACCTTGCATTTACCATAATTTCACTCATCGCTGATACTGCATGGCCTTAATTCGGCCGGAGTGAAGCGTTGACGCTTTCGAAAAGCAACGGTTTTGCTGGGCTTGTGGCGCTTGTGTGGGCCGCCTGCGCAATCGCGTCCATTGCGATGCGCGACAATGCCGGGGTAGTGCTGCTGATCTGGTTGCCCAGCGCGGTCGCCGTTTCCGCATTGTTTCTGACCCGCGGGAATGAGCGTTCAAAAGTTCTGCTCGCCCTCATCCTTGCCAGCCTTGTGCTGAACCTTTGGTACGGAATGAGTGTGGTCGGCACGCTCGGCTACATGACGGCAAGCATCGTCGAACCGCTGATCGTCGTGGCGATCGCGCGCAAGGTGATCGGGCGGCGGGGTTTTGAGGGCCTGCGACTGACCGACATGGTGCTGCTGTTCGGTGGGGCGCTGGCAGGATCAATCGCCAGCTCCCTGATTTCCTTGCCTTTTCGGCCGCATGCCGATGCAGTCCAGGTCTCTTGGTGGATACTTTCGACGCTGCTCGGCACTGTCGTGGGCGCGCCGATCCTCCTATATCTGAGCGGTTGGGTCAGGCAGTTCCGCAAAGGTAAAACCAGTTTCGCCCGGAGCATCCCCGTCAAGTTCCTCATCGCCATGGCATTGCTGTTTGGGGTGTCATGGATCACGCTGGACATCACCGCGGTTCCTACCGTTTCTCTGGTATTGATGGGCCTGGTTTTCGTAGTCGTCCGCTACGGGCAAATCGGGGCGTCGCTGGGCGTCTTCATGTTCGGCCTTGCCGGCACCCTCCACTCGATCGGCGGCCATGTGCCGGCGGCTTATCTCGCCGACTGGGAGCCGTTCAAGGCGGGCATCACCTTGCAGTTGTTCATGCTGATGATGATGGCGACATCTCTGCCACTCGCGGCGCTGCTGCTCCAGCATGACCGCTTGGCGCTGCGGCTGAAAGCACGCAACGCACGGATGCGAGAAAACCTGCTGATGCTGAAAATGGCGGAGGAAGTGGGCCGGATCGGGCGCTGGCGCTACGATCCGCGCACAGGCGCGCAGGACTGGTCGCGCCAGATGTATCTCATCAACGGGCTGGATCCGGCGCGTGGCAGCGATCCGGGCAATGTCAGGCAGCTGCTTCCCGATGGTGGGGCTGAGCTGTTCGGCAGGCTGGCCCACCATTCGAAGGATCGCGCGCGCTACGGCTTCGAATACCGCGTGCGTCCGCCGCATGGCGAGGAGCGCATCATCAAGATGTACGCCACCAATGAGTTCACCGATGATGGCCAGCTGGCCATCATGTTCGGGGTGGTGATGGATGTGACGGAGCATCATCAGAGGCAGGAAGCGCTCGATCGTGAACGCACGCGCGCGATGCGGCTGGCGGCCGAAGCCCAGTATCTTGCGCATACCGATCCGCTCACCGGCCTTGCCAACCGCAGGCGCACGATCACGCAGCTCGAGAAAGGCGTCCGCAAAACGGAGCAGGATGGCCGCGGGCTGGCGGTGATTTCGTTCGATATCGATCATTTCAAGCGGGTAAACGATACGCGGGGCCACCAGACCGGGGATGACGTGCTGGTGCGTGTGGCTGAGATCGCGCGTGGGCAGTCGCGGGCTAGCGACCTTATCGGACGCATGGGTGGCGAGGAGTTCGTCTGGATATTGCCGGGTGCGGGCCCCGAGGAAGCGCACAGTGCGGCGGAAAGATTGCGCCAGGCGATCGAGCAGGAAAGCTCAAGCGGCGGATTGCCGCAGGTTACGGCCAGTATCGGTTATGTATTGTGGCGTGAAGGTGACGATGCCAATGCGCTGCTCGCCCGCGTAGATACCGCGCTTTACGAGGCGAAAGATGCCGGCCGGAACAAGGTGCAGAAAGCGGCCTGAAGAACACCGGGAGCGGTTCGAACGCCTTTGAGGCCAACACCTCATGGCGGCCCGGACGATTAGTTCCTATATCAGCCGCATGGACCTCTCCGCGCTTTGGGACAGTCTCGTTTCCGTGATTGGGGGCATGCCCCGATCCGGCCTGCTGGTGGCGACGCTGGCGGCTGTGATGGCAGGTATCGTGGGCACGGCTTTCCTCAATGTCGTTCCCGGCCTGGGGCGCCTTCTTCGCCGCGCCTCCACGTTGGTTCTCGCTGGCGTGCTGGTGCTGGTCGTGCTCCAGATTTCCCGCTTCGATCCGCGGTTTGACCTGGCAGTGCCGGAATTGGGCCTGCCTGAGCAGATCGTGGAGGGAGGGGAAACCCGCATCTCGCTGGCACCTGACGGGCACTACTGGGTTCGTGCGCAGGTCAACGGCGTTCCGGCCGCGTTTCTCGTCGATACGGGCGCGACCCTGACCACGCTGAACACCGATACGGCCGCTGCCGCCGGGCTGGAGCCACGGCGCGGGGGTATCCCCATCATGCTGCAGACGGCGAACGGAACGGTGTCGGCCGAGGTCGCCACTATCGATGAGCTGACTTTCGGCAATGTCACGGCGCGCGGCCTTGATGCGGCGATCGCGCCTAATATCGGGCGGACCAACGTGCTGGGCATGAATGTGCTTTCCCGGCTCGGATCGTGGCGCGTGGAACAGGGCACGATGATCCTCACGCCCCCTGCGGCCGCCGAGTAATTATCGGCTTCGGCTCCGGGGTTCCTGATCCCGATTCCCTTCTATCACCTCCTATCGCCGTCCCGTGATTGACTGGCGCGCAAGCGCTCGCCACTCTTGCTTGTCGATTGCGCGCCAAGCGTGACGAGAAGGGGAGAGGAGAGCCGATGGCCAGCACGACGGCCGACAGTAGCGGTGCCGAAGGCGCACGTTTCAACGTGGCTGAATTCATCGACGGCCGGAGCATCGGGCGGCGGGAGATCACGATGCTGGTGATCTGTTCGCTGGTGCTATTCATCGACGGCTTCGACATGTATTTCCTGGGCAAGATTGCACCGGCGATTGCCGAAGGGCTGGGCGGCCAGGCCGTGGATATGACGGAGGTCTTTACCTTCCAGCAGGTTGGCATGGCGGTCGGCGCCTTCCTGATGCCCCCGCTCGCGGACCGAATCGGGCGGAGGCCGGTCCTGGCCCTATGCCTGCTGGTGTTCGGCGCCCTTTCGCTATGGTCCGTTTTCGCGACTTCCTTCACCATGCTGGCCTGGCTGCGCGGCATATCGGGCATCTTCTTCTCGGCCATGTTGCCTATCGGCTTGGCCTATCTGTCCGAGATGACACCGCGGCATCGGCGGGCATCCTTCATCGCGATTGCGCTGGTCAGCTTCTCCGGCGGCAATCTTGCCAGCGGCGCGATGACGGCCTGGCTCTTGGATATCTATGGCTGGCAGGTCGGCTTCTGGCTGGGCGGTATCCTGCCGTTGGCCGCGCTTCCGCTGCTGTTGCTCGTGCCGGAATCGATCTCGTTTCGCGTTACTCGCAATCCGCGCGATCCACGCATTGGCAAGGCTGTGCTGACGCTGGACCGGAATGCGCCGATCAGGGGCGGGGAGGAGTTCCATCTGGGCCGTTCGGAAGCGGTCGAGAAGGCCGGGCCGCTTGCCATGTTCGGCCGGCGCTATCGCTTGCAGACGGCGATCCTCTGGGCCGCCTGCTTCCTGGCGCTGGGCAATATCGCGCTGCTGGCCAACTGGCTTTCCACCTATATGCAGGAGCTGGGCGGAATACCGATCCAGGAATTCGCCAAATACATGATGATCGGTTTCTTCGGTGGTGCGGTCGGCACACTGGCGATGGGCTGGCTGATGGACCGGATCAATCCATACATGCTGATCGCCGGTTTCTTCATCGTGAATGCGGTTGCGATCTTCCTGATCGGCGTGGTCCCGGCGGGAACGGTGATGTTCGTGGCGGTGCTGGTCGTCTGGAACTTCTGCCAGGTTGGCGGGCAGACCGGCATCAACACGCTGGCCACGCTGGGCTATCCGCCTGAGATGCGCAGTTCCGGGATTGGCTGGGCCGGCGGGGCAGGGCGCTTTGGCGGTATCGTGTTCCCCTATTTCGGCGGGCAGGCGTTGCACGCGATGCTGCCGCTGAAAACGATCATGGCGATTTCAGCCGTTCCGGCGGTGATGGTTGCGGTGCTGATCCTGGTGTTGGGCAAAGTGGTCAAGGCTCGGCCTGCGTCGGGCTGATTGCCTGCGGGTAGAAGGGGGGCAGGCTATCCTTCCGCGGCGGATACTACCGCGGACGGAGCCCCTCTTTTCACCCGCCCCCCCGACCCCCTCCCGGGGGCCTAAATCTGGCCGGGCACGAATGCCTAGCCGGAAATCCCGAAATGGTCTGCCATCTGTTCGCCGGTAAATCCATAGCTAGGTGCATCGGGGTCGAAGAGCATCCCCTTGTTCCAGTTTGCGAAAGCCAATTGAAGTTCAGCAAATTTCTGAGGATTTCTGCCCTTCAGGTTGGCCTTTTCCATTGGATCGGCCTCGAGATCGAACAAGAAAGTGTTGCCGGAAATCTGCAGGTATTTCCACTTACCCTGCCTCACGGCCTGCTGGCCCTTGTTGGTATACCTCCAATATAGCAGGCGCTCCGGCATTTCCTCCCCGCGGATCGCTGCGGTTACATCGATGCCATCGCTTGGATAGGCCGGGTCCTGCGCACCGCCTGCGGCAGCGAGGAAAGTGGGCAGCCAATCCATCGATATGCAGGGGACGGCGCTTTCGCTTCCAGGCTTGGCCACACCGGGCCAGCGCACGATCACCGGCACGCGAATGCCGCCTTCCAGCAGTTCGGTCTTCCTGCCGGAGAACGGCCAGACGTCTGAAAAACGTTCGCCCCCGTTGTCGCTGGTGAATACGACAATGGTGTTCTCGTCCATGCCCAGTTCCTTGAGCTTGGCCAGGACGCGGCCGATATTCTCGTCCATCGACAGCATCATCTTCGCGTAAGTCGCCATCGATCCGCCGTCATAGTGCGACGGATCGCTTCCTTCCGCCGCAAGCCGGTCGGATTCTGCCTGGCCTTCCGCATCGGCTGCTTCCCAAGGCCAATGCGGCGCGGTGAAGTGGAGTGAGATGAAGAAGGGCTGGGCGTCTTCCGCGCGGCGTTGAAGCGTGGCGATGGCTGCATCGCCCAGCAGATCGGTCATGTATCCTGTCTTCTCGACCGGCGTATTGCCGTCCCACAGATCCTTCATGCCGCCGAAACCGTGGCGGAAATAGTCCACCCCGCCGCCGCGCAGGCCCCAGAACTCGTCATATCCGCTCTGCAACGGCCCATATTTGGGCAGGGCGCCCAGATGCCACTTCCCGATCAGGGAGGTCTTGTAGCCCGCGGCGCGCATCAGGGAGGCGACCGTGGGGTGTTCCGGCGGCAGCCCGATATCGTCGGCCCCCAACGGCTCCTGCAATCCAATCGGCAGGCGGTACTGATAGCGCCCGGTAATCAACCCGACGCGAGTAGCAGTGCACACCGCGCTGTTGGCATAGGCATTGGTGAAGCGGATACCTTCGCGCGCCAGCCCATCGAGCACCTTGGTCTCGTAATCCGTCCGGCCGTAGCAGGAGAGGTCGGCATAGCCCATGTCGTCCGCCATGATGTACAGGACGTTCGGCTTGCCCTTCGGGCCTTTGGGTGCCGCCGTGCATCCCGGAAGCACGGCCAGCGCCGCGGCACCCGCCATTCCCGCCATCGCCGTCCGCCGCGAAATCTGCTGTTTTCCCCAATATGCGGCCATTTCGGTGCTCCCTTTTCTTATTGTGCCCAGGCCTTGCCATTCAGGGTAGAACGCTGTGTAACCCACGCCTCTTGCGCGAGCCGCACAAACAGGCCATCCAGAGAATATGAATACGGGTTCTCATTTTGCCGTCAAGCTTGGCGTTGCCTCCGGCGATATGGATTTCCCCGCGCCGATGCAGGAACGCAGCCGCAAAACGGCGGAAAAGTTCGTGTCTGCGGCGATGGAGTTGCTGCGCGAAAAAACCTATGCGGAACTGTCGGTGGCGGAACTGGCGCGCAAGGCGGGCCGGTCGGTCGGCGTGTTCTATCAGCGTTTCGGCAGCAAGGACGATTTCCTGTCAGTCCTGCTGTTCGCCTTCTTCGAGAGATCGATCGATTGGCGCCGCAACCTGTCGGTGGATGGGCTCACCCCGGAAGGCGTCTATCGCGCTTATCTGCACGAAAGTTTCTGTAGTCTGCTCCGTTGCCGGAACCTTTGGCACGCCGCGTTGGAGCGTTCGGCGTCCGATCCTGCCTTCTGGGGCACTTTTGGCCCTACGCGCGACTACATCGGAGGGATCACCCGCGAAGCGATCGAGGGTGTGACCGGGCGCCCGCTCGATGACGAGGAGCGGTATCGCCTGGACCTTGCCGGGCAGGTGTTCAATTCCGTCATCAACAACCAGATTATCAACGGACCCGGCCCATTGCGGCTGGAAGACGATGATTTCTTCCCCGAACTGGAGAAGATCGTCCTCGATATTGCAAAGCTTCCCTGAGCTTCAGGCGGCCGGGAATTGCAGCAATTCGATCTCGTGCCCTTCAGGGTCGAGGATGATGGCCACCTTCGTGCCTTCCATGTCGAACACCGGGACGGCAGGGCTGGCCCCGGCGGAAATGGCGCGGGCAAACAGGGTGTCGATGTCGTCCGTCACGATACCTACCGGGCCGTGGCCCTTGCCAACGGACACGTCCCGCCCGTCTTTATAGGCGACCAGCAGCAGGTTGGACCCGGCTTCCTGTCCGGGAAGGCCCATGATGTGCTCAAGGAACTCAGGCTCGTCGAACGTGGTCGTAACGGCAAAGCCGAACACCTCTCCGTAGAAGCGCAAGGCGGCGTCCATGTCGGCCGTGTTAAGCTTGAAGAAGGCGAGGCGGGCGGAAGGCGCTGGCATGGATTGGTCCTCTCTCGAAAATCGTCGGCAGCGGACTAGCACGGAGCGATGGCGCAGGGGAGGGTGGATAATCGCTCTGCCGAGCAGTTGCCGCCATGGCGATAGGCAGGACATTTGCCGAGTACGTTTCTTGATAAAGTCCTGTTTGCGACTCGCTATGACCGGCGGGGATGCTAAAGACGCCTGACTCGCGATAAATGAGGGTGCGATGGCTCAGAATAACCGAATTACACTGTATGACCTCCAGCTTGAAGCGGGCTGCACGATCAGTCCGTTCGTATGGGCAACCAAATATGCGGTGGCCCACAAGGGTTTTGAAATTGACATTGTCCCTGGTGGCTTCACCGGCATCATGGACCGGACGGGCGGCAGGACAGAGCGTTTGCCTGCAATCGTCGATGATGGCGAATGGGTGCTGGATAGCTGGCTGATTGCCGAATATCTTGACGAGAAATATCCGGACCGCCCCACGCTGATCGGCGATCCCAGCGTTCGCGTATTGGCCACCATGATGGAAAACTGGCTGTGGCAGACGGCGATCGGCCCGTGGATGACCTGCTTCATCAAATCCTATCGCGACCGTTCGCTGGCGGTGGATCATGAATATGTCACGGAATCTCGTGAACGCATGTTCGGCCGCAAGATCGAGGACATCGTCGTTGGCCGCGAAGATCGCCTCCCGCTGGTGCCCCCCGCGCTGCAATTGATGCGCAATACGCTGGCGGATAATCCGTGGTTCGGTGGCGAAAGCCCGAACTACGCCGATTATCGCCTGCTCAGCGTGTTCCTGTTCGCTTCGTCGGTGGCGGATACGCCCGTGTTGACCGAGGACGATCCGCTGCGCGACTGGATCGATCGGGGTTTCGATCTCCATGGCGGGCTTGGCAGGCATCCCGGCATGTTGCCGCTCTTTGGCCTGAAGCTGCGAGAAGGCGATCCCGAACCGTTCCAGAAAGGGCCGCAGCTTGGCGGCCTGGCACGGCGCAATACCGGCCCGGCATCGACCCGTGCGGAAACCGCTCATCTCAAGGGTGAAAACGCCTGAGCGTATCTGTCGGGTGATTTGCCGCAAATTATTGCGGAGGGCCTTTCCTTCGGGAACCAAGTGCGCGCAATAGTATTCCAGTCTCCGGTTGGGGAGCTATCTAACAGGTGCTCCCCACACCTGAATATCTGGTCGCAATTCTGTCCCTGTTCTAGACAGAATTGCCTATTTCCCTGTTTAGCGCATTTTTAACCATGGTCCTTTTCGGGCTGGTTACCCTGTTGTCCTATCTCCGTGTCTGGGCTTTAGCTTGTTGACGGAGAAACGGGGATGCGACGCCTGCCACTGGCGGGGGAGGGGTTCCTTCGCAATCTTGCTGACGATACGGGGGGTAACACCCTCGCCATAACTGCTGCTTCGCTGCTGCCTATGCTGGCGCTGATTGGCGGCGGGGTGGATGTCAGCCGATCCTATATGGCCAAGACGCAGTTGCAGTCCGCTTGCGACGCGGGCGTGCTCGCGGGCCGCCGGGCGATGAGCAAGAGTGGCGACTACGGCACAGCGGAGCAGGCCAAGGCCAGCGCCATGTTCAACTTCAACTTCGACGCGGGCCATGTCGGCGCGACCGGGGTGACCTATTCGACCGAAGACAATGAAGATGGCCAGGTGCTGGGCACTGCCACGGCAACCGTGCCCACCATCGTGATGAAGGTGTTCGACAAGGACCAGATCAATCTCCAGGTAAACTGCATGGCCGAACTGCAGATCGGCAATGCGGATGTGATGTTCGTGCTGGATACGACCGGTTCGATGGGCGATCCGATCAACCAGGGTGAGGATAGCAAGATCGACGGACTGCGGGACGCGGTGCGCGATTTCCACCGGACTATCAATCAGGCGATGCACGATAACCGCACGCGCGTGCGCTACGGCTTCGTGCCATATTCACAGACGGTGAACATTTCGGAACTGGTGTCGGACGGGGACCTGCCGTTGGACTATCTGGTCGACAGCCATCGTTATCAGACCCGCGTAGGGCATTATAATACGCCGACTTACGTTGGCACGACGACAACAGTGGAAGATCGGGAATACTATACCGAAAACGGTAACAAGGTTGCGCTCTCAAGCAGCAACTGCACGAGTTACGGGACAAACAAGTATCCCGACTCGAAAGGCAGCAATCCGGTGTCGTCGGGAACTTCTCCTTCGGATGTGATCAAAATCACCTACTCGGACGGGAAGCGTGACAGCGGAACGGCATCAAACCGCCCCTGCTCCCGCAAGCGCAAGATCGAGACGACAACCTACAAGCTGAAATACTCGCTCACCAAATGGCGCTATGAACGGGTGAACCTGGACGTGTCGAGCTTCAAGAATGGCGGCACGATCCCTGTCGCAACAGAAGGCAGGTCCGCCACGGTGGACGTGCCTGGTGCGTACAATATGATCGAGCTTGCCGCGATGAATGGTTCCACCGCCAGCGGGATGACCGTTTCCAATAGTAAATGGAGCGGCTGCATCGAAGAACGGGACACGGTGACGAACGCCACGTTCAATCCCATCCCGGATGCTGCCTACGATCTTGACCTGGATGCAGAGCCCACCAGTGGCGCCACTCGGTGGCGCCCGCAATGGGGCGCGCTGGTATATGGCCGGGATGACTATGACTTTCAGGAGTATTTCTGGAAGCTCGCGGACAGCAAGTTCTACAAGAACGCCAACTTCACCGGCAATTCGCTTTCGGCGCCATCGGCCAAGGGCAATACATGTCCGTCCCCGATGTCGCTGTTCAGAACAGTTGCCTTGTCCGATGATGATGACGAGATTCCTGACTGGCTCAACACCTACGTCAACAACCTGAATGCCACCGGTAATACCTATCACGACATCGGGATGCTTTGGGGTGGCCGCCTGACCAGCCCGACCGGCCTGTTTGCCGAGAACGTGAATCTCGACAACGACAAGATTTCGGTCAGCAAGCACATCATCTTCATGACCGACGGGATCATGCAGCCGAGCGCCAGCGTCTATTCCGCCTATGGCGTGGAATCGCTGGACAGCCGTATCGCGCCCAAGGGTTCGTCCGGCACGATCACCGCACGGCACAATGCGCGCTTTGCGGCGATGTGCAACGAGATCAAGGCGCAGGGCACGACCATCTGGGTGGTTGCGTTCGGGACATCGATGACGACGCAGTTGGAGAACTGCGCCAGCGGTGGCCGCCATTATTATTCCAGCAATACCGAAGCGCTTCGCAGTACCTTCCGGTTCATCGCCGCGCAGGTGGCTGACTTGAGGCTCGGTTCGTGATGCGGGGTGGAGGCGCTGCCATACAACGTGGGCTGGGTTCGGACGATCGCGGTGCGACGTTGCCTGAATTCGCCTTCGTGGCGCCGGTTTTCATCCTGCTGCTGGTGGGTATCTTCGACATCGGGCAGGGCATCTACGTCCGCTCGATCCTGCAGGGCGCACTTCAGGATGCCGGACGCGATGCCGGCCTGGAAACTGGAGCTGACCAGATCGCCACGATCGACAGCTACGTAAAGGCGCAGGTTTTGCCGATCGCACCCAGCGCCACGTTTGATGTGAAGCGGGCGAACTACATGAATTTCGCTGATGTCGGCCGGCCGGAGGATTTCACCGACAAGAACGACAACGGCGCCTATGACGATGACGAGTGCTTCACGGACGAGAACGGCAACAACATCTGGGATGACGATGTCGGCAAGGATGGGCTTGGCGGCGCGAATGACGTCGTGATGTTCACGGTTGAAGTTACCTATGACCGCGCCTTTCCGTTATGGAGACTGATCGGCCAGCGGGAGCAGGGAACGATTTCGGCATCGACCATCCTGCGCAACCAGCCGTTTGGCGGGCAGGCCGCTCGCCCCAAGAAGAATGTGTGTCCCGGGTCATGAGGGCGCCGTTCAGCCATATCGGCAGTCTGGTGGGCCGTCTGTTGGGCGATCGCAGCGGGCTGGCGCTGGTGGAATTCGCCTATAGCCTTCCAATCCTGATGATTCTGGGGCTGGGTGGTGTCGAAGTGGCCAATTACTCGGTCGCTCACATGCGGGTGAGTCAGATCGCCGTCTCGCTCGCGGACAATGCTTCGCGGGCGAAGCAGGAGATCGTCTCAGGCGTACCGCGTATGCGGGAATATGACGTGAACGAGACTTTCCTCGCTGCGTCGCTGCAGTCCGGTGGCCTGGATGTGGCCAGCAATGGCCGGATGATCCTCTCCAGTCTGGAGGCCAACGCGGATGACGGGCAGTGGATTCACTGGCAGCGCTGCTTTGGTGAGGCAGACTACTCGTCGAGATATGGCGTGCAGGGCGATGGAGCGACGGGAACCGGGTTTGCCGGAATGGGACCGGAAAATCGCCGGATCATGGCTGAGGCGGGCTTCGCGGTGATGTTTGCCGAAGTCGTATTCGAATATGATCCGATCATCTTCGATCGTTTCATTCCGGATACGCCCATTCGCAAGGAAGCCGCAATGTATGTGCGCGACGACCGCGACCTGACGCAAATCTACAACCCTGCACCCGCGGCGCCAGTAAACAACTGCTGAAAGGCAATATTGGAGCGCGCCGAACCCTGTGTGAAGCAGTGCGTATCCCGCCCCCCGTAACATCATCCGGCGGTGCAAGCGTGTTGGCCGGAATGCTTTATTTGCATTGCAGCACGCAGTTTTAGGATGATCGGCAGCGTGATCCACAGTTTTCTGCAACTGCTTTATGACCATACGGTGAAGCACCTGGACAGGCACTGGTAAGGTCTTCTGACGCCCCGAAACCCGGCGTTTCCGCGGCAAAACGCGCTGATCGGCGTTTTGCTGTTAACCCTTTCGGGTGTCATCTCGTTCAACAAAAAGAGTGACTTACACTGCAAATGCTATTGCGTATTTTGCGTAGGAAGGCATTGTGCAGTTGCAGAATTAGGGAGTGTAGTATGCGTCGTAGTTCGAAATGTCTGTTGGCTGTGGGCGTTTCCGCCGTAGCGCTGAACGCCGTTCCCGCTGGGGCAGCCAGCACCACCACCGCTGGTCGGGAGGTAATTGAAGGTGCCTCCAGCATCCCTGGCCACACCGTGGACATCAGTCTTGCAGGCGATGCCTGGGAATCTGGTGAGGAAACCACCACCCCGTCCGCAAACGAAGCTACCTCCATCACGGGCGGGGATTACCTGACGGGTGCTTTCGTTTTCGAAGCCTCGACGACTGCGGGCTCCCTCAACATCGATCTTAACAACGCTGGTGACGCTGTCATCCAGTCGTTCGCGAACGCTACAGCCGCCGGCGCGACGGCCGATGCAGATGCGGAAATTACCGGGACGGCGCTGTATCAGGAAGGTGTCGCCACCGGCGGTAACGCCACGGTCGACCTGACCAATACCGGTGACCTTCTTGTCACAGCCAAGGCCGCTGCGGTGAACACGACCGGCGCCTTCGACGCCTATGCCGAAGCTGACGTGGAAACCGGCGTGTACCAGTACACGCAGTCGACCACTGGCGCAGCCACGGGCACGATTGCCAATGTCGGCGCGGAAGGCGCGCCTGCGGTATTCACCGTTTCGTCTGAAGCCTCGGCAACGTCTCCCGCTGAAGCTGAAGCCGATGCTTATCTCGGCACGGGCGTGTGGCAGGATGTTCGCGCCACCACCAATGCGGTCGGTGTCATTAGCAATGGCGAGTTCTCGGAACTGAACGTAGTCGTCAATGCAGATGCAACTGGCGTAGGGGTCGCTGATGCCTATGCAGAAGTTGATTGGGCAATCTGGCAGGACGTTTCTGCTGGTGATCAGGCCACTGCAACGATCACGAATGCAGGAGATTTGAATGTCACTGCGTCTGCTTCCGGGGTTGCGTCGGAAGGTAATGCCACTGCTCATGCCGATATCGATGAATTCGGGATTTATCAGCATGCAACCAGCACAGGTGGCACGGCGGACACCGATTTCGCCACTGCGGAGCTGAATAACAGCGGTAACGTAACTATTGGCAGCAGTGCAATCGCTACCGCGGTTGGTGCAGCGCCGGTCGTTTCCGGCAGCGCTGATGCTGATGCCCACTTCAATGGGCCGGCAATCTATCAGCTTGCTGAACAGAGTACGACTACCACTGCAAGCGTCAACAACTCCGGCGTGTTGAACGTCACGGCAACTGCTACGGCGACCGCTGATGACAATGCGGATGCGGATACCGAGCTTGACGAAGGTATCTATCAGGAATCGGTCGGTTTCGATTCAGCTACCGCTTCGGTAGTCAATGAAGCTGAAGGTGAAATGCTGTTCGCTTCGACGTCGACGGCTGAAGGTCTGACGGCTGACGCTGATGCCGATGTCGACAACGCGATCAGGCAGCTTGCCTCGTCGGTCGACGGTGTTGCTGCGGCGCAGGTGTCGAATGTCGGCACTCTGGCCACCAACGCAACCACCACGGCAACTGCAGAAGACCTCGCGTCCGCCAATTCGGACATTGACGAGGCAATTCTCCAGGATGCCCAGGGCTTTCTCGAAGCGTCCGCAACCGTTGGTAACGAAGGGGCCGTGTCTGTCGCCGCCACTTCCACGGCGACGTCTACCGACGGCCATGCTGACGCTGAAGGCGATATCGGGAGTGCAGTGCTCCAGCGTGTTTCGTCCGATAACGAAGCAACTGCTACGATCACCAATGCGGCTGATGCCACTTTCAACATCAACCTCACGCAGACTGCAAACGGTGTAGATTCAGCGAACGCCGACAGTGATTTGGGGAATGGTTTCCTTCAGGAAGTCTCGGCCGTCACAGCCTCTGCCAACCTCACCAATGACGGTGCGGTGACAGCGGCGTTTGACGCCACCGCAACTGCTACTGACGGCTACGCGAGTGCCAGGGCCGAGGGCGACAGCATCATTCGTCAGGTAGTCAACGCCGGCGACAGCGCCACGGCGAGCGTCGTCAACAATGCGGGGGGCACGATCGAAGTCGATCAGGTTGCACTCGCAACGGGCGTTGATGGGGCGGATTCGAACGCCACGCTCGGTCAGGGGATCTCGCAGACTGCTTACGCACCGGGCGGCACGGCACTTGCCGAGTTGGTCAATGCGGAAGGCGCGACGATCAAGATTTCGTCCAGCGCCACTGCGATCAGCGAAGGCAATTCGGGTGTCACGGTGCTCGGCGAAGGGATTCAGCCGCTTGCGGTGGAAGAAGCGTCTTCCGCCAATGCTTCCATCGGTGTGGGTGTTGGCCAGTATGCGGGTACGGCCGGTGAAGGCGGCGGTGGAGGAAGCGGTGTGTTCGGCCTGACCGTTGCGGCAGTAGCCGAAGGCTCTGACGCCGTTGCTTCCTACGAGAACGCTGGTGAGTTCGACCTGGATGTAACCGCAACCGCGGAAGGTGCATCTGCGCAGGCCAACGCCAATTTGGGCAGCGCGCTGTCACAGGAAGCCAGCGGCACCGAATCCTATGCGTTCTTCGGCAATACCGGTACCTTCACGGCCGATGTTGTGGCGAGTGCCAACGCAAGCACGGGCGATGCCTATGCTTACGCTCTGATTGATGAAGGCATCCATCAGGAAGTCCGCGGTTCGGTCGCTGAGATCGACAATTCCGGCTTGCTGGAATTTACCGCAGACGCGGAAGCCATCGCAGCGGGTTATGCCTCTGCGAGTGCCAACATCCAGGGCGCCTATCAGGATGCGGCTGGAGATGATGCGCAGGCTCTGTTCAACAATGGCGACGATGGCGAGTTCCTCGTCGGCGCGACGGCCTTCGCTTCCGGTACTTCGGCTGATGCCTACGCCTACGGCAGGGGTGTGTATCAATATGCATCGGGGACGGATGCCGCGACCATCTCGTTCACCAACTCCGGCAACTTCGAATTTGCCGCTGATGCTTCCGCAGTCGGCACGGTTGAGGCTTATGCAACGGCAAATGCAGTTGGCGTCTATCAGAATGCTGATTCACCTGTTCCGGTGGATATCGTGTTCGACAACAGCGGCACCTTCTCGGTTACCGCATCTGCGGCGGCCACGGCTGACGCGGGCACCGATGCAGAGGCAGCCGCTTCTGCAACAGGCTACCTTCTTTCCAACAATGCTGCACCGGCAATCGATGTGTCGAACAGCGGTGAGTTCACCGTCAGTGCCTCGGCCGAAGCTGTTGATGATGCCTATGCCTATGCGGCAGGCATCGAAATCGGTCTGGGCCAGGCTGTTGCGGGTGAAATCGTCAACTCGGGCGATCTGACGGTCACTGCCAGCGCGGTTGGCGGAGCCGGTGCGACCAACTCCTCTGCTGCAGACGCGATTGGTATCAGCATCTATGCCCCGGTGATCGACACCGAGATCGTGAACAGCGGTTCGATCGACGTTTCGGCTTCGGTCGCGGACGCTACCGGCACGGCGACGGCAACCGGTATCCTGCTCGAAGGCGGTGCACCCGGTGTCGGTGCAGCGACGATCACGAACACGGGCCGGATCTATGCCAGCGTCAGTAATGACGACGGAGATACGTGGACCTGGGGCGATGCGATCAACACGCAGAATGCTCCGAATGCTGTTGCGATTGACCTGAATGGTGGCGGCGACATCTACGGCAACATCGAGATCTCGGCGGTTGACCTGATCACGGTTGTGGGTGGTGAGACCAAGCTTGACGGCCAGGTGAACGGTGACGGTGTGTTCGAAGGCGGCCTGCTGATCGCCGATGGCGGCACGCTGTTCCTGCGTGACAACCGCCTGCAGCCGGCGGCGACCTATGCGGGTCCTTCGGCGGTGATCGTCGACGACTTCACGGTTGCCGAAGGCGGCACGCTGAAGCTGGAACTGCCGGTGACGAGCACGGGGAGCACGGTTGGCTCG